>Ga0335069_10000040_pt1 | contig 221638 bp, 203 predicted proteins | sample Lox_Sample_11_FD_206714 | JGI IMG/M metagenome (GOLD analysis project Ga0335069, IMG submission 206714) | Soil microbial communities from Loxahatchee National Wildlife Refuge, Florida, United States - Lox_Sample_1.1 | ecosystem: Environmental > Terrestrial > Soil > Wetlands | place: USA... | reverse complement strand
GGATCTAATCTACAAAACATGCTCTCTGGCATCAGGTGAAACACAGATTCTCTCTTCCCTTTTACCTCTGAATCCTATAATGTTATTTTATAACAAATGACAAATAATAAGAACACAAGGTGAAAGAAACGAAAACTCAAGCCGATGTTTATAATTTTATCGGTACGCTATCGGCACGCTTTTAAAAATTCAACTGGTTGAAATTAAATGACTAATTGGCGGAAGTGCATGGGAATCAAACCCACGCGGGACGGTTTTAGCGCCCCGCACCGGATTTGAAGTCCGGGCGGCCCATCAGCGACCATGGCGCTTCCATCCCAAAAACTAACCATAAAACATCAATGTATCAACACGGAAAAATTACCGGCGAAATTCTCCAGGGAGCATAGTCCAAATTTTGCCTTATCTTTTAATTTTCCCCGGCAGGATATAAACATAAGGTTTTCGGAGTACGCGCAGGTGAAGAAATCTGTCCATCTTGCGCAGGGCAAGATAGGCCCTCCAGATCATGGCATCCTCCCTGTAGTAGGCGAGCACTTCCTTGCCGGTAATCGGGGCGATGTTGAATTTTTTCCCCTCATTCGCGAAAAAATCATTGGCCGCGTTGATGAGCGCCGGTATAAGTTCCGGCAGTTGTTCCTTGTAGAAGTTGGCGATAAGGTCGATGACCACTTTGCGAAAGTCATAATACCGGGTCATGACATCTTTAAGAAAAAGCCATCTGATGATCCAAAGCAAAAATGACGGAGCGCTTCTTAAAAATAGTTCAGGGTTGAGCTGTTCGATGCCGCCAATATGCATAAGAGGCGTGCTTGTGTCAATGTAGCAGAGCTTCGTATCGGGTCCGATGGTGAAACCTTCTTTATAATCGGCCGCCGCCCAGTTGGAAATCTGGCCGTCTATGCCGAACTTCACGCCCGTGCCCGATTCATTGAAAGTGAAGACCCGATTGAGCTCGGCCAGTGTCAGCCCAAAAAGCGTCATCACGCCTTCTTTGGGAAGTGTGTGAATCAGCCTGTTGCCGATGGAGCGCGCGTCGAGCCTCGCCTGCACGTTGTAGATGACCATGTTTCCCGCGCGCGGCGCAACCCTCACGACGGCGAACGCGGGGATATTCAAACCTATCTCTCCCAGGCGGGAATTGTATTCCTGAAATAATTTTTCGTAGCTTTGCATCTCATCCATTGTGCGGAATATCGGAAGCCGCTTATACGCGAGAGATTCCTGCCCCGGAACATTTATCGCGAAGATCGTGCTCATCTCGCCGTAGCCGATGATCAGCGCCGGAATCGCGCTTCCCTCCGGGCTTTGCGGATTGAGGCCGTACTCGAATTTTTGAAGCAGGCCGCGGTCGATTTTATCAAGCATGATGTCCCTTCCTGTTTTAAGCGAGGTTCAGAAGTAACGATGCGTCCTGAAGCGCTTTGTCTACCCGTTCAAGGATTTCGCAGGCCAGATTCCTGTCGATGATCAGCGGCGGAAGAAGCTGGCTTATGCGTTTGTCATTGTTGGCGGAAACGGAGAGGATGCCATGATCGTAACAGGTTTTGGACAAAATCGGCCCGCACATATCATTGACCATTTCAATGCCCATCATCAGTCCCAGCTGGCGAAGCTCCACAAGAATCTTCGGATGGCGTTTTTTTAGCTCTATAAAACCCCTGCGGAATATCTCGGCCATGCTTCTGACATTGGCGAGAAATGCCGGGTCTGATGAAATATCCAGCACCTTCAAAGCCGCAGGACAGCCGACTTCCGCCCCGCCGAAGGTTGATACGTGTATGAAAGGGTGGTCATGGAAAAAACTCTCCAGCTCTTTGCCGAAGCATGTGGCGCTCATGGGATATATTCCGCCGGATAGTCCTTTGCCGATTACCATGATGTCGGGACTTACTTTGAAGTTGTCTATTCCCCACAGCAAGCCGGTGCGGCCAAGCCCGGTCTGCACCTCGTCAATGATGAACAGCGCTTTGCGCGCCCGGCACGTCTCGGAGACAAAGCCGTAGAAATCATCATCCGGAAGGGGCATGCCTGATGTGGCCGGTATGGTTTCAAAGATCACGGCGGCCGTATTTTCATCGATCGCGTTTAAAAGCGCTTTTTTGTTGTTGAAGGGCACCTGCATGAATCCGGCCGGATTCGGGCCGAAAGGAGCCCGGTAAGATTCATCGCCGGTGGCCAGGGCCAGTCCTGTGTGTCCGTGGTATCCGCCAATTGCCGAAATAATCTTCTGGCGGCCGGTGTAGCCGCGCGCCAGTTTTATAGCCAGATCGATCGCCTCTCCGCCGCCCACGCCAAATACTGTGTAGGTCAGGCCGGAAGGTGTGAGTTCGGCCAGCTTTTCACCTAGCCTTGCGCGCTGTTCGCTTATCAGATGATGGTTGCCGATATCCAGTTCTTTCAGGGAATCGGCAAGAGTGCTGATTATTTCCGGATGGCGGTGTCCGAGATTGAAAACGCCGCCGTTTGAGTGGCAGTTGATAAGACGCTTGCCGGTGTTGGCATCCCATACGCAGGCGCCTTCCCGCTTTCCGAAAACAAAATCAAATCCCACCTGCTGAAGAAACTCGGCTTTTCCCGACGAGACATGGCGTCCGAAGCGGGAAATGATTTCATCCTTGGGATTTTGGCCTATAAATTTCATTTTCCCGTATCCCCAATGAAACTTTTTCAGAATCGCGATGAATCAGACCAAAACAAAGAGTCGTCGAGCAATTGAACTGAAACTTCAGCGCCTTTTTTGAGTCGGGTTTCATTCTCATCTGTGACAATTAAAGCATTGGCGGTAACCATCGATTTCAAAATGCCGGAGCCCTGATCGCCGGTTGTATAGGCGACATATTTATCTTTTTCTTTTTTGACCATAGCGCGGATAAAATGTTTGAAGCCTGCTTTTTTCTGCAAATCCTGCGCTAAGACGGCTTTAATCATGTCACGGAATATTTTTTTATGCCCCTGCATTTTCAAAAGAGCAGGCCGCACGAACTGTTCGAAAGAAACCATCGCGGATACGGGATTGCCCGGCAGGCCAAACAGGGGGACGCCGTCGATGGCGCCGAAAGCCAGAGGCTTGCCCGGCCGCATGGCCACCTGCCAGAAATGCATGGCGTTGCCGATTTCTCCCATGACGTTTTTAACAAAATCGAAATCGCCGACGGAGACGCCGCCGGAGGATATAATCAAATCGGCATCCGCGGCGGTTTTGAATTTATTGCGCAAATCTGTTTTTTTATCTTTGACGATTCCCAGCATGATAGGTATTCCCCCGCATTCCATAACCTGCGCCGCCAGGGAATAGCTGTTGCTGTTGACTATTTTACCAGGGCCCGGATTCGTTTTAATATCCACCAGTTCATCGCCGGTGGACATAATCGCCACGCGCGGCTTTTTGTAAACGCTGACAAAAGCCCTGCCTAACTCGGCCAGCATCCCGATATGCGCGGGACGGAGAATGAATCCTTTTTTAACGATCAGCTCTCCCTTTCGAACGTCTTCACCGGCAAAACGAATATGCTCTCCTTTTTTTGCCGCGACGTAGATGATGACAGTTTGGCCGTCTTTTTTTGTATCTTCCTGGCGGATCACTGCATCCGCGCCTTCAGGAATAACCGCACCGGTCATTATTCGGGCGGCCTCTCCTTTTTTTATTTTCTTCGCGGGGATTTTGCCTGCCGGTATATCTTCAATGATATTCAGCTTCAGAGGTTTGTCTTTTGCCGCGCCTTTCGTGTCGGCTCGTCGCACAGCGTAGCCGTCCATGGCCGAATTATCGGCGGAAGGAATATCGCGCGGAGAGAAAATGTTTTCACCAATGACCCTTCCGCGGCCATCCAGAATGTTAATCTTTTCCAAACCAAGCGGCCGGAAATGGGCAAGAATGGTTTTCAGGGCCTTTTCCACGGGAATCATGTCCAATCTCCATTTAAGTCTATGCGTTATGCACGACAGTTTATCAAAGACAAGACGTATGTCAACAGATATTGCGTTGATTTTTAACGGCAAATTCCCGTGAATAAATTATTGATTGAATTATCCGGGAAAGATGATTAGATTGCATTGCAAACGACCCATTCTGGATTAAAGATTATTTTTTCTCCAGAATGGGTTTTGGTGTTGCTTTATTTTAAAGAAAGTTTGGTTGTAATCTGTGCGAAAACTTATCACGAAAAAGATAAAGGATGATCTTAAGCCTCTGGGCGATCTTGTCCGGCAAATCAGCGAGGGCAAGGCAGTGGTTGCCGCAAGCGGTCTTCACGGCGCGGCGCGTCCGTTTTTGGTATCTCTTCTTTATGAACGGCTGGATCGGCCGCTGCTAATTGTTTGTCCGGAGGAAAAAGAAGCGGCGGTCTTCGCGCGGGATTTGTCTTTGTTTCTGGGGGAAGAGCACGTCTTGCATTATCAGTCACTCGATTTTCTGACGATTGACATGTTTGCCCTCCAGAAGGAGGAAGAATTAACCCGTCTGGAAGTCCTTACGAATCTGCAAATAAAAACGAAAACAATCGTGGTAACTTCCGTAATCGCCCTGATGCAGAAAGTGACTCCCTTTACCGGGTTTAATGATTATTTGCAGATCATTTCGTCAGGCGATGCCATCAATAGAGATGACCTTTGCTCTCGCCTGATTTCCGGCGGCTATAAAAGGGAAAGCCTGGTGGAGGAAAAAGGGGAGTTCAGTGTAAGGGGAAATATTATTGATATCTTTCCGCCGGCTGAAAAAAATCCTCTTCGTTTGGAGATGTTCGGCGATAATATCGAATCCATCCGGAAGTTCGATGGTTCTTCTCAGCGCTCGATCGGGGCCGCGGATGCTTTCATCGTGCCGCCGGCGAGTTCGGTTATTATCAATCCCTCAACATTGGAGCTGGCAATCCGGAACATTAGGCGGCGCGCCGATGATCTATCACTGCCTCGCGAAATTCGCAACCGTCTGGTGGATTCTCTGAAGGAGGGTTTGACCCAATCCATCAACCCCATTTTTTTACCGCTGTTTTATGAATCGTACGATAATGAAAACGGGCTGTCCCGCGATAAATTGTCGAGCCTTTTTGATTATCTTTCGAAAAACACTTTGGTGATTGTTGATAATCCGCTGGCCGTCAATCAGGCTATCCAGAACGCCGGGCAAAATATTGACAAGCTATTATTTAAAACCAAAAACAGCGGCAAATTTTATCTGGAAAAAGAAAACACTTATGTTGATCCGGAAGGTATTCAGTCAGGCCTTAACGGGTTCGGGCAGGTATATCTTACAGGCCTTAATCTTGATCAGGAAAACGGCAGCGCCGCCGCGGTTGCTTTTGAAACGGATCAGTATCTTTGTACGGGAGAATTGCTGGCCGGTGAGATTAAGGAGGATGCCTCCTTACGGTGGACGGCGGACAGGATTAAATTGTGGCTCTCCGACGGCATGTCGATTTTTTTATTTTGTCCTACTCCGGAAGCCATTCAGCGGATGAAGCATCTGTTGTTGTCCTATGATTTGCCGGTGCAGATTTCATCCTCCATGAATTCCGTCGGGGATTCCGTCCTGGAAATGATTGACCGCCGCGAGGGAGGGGCCGAGCTTCTTTTGCTGGAAGGGGAAATATCGTCGAGCTTTGTTGTCCCGGCCATGAAGCTGGTATTTTTAAGCGAAGAAGAAATATTTGTTAAAAAAGCTCCCCGCCGACGCCTCAGACCCGCGCGTGAAGGTTACTTCATTAAATCCTTCGGTGATTTAAAAGAAGACGATTTTATTGTTCATACGGATTTTGGCATCGGCATTTACCGCGGATTGAAAAAAATTACCGTCGGCAGGATTGAGAATGATTTTTTAGTCATTGAGTATCAGGACGGCGATAAACTCTACATCCCGGTTAACGCGCTGGAGAAAATTCAGCGCTATCTGGGACCCGACGGTTATGTGCCGAAGATTGAAAAAATGGGCGGGACGTCATGGGAAGCGGTAAAAGAAAAGGTGAAGACATCCGTGCGGGAATATGCCGAGGAACTGGTCGCCATTTATGCCGCCCGCGAAGCGCTGGATAGAAAATCGTTCGCGCCGCCGGACAGAATTTACGAGGAATTTTGCTCGACATTCGAATTTGAAGAAACGCCGGATCAGGACAAGGCCATTGAAGATATTCATCTGGATATGGATGATTCCAAACCGATGGACCGGTTGATTTGCGGCGATGCCGGTTTCGGCAAAACGGAAGTCGCGATACGGTCGGCTTTCCGGGCTGTGATGGACGGCAGGCAGGTTGCCGTTTTAGTGCCCACAACTATTTTAGCGGAACAGCATTATCAGACTTTTTCCCGCCGCTTCCAGGATTTTCCCGTGCGTGTTGAAGTGTTGAATCGTTTTAAAAGCGCCGCCGAACAGAAGAAAATTATTGAAGAGATAAAAAATCAAAAGGTGGATATCGTTGTGGGGACGCATCGCCTGATTCAGAAGGACGTCGAATTCAAGGATCTGGGGCTGGTGATCATTGATGAAGAACAGCGCTTCGGCGTGGCGCATAAAGAGAAACTGAAAAAAATGCGCGCGCTTGTGGATGTCCTCACGCTCTCGGCGACACCGATTCCGCGCACGCTTCATTTGTCGCTGGTCGGCATCAGGGATTTATCCATTATCAATACGCCGCCGGAGGATCGCGTGTCCATAAAAACGTATGTGCTGGAGTTCGATGAGGACGCGATTAAAGCCGCGATAGAGAAAGAACTTGCCCGCGAGGGGCAGGTATTTTTTGTTCATGACCGGGTGCGCTCGATTTATTCGATGGCCCGTCTTGTGCAACGGCTGGTGCCGCAGGCGAGGGTCGGGGTGGTCCATGGTCAGATGAAATCCGCGGAGATTGAAAAAGCGATGACCGGATTTATCCGGCGCGATTTTGACGTTCTGGTTTGCACCACGATTATCGGTTCCGGTCTGGACATCCCCAGCGCCAATACCATCATTATTAATCGCGCCGAAAAATTTGGATTGGCGCAGCTCTATCAGATACGCGGCCGCGTGGGCCGTTCCAGTAAGGAAGCATTTGCTTACCTGCTGCTGCCCCGTGGAGCGATGCTTTCCCGCGAAGCCATGAAAAGATTGCAGGTCATTAAAGAATTTTCCGAACCCGGTTCCGGTTTTCGGATAGCTTATAATGATCTGGAAATCCGCGGTGGAGGAAATTTGCTGGGCATTTCCCAGTCCGGCCATATTTCCGCCGTGGGTTATGAACTTTATACCGAATTGATGGAAAAGACGGTGCGGGAAATCAAAGGGGAAGAAATAGGTGAAGAGGAATTACTGCCTGAAATTCAACTGGGAATTTCCGCTTTTATTCCCGAAGAGTATGTTCAGGATGTCCATCAGCGGCTTGTCTTGTATAAAAGAATATCTCTGGCCGGAAATGATGAAGAAATTCGACAGATTGAAAGTGAGCTTAAGGATTGTTACGGGGATTTGCCCGTATCCGTGGAAAATCTTTTGCGGGTCATCAGTATAAGAAATAGTCTTAAACCGCTCAAGGGTAAAAAAATGGGCTTCGACGGCAAATATTTATATATTTTCTTCCGGGATAATTCTCCGGTTGATCCCGCGAAGATTATTGCGCTTTATCGCAAGAAAATTAAAGATTTACGTTTTACGCCGGATTATAAACTGTACGTGCCCGCCCCCGCTTCGGACGAAAAGGAAATATTGGAACAAGCCTCTTCGTTGTTAAAGATACTTGCCCAATAGCCTCAAGCAGGGTATAATAAAATGTTATGATTGCTTCAAAGCCGCGTTTTGATATTTTTTCTGCCGCCCGGACATCAAAGTGGATAACATTGAGTTGTTTGGCGGTTTTTTGTTTGCTGATGCTGAGTTTTGTTGTTGCCTGCGATAAGATTGATATTTTTTCACGGCCTTACGTTGCCACGGTTAATGGTTCCAAAATTTACCTGGATGATTATCAGTCCCGGTTGGATCAAAAAATGGATATGGTGCCCAAAGATATTTTAGCGCAACCGGCCTACATGAAACGATTCGAAGATGAAGTCTTAGACGATATGATTACGGAAAAAATAATGGATTTGAGGGCGCAGGAGCTCAATATTTCCATAAGCGAGACTGAGCTTCAGAATAAAATCAACGAAATCAAAAAAGATTACGGCGGGGATTTTACAAGCCTTTTCGCGAAGGAAAATGTGAATTATGAAAACTGGAGGCAAGCCTTCAGGAAAGAGCTGCTAATGCAGAAGCTTGTCGCGATGGATGTCAATTCCAAAATTAAGATATCAGATGATGAAGCCAGGGATTATTTTAATGAACACCGTAATAATTACAAAAAGGAATCCCGCGTAAGGGTCGCGCAGATCGTTGTCCGGGATATGGCGGCAGCGAAAAAAGTGGAGGAAAGATTAAACGCCGGAGAAGATTTTGCCAAAGTGGCCGCCAGTGTGTCTATCGGCCCGGAAGCTCACCACGGCGGAGATCTGGGATGGATCGCCAAATGGGTCATGCCGGAACCCCTGGATAAAACCATTTTCAAAATGCCTGTAAATAAGATAAGTCCGATCGTGCAAAGTTCTTATGGCTTTCACATTTTTAAAGTTCTGGAGAGTCAACCGGCGGGAGACGGAGATTTTACAAATGTCCGGGAAGATGTGATGACGGATATCAGGCTGCAAAAAGAAGACACGGCTTTTATAAACTGGCTGGAAGATTTAAAGAAAAAAGCGGTCATAAAAAAACAAGCTAATATCAAGCTGAAGAAAGCAACCGGGTAAAATTAAACAAGGGAGGAATCGTTGTGACGTTTTACAAAAAAATATTTGTGATTTTAGGGAGTGTCATGCTCTTTTGCGCGCCGGCTTACGCCGAGGTTGTGGATAAAATTGTTGCCGTGGTCAATGATGAGGTCATAACGCTTTCCGAATTTAACGCGGCATTTGAACCTTACCGGAAAAATATCGAAAATACCTATAAGGGCAATGATAAAGATGCCGTATTAAAACAGACAAAAGACACCTTGTTTCAACGAATGATTGACGGCATCCTGATCGAACAGGAGGCAAACAAAACGGGTATCAGCGCCACAGTCAAGGATACGGATGTTATGGCGGTGCTCCAGGACATCTTGAACAAGCAAAAATTGAGTATGCAGGATTTTTTGAAAAAGCTTGAGAAGGACGGCAACTCCATTGAATCTGTAAAAAAAGAAATAAGGTCACAGTTGGTTCGTGTGCGGCTGCTCAGGCGGGAAGTGAAAGATAAAATACTGGTAAGCGATGAGGAAATCGGCGAATATTACAACAAACATCGCGAAGAATATGAAGGCAAGGAAAGCGTGAGAATGAAACAACTCCTGCTGCTGGTGCCTCCCGGCGCGGATCAATCCACAAAATTGAAAATAAAAAATGAAGCGCTGCGCCTGCGCGCGCTTATTATGAGCGGGGAATCTTTTGATTTACTGGCCGCGAAATATTCTCAGGGACCGGCGGCGCCGCAGGGCGGCGATATCGGTTTTATCGAAAAAGGAACCATTATCCCGGAAGTTGAAGCGGAGGCCTTCAGGCTTCCCGTGGATCAGGTCAGTGACGTCATTGAATCCAGTCTGGGCTTTCATATCATCAAGGTCGTTGATAAGAAAGGCGCCGGATTAAAGCCGATTGCCATGGTGCGGGAAGAAATAAAGTCAAAAATTGAAGATGAAAAATTAGATAAGAAATTTGATGAATGGATGTCTTCCATTCGGGCCAAATCGGTTATCGAAACAAGATTGTAAAAGAGCTGCAAAAGTAAAAAATATGGACGCGATAAGAATCAGAGGGGCCTCTCAGCATAATTTAAAAAATATAAGTTTAGATATCCCCCGGGATAAATTTGTCATCATTACCGGTGTGAGTGGTTCCGGCAAGTCATCGCTCGCTTTTGATACGATCTACGCTGAAGGTCAAAGGCGGTATGTGGAATCACTGTCCACTTACGCGCGTCAGTTTATCGGACAAATGGATAAGCCGAATGTGGAATCCATAGAAGGCTTATCGCCCGCCATAGCAATTGAACAGCGCACCGCCAGCCACAATCCGCGTTCAACCGTGGGCACGGTCACGGAAATATACGATTACTTCCGTCTGCTTTACGCCGCCATCGGCGTTTGTCATTGTTATAACTGCGGACGCGTGATTAAATCGCAAACCATAGACAGCATTCTGGAAAGTGTTCTTGCCCTTCCGGCGAATACGTCATTCAGCATTATGGCACCGCTTGTGCGCGGGAAAAAAGGTGAATTCCAGAAAGAATTAAAGAAACTCCAGAAAGAAGGATTCGCGCGTGTCCGGATTGACGGGAAAATTTACGATCTGGCCGAAGATATCGTTCTGGAAAAGAACAAGCGGCATGATATCGATCTTGTCGTGGACCGTCTGGTTTTAAAAGAAGGCGTGAGAAAAAGATTACGCGATTCTCTGGAAATCGCGGCCGGTCGCGCCGAAGGGCTCGTGCGCGTCGTTCCTCTCAACGGCGAAGAAACGCTTTACAGCGAAAAATACGCCTGTCCCGACTGTGGTATAAGCCTTCCCGCGCTGACCCCCCGGATGTTTTCCTTCAACAGCCCCTATGGCGCCTGTCCGGATTGCAACGGTCTTGGCACCTGTATGCGTTTCGCGGAATATCTGGTTGTGCCGGATAAGGGATTGTCTTTGAGGGAAGGCGCTATCGCTCCCTGGGCGGGCAGAAACTCCCTTTATTATTACAGCATTTTAGACGCGCTCAGCACGCATTATGGTTTTGATGTTAACACGCCGTTTAATAAATTACCGGAAAAAATTCAAAAAGTTCTTCTCTACGGATCGGGCAGGGAAAATATTAAATTTTATCATGATCGTTCCAATAAAAGATACTTTGCCCACCGTCCGTTTGAAGGAGTGATCAATCAACTGGAGCGCCGCTGGAGAGAAACGGGATCGCAAGCCGTACGCAATGATTTGATGCGTTACAATGATTTGAGCGCCTGCGATACCTGTCATGGAGCGCGTTTGAAAAAAGAGACACTGGCCGTTACGGTGATGGACAAGAATATCTATGAACTTTGCCAATTGTCCATCCGCAACTGTTTTAATTTTTTCGAACAGCTGGAACTCTCCCCGCAGGAAAAAAATATTACCGAAAGAATTATCAGGGAAATTAAAAGCCGTCTTCAATTTTTGCTGAATGTCGGCATGGATTATCTGACTCTGGAGAGATCCACATCGACTTTATCGGGCGGGGAAAGTCAGCGCATCCGTCTGGCCACGCAAATCGGTTCCGGATTAATGGGAGTCCTGTATGTGCTGGATGAGCCCACGGTCGGACTGCATCAGAAAGATAATCTTCGCCTGATTGATACTTTAAAAAAACTGCGCGATATGGGCAATACCGTGCTGGTTGTGGAGCATGACGCCGATATGATGCTGGAAAGCGATCATATTGTTGATATAGGGCCGGGCGCCGGAGAGCAGGGAGGCGAAATCGTTTTCCAGGGAACTCCTGGGGAAATCCTGCAAAGCGATGATTCGCTTACCGGCAGATATTTATCGGGGAAAGAGTCCATTGCGATGCCGTCAAAAAGACGGCCGATTCCGAAAAGACATATTGTTTTAGAGGGGGCCAGTGAAAATAATCTCAAAAATATTGATATTAAAATACCGGTAGGCGTGTTTACGGCGGTAACCGGCGTATCGGGTTCCGGCAAAAGCACTATGATTATTGAAACGCTTTATAAAGTTTTGGCGCGCCGTTTGAATCAGCATACCGGATCAATGGGAAAAATAAAAAAGGTTGTGGATTTGGGAGATATTGAACGCGTCATTATGATTAATCAGCATCCCATTGGCCGTACGCCGCGGTCCAATCCGGTAACGTATACGGGAATCTTTTCTTTTATCCGGGATTTGTTTACCAATCTTCCCGAATCAAGGATGCGCGGATATAAGCCGGGGCGGTTCAGCTTTAACGTGAAGGGCGGACGCTGCGAAGCTTGTGAAGGCAACGGTTTGATCAAGATTGAAATGCATTTTTTGCCCGATGTATATGTGACCTGCGATGTTTGTCACGGCAAACGGTTTAATGCCGATACGCTGGATATCAGGTATAAAGATAAAAATATTGCCGAAATTTTAGACATGACGGTCAATCAGGCGCTGGTATTCTTTTCCAATATTTCTTCCATTAAATCGCATTTGCAATTGTTAAACGATGTCGGTCTGGGCTATATTCATCTGGGGCAGTCCGCGACCACGCTCTCCGGCGGGGAAGCGCAAAGGATAAAACTGGCGCGGGAATTAGGCAAGAAAACAAACAGCAACACGCTTTATATTTTAGATGAACCTACCATCGGATTACATTTCGCGGATATTCAAAAATTGCTGGATGTTTTAATGCGCCTGGTGGATATGGGCAATACCATGGTTGTCATTGAACATAATCTGGATATCATTAAGTGCGCCGATTATGTGATTGATCTCGGACCGGAAGGCGGTTCCGGAGGCGGTGAAATTGTAGCTTCCGGCACGGTGGAAAAAGTGGCACAGTCGGAAAAATCTTCGACAGGTCAGTTTTTGCGGAAAATTATTCCCCTCTGAGAGCATTCTTGTTTTTGAACGTGTTAGATCTGCGGTAAACATTCAGCAAATTTCCCCCCAAAATATTTTTTGCGCAATGGCTTGAAAAAAATAAAGATAAATTCCCGAAACGCTTATTCAGTCATAAATGACATCTTGACATAATCGGCAAAATAGTATTTATAAACACCATTATAAAAAGCTATTTTATTGTGATGCGTGTCAGAAAGGATGTTGAACTGTCTAAATATTCACAATATAAACATTCAATATTAATTGTCGATGATGAGGAGTCCATCCTCAATGCTTTTCAGCGTATTTTTGCCGATGAAGATTATGAAGTCCACACGGTGAACAATGGATCGGAGGGGCTGAATAAACTGCGCACGGCTCAGAAGCCCTATTCCGTTATTGTTTCCGATCAAAGAATGCCGGAGATGAGCGGCGTTCAATTTTTCGCCCAGGCCAAGGATATTTTTCCGGATGCCGTCCGCATCCTTTTGACGGGGTATGCCGATTCCGGCGCTATCATTGACGCCATTAACAAAGGCGGCGTTCATCTTTATTTCACAAAACCATGGCGTGAAGAAGAAATAAGGCTTCATATCAAGCAGTCGCTTTCCAAAGTAGAAATATTGGCGGAAAATAAACGTCTGGTGGAACTCATAAAGATTAAAAATGAAGAATTGGTCAGACTAAATAAAAGTCTTGAAAAAAAAGCGAACGATAGAACCAATGATCTTCTGGCTCAAACCGAAAAACTCAAGGACAGTTACAAAAAATCACAATTGATTCTGGACGGCATCGTCAGGACGTTGTCAAAGATTGTGGCGACAAGAGATCCTTATACATCGGGACATGAGGATCAGGTCGCCAAGATTGCCTGCAAGATTGCCAAAGAAATGAAATTGACCGAAGAGCAGATCTCGTCCATTTATATTTCCGCCACGCTTCATGATATCGGTAAAATATCCGTGCCATCGGAAATATTGACTAAACCAAGCGTTTTAACTACTCTGGAGCGGGAAATCATCAAGACGCATTGTAAAGTTGCCAATGATATTCTGGCGAATATTGAGTTTCCCTATCCGGTGGCGGAGATTATTTATCAGCACCATGAAAGAATGGATGGTTCGGGTTATCCCCGGGGGTTGAAGGGGGACAAAATCGCGCTGGAAGCCCGCATTATCGGGGTCGCGGATGTTATCGATGCCATGGCTTCCTACCGGCCCTATAGGCCTGCCCTGGGCGTTGACGCGGCGATTGAAGAAATAACAAAATTCAGAGGCATAACGTATGATCCTTCTGTCGTGGACGCCTGCTTAAAAATTTATAAAAGAACCGCCAAAGAAGGCGTGAATTGAAAATCAGGAAACAATTGTTATAGATTTACCGTTGAACTTCTTTTAGTATTTCCTCTCTCCAAAAATCGCTCTGCCGATACGCACAATGGTGGCTCCTTCTTCAATGGCGATTTCAAAATCATCGGTCATGCCCATGGAAAGCTCATCCATCTGAATATTGGGAATTCCCTCACTGATGATTTTGTCGCGAAGATTTCTAAGTTCCGCAAAATACGGGCGGGAGCTTTCGGGATCGGCGGAATAAGGCGCCATTGTCATTAATCCTTTCACCGAAACGCTGTCCAGCAGAGAGACATTTTTAATTAAGGCAATAGCCTCAGCCGCCGTTATGCCGCTCTTTGTTTTTTCGCCGCTTACGTTTATTTCAATTAAAATGTTTATTTTACTGCCTATCAGGCGGGCTCTTTTGTTTATTTCCGCGGCTAAGTCAAGGCGATCGACGGAATGGATGTAATCGAAGAGATTGACCGTGTATTTTGCTTTATTGGTTTGAAGGTGTCCGATCATGTGCCAGGAGGCGCGCCCTCCGATTGCGGCAATTTTTTCTTTTGCTTCCTGAACATAATTTTCTCCAAGCGCCGTTATGCCCGCTTCAATGGCCTTTTCAATGGCAGGGATGGGGACTGTTTTGGTCACTGCTAAAAGTTGAATGGAATCGGGAGCGCGATTACATCTTGCGGCGGCCGCGGCTATCCTTTGTCTGATTTTATTTATATTAGCGGTAATATCAGCATCCATTTAAAGTTTACTCCATGATAAAGTTTCGCGATATTTGGTCCTCTTCATGATTAAAAAAATCTTCCCGCGGAATTTATCGAAAGTGTATTGCGTCAAATTTTTTCAATGTCTCCAAAACTTCACAAAGCGGAAGCCCAATCACGTTTGTATAAGATCCGCGGATTGATTGGATAAAATAAGCGCCCTTCCCCTGTATGGCGTAACCGCCTGCCTTGTCATAGGGTTCATTGCAGGCAAGATACCACTGCATCTCTTCAGGGCTTATCGTTTTAAACCTTACGGCTGACTGAATAACTTTAGTCTGAAAAACTTTGGACGCTGCGCGGATAATGGAAAAGCCTGTAAAGACTTTATGTTCGCGTCCGCTTAGCCTTTTGAGCATTTTCTTTGCCTGTGTCTGGTTTTTAGGCTTGCCCAGGATCATTCCATCGATGACAACAATCGTGTCGGCGCCCAGCACCCACGCTTCGGGATATTTTCGGGCAATAACCATTGCCTTATCCCTTGAGAGCCGCCCTACATGCTGCTTCGGATTCTCTCCCGCAAGATAATCTTCGTTGACATGAGCCGGAATTGTTTTGAATTTCAAACCGACGGATTCAAGAATATCCCTTCTGCGCGGTGATTCGGATGCCAGAACAAATAAAGCTTTTGAAGTAATAGACATAGTTTTTTAATATCTTTTCAATCAGAATATTATAGATATTTCTTTATTTTTTCCGCCTCCAGTTGATCCACAATTTTTTTAACATCCTGGGAGCGGCCTTTTTTACAGATAAGCAAGGCGTCTTTTGTTTCAACGATGATTAAATCTTTTACCCCGACCAGCGCTGTCAACTTTTGCGGGTTGTAAACAAGAGAGCGCTCAGAATCTTCAAGAATTGTCCGGCCGCCGCCAACCGCCGCGTTGTCTTTACTGTCTTTGGGTGATATTTCCCAAAGGGCATCCCAGCTTCCGACATCACTCCAGCCGAAATCTCCGGGAATCACAAAAACATTATCCGCCTTTTCCATAACACCATAGTCAATGGAAATGGACGCAAGCTTTCTGTAAACGCGAGGAACGATTACCGCTTCCCGCGGGGAGCCGAGCGCCTCATTTATTTTCATCAATCCCGCGTATAAATCCGGAAGAAAGCGTTCGATCTTTTTTAATATGACGGAGGCTCTCCAGATGAACATTCCGCTGTTCCAGTAAAAGTTGCCGCTTCGAACAAATTCAGCGGCGAGCTCATAGTCAGGTTTTTCGCGGATGGATTTTGCGCGAAAAACTTCTTCGCCGGCCATTTGTTTAAAGGAATTTTCCCGCTCAATATATCCAAAACCCGTTTGAATGCTGGTAGGCTTGATACCTACCGTTACCAGCCCGTTTTCCTGGGCGGCAACTTTCGCGGCTGCGTCAATGATATCGATAAATTTTTGAGAATCATGAATGGCATGATCGGAGGGCAGGACGATCATGACATCGTCGGGAACCCTTTTACAAAGATGCAGCGCGGCAAGCCCGATGCAGGCGGCGGTGTTTTTCCCTTCCGGTTCGATAATAATGTTTCGCGTTGGAATTTCCGGCAGTTGTTTCATTAAAGTGCCCGCGTGTTTTTTCCCCGTTACCACGAGAATTTGGTCCGGAGGGATCAGCTGTTTTATCCGGTCAACCGTTTCCTGAATAATGGTTTTTTCGCTCAGGATATCCAATAAATGTTTAGGTTTTTTTTCTCTGCTTCGGGGCCAGAATCTTGCGCCCTTTCCGCCGGCCATAATTACCGCGTACATGATTTAAACTCCCCGGTTCTTTAAGATGATGATGTTTCTTCTTGAGAAGCTTATAGTATAATATGCGTTGCAATTTCAAGCTGGAAGATATATTTAAAAATATAATGTCAACCATGAGCTATCCGGAAATAACGCTTAAAAAAGGGCGGGAAGCCGCCCTGCTGCGCGGCCATCCGTGGGTTTTCTCCGGCGCGATTGCCGCGGCGAAAGGGAATCCCGGCGCGGGCGATATCGTTGTAGCCTTGGATTCGGCGGGCTGTCCTCTGGCGTTGGGATTTTTTAATCCGAAAACGGATATAGCTTTTCGTGTTTTAACAAGAAGATGTGATGAAAACATTTCCCAATATTTCTGGCAGGCCCGCCTGCAGGCCGCAGTCAAATTACGGCAAAAGATTATCGGCGAGCAGACAAACGCCTATCGTTTGATTAATGCCGAAGGCGACGGGTTTCCGGGACTGATTGTTGATGTCTATAATACGGCGCTGGTTTTTTCGATCGCGACCGCCGGCATGGAACAGCAAAAGAATCATATAATAAACGCTCTTGCTTCCCAATTAAAGCCGGAATGGATTTATGAACACAGCGAAAGCCGGTCGCGCACGCTGGAAGGATTGGAAAAAGTAAGCGGCATTGTATTTGGCCAAAATAAAAGCGGCACTGTGGAAATAACGGAAAACGCTCTGAGATTTGAAGTGGATGTTATATCAGGCCAAAAAACAGGGTTCTTCCTGGATCAGCGCGTCAACCGGGAAAAGATTGGAGCATTGAGCCGCGACGCCAGCGTATTGAATTGCTTTTCTTATACCGGGGCTTTTTCCGTTTACTGCGCCGAAGGCGGAGCAAAGCGGGTTGTTTCTCTGGATATATCCAAGTCTTCCTGTGTTACGGCAAGAAAAAATTTGCATCTCAACTGGTTTTCCGTTGAAAATTATCCGGTCATCGAAGCCGATGTTTTTGATTATTTGCGCAATATGCAGGAAAACTTCAACATGATCATTCTTGATCCTCCGGCTTTTGCCAAAACAAAAAGGGATGTGACCAAAGCCGCACGGGGTTATAAGGAAATTAATTTACAGGCGGTCAAACATCTTACGAAAGGCGGCATCTTAGCTACTTTTTCCTGCTCTAATTTTATCGAGGAAGATCTTTTTTATAAAATTGTCCTCGGAGCGGCGCGGGATGCAGGCGCTGATCTACAGGTTTTATCAAGATTGGAAGCGGGACCGGATCATCCCATTTTATTGGGACATCCTGAAGGGCGGTATTTGAAGGGATTGCTGTTGGTGAAGAAAAATTAATCCTACAAAAAGGCTTTTATAAAACGCTCATCTGCAGCGTTGCGCGGCAAATCGCATCGCTCAACGTATATTTATATACGCCTCGCGATTCGCTTTTTGCGCGCCTTGCATCTGAACATTTTATAAAAGCCTTTAGGTCACTGAGGAAAGGCTTTTACAAAACGCTCATCTGCAGCGTTGCGCAGCAAACCGCATCGCTCAACGTATATTTATATACGCCTCGCGGTGCGCTTTTTGCGCGCCTTGCATCTGAACATTTTATAAAAGCCTTTCGATCATTTAAGAAGAGCTTTTAAAAAACGCTCAACGGCTATGGTTGCGCGGCAAACCGCAGTTGATCTTATCAGGAGTTATCGTTAATCTTTTCCAAGATTGCCAATGATCTTGTCATGAATGAGGTGGGAAGCCATATTATTGCCGACCGTTCCGACGAATACGGAAACGGAGGTTAAATCCCTGTCTATATATTCAATTTTTATAGCTACTTTTTCATCCTGAATGACGGCTTTAATCGTGCCCGTGGAAATTTTACGTTCTTTTTGAACGTCTGTTGCCTTTAATTCAGCCACCGATTTTTCACAGGCCCTCCACACTGTATCGATATCGGCTTTATAGTTGCTGATAAGATTTCCATCCTGATAAAGGAATGATCCGGAACTAATGCTGGCAATTTTGCCATTCATATTTATGGCCGCGTCGCATCCGGCCAGAAACAGAAAAATTAAAAATAATAAAGACAGGGTTTTTTTTGTCATATATTTACCTGACACAAGTGTTAATAATTTATGGATTAACATAAGATAATATTAATAATCTGTCAATGTGAATCATATGCCGTCGCGCGATAAAAACGAAAATTGCATGAGAAATTTCAGTAGTAAAAAAATAAGCTTCCCATCCCATTTAACGTTCTTAAGGTTATTTTTGCGCGCGTAGTTTCATGATCTCGTCTCTGGTCAGTATGGATTTGATATGATCGACATATTTCAGGATGTTTTCCCGGCCGCCTTCTTCGCGGTCGATCAGCGTGATAACCATCTCGACGATGAGGCCTGCCAGGCGCGCCTGTTCAATCGCGGTAATCGTGGATCCGCCGGTGGTGATAACATCGTCAATAATGGCGACCTTTTCACCTGCCCCGACATTGCCTTCAATGGCGCTTTTCGTGCCATGAGCTTTAATATCTTTTCGGACAATGAAAGATTTAATGGGTTTTCCCTTCTGGTATGATATGACGGAAAGCGCGTTGGCTATCGGATCGGCCCCCAGCGTAAGTCCTCCTGCCGCGGTGATATCCGTATCTTTGAGCATGTCAAAAATAATCGCGCCGATAAGATTCATGCCTTCGGGATCAAGCGTGGTCGGCTTGCAATTAAAATAATAATTGCTTTTCTTTCCGGACGCGAGTGTAAAGGGCGGATCTTCGCTGTATTTGAAAGACCGGTCGAGAATGATTTCGCCCAGTCTCCTTTTCATTTCATTGATGGTCATTGTATTTTCCTCCGGGAAATCAGATTTATGATTGAGAACTATTATTATGCAGAATAAACTTGATAGGCAATTCCACCCAGACTGTAAATGGATTGCCGGATTTTTTTGCGGGTTCGAACTTCCATGGTTTTACCGCCTGAATTGCCGATTGATCTAAAATGGCGTACCCGGATGATTTCCGTATTTTTATTTCCCCCACACGGCCGTCCGGTAAAATTTCCGCGAACACTAAAACGATTCCTTCATAGCCGCGAACGCGCGCTATTTCCGGATACACAGGCCGCGCGTTCTCTTTATATAAAGGGTAGGCAATTTCAGTGCCCGCGTTAGATGGTTTGCCTGTGGATTGATCAGCGCCGTTGCCTGTTAAATTACAGGGCTGTTCTTTCGTTTGTGTTGCGGTGCCCGTGCCTTGCGTGCCGTATTTTGCGGGTGTTATATTGCTGACCGGTTCTTTTGCCGCCGCCGCGTATATCTGCAAGCCCTCCGGAGGGCCTGCCGTCTTTTCAACATCTGTCTTTTTTTCAGCCATTTTCCCCGTCGCGGGAGAAGGTTGCTCCGCGCGGCTATTGTCTATTTCGACGCCGCTCTTTTTGCTTTGAGTATCCCTTTGAGCATCCAGCGAGACCCAGACCAGATTCAATCCATTTAATTTCGGAGGGGTAATTGAGTTATTTGATAAATCAAATATCAGAAGCGCTCCCACCGCAGTGTGAATCATCACGGAGAAGCACGCGGCAGACACGATGGTATATTTTTTATTTTCCGGTCTTGTAAATTTCATGGGGGAAAAGCTTCTATTTTTTCATTAATTTTTCCACGACTTTAACGGCTTCCACGCCGTCTTTGGCAAAAGACGCCCCGATAGAATTCGCGTATGCTTCGGTAACTACCGCGCCGCCGATCATAAACGGCTTTTGAATTCCGTTTGCCCGGGCAAGCGTTATCACATCTTTCATATTGACCATCGTTGTGGTCATCAGCGCGGATAAGGCTATCACATCCGAATCATCCGCTTTGGCTTTCGCGATGATGGTTTCCGCGTCAACATCTTTGCCCAGATCATTAACACTGTAGCCGTAATTTCTCAAAAGCAGGGCGACGATGTTTTTTCCGATATCGTGAATATCACCCTTCACGGTTGCCAGTATTATTTTACCCTTGTCTCCAACAGATCCTTTCTTCAGGCGCGGTTCCAGATAGGCGAGCGCCTTTTTCATGGCCTCCGCGGCGGACATGAGCTGGGGCAGGAAGTAAATTTTCTTTTCGTATAAATCGCCCACGCGAACGATGGAAGGAATCATAATGTTATCGACCAGATCCTGAGCTGAAATGCCGGCCCCAAGCGCGGCTTCTATGAAAGGCACAATGTTCTCTCTGTCACCATTTAATATCGCGTCAGCGATCTTTTCCTGCGGTGTAACAGTTTTTGCCGCGGCTGTTGCGGAATCCGCGTTCATCTGCGTGGAAAAATGTTTAATGAAACGCAACGCGTCCTTGTCACGCGTTAGAAGAACATCCCCTGTTATTTTTATATTCATCATTTCCTGGCTCGCGGGATTGGCAATGGCCATGGTTAATCCGCAGAATTGCGCCATTGCCAGAAAAGTCGCGTTGAGCCATGGGCGTCCGGGCATGCCGAAAGACACATTGGAAAGTCCGAAAATCGTTTTGCTTTTGAAAGTGTTTGCGCACCAGTGCAGCGTTTTAAGGGTTTCCTGCGCGGCGTCGGGATTGGAAGCCACGGCCATGACCAGGCAGTCCACAATAAAATCATCTTTGGTAAAGCCGAAACCCTTCGCCTTCTGGAAAATATTGTTTATAATCTTTTGCCTTTTTTGCCATGTCTGGGGTACTTCGCCGCCGGTCAGAGGCAATAGAATGAACATGGCTCCGTATTTCGCCGCCAGAGGCAGGAGTTTGGCCATCTTTTCTTTTTCACCGGAGATGGAATTAATCAGCATTCGTCCCGGATATATCCGTAAGGCCGCTTCTATTGTTTTTATGTCGGAAGAATCCACGGTAAGCGGCAGTTTGGTTGTTGTGGACAAAAGACTGATGGCCGCTTTGATTGTTTTTACTTCATCGATGCCGGGCTGGCCGACATTGATATCCAGCAGGTTCGCGCCCTGGCTTTCCTGCTCGGCAGCCATCCGGCGAATAATTGACAATTTGCCTTCCATCAGTTCCTGCTGCAGGACTTTTTTACCGGTGGGATTGATTCTTTCGCCGACGATGAATAGAGGTTGATTTTCGGCGAAATGGAGAAATCCGCGCGCCGAGCTCAAAGCACCGATTGATTTTTTCACAGGCGATTTGGGTTTGACAGCCGCGATAGTCTTCGCAAGCTCCCGGATGTGCGCGGGTGTCGTTCCACAGCATCCGCCAAGCATGTTAGCTCCGGCCTTCGCGAGTTTACGTCCAAAGGACGCAAATGTTTTCGCGTCCATTTCAAATATGGTTTCCCCGCCTTCGAGGCGCGGAACTCCGGCATTGGGCTTTGCCGCGAGCGGCACGGTGGCGTATGGTTTCATGGCCGCGATGAAATCCACCATTTTTTCGGGACCGGTTGAACAATTACAGCCCACGGCGTTCGCGCCAAGACTCTGCAGGGTGATGAGAGCGGTTACCGGATCGGTGCCGTTTAGGGTATGGCCGTCCTTTTCATAGGTCATGGACGCGATGGTAAAAATGTCTTTAATTTCTTTGACGGCCAGAAGCGCTGCGCGGGCTTCCTGAATGTCAATCATGGTTTCGAGAACGATCAGATCGCATCCGCCGTCAATCAGGCCGCGCACTTGTTCTTTAAAGGCGTCCACGGCTTCTTCAAAGGCCAGTGTGCCGAATGGTTCGATAAATAAACCGGTCGGGCCTATATCTCCGGCAACCAGAGTTTTTTTGCCAACCGCGAGTTTGACCAGACGCGCCAGCTCACGGTTAATTTGGTAGGAACTTTCTTTAACACCGTGTTGTTTTAATTTAAAACGATTGGCGCCAAAAGTGCAGGTATAGACGATCTGCGCCCCCGCGCTTTCATAAGATGAGTACAATTCCCTGATAATATGCGGATGATCGAGACACCACTTTTCAGGACAAACCCCGCCGGGCATTCCCTTTTTTTGCAATTGGGTGCCCATGGCACCGTCCAAAACAACAATTTTTTTTGCCAAAAGGCCTTTTATTCTGCCTGTTTCAGCCACAATAATCTCCCTGAAATTTAAATAGTTATTTTACGGCGTCTTTATACCACCTTTGAAGCAAGAAGTGTGATTTTTTTTAGGACAAACAGGCCATAACAAATTCATCCCGGTTTAGTAATGGCTTTGCTTGATAAGATATTGGCAATAGAAGCTAAATCGTTCTTAGTGTTATTCATGCCGGCTGTTTTGCGATTTTCACCTTAGGGAAGATTGTATCCCTTCTCTCTGAACAATTTCAGGCAGGCATCGACAACGGTAAGGTCATAAAGTATCCCCTTGTTCTTCTCGATTTCCGCAAGAGCTGCTTCAATACCTAGGGCCGCGCGATAAGGACGATGAGAAGACATGGCCTCCACCACGTCCGCCACGGCCATGATTCGGGCCTCGATAAGAATTTCATCCCCTTTCAATTTTCTTGGATAACCCGTGCCGTTCATCCTTTCGTGATGCTGATAGATTATTTCAGCCAGCGGCCAGGGGGATTCTATATCCTTTAACATCTCGTGTCCGCTCAGAGAGTGTTCTTTAATCAGGGAATATTCTATCGCCGTCAGTTTTGTGGGTTTGGTCAATATCTCCGCGGGTATGGATAATTTTCCGATGTCATGAATGGTCCCTACCATGCGGATACCATCGATTCTCTCCTGAGAGAATCCCATCTCCGAAGCAATGGCTCTGGCAATGTCCGCGCATCTTTTTTGATGGCCCGCCGTATAGGGATCTCTCATTTCTATGGCGGATATCATGACCTGAATGGTCGTGCCAAACGCTTTTCTGAGGCTGTCAAGAGTTCGGTGAAGTTCCTCATCCATCAGCTTGTGCTCGGTGATGTCCTGCAGGATAAAAATAAGGCAGGCTTCGCTGTCAATGGTTATGGACCGGGCGGAATAGATGCCGGAACGCTTAGCGCCGTTGCTTCGCCGGAATTCAAATTCGCGATGCAGGATGTCTCTGCCTGACCTTAATTCGTTGACCATAACATCCCTGTCGGCCGCGTTATTCCAGAAATTTATTTCGCGAGAGGTTTGTCCTACGGCCTTCTGTCTCTTCCATCCCGTAATCTCCTCAAATCCCGTGTTGACGTCAATGAGGAGCCCGTCCTTTAACCTTGTTATGGCGATACAGTCCGGTGTTGTCATGAAAATTTTATGAAACTTTTCTTCCGCCAGCTTGCGCTCGTTGATATTTAATAAAATGCCGTCAAAAACCATTTGATTTTTCTGGCGCGTTGGTGTTGCCAGCCCCTGGAACCAGATTGTTTCGCCCGACTGTATGACGACCCGGCCTTCAAAATTCCAGGAATTTCCCCCATCCGCTGCTGTTTTAATGGAAGCCAGAAATCTGTCCCTGTCATCCTCATGGACATGAGCAAGAAATAAAGGGAACAGATCTTCTTCCTTTGTTTTTATTCCCAGAAATTCCGCCAGGCGTTCACTGACGTAACTCATTCCGAATTCGTTATTATCTTTCGCGTAGAATTGAAAAATAATTCCGGGCAGGTTTTGGGCAATGCCCCTCAAACGATTCTCTTTCTCTTTCAAAGTTTTTCCCGTGCGTTTGCTTTCGGTGATGTCGCGGTAGTTGAGAACGACACCTTCAACAACATTATTATAAATGAGATTGCTTCCGACGGCTTCCAGCGTGCGGTAGGTTCCATTTTTATGACGAAGATGTATTTCATCCTTGATAACACGGGGGGTTGTACTTGAGATCAACGTCATAAACGAATCCACTAAAAGCTTTTGGTCATCCGGATGAACAAGCTCAAATCCTTTGCGGCCGATTCTTTCTTCGGGCTTGAATCCCAGGACATGCGCTATGGCGGGATTGATATAAATAATGGTTCCCGTCAGATCAACGACAACCGTTATATCGGATGAATGCTCTATGAAAGCCCGAAAACGATGTTCCTCCTGGCGCAACTTATCTTTCATGAATCTGCGCTCGGTCATGTCACGCGCGATTCCTCTAAATCCTGCCGGTTTGTCTGATGAATCCCTCAGCAGAGACACCGACGCTTCAATATATCTTTGCGTTCCATCTTTTCTGATGATCAGCCAATCGAATCCTTTGGCAGGTTTCCCTGTTTTATAGACTTCATTAAATGTTTTAAAAAGTTTTTTCGCGTTTTCTTTGTCTGTAAACTGACGGCAGTTGATGCCCATCAATTCTTTCTGGGTATATCCCAGGATTCGGCACATGGAGTCATTGAAAAAAGTGATATGACCCTTCGCATCAGTTTCGTAATAACCTTCTTCGATATTTTCCAGTATGGTTCGATGTTTTTCCTCGCTATAAAGCAGCTCCTCTTCCGCCCGCTTTTTTTTCTTTCTAACTTCCGTTTCTTCTATTTCTCTGGCTATGGTCGGGCAGAGACGGGAAAAATTAGTCTTCATGATGTAATCGTGGGCGCCCAAACGCATGCACTCAACGGCTGTTTCTTCACCAACAGCTCCGGATATAAGGATAAGAGGAATATTGATATTTGCCTTCTTTAAGATGGCAATGGCTGAGAAAGCGTTAAAATCAGGCATTTTATAATCGCAAAGAATAATGTCCCAGGGCTTCTCTTTAAGGGCTTTATTCATCGCGGCGGCGGTCTCTATCCGTTCGTATACCGGAAGGTATCCGCCCTTTTTAAGCTCGCGGATGATAAGCAATACATCATTTTCCGAATCGTCAATCATTAATACCCGGAGGGATTGCTGATTGCTGATTTTCGACGCGGTATTTTCCCCCATGTTTTTGTCCTTCGTGCTTTTATAACGGTAAAGAGAAATGAGAATAGATATAAAATCGTCGAAATTTCGTATAATACCAATAAGCAGTCTTTTATTTTACGGCATTCTTATAACATTTTTAAATCAAGAAGTGTGTGTTTTTTTTGTTTACGGGTAAAACATGTTGTCTTGTGCGGAAAAAAGGCTTATCCGATGATTGAAGAAACACGACCCTACACCCATTCTTCCGAAACCACCTCTCCTTTGATGCTGACGATCACGGCTTTGAGAGGCACTTTTCTTGTCGCCTTATTAAGGCCTGCCTGGGCAATCTGTATCAGGCCGCGGCAGCAGGGAACCTGCATGATGACAACCGTCAGTGTATTTATTTTGGCCTCATCCGCCAGCCGGCGGATTTTCTCTATATATTCTTCCTGTCCTTCATCCAGTTTCGGACAGCCAATCGCCAGGATTTTCCCTTTCAGGAATCTGGCGTGAAAATCACCCGCCGCGAAGGCCGTGCAATCAGCCGCGAGCACCATATCTTTCCCATGAAAGAAATCAGCCGCCGGATTTATAAGGTGCATTTGAACCGGCCAGTGTGAGAGTTCCGACGGCTGCGTGCCCGCCGGAGATGCGCCCGCGGCAGAGGGCGTGTCTTTTTTAAATACGGTGTGAGCGGATCCGGGGCAGGAACCCGCGTGACTCATGACATGAAGATTCTGAGGCGCAGGCCGACTGCCATGAGAATGAAGTTCTTCATGCTTGCGTTTCTCAATGGTTTCCTTGACCAAAGATTCATCAAAAGATTCGGCGTCACGCTCTTCAATGGAAAGCGCTCCTTCGGGGCACTCTCCCAGGCATGCTCCAAGGCCGTCGCAAAAAGCGTCTTTGACAAGTCTGGCTTTACCATCGATTATTTTGATGGCCTCCTCGTGGCATTGCGGCACGCACAAACCGCAGCCGGTACATTTTTCTTCATAGATTTTGATGATTTTACGCTTCATGTTTATGGTGTTCCTTTCTTTTTTGTGTTAACCGCAAATGCCGCCGATGGCGGTAACCGACTTTTCCGGAAGGAGAATGAAGTTGGACGTGATCTTTACGCCAAATTTCTCCATTTGAAGCATTTCATAAATGGCTTTCTGGTTTTCAAGGTTAAAATCAGCATATCCTGCCGAAAAACGTTTCGACAGAAGAATTTTCCCTTCGCGGCGAATGAGCTGATTAAAATAATCCATAATCCAGTCCATGGCGGCGTCTGTGATTTCACTGGCTGTAGCATCATAAACGACCGCCGCGGCCAAATCGTCCCGGCGGGTTTTTTCTTTGATAGCTTCCATGATGGCGTCGCCTGACGTGGCGCCCATAAGAACAGCTTCTTTGCATCCGCGCAGGAAAGCGGACAGCTTTTTACTGCTAAAGGTTAAATTCCCGGGCAGGATTATTTTTTCTCCATCGTTATGATGAATAGCGAGACGCAGAAACATCCCTTTGAGTGAAATAAAAGAAGCCGCTTCATGGATAAAACGTCCGGTTTCTTCTTTTTGCCGGGCTGAGATTTCTGTTGTTCTTTTTTTGTAGCCAAGCCGCCGATATATTTTATCGTAAGGAGGATCGATTGATATCTTTTCAAGAAAAACAACAGATTCCATCTTTTTCATCCTCACGGGATCAGTATTAAACCCGCTTTTATTAGACGCTCATTAATGAAAGAGAGCAAGCAGATTTCTTGCGACATTGTCGCCCATTTCTCCGGTGCCGACAAGTTTTTTGTCAGGTTGATGAATGTCCTGCGTCCGGAAGCCTTCTTTTAATGTTTCAGCGACGGCTTTTTCGATTAATATGGCTTCCCGCGTCATGGAAAAAGAATAACGCAGCATCATGGCCACCGACAGAATTGTGGCCAGAGGATTGGCGATATTTTTTCCGGCTATATCCGGAGCTGAACCATGAATGGGTTCATATAGAGCGGTTTTTTCGCCCAGACTGGCTGAAGGAAGCATGCCGATGGAACCGGTCAGCATAGCCGCTTCATCGCTTAGTATGTCTCCGAATAAATTGGATGTGACAATCACGTCGAACTGAGCGGGATTGCGAATGAGCTGCAGGGCGCAGTTATCAACATACATGTGCGCAAGGGTAATGTCAGGATAATTCCGGCCAACCTCACTTACGACATCGCGCCATAGTTCGGATGTTTCAAGTACATTAGCTTTGTCTACTGAAAGGAGATTCTTTTTACGCGTTCGGGCAATTTCAAAGGCGCGAACGGCAATTCTGCGGATTTCATCCTCGGAGTAAGCCATCGTGTTAACGCCCCTGCGTTTACCGTCTTTTCCCTTTTTCACGCCGCGCGGCTTGCCAAAGTAAACATCGCCGGTCAATTCGCGGACAATCATAATATCGATTCCCGAAACGATATCTCTCTTGAGCGGGGAGGCGTCCAGAAGCTCGTCGAAAGCAACCACCGGCCGTAAATTAGCAAAGATACCCAACGCGCCTCTGAGGCCCAGAAGCGCTCTTTCCGGCCTGAATTTATAATCCATCGACTCCCACTTGGGACCGCCCACGGCTCCCAGTAAAACCGCGTCGCTTTGCAAAGCAAGCGTAAGGCTCGAATCCGGCAGGGGCACTCCAAAATGATCATAGGCGCATCCTCCGGCAAGTCCTTCGGTAAGTTGCAGATGAATGGCTTTCTTTTCAGAAATAATCTTTAAAATCTTTAAAGCTTCTTTCATGATTTCCGGCCCGATGCCATCACCGGCAAATACGGCTATCTTAAAATCATCCTGTTTCATGATTTCCTCTTTTTTTGGGCAATATGTTTCATCAAACCGCCGTCGGCAATGAGTTTTTCCATAAAAGGCGGAATGGGATTAATGATGAAAATTTTATTTGAATTGATTATGGTGATCGTTCCCTTTGCGCTGTCCACAGACACTCTTTCTCCTTCGCCAATGGCGTCTACGAGTTCTCCGGATTCAAAAATGGGGAGTCCCGTGTTAAAAGCGTTGCGGTAAAAAATGCGGGCGAAACTTTTGGCGATGACGCAGGAAACCCCGGCCGCTTTAATCGCGATGGGGGCGTGTTCGCGCGAAGAGCCGCAGCCGAAATTTTCTCCTCCCAGTATAATATCGCCCGGCTTCATCCTGGTTATAAAATCCGGATCGGCGTCTTCCATGCAGTGAGCGGCAAGCTCCCGCGGGTCCGATGTTGTTAAGTAACGCGCCGGAATAATCGCGTCGGTGTCTATATTATCTCCAAATTTCCATACTTTTCCTTTGAATATCATTGCAAGAAATCCTCTTTCCTTTTATTCATAAAATTCCAATTCCGAAAATCAAGCACATCGGGATAGGTCAAATTGATTTATCCCGCGGGGAAAATCCCGGCATGCCCATGGTTTTACAGTTCCTCAGGGGAAGCAATCCTTCCTAATACAGCAGATGCGGCCGCGACCGCGGGGTTTGCCAGATAGACTTCACTTTTGGGATGTCCCATACGGCCGACAAAATTTCGATTTGTCGTCGCGACGGCTCTTTCTCCTTCCGCCAGTATGCCCATGTGTCCGCCCAAACATGCGCCGCAGGAAGGCGGGCTGATAACGGCAGCGGCTTTCATGAAAATTTCAATCAGTCCCTCCTTCAATGCCTGCCTGTATATTTCCGGGGTTGCCGGAACAATAATCAGCCTGACATTGGAAGCGGCCCTGCGGTTTTTCAAAATCTGAGCGGCGATTCGCAAATCTTCAATCCGGCCGTTAGTGCAGGAGCCAATGAGCGACTGGTCAATTTTTACTTTACCCGCTTTGCTTATCCCTTTAACATTGGAAGGCAAATGGGGGAAGGCCACCTGCGGCTCAATTTTCCCGGCGTTGATTTCGATGATATCCGAATAGACGGCGTCCGTATCGGACGCATAAAATTTATAATCGCGTTTCGCTCTTTTTTTAATAAATTCTTTAGTAATTTTATCGGGAGCAATAATACCGTTTTTTGCCCCCGCTTCAATGGCCATGTTGGCCATGGTAAGTCTGCCGGCCATCGGCAATTTGCCGATGGTTTCTCCGGTAAATTCCATGGCTTTATAAAGAGCCCCGTCAACACCGATGCGGCCGATGATATGTAAAATCAAGTCTTTGCCCGAAACCCATTTTTGCAGGGAACCAAAAATTATAAATTTCATGGATGACGGCACTTTAAGCCATAATTCACCGGTGAGCATGGCTGCCGCGAGATCCGTGCTGCCCACTCCGGTGGCAAACGCGCCCAGGGCCCCATAGGTGCAGGTATGACTATCCGCGCCAATAACCAGATCTCCGGGCAGGACAATGCCCTGTTCCGGCAGCAGCGCGTGTTCAACGCCCACCCGGCCTCCTTCATAAAAATGAGTGATCTTCTGTTTTGCGGCAAATTCGCGCACAGCCTTGCATTGCTGGGCGGAATTAATGTCTTTGTTCGGTGTAAAGTGATCTAAAACCAGGGCAACTTTGTCTTTGTTGAAGACTTTTTTCCCGCCCGCTTTTTTGAATTCATTAATCGCGATAGGCGCGGTGACATCGTTGCCTAAAGCAATATCCACTCTGGCGTTGATCAACTGACCGGCGACAATTTTTTTCAGTCCGGTATGTGCCATTAAAATCTTTTCCGTAATAGTGTTGCCCACGATTTATACTCCTTATAATAAGTGATACGATTTTTAGCTTATTTCCCGAGTTTATTCAACTCTAACCTTTTTACCGCTGTTCTTTACAAATTCCAGACGGTTTAACGCGTTGATATAGGCCTTGGCGGAAGCGACAATAACATCCGGATGCGCGCCGCGTCCGACAACTGAATGCCCGTTGAATTTTAGCTGGACGGTAACTTCACCCTGCGCGTCCGATCCTCCGGTTATCGCGTTGACGATATATTTCATCAGCGGATAATTCGTCCGGGTGATGTTACGGATCGCCGCAAAAGTGGCGTCCACCGGACCGTTGCCGAATCCGGCTTCCCGCACAACCTCTTTACCGACCTGCATTTCCATGGTTGCCGTGGGAATGGCAACATTGCCGCTGACCACATTGAGGTAAACCAGATTGTATTTGTCTTCGCCCCGGTAAATTTCTTCGTAAAGAATCGCTTCGATGTCTTCGTCATAAATATCTTTCTTGATGTCTGCCAGTTCCTTTACTTTTGCCGCGACCTTGACCAGTTGTTCATCATTCAGGACATAACCCATTCTTTTCAGATGATGCGAAATAGCGTTACGGCCGGAGTGTTTACCCAGCACAATATGTGTGTCGCTTATGCCTACGGACTGCGGAGTCATAATTTCGTAAGTTATTTTTTCTTTAATCAAACCGTCCTGATGGATGCCGGATTCATGCGCGAAAGCATTTGCTCCCACAATGGCCTTATTGGGCTGCACCGATATGCCGGTTATTTGTGTCAACAGTCGTGATGTTTTATAAATCTGATCGGTTTTAATTTTTGTGTAAAGACCGTAGCGGTCCCTGCGCGTTTGCAGCGCCATGACAACTTCTTCCATGGCCGTATTGCCTGCCCGCTCGCCGATGCCGTTGATCGTGCATTCCACCTGACGCGCGCCATTTTTAATTCCGGCCAGGGAATTAGCCACAGCCAGACCTAAATCATTATGACAATGAGTGGCTATAATCGTATCGCCCATATTTTTGACGTTGGCGAAAAGATAAGCAATCAGATTGCCGAATTCTTCCGGAGTGGCATAACCTACCGTATCGGGAATATTAACCGTTTGGGCTCCGGCATCAATAACGGCCGACACCATTTCCACAAGATAGTCTTTGTCCGAACGGGTGGCATCCATCGGTGAGAATTCGACGTTTTGGGTGTAAAATCGAGCCATTTTGACAGCGGCGATCGCTTCTTTGAGCACCTGCCCGCGGTTTTTTTTAAGCTGATACTTTAAATGAATATCAGATGAAGAGATAAAAGTATGGATGCGGGGATGAGCCGAGTCTTTTATGGCCTGCCAGGCGCGGTCAATGTCAAGCTTGTTGGCCCGGGCCAGAGCGGCGACCTGAGATTTCTTGATCTGGCTGGCGATGAGCCGCACCGCTTCAAAGTCTCCTTCGGATGCGATGGGGAAACCCGCCTCGATGATATCAACGCCAAGCCGCTCGAGTTGCCTTGCAAGAATCAGTTTTTCTTCAGTGTTCATACTGCAGCCTGGTGATTGCTCGCCGTCTCTCAGGGTCGTATCGAAAATATAAACGCGATTTTTATCTTTCTTCATATATTCATCTCCTCTATTATAAAACCCGGATCTTATTGGTGTGTCATAATAATATTTTCCGGTTTAAATTGATCCCGCAGCCAAAATTGCCGGGATTTATGCCTCCTGACGTTATAATAAAAAAGGCCGTGGGTTTTTCACCCACGGCCTTTTAGGTAATCAGTTATTTTATAGCGCTAGTGATGACCTAAAAACGATGGGCAGGCGGCCTTAAGTATAAGGATAAGGCGCAACAAGGCGAGTCCCAGAAGCCCGGGCAGGATATTGATTGCAGATATTTGATTTTTCGCTTTGTTCGACATCGTTTTTTGAGCCTTTGTTAAAAATTAGGTGAATACTAATGCAAAAAATAATTATTGTCAAAATATTTTTTTGATTCACGTAAATATTTGACTGCATAAGAAAGTTTTTGTCTATTCAAGCAATCTGTCAGGATTTAAAGTTTATCTATAAGATTTTTAAAAAATTTACTTGACAAAAACATCTATAAAAATTAGATTCCACAATTCGCTTGAGGGTGTATTTGTATGCTTTTTTACACTTAAAGCGTAAATTGTTAATATTAAAAGAAATTTAGGTGGGATTTGCTGGCGTAGCTCAATCGGTAGAGCAGCTGATTTGTAATCAGCAGGTTGCGGGTTCGAGTCCCATCGCCAGCTCCAGTTTGTCTATTATTTATATACTGGAGGGGTTCCCGAGTGGCCAAAGGGAGCAGACTGTAAATCTGCCGGCGGAGCCTACGGAGGTTCGAATCCTCCCCCCTCCACCAGGGATTTTTTGAAATTGAAATAAGCGGGAGTAGCTCAGTGGCTAGAGCGTCAGCCTTCCAAGCTGAGGGTCGCGGGTTCGAATCCCGTTTCCCGCTCCAGATATTTCATAGAATACGGGCAAAGGTTTATTAAAATTTGCGCCCACGTAGCTCAGTTGGTAGAGCACATCCTTGGTAAGGATGAGGTCACCAGTTCAATCCTGGTCGTGGGCTCCAGTTAAGGAGAATTATGCGAAACAATATTATTTTAGCTTGCACGGAATGCAAGCAAAGAAATTATACAACGACAAAAAACAAGCGGACCATGCAGAACCGTCTGGAAATGAAAAAATATTGCAAGTTTTGCAGAGGGCATAAACTGCACAGGGAAACCAAGTAGTAAATTTGGTATAGGCCAGTAGCTCTAATGGATAGAGCGCCGGACTCCAAATCCGGATGCTGGGGGTTCAAGTCCCTCCTGGCCTGCCATTTTTCTTTATTGAAGGATTTTTAAATATGGATAAAGTCAAAGAAGCGGTTCAAAAGATAACTCAGTTTATCAAAGAAGCCAGGGTTGAACTAAAGAAAGTTACCTGGCCGACTCCGAAACAAACGATGGCTTCCACGGCAGTTGTAATAATTTTAGTTTTCATTCTTTCAGTTATTCTGGGCATTTTTGATTTTGTCCTCGCCAAGGCGGTTAAACTTATATTAGGTTAGAAATATGGCTTTTAAATGGTACGTTGTTCATACTTATTCCGGATATGAGAATAAGGTAAAAATAAGTCTCCAGGAGAGAATTGAGATAACGGGCACCCAGGCTTATTTTTCCGATATTCTTATCCCCGAAGAAGATGTTGTGGAATTGATTTCAGGGGAAAAGAAAAATTCCAAACGTAAGTTTTTCCCGGGATATATTCTTGTCCGGATGGATATGAATGATGAGGCCTGGCACGTTGTAAAAGATACTCCAAAAGTTACCGGTTTCATCGGCAGCAAAGATAAACCTTCTCCCATCCCTGATAAAGATGTGGAAAATTTAAAATTCAGGATTGATGAAGGAACTTTAAAACCAAAACCCAAGTTCAAATTCGATATCGGTGATCATGTAAGAATTATTGACGGGCCTTTTACCAATTTTGATGGAATTATTGACGAACTAAAACCGGAAAAAAGTAAATTAAGAGTTATCGTAAGTATTTTTGGCCGGCCGACACCGGTGGAATTGGATTTTATTCAGGTAACTCAGGGTTAACATATTTAGTGGCCAAACAGATAAGCTTTAAAAATATTTAGATCAGGGTGATTCAACATGGCAAAAAAAATTATCGCGAACATTAAATTACAAATCAAAGCGGGTAAGGCAACTCCTTCGCCTCCCATCGGTCCGGCGCTGGGACAGCACGGCGTGAATATTATGGAATTCTGCAAAGCTTATAACGCTATGACGCAAAGTCAGGAAGGAACGATTATTCCTGTGGTGATTACCGTTTATGCCGACAGATCGTTTACATTTATAACAAAAACGCCTCCGGTATCCGTGTTGCTTAAACAAGCGGCTAAAATTGCCAAAGGAGCCGCAGATCCGAAGCGGGAAAAAGTCGGAACCGTTACGGCCGGACAGGTGAAAGAAATAGCTGAATTAAAGTATAAAGATTTAAACGCTGTTAATATTGAAGGCGCTATAAACATAATTGCCGGTACGGCAAGGTCAATGGGAATTGAAATTACAGGATAATAAATAAGAGGTTTTATCATGGTAAAAAAAGGCAAACGTATATTGGCAGCGAAAGCTAAGGTTGAACCGGGCAAACGATATACACTCAAAGAGGCTGCGGAAATTGTTACATCAACGGCCGGAACAAAATTTGATGAAACTGTGGATGCGGCCATTCGCCTGGGTGTTAATCCCGCACACGCCGATCAGATGGTGCGCGGCAGCGTGGTCCTGCCCCATGGTTTGGGAAAAACGGTGCGGATTTTAGTATTTGCCAAAGGGGAAAAGGAAAAAGAAGCTCTGGAAGCCGGTGCGGATTTAGTCGGTAATGATGATATTATTGAAAAAATTAAAGGCGGCTGGATGGAGTTTGATCGTGTTATCGCCACTCCGGATATGATGGGATCCGTAGGAAAGATTGGTAAAATTTTAGGCCCGCGCGGTTTAATGCCCAATCCCAAGGTCGGAACGGTAACTTTTGAAGTGGCTAAAGCGGTAAACGAACTCAAAGCGGGCAAAGTTGAATTCCGCGTCGAAAAAGCGGGAATCGTTCACTCTCCCGTGGGGAAAGTATCTTTCGGTCCTGAAAAATTAAGAGAAAATGTCAGTGCTTTATTGGAAACAATTATTAAATTAAAGCCGGCATCAAGTAAAGGTATTTACATTAAAAGCATTTCTATCTCCAGCACAATGGGTGTGGGCGTGAGAATTGACCCTCTCGATATTAAAGCTGCTTAATTGAAGATATTGAGAGTTTTTTGAAATAATATGAGGTCGAAGACAGCAGGTACAGAAGTTTAAACGTAATACGGCCTGCCGAGACTCGTAAAATGAAAATAATTACTTTGTTTTTTATGAAGGTAAGCAATTTTTGTGAAACGGGAATCGGATTTAGGCATGGTTACCGTTTTTTTGTTCTGTATGTGGCTAGAATCTCCGGCCTCGAGACATAAAATAATTTGAAAGGAGGCTGATAGATTGGATCGGAGAACTAAAGAACAAATTGTATCCGAACTGCAAAAGAAACTCAAAGAAGCAAATCTGGGTGTTCTGACCAGTTTTAGCGGGATGAATGTCGAGAAAATGGAAGCTTTGAGAAATGAGCTGCGCAAGTCCAATGCTGAATGGAAAGTAGTAAAAAACACGCTTCTGAAAATCGCTTCAGACGGCACGGATTTTAGCATTCTTGCTGATCATTTCAAATGGTCTGTCGCGGTTGTTTTAAGCTATAAAGATCCTGTGGCACCGGCTAAGATCCTGGTTGATTTCGCCAAGAAGAACCCGGAATTGGACATCAAAGTCGGCGTGCTGGATAAAAAGCTTTTAACGAAGAGCGATATTACTGTTTTGGCGGAATTACCCGGCAAAGAGGTTCTTTTGGGCAAATTAGTTTCGGTAATGGCGGCGGTACCGACATCGTTCGTGACCGTATTAAGTGGCGTTCCGAGAAGCCTTGTGCAAGTGCTCAATGCCTATTGTGATAAGAAAAAAACTTTAAACTCATAAAACATACTAAAGAGGGATAAAAAAATGTCAGATAAAATTACGAAAGAAGATGTAGTCAAATTTATTGAAGGAATGACGGTATTAGAGCTTTCCGCTCTGGTAAAGGAATTAGAAGAAAAATTCGGCGTATCCGCTGCCGCTCCGATGATGGCTGTTTCCGCCGCTCCCGGCGCTGCCGCCGCTGCTCCGGCTGAGGAAAAAACAGAGTTTGACGCGATTCTCACAGGCTTCGGCGCGGAAAAGATTCAGGTCATTAAAGTTGTTCGCGCTATCACCAACCTGGGCCTTAAAGAAGCAAAAGACTTGGTGGAAGGTGTGCCCAAGCCTATCAAAGAAGGCGTATCCAAAGATGAAGCCGCGGATATCAAGAAGAAGATCGAAGAAGTTGGCGGAACCGTTGAAGTTAAATAACTTAAATAACGCAATCTTCAACATATAACTTTATTTAAGGATGCTATGGGCGACTTTAGAAAATATTTTGGTCAGGTAAAAAAGATACTGGATATCCCTAATTTAATTGATATTCAGACACAATCTTATGAAAAATTCCTTCAGAGGGAAATAGCGCCGGCAAAGCGGGACAATCTTGGTTTGCAAGGTGCTTTTAAGAGTGTTTTTCCCATTTCTGACTTTAGCGGGAAATGTTCCCTGGAATTTGTAAGTTATAAGCTTGGCGATATCCGGTATGATGTCAAGGAATGTATTCAAAAGGGAATGACTTATGCCGCTCCTCTGAAAATTGTGGTCAGGCTGGTTGTTTTTGAAGTTGATCGTCCGTCTGACGGCAAAAATAACCGCGAAGGGACTGAAGCAAAGCAGATTCGCGATATTAAAGAGCAGGAAGTTTACTTTGGTGAAATTCCGCTGATGACTGAAAACGGCACTTTCATCATCAACGGAACGGAGCGGGTTATTGTTAACCAGCTGCATCGTTCACCGGGAATCTTTTTTGATCACGACAAAGGTAAAATTGTCGCCAGCGGCAAGTTGATTTATTCGGCGCGAATTATTCCTATCAGAGGTTCCTGGCTGGATTTAGAGTTTGATTCTAAAGACATCCTTTACGTAAGGATTGACCGCCGCAGAAAAATGCCTGTCACTATCCTGTTAAAGGCTTTGGGTAAATCGACAGAATTTATTTTAAATTACTTTTACAGCGTCAATACGGTTATCATCGAAAATAAGAAAGTTTATTTTACCGTGGATGATGCTCTTATCGGTCAAAAAGCGCCCGAAGATATCAAAGATCCCAAAGGCTCTGAAGTCATTATCAAAAAAGGGCGCAAGCTAACCAAACCTCTCTTGAAAAGAGTGGTTGATGCCGGAATTAAGCGTGTCGCGATTAACGAGAATGAACTTGCCGGTAAAATTCCTTCCCAGGATATTCGCGATCCGGAAACCCATGAGATTATTTTCCGCTGCAACGAGGAATTGCCATTAAATTGTCTGGAAATTATCAGGGAAAAAGGTGTCAAAGAATTGAAACTTATCCATATCGACGAAGATATGGATAATGCTTCCATCAGGGATACACTGCTTCTGGATAAAATTGAGACCACCGAAGACGCGATCATGGAAATTTATCGCCGTCTGCGGCCCAGCAATCCTCCCACTCCGGAAACGGGAGATAAATTTTTCAAAAGCCTTTTCTTTGAACCGGGAACTTATGATTTGTCCAATGTCGGCCGCGCCAAAATGAATTACAAATTACACATGAATGTGCCGACCGATATTACGGTATTGCGCAATGAAGATATTTTGTCCGCGGTTAAATATTTGATTGACCTGAAGAACGGCGTCGGAGACTGCAATGTTGATGATATCGATCATTTGGGGAACCGCAGAGTGAGATCGGTCGGTGAACTGATTGAAAATCAGTACCGCATTGGCCTGGTGCGCATGGAGCGGGCGATTAAGGAAAAAATGAGCCTGCAGGATATCGAAACAATGATGCCGCACGACCTGATTAACGCCAAGCCCGTTTCCGCTGTTGTTAACGAATTCTTTAATTCCAGCCAGCTTTCTCAGTTTATGGATCAGACCAATCCCTTATCTGAAATTACGCACAAAAGAAGGCTGTCGGCATTAGGGCCTGGCGGTTTGACCAGGGAGCGGGCCGGATTCGAAGTCCGGGACGTTCATCCCACCCACTACGGCCGTATATGCCCCATAGAAACGCCGGAAGGACCTAATATCGGTTTGATCGTATCTCTGAGCACTTACGCGAGGGTTAACGAATTTGGTTTTATTGAAACACCCTACCGGATGGTGGAAAATGGCCGCGTTTCCGATGAGGTTCGTTTTGTAACAGCCATTGAAGAAGAAAATAAAATAATTGCTTCAGCAGATCGTCCTTTGAATAAGCAGGACAAATTTGTTGAAGAGTTGATATCCGTCAGAAAAGGCGGCAGTTATATTTCTGTCGTGCCGGAAGACATTAAAATGATGGATGTATCCCCTACCCAACTTGTCAGTATCGCGGCGGCATTGATCCCGTTTCTGGAACATGATGATGCCAACCGTGCTCTGATGGGATCGAACATGCAGAGGCAATCGGTTCCGTTAATGAGGCCGGAAGTTCCCGTAGTGGGCACGGGTGTGGAATCTATTGTTGCCCGTGATTCAGGCGCCGTTGTCGCCTCAAGAAGAGCCGGCGTCGTGGAAAGCGTTGATGCTTCGCGAATCATTGTCCGGGCGGACCGTATAGAGGAAGACGGCATTGACAGCGGTGTTGATATTTATAATTTAGCCAAATACCAGAGATCTAATCAGGATACCTGCTTTAATCAGAAACCGATCGTTAACGCCGGTCAGCGCGTTCATAAAAAAGATATACTGGCCGACGGTCCGGCAATTGACAACGGTGAATTAGCGCTGGGCAGAAATGTTATGGTGGCCTTCATGTCCTGGGGCGGCTATGACTACGAAGACTCCATTCTGGTGAGTGAAAGAATCGTCAAAGAAGACATTTTTACATCCATTCACATTGAAGAATTTGAAACGATGTCCCGTGATACTAAATTGGGCAAGGAAGAAATTACGCGCGACATTCCCAATGTCGGCGAAGAAGTCCTGAAAAATTTAGATGAAAGCGGCATTATTTGCGTTGGCGTTTCAGTAAAGGCCGGCGATGTTCTTGTCGGTAAGATAACCCCTAAAGGTGAAACCCAGTTATCTGCCGAAGAAAAACTCCTGCGGGCGATATTCGGAGAAAAAGCCAGCGATGTGCGGGACACGTCCCTGCGCGTTCCTCCCGGCGTTGAAGGCACGGTCATTGACGCTAAAATCTTTACGAGAAAAGGCGCGGAAAGTGATCTGCGTTCGCAAGCCATCGAAAGCGAAGCCATTGAACAAATCACTGAAGACCGGGATGATGAAATCCGTATCCTGACTGAAACCATCAAGAAAGATATTACAAAACTTATTATCGGAAAAACAGCAGCCACCAAAATAGTGGATGCTAAAAAGAAAACGGTTTTAAAGAAAGGCGATAAAATCACAAAAGAGATTTGGAACGATTTGCCTTTCTCCTCCTGGAAGGACATTACCATTGCTGAAAATGACAGCACGGAAGAAAAGATCAATAACCTGATTGCCTCCCTTGAGCGGAAAATTGATTTTGTCAATGCTCATTTTGAAGAGAAACTGGAAAAGATTAAAGCCAGCGATGAACTGCCTCCCGGTGTTATAAAAATGGTCAAGGTTTATATCGCCATTAAACGAAAACTCTCCGTGGGCGATAAGATGGCCGGCCGTCATGGAAACAAAGGTGTTTTATCGCGCATTTTACCGGAAGAAGACATGCCGTGTTTCGCTGACGGCTCAACGGTTGACATCGTATTGAACCCCCTGGGCGTTCCTTCGCGAATGAATGTCGGGCAGATTCTGGAAACGCATCTGGGCTGGGCGGCAAGATCGATCGGCGAGAGTTTAAACGAACTGTGGGAAAAGAACTCCAATTTAAATAATATTAAAAATGAATTGAAAAAAACTTATTCTTCCCCGGATTTTGATAAATTTATTGATCAGGCTTCCGCGGAAGATATCAGAAGATTTATGGGACGTTTAAAGAAAGGGATGCTGGTAGCCAGTCCTGTCTTTGACGGATGTCCTGAAGATCAAATCAGAGAAATGTTAAGAAGGGCTGATTTGCCTCAGACAGGTCAATCCGTTCTTTTTGACGGCAGAACGGGTGAACCCTTTGATCAGGAAGTAACCGTGGGCGTTATTTACATGATGAAGTTGCACCATCTGGTTGATAATAAAATTCATGCGCGTTCTATAGGTCCTTATTCACTGGTGACACAGCAGCCGTTAGGCGGCAAGGCTCAATTCGGCGGACAGAGGCTGGGAGAAATGGAAGTCTGGGCGATGGAAGCCTATGGCGCGGCTTACGCGTTGCAGGAGTTTCTCACGGTCAAATCCGATGATGTGGCGGGGAGAACCAGAATTTACGAATCTATTGTAAAAGGCGAGCATACATTTGAGTCGGGTCTGCCGGAATCCTTTAACGTGCTTGTTAAAGAACTCCAGGGACTCGGGTTAGACGTGGAATTAATTGAGGAGGCTGACAGCGTAAGCTGACAGCCGGCGGGAGACGAGTGGATATAAGTAACTCAAAAATTTCACTTAAGCTTTATTAGTACAGGAGAAAATCTGTGGAAGATGTCTTCAGTTATTTTGAAAAACCGAAAAATCAAGTAAAATTTAATGCAATGAAAATTTCCATTGCTTCGCCGGAGAAAATCCTTTCCTGGTCGCGCGGCGAAGTCAAGAAACCGGAAACGATCAATTACCGGACATTTAAACCGGAAAAAGACGGACTCTTTTGCGCGAAGATTTTTGGTCCGGTGAAGGATTATGAATGTCTTTGCGGACGTTACAAGAGAATGAAACACCGCGGGGTTGTCTGCGAAAAGTGCGGTGTGGAAGTTATTCAATCCAAGGTTCGCCGGGAAAGAATGGGACATATTACTTTGGCGACGCCGGTGTCTCATATCTGGTTTTTAAAGAGCCTTCCGAGCCGTATCGGCAATGCCGTAGACTTGTCATTAAAAGAACTGGAGAAGGTGCTTTATTTTGAATCATGGATTGTCCTCGATCCTAAAAACACTCCCTTAAAGAAAAGAGATCTGCTCACGGATGAAGAATACGATGAAGCGAGAGATCAATATGGCCAGGACAGCTTCGTCGCGGGAATCGGCGCCGAAGCCATAAGGCAGTTGCTGGAAGAAATTGATCTGGAAAAGCTCTACGAAGAACTGCGCGCGGAAATTGTGAGCGCCGTTTCCGATACCAAGAAAAAGAAACTGGTTAAAAGGTTGAAGGTCGTGGAAGCGTTGCGTAAATCCAGAAATAAGCCGGAATGGATGATTTTGACGGTGCTTCCCGTTATTCCCCCTGACCTGCGGCCGCTTGTTCCTCTGGATGGAGGACGTTTTGCCACATCAGATTTAAATGATTTATACCGGCGGGTTATCAACAGAAATAATCGTTTGAAACGCCTGCAGGAATTAAATGCCCCGGAAATAATTATCCGCAATGAAAAACGCATGTTGCAGGAAGCGGTGGATGTTCTTTTTGATAACGGCCGTCGCGGCAGGGCGATTACCGGAACCAATAAGAGGCCCCTGCGTTCCTTATCCGATATGCTCAAAGGCAAGCAGGGCCGTTTCCGCCAGAATTTATTGGGTAAGAGAGTTGACTATTCCGGCCGGTCGGTCGTAACCGTCGGGCCTGATTTAAGGCTGCATCAGTGCGGTTTGCCCAAGAAAATGGCGATCGAACTTTTTAAACCGTTTATTTACAATCGCTTGCTGGAAAAAGGATATGTAACGACTGTAAAAAGCGCCAAGAAAATGGTGGAAAAGGAAACGGCCGAAGTTTGGGACGCGCTGGATGAAGTGGTTCGCGAATATCCGGTTATCCTGAATCGCGCGCCGACTCTGCATCGTTTGGGTATACAGGCTTTTGAACCGGTTTTAATTGAAGGCAAGGCCATTCAACTTCATCCTCTGGTATGTACGGCTTTCAACGCGGACTTTGACGGAGATCAAATGGCTGTTCATATTCCTCTGTCCATTGAGGCGCAGACGGAAGCCCGCGTCCTCATGATGTCTACCAATAATATTCTCTCTCCGGCCAACGGAAGTCCGATCATCATTCCCAGTCAGGATATCGTTTTGGGTATTTATTATCTGACAAGAATGAAGACGGAATCCAAGGGTGAAGGAATGACTTTCTCGGGTCCCGAAGAGGTGCGCTCGGCTGTTGACGCCGGTGTAATCGATCTGCACGCGCGCATTAAAGTACGCATTAACTCGGAATTAAAAGAAACAACAGCGGGAAGAATTATCCTTTCAGAAATAGTACCCGAGCCGATTAATTTTGATATGATCAATAAATTGATGAATAAAAAGGAACTGACCAATTTGATTGATCATTGTTATCGTTTGTGCGGAGACAAGGCAACGATTATTTTAGCCGATAAACTTAAAGATATGGGCTTTAAATACGCCACGGTTTCCGGAATTTCTTTTGCGATCAGCAATATGATCATTCCCGAAAACAAAAAACGCATTGTTTCACAGGCCGATAAAGATGTTTTGAAAATCCAAAAACAGTATATGGACGGTTTGATTACCGATGGCGAGCGTTATAATAAGGTCGTGGACATCTGGGCGCAGGCTACAGAGAAAATAGCTTCCGAAATGATGAAAGACATCAGTACGGAAGAAGTCTGCTCATCCGACGGGAAAAAACGCAGAATTGAAAGTTTTAATCCGATTTACATGATGGCCGATTCGGGCGCCCGCGGTTCAGGGCAGCAGCTGCGGCAATTGGCCGGTATGCGCGGTCTGATGGCCAAACCATCCGGTGAAATTATCGAGACGCCGATCACGGCTAATTTCCGTGAAGGGCTTACTGTTCTTCAGTATTTTATCTCCACGCACGGCGCCCGTAAAGGATTGGCCGATACGGCGTTGAAAACAGCTAATTCCGGTTATCTGACCAGAAGACTGGTGGATGTGGCGCAGGACTGCATCATTACAGAGCATGATTGCGAGACGGTTGACGGTGTGTATGTCTCGGCGCTGATGGAAGGCGGAGAAATCATCGAAACTGCCGGCGAACGTGTTCTGGGTAGGGTTGCCCTGCATGAAATTAAAGATCCGTTTACCGGTGAAGTCATCGTTAAAGCCAATGAAGATATTGATGAGGCCCTGGTTGAAAAGATCGACCATGCCGGCATTGAACAGGTTAACATCAGATCGGTTTTAACCTGCCGTTCCAAACATGGCGTTTGCGCCAAGTGCTATGGACGCGATCTGGCTCACGGGCATCTGGTTAATATCGGTGAAGCGGTTGGCATCGTGGCGGCTCAGTCCATTGGTGAGCCGGGCACGCAGTTGACCATGAGAACTTTTCATATCGGCGGTACGGCGAAATTTGACGAACATTCCACACTGGAAGCTCATCATGACGGCATGATTAAGTTTGTTAACTTAAGTACGGTAAAAACCAGAGAAGGTGATCTGGTGGTGATGAAACGTCATGGTGAGGTCCATGTTCTGGATGAGCAGAAACGCAGCCGCGGCAAGTATATGGTGTCTTATGGCGCCCACCTGAAAGTGAATGAGAATAGTAATATTAAAAAAGGTCAGTTGATCGCCGAATGGGATCCCTTCTCCATACCGATTTTAGCTGAAGTTGACGGAACTATTAAATTTGACGATATTATCGAAGGAAAAACGATGCAGGAACAGGTGGATGAAGTTACCGGTCTGTCCCGTAAAATCATTGTCGAATTTAAAGGTGGAGATTTAAGGCCGCGTGTTTCCATCAGAGACAGCAAGGGCAAAACCGCTAAGCTGCCGGATTCGAATGCTGTGGCCCGTTATCTCCTGTCTGTCGGCGTAAATCTGGTTGTTTCTGAAGGTGACGAGGTCAAGGCGGGAGATATTATTGCGAAGATTCCACGCGAAACGACAAAAACAAAGGATATTACAGGCGGTTTGCCAAGAGTCGCCGAACTTTTTGAAGCCCGCAAACCCAAGGATTTTGCTGTGATCAGCGAAATCAGCGGTGTTGTTTCCTACGGCAAAGATGCCAAGGGGAAGCGTAAGATCATCATCACCCCGGAGGTTGGCGAAGAAAAAGAATACCTTATTGCTAAAGGCAAGCATATCAGTGTTCAGGAAGGCGATCAGGTTATACCGGGCGATGCTCTGATGTCCGGCGTAAATAATCCTCATGATCTTCTGTCCATAAAGGGCGAAAAAGAACTGGCCAGATATCTGGTTGATGAAGTGCAGGAAGTCTACCGTTTACAGGGCGTCAAGATCAACGATAAGCACATGGAAGTCATTGTTCGACAGATGTTGCGCAGGGTCAAGGTCATTGATCCGGGCGATACGACATTTATCGCCGATGAAAAAATCGAGCGTTACCGTTTTCAGGAAGAAAACGAAAAGGTTATCGCTCAGGGCGGCCGTCCTGCCATAGGAGAGCCGATGCTTTTGGGGATTACCAAAGCGTCTCTTTCCACCCAGAGTTTTATTTCCGCGGCATCGTTCCAGGAAACCACCAAGGTGCTTACGGAAGCCGCCCTTTCGGGTAAAACCGATTACTTAAGAGGGCTGAAAGAAAACGTTATTATGGGCAGATTGATCACGGCGGGCACCGGTTTGGTGATGTACCGGAAGCTGGGCATTAAGACGGCTGAAGAAGAAGCGCAGGCCAATGCCGAATAAATAAAATTTATTAAGAAAAAGCTTGACATATAAAATTTGAACTGGTACGTACCACCGGTTCGCTGCTGCAAATAGTAATTTAAAGAGCAGCGATTTGTTTTAGGAGGAAAATGCCGACAATCAGTCAGTTGATTCGGAAGGGCCGGATCAAAGTGGAAAAGAAAACAAATACGCCTGCGCTTTCGGGTTCGCCGCAGCGTCGCGGGGTTTGTGTCAGAGTTTATACGACGACGCCCAAAAAGCCGAATTCAGCTTTGCGGAAAGTCGCCAGGGTGCGTCTCACCAGCGGTTATGAGGTTACTTCCTACATTCCGGGTATTGGTCACAATCTGCAGGAACATTCTGTTGTTCTGGTGCGCGGAGGCAGGGTTAAGGATTTGCCGGGTGTAAGGTATCACGTTATCAGAGGTACGCTGGATACCGTTGGAGTGCAGGACCGCAAACAGGGCAGATCAAAGTACGGTGCAAAAAAGCCAAGCTAAATTAAACGGAGATAATTAAATGCCGAGAAGACGGGAAGTTGAAAAAAGAGATATTTTGCCCGATCCCAAGTTTAATAATAAACTGGTAGCAAAATTTGTTAATTCTTTATTGAAGCAAGGTAAAAAAAGCGTTGCGGAAAGTATTCTTTACGGGGCTTTTGATATTATCGAAAAGAGATTAAAAGAGCAGCCGGTTGAACTTTTCGAAAAGGCTTTAAATAACGTAAAGCCGGTTATTGAGGTAAAATCGAGACGTGTCGGCGGCTCTACTTATCAGGTGCCGACGGAAGTTGTTCCGTCCCGGCGCACCGCGCTGGCCATTCGCTGGCTGATATCCAATGCTCAGGAACGCACGGAAAAAGCAATGCGTGAAAAACTGGCCGGTGAATTAATTGATGCCGCAAACAACCGCGGTGGAGCGATCAAGAAAAAAGAAGCTGTGCATAAGATGGCCGAAGCCAATAAAGCTTTTGCCCATTATAAATTTTAATAAATTACTTTAAACGACAGGGAAACCAACCATACAAAGTTAAGGAGGAAAGGTGAGATGGCAAAGAAAAAATTTGAAAGGACTAAGCCGCATTTAAATATAGGAACAATCGGTCACGTTGATCACGGTAAAACCACATTAACGGCCGCAATCACAAAATATCTGGCAAAGAAGGGTTTGGCGGAATTTCGTGCTTTTGATTCGATTGATAACGCTCCGGAAGAAAAAGAACGCGGTGTTACCATCAATATTTGCCACGTGGAATACGAGACAGCAAAAAGACATTACGCTCACGTTGACTGCCCCGGCCACGCCGACTATATCAAAAATATGATTTCCGGCGCCGCCCATATGGACGGAACAATTCTGGTTGTTGCCGCTTCCGACGGTCCCATGCCTCAGACCCGTGAACATATTCTCCTTGCCCGTCAGGTGCAGGTTCCTTATATTGTCGTTTATCTCAATAAAGTTGATCTGGTTGACGATCCTGAACTCCTGGATCTGGTTGAATTGGAATTGCGCGAACTCTTGACTCAGTATGAATTCCCCGGTGACACCATTCCCATCATTCGCGGTTCCGCGCTAAAAGCATTGGAAGCCGACGATATTAATTCTCCCGATGTGAAAAGCATCGAAGAACTGATGGACGCTGTCGATAATTACATTCCCGAACCCAAGCGCGATACCGACAAACCTTTCCTTATGCCTGTCGGTGACGTTTTCACGATTTCCGGACGTGGCACGGTTGTTACAGGCAGAGTGGACAGAGGCATTATCAAGGTTGGTGAGGAAGTTGAAATCATCGGAATCAGACCGACCATCAAAACGGTTGTTACCGGTGTTGAAATGTTCCGCAAGACCCTGGATGAAGGCCGAGCCGGTGATGACGTCGGTTTACTGATTCGTGGAATCAAACGCGAAGAAGTGGAAAGAGGTCAGGTTGTGGCCAAACCCGGTTCCATAACTCCTCATACCAAATTTGAAGCGGCTGTTTACGTTCTGACCAAAGAAGAAGGCGGCCGTCATACCCCGTTCTTCTCCGGTTATCGTCCTCAGTTTTATTTCCGGACAACCGACGTGACGGGAATCGCCACGCTTCCTGAAGGAGTGGAAATGGTTATGCCCGGTGATAACGTCAAAATGACCATCGAGTTAATTATGCCCATCGCCATGGAACAGCAGTTAAGATTCGCTATTCGCGAGGGTGGAAGAACAGTAGGCGCCGGAGTCGTAAGCAGAGTTATTGAATAGAAACAGGGAATAGGTTATTGGATTAATGAAAGAGCAAAAGATTAGAATTCGTCTCAAGGCTTACGATTATAAATTATTGGATCGTTCTGTTGAGGAAATAGTGGAAACCGCAAAGAAAACGGGTGCACGTGTTGCCGGTCCTATTCCTATTCCTACGGAAATCAATAAGTTTTGTGTAAATCGCTCACCTCATGTGGATAAAAAATCTCGCGAGCAGTTCGAAATAAGAACACATAAAAGATTGGTTGATATCGTTGGGCCTACTCAAGCCACAGTGGACGCTTTGATGAAGCTGGATCTCTCCGCTGGAGTTGATGTGGAAATAAAGGCGTAGGCGAGCACTGGATTTTTGGAAAATGGCATTGGAATAGCCATTCTTCAAATGGAATATTATTGACTTAATTTATTTAAAAGTTGGAATACTGGAATATCAGATGAGTAATGGAATTATTGGAAAAAAATTAGGAATGGCTCAGGTGTTTGCCGAAGACGGAGCTGCGGTTGGTGTCACCGCGATTGAGGTTGAACCGTCCGTTGTTTTGCAGGTAAAAACAAAAGAGAAGGATGGTTACGATGCCATTCAGATTGGTTACGGCCGTATCAAGCAGAAAAATGTTTCCAAACCTCTGCAGGGTCATTTTAATAAGGCCAATAAAGGATTCTTCCGTTTTGTGAAAGAATTCCCCGCGCAATCTGAAAAATATGAGGTGGGACAGGAAATTACCGCTGATATATTCAAGATCGGCGATTATGTCGATATTACCGGAACCTCTAAAGGCAAAGGCTTTCAGGGCGTTATGAAAAGGCATGGCTTTGGCGGAGGCCGGGCAACGCACGGATCCATGTTCCATCGGGCACCGGGTTCTATTGGCGCAAGCGCGGATCCATCGCGTGTTTTTAAAGGAACCAGATTGCCGGGTCAAATGGGCAATGTTCGTAAAACTGTTCAGAATTTAGAAGTCTGGCAAGTTCGTTCCGATAGAAACCTGATTTTGTTAAAGGGTTCTGTTCCTGGCAGCGAAAACGGATTTGTATTAATTAAAAAAGCTAAGAAAAAGAGTGCTTAAGTCACATCTGGAGTTATAGACATGGCAGTTGCGGATGTTTTTGATATTGAAAAGAAGAAAGTCGCTGAGGTCGATTTGAATGATGCTGTGTTTGCAGCTGAGGTCAATGAAGCTATCATATACGATGTGGTGAAAATGCAATTGGCCTCGCGCCGTTCCGGCACTGCATCAACGAAAACGAGAAGCGATGTCAGCGGCGGCGGGAAAAAACCCTGGCGTCAAAAAGGAACCGGCCGGGCCAGATCCGGAACGTCGAGATCACCTATCTGGAGAACGGGTGGAACTGTTTTTGGTCCGCATCCCCGGGATTACGCCTACAGCATACCCAAGAAAGTGCGGAAGAAAGCTTTGATATCCGCTTTGAGTATGAAATTTAAAGAAAACAAAATGGTGATCCTGAAAGATTTTCCGATGGATAAAATCAGTACGCGCGTTTTTAAAGGCGTATTTGATCTTTTCAGCCTTAAAAAAGCGCTTTTTGTTCTGGATGATAACAACGAAGTTTTATTAAAGTCATCGCGAAATATAAAAAATGTCAAGATGGTCAGGTCAGAGGGAATTAATGTTTACGATATTTTAAACCATGAGCATTTAATCCTTCTTGAACCCTCTGTAAAAAAGATTGAGGGGGCATTGCTGGTATAATGGAAATTAATAAAGTTATTAAGAAAATACTCGTTACAGAAAAAAGCACAGCTGCTCGGGAGACATCGAATAAATATTTCTTTGAAGTCGATCGCAAGGCCAATAAAGTTGAAATAACTAACGCAGTGGAAAAGCTTTTTAAAGTTCAGGTTGTTGACGTTCGTGTTATGCACGTTTTAGGAAAAAAGAAGAGAATGGGCAGAGTTATGGGTCACAAGAGTTCCTGGAAAAAAGCGATAGTGACTTTAAATGCCGGCAGCAGTATCGAATTTGCTGAAGGCGTATAGGAATTGGTTTAAGGATTAGACGAAGGATTGGACTGATGGGAATTATTAAGTATAAACCAACATCACCGGGCAGACGATTTCAAAGCGTTTCTGATTTTGCGGAAATTACTTCATCCGAGCCGGTGAAGCGGCTGCTGAGGCCATTAAAGAAGAAAGGCGGCCGTAATTCCTACGGTAGAATTACAGCCCGATTTATTGGCGGCGGTCATAAACAAAAATACAGGGTGATAGATTTTTGCCGCAACAAGGCCGATATCCCGGCTACCGTTGCCGCGATTCAATACGATCCGAACAGAACGGCACGAATTGCTCTGCTCAATTATCGCGATGGCGAAAAAAGGTATATTGTCGCGCCGGCGCAGGTTAATGTCGGAGATGTTTTATTCAGCGGTGATAAATCCGATATTAAACCGGGCAACGCGGTGCCGTTAAAAAACATTCCTTTGGGATCCTTGATTCATAATGTGGAATTAAAGGTTGGCCGCGGCGGACAATTAATAAGGTCCGCAGGAGCTTACGGTCAGCTGATGGCAAAAGAAGAAAATTATGCTCAGGTCCGTCTTCCCTCAGGCGAAGTGCGCAAGGTATTTATTGATTGCATGGCGACCATTGGACAAGTGGGAAACAATGAGCATGAAAATATTAGTATCGGTAAAGCCGGAAGAAAGCGCTGGCTGGGTAAAAAACCGCATAATCGCGGCGTCGTCATGAATCCGGTTGATCATCCGATGGGCGGCGGTGAAGGTAAGTCCTCCGGTGGCAGGCATCCATGTACGCCGTGGGGTATTCCTACAAAGGGTCACAAAACGAGAAAAAACAAGAGAACTGATAAATATATTATTAAGAGAAGAGGTTAAAAAGCGTGGCACGTTCGGTCAAAAAAGGTCCATACATTGAAGAAAGGTTGCTGGCTAAAACCAGAAAGATGGAAGCCGAAGGCAACAAGAATGTCATAAAGACTTGGTCGCGGCGTTCAACCATAACACCGGAACTGATCGGTTATACTTTTGCCGTCCATAATGGGAAAAAGTTCATCCCGGTTTATGTGACAGAAAATATGGTGGGACACAAACTTGGTGAATTCGCGCCGACAAGAATTTTTTATTCGCATTCAGGTGATCGAAAGACGAAAGTTCACGCATAGATTTCCGAAGATACAGAGGATAAATATGGAAGCAAAAGCAGTAGCAAAACATATAAGAATGTCATCACAAAAAGTCAGACTTGTGGTTGATCTCATAAGAGGGAAAAAGGTGCAGGAAGCGCGCAATATCCTTCTTTACACCAGAAAATATGCGGCAGGTATCGTTGCTAATGTGCTGAAATCCGCTGTTGCCAATGCCGCCCAAAATCCAAACATTGATGAAAATATTCTTTATGTAAAGGAAATCTTCGTGGATCAGGGGCCGTCATTAAAACGCTGGCGGGCAAGAGCGCAAGGAAGAGCGGCAGGCATAAAAAAGAGAAGTTCACATATTACAGTTATATTGGATGAAATGTAAGGAGGTACGATATTGGGTCAGAAGGTTAACCCGGTAGGATTACGATTAGGCTACATTAAGAAGTGGCAATCAGTATGGTTCGCCGATAAAAAATATAGCGACGTATTGCATGAGGATTTACAGATCAGAAAGTACCTCAAGAAGAAACTGTATCATGCAGGAATTTCTAAGATTGAGATTGAAAGGGCGGCCAATAAAGCCAAGGTAAATATTTACTCGGCCAGGCCCGGTGTCATCATCGGTAAAAAAGGTTCCGAAATCGAAAAACTGAAATCGGAAGTGGAAAAATTTACGCCGTCTGAAATTATCATCAATATTTTAGAAATACGGAAACCGGAAGTCGATGCCCAGCTTGTCGCGGAAAACGTGGCTATGCAACTGGAGAAGAGAGTCGCCTTTCGCCGTGCAATGAAGAAATGTGTGGGTTACGCCTTAAAATTTGGCGCCAAGGGAATAAAAATAGCCTGCTCCGGAAGATTAGGCGGCGCGGAAATGTCGCGATCGGAATGGTATCGGGAAGGACGTGTGCCGTTGCATACCCTGCGCGCTGATATCGATTATGGATTTACCGAGGCCAGCACGGCTTACGGATTGATAGGAGTTAAGGTTTTTATTTTCCACGGAGAAGTTTTACCGACAAAAAATAAAAAGTAAGGTTTGTCTTCCCTGCCGGTTTATAGCTGTGAATCATGCCGGGCAAGGAATGATGGTGATAGGAATCACGGGAGTTTAGCTTATGTTAATGCCGAAAAGGGTAAAATATAGAAAGTTGCAAAAAGGCCGCATGGGCGGCAAAGCGACCAGGGGAAGTTCCATTGCTTTTGGTGAATACGGATTGCAGGCTGCAGAATGCGGCTGGATTACTGCAAGACAAATCGAAGCAGCGCGCGTTGCCATGACCCGTCATGTTAAGCGTGGCGGAAGGATTTGGATAAGAATATTTCCTCATAAATCAGTGACGAGCAAGCCTGCTGAAACTCGTATGGGTAAAGGAAAGGGCGCTCCCGAAGGATGGGTGGCTGTGGTTAAGCCCGGTTCGGTTCTATATGAAATGGAAGGCGTAACGAGAGACGTCGCCAAAGAAGCTTTCCGTCTGGCAGCGCATAAATTATCCATAGCAACTAAATTTTTATCCAGGGAGATATCTGATGAAAATTGATGAAATCAGAGCTCTCGACGTAAGCGGGCTCAAACAAAAAATCGCAGACTTAAGTGAAGAACTTTTTCGGTTAAAGATTAGACATTCATCAGGGCAATTGGAATCAACAGTGATGCTTGCGCGCTTCCGCAAAGATATTGCCCGTGTCAACACCGTGTTGAAGGAAAAGGAGGCTGCAGAATAACGCATGGCTGAGAGAGGTAATAAACGCACGATCAAAGGCGTCGTTGTAAGTAACAAGATGGATAAGACTATAGTCGTTAGAGCAGAGCGCTTGGTAAAACATCCTGTTTTTCACAAGTATGTTCGTAAGCACTTGAAATATAAGGCTCATGATGAAAATAATCAGAGCAAGCTGGGAGATACGGTTTTGATCATTGAATCCAGACCGTTAAGCAAGGAAAAACGCTGGCGTATGCTGGAAATATTAGATAAGGCAAAATAGATTGATTGACTTGTTTGGACAAGTAGTTTGATGAGGATTTCTTTATGATTCAGATGCAGACCGTATTAAATGTTGCGGATAATTCCGGCGCCAAAAAAGTTGCCTGTATTAAAGTGCTGGGCGGATCGAAGCGTCGTTACGCAAGTTTGGGTGATGTTATTGTGGTTTCGGTCAAGGAAGCCATTCCGAATTCGAAGGTAAAAAAAGGCGACGTGATCAAAGCAGTTATCGTCCGAACCGTTAAGGAAGTAAAAAGACCGGACGGCTCTTATCTGAAATTTGATGATAACTCGGCGGTCTTGATTTCTAATCAGATGGAACCAGTTGGAACAAGAATTTTTGGACCGGTTGCTCGTGAACTAAGAGCGAAACAGTTCATGAAAATTATATCTCTAGCGCCAGAAGTTTTGTAAAAATGCTTTGCAGAGGGAAAAAATGAGTTTAAGCAAATTGAAAAAAGGGGATATGGTTAAAGTTCTTGCCGGCAAAGATAAAGGCAAGACGGGTAAAGTATTAACGGTTATTCCCGAAAAAAACAAAATAGTAATAGAAAAAGTCAATTTAATTAAGAAGCATAAAAGACCGGATCAGAAAAGCAAAGGCGGCATCGTGGAAAAAGAAGGGGCGATTCATATTTCCAAAGCCGGGTTGTTTTGTAATAAATGCAATGCCGCAGTCAGGATAAAGAGCAAAAAGCTCGATGACGGGAAGAAGGTACGCATTTGCAGTAAATGCAACGACGTAATTAATGCAGGTTAAATAAAAATGGCAAGACTAAAAGATTATTATCTGGAAAAAGTGGTTCCGGCTCTGACAAAGGAGTTTAAGTATAAAAATCCGATGCAGGTGCCGAAAATGGAGAAGATTGTCATCAACATGGGTCTTGGCGAAGCCATTCAGAACGTAAAGATTATCGATGGCGCCGTGCAGGAATTGGCTGCTATTACCGGACAAAAACCGGTAATCAACAAAGCAAAGAAATCCATAGCGACCTTTAAGTTGAGACAGGGCATGCCCATTGGTTGTTCGGTTATCTTAAGAAAAAGCAATATGTACGAATTTTTTGACCGCCTGGTCAATGCCGCGCTGCCCAAAGTAAGAGATTTTCGAGGTATATCACCCAATGCGTTTGACGGCAGGGGAAATTTTTCCATTGGCTTACAGGAACAAATTATTTTCCCCGAAATCGAATATGATAAAGTGGATAAAGTCAGAGGAATGAATATTACCATCGTGACTACGGCAAAAACTGATGCGGAAGCCAGGTTTTTACTGAAGTTGATGGGGGTTCCTTTTAAACAATAATTTAGTGAAGCTCCGGAGGAATTTGTTGTGGCAAAGAAGTCATTAATTGTAAAAGCGAAGAGGGATATGAAATTTTCGGTTAGGGAATATAACCGGTGCCCGCTTTGCGGAAGGCCGCGAGCATATTACAGAAAATTTGATATGTGCAGAATTTGTTTACGTAAACTTGCCCTTCAGGGAGAACTTCCCGGGGTAATAAAATCGAGTTGGTAACTTTAGTCTAAGGAGAAAAAGCATGGGAATGACTGATCCTATTGCCGATATGTTAACAAGAATCAGAAACGCGAATAAGGCTCGTTTCAAAACGGTAAATATTAATATGTCCCGGATGAATGTTAATATCGCCAAAGTATTGAAGAAGACTGGCTATGTCAGTAATTATGATAATGTGAAAAATGAAAAAGGCCAGCAGATGTTGGAAATCATTCTTAAGTATCCGGATGCCAAACGTACGGTGATTACTAATATTAAAAGAATCAGTAAGCCGGGCCGCAGGGTTTATGTCGCCTCTGACAGCATTCCTAAAGTTTTGAATGGTTTGGGAATTTCCATTCTCTCGACTTCTAAAGGAGTTATTACTGATGCGGAAGCCAGGGAATTAAACGTTGGCGGTGAAATTCTTTGTAACGTTTGGTAATTTTAAAAAATGATATTAAGCAGGAGCGCCAGTTCATGTCGAGAATAGGTAAAAAACCGATAACTTTTTCCAAGAATGTTAAAATCAGCCAGAGTGCTGGCTTGGTTAAAGTGGAAGGTCCCAAGGGGACATTGTCTTCTAAATTGCCGGAGGGAATTACGATTAAAATAGGCGACGGCAGCCTGGTGGTTGAAAGAACATCCGATGAATTACGTGTGCGGTCTTACCACGGCTTAACGAGAACGCTGGTGGGGAACATGGTAACGGGTGTTACGACCGGTTTTGAAAAAAAGCTGGAAATATCCGGTGTCGGTTATCGCGCTGAATTCGCTGATAAGTCCTTAAAGTTTATTTTAGGTTATTCCAGTCCCGTGCAGTACGATATTCCCAAGGGAATAGATGTTAAAGTGGACAAACAGGTAAACATTGTCGTTTCCGGTATTGATAAAGAATTAGTCGGCAGAGTTGCTTCGGAAATCAGAGCGTTGAAAAAACCTGAGCCATACAAGGGCAAAGGCATTAAATATGCTGACGAATATATTAAGCGTAAAGCCGGCAAGTCGGCAAGCGCTTAATGAATAAAAAAATATATACCCGTAAAGAGGTAGAACATTGGCTTCCAAAAAGACATTAAAGATCAGAGAAAAGAGAGAAAAAAGAACGAGGGTAAAACTTGTCGGGACACAGGAAAAGCCGCGTCTTTCCGTGTTTCGCAGTGATAAGCATATTTATGCTCAAGCCATCAATGATGCAAAGGCGAGCACTTTGGCAACGGCGTCTACTCTGTGTAAAGAATTAGCTGAAAAGATTAAAGACAAGAAAAAGGTGGATATAGCCAGAGAAGTAGGCAAATTAATCGCAGAGCGATTAAAAGCCATTGGAATTGATAAGGTGGTTTTTGATAGAGGGAGATTTCTCTATCATGGCCGCGTAAAGGCATTAGCGGATGCCGCAAGGGAAAGTGGTCTGAAATTTTAATTTATTAAATAATAATCGATAATAAAGGAAGAATCTTTGGATAAGAAAGAAATGAAAGATGTGGAATTCCTTGACAGGGTTGTTGCCATTAATAGAACGGCGAAAGTAGTCAAGGGCGGCAGGCGTTTTCGTTTCAGCGCCATTGTTGTTATAGGCGATGGTAAAGGTATGATCGGGACGGGACTGGGTAAAGCTCACGAAGTGCCGGAAGCTATTCGCAAGGGCATGGACATGGCCAAAAAAAATATGGTGAAAGTTGCCATTTTGGGAAGAACGATTCCTTATGAAGTCATTGGCCGCGCCGGCGCGGGTAAAGTTCTGTTAAAACCGGCATCCGAAGGAACAGGTTTGATCGCGGGCGGGGCTGTCAGGGCCGTATTGGAAGTTGCCGGCGTCCACAATATTTTAACGAAATGCCTGGGATCCCATAATCCGCATAATCTGGTGAAAGCCACTCTTGAAGGCCTTTGTCAGTTGAAAAATCCGGAGGAAATTGCGGCGCAAAGAGGCAAATAGTCTTGTCAATCATACGATGAGGTGGATTTAAGTGGCTAAGATGTTGAAAATTAGAAAAATAAAAAGTGAGATCGGTCGTCCCGAAAAGCATAGAAAAGTTTTAAGGGGATTGGGACTGAATAAATTAAACAGCACTGTAACTTTAGCTGATACTCCGCAGGTACGCGGCATGATAAATAAAGTTATTCATTTAGTTTCTGTGGAAGAGTCAAAGGAGTAGTATATGGATTTGGGTTCGTTGAAATCTCCTGCCGGTGCGACAAAAAAACGGAAGCGCGTTGGACGTGGTGATGCTTCCGGTCATGGCGGAACATCCGGCAAAGGTGATAAGGGACAAAAGGCTCGCTCAGGCGGAAAGGTAAGATCCGGATTTGAAGGCGGACAAATGCCGATGGCCCGCCGCCTGCCAAAACGGGGCTTCCGTAATCCTTTCCGTGAAAAATTCGTTGCGGTAAACATTTTAGACTTATGCCGGAAATTCAGTAAAGGAGCGGTTATTGATGAAGCTGCTCTTTTGCAAAGCGGCATCGTAAAGAAAAAAGGCAACAACATTAAAATTTTGGCTAAGGGAGAAATTGATTTTCCCGTCACCTTAAAACTGGCTAAAATCAGTCAAGCCGCGAAAAACAAAATTGCCGCCGCCGGCGGTTCGATAGAAGAGGTAATATAATTTGTTAGAAGGGCTGGGCAGCGCGACAAAAATTCCGGAACTGCAAAGAAGGATTTTATTCTCGATCCTTCTTTTGGGTGTTTATCGGATCGGTGTGTATATTCCGACTCCGGGAATTGATAACGTGGCCTTATTGGCTTATTTTGAACACGCGAAAGGTTCCTTATTCGGTTTGATGGATATGTTTGCCGGCGGAGCTTTCAGTCATTTCTCCATTTTTGCTTTGGGCATCATGCCCTATATTAGTTCGTCGATTATTTTACAGTTATTAACGATTGCTGTTCCTCATCTGGAAAGGCTTTCCAAAGAAGGCGAAAATGGCCGGCGTAAAATTACGCAATACACCCGTTATGGAACAGTTCTCTTAAGTATGATTCAGGGTTTTGGCATTGCTTTTGGTTTGCAGCAAATGACCGGGCCGTCGGGCGCTCCGATTGTTTTACAGTCCGGCTGGTCATTTATAATCCTGACAGTAATCACCTTAACGTCCGGCACAGCCTTTATTATGTGGCTTGGCGAGACCATTACGGAAAAAGGCATTGGCAACGGCATATCGCTGATTATTTTTGCGGGCATTATCTGTAGAATACCTGCGGCAGTTGGCTCTACATTCAGACTGGCTGCAGCCGGTGAACTGGGCGTACTGGTTATTTTATTTGTAACCCTATTAATGGTATTGGTAATAGGCGCGATTGTTTTTGTCGAAGGCGGTCAACGCCGCATTCCCGTGCAATATGCTAAAAGAATAGTGGGGCGTAAAATGTATGGTGGTCAAACCACACATCTGCCCCTGAAGGTAAATACTTCAGGAGTTATTCCCCCGATTTTTGCGTCATCGGTGATTATGTTTCCGGCTACCATTGCCAATTTTGCGCCGCAGGGCTTTATGCAAACTATTGCCGGACATTTGAAACCCGGTCAGCTTGTTTATGAAATTCTTTATGTGGCTTTTATCTTTTTCTTCTGTTTCTTTTATACGGCGGTTACCTTTAAACCCGATGATGTTGCCGACAATATGAAAAAATTCGGTGGTTATGTGCCGGGTATAAGACCTGGCAAAAAAACAGCTGAATATATTGAGAACGTATTGGAGCGACTAACTTTTAGCGGGGCCATTTACGTTTCCATCGTATGTGTGCTGCCCAGTGTTCTGATAGCTAAACTGAATGTTCCTTTTTATTTTGGTGGAACGGCGCTCCTGATTGTTGTTGGTGTGGCAATGGATACGGCCAGTCAAATTGAATCGCATTTACTGACAAGGCAATACGAAGGATTCATGAAAAAGGGACATATTGTCCGCAGGAGATAACGGAAGATTGTCGGTTATTGATAATGGTAATTTTGAAACTTCCGGACGAAATTGAAAAAGCGAGAGCAAGTAATCGTATTGTTGCAGAGGTTTTAAGCAAGCTCAGGGAAAAAGTAAAGCCGGGTGTCAGGACAAGGGACCTGGATAAATTTGCCGAGGAAATTTCCCGGAAGAGAGGAGCCAGGCCGGCATTTAAAGGCTATCACGGTTATCCTTATTCCCTTTGTATATCGGTAAATGAAGTTGTAGTACACGGGATGCCTTCCCAAGAGAGTGTATTGAAAGAAGGCGATATTGTAGGGCTTGACTTTGGTGTTTATTATCAGGGTTTTTTCGGCGATGCGACCATAACGTTGCCGGTGGGTCAAGTAACCCCAAAAGCTTTAAGGCTTATTCAGGTTACCGAACAGAGTCTCTACGCGGGTATAGAACAAGCCCGGGATGGTAATAGACTGGGCGATATATCAGCTGCTGTTCAAGTTGTCGTGGAAGACGCCGGTTATTCGGTAGTTAGAGATTTTGTCGGTCATGGAATAGGTAAAAATCTGCATGAAGATCCGCAGATTCCTAATTTTGGGAAAAAAGGACGAGGAATCGAACTGAAAAGAGGTATGATTTTGGCCATTGAGCCGATGGTAAATGCCGGGGAATATAAAGTGAAGGTTTTACCGGATGGCTGGACTGTGATTACGGAGGATGGAAGTTTATCGGCTCATTTTGAGCACTCGGTAGCAATTACTGATAACGGACCGGACATATTAAGTAAATTGAATTGATGTTTTCTTGATTTGAAAGGTAAAATTATTTAAGTAAGACAGATAAAAAATATGGCCAAAGAGGAAGCAATAGAGGTTGAAGGTCGGGTTATTGAGCCCCTACCCAATGCAATGTTCAGGGTGGAGCTGGAAAACGGGCATAAAGTATTAGCTCATATATCCGGTAAAATGCGCATGCATTTTATCAAAATATTGCCGGGGGATAAAGTGACTGTAGAACTTTCCCCTTATGATTTAACCCGGGGCAGAATTACTTATAGAACTAAGTAAAAATATTTTTTTACTGAAAATAAGGAGTTAAAATCGTGAAAGTAAGATCGTCAGTGAAAAAAATATGTGAGAAATGCAAGATAGTCAAACGCAAGGGAGTTTTGCGGGTGATCTGTGAAAACCCCAAGCATAAGCAGCGTCAGGGCTAGTTTTTAACATTCAGGAGGTTTATAGGTGGCACGAATTTCAGGTGTTGATTTACCGAAAAATAAAAGAATGGAAGTTGCTTTAACTTATATTTATGGTATCGGCAAAACAAGGGCAAAGCAAATCCTGAAAGATTCGGGTGTTAGCCCGGATACAAAGACTGACGAACTGGCCGACTCCGAAATATCGGCGATTAGAAGCATTATTGATAAAGAGGGCAAGGTGGAGGGCGATCTGCGACGGGAAGTATCCATGTCGATCAAACGATTGATGGATATTGGCGCTTACCGGGGATTGCGGCATCGCAAGGGACTTCCCGTCAATGGACAGAGAACACATACCAACGCAAGAACTAGAAAAGGTCCGCGGCGCGCTATTGCAGGCAAGAAAAAGTAATTTGGAGGCATAATGGTTAAGGCAGTCAGAAAAACCGGCAAAAAAAAGGAAAAGAAAAATATTACCGATGGCATCGCGCACATTCAATCCACTTTTAATAACACGATTGTCACCATAACGGATTTAAGTGGTAATGTCATTGCGTGGTCCTCATCCGGATTACAGGGCTTTAAGGGTTCGCGTAAAAGCACTCCTTTTGCCGCGCAAATGGCTGCGGAAGATGTTGTGCGTAAAGCCAAGGAGCAGGGAATGCGCAGGGTGCAAGTATATATAAAAGGGCCCGGATCGGGGAGAGAATCGGCATTGCGGTCATTACAGCTTGCCGGGCTTACCATTACCCTGATCCGCGATGTGACGCCGGTTCCGCATAATGGATGCAGACCCCCGAAACGTCGCAGAGTGTAGCAGAATCGTAAATTACGAATAATATTTTAGACAATAAGGGAGGCTTTTTTTGGCAAGATACACAGATTCCTCATGCAGAATGTGTCGACGTGAAGGATTAAAATTATTTTCTAAAGGCGACAGATGCTATTCGGAAAAATGTTCCTTTGAAAGAAGGGATTATGTTCCGGGAGACCATGGTCAGGCGCATAAAAAGCAGCGTTCTGATTATGGCGTACAATTACGTGAAAAGCAAAAGCTCAAGAGAATGTACGGGCTTTTGGAAAAGCAGTTTAGAGGTTATTTTGAAAAGGCCGATAAGCAAAAGGGCATTACGGGTACGAACTTGCTTGTGCTTCTGGAGCGAAGAACGGACAATATGGTGTTTCGTATGGGATTTGCTAATTCCAGAATAGAGGCAAGGCAATTAATCAGTCATGGTCATTTTTTAATTAATGGCAAGCCGTTTAATATTCCATCGCATTTGCTTAAAGCCGGAGATGAGGTTTGCGTTAAAGAAGGCAGCCGTAAGGTGACTCGCATCATGGGAGCGCTTGAAACGGTGGCAAGACGTGGCGTGCCTCATTGGCTGGAATTGGATAAAGATAACTTCAAGGCCTCCATTAAAATGTTACCTGTGCGTGAAGATTTAACAATGCCGGTACAGGAACAACTTGTTGTCGAACTTTATTCGAAGTAAAAAATAAATTATTTTCATAAACCAGCTACTAAAGGATGGGTTTAATTATGCAAAGGAACTGGTCAAGTTTGATTCGTCCCAAGCGTATCGATGTTGATGAAGCGACTCATACGAATTTATACGGAGAATTTACCATTCAGCCCCTGGAAAGAGGTTTTGGTATTACGTTAGGTAACGCGTTAAGGAGAGTGCTTCTTTCTTCTGTTCAGGGTTGTGCTATCGTTTCAGCCAGAATTGAAGGCGTGTTGCACGAGTTTTCAACGGTGCCTGGAGTTAAAGAAGATGTAACAGATATTATTTTGAACTTAAAGGGTGTGCGCTTTAAAATGGGACAGTCGAGCACGAAAGAGGTTAGTATTGACGTAACACGTGTCGGAACTGTAACAGCGGCAGATATTATCACGGACAGTAATATCGAGGTATTGAATCCGGATCATCATATTGCCACACTATCCAGCGGTTCTTTTAAGGCAAAATTGATCGTTAAAATGGGCAAGGGTTATGTGCCGGCCAAAAAGGAACTGGATCCCGACCAACCTAAAGGAACGATAAATATTGACGCTATTTTTTCACCGATTAAAAAAGTGAATTATATCGTTTCCTACGCTCGCGTAGGTCAAGTTGCCGATTATGACAAACTCACACTGGAAGTTTGGACGGATGGCAGCGTAAGACCTGAAGATGCCATTGCCTATTCCGCGAAGATATTAAAACAACAATTAGACGTGTTTATTAACTTTGAAGAAATTGAGGAAGAAATTATTCCGGAAAAACTGGATGAACAGGATAATGTCAATAAGGTCTTGTTGCGTTCTGTGGAAGATTTAGAGCTGTCTGTCCGTTCAGCTAACTGCCTGAAGAACGCGGGAATCAATACCATAGGCGAGTTGGTTAAAAAAACGGAGGCGGAGATGCTCAAAACAAAGAATTTTGGGCGTAAATCGTTAAGTGAAATAAAAGATATTCTCAACGAATATGATCTTACTTTCGGGATGGATATTAATCCCGAAAATTAAAATAACAGATCAGCATAATAGTGACGTCGGGAATTTATTTTTAAATTTAATCAGTTAGGAAAGGAAGATATCAGCGATGCATCATGGTAAAGCGGGCAGTAAATTAGGCAGAACTTCCAGCCATAAGGAAGCGATGCTTCGTAATATGGTGACTTCTGTTATAAAACATGAACGTATTCGTACGACGGACATGAAGGCTAAAGAGTTACGAAAAATAGCCGATAAGATGGTTACGTTGGGCAAAAAAGGCACTTTGCATGCGCGCCGCCAGGCCCTGGCCGTTGTCCGGGATGAAACTTTAGTGGGTAAACTTTTTGGAGAGCTTACCGAACGTTTCCGGAACCGTGAAGGTGGATACACAAGAATTGTCAAAGCGGGTTATCGTTTTGGTGATAACGCTCCTGTTTCCATTTTAGAATTTATTCCTGATGAGAAAAAAAAGGAAAAAGCAAAGCCAAAGACTAAAGCGAAATCAAAGGCAAAAGATAAAACGGCTGAATAGCTTGTTCATACAATAAATCATAAAAAAAGGCAGGGTTGTAACCCTGCCTTTTTTATTGTAAATGTTTTTAATGTTATTAACGAATCCCCCGCCTGTAATCATGGTTTTATTTTCAGAACGCAAAAAAATTCGAAAAATACTTTAACATAAAATTAAGATAACTGTAATACGCCCGTATCATCAAATGTGTATATATATTTTTGACTATACATTAATATGCGCTGATCGGAGGATTACAAATTGAATTCTGTTGACCAACTTGAGTTCGTGCGAAATGAAAATAGCCGCTACGTTGTAAAAAAAGGGAGCATAAATCAAATAAGTCAACATCCTGAGCTTTTATCGAAGGTCTGCGATAGCCTTCAGGACGGAAAATGTGTCGTCCTTTTCTATTTCGATATTGCCCGATTTCATGAAATTGAGCAAATTGCCGGTTTTGAAAGCGCCAGATATGTAATTGATCTGTTTAACAAAACGCTGGCTCACGGCTTAACGGAGTTATACAAGAAAAAGATTCGTATATTGGCTGCTGAAAGTCTATGGGGAGATGATTTCATTGTCTTTGCCGAGACTATCAAATTTCCGACGCTGGCAACTTTGGAATACCTTTCTAGCGCTTACCGCAAACAAATTAAAGAACGAATGAACAAAGAAGTCCTGCGTCTCACGGGACGGGATATGGATGTGCATATCGGTTACTCAATCATTACTGAGAGCGCTCCTAACGCGGAGGCGCAGCTTTACAACGCCATCAAGAAAGCCTTCGGCATAGCAAAAGGATTTATTAACATGCAATCTGTTAAGTATCTTCCCGAATTTAAAGACATCCTCAACCGTAAGAAATTATACTCAGTGTACCAACCCATTATATCCATTCGTTCTGCCGTCATCCTGGGATGGGAAGCCCTGATCAGGGGGCCTGAAAATAGTTATTTCCAAAGGCCCGATAATATATTTTCGTTTGCCGAGACGGAAGGCCTCCTGTTCCCCCTGGAAAAAATATGCCGGGAATCGTCTTTTAATAATCTTGGAGAACTTGGATCGGACCAGAAGATATTTGTAAACGTCCATCCAAAGACCATTTATGATCCCGCTTTTACAGAAGGAGAAACTATCAAAATCATCCAGGATCTTCACATCAAAACTAAAAATGTTGTTTTTGAAATCACGGAAAGGCATCATATTGATGATTTTATATCATTAAACAGAACACTGACGCACTATCGTGATCAGGGGTTTCTGATCGCTGTGGATGATCTGGGATGCGGTTTCTCCAATCTTCAGTCTATCGCTGAAATCCGTCCTGATTATATCAAGATTGATATGTCTTTGGTCAGAGGAATTCATAAAGACGGTGTCAAGAAAGCTTTGATGGAAACCTTTGTCACCTTTGCCGAAAAGATCGGCACTGAAATCATTGCCGAAGGCGTAGAAGAAGAGGAAGAGATGGCCGCATTGGTCAACATCGGTGTTCATTATGGCCAGGGATATTTCTTCGGCAGACCGGCTTACCCCAAGCAAATCACCCCGGAAGAATCCTATTTGAAAACGCTTCATTTTGTTACGAATGGACGTCATAACCTTTTCAAACAGGCATTTCCCATAGGCGACCTGGTCGATAAAGCCGTCAGCATTGACGAACAAACAGTCGTTAAAAATGTGAAAACAATATTTGAAGCAAACACGGCACTAACGGGAGTTGTCGTTGTTGAAAACAACAAACCCTGTGGCCTGGTCATGCGCCAGCATCTGGACAAACATCTTGGAAGAAAATACGGATATGCACTTTATTATGAAAAACCTATTTCCAAGATTATGAATAAGAATCCGCTCATTGTGGCCGACATTACACCGATCGAGCTTGTGTCTCAGATCGCCATGAACCGTAATAAAATGAATCTTTATGACAGTATCGTTGTGACCAGAGATGAATTGTTGCATGGCGTTGTCAGTGTTCAAACCATTCTGGACACCATGACGAGAATCAGGTTGGAATTAGCCAAAGGAGCCAATCCGCTGACGGGTCTGCCCGGCAATATTGCCATAGAGCAGGAGCATTCCAGATGCGCAAGGAATGACAAGCCTTTTAGCGTTATTTTTATCGATCTCGATAATTTTAAATCCTATAATGACAAATACGGATTTGAAAAAGGTGATGAGGTTCTTATTTATACAGCGGATATCCTGAAAAAGGGACTGGAGAAATGCTGTAAAAATTATAGTTTCCTCGGACACATAGGAGGAGATGATTTTATTATTTTTACAACAGATGATACCATTGATTCATTGTGCAGTTATTTGATAGAAAAATTCGATGCCGGTATTAAGGATTTATATAGTCTTGAAGACAGACAAGCAGGCGGCATTATGGCCACTGACCGCTCAGGACAGGAGAGATGGTTTCCATTTGTTTCCGTTTCGCTGGCTGTGCTTGACTGCGTCGATGATACCGGAAAGGATATGAAAGATATATCAAGCCGTGGGGCGAAGTTAAAGCAATACGCAAAATCAATGCCCGGAAGCTTGTACGTGCGCGACCGCAGAAGTGAATAACACAAGTTCGTTTTAAGGTTAAAACCACGAGCGAAATCAAAGACAGCGAACAGCTTGTCGATAAAATCACAGACAAAAAAATGGCAGGGGGAAATCCTGTCTTTTTTATTGTTGTTTTTTGGCATTAAAAAATGTATTTAACTTCAAAAGGCATACAGTCATTGCCATTTCTATGAATTGTTTTATTGAAGCATTAATTTACAAGCATCATAACGGTGGAGGTCTGATTATGGCAGAAAAGAAAATTGGCGAAGTCATGAAGTATTTTTCGAAGCCTTCCGTAGCAGCTGTAAAAGTAACGGATGGTGAATTAAATGTCGGCGACAGCATTAAATTTTCAGGACATACCACTGATTTTACGGATATCATCGGCTCCATGGAAGTCGAAAATAAATCCGTGCAAAAAGCTGTGGCCGGCGATTTCATCGGCGTCAAGGTTTCCGATCGCGTTCGGCCGGGCGACGAGGTGTTTAAAATAATACCGGATTAATTTTCATCCCTTTTAAGTTTATCTGACTTTTGCAAATTCATTTTTGCAAAAGATTAAAGGGATGGTTTACTTAAAATGAAATATTTATCACATCTTCTGCCAATGGATTAAATTTTTTATGTCTAAAATTCTTATTGTTGATGATGAAAAAGACATTGTGGAACTCATCTCCTACAATTTGGAGAAAGAAGGATTCTCTACTGTAAAAGCCTATGATGGCATCTCTGTTTTCGATATAATCGCGACGAAAAAACCTGACCTGCTGATTCTGGATTTGCTGTTGCCCGGCATGAACGGGTTGGATATCTGTAAGAAGGTTCGTGCCAATCCGGCAACTGCTGATTTGCCCATCATCATGCTTACGGCCAAGGGCGATGAATTAGATAAGGTCATAGGGCTGGAAATCGGCGCCGATGATTATATAACAAAACCTTTCAGCGTCAAAGAATTGGTCGCCCGCGTAAGAACCGTTCTGAGGCGCATGCAGGATAAGCCAAAAACCGCCTTGCAGGAACAGTTTAGCTATAAAGGGCTTACCATCATTTACGCCTCCTGTTCCGTGAAGATTGACGGCAAACCGGTAACATTAAGTCCCACGGAACTCAAACTTCTGTTCTTTTTTTCCCGTAATCCTGGCAGAGTTTTTTCGAGAAATCAACTACTTGATCAGGTTTGGGGCGATGATACATTTATCACCGACCGCGCGGTGGATGTTCATATTCGCCGCCTGCGCAGCCAGATTGAGAAAGATGTGGAAAATCCGCGTTATATTTTAACGATTCGGGGATTCGGTTATAAATTTGCCGAAATAAAATGAAGCACAATGCCTCGAAATTATGTCCGGTTCACCCGCGATCGTATCATTATTTCAAAGTCATGAACATCTTCAGTTAAGTGACCATATTATCTCATAACAGAAAACGGGCACAAACTTTCTAAATATTTGAATTTTAAAACTAATTCCACGAGAAACTGTCTTTTATGTAAGCCTTATTCTTAGGTGTATTCAAATCTTATCCAGTCCTTCATCATAATGAAACATTGAAAAGTTATTATCTCCCCGCAAAACTAAAGGAATATATTAGAAGGAGATATTATTTGAGCAACATCAACTCAGCCACATTTAATTGTGCGGCAAGGATGGATCATATTGTTCCCAAATCCGTAAAAGAGATAGCGGAATTGATCGGCGTTAAATACGATTATTTGGGTTTAGATGCCGCGACACTTCCTTTTGCGCCTTCGGACACTACCGCGGGCAGTGAATCGGAAATGCAGACGGTGGTGGTTGGCGGTAGAGACAACGTTGATCTTCCCCTTTTCATAGAACAATCCAACTATTTTGCCAACACGAAAAGACGGGCAAAGTCCGGAGATACTTCCCCAAAAGTAATGACCGATCTGGAAAAATATTTGAATACGAATACGGAAGGTGTCTGGGAAAACAGCCGGGTTCGTTTTCCCCGGAATAAAATGGGAAAACTTGCCGAGAATATTTTTCAACAAGATATTCTGGCGGACAAGAGAAATCAGTCTGCAGGCCTTAGATCGGATTTAAACAGATTCATTTTCCTAAAAAACGATCTTGAATATATCCGGGTTCCGATCAGTTATCTCCTGAAGCTGGCTCTGGCGGAGATAATTGATCCGCAGCGAAAAGTACATCCTCTAATCAGCAGGACCGGATTGAACATCATGCAATATTTTTTAAATGATAATACATCTCCGGAAACTTCATCTTTCTATGTTGCGTCTATGCAGTCGGAGACCGGTATGGGGCGTGTCGCGGCCAAGGAGACGGCAGTCCGCTTTTTATTAAGCCAGTTGCTGATCATGTATGCCAATAAAAAATACGACCTGGAGGAAACCGGACAAAAAGCAATGATATTTTCATCACCGCACCCGCCGGTAAGACAGAAAATTTTAAGCAATTGTGTTTCAGACGCCTTTTATCGGGAATTGTTTATGAACCCCTGCCTCTCCGGTTGGGATAAAGGAGAAGAAAAGCATGAATACATGCATTTGTGTCACCGTGTTTTGAGCCGAAGCCAATTCAACGCCGTCCTGAAACTCCGGGAAGCGGGAATCATTACCAGCAATCTGGTATCGCTGCCTAATTTATCCAATATCAGCCTCGCCAATAACGGGACACATGTGAGTCTGGGAAGCCGGAAAATCAGCCTTATGTTGCAGGATACTTCCTCAGGGTTTTCCGTAAAAGACGAAAAAAATATCGGTGATCTGGTCGTTAAAATTGTAGAGCATTTTTTGCCGCTTTTTGTCGGTACCTACAGCGCCGCGCCTTATCGTATGGATTTTTCCGATTTCCATCCGGAGAAGGCCCTGGGCTTTCTTCCGCATGAGTTGGACTACACTCATTTACGAATGCTCTGGCGGCGTTGGCAGAAAAAAGCCAATCTGACTATGTTGGGCAAATCCATCACGCCTTTCGGTCCCCCATGGATAGACAACTTAATCAGTTTGGTTTTCAGATTAAAAGGAGATTTTATCCCCGACTTCCGGCTGATAGATTATCTGATCGTCTTAATGAGCACGGACAGGAGTCCTGCCTTAAACGGCAAGTTGTATAACAGTCAGCCCCTGAAAGAAGACCTTGCCGATCTTGGCGTATTTGACACGCAGATGTCGCTTTATCTTCTCGAGAAACTTCGCGAGTATAAAGTCATGGGCTTCTCCGGTTTTGAAGGGCGCCATTACAGCCTCTTTGAACGTTTTTCCGAAGATATGGGTCAGGCTGTAACCCTGCAGAATCTTCTTTATCTACTGGCGTTTAAATACATTTTCTCAGGACAGATAAGTCATGAGAATATTCCGGATGATCCTTCCGTTGAAAGCGAAAGAAGGCAGATCATTTTCGGCTCGGCCATAGGTATTCCGACTTTCTTTGTTCATAACAACACCAGCAATACCTTCATAAAAAAGATTATCGGTAAGACAAACCGCGTGCGTTCCAGCCGGCGCTATCCGGGATACGTTCGCGTTTACAACATCGAATACAGGCGGGCGCTTTTGAAAATTTTACGTGAAGATGCCGAAGATCTTATTGAAATGCTATCCATGAGAGAGAGCATCGACGAGCTTGAATTCCGTCTTAATGAGCCGGAACTTAATTCTGCTTACGGAAGGATGACAAGAGACATTCTTAAAACGGCTGACGCCGGATCCCCGCTGGATTTAACTGCCGATAAATTTAATCAGGCGGCAGAGACATATTACCGGACGGATCTGCGCAATCGGCATATCCGGGAAGCTTTCGAGCTCCTTGGCGAAGATATGATCAAGTTAAATCATGTATCTGATAGTTTACGGCAGGACATCAGAAGTTTGCTCCATACCGTTTTGAAAGAAATGAATATAACAAAATTTATAAATCAGGCCGAACGGGAAATTATTGAAGAGACCGCGTCAAAAGAGACGCTGGAAAAACTGGCCGGCATTATTTTAGTGCATATTTATTATAAGACTGAACTTAACCATAAATTTCAAAATATGAATGATCGGGAAAAAAACTATGCAGCATAATTATATCGAGCGGGATACCCGCCAAATCAAAAAAGAACAATTTTACGGCGATCAGGCTGTTCAATTTTTGTATGCCGACATCCGGGAACGATCTTCCTGGCTCTTTCGCCAATTAACAAGCGCCAGAGTTTCGCGCGTGCTCAGTTATATGAATTACGATGGAATCCTTGCCGCCAGGATGAAGCATTATCTTGATATACACAAACACTTGAATATCGAACCTCAGGAATGCCTGGATGCGCCGGAACGTTTGGATACTCTGAGAAAAATATTCGAACGAAAAATTCGTTATTGGGAATGCCGTCCCATACCCAATGACCCGCGCGCTATTGTGTCACCGGCTGATTCCCGGATGCTGCTGGGATCATTTTTGGAAGAATCGGGTTTGTTTATTAAGGGAAAGTTTTTTGATTATGAGGAGATGTTTGGCTGTGATAAACGCACGTGGCTTGCAGCCTTTCAGGATGGCGACTTTGCCGCATTCAGGCTGACACCGGAAAAATATCATTACAACCATACGCCCGTTGCCGGGAAAATTATCGACTTTTACCAAATCTCAGGCACTTATCACGCCTGTAATCCTAATGCCGTTGTTTCCGTGGTGACGCCTTATTCCAAAAACAAGCGCTTTGTTACCATTATTGATACGGATGTAGAAGGCGGGACCGGGGCTGGTTTGGTGGCCATGATTGAAGTCGTAGCGCTAATGATCGGCGATATCGTTCAGTGCTATAGCGAAAAGAAATATGAGAGTCCCAGTCCTATTGGAACGGGAATGTTTGTGAACAAAGGTGTTCCCAAAAGCCTGTTCCGTCCCGGGAGTTCCACCGTGGTTCTGATATTTCAAAAAGATAGAGCGCGATTCGCAGATGATATTTCAGCCAACATGTTAAGCCCTTCCGCCGAAAGTATTTTCAGCAGTGGTTTCGGTAAATCGCTTGTCGAGACTGATGTTAAGGTTAGATCATTTATTGCCACTTCCCGTAGTCATTAAGATGGAAGGAAATTATTTTTATCAAGAGATGGAGGTAATCGTCATGAGGCAGGAAAAAATACAGTTTATCAGAAACGCTCTGGTAAAAAAGATGGAAGAACTCTGGACGAGCGCGGACAATACAATTTCTAAAATGAAAAATACGGAAGGCAACTTTGCCGATCCCTTTGACCAGGCTGCAATCGAGACCAATAAGTTTGTTGAATTGGCATGCAGGGACAGAGAAAGAGAATTAATGCTCGACATCAAAGAAACGATTATGCGTATTGACAGGGGCTTGTTCGGTATTTGCGACCACTGCGGCAGGGTCATTCATGAAAAAAGGCTGTTAATCGAACCGATGAGCAAATTGTGCGTTGAATGCCAGGAGGAGAGCGAGATTTATAATAAACAAAAGAAAAGACGATTGGCCGTAAGGAATATATCCTATCATCATGTATAATGAAATGTTCACACTGGCTCTTGCGGTAATCATAGCCGTTTTGTTTTCATGGGCGTTCAGAGCGCTGCCCAAAGAAAATTGGCAGGTTCTTGCCTGTTTACCTACGCGCAAGGGGCAAGATGGAATGTGGCAAGGCATTAATTTAACCTACTATGGATTTTTTAATGCTCTGGCCTATCTGTTTGCAGTTGTCATGTTCCTGATCATGATGGGTTCGCAAAACATCAGGGTTGCCGATACGATTTTGCTTGCCGTGCCTTTTCTGGCGATCTGTATGCTGGCTTCGCGCCTGATTGCCCGCCTGGTAGAAAAAAAGCGCTTCACGTTTTCTGTGGGAGGAGCTTCTTTTGCCGGTATCCTGATTGCACCGTGGATCACTTTGCTGGTCAATATGATATTAGGCGAGACGCTTGGGTTTCATTTACCGGTTTTAAAAACACTGTCGGCAATATTTATTGCTTATGCCTTCGGCGAAGGGACGGGGCGGCTTGCCTGTATCAGTTTTGGCTGCTGTTACGGGAAACCTGTAGCAGTATGTCATCCGTTAATTCAAAGAATTTTTCATAAGTGGAATTTAGTGTTTTGGGGAAAAACGAAAAAAATTTCTTATGCCCAGCAACTCGAAGGTCAAGCGGTTGTTCCTATCCAGGCGCTCACAGCCGTTATTTACACGGGAGTGGGACTTTTAAGCTTCTATCTTTTTCTGAACGGTTTTTCAAACGCGGCTTTGATAATCACTCTTATGGTGACACAGCTCTGGCGTTTTGCTTCTGAATTTCTACGAGCAGATTATCGGGGGCATGGTTTAATTTCCGTTTACCAGATTATGACATTGATTGCGATTTGTTATACTCTTGTAATCGTTACACTGATCAAAGAACCGGATTACGCCTCTCCGAATCTCTTAAACGGTGTCATCTCACTCTGGAACCCCGGCATCATTGTTTTCCTGGTGATTTTATGGGGAGTTTCCTTTGTCTGGGCTGGCAAGAGCAGCGTAACCTGCTCTTCAATAAATATACAAATCGTAGAGAAAAATATTTAGTGTCTATTTCAGGACAGACAAAATCATTCATATTGTCAAAGCAGTCATAAGTTATTTTCATTTATTTATCGTTTTGTCATCAAATTGTAACATTAAGCATATATAATCCGTTGAAATTAAACTCAAGGAGGAACAGAAATGATTAATATTATTAAGAAAATAATTTTCGGCATGGTTTTAATAACTGTTATGGGCGGCCTTGCCGTAGCCGCTGATCCTATAGTCATTAAAGGATCGACAACCGTTTTACCCATCGCGCAGGCTGCGCTTGAAGCCTATATGAAAGCAAATCCAGGCGTCCAGATTTCTTTATCGGGCGGAGGTTCCGGTGAGGGGATCAAAGCATTGATCGATCAATCCACGGATATAGCCGATTCCTCCAGAGAGATTAAAAAAGAAGAAATCGAACTGGCAGAATCCAAGGGCGTCAAACCTGTTTCCCATGTTATAGCCTATGATGCAATTATTCCGGTTGTAAATCCGAAAAATAATGTTCAAGGTTTATCAATTGATCAGTTGAGCCAGATATATCAGGGAAAAATTACCAACTGGAAGGAAGTGGGCGGTCCTGATTTAAAAATTGTCGTTATCTCCAGAGATTCTTCCTCCGGCACATTTGACACATGGGATAACTTTGTTTTGAAAAAAGCCAGAGTTGCCCCCACCGCGCAGATGCTGGCATCCAACGGAGCAGTCGTCACAGCGGTTTCTAAAAATAAATATGCTATCGGCTATCTCGGCATGGGTTATGTGAATAAGAGCGTTAAGGGGCTGCAGGTAAATGGTGTAACAGGTTCTGCCCAGACCGCGTTATCCAAACGATATCCATTGTCCCGGGAGCTTTACATGTACACGAACGGCGAACCCAAAGGTGAAGTTGCCAAGTTTATCGCTTTTATTAAAAGTCCCAAAGGACAGGAAATTGTAAAAAAAGAAGGGTTTGTGCCGCTTACAGCCTCCAAAGACAGCAAAAAAGCTAAAAAATAATTTTTCAGAAAATAGCTTAAATCAGGCAACCCCATGAAATAATGGGGTTGCCGCTTATATTGGCAAAAGAATATCTGAGGGACCATGGATTACCTGAAGATATTATTGAAGAAATTTGAAAAATTCATGATAAAATAAAAAAGTAAATCGAATGAAAATTTAAGTAGAAATGGTGTTTTCCCCAAAAAACGAATATTTAGGTAAATAGGGTTTAAAGGAAAAAAATGAAGAGAAGAACCAGGGAAAATATTATCAAATATATCTTTTTTTCTTTTGCGCTGGTGTCAGTTATTGTGCTGGGCCTGATTGTTCTTTCTCTTTTCCGCGAAGGCATGCCCATATTCAAATTAGTTTCCTTAAGTAATTTTATTTTAGGAAAAGATTGGTATCCGACATCCGATCCTCCGTCTTTCGGCATTTTCTCCCTGATCGTGGGATCGGTCATTGTAACTTTCCTGGCCATTTCAATCGCCGTTCCTCTGGGAGTTCTTTCGGCGATCTACATCGCGGAAATCGCGCCGGTGTCAATTAAAGAGATCCTTAAATCGATTATTGAGCTTTTAGCCGGAATACCTTCCGTCGTTTTAGGTTTTTTCGGCATGGTTATTGTAGCCCCATGGATGCAGGAGACTTTTGATTTGCCCACCGGTCTGAACATTATTAACGCCGCTGTGATACTGGCCATTATGGCAATACCAACCATATCCAGCATCTCGGAAGACGCTCTCTATGCCGTTCCCAATGAGTTTAAGGAAGCATCCTATGCTCTGGGCGCGACCAGATTTGAAACCGTTGCCAAAGTGATCGTACCTTCCGCGCTATCGGGTATTTCCACCGCGGTTATACTGGGGATATCCAGAGCGATTGGTGAAACAATGGTTGTTTTGATGGTCGCGGGCGGAGCCGCGGCCATTCCCGGAAGTATTTTTGATTCGGTTCGGCCGATGCCGGCCAGCATCGCCGCGGAAATGGGAGAGGCGCCTTTTCGAAGCGCCCATTATCATGCTTTGTTTGCTATCGGCATCGTTTTGTTTTTTCTGACAATGGCGTTTAATTTGATTGCCGATTATCTTTCTCATAAATTTCATCAATCGGGTTCGGCAACGCTTTGATCGGGTTAATATATGAATGAATCAATGAGCAGTTCAATGAAGTGGCGATATTTAAAACAAACACTCTTCTTCGGCATTGTGCGATTATCTTTTTTGATCATTGCTCTTTCTTTGGGCGGACTTTTATTATATATTACAATAAATGGTATAGGCGTCATCAGCTGGGATTTCATCACCAAAATGCCCACGGATTCCATGACAAAAGGCGGAATCATGCCGGCTATCGTGGGCACGATATATTTAACGGTCGGAGCGATCTGCGTTGGTTTACCGCTGGGTGTCGCTTCGGCAATATATTTAACGGAATATGCCGTACAAGGCAGGGTGATCAGAATAATCAAGATAGGCATAAATTGTCTGGCGGGAGTACCCTCCGTTGTTTTCGGATTGTTCGGTCTTGGTTTGTTTGTCGTCATGCTGAAATTTGGTTCGAGCATTCTGGCCGGTTCGCTGACCCTCGGATTTCTCATTCTGCCGACGATCATTGGCGCTGCCGAAGAGGCGCTCAAAGCCGTGCCGCAGACATTCCGCGAGGCGTCTCTGGCGCTGGGCGTTTCCAAGTGGCAGACGATTTTCCGGATTGTTTTGCCTAACGCCCTGCCCGGTATTTTGACAGGCTCTATTCTGGGCGTCGGACGCGCTGCCGGAGAGACCGCGCCCATTATGTTTACGGCGGCGGCTTTTTTTACCGCAAAATTACCGGGTTCCATTTTTGATGAAGTTATGGCTCTGCCATATCATATATACGTTCTGGCTACGGCGGGCACTCACATTGAGGAAACCAGACCGATGCAATTTGGAACCGTGCTTGTTTTAATTGCCGTTGTTCTGGGGATCGATTTGTTAGCCATTATTATCCGCAGCCGCATGAGAAGGAATAAAAGGTGGTAAGTATGGATGTGAACATGATAATCAGTCTGCAAAATGTAAATTTTTACTATGGCCAGTCACGCGCTTTGAACGACATCTCCATGGATTTTTCTGAAAAGAAGGTGACGGCGCTTATCGGTCCGTCAGGTTGCGGTAAATCTACATTGCTGAGGCTGTTGAATCGGATGAATGATCTTATTATCGGGACACGGGTAGAGGGAAAAGTCGTTTTCGAAGGAAAAGATATTTATGCCGATCACATTGATCCGGTGGAAATTCGCCGCAAGATTGGAATGGTATTTCAAAAGCCCAATCCTTTTCCGAAAACTATTTATAATAATATCTCTTACGGTCCTAAGCTAAATGGATTGGGAAATAGTGATCTTGACACTCTCGTGGAACAAAGTCTCAAACAGGCTGTTTTGTGGGATGAAGTAAAAGATTTATTGAATAAATCGGCGATGACTCTCTCCGGAGGACAACAGCAGAGGCTTTGCATCGCGCGCGCGCTGGCCATGAAGCCGGATGTCCTTTTGATGGATGAGCCGACTTCCGCGCTGGATCCCATTTCCACGGCGAAAATTGAAGAGTTGATTGAAGAGTTGAAAAAGGACTATACTATTATTATCGTGACGCATAACATGCAGCAGGCCGCCAGGATTTCCGATGAGACGGCGTTCTTTTATCTGGGAAATCTTGTCGAATATAATAAAACGGATAAAATATTTACCAATCCGGATGTAAAGCAAACAGAGGATTATATAACAGGCAGGTTCGGCTGAAAATCCGTTGGAGGAATCATGATGGAAGAAAAAAGACACACCAGTTCGCATTATGAAATAGAACTGCAGGAAATAAAAAACGGACTTATCTACATTGGCGCGCTTACCGAGAAGGCCATTCAGAACGCTATGAAATCTCTTTCGGAGAGAAACTCCGAGATGGCGCATAAGGTGATTACGGACGATGATGAAATCGATAAACTCGATGCGGAGATGGAGGAACACTGCATTCGCCTTCTGGCGCTGCGTCAGCCGACCGCCATCGATCTTAGATTTATTACCACGGCGATCAAAGTCACCGGCCATCTGGAAAGAATCGGCGATATGGCGGTGAATATTGCCGAGAAAGTTATTCAGTTAAATGAAGAGCCAAAACTCAAACCTTATATTGATTTGCCCCGCATGGCCGACCTTGTTGTCGAGATGGTTAACAATTCGCTGGATAGTTTTATCAGAAATGATTTGAATGTTGCCGAAAAAGTCCGTCAAACAGAACAGATTACAGATGACCTCAATGAACAAATTTTCCGTGAGCTTTTAACTTTTATGATGGAAAATACCAAATGCATCCACAGGGCTTTGCTGATCATGCACGTATCCAAGAACCTGGAGCGCATTGCCGATCATGCCAAGGGAATTGCGGACATGGTAACTTACATGGTGACGGGTGAAAACGTTCGGCATCAGACCAGAGATGACAGCGCGAAGGAGCCGGCGTGAAAAAGAATATTTTTTACAAAATATTTTTTGGCTATCTTGTCATCATATGTCTGTCATTTTTCTTTTTAGACCTGTTTGTTCGTGATGAAGTAAAGAATCTTCTCACTTCCAAAATTGAAACGGAGTTGTTTTCTTATGCTCAGCTCATTGAGCTGAATTCTTCCGAGAAAATTGCCAAACAACTAAATCAACTTGCAAAGATATCGAACGCCAGGGTTACTCTGATTGATGCGCGGGGAAAGGTCCTTGCCGATTCGGAAAAAGATGCCGCGGTAATGGAAAATCATTTAAACCGGCCGGAAGTGCAGGAAGCCAGGCTCAAAGGGACGGGCAAGTCCGTTCGTTACAGCAGCTCTATCGGCATCGATATGCTCTATGTAGCCGTTGCCGTCAAAGATGGACGGGAAATCACCGGTTATGTCAGGCTGGCGCGTTCTTTGCGCGATGTGCAAAACGTTATCGAAAGAGTTTATCAATCTTTTTTCCTGGCAATGATCATTGTCGGATTTATGGCGCTTGTCATCGCGCTGATCTTTTCTTACAGTCTGGCGACGCCTATTCTGGCGATGGAAAGATTCACGGAGAAACTGCGTCAGGGACATCCGGTCGGGACCATTTTATTAGAGACAGCGGACGAAACAAAAAAGCTGGCCGATAACATCAACTATCTGGTGGAAGAACTGCAAAGCCAGATCAGATTGGCCAATGAAGAAAAGAGTAAATTGATGACGGCATTTACCAGTATGACCGAGGGAATTTTGATTCTCAACGCGGAAGATAAAATCGAATTTGTCAATCAGGCGTTGAGTAATATATTCTCAGAGCAGTATGGAGATATAAACGGTAAAACACTTATGGAAGCCTTCCGGAACGTTGATCTGCAAAAAGCTTTTCTGGACTTTAAGCAAACGCGAATCAATGTATCCTGCGAAATTACTCTTGGTAATATAGAACCGGTCATTTTAAGTGTCAGTATCTCCGCGGTTCATGGTTATCCGGAAGAAGAAAAAACGATGATTGTTTTTCACGATGTGACACGGCTTAAAAAACTCGAACAGATTCGGGTTGATTTTGTGGCCAATGTCACGCATGAAATCAAAACCCCGCTCACAGCAATTATTGGTTATCTGGAAACGATTAAATCCGGCACGACCGTTAATAATAATGATGCGAAACGATTTATCGATATCAGTTTGAAACAAGCCCAACGATTGAATCGCCTGCTTGAAGATTTGCTGGTCATATCGAAAATTGAACTGGGTGAACTTCAATTCCGATTTGAAGAAATATCTTTGCGTGATGCTTTGGAGGGTGTCATTCCCCTGGTGGAAGCGAAAGCCCGGTTAAAAAAGATTAATATACATGACGACGTTGGGGAGAATATGCCGCACATTCGCGCTGACAGAGACAGGTTTGCCCAGATCCTCGTAAATGTTTTAGACAACGCCGTTAAATTTACATCGGAAGCCGGAGATGTATATCTTGAGGCCGTCCAAAAAGATAACAACGCTGTTTTGTCAATAACCGACACGGGTATCGGTATATCCAAGGAAGAAGTCCAGCGTTTGGGTGAGCGGTTCTATCGGGTGGACCGCTCTCGTTCACGTGATTTGGGCGGCACAGGTTTAGGTTTGTCCATCGTAAAGCATCTGATGATAGCTCACGGCGGAAGGATGGAGATCGAAAGCCAGCTGGGTCGAGGCACTAAAGTGTCTTTATTCTTTCCGATCCATAAAGCATAATCTTTCCAAATCTGTCGATTCGACTATTTTTGGCGCTTCCTCTCTTTTATCTGTAAAAAAACTTCAGAAAAATTTTACAGATATCCAATCTGCAAAAAGTAATCATTATGGAATGAATGAATTTTTTTATGGTTACCTTTGCCTCGCTTTGGCCCGCGTCATCCCCGGGTGTCTGTTTATTCTTGTCATCAGAATTTAATGAAACCGTTATATCGAACTAACAAAGTTATTCTATAATCTATCCCAACTTATAATAGGGCAGTTTGATTCATGGAGATGTGCAGCAATTGGATTTATGCGATATTCGGTAAATTAGAAGCAAAACAAAAGTCCCAGACGAGTCAATTATTTCCTTCAGGAGGTAAAAAATGAACAACGTAACTGCACTTAAAGAAGATCATTTTATAAATGTTGATCCACGTGCGAGAAAATATCTGATTTTTTTTCTGGCCAGTGAGGAATACGGGGTGGATATACTTAAAGTTCAAGAGATCATTTACCGGATGCCGATCACACGTGTACCGCTTGCGTCCGGGTATATTCGGGGTGTCATCAATCTGCGGGGCAAGATCCATCCTATTATGGACCTGCGGGTAAAGTTCGGCATGAAACAAACCGCCATCACCGGGGAGACCTGCATTATTGTTATAAAGACAACCAGCCAAATGGTTGGAATTTTAGTGGATAAAGTCTCCGAAGTGACCAAAATGTCTTTCGAGGACATTGAGGGTACCCCAACCTTTGGAACGGATGTGAATCCGGAATATCTTTTGGGTGTGGGTAAGACGGCCGGACGAATAAGGCTGCTTCTGGATATCGAAAAGATAATAACCGGCGCCGGCATGATCAATATCAAAAAAGCCGCAGGCCCGGAAAACAATGGGGCTGAAATCGAATCCGGGATATAAAAAACTAATAACAGGCAACTATCCATTAAGAAAAAATTGAGTGGAGCAAGAAGGAAACTATTCCACGAAGGGACAAATTATGCGTTTAGGTTTTAAGATTATTTTGTTTTGCGTGATTCCAATAGTGTTTTGTACAGCCGTGGTTCTTTACATCGTTGATTCGCAGCTAAGGTCGACCGCGACATCAGTAGCAAATCATGTTCTGGAGCAGAAGCTTTCAGTAGAAATGGAAACCTTCAATGACGAGGTGACGAGTAATTATGGCTGGAATGATATGCGTGGCGCCATGCTGGTCGATTATGTCACCAACTCTGATGTGGTAGAGCGGATATCCAAACGCTTTTCCAGTACGGCTACCATTTTTGTACGCGACAACGACGGCAACGACTTTACAAGGGTAGTCACTACCATAAAAAAAGATGACGGCACACCGGCTGTCGGAACCAAACTGGGGACGGACAGCAAGGCTTACCAAAATGTAATCAATGGCCGCAGTTATATGGGAGAGGCGACTATTCTCGGTAAATCATATCTTACCTATTACAAGCCCCTGCAAGACAGCAAAGGGGCAGTGATAGGAATTCTATATGCGGGAATTCCCAGAAGTGAAGTCGTTGTGATGATCGACAAAATCTTCGGAACCTCCATTCTTTGGATCTTCCTGGCGATGATGGGCCTGATTGTCTGTATCGCATCCGTTATCGCGGGAGTCGTTTGGCGGTCATTACAGCCGATGGAAAATATTATCCGGGGAGTCCAGGAACTGGGCAGGGGAAACGTTTCCAACCGGTTGAATGTAAACCGCAGTGACGAGATCGGTGTGTTGGCCAAAACCACTGATCAGCTAGCTAAAGATCTTCAAAAGTACGTCGTAAAAGGGATGCAACAGATATCGGAAGGCAATATCGATATTGAAACGCCTGTCATCAATGAAAAAGATGAAATCGGTCCGGCTATAAAAGTCATGGTTGAAAACCTGGGCAAGCTGGTCAAAGAGATGAATTTTCTCGCCGAATCGGCAACGCAAGGCGTGCTGGATGTCCGCGGCAATGATCAGGAGTTTAAAGGCGTCTACAAGGACATTGTTCAGGGTGTCAATAAAACTTTGGATGCGTTGATGGGTCCCATCAAAGAGTCTTCAGATGTTCTCATTGAAGTGGCCAACAAGAACATGACCGCGCGTGTCAGGGGAGATTACAAGGGCGATCATGCCAGAATCAAAGAATTTCTCAATCTGGCGGTGGAGAATCTGGATAATGCTCTGCAGCAGGTGGCCATCGGCGCCGAGCAGGTAACGCAGGCGAGTCTTCAGGTAAGCACCGGGGGGCAATCCCTGTCACAGGGGGCAAGTGAGCAGGCCAGTGCTCTGGAAGAAATATCCGGCAATTTACAGGAGATATCGTCGATGACAAAACAAAACGCGGTTTACGCCGGTGAAGCAAAATGTGTGGCTGATGCTGCCAGGACCAGCGCCGATAAGGGCGTGGAGAGCATGAACCGGATGTCATCGGCCATCAACAAGATCAAGACCTCATCGGATGCCACAGCCAGGATTGTGAAGACCATTGATGAGATCGCGTTCCAGACCAATTTACTGGCGCTGAATGCCGCAGTGGAAGCAGCCCGTGCCGGAGATGCCGGCAAGGGATTCGCGGTCGTAGCGGAGGAAGTAAGGAATCTGGCCATGCGAAGCGCGGAGGCAGCCAGAAACACAGCCGGTTTAATTGAGGAAGCGGTCAAGAACTCGGAAAACGGAGTGAATATCAATGCCGAGGTATTAAAGAAATTCCGGGAGATTAGCGAGAAGGCCAACGAGGTGAGTCATGTAGTGGCGGAGATAGCGGTAGCATCGGAACAGCAGAATCATGGAATAAGTCAGGTGAACAAGGCAGTAGAACAGCTAAACGGGCTTACCCAGAAGGCTGTTGCTAATGCCGAGGAATCCGCAAGTTCTGCCGAGGAGTTGTCTTCTCAGTCCAAAGAAATGCTCAGCATGGTGGCCAGCTTTAAGCTTAACGGTTCAGAACATTCAGACCAGGCACTGCAAACCGGTAAACCATCGAAGAGTTTGTTTGTGGGCCCCGTATACAAAGAAAAGAAAATAAATGCCATATCTGTCATTAGACCTAATCCTCGCATGGCGATTCCTTTTGATGACAAAGATCGAAACCTATTGAACACTTTTTAAATTTCCAGGGTTTGAATAAAAGTCCCTTTCTCTTTCTTGAAATCGGCAGAGTTAGGGACGATGACAAAATGATAATAAATAAGCGAGGCGTATTTTAAATATATAATCTTCCGATCCCCGTAACAAAATCATTAAACAGACTTATAAAACCATTGTTATAAAACAATTCACCTTTTGTGAAATATTATTCTTTTACAGGAAATCGCCTCATGATGTGGCGTTTCTCATCATGGCCGTTAAAACCCCTGCCCGTAATCTTTAACATTATTTTCTTTATACCTTAACTGGATCGTCATCATTCTGTAACACAAAACATGTAGATTTCCCCGGTAATTAGGTGAAAAAATAATTTAATTCAGGAGGAAAAGAATGAAAAAAGCATTTATATTAATTGCCGCATTAATACTGCTGGCAACGCCGGCACTTGCGGATAATCAATCAGCAGATCCCGCACCGGCAAACAGTCAACCGGCGGCAGCTGCGGATACAGGCATAGCCCTGAAAATGATGGGGGTCAATGTCAAATTAGGCGGTTTCCTTGCGGCGGAAGGTGTTTACCGCTCCAGAAATGAAAATTCCGATATTTCGTCGAAGTTTCAATCAATTCCACTGCCGAATCAGGCAGGCTATTACCAGGACGAAACGAGATTCAGCGCGAGGCAGTCCAGATTTTCTATCCTGGCACAGGGTGATTACAGCCCTGCGATTCACCTGGCCGGATTCTATGAGATGGACTTTTTGGGCGCGGCCTCTACTGCCAATTCCCAGGAAAGTAACTCCTATAACCCCCGGATTCGCCATCTGTACTCAACGATTGATTGGGATAACTTCGGCCTGCATTTATTGGGCGGCCAAACATGGTCGCTGGTCACGATGAATAATCATGGGATCACCCCGCGACAAGAAGATATTCCGCTGACGATTGACGCCCAGTACGTACCAGGATTTTCCTGGGCGCGGCAACCCCAGTTACGCCTTGTAAAAGACTGGAACAAGACATTTTGGCTGGCGGTTTCAGTCGAAGCTCCCCAAACCGTTGCCGCAACCCCGCCAAACACGGTGGGAACCAATTCGTCGCTTAGTCAATCCGGCGGAGGCAGTCTCACCAACGTCAATGTATCCGCGAACACCTACCCTGATTTGGTCATAAAGGCGTCATACGACCCAAGTTGGGGACATTTTGAAGTCTTTGACTTAACCCGCACCTTCAAGTCAACTTTGCAAGACGCGAGCGGCAACGTCATTGGTAATGAGACTACGACCACTGCCATAGGCGGTGGCGTTATTCTTCCGCTGCTTTCGAAACAATTGAATCTGCAGTTAAGCGGTATGTATGGTGAAGGTATCGGGCGTTATGGGTCCGGTCAATTGCCTGACGTCTGTCAATACGCGAACGGCGACATCACTCCTATTCGAGAGGTACAGCTACTTGCCGGTGTAAACTGGGCTCCCACGAGTTCTCTAACCATCTACGGTTATTACGGCTGGGAAAACGCTGAGCGCAGAGACCTGGCATCCGGTGGTAAAGCCTATGGTTATGGCAGTAATTTAGATGATGTTCAGATAGATTTGCCCGGCACCACCATAGGCAAAGCATTTAATGGCCAGATCAATTCGATCGATCAGTTTACTATCGGAGCATGGTATAAATTTTTACAGGGCAAGTTGGGATATATGCAGGCAGGTTTGCAATATTCCTACACAAAGAACACGTACTTTAGCGGCACTAACTATAGTGGTACTGCTGCTGTTAGTGGTCCTCAGGCCAACGACAGTATGGTTTTATCGAGTCTTCGCTTCTATTGGCAATAAGCTTTCTTAGTGTTTGATAAGGGTTTGTTGACTAAAATAATGCCTGACAAACATGAAATGAAGACGTTTAAAGAAAAAATAATTTTTGCAATTACTATGGCTGTGCTTGGATTAATTTTTATTTTTTCTTAAGGGACACACGAAAAAGGAATTGGTAAAAAATAGTTCCGATCAACCAGAAACGCAAAATGAAATAAAACATGGAATTGTTTTATCGACTAACGATGAGGAGATGAAACAATCTCCGGTAGCTGTAAGAGAATTATTGATTTCACTAAATAAGACTTCTCACATCGAATGGATATGGGAAGTCTTATTGCATTTATTGATATCATGTTCTGAAGAATTCCAATTTATAAATTTAAATAAACATGAAATAAATAAAAGATCAGGTGCTTCCCTTGCCCAGTCTCTTTGCGTCATAGGTTCCGTTTTGTCATCTTTCCTGTCACTTTACAAATTCGTTGTCTGAGTGGATAAGGTGTGCTAGTTTACGACACTATTGCCGGAACAAATGATACTAACGATTGCCAGGCAATTCACAATTTAAAACGACAGGTCAATGAAAAATTTTAAACCATCCGAATATCTTACCCGTTTAAATGCCGACCGGATGCATTTTGGGCTTAAGGCGATTACACATCTGCTTTTGAGTTTGGGGAATCCGCAGGATTCCTATAAGACAATATTAATTGCCGGCACCAACGGAAAGGGATCAACCGCGGCAATAATTGCTTCGATTTTGTGCGGTGCCGGTTATAAGGTTGGTCTTTACACGTCCCCGCATCTGGTTGATGTCCGGGAGAGAATTGTCGTAAACGGCAAGAAAATCTCCCTGAAGGAGTTTAACCGGACTATCTCGACTGTAAAAGATAAAATGGAACAGCCGGTAACTTATTTTGAACTTTTGACCGCCGTTGCCTTTGTGTATTTTCAAACCCGGAAAGTGGATATTGCCGTGCTGGAAGTTGGTTTAGGGGGCAGACTCGACGCGACAAACGTTTGCCGGCCGCTTATTTCGGTCATCACGAATATTGCATTTGATCATACGGACTATCTGGGGAATACACTGGAATCAATCACACGCGAAAAAGCTGGAATCATCAAAAAGAAAGGCATCTGTATTACAGCGGCAAAACAAAAAAAAGTTCTGGATATTCTGGAGCGCGTCTGCCTGCGCCGCAAGGCTATACTTTACTGTCTGAGGCGTGATATAAAGATTAAAAAACAGGAAGGTGGTTCTTTTACCTATAGAGGATTGTTTCGTAATTTGAGAAATCTGACAATCCCTTTGAGGGGAGAACATCAATTATCCAATGCCGCTTTGGCTCTGGCGGCAATTGAACTTTGCGCGAAAAAAGGTTTTCATATTGATGATACGGCGATTTATTCGGGACTTAAAAATACGCATTGGGAAGCGAGGATGGAAATTTTACAAGACCGGCCACTTTTTCTTCTCGACGGAGCTCATAATCCCGCGGGTATTGACGCTTTATGCCGGTCTTTAAAAAAAGACTATTCCGATCGCCGTTTGATTTTGATCTTCGGGGCTCTTGCCGATAAAGACTATCGGCGAATGCTGCAAAAAATAGTTCCCCTCGCCTCAATAATCATATTAACGCAAATAGAAACCGCGCGGGCCATGCCGGTAAACGAAATGATGAAAACCGTGAAAAAAATGGGCTATACCGCAATGGCTACCGACAATGTGAATCAGGCAATTGGGCGGGCGCTGGCTTTGGCAAAAAAGCAGGACCTGATATGCGCGACAGGTTCTTTTTATTTAGCCGGTGAAGTAAAACAGGCATTCATTTAAAAGCCGCAGATCTACAAAACGCTCGTCTGTGTTGCCATGCCGCAAAGCGCACTACCTCATGTATATCCATATACACCTCGCGATCCGGTCATTGCTAATTTTGCATGTGAACATTTTTGAACAATCAATAATCGTCGAGCTTTAAACAATCCCATTTCATAAAATAACCTTATATGGTAATGAAAAACAGGTAAGAAAAAGAGGCCCTTATCGAACAAAGGTAAAATGATGAATATAAGCGGGCATAGAAATCCAAAATCAGAAAACAAAATTATATACTATATATTAAAATTAGATTTAGCGATTGCCTTTCTGATGGCGATAATAATTTTATTTTTATCTCCCGCAGCTTTTGCTGTTGATTTAGGCAGCGCGAACCACGACAATTTAAGCGATGAGAGCCGTGTTCAGGGTAGGGTAACCATAATTTACAGAGGTGATGCCGGTTTCGCCGGTGACGATGAATTAGATGGTAAAAAAGATGCCGCTTCCGCTCAAGAGAATACTCTTGTAAAAAATTCTGGTGACGCAAGTCATGATAATCATGTGAATATTGAAGCAGACAGCATGGATTACGACAACGTGAGCGATGTGTATCACGCTAAAGGGAAAGTAAGTATTATTTATGACGGAGCCGCTCTTTGGGCCGATGACGTGCAGTTGGATAATAAAAATAATATTGCCACGGCTCAGGGTAACGCGTTTCTTAAAATGGGGGAAGATACTCTGCGGGGCGAAAAAATTGTTTTAAATATTGAAAACAAAACAGGCGCGGCTTATGAAGCCCATGCCTTTTACGCGAGGAATAATTTTTATGTGAAGGGCGATAAAATTGAAAAAACCGGCGAGAATACCTATTTCATCAAACAACCTGTTGCCACAACTTGTGATGGCGACAAGCCTGATTGGGAAATCGCCGGCAGTGAAATGAAGGTGACGGTTGAAGGTTATGGTATGATGAAAGATGCCCGCTTCCTTGCCGAAGGTTTGCCGGTGTTCTATTCACCCATCATCCCTTTTCCCGCGAAAACTGTACGCCAGTCGGGATTTCTCATTCCATATCTCTCTTATTCCAGAGATGATGGCCTGGATATAGAGGTTCCTTATTTTTGGGCTATTTCTCCCCGGATGGATGCGACTTTTTACCAGCATTACATCGAAAAAAGAGGATTTCAAGAGGGCGGGGAATTCAGATACTATATGGGGAATAATTCCTTTGGCACTTTTTACGGCGATTACATGGAGGACACGAAGCATTTCACCGATACAACCGATATGGCAACAAGCCGCGACTGGCAGGACATGCATAAGCGCTGGTCTTATTATTTAAATAGTCAAACAAATTTTGATTCGAAATTTTATGTAAGGACCGATATTATAAATGTGTCCGATAAATGGTATTTTCAGGATTTTTCGTCCCGCAGTTATTATCTTGATCATTACGCCGATACGACAGGAGACAATTTTAAAAATGTTCCTTTCAGGGGCGACCAGACTCTTCGTTATCTGGAATCAACGGCCCGCGTGTTTAAAGGATGGTCTAATTACAGTTTGACGGGTTTGATAAACACGACTGATGATTTTAATGCCGTCAATAATGATCAAACTTTGCAACGATATCCGGAACTGGTTTTTAACGGCAGTAAACAGCAATTTATGAATACGCCGTTATATTATGAATTAGCCGGAACTTATGATTATCTTTATAGCAAAGAAGGACAAAAGGGACACTACATTGATTTTTCACCGACCGTATCAATGCCTTTTAATATCTTTGGCTATCTTAAAGTAACTCCGCAGTTTACTCTCAAAGAGACACTTTGGGACCGCGATGACAATCAAATCGGTTCAAACAGTAGAACGGGTGATACAACAATCTACAATGCGTCATTATCCTTAAGCAGTCAGGCCTCCCGGGTGTTCGATATCAACATCATAAACTGGGAAAAAATACGACATGAAATAAAACCGGAAATAATCTATTCTTATGTTCCCAATGTATCTCAGGGCAACCTGCCTAATTATTATATGCCATCCCTCTCGCCATTTATGCTGCCGGGAACAACTCCCATCACAACCGCATCCGGTAAAGCTTTTCAGGGCATTGTCGGCACTTTTTCTTCGTTTCCTGTCACAACGACTTCATACGGTTTGGAGGGACAAAACGCCGTTGCCTGGTCACTTTCAAACACTCTTACGGCCAAGGTAAAGGACTCAGCAGGCGCATACAGCTATCTGGAGTTTCTCCGGCTTAAATTGTTTCAGACTTATGACATCACTGAAGCCAATAAAGGGATGGAAGGTATTACTACGGAAAGAAGGCCTTTATCCGATTTCGGGATGGAATTTGATTTTACGCCTCATAAATATTTCTCATTTACGGCGCGCGATATATACAATGTCTATGATGGCTGGCAACAAACGAATTATGATCTAAACGTCAAGGATGAACGCGGCGATTCGTTGACAGTCGGTTACCGTTATACCGTGTTTTCTGTTGAAGAACTGGACTTTAGTATAAAAGCGGTCATTGCCAGAAATATTGATGCCACATTTATTTCGAGACACGATCTTTATAATTCCCAAACCATAGAAAATACACTGGGGTTTGTTTATCACAAACAATGCTGGAGCATGGGATTGGATTTCACCCAGACTTCTGACGACACCAGATTTTTATTTAAATTCTCGCTGGCCGGTTTTGATAAAATGGGAATTAAATAAACAGGGGTAGCAAAATCTCAATCTATTTGACTCTGGTCTGCCAGGTGGAAGATAAAAAAGATGAACTTCAAAATCATACTGATCATGATTCTTGCCGGTATTTGTCTGATCTTTCTGGCTCAGAATACACAAATCGTCACCGTGAGTTTTTTATCGTGGGAAATATCGATGTCACGCGCGGTGCTTATTTTTTTTACCCTGCTAATCGGTTTTGTTATCGGATGGTTCCTGCACAGCTATCTCGCATATCGCAGGGATAAAAAGGAATTCCAGGATATTAATTATTAGACGGCTGCTCTGCGCGAACGTCTGTTTCTGCCGGATAAAAAGAATCCCGCAAACCGTCATAGATGTAAAGAACGGCCTTAACGTAAACATCGCTGTGGTTGTAAGAAAAAACGGCCCTGTACTTTATATTGTCATCGCCGATGGTTGCTCCTGACAGATTATGCTTGTAGAGGTAGTTTTCCACACTAAAGATTGTATCTTCTATGGAAAAGGGGTCAACGTCATTATCAATTCCATTTGAATCGATGAAAAATGCCAGCAGGGATGAAGGAATAAACTGACCCCAGCCGATTGCGCCCGCGTATGAACTTGTAAAATATTGCGGCGGACGCTTGGTTATTCGTGAAAATTTGTAAAGAGCGGTGATTTCACGAACGGCAAATTTTGTCCGGTTTGTAAATAGGTACTGAGACACTAAAGAATTGAACGCGTAAAATCTGCCGCGCTGCTGATGATCGGCGAAATTAGTTTCGACGCCAATGATAGCGGCGATCAATTCCTTATGTATTCCGTGTTTTTCTTCTGCTCGATTAAATATTAAGATGCGGTCTTCAATGAAAGGTTTCCCCTTTTTGATTTTAGCATCAACGCCCATTCGCGCAAAATACCATGATATGTCATGTTTCTTGTCATGATCGGTCTGCTTTTCCGCTGATTTTTGAAAATATTGGTCTATGTTGGGGTAAATCTGGAAAGTTTCATTTTGAATCTGTTTATCGAACCACTCTCCGGGCACTCCGTTTGCGATAAGCGCCTTCTTCAGTTCTTTAATCTTAGCCGATACACGGGTGTCCGGAACTGACTCCGGAATTCTATTCACCTGCTCATTGTAGGACGCACAGCCCCAAAATGTGAAGGCTAAAGAGAGGATGATGAGCTGGTATCCCAGCTTCATTTTGCTTAAATTCATTACTGAGTTTATTTGTCTTCCCTTATAGGTTATTTTAATCAGCACCAACTTGAATGTTTTTACTAGACAATAAACTATATTGTCAAATCTTTTCGGACCAAATTTCTCCCGTTTAACCCAGTAATGGATATTCTTGTAATCACTTTGAGGTTAATGTATAAACCCGTAGGATCAATTATTATGATGTTGAGATAAACCAATGCATTTAAAAGAAGTTATATTTCATTCAGATAAATATCCTGCAAGTGATTGCTATCCTTTCAATCTGCCGCTTTTTCATGAAACAAAACAAATAACATTTGATTCGCCGGTTACATTATTCGCCGGCGAAAATGGCACCGGTAAATCAACCTTGCTTGAGGCGCTTGCCGCCGCCTGCAATATTCACATTTGGCGAAACACGGCGACAAGCAGGCCGGATTATAATCCCCACGAGGATAAATTTCATAAGTATTTATCCGTTGTGTGGTCAAATGGCCGCGTACCGGGATCTTTTTTCGGATCAAGAGTGTTCCAGCACTTTGCCGAGTTGCTCGATGAATGGGCGGCAGCGGATCGGGGCCAGTTAAATTATTTCGGCGGGAAGTCGTTGACCACCCAATCGCACGGGCAGTCTTTGATGTCCTTTTTTCGCAGCCGCTATCAGATCAAAGGATTGTATCTTCTGGACGAGCCGGAAACAGCACTGTCGCCGCGTTCACAGATAGAGCTTCTGCATCTTTTGGAAAATATGAGTGTCGCCGGTCACGCGCAATTTATTATCGCCACACATTCGCCGCTACTACTTGCCTGTCCGCGGGCAACAATTTACACGTTTGATCAGTCCCCGATTCAGCGGATTCAATACGAACAAACCGGCCATTACCGCCTGTATAAAGATTTTATGTTCAATAGAAAAAAATATCTGAAACAAAGCGGTTAACAATAAAGAGGTATATTATGCTGACTAAACAAGATATCATCGCGGAAGCAAGACGCCTGAAATTTGCCGATATCGGTTTCACGAGCGCTGAGCCTTTCGCGTCTCAAAAGGAATATCTGCTGGCCCATCAGGAAGAGTATGGCTGGGCAGAGATAGCCGGTTTGGGTTTGCTTGCGGGGACGGATCCCCGCAATATTCTTCCCGGCGCTAAATCCATCATCGTGGTGTTGGAATCTTATTTTGAAGAATCTTTTCCGCTGCCAATGGAGCGTCATTTTGGCCGGTGTTATCTTGATGATGACCGGGTTACTAAAGATCGTCTGGCGATTAAAATCAAGGCTTTCAGGAAGTTTCTCCAGGCAAACGGTGTCGATTCCAGGGTGCCCTTTAATTTGCCGCACAGGCTTTCGGCCGCCCGCGCCGGATTGGGAACTTTTGGCAAAAATAGTCTTTTTTATTCACGTCGCGCGGCCCGCGAAAGTTCGTTTGTTTTTCCCATTGCACTTGTTGTCGACCATGAATTTGACGCGGATGAACCGGATATTGCCATTGGCTGTCCGGATTGGTGCCGTAACGCCTGTGTGGCGGCATGTCCCACGCGCGCTCTTAAAAGGGATGGAAAGATTGATCCGCGCCGCTGTATATCTTATTTAACGTATTATGGCGAAGGACTGACTCCGCTAAAGCTACGCGAACCGATGGGCATGTATGTTTATGGATGTGATCGCTGTCAAAATGTCTGCCCACGCAATATAAATAGGATAACAGAGGAAAAACCCTTAAATCCCCGTGTCTTGGCCAAATCCGCGGATTTCGGCCTCTCCCGTCTGCTGCATATGGATAAATCGTATTTTGAGCAGAAAATCTGGCCGCATATGTTTTATATGTCCTCTGATGATATCTGGCGTTGGAAGATGAATGTCGCCCGCGCAATGGGCAATAGTCTTAATCCGGTTTATGTCGCGGATCTTATCCGGGCGTTTAAGGAAAATTCTGATGAGCGTGTTAAAAGCATGATCGCCTGGGCTTTGGGCCGCATAGGCAATCCAGAAGCAAGGGCGGCGCTGGAAGAATTTCTCAAAGAAAGCAAGGGCATCGTTTTGGAAGAAATTCAGCAGGCCATTGAATCATATTCGGCAAAGGTTTAAATCAAAAAACTATTCTTCTTCTTCGATGGTAATGTCAATGACTTCAAAGTTGCGCGTGCCGCCCGGTGTTTGCACGCTGATTTCACTGCCGATACGTTTGCCGATCAGGGCTTTGCCGATAGGAGATGTCACGGAAATTTTGTTTTTATTGATGTCGGACTCATAAGGGCCGAGCAGTTGATATTTTATCTTTTCGCCGTTATCAGTGTCTTCCAGGCTGACGGAACAGCCGAAAACCACTTTGTCGGTCGTCAACCCTTTTAAATTAATAACGTTGGCCCGGGCGAGCTGATTTTCCAGATCCTGCTTCCTTCCATAGAGAAAAGACTGTCTTTCTTTGGCGGCGGAATATTCGGCGTTTTCAGAAATGTCGCCATGCGCGCGCGCGACTTCAATATCGCGAACATTTTCAGGAATAGACACATTCTTTAATATTTCGATGTCCTTTTTCAATTTTTCAAAACCAGCTTTGGTAATAGGTATTTTTTCCATAGTAACTCCAGGTTATTTTGCTGCGTCCTGACGTGATTTGTTCAAAACTACGGGCAGGATAATTGCTTTACTTGCTTTGTTTAGTAGAGAATAAGTACACTGTCAAGAAACATTTAACAGAAACATTTAATGGCTCTGTTTTACTAATTATGCTATTAAAATCATGATGAATATTAAGGTTTTTAGAAATGATGCTTGATCAATTCAACAGAGAAATAAATTACTTGCGCGTTTCCATCACTGACAGATGCAATTTGCATTGCACTTATTGCCGGCCCAAAGAAGGAATTTCTTTAAAGGGACATGACGATATTTTACGTTATGAAGAAATAATCCGCATTGTTTCCATCGCCGTGAAAATGGGATTAATCAAGGTACGGATAACAGGAGGCGAGCCGCTTGTGCGCCGGGGTTTTATTGATTTTATTGCCAGGCTGAAAAAAATCGGCGGCTTGCAGGATATCAGTCTTACAACGAATGGTATTCTTCTGGAAGAATTCGCCCGGGATATTTTTAATACCGGTATAGGCCGCATCAACGTCAGCCTTGATTCACTCAATAAAGATAAGTATTTTCGCATCACCCGCGGCGGAAATTTAGAGGCCGTTTTGCGCGGGATTGCCATGGCTTACGAAGTCGGCTTTTCTCCGATAAAAATCAACACGGTTGCCATTAAGGGTTTCAATGATGATGAAATTCTGGCATTTGCGGAGTTAACCTTAAATAAATCATTTCAGATACGATTTATTGAGTTGATGCCGGTTGGGCAGGCAAAGTTGGATCATGGCGTAGATTATATGCCGGCATCGCAAGTCATTAAAAAAATCAGCGAAAGATTTGAACTTGCGCAGATAAATAACGGGAAAAACAAATCAGACGGTCCGGCCAGGATTTATAAGATAAAAGGCGGGCTTGGTGAAATAGGTTTTATTAATCCGATGAGCGACCATTTTTGTTCAACCTGTAATCGCTTGCGTCTTACTTCCGATGGAAAATTAAGGGTTTGCCTGCTCAAGGATGCGGAAGTTGATTTAAAGAAGGCCCTGCGGGAAAATTGCAGCGATACGGAACTGGAAAAGCTTATCCGGGACGCTGTATTATTAAAGCCCCGGCAGCATGATCTGATCTGCACGGAAAATAGTTTGAAAAAATGTTACCGGATTATGTCTGAGATTGGCGGTTGAAAAACCGTAATCAAATGGATATATTTTTAAAAAATATGGCGTTATTATATTAGTGAACAGGAAGTGGAGACTGCGGAGTAATCGCGAGGCGGCGAATTCTCAATAAATTTATCATGGATAAAATTTGAAAGCGTAGCCGGGGATAATTTAAATGTCTTTCGATCAAAAAGCGGAAGGATTTTCAGGTGAAGAATTAAAATCACCGCGAAGCCGTTACATCCTTTCGCGGCAGAAAGAATTAATTCTGGATTTAGTGGCCCCGCAAGCCGGAGAAAGAATCCTTGATATAGGATGCGGCACGGGTAATCATTTGAAATTTTTTGATGGGAAGAAGTGTTCTTTAACGGGACTTGATTTCTCAGGCGTTAAGCCGGAAATATCCCCGAAAAAATATGGCGGCCGCGTCGAATTAATTTCAGGTCAAGCTCAGGACATTCCCTTTTCTGACGATGAATTTGATATTGTCACCATCATTAATTTTCTGGAAATCGCGGATGATCCCCGAAGGGTCGTTGAAGAAGCGATCAGAGTCTGCCGCGGGCGTGTTTTTATCGGATTCTTAAATAACTATTCTTTAGCCGGATCCAGACAACGGTTAAAAGAAATATTCGGGTTTCCGCTTTCTCAGGAAATGCGCTTTTTCAGTTTTCCTGAAATCAGAAATATGGTGAAAAGTTTAGCAGGTGATACAGTCATCAAATGGGGCAGTGTCATTTATTTCCCCCGTTTTGTTTACGATATATTTGAGGAGCCGGAAGAAGTGTTTCCTTTCAGAAACAATCCATTCGGCGCTTTTATTGGCCTGACCTTTCCTGTGAAATACATTTACCGGACAGCGCAAAGCCCGATTATGAATTCATTTAAATTAAAAACAGAAGCCCCTGGCACAGCTCCGGAAGTTGTGCGGGATATGTTGAGGCATACCTGTAAATGATGAAAGAAGCGATGCTTTACGAAAAACTTGAGGACAGGGGCGTGCGCTGCAACTTATGCGCGCACAGATGCGTGCTCAAACCTGATAGACGGGGCGTCTGCGGAGTCAGGGAAAACAGGGAAGGCGTTCTATATTCTTTGGTTTATGGAACGCTTATTGCCGAAAGTATCGATCCTGTCGAAAAAAAGCCATTCTTTCATATTTATCCATCCTCCAAATCCTATTCCATCGCCGCGACAGGATGCAATTTCAGTTGTGAATTTTGCCAGAACCATGAAATTTCTCAGACACCTCGTTTAACAAGAATGATAGCAGGCGTTGATTTACCGCCTGCGGAAATTGTCGCCCGGGCGAAAAAAAGCGGCGCAAAGACAATCGCCTATACTTACACTGAACCGACTATCTATTTTGAATTGGCCTTCGACACAGCGAAAATAGCCATCGAGAACGGTTTGAAAAACATATTTGTCACCAACGGTTTTATGACCATTGAAGCTATTGAAATGATAGCCCCGTATTTGGCCGCAGCTAATGTAGATTTAAAATCCTTTCGAGATGAGTTTTATAAAAAACAGTGCGGAGCCCGATTGAATCCGGTTCTTATGAGTTTGAAGAAAATGAAAGAAATGGGAATCTGGGTTGAAATAACAACATTACTTGTTCCTACGCTCAATGACAGCAAAGCAGAACTAAGCGACATCGCGCAATTTATCGCGGGATTAGGCGTCGAGACTCCCTGGCACATAAGCCGCTTTTATCCGCAATTCAAAATGCGGAATCTGCCGATAACTTCGCGGTCATCATTGCACCTGGCAGCAGAGATTGGAAAACAGGCGGGATTAAAATACGTATACAGCGGCAACGTCCCCGGTGATGAAGGCGAAAGTACACAATGTTTTAATTGCGGCAATCTTTTGATTGAACGTTTCGGGTATAAAATCATCAGCTTGAACCTGAAAGGAAATAAATGTCCAAAATGCGGGACGGAACTGGAAGGAATATTTTAAGGAAAATTTCCATAGTTTTAAGAAGTTCGTATATGAATTAAGGAGGATATATGCCATTGCAGCATCTTTTTTCACCGGTTACCATTAACGGTATGACTTTAAAAAACCGGGCGGTTATGCCGCCTATGGGCACGGGATATGGCAATGCCGACAGCACGGTCAGCGACCGTTTGGTGAGTTATCTGGCACGACGGGCTCAAGGCGGCACCGGGCTTATCATCACAGAGGTATGCGCGATCGCTCCGCGCGGGAAGGGTTTTCCCAACGAGATTGGCGTCTGGAACGACGAATTTATTCCGGGACTTAAGCGCATTCCCGAGGCCTTGCATCGCTTTGGGGCCAAGGCGGCGCTGCAATTGCATCATGCCGGCCGCGAAACCTTTGAGGCTGCGGCCGGTGCCATGCCAGAGGCGCCTTCGGCCATACCCAGTGTTATTTTGGGTCAACCCTGCGAGGCTATGTCTGAAGAACGTATTGCCGAGGTGATTCAAGCCTTTGCCCGGGGAGCCGCGCGCGCCCGTCAGGCGGGTTTCGATGCCGTGGAGCTTCACGGAGCGCATGGATATTTATTGAATCAATTTCTTTCCCCTTTTTCGAATCAGCGCGATGATCGATACGGCGGGAGCGATGAAAATCGCATGCGCTTCATTTTGGAAATTATCGCGGCGGTGCGCAAAATTGTGGGACGGGATTTCCCTGTCTGGATTCGCGTATCGGCCGATGAACTGGTACGCGGGGGCTATGACCTGTCTTTTATGCGGAAGTTCGCTCCCCGAATGGTCGCGGCCGGAATTGATGCCATCCACTGTTCGGTCGGAGTCTACTCCACGCCCGGAAATCTGGCTATCGCGTCCATGGACACCGATCCCGGCTTCAACCTGTTCAGGGCGCGAGCGCTCAAGGAGGTTGTGGATGTGCCGGTTATAGGCGTGGGCCGTATCAATAACCCCGATTTGGCCGATCAGGCCATTGCGAGAGGCGATGCCGATTTGATCAGTTTCGGTCGCCAGCATTTGACCGATCCGGATTTCCTCAACAAGGCCCGCGATGGAGCAGTGGATGATATCCGCTGGTGCACGGCCTGCAATCAGGGCTGTATCGAACGCCTGAGTTTTGAGATGAAGTCTGCTACCTGCAGTTTCAATCCCGAATGCGGCCGTGAATATAAGGGGCCGGCGCCCAAAGCCGATCCGCCCAAACGCGTGTGGGTTATAGGCGCGGGACCCGCCGGTTTATCTGCCGCCATGGCGGCGTCCGCAAGAGGGCATAAGGTGGAAGTTTTTGATAGGGAAGCGCAGCCCGGAGGGCAGTTGTTATCGGCAAGCCGGCCGCCGCACAAGGCGGCCTTCATGGATTGGGTTACATGGTCGCTCAGATGTCTGAAGAAGGCCTCCATTGAGATCCGCAACGGTAAAACAGTGACAGCCGATGATATAAGGCGCCAGCGGCCCGATGCCGTGATCATGGCCTGCGGCGCTTATCCTGTTGTGTTTCCGATCCCCGGTCTCGATTCCAAAACGGTGGCGGATGCCCGTGACGTGCTGACGGGAAAAGTAGAGCCCGTAAGTCCGGTCGTGATACTGGGAGCAGGCTATGTCGGTATGGAAACCGCCGATTATCTGCTGGCTAAAGGTATTGCGGTTACGGTTTTGGAAATGCAGGCTTTTCCGCCCGTGGGCAAGCTATCAGCTCATGGATACTGGCTGCACAAGCGCATCAAGGATGCCGGCGGCAGGTTACTCTTTGGCGCCAGGGTGTCGGCTATTGAAGGCGGCGCTGTGCACTATCGGCAGATGGATACCGAAAAGGTGGAGAATGCGGCCGTGATTGTAACCGCCATGGGCGCCAGGTCGGAGAATGCTCTGGAAGATGTGCTGAAGGATCTGGCCATTCCCTATCGGATTGTCGGTGACGCGAAAAGCCCTCGCCGCATTCTGGAGGCCATTCACGAAGGTCATAAGGCAGCCGAAGAGATATAGGCTTTTTATAAGTGCTTGCCATATTCATGTTTTTCTTTTAAAATGAATATGAAACATAGATTAAACAGGAGGTGTTTGGTTATGCAGAGAACAAGCGATCTTTTGAAGAGCAAGGCGAAAGAATTGTGGACGATTCTGCCGGACGCTTCGGTATTTGATGCTTTAAAGCTTATGGCGGAAAAAGAAATCGGGGCATTAATGGTCGTTGATAAAAAGGGCAAGGTTTCCGGTATTATTACGGAACGCGATTATGCCAGAAAGATTGTTCTGAAAGGAAAGACTTCTCCAAAAACTCTTGTTAAAGAAATTATGACGCCTTCGAGTAAAATGTTTACGGTAAATCCTGATACTCCCATAGAGGATTGTATGGTACTGATGACGGGTAAACATATAAGACACTTGCCCGTTTTTGACGGCAACAAATTTGTCGGGCTCATTTCCATAGGAGATGTCGTTAAATCAACTATTTCCGAGAAGGATCTATTGATTGATCACCTGAGCAATTATATCGCGGGAAGATATTAATTTTCAGGATAACGTCATATACATCTTGATTTTTCAGGGCAGGGTCATTATAACCCTGCCCTTTATATTACCAAATTTGTCTTTGGCATAAATATTTGCTGTAAATAATCTTGTAATAATGAAGATTTTCCAAAAAGCTTAAATAGATCAAATCACTACATATTGTGGTATAAATATGACGACACCACATTTTATGGTGTTTTTTTCTTTACAAAGGGTAAATCTTTTGTTACGCTTTCACAAATTATTACAAATACTATAAAGATGCTTTTATGAATTTAAAAAGGTTAGAAATATCCGGTTTTAAATCGTTTCGCGACAAGGTTGTCCTTGATTTTTCCAGCGGCACAACCGGGATTGTCGGTCCCAACGGTTGCGGAAAGTCCAATATTGTTGACGCTATCCGGTGGGTAATGGGCGAGCAAAGGGTTAAGGCTCTGCGCGGGAAAAAGATGGATGATGTTGTATTCAACGGCAGTCAGGACTCCGCGCCGGTAAGTATGGCGGAAATTACAATGACACTCATTGCCAATGGAAATAATTTCCCCGGCGCTTATTCGGATCTGAATGAAATATCAATTTCCCGTAAGGTTGTTCTTGAGGGTGAGAGCGAGTACTACATCAACAGGGTTCCCTGCCGTCTTCTTGATGTCAAAGAATTCTTCATGGGCACCGGTGTCGGCGCCAGAACTTATTCTCTGGTCGAACAGGGACACGTGTCCAATCTTGTCGAAGCCAAACCGGAAGATAGAAGATTGTTTATAGAAGATGCCGCCGGAGTATCCAAATACAAAAGCCGGAAGGAAGCCGCTGTCCGCAAAATGGAAGCGACAAAGCAAAACATGGTCCGGCTCAATGACATTCTTAAGGAAGTGAAATCCCAGCTCAATGCCATCTCCAGACAGGCCAAGAGAGCGGAGCAATATAAAAACATTAAACAACAATGCAGGGAAACGGAATTAACGATCGCGCTGCAAAGTTATATTGAACTTGCCGAAAAAGGGTCATCGCTTGGGGCCGGGCGCGCGGATCTGCAAAATCAGGATGCCGTCATTCACGCGAATATCGAAGCCAGGGAATCGGCAATAGATGAGCTTAAAGTGAAGCTTTTGGAGAATGAAGAATTAATAGCCAAAAGCCAGCATGAACTCTACGAAATTAAAAACACGATAAGCATTAAAGAGAAAAGCATCGAATTTGCCCGCCGTCAAATCATTGATACTTCAGAACGCAAGCAAAAAGATTTAGCGGAAATTCAGTTGTTGCAGACAAAGAAAGACGATTTAATTGCCGAAATTGAAAATCTGCAAAAAGACGCGGGCATGGCCGAAAACAAAATTGCCGTTCTTAAAGCAGAGCATGAAGAAGGCCAGCAAAAGGTCCAGGAGCTAATCAGTGCCAATAAAGAAATAATTAATCAACTGGAAGAAAAGAAGATTTTGTATATTGATGTCGTAACAGAAAAAGCCAAGCTCAAAAACATGGTTTTCAGCCTGACTAAAAATATTGAAGATTTAATAAAACGCGAAGAAAGAGAAACACACGAGCTTGACGAAGATAAAAATATGTTTGCTGATTTGGTAAGCAAACTGGAGTTGGTCAGTGAAGAATTAAAACGCGATCAAGTTCAAATCATTAAACTGGAAGAAAAAAAAGCGATAGCTTTATCCGAGCTTGAACGGTCCAAATCCGATTTACAATCAAACGAGGAGGATGTCGCTAAAATCAAGGAAGAAAACAGCGTCAAGTCCTCCCGGTTAATTTCCTTAAAAGAGTTTCAGGAAGCGTCTAAATGGTGCAATGAAGGTGTCAAAAAAATAATCGAAAATAAGGAACACAGCGACAAATTTTACGGAGTTGTGGCCGATCATATCAGTGTGCCCCGGGAATATGAAGCAGCTGTTGAGGCTGTTTTGGGAGAAAAATTACAATATGTCGTGGTAAAAAGCCAGGAAGACGGCGTGCGCGCGATTGATTATTTAAAAAACTACCAGTTGGGCAGGGGCAGTTTTGTCTCGGTGGATTTGAGAAACAATAACGCGAAAACATACGGCGAGGAACACCTTCAGGAAGCTCAACCGCTGTTGCAGAAAGTTAAAGTCGATGAAGATTATAAACAAATTGCCGATTGCCTGCTTGGCGACGTTTTGCTCATACCAACCATTGAAAATGGCATTTCTCTCTGGAAGAAAAATGGTTTCAGAGGCACTTTTGTCACACCGGCGGGAGATATCATAAGTCCTCATGGCGTCTTGACCGGCGGCAGCGGCTCAGCTGTAGAGAAAAGCCTCCTGGCGACAAAAAGAGAAATTAGCGAACTGGAAACAGAAGTATTGGCGCTTGCCTCCGATCTGGAAGTAAAAACAAGTCAAAAAAATAATCTTATTTCCGCTATTTCACGGTGGGAAGAAGAACTCAGCCAGATAAAGACGGATATTCATTCGCTGGAAATTACCGTAAATGGCAGAAATAAAGATCACGAACGGTTTGACGCCGAAACCAACAGATTAAAACAGAGAATTGCCGTTTTGGAATTTAACCGGCAAAATCTTAACGCGGAAAAATCCGAAGCTGAAGAAAAATTGCAAATATTCAACGCCGATGTTTTACGCAAGGATGAAGAGGAAAAAGAAATCAATGAAGTCATTTCCGTTTTCAACGGAAAGAGAGAACAGTCCCGGGCGGAAATTGACGAACAGGAACGTTATTTAACGGGCAAGAAAATAGAGATGGCTTCCCTGGAAGAGAAAAAAGAGGGTAATCTGCGGACAATATCACGGTTGCAAAATGACATCATCGCCATAGCCGCTGAAAATAACGTGAAGGGCGAGGAGATTATCTCGTGCGAAAAACAGATTGTGGAATTAACTCAAACCATCGAAAATGAGCAGGAGGTGCTAAAAGAACTTTATCAGGGCTTCGCAGCGCAGGAAACGATTCTGGCGGAAATGAAAGCGGGACAAAATCGTGAAGACGCGCAACTGAAAGTAAAAGAAAATGAAATCAGGGAAATAAAAAAGAAACTTGATGAATTGCGCCAGCAACTGAATGAAATGGAAATTCAATGCAGGGAAGTGGCCTTAAACAGCGAAAATCTGAAAAGAGTAATTGCCGAGAAGCACGATGTCGATCTGGATAGCATGGCTGCGGGATTTGAAAAGATTGAAGAAGAAAAACTGGCCGAACTTATCGCCTTACTGGAAAAGAATAAACAAATAATCGATGAATTCGGCGAGGTGAACTTACTGGCCCTCAATGAATATGAGGAGCTTGATAAGCGTTTCAGCTTCTTATCAGAGCAGGTAGCCGATTTGAGTTCTTCTCTCAATGTTCTGCAAAGAACGATTACGCGCATTAATAAAATCTCCCGCGCCCGGTTTGCCGAAACCTTTGAAGCAGTTAATGCCTGTTTCAAAGAAGTATTCGCGCAGATATTCCCTGGAGGCCGGGGAGAATTGCTGCTGACTGATGAAAATGACTTGCTGGAAACGGGAGTGGATATTGATATTCAGGTTCCCGGCAAAAGAAGACAGAATGTTAATCTGCTATCCGGCGGTGAAAAATCGCTGGTTGCCGTCGCTCTGATTTTCGCCATTTTAAAGTACCGTCCGTCGCCGTTTTTGATTTTGGACGAAGTTGACGCCGCTCTGGATGACGCCAACACGAATCTCTTTAACCGGTTGATTAAAGATGTCGCCCAAAAATCCCAGGTGGTTATGATTACGCACAATAAGAGCACCATGGAAGTTGCCGATACGCTTTTTGGCGTCACCATGCAAAAACAGGGGATATCAACACTGGTTTCCGTCAATCTCAATTAAGTTCCTTCCTGAATCAATACGTTTTTTTTATGGGCATCATTGTCGGCTTCCCGAAACGTTTGTATACATGCGCCTTGTCGCCGCAATATCATTTTTGACCGGATGCGCTCTCCCTTCGGGGAGCGCGTAATAATTAGGACCTTGCGTTACCGGGAATTTTCGCGAATATGACGGAAACATCTTCTGGAAATGGCATAATAGAAATCTTTACTTCTGTCTAAAAAATAGTTATGAATTAATCATCACACAGGAAAGGTATTGTTCCATGGGAAAGATAAGCTTTTTTGAAAAATTAAAAACAGGGCTGACCAAAACGCGGGATGCTCTGACAAAAAATCTGGATAATCTTATTTTCGGTAAGAGGGTCATAGACAAAGAGCTTTTTGAGGAGCTTGAAGAACTTCTTATTTCTGCGGATATGGGGCCCCAATTTACTTACGACTTAATTGATGATGTCAAACAGCGGGTCAGCCGTCATGAACTGAAAAACGCTCAGGAAATAAAAAATGTTTTACAGGAACGGATGACGGCTATTTTGCAAAAGATGGACAGGCCCATGACCATTCCCCAGGGGAAGCCCTTTATCATTATGGCAATCGGTGTCAATGGCAGCGGCAAAACGACGACCATTGGCAAATTAGCCAGTTTACTGAAAAGTAACGGCCACGAGATTATGCTGGTTGCCGCCGACACTTTCCGGGCGGCGGCTGTCGAACAGTTGGAGGTGTGGGGAACACGCGTGGGCGCGCCGGTTATCAAACACAAAACGAATGCTGATCCGGCGGCAGTTGTCTTTGACGCTATGGCAAAAATTAAAGCGGGTTTCAACGGCGTCGTTATTGTGGATACGGCCGGGCGTTTGCATACCCGGGTCAATCTGATGGAAGAGTTAAAGAAGATAAAAAAAATTATTAACAAAGAACTGCCGGGATTGTCACCGGAAATATTACTGGTGCTTGACGCGACAACCGGCCAGAATGCCGTTATTCAGGCGAAGATATTTAAAGAAGAAATCGGAGCGACCGGCATTATTTTGACCAAGCTCGATGGAACCTCCAAAGGCGGCGTAGTGGTACGGATTGTCAGCGAGCTTGCTCTGCCCGTTCAATATATCGGAGTCGGTGAAGGATTGGATGATTTGCGCGTTTTCGACAGTAATAATTTCACAAAGGCTCTTTTGGATTAAAAGATTACGAAACTTCAGCAAGGTACGATGAATAAAATCTTTGCCATAGGAGACATTCACGGCTGCCTGGACAAGCTCAAAGAGCTAATGCCGAAAACCGGCATTGATCATCAAAATGACACATTAATCTTCATCGGCGATTATATTGATCGCGGACTATTCAGCCCCGAAGTTGTTAATTATATCATCCGTTTGCAGCGGGAATATAAAAAAGTAGTATGTCTCAGGGGTAATCATGAAGACATGTTTGAGCGTTATTTGGAAGGTGTGGATGAAGATATGTATTTGAACAATGGCGGCTTGAATACCCTTCATTCCTATGGAATTATTCTTTCGGATGATATTAAAAAAAGAAAACTTAGAGTTCCCGCGGGGCACCGGAAATTTTTCGAATCGCTTTTGCCGTATTATGAAACGGAGGATTACATATTTGTTCATGCCGGCATGAGGCCGGGATTATCGCTTAAGGAACAGACCATGCATGATTTGTTATGGATACGGCACGAGTTCATAGAAGCGCAATACGACTTCGGTAAAACAGTTGTGTTTGGCCATACTCCTTTAAATAACCCTTTAATCAACAAATATATGATAGGAATAGATACCGGAGCGGTTTACGGCGGAGCACTCACCTGCGTGGAACTGCCAAAAATAAAGATTTATCAGGCGTAAATATGAAAATTATCGAATGTGTGCCGAATTTCAGTGAAGGACGCGATCGAAAAAATATCGAGGCGATTGCCCATGTTTTTAAATCATTTCCTGATGTGCGACTGGCCGATTTCAGCTATGATGCCGATCATAACCGGAGTGTTTTTACTTTTTTGGGAAAGCCCGCAGATGTGCTGGAAGCGGCGCTTATGGCTTGCGGTAAAGCTGTGGAGTTAATTGATATGCGCGAACAAGCCGGAGTGCACCCGCGCCTTGGCGCTGTTGATGTCGTGCCTTTTATTCCGTTGGGTAGCGCGAAGATGAAAGATGCCGTTGATTTAGCTCATGCTTTCGGACGGCAATTATATGAGCGCTTTGGTGTCCCTGTGTATTTCTACGGCCACGCGGCAATCGTTCCCGGACGAAAGGAATTAGCCGATGTTCGCCTCGGCGGTTATGAAGCGCTGCAAAGTAAAATGATTAATCCGGATGAAGCCCCCGATATTGGCAGTCCCGAGTTTAACGCGCGGGCTGGCGCAACTGTTGTAGGCGCGCGTGAGCCGCTGGTTGCTTACAATATTAATCTAAATTCCGATGATTTGCGTCTGGCGCGAAATATTGCTTCGCGAGTCAGGGAAAAAAACGGCGGATTGAAACATGTTCGGGCCATTGGAGTCGTCCTGAAAAACCGCGGTGTGGCGCAGGTATCCATAAATCTCGTCAATTGCAAGGAAACGCCTTTTAAAATTATTTATGATCAGGTGGAAAAACTGGCGGCCAAACATGGTGTCGAAATATTAGAATCCGAATTAATCGGCCTAGTGCCGAAATGCGCCTTTGCCGGAACGAACCCCCAGAACCTCAAGCTTAAGGATTTTGACGAAAATCGTCTTTTGGAAACGCATCTGAGGGCGTTAGAAGATTAATCTTTATTTATTTTTCGCTTCTTTTTTCCTGGCTTTGGCCATTGCTTTGATAATTTTTTTATCGCTTCCCACCGCTTGGTCAGATCCGGTGGAAGATGATTTTGATTTTGGATAATCCGGAACCGCGCCGGTTTTTAAATCTGGCGACGGGGCGCCTTCATTGGGCAATTGCGGTTTTCCCGCGCGGCGCTGCCGGATTTTTTTGGCGACGGCCTCTGCCGTCATTTTACCGAACTGGCCGATGAAGCCGGCAATGAGGACCAGGACGACCCATTTAAGGACAGACCAAGATCCTATGTATTCCAGAATATCCATCATCTGTAGACTAATATCCTAATTTAATATAAGCAGCTGCCTCGGATTATCAAAAAGATAGTCGGGTTTGGCCGCGGCCATTTTTTCTTTAGAGTGCCAGCCCCACGTTACACCGACAGTTTTCACCCCGGCCTCCCTGCCTTCCTTGATATCACCGGTTGTATCGCCAATGTAATAAATATTTTCCGGCGCCACGTCATATTTCCCTGCTGCGTACAGTATTTTCTCTTTTTTGCTGAACATAAAATCCGACCCCAGAATTTCTTTAAAATATTCATCGTAATTAAAAAATTCCAGAGATTCTTTAATGGATGCGCAATCATTGGAAGAAACAACAATGAGGCAATGGTTTTTGTGCAATTCTTCTATAACCGGCGCGACTTCGGGGAAAGGTTTCATATCCTTAATTTTCACCTGTGCCAGAATATCTTCAGAGGCTTTCATGAAAATATCCAGGTCTATGCCCCTATTTTTCAAAGATTCATAAAAATTATCGTCAAAGAGTTCTAAAAATTCTTCTCTGTTTCGTATGATGGGTTGATGTATTTTTTGAAGATTATCCATCACGGTTTTCTCATAAACGGCCAGAGAGTCAACAAGAACTCCGTCAAAATCGAAAAGAAACATCTTCATAAACGTTTTTCCCCTTTATGCAGACGGGCGATGGATATGCGATAAGGTTTTTTCAAAATGCCCATCTCCGTGACGATTCCCGTGATAAAACGCGAAGGCGTTACGTCAAATGCCGGATTATAAACTTTTGTTCCGTTGGGCGCGCAAGGAACGCCTTTAAACTGTGTCACTTCTTCGCTTTTCCTTTCTTCAATCGGGATGGCGTCGCCTGTTTTTAAAGAAACATCAATAGTTGAAAGTGGCGCGGCCACGTAAAACGGAATGCGGTGCGCCCGTGCCAGAACCGCCAGAGAATAGGTGCCGATTTTATTGGCCGTGTCTCCGTTGGCGGCGATTCTATCGGCTCCCACAATGATTTTATCAATCTTTCCCTGCCGCATGAGAAATCCCGCCATATTATCCGTAATCAGTGTACAGGGGATTTTTTCTTTTTTTAATTCCCAAGTGGTGAGTCTTGCTCCCTGTAAAACAGGCCTCGTCTCGTCGGCATAAACATGCAGTTTTTTACCCTGCTTACTGGCCGCGCGAATAACACCCAGCGCTGTGCCATATCCGGCTGTGGCCAGCGCGCCGGCATTGCAGTGAGTCAGGATATTTTCGCCATCGGCAAGAAGCAGACTTCCGTATTTTCCCAAATGCCTGTTGATTTCTATATCTTCCGCAAAAATGCGCTTCGCTTCATGGATAAGTTCTGTAACCTGATCGCTTTGATTTGTTTTTTTTGTCCGGTTAAAGCGTTCTTTCATGCGCGCAAGCGCCCAGAAGAGGTTGCGCGCCGTTGGCCTGGCCTTCGCGATTTCATCGCAAATAGTGAAAAAATCCCGCCGGAATTTTTCCCGCGACTCGGACGGAAGCCGCAGGGCTCCCAAAGCCGCGCCCATCGCGGCGGCGACGCCGATAGCGGGAGCGCCGCGGACGGTTAAATCTTTGATGCAGGAAATGACTTCTTTATAGGATTTGCACGTAACGTATCTTTCGGTAAGCGGCAGTGCGTTCTGATCAATTAAAACTACTGTATTATTTTTCCAAACAATTGTTTTAATCATTATCCGGCAAGCATCTTTTTGAGAAGTTCGTTGACGAGCTTAGGGTTGGCTTTGCCCTGGGTTGCCTTCATGACCTGACCGACAAAAAAACCGAAAAGCTTTTCCTTCCCGCCGCGATAATCAGCCAGCTGACTGGGATTTGCCTCAATGATCAAAGTGATTGATTTAATCAATTCGTCTTCATCCGTAATTTGCACCAGGCCTTTTTCTTTGATAATTGCCTGCGGCGACTTGCCGGTTTTATACATGTCTTCAACGATTTCTTTGGCCATTTTTCCGCTGATAGCGCCTTCGTCAATCAACTGAATCATATCGGCCAGAGATTTAGCCGTGATGGGACATTGACGAATGTCGCGCTTTTCTTCATTGAGAAAGCGCATAACGTCGCCCATGATCCAGTTGCTGGCTGCTTTAGGCTGTAAACAGAGCTTCACTACTTCTTCGTAGTAATTAGCCAGCGCCTTATCGGCGGTAAGCACACCCGCGTCGTAGGGGGGAATCTGATAATCTTTAACAAATCTTTCCCGTTTAGCAAGCGGCAATTCAGGAAGGTCTTTTTTGATTTTTTCCACCCATGCGTTATCAACTAAAATCACCACCAAATCCGGATCGGGGAAATAGCGGTAATCATGGGCTTCTTCTTTACTGCGCATGGAATTTGTCGCGCCCTGCGCGTCATCCCACAGACGCGTTTCCTGAACGACACTACCGCCGTTTTCCACGATGTATTGTTGTCGCTTGATTTCATACTCCAGCGCGCGCTGCACATTGCGGAAAGAATTCATGTTTTTTAATTCCGTCCTTGTGCCGAATTCTTTCTGGCCTTTGGGTCGAATAGAAACATTGGCGTCACAGCGAAACGACCCTTCTTCCATGTTTCCATCGCAAATTTCCAGATATACCAGAATTTCGTGCAGGCGTTTGAGATAGTCGGCTGCTTCTTCGGCTGAACGCAGATCCGGTTCGCTGACAATTTCAATCAGAGGAACACCGGTGCGGTTCAAGTCAACGTAGCTTACCGGGTTGTGTTCATCATGGATCAATTTGCCGGCATCTTCTTCCATGTGAATTCTGGTAATGCCTATTTTCTTTTGCTCTCCGTTTAAATCCAGAAAAACATGGCCGTGTTCCGCAAGCGGATTGGCGTATTGAGATATCTGATAGCCCTTGGGCAAGTCGGGATAAAAATAATTCTTGCGGGCGAACTCGCATGATTTGTTGATTTCGCAGTTTGTCGCCAGCGCCATCTTCATGGCGTATTCCACAACTTTTTTATTTAACACGGGCAGAACGCCGGGCATGCCCAGACAAACGGGGCAGGTATGACTGTTAGGCGCTCCTCCGAATTTAGTGGGACATCCGCAAAAGATTTTTGTGTCCGTTAACATTTGAGCGTGAACTTCCAATCCGATGACTGTTTCAAATTCCATTATAACGCAGGCCTCCTCTTTTCGATTTCAGCGTTTTTCTCGTAGGCAGAGGCGATTTGAATTAATTTTCCTTCCTCAAAATGGCTGGCCAAAAACTGCATTCCTATCGGCAGGCCGCCTGACGTAAATCCACAGGGGACGGAAATTCCCGGAATTCCCGCAAGGTTTGTGGATATGGTGAAAATATCTGAAAGATACATCTGCAAAGGATCGTCCGTTTTTTCTCCTATTTTAAAAGCCGGCGTCGGCGTGGTTGGCGTAAGAATAGCATCGCAATTCTTAAAGGCCTCTTCAAAATCCCGCTTGATTAGCGCCCGTACCTGGGAAGCTTTCTTATAGTAGGCGTCATAATAGCCGGCGGACAAAGCATAGGTGCCGATCATGATTCTTCTTTTAACTTCCGCGCCGAATCCCTGCATGCGCGTCTTTTTGTACATGTCCAAAAGATCGCGGACATCCGTTGCCCTAAGACCATACCTGACGCCGTCGTAACGCGCCAGATTGGAGGAGGCCTCTGCCGGAGCGATAATATAATAGACAGCCAGACAATATTGCGTGTGCGGAAGCGATATATCCACGCATTGTCCGCCGCTTTGTTCGATAACCGAGATCGCTTTTTGAATGGCGGCGTTCACTTCCGGATCAATGCCTTCCACAAAATATTCTTTAGGAATGCCTACTCGCCAGCCTTTGATATCCCGCCCGGTAAACTGCCGGTAATCGGGTACTTCTGCGGGCACGGAAGTTGATTCTTTGGGATCGTAACCTGCCAGGACATTCATCATAATGGCGCAGTCTTCCACGTCTTTGGTAAAAGGGCCGATTTGATCAAGCGATGACGCGAACGCGATAAGACCAAAGCGGGATACTCTGCCATAAGTCGGTTTCATGCCGACAATGCCGCAAAGCGCCGCGGGCTGGCGGATGGAACCGCCCGTGTCGGATCCAATGGAAGCGATACATTCATCGGCGGCGACTGATGTGGCTGAGCCTCCGCTGGAGCCGCCGGGAATTCTCTCCAAATCCCACGGATTGCGTGTATAGCCGAAATATGAAGTTTCCGTGGAAGAGCCCATGGCAAATTCATCCATATTCGTTTTGCCGACAAATATGGCTCCGGCATCCGTCAGTTTTTCCACGACCGTCGCGTTATACGGGGGAACAAAATTATGCAATATGTGTGAACCGCAGGTTGTGGTGATGCCCTTCGTGCAGACAATGTCTTTTAAGGCGATGGGAATTCCGGACAATGGTTTTAGATGGCCGTTCTTAATATTCTCGTCGGCTTTTGCCGCCGCGGCAAAAGCTTCTTCCTTCATTAATCGAATGTAGGAATGCACCCGTTCTTCCACGGCGTCAATGCGTGAAAAAACGGACTCGGTAATCTGTGTCGCCGACACGCTGCCGTTTTTAATTTTTTCCTGCAATTCGTGAATGGTTAACTGATGTAACTCCATAGTCTCCTCTAAATCCTTCTATTTCATTGATGAATACTTTAAAATATCAATTTTGTAATGCTTCGGCGACGTTGAAAAAAATCTTCAGATGCAAGGCGCGCAAAGCCTGCGGAACAAGGCGTATTTTTTTCGTCCGTCGCTTGCGACGAAGGTTGCGGCTAAACGCTGCAGATGAATTTTTTACTGCTTCATCAGTCTATAACTTTTGGCACGCGGAAAAATTCGCCGCGTGCGTCCGGCGCGTTGGCAAGTGTTTGTTCCGTGCCGATTGAATCCAGTATTTTATCTTCGCGAAAAGCGTTCGTTGTGGCAATCGCGTGGCTCATCGGCTCCACGCCTTTGGTATCCAGCTCGTTTAACTTATCGATGTAGAGAAGTATATCGTTAAGCTGAGCGGTAAATTTTTCTTTTTCCTTGTCCGTTACGTCCAGACGCGCCAGGTTTGCCACATATTCAACTTCTCCGGAGCTTATTTTCAAAGCATATCCTCCTTAAAACACTTTCCAGCAGGGACTAATTCTGGAAATAACTTTATTGATGATCAAATCGGTTTCTCCATCGGCCTCGCTCTCCAGCACAGACAGTTTTTCTTCCGAAAAATGAGTTTCATCCAGCATTTCTTCCAGAACGGCCTTTACCGATTTGGTTAATCCGACAACATGATAACCGCCTTCAAGCACGGCAACTAAACGTCCCTGACAGCTCTTATCGGCAATATTAAGTAATATGCGCGTCATGGCGGCAAAACCTCTCGGTGTAACGCGCATGCCGCCCAGCGGATCCTGGAAATAAGTATCGAAGCCGGCGGATAATAATATCAGTTCCGGTTTAAATTCCTCGGCTACCGGCTGCAGAATCTTGTGAAATATTCTTACGAAGGAGGAATCACCCGCTCCCATGCATAAAGGGACATTGATGGTATAATATTCTCCCTGACCCCGGCCGATTTCCTGCAAATCTCCCGTTCCCGGGTAATAGGGATACTGGTGCGTGGAAAAGTATAAAATACGCTTATCGCCATAAAAACTATGCTGGGTGCCGTTGCCATGATGTAAATCCCAGTCCACGATTAATATTCTTTTTAAATTATACTTTGAAATGGCATGCATTGCCCCGATGGCGATATTATTAAAAACGCAGAAACCGGCGGCGGAATCCTTTTCCGCGTGATGTCCCGGAGGCCGTACAAATGCAAAAGCGTTATCCACTTTACCATCCATTACGCTGTCAATGGCATTACAAACTCCGCCAACAGCCAGTTTCGCTATTTCGTAAGTTTCGGGAGAGGTGGCGGTATCAGGATCAAGATACACGCTGCGCTTTCCCGCGGTGCTCGCTATAAATTCCACGTAGGAAGGAGAATGAATAGTTTCAATCTCTTTGTGGGTGGCGGGACGAGGCTCTATATGAATGAATTTCCAGGATTCCAGCGGATTATCCAGCATTTCATAAATTGCCGCGAGCCTTTCCGGACTTTCCGGATGAGCAAATCCAGCCGAATGCTGTAAATACCTTGTATCCTTGACAATACCTGTTTTTCTGGACAAGTGATCCTTCTTTTATAACGATCAATTAAATTTTGGTTCATTTATCACAAATGGCTTCAAAGAGCAAAGCATTTCCCCTGTTTTTTGATAACATTTTAGGCTTTTATTAATTTTTGTAAAAGAAATTCGATAAATTCCGATAAAGGCAGATCACAAAAAACATTGACAAAAACAGCAATCAATATATAGGTATACGTCAAATATGGAAACAGGGGATTAATGATAAACGTTTGGCGTGGGAGTGCTGAAGCTTATGATAATTTCTGTGATCGCGCTTATTCTCATCGGTCCAAAAAAATTGCCCGGTTTGGCCGGATCTCCCGGCAGGGGATTCAATTAATTCCGCGAAGCTCAAGATGGAGTAACCGATGATTTTAAACAAACATTACAAGACGAGGGAAAGCCAAAGTACGAAACACATAAGGACAATGGACAGAAAGAATCGCCTATGCTGAAACAAAGCGATGTCGAAGAATCCGGACCGGATTCATTCAATAAAATTTCCTGCAAACAGTAGATTCCAAAATAAATTTTCCGGATTGCAAATCAAAAATAAACGAAATGTTAAATTATGGGAAATAACGAGGATCAAAAAGATAACGACAACAGCGAAGACAGGAAAATGTCTTTGACCGAACATTTAATAGAACTGCGCAATAGCCTTACACGGTCTATCATAGCCATTTGTCTCGGTTTTTGTGTCTGTTATTATTATAAAGACTTCATATTCGATATCGTAACCAGGCCACTCACCCAGGTATTGCCAAAGAACAGCTATCTGATCTATACCGGATTAACGGAAGCCTTCTTTACATACATGAAAGTGGCTTTTTTTGCTTCTCTCATCATTACATGCCCGTATGTACTTTATCAGATATGGAAATTTGTAGCGCCGGCCCTTCATACCAGAGAGAAAAAATATGTCATTCCCTTTGTGATTTCTTCTTCTTCGCTTTTTATAAGCGGTGTTTTATTTGGATATTTTGTTGCCCTGCCGCCTGCCTTTAAATTTTTTGTCAGTTTTAATAATCAATATTTGCAGGCAATGCTGTCCTTTAAGGATTATTTGTCTCTCTTTGTAACATTTCTACTGGGGTTTGGCGTATCTTTTGAGTTGCCGGTGTTTGTTTTCTTTCTGACAAAACTGGGGATCGTCAATGCCGCAATGCTTTCCAAACAACGGAGATATGCCATACTAATCATTTTTATAGTTGCCGCCATTTTAACGCCTTCACCGGATGCTTTAAGCCAGATATTAATGGCAATTCCCTTGATGTTTTTGTATGAAGTGAGTATATTTGTTTCCCGATTTGCCGGAAAGAAGAAAGAGGAATCCGAAAATAAAGAATAATGGTTGGTAAAAATTATGCCGCTGCGCCAAAGAAGGTCAAATAAAAATTTTGAAAGAGACGGTAACGGAGAGGTTAAAAAACTATCTTCCCTTTTTACTATCTTACTGAGTGTGATTGTTGTTGTTTTACTGGTGACGGTTGGCGGGACGGTCGCCTTCTATGCTTTTACCCTGGATTTACCCGGAATTGACGCTCTTAAAGACTATCGTCCCAGCATTGCATCCCGTGTTTTTGATGATAACAACCAGTTAATCGATGAATTTTTTCTGGAAGACAGAAAACTTGTCCGGATCAACGAAATTCCGAAGATGGTGGTCCATGCATTTGTTGCCGCGGAAGATTCACGTTTTTATGAGCACAAGGGTGTTGATCTGCTCGGAATTACCAGAGCCATATTTAAAAATTTTGAAGCAGGGCATATCATTCAGGGCGGCAGCACGATTACGCAACAGGTAGCCAAGATGATGTATCTTTCACCTGAAAAAAAATATACTCGCAAGCTTAAGGAAGCGATTCTCGCTTATAAAATCGATAAGTACCTGAATAAAGATGAAATTATGAATTTATATCTGAACCAGATTTATCTGGGTCATGGAACTTACGGAATAGAATCGGCGTCTTGGGGTTACTTTGGCAAAAGCGCAAAGGATCTGAAGCTGAACGAGGCAGCCCTCTTGGCTGGCTTACCTAAAGCTCCCAGCACATACTCGCCGTTTCTTCATTACGAAAAAGCCAAACAAAGACAAATTTATGTTCTTACGCGTATGATGGAAGACGGATACATATCCAAGGAAGAAATGGAAAAAGCGTCCGCCGCGCCGTTGAAATTGCGGCCCATAAAACCCAAAGATAAAATTGCCGCTTATTTTGTGGAAAACGTCCGCCGTTATGTGCAGGAAAAATATGGCGCCGATGTTTTGTACAAGGAAGGTCTTTCCATTTACACGACATTGGATTTGAACGACCAAAAATACGCAAGCGAAGCCATGGAAAAAGGTTTGAAGGAATTGGAAGAAAGGGAGAAGTATCAACCCGGTCTTGTTCAGGGCGCGCTTTTTTGCATGGATGTGAGGACAGGCGCTATTCGCGCGATGGTCGGGGGACGTGATTTCAATAAAAGCGAATTCAACCGCGCGACACAATCCCGCAGGCAACCCGGTTCAGCTTTTAAACCTATTATATACACAGCGGCTTTTGATAAGGGCCTGACTCCGGCAACGGTCTTTGTTGATTCTCCTATTTCTCTGGAAGATCCGTCTCAGGAAGGCGGTGTCTGGAAACCGAAAAACTTTGACGAGAAATTCATGGGGCCGATTACCATGAGAACCGCGCTAATTCTTTCCCGCAATGTTGTCACCGTTAAAATTCTGCAGGAAATCGGCGTGGATTACGTGGTATCATACGCCGCAAATATGGGCATCACTTCACCGCTGGTACGGACATTATCATTGGCGTTGGGCGTATCCGGCGTGACACTGCAGGAACTCGTCCAAGCCTATGGTGTTTTGGCTAATCAGGGTAAAAAAGTAACGCCTTATTTCATCAAAAAGATCGTTGATCGCACCGGAAATGTTTTTGAAGAGACAAAAGTGCAGTCGGAACAGGTTATTGACCCCCGTATCGCTTTTATAACAACCTATGTTATGCAGGATGTCGTGACAAGGGGCACCGGCACGTTTGTCAGAAGCATAGGAAGGCCTGTCGCCGCGAAGACCGGAACAACAAATGACAATCGTGATGCCTGGTTTATCGGCGCCACCCCCTCCTTGATTACCGGAGTTTGGGTTGGTTTTGATCAGGAAATGACTCTCGGGAAACAGGAGGTAGGCGGGAAAACGGCGGCTCCCATATGGCTCTATTTTATGGAAAAGGCCCTGCAAAAAACGCCGGTGGAATCATTTCCTGTGCCGCAGGGCATTGTGTTTGTCAAAGTTAATTCCCAGACAGGAAAGCCGTCTGGCGGCGGACCGGGAACCATTTCCGAAGCCTTCCTGGAAGGCGCTGCGCCAAAGGAAAGAGCCGGTGGCGCGAGTGAAGAAAAAGAAGATCTGTTCCGATAAAATTAAACCTTGCCGGCATGACTGTTTTGTGAACTTCAAAAACCACCTGATGATCGATCCGGAACAACAACGCACCGTTTAATCTTAAAATGACAGCGGAAAAATACTGCGGGAAATGGAGTGTTGTTTCATAAACTTAATAATTCGCGATAATTTTTTTAAAAAGGTTTTTGATAATTCTCTTTACGGCGAAAAGGAGACTTTAAAAAATGTCAGATCGCAGCGCCAGCAGCACAGCCCTGGGAACATTATACATGCGGGCAGCGCATCAGTTGCTGGACGCGCGTCCTTTAATCCTTGACGATCCTGCCGCCCTCACCCTGCTTGGGGAAGATGCTGTGCGGCAAATTAAGGAAAGCCATGAACACCATCGTACACTGGAAGCACGTGCGTTGCGCGCTCATGTTGTCCTGCGTTCGCGTTTCACCGAAGACCGCCTTGCCGGAGCGGTTGGGCGGGGAATTGCGCAATATATAATTCTTGGCGCGGGCTTTGATACCTTTGCTTATCGACAGCCCCCATGGGCAAGGAATTTAAAAATCTTCGAAATCGATCAGTCGGCAACACAGGCTCAGAAACGCGCAAGGTTATCTGCCGCGGGCATGGCTAATTTGCCAAACCTGCGATTTGCCGATATCGATTTTGAACGTGAATCACTGCATGACGGGCTTATCAGGCATGGTATTTCCATGACCGTGCCGACATTTTTCTCCTGGCTTGGCGTTACCATGTATATTCAGGAAGAGGCGATTAATACCGTTCTTAGGACAGTTGCCGGATTTCCGGTTCAAAGTGAAATCGTATTCACCTTCACCCAGCCTCCGGATTTATTATCAGGGATGGAACGCAATTTCCATTCTTCGCTTTCCAGAATTGTTACCCGTGCCGGAGAGCCATTTGTCAGTTATTTTATGCCGGAGGCAATCGAGAGCAAATTGCGTGACGCGGGATTTAAAAATATAGCGTTTCTTTCAAATGAGGAAGCCGAAAAACGATACTTCAGCGGGCGTTTGCCGGACCTCTACATCTCAAAACGTTCCGCTATAGCTTACGCGATGCTTTAAGCATGCTGAACTTGACCTATAACACGAGATAAAAAATGTGGTTGACAAACTTTTTATTTTTCGTTATTAATTGAGCAAGTAAATTTAACGGAATGAAGGTTTATGTTTCTTAAAGTTATAGATAGCGGTATTATCCCGATACTGAAAAAAGTATTGGTCCTCGTAGTAGTCGTACTTACGGGGTCTGCCGCTCTGTATCTTTAGGAAATAAAAAATAAAGATACAAGCCGCAGGCTCCTGAAGCCCGCGGCTTTGTTGTTTCAGGCAAAAAGCCGCTTTTTCGAAAAGAAACTGGCGGCTTTTTTAGTTTTAATGAATTTACGTTTATATTACATTTGAGGGAGATATAAAATGAGGCTGAAAGGCACACAAATACTGCTGAAGGCGCTCGAGGAAGAAAAGGTTGATATTATTTTCGGGTATCCCGGAGGCGCCGTTCTTGATATCTACGATCAGCTTTATAAAAGCAATACGAAACATATTTTAGTCCGGCATGAGCAGGGCGCTGTGCATGCCGCCGACGGTTATGCCCGCTCCACGGGAAAAGTGGGAGTGTGCCTCGTTACGTCAGGACCCGGAGCCACCAATACCGTTACCGGCATCGCCACGGCGAATATGGATTCCATACCTCTTGTCATTTTTACGGGACAGGTGCCTACGGGACTTATCGGCAATGACGCTTTTCAGGAATGCGATATCACAGGAATAACACGTCCCTGCACTAAACATAATTTTCTGGTGCGCAATATCGATGAACTTGCTTCGACGATTAAAGAAGCGTTTCATATCGCGCGTTCGGGAAGACCTGGTCCTGTTCTTGTTGATTTGCCCAAAAATGTGATGGCGGCGGAAACAGAATATGATCCCGCCAATATAAAAATCAGAAATTATGAAGCATCATACAAACCGGCTCCCAAGAAAATGGCCAATTTTTTTGAAATGCTGACTGTGGCGAAAAGACCTCTGATTATGACCGGCGGCGGTGTTATTCTCGGGAAGGCCTCCGCGCTGTTGACGGAGTTGGCCAGAAGATATCAGATTCCGGTTACCGGCACTTTGATGGGGCTTGGCTCTTTTCCCGGGAGCGATCCGTTGTGGCTGGGAATGCTGGGGATGCACGGCACATACTACGCGAATATGGCCATAAGCCACTGCGATTTGCTTCTTGCCGTGGGCGTTAGATTTGACGACAGGGTTACCGGCACCATTGAGACATTCGCCGCCAACGCTAAAATTGTCCAGATCGATATTGACCCATCCTCCATTAATAAAAATGTCACTGTCGATTTGCCGATCATCGGCGATACTAAAGCAGTCCTTAACGATTTGCTTAAATTCCTGGATGAACATAATTATACCTATGAAGCAGCAAGGCGGCAGGAATGGCTGGGCCAGATTGCCGAATGGAAAGAAAAAGTGCCTCTGAGGTATTGCCAAAACGGCAAGGCCATTAAGCCGCAGTTTGTCATTGAAAGCCTGTATAAATTGACTAAAGGCGACGCGATTATCACGACGGAAGTCGGTCAAAATCAGATGTGGACTGCGCAGTTTTTCTCTTTTGATAAGCCCAACACTTTTATTTCTTCGGGTGGATTGGGGACGATGGGTTTCGGCCTGCCCGCGGCTATCGGCATCAAATGCGCCTTTCCGGATAAGCAGGTTGTGGACATTGCCGGTGACGGCAGCATCCAGATGAATATTCAGGAATTGGCTACCGCCGCGCAGTACAAAATTAACGTGAAAATAGTCCTGTTGAATAATGGCTACCTGGGAATGGTGCGTCAATGGCAGGAATTGTTTTATGAGAAACGCTATTCGCATACCGATATGACTTACGCCCCTGACTTTGTGAAATTAGCGGAGGCCTTTGGCGTTGTCGGTCTGCGCGCCAGTAAACCGGAAGAAGTGGAAGCCGTTCTCCAAAAGGGGCTTTCCCTGGACAAACCGGTATTGATGGATTTCCGGGTGTCGCGTGAAGAAGGTGTTTATCCCATGGTGCATCCCGGCGACTCCATTGCCAATATGTCGCTGGGTAGCAGAGAGATGATTAACTAAAGACTTCGTGAAAAGTCTCCGGTATGGCCCGAGCCCCGGCCTATGCCCTGCAAGACAAATAGGTTGCGCGTCTCGTAGCCGGAACTTTTGACGAAGCCTTTAAATAAATAATGAGTAATGACGAGGTTAAAAAATGGAAAAAAAGGAACACATCATTTCAATACTTGTTCACAACAAGCCTGACGTGCTGGCCAGAATTGCCGGAACGCTGGGCGGTAAAGGCTATAACATTGAAAGCCTCAGCGTGAATTCGACCACGCAATATGAAATATCAAAAATAGTTATGACCACCGTGGGCACCCAGGAAACGGTTACCCGTATTGAAAATCAATTGCAGAGGCTTGTCGATGTTGTACAAGTTGATGATTTAACCAATGTGGAATCAATTCACCGGGAGCTTATTCTGGTCCGCCTGAATTTAACAAGTGACAAAAAAGAGCAGATCAAGAAAGCGGTTGACACCAATAAATGGAAAGTAATAGTGTCCGCCGATACATATATAATTTTAGAAATAACGGGAGATCAATCGCAGATTGGTTTTGCTTTGGCGCGTCTGGAGCCGCTTGGTATCGCGGATATAACAAGAACGGGAATAATAGCGTTAAACTTGGAAAACTAATACAAATTATCAATATTTAATTACAGGGGGTTATCATGGCAAAAATTAATTTTGGCGGCGTTATGGAAGATGTCATCACATCGAAAGAATTTCCTTTGAAGAAGGCACAGAAAGTTTTGAAAAATGAAGTAGTGGCGGTGCTGGGTTACGGCGTACAGGGGCCTGCACAGGCTTTTAATATGAGAGATAACGGTATCAATGTAATCATCGGTCAGGCAAAGGAAGATAAAAGATACTGGAAAAAGGCTATCATTGATGGCTGGGTGCCCGGCAAAACGCTTTTTCCCATCGAAGAAGCGGTTCAGCGAGGCACGATTATTCAGTATCTTGTGTCCGACGCCGCGCAAAAAATTCTCTGGCCCAAGGTCAAGGCCAATCTGAAAAAAGGCGACGCCCTTTATTTCTCGCATGGTTTTTCCGTTGTATACAAAAAGCAGACCGGCGTTGTTCCGCCTGCTTTTGTAGATGTTATCATGGTCGCGCCTAAAGGGTCGGGGACCAGCGTCCGCAGAAATTTTCTGGACGGCAGCGGTATAAATTCCAGCTTTGCCGTGCATCAGGATTTTACCGGCCGCGCCATGGAAAGAACTCTGGCTCTGGGTATTGCCATTGGCTCGGGGTTTTTGTTCCCGACCACTTTCCAGAAGGAAGTTTACAGTGATTTAACCGGCGAACGCGGCGTGCTCATGGGCGCGCTGGCCGGCATGATGGAGGCGCAGTACAATGAACTGCGCAAGCATGCTCACACTCCCAGCGAAGCTTTCAACGAAACCGTTGAAGAGCTTACGCAAAGCCTTATCCGGCTGGTCGCGGAAAACGGTATGGATTGGATGTACGCCAATTGCTCAGCCACGGCTCAGCGCGGAGCTCTGGACTGGCGCCATAAGTTCCGCAAGGCGGTAGCGCCGGTATTTGCCGAACTTTATAAATCCGTAGCGACCGGCAAAGAAACGGAAATTGTATTGCGGGTCAACAGCGCTCCTGATTATAAAGTGAAGCTGGAAAAAGAACTCAAAGAAATGCGTGATTCGGAAATGTGGAAAGCGGGAGCCGCCGTTCGCAAATTGAGACCGGAAAAACGGAAAAAATAACAATCGGTTCCGTAAGAAGTCCATCCGCGCGGTATTTTGAGGCTATGTCCTCGGGCGCCGCGCGGCGATTTTAAAATATTTGAAATTTGTTAAATTAAAAGGGAGAAAAACAATGAGAAGCGATCTCATGAAGAAGGGCCTGGAACGGGCGCCGCATCGTTCACTTTTTAAGGCGATGGGTTATACAGATGAGGAAATTGCGCGGCCGTTAATCGGTGTTGTCAATTCCGCCAATGAAATTATTCCCGGGCACATCCATCTGGATTTAATCGCTCAGGATGTTAAAGCGGGAATCCGCATATCCGGCGGCACACCGGTGGAATTTCCGGTCATCGGCGTTTGTGACGGTATCGCAATGGGACATGCCGGCATGAAATATTCGCTTGCCAGCCGCGAATTGATTGCCGATTCCATCGAGATTATGGCCAATGCTCATCCTTTTGACGCTCTCGTTTTCATTCCCAATTGCGACAAAATTATACCCGGTATGCTCATGGCGGCGCTGCGCCTGAACATTCCGGCGATTTTTATCAGCGGCGGTCCGATGCTTGCGGGAAAACTTCAGGGCAAAGGCATTGACCTTATCAGCGTTTTTGAAGGCGTGGGAGCGGTTAAAGCAAAAAAGATGACAGCCGCCTCGTTGAAGCAACTTGAAGATTGTGCCTGCCCGGGATGCGGTTCCTGCTCCGGCATGTACACAGCCAATTCCATGAACTGTGTCACGGAAGCTTTAGGTCTCGGGTTGCCCGGCCATGGAACTATTCCCGCGGTGCTGGCCTCCCGTCACCGGCTGGCCAAACATGCCGGGATGAAAATAATGGATTTACTTAAGCGCAACGTAAGGCCGCGTGATATCTGTACGCTTTCCGCTTTTAAAAATGCCATTGCCGTGGATATGGCGCTTGGCTGTTCCACCAATACCGTTTTACATATTCCCGCCGTCGCGCATGAAGCGGGAATTAAGCTCGATTTAGACCTTTTCAATAAAATCAGCGGGAAAACGCCCAATCTCTGTAAGCTCAGTCCCGCCGGATATCATCATATTGAAGATCTGGATGCCGCGGGAGGCATTCAGGCCGTCATGAAAGTCATCAGCGCTCTGGGCGTTATTGATGAAAAGGCAATTACCGTAACCGGCAAATCGGTCGGAGCCAATTTAAAAAACGCCCGTGTTTTGAATACGGATATCATCAGAACTTTGAAAAATGCCTATTCACAGCAGGGCGGTATTGCGATTTTGCGGGGGAATCTCGCGCCGGACGGAGCGGTGGTGAAACAATCCGCGGTGGCGCCGGCGATGCAGATAAACGAAGGCAGAGCCCGTGTGTTTGATTGCGAGGATGAAGCCATCGCGGCAATCCTGGGCGGCAAAATCAAAGGCGGCGATATTGTGGTTATTCGCTATGAAGGACCCAAAGGCGGTCCCGGTATGAGAGAAATGCTATCGCCCACTTCAGCGATCGTGGGTATGGGGCTGGATAAGACCGTGGCGCTTTTGACGGACGGTCGTTTCAGCGGCGGCACACAGGGCGCGGCTATTGGCCATATATCGCCCGAAGCCGCGGAAGGCGGTCCGATCGCGCTGGTTAAAGAAGGCGACATGATTGCCATTGATATTCCGGCTAAATTGCTGAATTTGAAAGTAAGCAATCAGGAACTGGCTAAGAGAAGAAAGAATTTGAAGCCGTTTAAATCGGCGATAACGTCTGGCTATCTGGCGAGATACGCGAAGTTGGTGACGTCGGCATCAACGGGCGCAATCTTCAAAGACTGATTGGGCTGTTGAAAAACACTCATCTGCTGTGTTACGCTTCAAAACGCGCCGTTCAACGTATTGAATTATACGCCGCACGGCGCGTTTTTTGCGTGCCTTGCATCTGAGCATTTTTGAACAGCCCTGATATTTTGAATACGACCGTGGGGCAGACTCCTAGGCGCCGCGTTATCCTTTGAAATCAAAAAGGTATATATAGTAATCTTTAATTTGAGATCGAAATGAAATAAGAAGTAATTGCTAGATTATATTACTGAAGATCGCACCGCTTAGCGTATATCAATATAGGCTTGGCGGTGTATTTTTGCGAATTTACAACCGGAGATTATAGAAAGCCAAGTTTTAACTTGACAATAACATCTTCTTTCATTATTGAAAGCACATCTGCTTTTTATCCATAAAAAACAAGAGGGGGAAAACAATGAAAAAGTATTTTGTTTTAATGTTATCTTTTGTTTTTATTACCAGTTTAGTTTTGCAGGGCTGTACTGTAGCCAATCAACCGTATGTGAAAAAAACGCATCTGAAGCCTCGCCTCTCAAGGTGACTCGTCTTGTAACACCTAACCATCGTGTTTATTCTAATGTCGGCATGACCCTTACAATTGTTGCATCCGGTGTCCTTCTTGGAGTAGTTGGTGCGGGGCTTGGATATGCCATACATAATGCGGCATCCGTTCAACCCAGCAATCCTGAACTTCCCGATTACGGTAAGTTAGTAACGGATCAGTTTGTTAAAAGGGCGCCGAAAGAAATTCCCCATTGGCCCTCAATGACAATTGAAGATACACCAGTCGATACTGTTTACGAAAATTATAGTAAAAGTAGTGTTTCCGCAGATGCTAAGGACTGCTACGTCCTGGAAATAAAAGTTGATGAGATTAAAATCGAAACAACGACCGGTTTGAGTATTCAAACTACAATAAAAATGACGGATAAAGACAATAATGTGGTTTGGGAAAAAGGCTATGTATACGATCCTAACAATTTTTCGCGCGGGAAAAATTACGAAAGCTTAAAAGCCGACAATTTCAAATTGCTTAAAGAGGAATATAAATTCGCCTCAGAGGTGACGGTTACAGATTTTATAACGCATTTTAAGAATTCGCTGTCCTCAACTAATCAACAAGGCTAATATATTGCTCCAGCAGGGGACATTTATGGCTGTCCCCTGCGGGAGCAATAATATCTCTGAAGTGTTATTCTATACTTTACCTGATTTTTAGAATTCTATTATAGTCATTCTTTGTTGTTTTTCTATTTTCTTGCCGAAAGTATTTGGCGGACTCTTTCCAATTCCTGCTGATTATCCACTTCCACGGAATCATGAGGCGTGATGACAACTTTAATTTTATATCCGTATTCCAGAGCGCGAAGCTGTTCGAGGGCTTCGAGCTTTTCGAGCTTTCCCTCAGGGAGTTTGGTGAAGACGTCGAGAAAATCACGACGGTAGGCGTAAATACCATGATGTTTATAGTAATCTGCTTTCAGGGATTTGTCGCGCACGTAAGGAATCGTCGCCCGGGAAAAATAAAGGGCGAAGTTCTCATGATCCAGTACAACTTTAACCGCGTGCGGATGGGTTATTTCTTCTTCAAGAAGAATTTTATAAATCAGTGTGGACATAACAATTGACGGGTCTTCAACCAATGGCTTAATGACTTCATCCACCTGCACCGGTTCAAAGATCGGCTGATCGCCTTGAATATTGACGACAATCGCGTCAGACGCTAAATTAAGCGATTTTACCGCTTCGGAGATTCTATCCGTGCCGGAGCGATGCGTGGTTGCCGTCATCACGGCGTTACCGCCGAATTTATTTACAGCATCAAATATTCGCTTATCGTCAGTCGCTACGGCCACATAGGGGACGGCTTTGGCTTTTGCCACGCGTTCATAAACATGCTGAATCATCGGCTTGCCGCACAGGTCGGCCAGAGGCTTGCCGGGAAAGCGGCTGGATTCATATCGCGAGGGGATGATGCAAACAATTTTTCTCATGAAAGACACCGTAAAAAGTCCATTTTATTTTCCCAAATGCTGATCGTCGTTCTGTAAATAGTTCACGACATAATCCCGCACGGAATCTTCCAGAGAAGAAAAAGTTGCCGGACATCCGACCAAGCGCAGCTTATCCATTTCCGCCTGCGTAAAATACTGATATTGATTGCGCAGAGGTTCGGGCATTTCAATATATTCAATTTTCTGTATGGTTCTCATGGCGTCAAAAACAGCACTGATCAAATCATTCCATGTTCTGGCCTTTCCCGTTCCCAGATTAAAAATGCCGTTGACATCCGGATTCTTGAAAAGCCACCATAAAACATCGATACAATCTTTGACATATACAAAATCACGCATTTGTCCGCCGTCTCCATATTCCGGTTTGTAGGATTTAAAGAGGCGGACCTTGCCCGTTTCTTTGATTTGATTAAACGCTTTGAAAATTACGCTGGTCATATCGCCTTTGTGATATTCATTCGGACCGAAGACATTGAAAAATTTGATTCCGGCGATTTTGTTTTCCCATGAGTGTCTCAGGACTCTTAAATCAAAAACCTGCTTTGAATAACCATACATATTGATGGGTTTGAGTTCATTTATTTTGCCATGGTCATCGGAAAAGCCCTGCATGCCGTTGCCGTATGTCGCGGCGGAGCTTGCGTAAATAAAACGAATGTTGCGGTCAATGGCCCATTCGGCAAGCAATCCTGTATAAACAAAATTGTTTTGCCACAGATAATCGGCATCGCGTTCCGTCGTGGATGAACAGGCCCCCATATGAATGATCGCTTCGACTTCAAAAGATAACGTGTCGTTATAAATCGAGTCATAAAAGTCATCTTTATGGATGTAATTAACGAAGCGGAGATTGACCAGATTTTTCCATTTATCAGTCTTTCCCAGACGGTCGACGATTACGATATCGTCGATGCCTTCCTGATTAAGCTTCCAGACAAAAGCGCTGCCGATAAATCCCGCGCCACCTGTAACGATAATCATTTGCTTTGCTCCTCTATTTTTTATGCGACGGCCTTAAGTAATACCTAAAAGTAATTACTGTCAATAAAGAAAATATACCGTTGTTTTCAAAACAACCCATAAAATTTGAATTACTCTAAAATCTTTTCCACCCTTTGTTTATTGAATCCAGGGAGATTCGTTACCGACGGTTAAAACGCGGCAGGGGATATCTCCCTTAATCATTATAAAATTAATCTGTCTTCCCGTGATTCCGCCCGAGCCCCGATAAGAGAAAAATAAATCCTGGCGGCTGGATGTGCATAAATTAGAAACATCTATATTTTCCTCCGGAACACCGCAATTCATCATTTGCCTGCGGTTAGCTTCAGGCAAATCCACTATGCATTTGTTCAGTCTCTCCCCTGCAGATAGAAAAGCCTTATGATCTTTCTGGTTGAGAAAAGGATAAGTTAATTCTTCATCAAGTTCGAAACAGCATGGGCCGATAGCCGGTCCTATCGCCGCCAGAATATCCCATGGATGTGAACCGTATTTTTCATAAAGCAGGCGGATAACTTTCGCGGTGATTTCCAGCGCGGTGCCCTTCCAGCCCGCGTGAACCGCGGCAATGATTTTTTTTACCCGGTCAACAATAAATACCGGTACGCAATCGGCTGTTTTGATACAGATGGCCAGATTCTGGCGCGCGGTGACAATGGCATCATAATTCAGAATGCCATCCACGGGTAAATACTCGCCATACGGTTTAATGACAAAAATGTCATCGCCATGAACCTGATTCAGTGTGATAAACTGATCAAGCGGTATGCCAAATGCCATGGCCAGACGACCCCAGTTCTGTAAAACCGAGCTTTCCAGATCACCTTCCCTGAAGCTCATGTTCAGGGAAGCGTAATCTCCTTCCGACACACCGCCAAGTCTGGTACAGAAGGCATGCGTTAAAAAATCGCGTCCGCTTAAAAATGAAGATTCATAATACTGTATGGAATGTTGTTTTTTCAGATAAAACATTTTTTCTACCTCGATTTAACTTTTCCGTTAGTAGGGGTGGCATTCATGGAATTAATATTTAAACGCAGCTGCGCGCACAAATCAGCCATATCCCGCGGCATGTCCGTTTCAAACACCATCCGTTTGCCGTTTACCGGATGGATAAAAGAAAGATGCGCCGCATGCAGAGCCTGCCTGTTAAATTCTTTCAGCCGGGCCCTAAGCAGGGGATCGGCAATGGCGCGGATTTTGGAGGCGTTACCGTAAACGGCATCACCGACAACCGGATAACCGAGATCGGACAGGTGTACACGAATTTGATGAGTGCGTCCGGTTTTAATTTCGACCGTAAGCAGAGTAGCCGCGCCGTAACGTTCGGCAACTTTCCAAAAGGTGAGCGCGTCTTTACCCCGCTTGGTTTTTGTAGACATCTTTTTGCGATCAACCGTATGCCTGCCCACAGGTTTTACAATTTCTCCCTGATTATCTTTCACGTTGCCCCAGACGAGCGCCAGATATTTTTTTTGCACTTCATGCTTTTCAAACTGACAGGAAAGATGACGATGCGCCTCATCCGATTTTGCCGCCACAATCAGGCCGGATGTGTCTTTATCCAGTCTGTGCACTATACCCGGCCTGAGGACTCCGCCGATTCCCGATAAATCGCGGCAATGAAAGAGCAGGGCATTAACCAGGGTATTTTCAGGATTGCCCGGAGCCGGGTGCACAACCATCCCCGCCGGTTTGTTGATCACAATAATGGCCTCGTCTTCATAAATAATATCAAGAGGCATTTCCTGCGGAATGGCCCGGGCCTCCGCAGGCGGTCTTAGAGTCAGGATGATGACATCGCCTTCTTTAAGGCGTTGGCTGACTTTCGGCGCTTTGTTGTTAACCAGCACATCGCCTTCTTCGATAACCTGTTTGACATGCGAACGGGAAATGTCCACGTCGCTTTGCGCAAGAAAGATATCAAGCCTCTGGCCGATCTGGCTTCTGTCTATCGTAACACTTATTTTTTTAGACTTATCGTTTGACATGAACAAGTTATTCCTCCGCTTGGCAGAAGTTATTCAATGCCGGCCTGTTTGCGGCAATAATCGCGGAAATTATTTACAGCGATGAAAAATTCCCGCATCATTATTACCCAGAGATAACGGCCGCGAGGCGTTAAACGCAAATAAGGGGGAAAATAACGAAAAGCCCTGACGATTTCAAAGGCTGCTATTTCCTTCCACAAAGTATTTATAAACTTGCCGTTATATTTATCCTGCAGAGCCGTGATATCCAATTTTGTGCTGAATAATTTCATCATAAAATCATAACTCATTTGATCGTGAAGATCAAACTCGCGGGAAGCCTGCAGGGGCAGTTTCCCCGCCTCCAGAGAAGCAATATATTTCGCTATGTCGAAAGAATTAGAATAACATGTTCCGCGCAGATAGCCTATGGCGCCGCTTCCTAAACCGGCATATTCGTCGTAGTCCACAACATATTCGTCAATCAGAGATTTTTTGCGGGAAAAGCACCAGGCCGAAGAAAAATCATAATTTTTTTCCAGACGTCTGACGATCAGTTTGTATAACTTTTCTTCGCCTCCAAAATTAACATTTCCCATGGTTTTTTCCATTATCTCCTGAGTTAAGGCGGAAATCATCAAGGGATAGAAGGTAACCTGATCCATGTTCATACTTAACAGAATTGCTAAATCCGCGTCGAGCATTTCGGCTGTCTGTCCGGGAAAGTTAAAAATCATATCGGCATTTAAGGTATCAAAACAGCCTTGCGTATTTTTTAGCTTATCTACAATAGTCTCGCCCGAACCGTATTTGTCATAGCGCCCGATTATTTTAAGTAAATCGTCATTGAATGTCTGCACCCCCACGGAAAGTCTTTTGACGCCGCTTTGCTGCAAAATTTCAATATTTTCTGAATTTAAGTGATTAGGATTTGTTTCCACGGATATGTCTGTTATAGAAAAAACCTCTCGCGCCATCTTCAGCGTTTCCGCCAGTTCATCAATCAGTACGGTCGGGGTGCCGCCGCCCACATATATGCCATTGAATTTATAGCCTTTTTCGTGATAAATTTTAATTTCGCGGCGCAGTGCTTTAAAATATCTTTTAGTTAATGTTTCTTCAAAGGTTATCCTGTGAAAGGAACAATAGGGGCACAGTTCTTCACAAAAGGGAATGTGAATATAGAGGAGCCGCTGCTTTTCATCGATACAGGAGGGTAATTCCGGCAACGCTCCCTCTTCAAATTTTAACGAACGGGAAAACTCCCGTTTCGCCATGCGGGTAACAATTTGATTAATCAAAGACATATCCTTACAAAACAGATTTTCATAAAATTGGGTCTATAGTATTGTTTAGCAAAAGAGTTATGATAATTGCAAGCTACAATTCCTTGAAATAATGATGAATAGGTGGTAAATGGCTCCAAAATAATTTTTTTAAGTGTTGTTTTATGTCATCCAAAAGAATTTTAACACTATGGACTGATGAGGGGGAAAACCCGAAGGATACTTCTGTCCTGAGAAAGAAATCCGTTGAATTGCCCGTGCCTCTGGATAAAGAATCGCGCGAAATCATTCAGACTCTAATAGATTCTTTTTTGGAGAAAAAAGATGAGGCCGTGGGATTGGCCGCGCCGCAAATAGGCATTAATAAAAGAGTAATTGTTTTCCGCAACAAAGGATTTGAAGAAAAGGGCAAGATAAAAAATGCCGGCGACATCGAAGTTATGGTCAATCCGCGGATCAATCAGGCGCGTGGTGAAAAAGTAACGATGCCCGAAGGTTGTCTGTCGTGTCCTGAAATTCAGATTGAAGTTGGCCGCTTCCCTGAAATTAAAGTGCGCGCCCTGGACGCCAAAGGGGAAAAAATTAATAAAAGATATGAAGATTTTGTCGCCCGCGTTATTCAACATGAAATTGACCATTTGGACGGCAAGCTCATTGTTGATTACGGAGGCGACATGTATTATCCCAAAGGCAAACAAGAATTCTTTGAAAAACTTTTTAAATATTAGTCCGCTGAAAATTTTGGATTAAATCTTGAAATCTCTTCTGAGTTGTAGTAGTCCTCAAGCCGGTAATAAATGCCGGGGCATGAAGATATTTCCCGCGAATTAAATCCCCCCGGAGAAGCCGGCTTCATTTTAAAAAAATCCAATACCTTCATTACGATCGTAATGTATTGGGGAATAATTTTTCCTGAAAAGTTACTTTTTGCGGCGATATGCCTGTTCTTTTTTGGCTATCGCTTATTGCAAATACGGAGTGATATAAAATTGAAAAAAACACCATTATACGAAAAGCATGTCGCCCTAAAGGCCAAAATAATTGATTTTGGCGGCTGGGCCATGCCTGTGCAATACACCAATGTCATTGACGAGCATAAGGCAACCAGAAGCGCCGCCGGTCTTTTTGACATCTGCCACATGGGGGAGATTGAAGTGAAAGGTCCGCAGGCGCTTGATTTTTTACAATTGGTTTTAACCAGAAATTTGGCAGATCAAGCCATAGGACAGGTTAAACTATCCGCTCTGCTTAATGAAGATGGCGGTGTTATTGATGATTTAACCGTTTATAAATTAAATGAAAATTTCTACATGCTGGTGACCAACGCCACACCCAAGGAACGTGACTGGCAATGGATACAATCAATTAAACAGTCTAAATTATTTGATTGCGATTTAAAAGATATCAGCGATAATACGGGGAAACTGGATTTGCAGGGTCCGCGCTCCGAAGAAATTTTACAAAAACTAACAGACGCTAATTTGAAAACCCTGCGTTTCTATCATTTTTGCGAATCCCGTGTTGCGGGATTTGAGGCAATTATTTCCCGCAGCGGCTACACGGGAGAAGATGGATTTGAAATTTATGCCGCAAGTAATGTTATTGGCGAAATATGGGATAAGCTGATGGAGACAGGCGCTGTTTTTGGTCTAAAACCGGCGGGTTTGGGTGCTCGCGACACATTGCGTTTGGAAGGGGGCATGATGCTCAACGGTCAGGATATGGACGAATCGGTAAGTCCGCTGGAAGTGCCTTATAGCTGGATCGTTGACGCACATAAAGAATTTATCGGCTCTGCCGCGCTCAAAGCTAAACAAATCTCCGGAATTAAAAAAAAGCTGGTAGGATTGGAAATGACCGGACGCGGAATAGCCCGCCATGGTTACAAGGTTTTTCATAATACGCGGGAAATCGGCGTTGTGACATCCGGAACTTTTTCGCCAACATTGAATAAAGCGATAGGTTTGGCATTTATAGATATTAACTTCAGCGCGCCGGATACGGAAATAGAAATTGCCATCCGCGATACAATAATTCCGGCAAAAATTGTGAAACTCCCATTTTATAAACGGGGAAAACTATAAACTGTAAAGGATATTCATCCGTGCGGTAAAATCAGACACTGCCCAATCGGCGTATATCGGGGCTTTTTTTATAAATGGTTAAAAACAATATTAAGGAGGAACATAATGTCCAAACAAAACCCCCAAGACAGGCTGTATTCCCGCGATCATGAATGGGTGATAGATAATGGAGACTCAACCGTAATCATCGGCATAACTGATTACGCGCAGGAAATGCTTACAGACATTGTGTTTGTTGACTTGCCGGAAATCGGAAGGAAAGTTGTTCAAAAAGCTACGGTGGCTGTTGTCGAATCGGTAAAGTCTGTATCCGATATTTACTCTCCGGTGGGAGGAGAAGTAATCGATGTCAATAAAATGCTGGAAGATACACCTGAACTGATTAATCAGGACGCTTACGGAGAGGGTTGGATCGTCAAAATGCGAATGTCCGACGTGGGCGAACTCAAGATGCTGCTTAGCGCCGCAGATTATGAAGAAATGCTCAAAGAGGAAAAGAAATAGAGATGGATTATTGCCCTCACACTCAGGATGATATCAAACAAATGCAGGCGGCAATCGGCGTTGCCGGCATTGATGAACTTTTTGCCGATATTCCACAAAAATTCAGATTGAAACAAATACCGGATATCCCTTCCGCCTTATCCGAACAGGAAACTGTCTCTGTCATGAGCGACCTGGCCCGAAAAAATAGACTGCCGCGGTTCAGTATGACCGGAGCTGGAGCTTATCATCATTTTATTCCGGCGGTTGTCGGGCATATTGTGGGGCGAACGGAATTTTATTCAGCCTATACCCCTTACCAGGCGGAGATCAGCCAGGGGCTTCTTCAGGCGATTTACGAATACCAGACCATGATTGCCCGTCTTACCGGCACCGAAATTGCCAACGCTTCCATGTATGACGGAGCTTCCGCGATGACTGAGGCCGCAATCCTCTGCGCGAAAATGTCCGGCAAAACTAAAATTATAGCTGCCCGGTCTGTGCATCCCGAATACCGGCAGGTTTTACAGACCTATTGCCGGGCAAACGGTTATACAGTGGTTGAACTGGCATACGATCCCTCCGGTCAGATTGATCTGAATGCTTTGCAAAATGAGCTTGACGATCAGGTTGCCGCCGTGTTGGTGCAAAGCCCCAACTTCTTCGGTATCATCGAAGATATTTCTTCCGTTGCCGATGCCGCGCATAAAAAAGGTGCGTTGCTTGTCGCCGGTTTCACCGATAGCACAAGCCTGGGAATCCTGAGGCCTGCGGGAGCGGCAGGAGCGGATTTTGTCGTGGGCGAAGGCCAGAGTTTCGGCAATCCTCTTAACTACGGCGGTCCTTATCTGGGAATTTTTGCCGCCCGCGAAAAATTTATGCGCCGGATACCCGGCAGACTTGTAGGCGCGACGGAGGATAAATTGGGCCGGCGCGGATTTGTGCTGACTTTGCAAACCCGCGAGCAGCACATTCGCAGGGAAAAGGCGACTTCCAATATTTGCTCCAACGAAGCGCTCTGCGCGTTGGCCGCAGGCGTGTATCTTGCCGCTCTGGGCAAAAATTTACGCAAACTTGCCGAACTTAATATTTACAAAACACAATATTTGAAAAATAAGCTCCTGGAGCTTGCGGGCTGGCGGGAGGTATTTTCCGCGCCAGTTTATAACGAATTTGTCTTGAGTTGTCCCGATGCCAAAAAGGTAAACGAAAAACTGAAAAATGTGGGAATCATTGGCGGCTATGAACTGCAAAAAGATTATCCTGAACTTAAAAATTCCTTGCTCTTTTGCGCCACAGAAATGATTTCTAAAAACGATATGGATATCGTGACAGAAATAATTAAATAATCGGCCTTTTATTAATACGAGGGGGGTCTGCCATTGGCATAAGCGAAGCAATCTCGCATTTAATGAATACCTGAGGAACTCGAATGGAACTGATATTTGAAATAAGCAAACCGGGACGCAGCGCTACGGATATTTCCAAAAGCGATGTGCCCGTTATTAATATTGACGACGCAATCGGCAAAAAATATCTTCGTAATGAGCTTGATTTGCCGGAAGTTGCCGAAATTGATTTAATCCGGCATTACACAAATTTATCACGGCGTAATTTCGGCGTTGATCTGGGGTTCTATCCACTGGGATCCTGCACGATGAAATATAACCCCAAGGTTAATGAAAATGTCGCCGCACTGCCCGGCTTCACCGGATTGCATCCCTATGTTGATGCCGATTTTGCACAAGGGAATCTGCAACTGATTTATGAAATGCAAAAATATTTATGCGGCATTTTCGGCATGGCGGAATTTACCCTGCAGCCGGCGGCGGGCGCGCATGGCGAACTTACAGGCGTCATGATGATTAAAAAATATTTTGAAAAAAAAGGCTTGAAGCGCCGCGTTATTTTGATACCGGATGCCGCTCACGGAACAAATCCGGCATCCAGCGCGCTTTGCGGATTTGAAGTCATGGAGCTTCGTTCAAACTCAGAGGGCGGGGTTGATATCGAACATCTGAAATCCCTGATGACGGAGGATGTGGCGGCTTTGATGCTGACGAATCCCAACACACTGGGATTGTTTGAACGCAATATCGAACAGGTGGCGCAAATCATTCACGACCAAGGCGGTTTGCTCTATGGCGACGGCGCTAATGCCAATGCTTTTATGGGCAAAACAAGGCCGGGCGATCTGGGCTTCGACGTTATTCAACTCAACCTGCATAAAACTTTTTCCACACCGCATGGCGGCGGAGGACCCGGCAGCGGTCCCGTCGGCGTGAGCAAAGCGCTTATGGATTTTCTGCCTGTGCCCCGCATAGTTAAAACCGGCGACAATTACAGTTGGTCGGAAAAATTCCCCGATACCATAGGCCGCGTTCGCTCTTTTTACGGAAATTTCAATGTGATTGTGAAAGCCTATACCTATATTCGCTCTTTAGGCGCTGAAGGATTAAAGCGTGCCACCGAAATGGCTGTGCTCAATGCCAACTATGTCAAAGAAAGACTAAAACCCTATTATGATTTGCCTTATGATCGGGGTTGTATGCATGAGTGCGTTTTTTCCGGTAAAAGACAAGTTGCCGAAAATGGCGTGCACACAACGGATATTGCCAAAAGGCTGATCGATTATGGTTATCATCCGCCGACGATTTATTTCCCGCTGATTGTGCCGGAAGCGATGATGGTAGAGCCGACGGAGACGGAAAGCAAAGAAACTCTGGACACCTTCTGTGAGGCCATGATTGCTATAGCCCGCGAGGCCAAAGAAAATCCTGACGGCGTAAAAAACGCGCCGCAGACCACTCCGGTTACAAGGCTCGATGAAGTACTCGCCGCGCGCAAACCGGATGTGTGCTGGAAAAAACCGTAAGTGTCGGCCATCGCGGGGAGTGCCTTGCGCATGGCCTGCCCCCGACCTGTTTGTGGATGGCTATTTAGTTTCTATTCGTGATGATCGAATCATGCAGAATAATCTATGAATCCATTAAACGAAAAATCACAAATCCTGCGCAAGCCGTCATGGTTAAAAGTTCGTCCTGCCTATTCCGGAGAGTGCCGCGAGATAAAATCAACTCTTGCGGGTCTTCAACTGCACACGGTTTGTCAGGAGGCGGCCTGTCCCAATATGGCCGAATGCTTTGCCAATGGCACGGCAACATTCCTGATTATGGGAAACATCTGCACGCGCGACTGTAAGTATTGCAATGTCGAGCACGGCAGGCCCGCGGCAATTGACGAAAATGAAATTCACCATTTAATAGACGCCGCGAATAAGATGAAACTGGGATATGCCGTAATAACCTCAGTAACCCGCGATGATCTGCCGGATGGCGGAGCTTCGGTCTTTGCTCACTGCATTGTTGAATTACGGAGGGCATTGCCTGCCTGCCGGATAGAAGTTTTAATTCCCGATTTCGAGGGGAATCAGGATGCACTGGAAAAAGTGATTCAAGCGAAGCCGGATGTAATCAATCACAATATGGAAGTTGTGAGACCCATGTTTGCGCGATTGAGGCCGCGGGGTCATTACGATGTGTCACTTAATCTGATCAAACAAATAAGTTCGTCCTCAGTTATTTCCAAAAGCGGTTTCATGATAGGTTTCGGAGAGGGCCGCGAGGATATCCTGCGGCTGATTGATGATCTGGCGTCGGTTGATTGCGCGCGCCTGACCATCGGGCAATATCAGCAGCCGACGCGGAAACACTGGCCGGTGGCTAAATACTATCACCCTGATGAATTTGCCGGATTCGAGGAGATAGCTTATCAGAAAGGTTTTAAATACGTGGAAGCGGGGCCGCTGGTGCGCAGTTCTTATCACGCGGCACGGGCATTTTAGAGGGCGTTTTTTTATATAATGACGTTATCTTGGAAATGATGAGGTATGAATATGTCTCAAAGTTATGATCTTGTTATAATCGGAGGGGGGCCGGGCGGCCTTGCCGCCGCGGAACTTACCGCGGCAAGGAAAAAACGAGTCCTCATTATTGAAAAAGACGGCTGGGGCGGCACATGCACGCACCGGGGCTGCATCCCCACCAAAGCGCTTCTTTGCTGTAGTAAATATTACGCGGATTTAAAAAAGCTAAAAAGAATTGGAATCAATGTAACGAATGCTTCCATTGATTTCTCCGCCATTAAAAAACATCAGCAGCAAATTGTTAAGGTTTCCGCTTTGGGCGCGCAAAAAGTTCTTGCCGATGCCTCGGTGGAAATCAGGCAGGGCACAGGCGAGATTATTTCACCGTCCGAAGTTCGTTTTACCGATGCATCGGGAAAAAGCGAAAATATCTCAACTCTAAATATCATGATTGCCTGGGGTTCCGTGCCGCAAATTCTCCCGGGAATTAATCTCTCCGAAAGAATTCTGACATCGGATGGCATCCTTAATTTGGGTTTACTTCCATCGAGCATAATCATTATCGGCGGCAGTGTCATCGGTGTGGAATTTGCCACCTTTTTCGCAGAATTGGGAGCGAAAGTAACCATCGTGGAAATATTAGACAGAATCATTCCTCTGGAGGATCAGGAATGCGCGGACATGCTGAATCAGGAATTGATCCGCTTGGGCGTTGCCATTAACACATCGACGAAACTGGAAGCACTGCAGGATACAGGCAACGGTGTTGTAATGCAGGCCCAAAAGGATGGCAATCCATTGGATGTGAGCGCCGATTACGCGCTTCTTTGCACGGGCAGAAAGCCTTTATTGCATATCGGGGAATTAGACAGACTGGGGATCGAATATAACAGGACCGGAATAAAAATAGATAAAAATATGATGACGAATGTAGCCGGTATTTACGCGATAGGCGATGTAACCGGCGGCATGATGCTGGCTCATCGGGCGATGCAGCAGGCAAAAGTCGCGGCAGGCCATATCTGCGGGCAAGATGATTTTTTGTATAACGAAAACTTTATTCCTTCTGTTGTATACAGCCATCCGCAAATCGCGCGCGTGGGCTATACTCAAAAACGTGCCGAAGACGAAGGTCTTTCCATAGAAGTTGTTAAATCCAATTACGGCGCCAACATTATCGCGCGCGCGGAATTGATGGGGCAGGGCTTTGCAAAAGCCATCTTCCATCAGGATAAACTGATTGGAGCGACGATTGTCGGCGAGGATGCAGCTGATTTAATTGCGCCTTTGAATCTGGCTGTTTGTAATGGGTTGACCAAAAAACAGATGCGGTCATGGGTGCTGCCGCATCCGACGTTGAGTGAAATATTTGCGTCACTTTGCGATTAAACAAAAAATTAATGATACAGGAGTCTATAATGAAATTAATTAATTATAAAGCCGTTACACCGGTTTATTTTGATAATGATGCGGCGAGCGGTGTTGCCGGCCGTGTGGCTGTGGGCAAGGCTGACGGCGCGAATAATTTTTGTATGCGGATTTTCGAGATTGCGCCGGGAGGGCATACGCCAAAACACGCTCATCCCTGGGAACATGAAATGTTTATTCATTCCGGCGCCGGAGAAATTTACGCCAGCGGCAAGTGGAATCCGATAGGTCCCGGAAACGTTGTTTTCATGCCTCCTAATGAAGAACATCAGGTTAGAAATACAGGCAAGGAACTCTTGATTCTGGCTTGTATGGTGCCGTCAATCGCCCCTGAAATATAGTACCAAGCCCTAACCGGAGAATGACTTTACATACCCGGCTGATTTTTCGCCTGCTATGTATCCGGTGGAGAAAGCGGCCTGCAAATTATAGCCTCCGGTATCCGCGTCAATGTCCATAACCTCACCGCAAAAGTACAATCCGGCAATTAATCTTGAAGCCATTGTGCGCTGATCAATCTGGGCCAGGGAAACGCCGCCTGCCGTGACGATCGCCCGCTCAAGCGATAAAGGCGATTTGACATTAAATCGGAGCGCTTTGAGGGTATCAACAATTTTCCCTCTTTCGGGTGCAGTGATCTGATGGGCCAGTTTTTCTTGATCAATGCCGGTCAACTCGATTACCGGTTCAATCATCTTGGCGGGCAGATATTCTTTCATGATGCCGCTTAATTTTCTTTTACTGGACTTATCCATATCCCGCTGCAGGCGCTTGTGCAATTGTTCCGGGGTTAAGGCCGGTTTTAAATCGATCAACAAAGATACAGGACCCTTCTCCAAAGCTTCAACGACAGACAGGCTCATCAGCAAAATAATCGGTCCGCCTAATCCGAAATGAGTGAAAAGCATTTCCCCGAAACGGCTTTCGATAACCGGATGCCGTGGTGATTTTTTTTCTCCGCGCCCATAGACGCAATCAGGCGTGAGTGTCGAATCTATTGAGTCCGCCCTGCCCTGAAAAGCCGTCGCGCGGACATTGCGCAGGCTCACCCCCTGCATGGATTGAGCAAGTTTTTGTTCATGAACGATCAGAGGCACTAATGCCGGTTTTAGTTTTACAATGTTGTGACCCAGCGCGGCGCTGATTTTGTAGCCGTCGCCCGTGGAGCCGGTAGATGGCCAGGTTGCGCCGCCCGTTGCCAGTATGACCGCTTTAGAGAAATGTTCTCCTTCCGGTGTCCTGACACCACAAGCGGCATTGTTTTTTACGATTATCCCGGTAACTTTTGTATTCAATTTTACACGGACGTTATTTTGAGATAGATATTTTTTTAAAACACGCACAACATCATGAGCGTCGTCAGAGACAGGAAATATTCTGCCGCCGCGTTCCACCTTGGTGGCAAGACCGAGATTATTAAAGAAGTCGAGCAACTCCGGACGGAAAAAATTATGAAAAGCGCTGAAAAGGAAACGGCCGTTCTCTCCATACATGGAAATAAAATCCTTCAGTTCCGCCGAATTGGTTAAATTGCAACGCGTTTTTCCGCTAACCAGAATTTTTTTTCCGCAACTATCTGTTTTTTCAAGCAGTAACACCGAAGCGCCCAGTTCTCCGGCACGGCCCGCTGCCATAAGACCAGCCGCCCCGCCGCCGACAACAATAATATCGCTATCTATTTTTTCTTTTGTATTCATATATTTACGCCTCCGTGTTCCCCTATGGGCTTAACATGAAAGGATATTACCGGTCAATCAGTCAATTCGGCAGCAAACGCACCCCACAGCTTGCTGTGGGGTAAGTGAGCGAATAGAGAATTATAATTTTCCCTAAGAATCGAAGATTTTCCGCGGCTTGCCGCGGAAAGCTTCCATTCGGCAGCAAACGCACAGGGAACTTACATAGGGGGTCAGCAAGCGATTACAGAGTTAAAATTTGCCATAACAATAGAAGATTATTTGCGGATTTCAATGAATATATTCGATACATATGATGAATAATTCCCCACTATAGGGTAATCATTCCCCATTTTTTGAATAAAAAAAAACAGGCGTTTAACCTGAAAATATATTTGTTATTAATTTCAAATATATAGGAAATATAAATTAGTATTTATTTATTGGCATACAAGTTGCTTTAGTGCATGTCAGAAATAATGTGGAGGTAGTTTATCATGAAGAAAGCTTTGTTGTATATGGTTGGCGCGATTTTTCTTTTGTCAACGTTAGCTTTCGCCGCTGATAAAACCGCTTCTCCAGTTAAGGCAAATGTTGTAAAGGCCGCCAGGATGCATGCTACCGGAAAAGTTGTCGAAATTTCCGATGAGTCTATTAAGATTGAACGTACCGTAAAAGGCGCTATAGAAAATATGGAGTTTAATTTAGAGAAGCCATCTGCCGGTATCGCGGTAAATGATTCCGTGAAAATAGACTACACGGAAAAAGATGGCAAACTGACAGCGTCAAGAGTGGCTAAAGTAGTTTTGAAGAAAAAAGAAGTTAAACCGTCTGAAGCAAAACCAGCCTCAGATAAAAAATAGTTGTAGTTAGTTGGAGTCCCTTAATTTTAAGGGGTATTATTAAAATTAAAAAGTAATTTAACAAGGAGGGTTTTAAGATGAAGCGTTTAGGATTGTTTGTTATCGCATTGGTTTTCGCATTTTGCACCACCGTTATGGCGGCTGAGCCTGCTGCCGCACCCGCTGCTGCTCCCGCGGCTGAGAAAGCTGCTCCCGCAAAAGCTGAAAAAGTAAAGAAAGCCAAGAAAGTAAAGAAAGCAAAGAAAGCAAAGAAAGCTGACGAGAAGAAAGCTGAAGAAGCAGCTCCCGCAGCAAAATAAGGTTGTAAAAAAACTTTATTGGGTTCGAATTAAGGGACAGGTTTTACCTGTCCTTTAATTTTGAGTATATTAAAATAAAAAGTGATTTAACAAGGAGGGTTTTAAGATGAAGCGTTTCGTATTACTGGTAGTAGCATTAGTATTCGCGTTTGCCACCACCGCAATGGCAGTCGATCAGGCCGCAGTGAAAGACGACGCAAAGGCCGTCAAAGTTGAAAAGAAAGCCGACGTAAAGGCAGCCAAAGCCGAAAAGAAAGCCGACGCAAAGGCAGTCAAAGCTGAAAAGAAAGCCGACGCAAAGGCAGTCAAAGCTGAAAAGAAAGCCGACGCAAAAGCAGTCAAAGCTGAAAAGAAAGCCGACGCAAAGAAAGCCAAAGCCGAAAAGAAAGCAGCCGATAAAGTTGATGCGGCTCCCGCAGCAAAATAAGGTTGTAAAAATTATATAAGGTTTTAAAGAGGGGACGGGCATTACCTGTCCCCTCTTTTTTGTCTACTATACCATTTCTAAATTAAAGCGCTATTTTTTTGGCTCAAAGTCGGCTTCCTCAACGTATGAATACGGGAGTGTCCCCGAAGGGGACACAATATGAATAGATCATTTCCTTACCGATGATCCGCGCCATGATGGCGTAGATCACAAATACGCCTCGTCGCCTTAAGCCTACCGCCTCAATATCATCTTTAATTTAGTAATGGTATTACTAGTCAATTATTTCTATTTTTGATATATAAACAATATGTTCAAGAATATGTTCAGGAAAGTCTTCAAGAAGATAGCCACTTACAATGATAATCTTACGGTGCGTGTAAGGCTGATTGCGCTGACTGTTGTCGGCCTTGCCTTAACGATGGCCATCTGGGGCTTTATTCAGATTACCGCTCTGGACAGGATACTGGTCGACCAGCAGGCAAAAAGACTTGAAGGCGTGGCCGATACAATCAGCACATTTTATCAATTTTTTCCGACAAAACGAGGCCTCCTGGCCCTTGATTCAGCTCTTAAAGATTTCATTCAATCCGATGTGCGTCTGGCAAGAATTGATATCTTTGATACCAGCCATAATGATGTTGATTATGTGGCAGGAGCCAGCCGGGTCCAATATGAATGGCCGGATACTATTGTTGCTTCCACAAGAGACAAGAATAAACCGCGTTATATCAAACTAGAGACAGAGAACGGACCCGCGCTGGGTCTGCTTTATCCCGCTTCCGGTGAGACAAAAGGTTCGCATATTGTTGTGGGCATCATTAGTTTTTCACGGGCGAATGCAGAAATTATAAGCAGAGCCCAGCAATTACTGATTTTCAGCAGTGTCGGATTATTAATGTTCATTCTGCTGGTATTAGGATTAAGTTATCGATGGATCATTGACAGACCCTTGAAGCTGATCATTCAGACCATTGATGAATTTCAAACAGGAGAATATGTAAACCGGATACCCATCGTGCATCTGGATGAATGGGGACAGATATCTCATCACTTTAATATCATGGCTGATGAGATTCAGGATGTCATGAAGAGAAATCTGGAACTTAACAGGCATCTGGAAGACCGTGTCCGTGAAGAGACGCTTAAGGTGGTTCAGTTGCAAAAACAAGTTACCGATCTTAAACAATTAACGGCTTTAGGACAATTGACGGCCAATCTTGCCCATGATTTAGGCACGCCGCTCCATTCCATTGGCGGTCTGGCCAACCTTCTTCTGGAGCGAGGGGGATGGCCGCCGGATGTCGCCCATAAACTTAATCTGATTGTTCAGCAAACGCAACGATTGGATAACGTCATTCAAAATGTTCGCAGGGCTACACGCCTTCCGGAACCTCATTTTGAAATGTTGACCATTGGGCAAATATTAAGTGAGACGCTGCCTCTTGTCGAACCGTTCATGCAAAAAAATAACGTGGAAATGAAAGTGAGCATTGATGAAAATGTCAAACCTTTATACGTGGATCGTTATCGTATTCAGACGGCGCTCATGAATATCATCCAAAACGCTCTGGAGGCAATGCCGCGGGGAGGAGAAATAAATATATCGGCGCAAAATCTTTCCCCCCTGAATTTTGAGTCGATAACAATCAGTGATACGGGTGCGGGAATGACGCCGGATATCGTTGAAAAAGTGTGTGAACCGTTTTTCAGCACAAGGCGGGATGAAGGCCTGCGCGGCCTGGGATTGGCAATTGTCCGCGACATCATCAAAGTGCATCGCGGCACCATGGAAATAAAAAGCTCGCCCCAGGAGGGAACCACCATTATTCTTTACCTGCCGTTATCGTATAATCCGGAGCACGACCAGCAAAAACCTGCTTCAAGGCAGAATTGAGAAGACGCCGTTAATATCCGGCGGGTATTGTTCAAAGTTTTGGATGATTTTTATTTTGTTGAAGGTGAAGATCAGTTATCCGCTGATAATTTTTCATCCATCAGGCCATAACGGCGAATTTTCTGACGTAATGTTTTCCGGTCGATACATAAAAGCTGCGCGGTTTTGGATTGATTCCAGGAAGTTTCTTTCAGCATTTGTAAAATCTTGTCCCGTTCTGCCGACTCCAGCGGTGATAAATTCAATGGGGTGACCTCTTCTTTTTTTTCTTTTTGCTGCTGGAACTGCTCCGGCAGGTTTTCCGGAAGGATTACCTCGAAAGGCGAAAGCAGCAAAGTCTGTTGCAGAACATTTTCCATTTCCCGGACATTGCCCGGCCAGCTGTATGCCATAAGCAACTCCATCGCTTTTACTGAAATGCGCACATTAGGGTAACCGAATTTTTTCAGCAATGATTCAATCAGCAAAGGGATGTCCTCTTTGTGTTCTCTGAGCGGCGGAACCCGCAGGCGCACGATAAATCTGTATAGTAAATCCAGACGAAAGCGGCCGTTGCTTACTTCTTCATCAATATTTTTGTTGGCTGCCGCCAGCACGCGCACCGCCACGTGGTGAACTTCATGGCTGCCGATTCTTCTTACTTCGCCGTTTTGCATAAACCGCAAAAACTTACCTTGCAGGGCGGTTGACATTTCCGTAATTTCATCAAGAAGAACTGTTCCGCCTGCCGCTGATTCCAGTAATCCGGTATACTGATGAGACGCGCCGGTAAAGGATCCTTTTTCGTATCCGAACAGTTCCGATTCCAATAAATTATCGGGAATGGCCCCGCAATGGACTACGACAAAAGGTTTATCTCTGCGTGATGACATGCTGTGCAATGAACGGGCGGTCAATTCTTTGCCCGTTCCGCTTTCCCCCTCGATTAAAACACTGGCTGAAGCATCGGCAATACGCGCAATTTGTTTGTAGAATTCAACCATCATGGCCGATGAACCGATCAATTTCGGCTCTTCAGCCACCTGCGTTTGCAGTTTCATGCGCTTTTCCCGAAGTTCCCGCACATCAAGCACTTTTCTTACAATAGTACGACAGTCTTCAGGAGAAAAAGGTTTGCTGATATAATCCCACGCGCCCAGACTTATAGCCTCCATGGTTGTCTCCAAAGAACCGTAAGCGGTCATGAGAATAACCGGTAAATCCGGCCATTTCTTCTGCACTTCGCCCAGGAACTGCAGACCATCCATTTTAGGCATGCGGATATCAGACATGAGTAAATCATAGGATGAAAGATCCTGCGCAAGAGCTTCCTGAGCGGAGGTATAAGTTGTCACATCATAGCCGTCGAGACGCAGAACCTCCTGCAAAAATTCGCAAGCAACTTCATCATCGTCAATCACTAAAATATGTTTTTTCATAAAATTAACCTGTTTCTTATAATAAATCCTGTTTTTCTGATAAAAACAATTAAATAAAGAAAAGAAGATTATTAAGGCAGGGTCGCAATAAAAAATCCCGAGAGCTTTTTGCTGCCTAAAGCATTTTGAGCAATTATTTCACATTGAAATCTTTTTTCGCCGTTTTCTTCGAACTTTTTGACTATTTTACCGCTCACAATGATGGTTGCCCTGCCTTTTGTGTTTTCTTCGTCATCCCAATCAACCGGTTCTGTCATACTCAAAAAACGGGCGCTAAATTTTCTTAAATACTTGTTTTCAATCCAGGACGTCACGGCTTCGCTAACGATACCCATAATTAACATGCCGTGGGCAATAACATTTTTCATGCCGATCAGTTTGATGAAAGTTTGATCATGATGCAGAGGATTAAAATCACCGGAAGCCCCGGCATAACGGACAATATCAGTTCTGGTAATGGGCGCGGAAGTATAAACGGGCATTTCGTTTCCAATTTCAATATCGTTATAATTTACGACCATATCTTCCTATATTTCCATTAAGGTTGAGCGGTATTTCATTAACAGTTCGCCCTGCTGATTTATCAGTTCAGTCTCCAGGATGGTAACATCAATGGTTCTTCTTCCTTTTCCTTTTGTATACATCTCTACAACTTTCATTTTACGGGTAATGACATCGCCGGCATAAATGTTGTCAAAATATTCATATTCTTCTTCTCTGTCTAAAAGCCTGTTGAGGTCCATACCCAGAATTTTGATGGCGCCCATCAGTCCGCCGCCTGTCCAGAAAAAGGAACTTGTCGCGAAGGTCGGCGGAGCGACAATTCCTTTATAACCGGCTTTTTTCGCGGCTTCCTCATCATAATATATAGGATTGATTTCTTCCTTCCTTCCTTTTTGAGAAATGGCAATGGCAAACTCGATAATTTTATCTTTCTCTACTTTAAAAGTATAGGCGGGTAATTCCATTCCTATCTTTGATTTATCTGCCATCTTATCCTCCGTGTAGGTTTAACGGATACCATATTTCTCGCGGAATAGCACGATTTAATTACAAAATCATAATTGCCCCGATGTCATTTCAACCTCTTTTGGCAAGAATATAAAGCCATCCGTTCCTAACTCAAGACCGCTCCTTTTGCGGCGGAACCGACCAGTTTAACGTATCGCCGCATGTATCCGGCAGGGATATCACGCTTGGGTGCGATCCATTTGCTTAAACGTTCCCGCATGTCATTATCACTTATGGCCACGCTAAGCGAGCGCGCCGGGATATCGATCATAATTTCGTCACCATCGATGAGCGCCGCCATCGGACCGCCCACATGGGCCTCAGGCGATACATGGCCGATGCACGGCCCCGCCGTGGCGCCTGAAAAACGGCCGTCGGTAATGAGCGCCACATTCTTGATGCCGTATAACTCCAACCCCATAGTGACCGCAAGCGTCTCAGGCATGCCCGGGCCTCCTTTGGGGCCTTCATAGCGGATTACGATAACCGAACCTTCACGAATGGTACCCCCGCGAATGGCTGCAAGCGTCGCTTTTTCTCCATCGAACACCTGCGCCGGACCCTTAAAAACCCGCATTTCAGAGGAGACGGCCGAGGCTTTGACTACCGATCCTTCGGGAGCCAGGTTGCCAAAGAGAATGACCGTGCCGCCTTCGGCCTGAAAGGGATGGGCTTTGTCCGGGATGACTGTTTCATTGATGATAGCCGCTTCGGCGATTATCTTCTCAACCGTGACGCCTGCCACATTCAAGGCATCCATGTGCAGATCATTAGCCAGTCGTTTCATAACCGCCGGGACACCGCCCGCCATATAAAAATCAATTAACCCGTAGGGGCCGCTGGGAGAGATTCCGCACAGGGTCGGAATCTTGAGGCCCATTTCGTTGAAGCGCTCAAGGGGCAATTCCAGACCCAGTTCATGGGCGATTGCCGGCAGATGCAGGGTGGCGTTGGTTGAACCCCCGATCGCTAAATTTACCATCAGGGCATTTTCCAGCGCCTGCGGCGTGATAATTTTTGCGGCGGTCAGATCTTCATCAACCAGTTCCACGATCCGCTTGCCTGCCGCGCGCGCCACTGCCAGCCTGCCTGCGTGAAAAGCCGGAATGTTGGCCGAGCCGGGTAGCGCCAATCCCATGGCCTCGGTCAGACATTGCATGGTGTTGGCCGTGCCCATGACCTCGCACGATCCGCATGTGGCGGCTGTGCATGTGGCCAGTTTGTCGAGCGGGTCGGTATAATATTTATGGTCTGCCGCTTCATTTTTACCGGGCTTGAAGCGGATATCCCATGAATTGGGGCCGCCCGTGACAAAAATGACCGGCATGTTCAGCCGGGCTGCCGCCATGATCATGCCCGGTATGATCTTGTCGCAACTCGCGATAAAGACCAGAGCATCGTAGCGCATGCTTCGGACATGGGTTTCGATGATATCGGCAATGAGATCACGCTGGGCCAGAACAAAGCGCATGCCTTCATGCCCCTCGGTCATGCCGTCGCACGGCGCGGGCACATTGAATTCGAACGGCAATCCGCCCGCGGCATGAATCCCTTCCTTGACACGCTGGGCGATCGTGTTTAAGTGCATATGACCGGGGTTGATTTCGGTAAAGGAATTGGCTATCCCTATAATGGGTTTAACCGATGCTTCCTTGATGTCCACGCCAGTGCCCATAAAAATGTATCGTCTTACAATACTGATCGGGAAATCGCTTTCGTCGAAAATTGCCTGGCTTTTGGGCTTCTTCATAGAGACCTCCTCATTATGACTTTGAAAATGGAATCCGCCTCAGAACCGCGTAGGTGTAAGACGGATTGTTGTATTTAATGGAGAACGGGGAAAATTGGTTTTGACAACTCCTTTAAAATAATTTATTTTGAAACAGCCCACGCGCGCGTTTGCGATTATTTCTTTTTGCCTATCTGCCATTACGCAGAATAAACATTAACAGCGAAACAGACAATCATAAAAATCACCGCAATGTAACCGATTGCTCTGATTCTTGTTCGCATAAATTCTCCTGTTTGAATAATGTTTTTTCTTTTAACACAATTATATTTTTACGGCACGTTCTTTGTTGCTGTAAGAGACGCAATGATATGGGGCTGCAATGTCTGAGGATTTCCTTGTAATGATGTATTTATAAGGTTACCATAAGCAGTTACATAAAGATTTTGCTTTATTTTTTCTAATTTATCAATTCTTCCGCTTATTATCCATAAATCATCAATCGTCATAAAATAGCGGGATTTATATCGCTAATAGACGAAACTAATCATCAATGCCCATGAACAAATATGGATGCCGTTCGCTATCTTTTATGATCAATATCTGATTGACATAAAATCATTCTTCATATAGGTCGAGCAACGTAAAGATGGCGCTTTGATTTAAACTTGGTAAAATTTAAGGGAGATTTTTTTATGAGTAATGCTTTGATTGGTCCCATGCGGCCTAACTTTCTGATTTTAACCCCCGCCTGCGTGCTGCTGGGAATCGCTACTGCCTTTTGGTCGGGAGCTTCTCTTAATCCGTTATATATTATTCTTATTTTAGCAGGCGCTCTTATGGCGCATACCAGTGTCAACGCGCTCAATGAATACCAAGATTTCAAGAGCGGACTCGATCTTATCACCGTGAAAACACCATTTTCAGGCGGGACAAAAAGTCTACCTGAGAACCCCCAAAAGGCTCACCTTGCGTTGATTACCGGTTTAGTCAGCCTTATCCTTACGGCCAGTATCGGTGTCTATTTTCTGATGGAGCGCGGGCCGTGGCTATTGCCTGTCGGCATTCTTGGGATTATCATTATATATTCTTATACACCATTCATTACGCGTCATCCGATTTTGTGTCTGATTGCCCCGGGGCTTGGATTCGGGCCATTAATGGTAATGGGCACTGATTTCATGCTGACCGGCCATTATTCCTGGATGGCCGCATGGGCTTCACTGGTGCCGTTTTTTCTGGTCAGTGATCTGCTGCTCCTTAATCAATTCCCCGATGTTGAAGCTGACAGGCAATTTGGCAGAGACCATCTGCCCATACGAATAGGACGCCCCTTAAGCGCCATCGTGTATATTGCATTTTTAATTTTGACTTATGTGTCGATTATTGCCGGATGCCTGTTGAAATTGCTTCCTTCGGGAGCTCTTATGGGCCTGGTTACACTGATTATGGCTGTTCCGGTGATGCGCGGCGTCATGCGCCACGCCGATGATGTTTCCTGTCTCATCCCGTTTATGATTAAAAACGTAATAATCAATGTCAGCACGCCTGTGTTTGTCGCTCTTGGATTATTTTTTGCGCGCCGTTAAAAACATGGCAAGTAAGGCACATGTGCTTAAATAAAAAATGTTCCGGTATTTTTGCATGAAGCGAGGCGAGCTTCCCCGGCTGATTTATTTCATTTAATCAGATGATTATTCCCGATTCAGAATGAAACTATAAAGATTTTGTGGATCATTGCTGCCTGCATCTGGAGCAATGGTCATATTATTGAGCTTGCTATTTCGATCCAGATTGGAAAATCGAAAATCGTTCCCATGAAAACGGCCGTTCTGAAAACCATTGGTTTAGACTTTACATCGTGGATGCCGTTTAAGATGGGAGTTACCGACAAACAATATTGTACTGGGCCGCATGGAATATCCTGCCAATGACTGGATTTCCTGTAAGGTAATATTTATCATGCATACTCCTGCGGAATGCCATTATCCGGTCTTCGGCTAACTTTTCATCCATGCTGTAGTATAAACATGCTCTTAGAATTAAAGTTTTGGTGAAAATAAAATATCTACAACGTTGCGGACGTATTGCTCATCTGTAATGCCGTAAGTAACTTCCTCCGGAAATGGCGTTACAGAGCGAAAATGACCGGCAATATCATTAAAAAGTTTTACACGCGCGTCCGGGTTGAGTTCATCGCGTCTGAGCATAGCCTGAACGGCGACGGCTGCTTCCTGCGGAGTAACAAGCTGGCGCAGGCGGGCACACAGATGCGGGTAGGAACGCAACGAATTAAATTTACCAGCCACTAATTTACTGACGTCCGGTTCAGCCAGCTCCGGATTTCTGACAACAATGGTATTGGCGGCAAAGTCTCCGAGCCGCTGCGCCCGGCCGCTGACTAAGCAGGCTAAGCCTCCCACAGCATACAATGCGGGCAGGTTGTCTATAAGACGCATAATGTTGCGAATTACAATCTGACTTGCCTGCAGACGCAAACCCTGCACATCCATGACACGAAGCCGCAGCAATTTTTTACCCAGCGTTTGTCCGCGCCAGTACCATTCCAAAACAATAGCATAACCAATGGAAATAATAAAATAGGCTATGATATACAAAGCGCTGCTTAAATCAACACTAACGATCTGAAAAAATTTCAGCAATGATCTTATAACCATTGTCAGAGTGAGAATACAGCCTATATCTACCGTCCATGCCAGAGCGCGGATTATGGGGCCGGCCAGAGTTAAAGAAAAGAGAATGCCTTCCGGTGTCCTGATTAAGAGTTTATTGGTTTTATTACTGTCCATGGCTGTTTCTCTTCGTTCCTGAAAGTCCCAAAAATAATACTAGCGCAATAAATTCAACTATTGCGAATCCCGTTTTAAGAGCGTAAGGAATAATGGGCTCATGGTATTGCGATATGAAAGCTTCAATAAATCCCGCCCATGTCAGCATCAATGCGATGCCAAAAATTAAAGTGACAATGTCTCCGGATACTTTTCTCAGCCGGCTTTTCAGCGGCACGCGTTCTCCCCAGCCGATCATTGCCGAAGCCAGAACCAGGCCGGTCTGGCCGGCCAGTAATAAAGCCGGGATCTCTATTACACCGTGCGGAGAGAGCCAGGCAACAACGAATGTTGTTTGCGAAGCTAAAATGTAATCAAGAACAACAGCGCCCAGCATAACGCCATTATAGAAAAGTAATAAAACCGTTCCAATACCATAAGTAGCTCCGAGAGCGATCATAAAAATGCTGACATGTGTATTATGGGTCATATAAAAAGCCGTACCGCGCATTTTTGTGTTTTGCAGTCGATCTTCTTTATTTGTTTCTTCTTCCATTACACGTTTGGTTGGTGAATCCTGTAAATGAGAAAAAGGTATAAGGATCGCCTTGGCATCGGGATCGATGGTGATAGCCGCACCGCCGAAAATGCACCCGGCCATGATGATTGCCAACGCTAGTAATAAAGCCTGAATATGGCGGCGAAATGTCTGCGGAAAAATGACAAAAAACCATTTGAGTGGTGAAAAGCGATGCGGCTTTTCCCGATTTTCATGAACTTCACCGTAAGACCTCGCAACCAGTGATTCCAGATAATGACGGATTTCCGGTTGGGCGGAAAAAGTTGTTATCTTGGCCAAGTCTGCTGCTGCGCGCTGGTAAAGATATTGAAAGCGTTTGACTTCATCCAGAGTCATTTTTATTTCCGGTTCGCTCTCGATTTTATTCAGACCGGATTCCAATTCCTTCCAGAAAGTCTCTTCCTCTTGTAAAAATTTCTGCAGGTCAATAATCATATGAGCTGCCTCTGTTTTACGTTAATATATTGAGATACAATTTGTGTACACATATTTTCGTTTTCCAAAATGGAAAAATTGATACCTCTCAGTCGCAAAACTTTTTTAATTTCCAGGAGGTTATGCAACATGATGTGACCGCCCAAATCCTGATATATAGCATCCAGTGAATCAACAGCGGGTGGCGAAAAGAGATTTTTTATCCCCCGCGGTTTCATCATATTAACTAAAATCAGATGCTTTCGGCTGATCAACTCCACATTTTTTATAAAACTTTCCGCTAACACCGGGTCATCAAGGCTGGTAAGAAATATGAGCAAGGCACGCCGTCGCAGTTTTTGTCCAATAAACATAAATAGATCATCAAAATCAGGATTAACGATCTGCGATTGTAAATTATAGAGAGAATCACGGTAAACATTGAAATGTGCCGCTCCGTTTTTAGCTTTAACAAAGGAACGCACGCGGTCGTTGAATGCCAGCAGGCCGAAAATATCTCCCTGTTTTTCGGCAACAAGCCCCGTAATTAAAGAAGCCGTAATAAAACGTTCCAGCATGGTTGCCGGATAAATATCATCAGCCATACGATGCTGTGCGGTCAAGTTGTTGGCATTGCGGGCGCTGAGACGGGATGCATCTAAAACAATGTATACTTCCTGCGTCTTTTCAACCTGGAAAACCTTGGTCACCGGGCGGCCTCGCCTCGCGGTTGCTTTCCAATGGATGTAATCATAACTGTCGCCGTAAACATATTCGCGTAATTTTTCAAATTCACGTCCCTGGCCCACTTGACGTTGCGCATGAATGCCGAACATGCCCCGGTTCAGAAAAAGAGCAGCTAAAGATTTTCTTTCCCTTGCAAGATTTGGATATACACGTACTTCCATATTAATACTTTGCGCTTTGCGGCAAGACCATAATCCGAAGGGGGAAGAAACTTCCATGTAACATTGTTTTAATTTAAAATTGCCGCGCCTTTGGCCGGTGCACGGCCAGGAAAAAAGCGACAATTCATTTTCCGCAGTTATTCTAGCTAAAAAATATTCATTCTCGACAGAAAGTTCTTCCGGAAAAGCCAGTCCGAGGCGGATCATTATCGCTTTAGCCCGCGAAGTTCTTATTTTAAATTCAATGGCTCCTTTTTTTTGGCTTGATAGACGCACTATCGGCGGGAATTCAACGCTGATGCCGGTAAAACGCAGTTTAGCCAGAGTTGCATCGATAGCCGCCAGAAATACAAACAAGGCAATTATGCCGTAAGACGATTCTTCGGCTGCCGTGAAGATTGCACCAATAATCATAAAAGGCAAAATGATCAGGGCAAACCAGAAGAGTAATTTGTTGCGCGGAGTAATCATCGGGGAACGCCTACTTTGGTCAGGACATTTTGAATGACTTCCTTAATGGTCAATCCTTCAATTTCGTACTCCGGTCTTAAAATCAAGCGATGCTCCATAACAGGAATAGCCATATATTTGACATCATCGGGGGTGACGAAATCCCGGCCTTCTATGGCGGCAAAGGCACGGCAGGCCAGAAGAAGCGCCTGAGTGGCACGGGGACCGGAACCGACCATAACGCTTTCATGCTGGCGTGTTTCACGGATAACTTCGACGATATAGTTGATCAATTCCTCTCGAATGACGATTGTTTCCAGAGCCGTTCGCAGCGCTGCCAAATCTTCTTCGGAAATAACTTTTTTTACGCCGCCCTGTGCCAGAATGTTTTCGGGTGATTCTTGCCCTGTCATACGCCGGGCTAGAGAAAGCTCATCTTCCTTCGTCGGATAATCCATGACGATTTTTAACATAAATCGGTCTTTTTGAGCTTCGGGTAAAGGATATGTTCCTTCATATTCAATTGGATTTTGTGTGGCAAAGACCGTGAAGTTGGGTGAAAGATGATAGGTTTCCCGATCAATGGTAACCATTCTTTCCTGCATGGCCTGCAAAAGCGCAGACTGAGTTTTTGCGGGCGCCCTGTTGATTTCGTCTGCCAGTAGTAAAGTCGTAAAGAGAGGACCTTTGGCCAGCAAAAATTCATTTTTCTGCATGTTAAAAACATTGGTACCGGTGATATCAGCCGGCATCAGATCCGGCGTAAACTGAATTCGGTTGAATTCGCACCCAAGCACATGCGCCAGTGTTCTCACCAGCAGCGTTTTTGCTATGCCCGGTACTCCTTCTACCAGGGCATGCTGCCCGGTAAATATGGCAATAAGAGATTTGTTTACGGCATCATTCTGCCCGATAATGACTTTGGAAATCTCCGCCTTTGCCGCAGATAGAATACCCAGAATTTGTTCAGTGTTCTTCATTTGTAGTTCCTCTCTGTCAAGATTTTAATTGCTTCATTGTATATTTTGATAATAGTATTTTCTTTTATAAAATGTTCTTTTTGCGCCAAAATAAGATTTTCTATTCTTTCCCGCCGGGGGGCCGTATTTTTACGGCTGAAGTTAGCAGTCTTTTCCCATTCTGCAAGACAGACTCTCAAAAGGGATTCGCGGAAAATCGAACGCCGCAGCATGTTCACAAATCCGGATATGTAATCTTTGCTAGAGTCAATATTGCTCGGCCGGTCATTTTCATCATCCTTTGCCGGAACGAGGCTGGAAGAATTTTTCCATATAAAAAGTATGCCTAAAATAATAATACTGATCAATAACCCCCGGAGATGATATTTGCCAAAGAGTGAAGCGATGCCGGGATTTTCATTAACTCCGAGATGCGTTTCATCAAAAATAATTTTATTGTGAGGACCGGCAAGCCACGTCAGCAAAGTGGGGTAGCGTTCCTTGAGCATAGCTTCGTTGCTGATAAAATAGGAATCAGTAGCCAGTACGATGCTGCCGCGCCCGAATCTTCTCTCCATCATAACGGGATGTCCCGATACAGTATACTGGCTAATCCAGTCAGATCCGGTATTTTCAAAGTAAGTTATTGCATGCCAGGAAATATTAGGGGGGAGTAATTCTGCTGCGCCGGACGAAAGAACCGCCATCGACTTTGCGGAACCTTCTTTGTCCTCCGCAAGGCTAAATTGCCAACGCTGGGCAAGCGAAATAAAGCATGGCCTCTCATCTGATTTCTCTTTTTTATCAGGTTCTTTTTTTTCGGTTGTTTCTTTTTTATCTGTCACCGGAGATGAAAAGGTCTGAGGCATAAGCGTAATAACAATACGCCCGCCATTTGAGACAATGCGTTCCAGCTTTTTTACATCATTTTCCGGCATGGAGCTCAATAAATGTTCATCTACGCCAAAATAGAAAAAAGTTGATTTATTGGCATCGGTGATTTTGTCTTCCTGACCATAATTGCGCTGTACATTCAGGCCGCTCAGTGCACCAAAGCTTTCATAAAGCGCTTTCGCACCCAGTGGATCAGTGCGCAGCGATGAATAGGCAGGATAAACATCGCCCGCTTCAAAGCTCAGGACAAAGAGTTGCATTGTCCCAATGATAAAAGCGGTAAAAATGATCAGCAGCAGGATTATTTTGGTTTTATAATTTATTCGCAATTGCGGTTATCCTTGTCTGATTTTCTTTAAATCTGCGGAAATTATCATCAGTAACTTCGTGCATTCCATACCACACGCCTTCATAAATGTGCATGTTACCGGAAAAGGCCGCCAGTAGTTCCGGTACGTCGTGCGCCTTGCGGTTCAATTCATGCTCATATTCTTTGTTGGATTTAAACCGGGCAATGATTATTACTTTTTGCAGGGCAAGCTGCGCCAGGCTCGCCAGGTACAATGCCCGCAGTGCGGAACGCAAATCGCCCTGTTTTATTAAATCTTCAGCTATTTTAAACCAGCCGTCAGCCGGCAACTCATCGGCCTGCGTATCTTCCCGGGATATGTCCGGCTTGGAAATTATTGGTTTTAAAGATAAATCCTGAGAATTTGACAGATAATTTTTATAAATGTGCCATAAAACAAATGCCAGAATTAAAACGGCGATTCCAATCAGCCCGTAAATCAGCATGCGTATTGCTTGCATCCATTTACCGTATGTCGGCGTTGTTGCTGAGGATGGCTGCGTCCAGCTTGACAGATAATCTACAATCCATTTAAAAATTTTTTTCAGCCATTTTTTAAATGGTTTTAACCAGTATTTTATGGAATCGATCATACCTGTAATGAGCTTGCCAATAATGCTGTCACCTTCCTTTTTAGTGATTTTTTCCTTCGGCATTCGCCAACTATATTCACGCTGACTGATGACATCACTTATGGAATGGTCAAGTTCAGAGGCGGAAATGGTTTTATCAACGGATTGGTCGTTTGTTTGAGAAGGCGCGCCTTCAGCGGCGTAAACTGAATTAAACGGCAGGCATAAGTTCATAGCGCCCAGAAAAATAATAATGGCGAGAATCGATTTGGCGGCAGTGGAGAATTTACTAAGCTCAACGTGCAGATCTTCGCCGGTTTTCATTGAATCGCCATAGAAACATCGCAACACATAGACTGCTTTGACCAGCGGATTCACTGCCAGATAAGTAGCGCTGACTGTCACCGCCAGTAACGTGGTGTTAAACATTCCCCATGTTGCGCGGGAAAAAGAGGTCTCCACACCGAAAAATGTGCTTAAAACGGTGGGGCAGATCAAAATGATGATGGCCAGATTGATAAAAACAAAAATGGTGAAAAGCGAATAAATCATAATGAAAATATGATTTTGCGCGACGGAAATATTGGCCTGTTTTAATGCGGTCAGGTACACCTCTTTTACATCACCCGTTTTCCCATTTCCGGTGACAGAAACATTATTGTAAAAAGCATATACCCAGGCAAAAGGCAGGGTTAAAACCATGGATACGGGCAAAACGAATAAGGCTGTCGGCTGGATGGCTGACTGTACGGTGATTAAACGCAGGATTCTGCGAAAGGTCCAAGGGGGCGGTTCTTCTCCCAGCAATTTTGCCCGCAGGCGGGCGGAAAATACCGCCTGCCAGCATTTCATCCAGATATAAAGAAATGTCAGCGATAAAGCGGATTCGGCGAGATACGTTTCAGCAAAGGTGCTGCGGCTCATATCCGCCCAAAAATAGAGAAAAGCGAGGATAAAGGGCAGGCTTCCCAAATAATATAATGCGTAGGCATCTTTGGGTAAAATACGCAAAAGGTGCGTTGCTTCTTCGATGATATCAATAGCATCCTTCCCCTGTGTAAGATCATTTTTTCGTTTCATTTGTTTATGCTTTTCCAGATTGTTCCTTCGTGAAAGGAAGTGGGAATAGAAAGCAATATTTCACCCAGATAATAGAAAAAAAGCCAAGCCATTAAGATCCCCAGCCCAACAAGAGTTATTCTTTTCAGGTAGCGCAGGCGAAAACGTTTGATAAAAGGAATTTTCAGAAGGTTTTGCATACACTGCGCGCAAAGCATTCTGTCATCATGTTCGGTTACACATTCCCGGCAGAAATATTTTTTACATTCCGGGCATAGAACCGCTGCTTCCCGCTCAATATGATTAAAGCAGCGCCGCGCAGATAAATCGGTCATAATTTATCCTTCGGCACTTCAGCTTCTTCGCCGATACCAAAGAGCTGTTTCTCTTGAATCAACGGGGTAATAATATCGATGACTTTTTTTGCCGTGCTCAGACGTCTTAAAGAATATAATTCCTCTTCACTGACCATTGTGTAAAGGTGGCAAACACAAGTAGGTCCCATAGCCAGATTGATCAGAAAAAAGATAATAATAAATAAAGCAGCTACATAGCAAGGCAGCGCCATAAACTTAAATTTATAACCCAGAATTGCACAAACCAGTAAAAGAAAAAAGAATACGATGTTCCAAACCAAGAACCGGATAGTTTTGCGGATCATTATCGCCTGGATATCTTCATAATAAAATCTTTTGTAATCCTCGGTAGCTCCTGTGTAATATATGCAGAGGAGATGATCTTTGCCCAGCCAGAGTTTTACCCATATTCTGGAGACATCAAAGAAACTTATATGTTTGGGGCCTCGCCCGGGTAGTTTTTTATATTCTTTTTCCCGCATAACTCATCACTTTAGATTATATAAATTTACCCAAAACGAATGCCCATCCTGCGATTTGGAAACCGGATATAACCATCGCGGCGATGAAACGCGCTTTTGTTCGGGGAATGATGCTGCCCGGCGCCTTCCAGTAACGAATGGCGACGTAAATACTGACGGGCGCGGTGATAATTGTTATCCAAAAGATCAGCAAAGGAAGTATCGCGATATAAAGTGCGATACTATCGTAAAGCGTCCGGTGTGTCTCCAGATTTTTCATTTTATTTTTTTTCTTTCCCGCCTCCAGGCAGGAAGGGCAGAAATGCCCGCCATCAAATTCCACATCACACAAGGAGCATAAAAAACGACCGCAAGAATCGCAGTGTATAACAGCTTTCTTCTGCGGATGAAAAAAACAGCCGGCCTCCTCCATGATTAAACTTTCCGCAGGCCGCTTTACAATCTCTCTGTTCAGAGCAGAAAATGTTTTGATTAAAAGCTCAGCCTTACAGGAAGGGCATTGTGAAAAATCCGCCCCGTTGAAGATCTCCCGAGGCAAAGGCATTTTGCATTTGGAACAATTAATCGTACGGCTATCCATATTAAACTTTCTTTTTTATGATCACGCGCGTATTGCAAATCCGATCGTGGAGAGCTCTTTTTTCGTCGTCAAAAGCCACCATCAGGTAGCCTATTCCCAGAATAATACCACTTAACATATGAGCAAAGTAGCGTCCAAAGGCCTTTAAATAAGAGACCTTTCCGCCATCGGCATTGATTACTTTTATCCCGCTCACCATTTTACCGGGAGTTGCGCCGAATTTTCCGATAAAAAAAGTATAGTAGGTAATAACAAATGCATATTGCACAAATGTAAAAACCATCCTTGAAGGATCAAAAAATGCCGGTTGTTTTTTGGGAAAAAAATCAAATCCGAAAGCAAAAAACAACGCCATCGTAAAAATCCACATAATAATGCCGTCAACAAAAGCTGCACCGGCTCTTATCCAAAAACCGGCATAGTTCATTTCAATGGATAAGTCTGCGCCTTCCTTTAACCGCTGAAAAAAGGCCGGTTTGCAGGAGGCACAAATTTTAGCATCACCATATTGAACAAGGTCGCTGTCAGGGAAGGCTATACCGCATACAGAACATCGGTTTTGATTCAATGCGTCAGAAACAGAATCCATAAAATATCCTCGCTTTCTTATTTTGATTTTATGACGTGCAAGCCCGGAAGCAGATCATAAAGCATAAGCATTACTTGATCACGCCGCCGCATAGATATTTTGAAAATAATTTGAGGCTAATAATACAAGTTCTTAATCATATTGCAAGCAATAAATGAACACATTTTAAAAAAATCAATGTTGGTAACCGATTCGGTGAAGGTGTTTTGCAAATGTTACAGGATTGAAATCCCCTGATGTTGACGGGAAAAATTATTATCGCCACGTCAACCGATTTAAAAAATCCGCCACTTCCGGAAAAACATTACGGGTGATTTCTCCTCTGATGATGCCATGAAGATGAAAATGAACCTCCCGGTATGTTTTATCGGGAGACGAAATGCACTTATAAATATTCCTGCCGCTTTTTCCCTCTACTTTGGGGTCATTGTCCGCCTGAATAATCAGCGCGGGGATGAAAAGAGTGGGGAGCGCCGCGTATACTTTTTTCATCAGCGCCTTGACCTGCACGATGCTCCGTACGGGACAACGGTGATAGTTGATATCCGGGTTGTCGGGGTGGTTTACGACAAAATCCCTGTGCAGGCGTTTGATATTCATGGCGGAAAGAAACAAATTCCACCGGTCGAGCTGTTCCGCAAATCTGGAAGAAAAACTTTTGAACTTAAGCGGAGCGCTGATGGAGATCACAGCCTTGAACGCCCCAGGCTTGGTGACGGCCTGATGAAGCGCTAGTCCCGCGCCGGTTGAAAAACCGGCCACAACGATTTGTTCGCAGCAGGCTTTCAGAATGTTGTGTCCCCGGTTCACGGAATCCACCCAATCATAAAAGCTTTGCTCCGCCAGATCCAGCGCGGAAGTTCCGTGTCCCGCAAGTCTTGGCGCGTAGACAGTGTATCCCTGTGAATATAAAAAATCCGCCCACTCACGGACTTCCTCCGGCGCGGCCATGAGACCGTGGATCAGAAGCACGCCGCGATTTGTTTCCGGATGATGCAGAAGGTAGGGCTCTCCGATGTGACGGGGTTTTGTTTCGCCTTCCAGAAAGTGTTTTTTATAATCCCTTTCAAAAAGCAGGGATTCCTGCTGCATCAGTTGCTTACATTCGTCCGAGATTGACATAGTTTTGAAGTATCACGCCCTGATGGCCGAAGGGGCCGGTTTGTTAAATATCTTTAATGCCATTAGACGGCCTTTTGGAAATAGACGATATAAATCATCGCGTAGTGAAGCCCGCCGCCGATCAGCACCATGATATGAAAAAGCTCGTGAAAGCTGAAGATTCCTGGGATAAGCTTCGGTTTCTTCGTCGCGTAGATTATGCCGCCCAGCGTAAAAAACATTCCGCCGGCAAACAGCAAAATTCCCTGCGCGAGGTTCATATATGAAAGTATTTGTTTAAGAGGAATGAGGGCGATCCAGCCCATGACCAGATAGATAACGGCATAGAGAACTCTGGGCGCACGCGGGAAAAAAAGTTGAGAGATAATTCCCAATCCCACCAATCCCCACTGAATAGCCAGGATGGACCAGCGCCACGTACCGTTCAGATACATATAACAAATAGGAGTAAAAGTTCCGGCGATCATGCAAAAGATGGCGAGGCGATCCATTCTCCGCCAGAGAGACTTCTCATTTTCTTCTTTCTTAAAGGCGTGGTATAATGTGCTTGCCAAAAAAAGAAAAACTATCGAACCCCCATAGATCAGGGCCGTAATCAACGCTGATGCCGAATATCTCGCGACCAGCGCTAAAAATACAGTACCCACCGCCGCCGCGACGGCGCCGGCCAAATGTGAATAGAAATTAAAAGATTCCTGTTTTTTTATGCTCATGATGCTTCCCTTTTGCCAGTAACTTTTTTGTCATTCAAGGGAAGATTATAGTGGCCTGATAAAGGTGCCATGACCCGCCCGAACTCCAAATACTTCTAACATATTTTATATTAGAATACAGTTATTTTTCAATTGCAATAATCCATTGGAGATCGAATGTATTGATTTAATTCATGAAAGAGATAAAACACTGATTATTTCCATCCCGCTCCCCGAAGCCCTGGGGAATCACCGGAAAATTATTTACGAATAATAACCGAATGGGTTTTCAAGGATATCATTTAAAGAATACCCGGCTATCAACAATAGATACGTCCTTGCTCTTTTCGTGGACGATAACCGGATTCAGATCTATCTCGGCGATATCCGGCACCGTTGCCAAAAGCTGTGATACGCGGCAGATGACGTCGCAAAAGGCGTCTATGTCAGCTGTCATTTTTCCTCTTGCCCCTTGCAGCACCGGATAAGCGCGTAGTTTTTTGAGCATGTCCATCGCTTCGCTTCTTGTCACCGGAGCGAGGCGAATGGACGTGTCCTTGAAAATTTCGAGAAAAATGCCACCCAGGCCGGCTATGACAATTGGCCCGAAAACCGGATCCTGGCGTCCGCCGACGAAACATTCCACACCATCTTCCGCCATTTTCTGAATCAGGAAGCCGTCAATGGCCGGCTGCGGCTTAATTTTTTTGAAAGCGTCGTTCATGCCGGAAATGGCTCTTTCAAGTTCCTTATGATTATTAATATTCAATCGCACGCCGCCCACGTCGGATTTATGGGACGCGTCGCGGGAAAGAAGCTTTACGGCGACGGGGAAATCAAGTTTGCATTTACCGGCTTCTTTTGCTGACTTGACGGTAACGCCGTCTACGCATCGAATGTCCGCGGCCTCGGTAATTTGCAGGGATTCATTTGTCAGGGGAATACGTTTTTCAGCAAGGCAGAGGTTTTTAATTTTATGGATTGCGTTAAGGTCGATAGAAGAAAAAACACTTCCCTCCCTGGTATCCCTTGCTGTTTTTTCTTCGTAATAGGTGGCTGACACATTAAGCGCCTTGGCCGCCATCAATGGTGTTGAAAAGACCGGATATCCCTGGTCTTTCGAGATACTGAGCATTTCAGGAGCGTCGGTGCCCACGGTTACGGCAACCGGTTTTTGATATTTTTCCACCAGTCTGCTGACATTACTTAAGAAATCGCGCGACATTTCCGCTTCGTAACTGGATATATAAAGATGATTGAACAAAACGCCGTCGACATCCGGAAGTTTCAATGCCTCTTCCAGAATTCTGGTAAAGATGGTGTAATCAAAAATTTCTCCAAGATCCAGAGGGTTTTGATGGGCAATGACCCGCGTGTGATAAATTGTTTTTACCGTATCGATAAAAGCCGGGGGAAACTCAACCAGAGAAAAGCCGAATTTGGCGCAGGCATCTACGGTCAGTACAGCATGTCCGCCGGAACGGGAGAGGATGGCGACACGTCTGCTTTTCATCAGAGGAAGCCGGATAATTTTCACCGCGTTGATAAAGTCGATGCCATCCTCCGCGCGGATGATCGCGGCTTGCCTGAAACAGCCGTCGACCACCGCATCGTCTGCGGAAAGGGCGGTCGTGTGGGATTGGGCGATCCTGGCGGTGAGATTGCTGCGATTGGATTTTTGGACGATGATAGGTTTATCCGACCGTAGGGCAAGATCAAAAAAAGCCCTGCCGCGTTTAAATCCTTCCAAATACATGGTAATAATATCGGTTTTTTCATCTTTGATCAGGTAATCGAGAACATCCACTTCGTCGATCTGTAATTTGTTGCCGACAGCCGCGAATTTGCCGGGGATAATGGCATTGTCGCCGAAATCTCCAAGGTAGGAACCGCCGACCCCTCCGCTCTGGGCAATCATGGCCACACGTCCGCCGGGGGGTGTTTCAGCAAAGAAAGCAAAGGGCATCATCATTTTAATATCGAAATTCAGCGTTCCGATGCAATTGGGGCCAATGAAGCGGATGTCGTATCGTTCGGCAATATCCAACACCTTTTTTTCCAGAATATTCTGTCCTTCAGAGTATTCGCTAAAGCCCCCCGATTCGATGACAATCCGTTTAATGCCTTTTCTTCCGCAGGCCTCCATATAATCGGGAACGGTCTGCGCCGGAGAAATGATAATGGCGACATCGGGAATCTCGGGAATTTTATCGACGCTGTCATAAACATGCGCGCCGGCGATATCTCCTTCTTCCCGGCTGACGCCGTAAATATTTCCTTCATATCCTTTCCGCCGGTTGTTCAGCACGATGATGTGTCCCAAATTGATTTTCTTTACGGATGCTCCGATGACGACCATGCTGCGCGGATAGAAAAACTTTTCCATTTGTTATTTTAATCCTTTCTCACCCCACCATTTATAGGCAATTCAACAGATCATGCAAAATCGCAGGGAAATTATTTGCCTATTTTTGATTGAATACGGTTCTGGTATTCAATAATTTCGTTTCTCAAAATGTTAAGATCGGCGATGCGGTCATCAAGCCTTCGCAATTGATTGCCCATTAATTCCAGCAGTCGCCCCAGGACCTTATCATTAGATTTTTCAATTGTCCACATCGCTTCGAGTTCCTGCATTTCCGATAAGGTCATGCCCATTATTTTCAGGCGTTTGATCAGTTTCAGGCGCCGCAGATCCATGTCGGTATAAACCCGGCGTCCGCCTTCCATACGCTTGATGGAATTGAGCAGGCCAATTTCTTCGTAATAGCGAATGGTACGCTGGCTCATGTCCAGTTTTTGGGCTATTTCACCAATGGTGGTGAATGGCTCGTTTGCGTCTTCCATGTTTTTTGATTCCTCTTTGGATTATGAGTTGTACTGTTCTTTCAACTCTCGCTTTAAAATTTTTCCTGACGGATTTTTGGGCAGTTTATCGGCGATGAATACTTTTTTGGGGCATTTAAATCCTGCCAGATGTTCCTTGCAGTAGGCGACAATCGCCTTCTCATTGAGTGAAGAGCCCTTCTTCGGCACGGCTACAACCGCGACAATCTCTATCCACTTGGGGTCGGGCAGGCCAATCACCGCCACCTCTTCGATGGCCGGATGCCGGTACAGCACTTCCTCGACTTCACGCGATGCCACGTTCTCGCCTCCGGTTTTGATCATGTCCTTCTTGCGGTCGACTACTGACAGATAACCGTCACTATCGAAACATCCAAGATCGCCGCTATGGAACCAGCCGAATTGAAAAGCTTCGGCCGTTTTTTCCGGGTCATTCAGATATCCGGTCATGACATGGCCGGACCGGTGTACAATTTCTCCAACCTCTCCCAGGGGGACAAACTTGCCGTCATCGTCCATGAGGCGTGTTTCCACGTTGAGCACCGGTTTGCCCGCGGATCCCGGCTTCAAAAGCTGGTCTTCAGGTTTTAAGATGGTGGCCACCGGCCCCATTTCCGTCTGGCCGTAATAATTCCAAAGCTTCAGACCATGGAAGGTAACGGACAACTGTTTGATTATTTCCACCGGCATGATACTGGCGCCGTAGGCAGCCTTTTTCAGACTGGCGTGGTTGTAATTCCTGAATTCCGGGTGGTTCAAAATTCCGATCCATACAGTCGGCGGGGCAAACATATGCGTGATCTGGTACTTTTCTATGAGCTTAATCATTTCCAGAGGATCCGCTTTGTGCATGATCACATTGGTGGCTCCGATATACAGATAGGGCATAAGGAAGCAGTGGAGCTGGGCGCAATGGAAGAGGGGCAGGGCGTGGAGGCTTACATCGTCGGTTTCGTACTGGCCATCAAAGATACAGCTGTGATACTCCGACATGAGCGCCCTGTGCGAGAGCATGGCACCTTTAGGTTTTGACTCTGTACCGCTGGTATAAGGAATTTGCACGATATCTTCCGCGCTGACCTCCACCTGAGGTTCATCGAAGGGCATGTTTAACATTTCCGTGATCAGGTTGAAGAAGCCTTCGGGGATGATGGAATCCCCCAAGGGGATGAAGCCCCACTTTTCTACGGAAGAGAATTTATTCTGGCTTTGAGCGATAATCGGATACAGTGTGTCTTCTACAATGAATATTCGCGAACCGGAATGATTGATGATATAAGCTATTTCCTCGGCATTGAGCATGTAGTTGATAGGGACCTGAATGGCGCCGATTTTGGCCAGGCCCATCATGCTGATGGGATAAAGATGGGAGTTGTATGCGTAGACCGCCACCCTGTCGCCTTTTTTAATCCCGCAGCTTGTCATGAGATTGGCAAAACGCCTTGCTTCCCGCTCGAGATCATAGAATGAAAGTTTCAAGTCACGGAAGATAATGGCCGTCTTGTCACCATATTTCGTTGCCGCCCTGCGGGCCATATCTCCGATGGTATCGCGATTGATGATGTTGCTCATATGTTTTAACCTTTCAGTTCCTTGTATCTTTAAGATTGATATTTTTTTTCGAATATTTCCTTCATTTTAAATTTCTGAATCTTGCCGCTGGCTGTCATCGGGTAGCCCTCGACGAACTCCCAGTATTTGGGAATCTTGTGACGGGCTATTTTCCCTTTGCAAAATTCAATGAGCTCTTCGGCCGTTGCCGTTTGTCCGCTCTTTAGCTGAATGGCGGCCAGCACCTGTTCGCCATATTTTTTATCGGCAATGCCGATAACCTGCACATTCATTACTTTGGGATTTTTATAGAGAAATTCCTCCAGTTCGCGGGGATATATGTTTTCACCGCCGCGGATGATCATATCCTTGATTCGCCCGGTCACTTTGAAATATCCCTGTTCATCAACCGTTCCCAAATCTCCCGTATGGAGCCAGCCTTCCTTGTCGATGGTTTCTGCTGTTGCCTCCGGCATTTTATAATAGCCCTTCATGACGCAGGCGCTTCTTGTTACGATCTCACCCTGCACATTTGTGGGCGTGTCTTCGCCCGTTTCCGGATCAATGATCTTGCCTTCGATATCGGGCAGGAGCCGGCCGACGGATGCCACGCGCAGCTTCACAGGATCATCGCGCCGCGTCATGGTCATGACGGGAGAAGATTCCGTCTGACCGAAGGCAATGACGATTTCGGAACAGTGCATTTTCGTGCGCACCTGATTCATCGACTCCTCCGGACAGGGGGCTCCGGCCATAATGCCCGTGCGCAGAGAACTCATGTCATATTTTTCAAAATCGGGATGATTCAGCATCGTCACAAACATTGTCGGCACGCCGTTGACGGCGGTGCAACGCTCCGCGGCGATAAATTGAAGCGCTTTGAGCGCGTCAAAAGATTCCAATATGACCATGGTTGAACCATGGTAAATGCAGTTAAGCGTGCTCATCACACATCCGAAACAGTGAAACATCGGCACCTGAATCAGCAGGCTGTCTTTTTGAGTCATGCCCATGACATCTCCGACCATCCGGGCGTTGTTGACAATATTGTGATGGGTCAGCATGACACCTTTCGGAAAACCTGTGGTGCCTGATGTATATTGCATGTTGATCACATCATCATCGGAAAGAGAATTCATCCGGTCATCCAGTTCCTGCCCTGTTATTTTCTCTCCCATCTTGATTAAATCGGAAAATTTGAACATGCCGGGTGTGTTTTCTTTTTTGCCGATATAGATCACGTTTTTTAAAAGCGGCAGTTTTTCCGATACCAGAGAACCCGCTTTGCAGGAATTAAGCTCGGGGGCGACCTTACGGACAGTATCGTAAAAGCTGGTGTCCCGGTAAGTATCGATGAGAAACAAACTCGTGGAATCAGACTGCTTCATAATATATTCCAGTTCATGAGTTTGATAATTTGTGTTGATCGTCACCAGTACGCCGCCGACCATTCCCAGAGCCGACTGCAGATAAACCCATTCGGGAACATTGGTCGTCCAGACGGCGATGTGATCGCCACGCTTTATGCCCATTGCCATGAGTCCCCTGGCAATATCCCGGCATGTTTCGTAAAATTCGCGGTAAGTCTGCCGGATACCGTACTCCGAAGAAACAATAGCCATATTCTCCGGATGACGCGCGGCTGTGTCTTTGACTAGCTGCCCTATCGTTTTATTAACAAATTCTGACATCTCAAAACCTCCCAGGATCTGATTTCTTATGATTAAAACCTGCAATAAAATTCCATTTTACGTAAGGATGGCAGCGGAGATATATTTTCAATATTACAAGCATTTTCTATTTTAATGCCACCTTACGTTAACTGGCACAATATAGACGAAAAATATTTTGTGTCAAGTAATTTTAATGATGTGGAAAAAGTCAGCGGTTTTCTAAACTTACATGGCAAAACCGTAGTCATAAATATAGTTTGCGCATTGGCCGCGAAGTATGATTATGTGCATTGAAAAATTTTTTTAAGATGGATGGTTTATGGAAAAGACGCTTTTATTTCTATTTTTGATTTTATTTCTGGGCAGAATAATCTGGCGATTTATTTTACAAAAGCTCAATATCAGGCATCTGCGTTATCACGGCAAAGAAATTCCGCCCGTTTTTCAGGGCATTATTGATGAAACGACTCTGACGAAAATGGTGGATTATACTTATGATAATTCACGTTTGGAGACTAAGGAAAATTTAGCGGAGGATATTCTGGAACTTGCCATATTATTTCTTGTTCTGCCTGCACTTGTTGCTAAAATGGCTGGATTGCCTATACACATCATCTGGCAGGCGCTGATTTTTTTCGGAGTGCTGTCGGCAATCGGCGGTGCCGCCGGAATCCCCTTCGATATTTACCACACTTTTGTTTTGGAAAAGAAATACGGTTTTTCCACAATTACATGGAAACTCTGGCTGACCGATCTGATAAAGTCCGTGCTTATTTCTGCTGTTTTAATGGGATTAATGCTTTCCGCATTTATGGCTTTTATTCTTTACCTGCCTAAAAGCTGGTGGTTTTGGGCCTGGATATTTTTTACTTCATTCGAGATATTGCTCATGTGGCTTTATCCTGTGATAATCGCGCCGCTCTTTAATAAATATGAACCGATAAAAGACGAGCTTCTTAAAGAAAAAATCACATCACTGCTTATGAAAGTCGGATTAAAGGCAAAAGGAATTTATCAGGTCGATGAGGGTAAACGTTCCAAACACACAAACGCCTATTTTACGGGCATCGGTAGAACAAAGCGTATTGTACTGTTTGACACGTTACTTGCTTCGCATTCTCATGAAGAAATACTGGCGGTGCTCGCCCATGAAATAGGCCATTGGAAAAAGAAACATATCCTGAAACAATTGATATTTATGATCGCCGTGTCACTGGCCGGTTTCTATTTTATTTATTGGGTGGTGAACTGGCCGCCTCTATATTATGCGTTCGGATTGAAATACACGCCTGTTTACGCCGGTTTATTGCTGATTTCGCTTTATTTGAGTTGTATCGGATTTTTCATAAGTCCCGTGGGTGCGGCGATCATGCGCCGATATGAACGTCAGGCCGATAAAATGGCCGTAGAATTGGTGGGAACATCTAAGCCCATGATTAGCGCCCTCAAGCGTCTGGCCAAAGACAACCTGTCCAATCTGCATCCCCATCCAATGTATGTATGGTTTTATTATTCTCATCCCCCGCTTATGGAACGCATTGAATATCTGATGAAAATAGATCAATAGAACCCTTGAACAAGGGTTCTATTGATTATCTTTTGAGAAATTTTATTTGAGGATTTATTTTTTTCCGTAACCGATGGATCTTGCCGATTCGGCAATGGCATCCAGGACAGAAGGATCGTCAATCGTGGACGGCACGACATAATCTTTGCCGTCAACTATTTTGCGCATGGTGCTTCTAAGGGTTTTTCCTGAGCGCGTTTTTGGCAGAGCCTTAACGATGGCGGCTTCCTTGAAACATGCCAGGGCTCCGAGTTCCGAACGAACCATCTGGACAAGTTCATTAATAATGTCTTTGGGCTCACGGTTCACACCCGCTTTCAATACAACAAATCCCACGGGAACCTGACCCTTTAGTTGATCCTCCGCGCCGAAAACAGCGCATTCCGCGACATCCTTGTGCTTGGAGACGATTTCTTCCATGGCGCCGGTCGACAAACGATGTCCCGCGACGTTAATAACATCGTCAATACGTCCCATAATAAAGATGTAACCATCTTCATCGAAGCGTCCGCCGTCGCCGGTTACGTAAAATCCCGGCCTTTCCGTGACGTATTCCAAATAACGTTTATCATCCTGCCACAATGTGGGCAGACATCCCGGAGGTAGTGGAAGCTTGATAACTACGGATCCTTCTTCTCCATTGGGAAGCTGATTTCCGTCAGAATCGAGTATCTGCACATTATAACCCGGAACAGGCTTTGTCGGTGAACCCGCTTTGATGGGAAACGGTTCGATACCCATGCAGTTGGCGGCGATTGGCCAGCCGGTTTCCGTCTGCCACCAGTGATCCACCACTGGAATCTTCAGCATGTCGCTTGCCCAGTGATAGGTGTCGGGGTCAAGGCGCTCGCCGGCCAGAAAGAGGTATCTCAGACATCCGATATTATATTTTTTCAGATAATCGCCTTTGGGGTCTTCTTTTTTGATGGCACGGAATGCCGTGGGCGCTGTGAAAAGAACGGAAACGCCATGTTGTGAAATAACACGCCAGAAAGCGCCCGGGTCCGGCGTACCGATCGGTTTGCCTTCATAGATAATAGTAGTGCAGCCGTAAAGCAGAGGAGCATAGACGATATAGGAATGCCCGACAACCCAGCCGACATCGGATGCGGCCCAGAAAACTTCGCCCGGTTTCACATCATAAATATTTTTCATGGACCATTTAAGGGCTACGGCATGCCCCCCGTTATCCCTCATGACACCTTTGGGTTTGCCCGTTGTTCCTGAGGTGTAGAGGATATAAAGAGGGTCTGTCGCGGCGACGGATACGCAGGGCACAGCCTTTGCGTCTTTCATCAAGGTGCTCCAATCCAGATCGCGCGAGCCATCCAGCGCCGCTTGTACCTGCGGCCGTTGATAAATAACGCATTTTTGAGGTTTGTGATCGGCCAGTTTAATGGCTTCGTCCAGAAGCGGTTTGTAGGGAATGGTCTTTTTCCCTTCGATGCCGCAGGACGCGGAAATCATAACTTTGGGCTTGGCATCATCAATGCGGATAGCGAGTTCGTTGGGAGCAAACCCGCCAAATACAACCGAATGAATCGCGCCGATGCGGGCGCAGGCAAGTACGGAGACCAGGGCTTCAGGTATCATGGGCATATAGATAATGACGGTATCGCCCTTTTTGACGCCCAGCGTGCTTAAGACACCGGCAAATTTTGATACCCGGCTAAGCAATTCCCTATAAGAAATTTTTTCAACCGTACTGGTTACCGGGCTGTCATAAATAACTGCCGCCTGTTCGCCTCGCCCGGATTCAACATGATAATCAAGAGCGTTGTAGCAGGTATTTAATTCCCCTCCGGTAAACCAGCGGTAAAAAGGTTTTTTGCTGTCGTCAAGAACCTTGTTCCATTTTTTATTCCAGATGACATCTTGAGCCGCCTCTCCCCAGAAAGTATCCGGTTGATTAATGGATTGAGAATATACTTCCTTGTACTTTAATTGATCGGTCATATTCAGCCCTCTTTAGTCATAGATTTTTTATGGACATATCAGATTGAAATTGATTTTGTCAAAGATAATCATCAAAGGCGCTAAACCCCGCTTATGCGGGCTTGTCCGGCTTACAGGTTTTAATACGATTTATTGTGAGAATTTGAGCCTCGCAAAAAAGCACGGCTCTTTTGCGTGCAGAGCCGTGCTTTATTTATTAAGAACACTTCAGGAGTTATCAGACTTTGATATCGCCTTTTTTCATCATTTCTGTCGGTTTGAATACTTCCAGTTTGAATTTATTGTAGAGTTCCTCGAGTTTTGCCACCAACACCGGATATCCGATATTCTGTGCCAGAGTGAAGGGACCGAAAGGAGATCCGCCGCCGTTGGCTAAGGCCAGGTCCACTTCTGCGGGGCTTGCCGCGACACCTTCAGCCAGAACCTTTGTAGCTTCGTTAACCTGCGTAGCGATTAGATGATTGATATCATACATCTTAGTTGCTTTGGAAAGATCGATAGCAGGTCTTCCGGCAGACCAGTCGTAAATGCCTTTTCCGGTCTTTTTGCCTAATGTGCCCGCTTTCATTAAAGCGTCCATAGCCGCAGAGGGTTTATATTCGGGAGATAAAACTTTCGCGAAATACTCAAGGCTGTGATAAGCGATGTCTATTCCCACATAGTCCATTAACTCGAAAGGTGTCATGGGCATAAGGGGTTTCATCGCGGCGTCGAATTCTTCAGGAGTAGGTTTGCCGTCCTGCAGAATCAGCGACAATAACAGCGTTGAAGGTTCATTGACACGGTTGAAAATGAAACCCGGAGAATCTTTGTGCACGATAACCGGTACTTTCTTCATTTTCTTGGCCAGTTCAAAACCGATATCAACGGCTTCGTCGGATGACTTGGCGCCTTTGGTGATTTCCACCAGCTTCATCAAAACGGCCGGGTTGAAGAAGTGATAGCCGATAACCTTATCCGGCCTGCCGGTCGCTTTGGCTATTTCGGTTATACTGATGTTAGAGGTATTGGATGCCAGAATAGCGTGTTTCGGAGCGTATTTGTCAAGCTCAGCCATGACGGCCTGTTTGATTTCCAGCTTTTCGGGAACAGCTTCAATAATGAAATCCGCATCTTTAACGGCTTCCTGAAGATCGACGATGGGAATCAGACGTGACAGCGCCGCGTCATGAGCCTCCGGTGTTATTTTCCCTTTTTCTTTGAATTTGGCCAGGCTGCTCTTAACACCGGCAACGCCGCTGTCAACAAATTTCTGCTCAATATCCCGCAGAACTACCGTATAGCCTGCCATGAGACCGCAGGTGGCTATTCCGTTCCCCATAGCTCCCGCGCCAATCATTGCGATTTTTTTCACATCTTCAAATTTCATAGGGACTCTCCTTGTTGCTATTTTATTTGATAATAATGCCCTTTATCAGAGGGGCAATTCTTCTTCAAGTATGCGGAGTATAGGTAATGGAAGGATTAACTGTCAAGCGAAAAAGGATCAATATTGTATTTAGTTTAAGCTTTTATCTCAATGGCAATTCGACCTTAGAAGTTACAAAGCCGAATAGATTCATATTGCGTGTGTTTTTATTTGAACGTCCATTAATCGGAGATAATCGTATACACTGTGTGATAGTTTTAACCCATATCGGCAGGTTTCGCTTAGCATCATTTTCAAGGAATGTTTCAAAAAACACAATTAAAATAAACATCTTCAATATCATAATATGTTTTAGCTTTAAGAAATGGATTGTGCTTTTGCTTGATAAATTTTTTATTGTTATATATATGTCCTAAGATTGGATAATCATTGAATGGAAGATATGACTAAATGAAAAATGATAAGAATATAGCCGTTGTATTTCCCGGGCAGGGTTCACAAAGACCGGGGATGGGTAAAGACTTTTATGAACAGATTCCTGTATGCCGGCAAACCTATGAAGAAGCTGCCGATACTCTGGGCTTTGATGTGTCGGCCATGTGTTTTGGAGAAGATGAGAGGCTGAATCTTACCGAATACACACAGCCCTGCATTGTAACGACGGAAATATGCATGTTGCGTGGATTGACCGATCGCTATGGTTTTTCGCCTGATTATTTCGGCGGTCATTCTCTGGGTGAATTTACAGCGCTTGTCGCCGCCTCCGTGATGCCTTTAGCGGAAACTTTGAAAATAGTTCAAACACGCGGAAAATTGATGCAGGAAGCAGTGCCTCTGGGTGTTGGCGGTATGGCGGCGGTGATCTCTGAAAATATAGATATTGATATGCTGGAAAAAGCGATGCAGGGTCTTATGGCGGATGTCGCCAACATTAATTCCGCTAACCAGGTCGTTATAAGCGGTGAGATTCCCGCGCTTGACGAAACGGAAAAAAGACTAACGCAAGTTTTCCCTCAAGAAAAATCATTCAGATTTGTCCGCCTGAATGTCAGCGCTCCGTTTCACAGCCGCCTGATGAAATCAATAGAAAAAAGTTTTTCTGACACTTTGGCGAAATTCGGTAAGAATTCAGATCCGCAAAATGCCACTTGCGTAACCTCGAATTTTACCGGCAGTTTCCATTTGAGTGATACTTCAGTTATAAGAAAAAATCTTGTGAATCAACTTAGCCATACTGTGCACTGGCGAAAAAACATGCAGAGCCTGGCGTCAAAGACACAGGAAATTTATGAGGTCGGGCCGGGACGTCCTCTGCGCGATTTTTTTAAAACGATAGGGGTTGCTTGTCAGTCCATTACCGGGCTTAACGCTGCTGATAAAATTTTTAATGTGACAAGTTAATCAACAAAAAAGAAGCGATGTGATTTCGCAAAGGAGCAAAGATTTTGAACAAAGCAGAAACTATTAAAAATAATCCTCTGAAGATTCAGGATAATACTTTTCGCGACGGGCATCAGTCGATTTATGCCACAAGAATGAGAACGGAAGACATGATTCCTATTGCTGAAGAGATGGATAGTTGCGGTTTTCATGCGATGGAGGTTTGGGGTGGCGCGACCTTCGATACCATGCACAGATTTCTGGGTGAAGATCCCTGGATGCGGCCGAAAATTTTAAAGAAATATATCACGAAAACACCTTTTGCCATGTTGATACGCGGTCAAAACCTGGTGGGCTATCGCCACTACGCTGATGATGTCGTTCGCGCTTTTGTGGACAAGGCCTGCGAAATCGGCATTGATATTTTCCGCTGTTTTGACGCTTTAAATGATTTCCGTAATATGGAATCATGCGCGGAAAGAATTAAGGCCAACGGCAAGCAGTTTCAGGGAGCCGTTTGTTATTCGCTGACGGATGTCCGCTTGGGCGGAGACGTTTATAATCTTGAATATTTTGTAAAAAAAACGAAAGAACTGGAGCAAATGGGCGCGGACGCGATTTGTATTAAAGACATGGGGGGTATCCTTTCGCCCTATGACGCGTATGATCTGGTTTCCGCCATAAAAAAGGAAATTAAAGTGCCGCTGCATTTGCATTCCCATTACACAAGCGGAATGGCCTCCATGACCTATTTAAAAGCGATCGAAGCCGGAGTTGATGTTGTGGACACGTGTCTTGCGCCTTTCGCGCTGAGAACGTCAATGCCCGCCATCGAACCGCTGGTTGCCGCCCTTCGGGGAACATCACGCGAGACCGGAATGGATTTACATAAACTTCTGGTGCTGGGTGAACACCTGGAAAAGATTGCCCCGAAATATAATAGCCATCTAGCCACCCATAAACTATCCATCATTGATAACGGAGTTTTGGCCCATCAGATTCCCGGCGGTATGATTTCCAATTTGACCGGTCAGTTGAAAGAGATGAACGCGCTGGACAGATTGGCGGAAATTTACATAGAAGTGATTCAAACACGCAAAGATATGGGCTCTCCGCCTCTGGTGACTCCCGTATCGCAAATCATCGGCGCGCAGGCCGTATTGAATGTGCTTTTCGGCCGTTATGTAAGAGTCTCAAACCAGTTAAAGGATCTGGTTTTAGGCTTGTACGGTAAAACGCCCATGCCGATTGACGCGGAATTAACTAAAAAGATCCTGAAAAATTACAAGCGCGGACAAGAGCCTTTAAAAGGAAGACCTGCTGATTATCTTGCACCGGAAATCGAAGACGCAAGGATGAGTCTTGGCGACCTTGCCCGAAACGATGAAGATGTGTTGGCATATATTTTATATCCCGCAACCATGATGAAATTTTTGCAAACGAAATATGGAATTGAATCGCCAACAGAGGCGGTAGGAAAAAATCCTCACATAAAAGGCGCTGCCGCGTAAAAACTGTATCAACAACTCCTTTTTGAAGATATTCGTAAAAAGGAGTTGTTGTATAAATTTTTTAAAAAAATTAATGAAAAAGAAAGGTTTGGTTTATGGATTTCAGTCTTAATGAAAATCAATTATCGTACCTTGATACTGTTCGCAAATTCGTAAAAAATGAAATAACTCCGAATATTCTGGAGATGGAAAAAAATCATGTTTTCCCGTGGGACATCATTAACAAGGCATGGAAAACCGGCATTATAAATTTGAGTATTCCTGAATCTGTTAAAGGTTATGAAATTGACGCGTTTACTTCAGCCCTAATTATCGAAGAACTGTCCTACGGCGACACGGGCATCTCCACATCGGCGATGTGCAATGATTTAGCCAATGTTGTTGTTGGTTTGCATGGCACGGATGAACAAAAAAAATTATTTCTCGGACCTTTTGTCGATCAACCGATTCTTGCTTCTTTTTGTTTAACGGAACCCAATGCCGGTTCTGATAATTCAATGATGACCAGCTTTATTGCCAAGAGGGATGACGGCAATTATGTTTTGAACGGTTCCAAATGTTTTATCACCAATGCTTCTTATGCTTCTCAATATACCGTTTTGTGCAAGACGGGAAAACCGAACGGCAATTTCATGGCTTGCGTTATTATACCGGTGGAACCCGTCACCTCCGATGATATTCCCAATATTGGCAATTCTATAAGAGAAATAAATGTTCCGGCCGGCGGAAAGATAATCATCGGCAAGCCGGAGGATAAATTGGGGCAAAGACTTTCCAATACGGCCAGCGTAACTTTTGAGGATGTTATTATTCATCCGAATCAGATTATCGGCGACAGGCGTTTGGGCTTTAAATATATTGTTGATGTTCTGGATTATGCCCGGCCGATGGTTGCCGCGATTGGCCTTGGTCTGGCTAAAAGGGCGTTTGCGGTTACCCTGGAATATACGCGGGAACGCAGGCAATTTGGCAGTAGAATTTGCGATCTGCCCGTGGCCAGAGAAATGCTGACGACCATGTGGAAAAAAGTGGAATTGGCAGAAATGGCTCTTTTTAAGGCGATTTTTAAAATTCAGGAAAAAGCGAAGGATGCCGGAATTTATGCATCGCTGGCTAAGAACACGGCAGCAGAGGCCGCTGTCTTTTGTTCGACCGAAGGCCTTCATCTGCATGGCGGTTACGGTTTCACAACCGAATATGAGATTTCCAAACTCGCGCGTGACGCTCACATTATTGACATTTACGAGGGTGTCCGCGAAGTGCAGAATATGATTATAGGACGGGAGATAGTTTGAAATGCTTCATTTTCACTTTATGAGGCATTTTAATCCGGCAAATATTATTTCCGATAGATTTCCGGCAGAACCGGATACCGGCGCCGCGAACGAATGGATGATGGAACATGCCTATATTCAATGCCGCCTGACGGCTTTGCCTCTTGACGATATCCCAAAAACAAAAATTTTAATCTGCGGAGGATAAACGATGATTGAAAAACCGGTGGCATTGGTTACGGGGGGCGCAAAAGGGATAGGCGCCGCCTGCTGTCGTGCTCTCGCGGCTGAAGGATTTTATATTGGCATTCATTATCATCAAAGCGTGGATAATGCAGAGCAGTTGCTTGCCGAGATAAACGATGGTTTTTTAATGCAGGCCGATCTTTCCGACGTCGTGCAGGTGGACGCGATGATCGGTAAGCTAAAGGATACTGCCGGACGCGTTGATGTTCTGGTCAATAACGCCGGTCGTTCTATTAATGCGGATATTATTTCCATGAAAATAGAGCAATTTGATGAGCAGCGCGCGCTGACACGCGGTGTCTGGTATCTGACCAAAAGGATTCTCCGGCAGTTCATGATGCGCAGTCAGTCCGGCCGCATCATCAATATTTCCAGTGTTGTCGGTCATACAGGCAACGCCGGTCAGATTCCCTACACCATGGAAAAAGCAGCACTGGATGCCTTTACCAGGTCTCTGGCGCGGGAATTGAAGGGCAGAAATATTCTGGTTAATTCCGTCGCGCCCGGTTTTATTGACACGGAGATGACCAAAGAACTGCCGGAAGAAATAAAAGATAAAGCCACGGAGGAAATTCTTTTGGGACGCATAGGCCGACCTGAGGAAGTCGCGGAAGTCGTGGCATTTCTGGCTAAAAAGGGAAGTTACATTAACGGCTCGGTGATCCATGTCAACGGAGGGCTTTATGGAGGCTGATGCCGGTCTGAAACAGGAGGTTCTACAACTCGTTCCGCAACAAGAGCCTTTTCGTTTTATTGACGAAATTATCAGCCTTGATGATGAACAGATAACCGGTGCTTACCGTTTTCGCGAAGACGAATATTTTTATCGAGGGCATTTTCCCGGCAATCCCGTTACGCCGGGTGTGATTCTTATTGAAACGATGGCGCAGGTTGGAGTGGTCGCTTTCGGGATATACCTTTTGTCCCGCCGGGAAAATATGCGCCCCGCTCAAATGGATATGCCTTTGAGTTTGTTTTCTGTGGCGGACGGAGTGGAATTTAAACAAATTGTATTACCGGGCCAGAGAGTTATTGTTAAGGGGAAAAAAGTTTATTTTCGCAAAAATATCATGAAAGCGAGTGTTGTCATGGAAAGAGAAAATGGTCAAGTAATTTGCTTTGGGAATTTATCCGGAGTGGGAGTGAATAAATGAACAAAAGAGTAGTTGTTACAGGAATGGGAGTGGCCGCTCCAAACGCGCATGGTCTGGATAATTTTGAACAGGCGCTCAGAGACGGCGTGTCGGGAATTCATTTTATTCCCAGGTTGCAGGAATTGAATTTCGGTTGCCAGATTGCCGCAGTTCAGGAAAATTTCGATGAGATCCGGAAAAGTTATTTTGACAGAGAAAAGCTTTTGTCCATAAATGATAATATCGGTTATGCTTCGGTTTCGGCGGTGGATGCCTGGAAGGATGCGGGGTTTAACATAAACAGCGATGACGACGATACGGTGGATTGGGATACCGGTGTCATTGCCGGATCCGGAATCGGCGGCATGGATACGATAGCCAATATTATCGTTCCCGTGATTAATGAAGGAAAGGTAAGGCGATTGGGCAGTCGTGTTGTTGAACAGGTGATGAGCAGCGGAACCAGCGCCCGCATTTCCGCGTTACTGGGCGCGGGTAATAAGGTCACATCCAATTCTGCCGCCTGCAGCACCGGCAATGAAGCGATCATCGACGCTCTCTGGAGGATCAGGACGGGTCTGGCCAAACGAATGGTGGCCGGCGGTTCAGAAGGAGCGACGCCCTACATCTGGGGAGGCTTTGATGCCATGCGCGTCCTTTGCCGTAAATATAATGATAACCCGGCGGCGGGTTCCCGCCCGATGAGCGCTACGGCTTGCGGATTTGTGCCCGGTTCGGGCGGCGCGATGCTTGTTCTGGAAGAGTTGGAAACCGCTCTAGCCAGAGGGGCCAGAATCTACGCGGAAATAATCGGCGGCTATGTTAATTGCGGGGGACAGAGAATGGGCGGCTCCATGACAGCGCCTAATCCTGAAGGTGTAAAAAGATGCATCCGCGGCGCCGTGGCTGACGCGGGTATTAATCCGGCGGAGATTGACGCCATCAACGGACATTTAACAGCGACGTATGCCGATCCTCATGAAGTAAGAAATTGGGCGGAGGCTCTTGACCGGAATACCGAAAACTTCCCCTACATTCAGTCCACAAAATCAATGATCGGTCATTGTTTGGGAGCCGCCGGCGCCATAGAATGCGCGGCCGTCGTGCTGCAGATTTATAAAGGATTCCTGCATCCGTCAATGAATTGCGAAGATGTGCATCCGGATATCGAGATGTTTGCGCAAAAGATTCCGCAAAAATGTCTTGAATTTCCTCAACTGAAAATTATGGCCAAAGCCGGTTTTGGTTTTGGCGATGTCAACAGCTGCATCATATTTAAGAAGTGGGAAGAAAAATAATTCTTGTGAAGGAGAGCGCATGCTTTATGGATGAAAAGGATATTTTTAAGGAAATGATCAATATTTTAAGACCATTCGCCAAAAATCAGGATCTTCTGGAGACGGCGACGATGGACACGCACATTTTAAATGATCTGAAAGTAAATTCCGCCCGCCTGGTGGATGTCATCATCAAATGTGAAGATGTTTATAACATCACTGTGGATGATGACGAAGCGGATAAAATCCGCACCATCGGCGACGCAGTCAGGATTATCAAGCAAAAACTCGGATAATAAATTGAACAGGAAATCCAAATTATTTCTGCATCTGCAAAATTTTATAGGTCGCATGGCAATATTAATCCTTGCGCCTTTATATTATCTTATTTTCAGGATTTTCTTTTACCGGGTAAAAGATTTAAAAGAAATCCGCCGCCGCTGTGCCGCTGAATTTGCCAGGCATAAAGGGGGATGGATTATTTGTTCCAATCATTTGACAATGATTGATTCTTTTATTTTGAGTTACGCAATTTTTAGTTTAAGTCAGCACATCATCAGTTTCAAAAAACTGCCCTGGAATTTGCCGGAAAGAAATAACTACAAAGACAATATTATTCTTACGGTATTGTGCTACCTTTCCAAGTGTATTCCCATCAACCGGGGCGGCTCACGTGAAAAGATGAAAGAAGCGCTGGATAAATGCTCTTACCTGTTGAAGAGCGGAGAAACCATCATGATTTTTCCTGAAGGCAAACGTTCCCGCACGGGAAGAGTGGACAAAGAAGGTTTCTCTTACGGGGTGGGGCGCTTTGTTAAAAATGTGGAAAATTGCAAGGTCATGTGCATGTATCTGCGCGGAGATAAGCAGGATCATTACAGTGTGATTCCGGCCTGGGGTGATAAATTTTCAGTTCAGATAGAAATTTTCACGCCACGGCGCGTGGAGGGAAGTGAACTCAGGGCGCAGCGGGAATACGCCACTCAAATCATTGATCGGCTCGCGCGAATGGAGGATGCTTATTTTGCCCTGCGTCGGAAATGATGTGGTGGATTTAAAAGAACCGGCTATCGCGGGAAAAAGCTCAGAACCGCGTTTTCTGAAAAAAATCCTCACAGATACTGAAACTGAATTTATTAAGAATGCAATAAGGCCTGAAGTTGCGCTCTGGTCGCTCTGGGCGAGCAAAGAAGCCGCTTATAAAGTGAAAAGTAAATCTTTTCCCGGCATCCCGTTCATTCCGCGACGGTGGCAGGTCGTTTTCAACAAGCCACAAAAAGACTATACTGACGGCAAAGTTATTATTCCGGAGGGGGGCATTGTCCATATCCGTCTTTATTCCAATCTTCAATATGTTCATTGTGTTGGCGCTGATAGTCCCGCCGTTTTGGATAAATTAATCTGGAGCGTTGAAATGCTGCCGGAAAAAGAAATTAATCCATCGCTGTTTTTACGTGAGCGCCTTGGAAAAAAATTGGCTCGTAACTTTTCACTGAATTTTCATGATATAATCATTAAAAGAACAAAAATAAATGGCAGACTTCTTAAGCCGCAAGTTTATGTTGGCGGCAAAGAAACCGATATCGATATTAGCTTAAGCCATGATGGCCGTTTTGTGGCTTACTCATATTTATATTAAGACCATAATGCTTGTTGTGATATTTTTCTTATGATAATAATATCTTCGAAAAAGATTAAAAGTTACGGGTGATGATTATGAAAATAGCTGTTTTGAATGGTTCGCCGAAAGGTGAGACAAGCGTGACCATGCAGTATGTTCATTTTCTGGAGCAGAGATTTCCGGAAGCTGAATTTAAATTTTTCGATGTCGCGCTGAAAATCAAGAAGCTGGAAAAAGACGACAAGGCCTTTGGGGAAGTTATCGCCGGGATATCGGCCGCGGACGCGGTGCTCTGGGCTTTCCCCCTTTATTTTCTGACCGTTTGTTCTCAATATAAAAGATTTATAGAATTGATTTTTGAAAAAAATGCAATCCGGGCTTTTCGCGGAAAACCCGCCGCCTGCCTGACAACTTCCATCAACTTTTTCGACCACACGGCTCAAAATTACATTAACGCCGTCTGCGATGATCTGGAAATGAATTATTTCGGCTCCTATTCGGCGGAAATGAACGATCTTCTCAAAGCAAAAGAACGCCGCCGGCTGAAATCTTTTGGCGAATTATTTATGAAAGCGATTCAAGAGGGCGCGCCAGCGATAAGAAACAACCAACCTTTGGCGGCGCCGGACGTTGTTTTTGAAACTCAAAATATAAAGCCCATGGATGCCGGAGGCAAAAAGATTTTGATTGTCGCCGATAATCTCGCTGAAAATATCAACCTTCAAAAGATGGTGGAGAGATTGCGGCAGACTTTTTATCCCCCTGCCGAATTAATACAGTTGAAGGATGTTGACATCAAAGGCGGATGCCTGGGATGCATGCAGTGCGGTTTTGATAATATTTGCGTTTACGATGAAAAGGATGGATATAAAGAATTCTTCAATCATAAAGTGAAGTCAGCCGATATTATATTTATGGCAGGCGCTATTCATGACCGTTATCTTTCATCTCTGTGGAAATGTTTTTTTGACCGCAGCTTTTTCAACGGCCACACGCCGGCGCTTGAGGGAAGACAGGTCGGCTTTGTCATTACCGGGCCTTTTAATCAAATTTCCAATTTGCGGGAGATTTTTAAGGGAATTGTTGAAATGATGCATTGCGGTCTGGCTGGTTTTGTCAGCGATGACATGGGGAGTTCCGATCAAATTAATGCCGCCCTGCAAACCATGGCCTCAAATGCGGTACTGCAGTGTAAATTAAACTACATTTCCCCGCCCACGTTTTATCAGGTCGCGGGAGCAAAGCTGTTTCGCGACGCCGTTTTTGGCAGACTCCGCACGGTTTTTCAGGCCGATCACAGATATTACAAGAAGCATGGGATGTATAATTTCCCTCAAAAGCATTATAAATGGCGGATGATTAACAGCCTTCTGGTGATGCTTACGAAGATCCCGGCATTTCGGCGGGAGTTTATAAAAAGAATGAAAAAAGAAATGATTAAGCCCTGTGCCAATGCTATACAAAGATCTGAATGACAAAAGATATTGAAGAACTATTTTGATTACAACAAGGGGGAGTTATGAATACTAAAGATGTTGTGGCGGCCGTGACCGGCGGATCTTCCGGATTGGGCGAAACCACTGTTATGGAACTGGTAAAAAAAGGCGCGCGAGTCGTCATTATTGATGTTGATTCTGACAAGGGGGAACGGCTTGCGGCCTCAATCGGAGAAAGTGCGATATTTGTAAAAACAGATGTGACCAGCGAAACGGATGTCCGGCTGGCCATACAAAAGACGGTTGACACTTTTGGAAAAATAAACGTGGTCGTTAATTGCGCGGGGATAGTCAATCCCGGAAAGCTTATAGGCAGGAAAGGGCCCCTGCCGCTGGAGTCGTTCAATAAAGTTGTGCAGCTTAATCTTGTGGGAACGCTCAATGTTATCAGGTTGGCGGTGGAGCAGATGATGAATAACACGCCTGATGAAGAAGGCGAGAAGGGTGTCATCATTAATTGCGCGTCAATTGCCGCTTTTGAGGGACAAATAGGTCAGGCGGCCTACAGCGCTTCTAAAGCCGGTATCGTGGGAATGACGCTGCCTATCGCGCGCGAAACCTCCGATTACGGAATAAGAGTTATGGCAATAGCCCCGGGAATTTTTGAGACGCCCATGATGGCCGGTTTGCCGGTGGCCGTTAAGGAAGATATGGCGAAAACCGTTCCTTTTCCACGGCGTCTGGGCAAGCCCATTGAATTTGCCAAACTTGTCCTGCACATTATTGACAATATTATGCTCAATGGAAGTTGCATCAGGCTGGATGGAGCCTTAAGAATGCCTCCTAAATAACGCTTAGCACTACTTAATTAAAGCGCTATCTTTATTAGCATGGTCTGCCTACATAATCTGCGAACGGATGAAACAAGAAAATCCATTATACCGATTAGACTTCAAAGGATAACGCGGCGGCAAGGAGGAGGCTCCGCAGTCGTATTAATGATACGTCGAGGAAGCCGACGACGCAGCCAACAAAGTTAGCCGAAGAAGGCTAATTGGTATCATAGGTACGCGCCCATATTCAACGCGCTTACTTCCATGCCGTATCCAATCTTTGTGTGAATCAGTTCTCCCGCATTGGTTTTGAAGGGATGAAGAACCAGTGAATAATCTTCGAGCGTGAAATTAAGAGACGGCAGTATTTCCCCAAGGTATCTTTTATTAGGTATTAAGCTGGCGAGAGTGAGCAGGCAACTTCCCAATGCGTCGTTTACGGGAAGCGTTGCCGGATAAATTTTCTTTGCCGGTAATTCGTTGATTAAATCCGTTGGTGGGGATGCCGCGGTTAATTGTCTGCACCAGCGTAAAAATAAAGCGGGATTAAGTTTGAAAGCAGGCGCGCAAAAGTAAAAAGGAGTTTTTGTCCATTCTTCCGAAGGAGCTTTGGGCAGGTTCGCCACTTTGATCAGGTCGGCATATGATTCGAGTTGAACGCCGCTGACCTTCGCCTTCATTTGCCAGAAAGGAAGATAAAAAACATCATCACTTTTTTCCTGCCACGTAAAATAATTAATTTTAGTGAAATTCTTATTGGATAGATTCCAGGCTGAATTGCAGTTCGAACAAAAAGCAATCGATACGTCCTTTTCACCCGGCAGATCGGCGCCGCAATCAGGACAAAGCATCGGGATAAATTCCACGTGCCATTTTTCAGCAGGCGCTGAAGAAAGAGTCTGCTGGGCTTCCCCATCTTCATTTTGAAGAAGATCAATCGGTTTTTTCAAAACGCCATCATATGTGCGGCCACTTACGAGATAAACCGGGGTGTAAATGACGCTGTCAAGTTCACCAACAAGCACTTCCTGATGACCATTACCAATATTTTTTTGACGATTCTTTATGATAGTTTCCCGTGTTTTGCTGGAAGATGTAAGAAATATACCCTCGTTTTCTTTACTTCCCACAAATTTTAACTTCATTGCCTGCGGCCTCAGGCCTAAAGAAAATGGGAACAATTTAGAATCGAAGGATAAAAAATTGGTGTCCAGATAGGTAAAAGAAATATCTGTTTCTTTAATCGTGTAAGAAAGGCCCTTGATGCGCCAGTAAGGAATGAAGTAAATAGTCCCGGAAATACCATCCGAAGGCGGAATATAAAAATGGAAAATATCTTCCGTTGCCAGATATACCCGCGTGCGGCAGAATTTGCACGAAAGAATACGATCGGCTTCGTCGAGAATTATCGGAGCTCCGCATTGAGGACATTGTTGTTCAATCTGAAAGTTAGAGCCGTTCACCGCATTTATTACAATAAATAGAGTCAGGTAAATTTTCAAATCCGCACTTGGCGCATGTCTTGGTTGCCGGTTTTACGGTTACCGCCGTACCGCAGTTAACACAGAAATTGGCGTTAACGGGCAAATTTCTTCCGCAGTGAGCGCACTTATTTACAATCAGCATCTGATGCCCGCAGGCGGGGCAAAAGCGAGCGTCTTTCGGAACTGTTTGTTTGCAATCCGGGCAGGTGTATACTTCTTCCGAGGGCGTAGCCGGAGAAGAAGGCCCTTTAAATGCGCCAGCCAGCATGCCGGGCATCATAAAGCCCATTCCCATTCCCAGACCGGAACCGGCCGTGGATTGCGTCTGGGCCGCTGTTTCCACCGCCATCGCCGTTTTCATTTCCAAAAGTTTGTTGAGATCGTCAAAGACACCCAGCCGGCTTTTATCGTCTATCGCCTGTTGTACTTCCGGGGGAGGCGTGATGGAATTGATATAGAGATCCGTCAAACCAAGGCCGAACTTGCTGAAGTCATCCTGAAGCATCGTTTTCAGGCCTTCGGAAAACTCGTTATATTTACCCGGAAGATTGAAGATGGTATCAACCTTATCACCCATATAATCGTTGAAACGCGAAACGATAACACGGTTCAGATATTCTGAGATTTCTTCGGTGCTAAAAATTCCCTGGGTTCCCACGAGTGTGTTGATCAGCAGGAGCGGCTGAACTACACGGAGATTGAAAACGCCGAATGCCCGCAGGCGAATCAGTCCCAGTTCCTTGTCGCGGAAAGCGACCGGATCACGCGTGCCCCATTTTAAATCAGGGAAAACCTTCATGTTGACAAAATAAACTTCCGCGCGCAGGGGGCTTGTCATACCCCAGGGCAGGGATAAAACTTTCGTCAGCAGGGGAATGTTGGCTGTCTGTAAAGTATGGCGTCCCGGACCGAAGGCGTCATAGGCTTTGCCGTTGTAAAAAAAGACAGCGCTCTGGCTTTCTCTTACCGTCAACTGGGCGCCGAATTTAATGTCGCCGGAACCTTCCGGCGGAATTCTGTGCACAATTTCTTTTCCCGATTCATCAAACCATTCGATCACTTCTAAAAATATTACATTGTTTGTTCCCATATTAACCCGCTCTCCTTCCTGAAGACATGAAGATATAAAGACATATGAATCAGTGGAATTAAAAATTTTTCAAACATAAAAATAATAAGGGAGGGTAAATCAATAGTCAAGCATAAATATACCATTTTACTTTCAATGGATAACGTTGCAGCAATTTACATTCGTTCTGAAAAGCCTGCGACGCTGCCAATAAAATTAGACTGGAAAGGCGAATTAGCGCGAATGATTAAAATTGATTTTTTGCGCTGTATATTATAAATAACCCAATATGAAGAAGACCGATCCCGCCCATCAGAATGTTTATAACGGAATGGCTTTGATTGCCGATCCTATTCATCAATATATCCTCTTTACCGTGCCGGAGGATAAGTCTGAAAATGAAATAACTGAAAAATCCCTTATTGATTCCCCCTGGATGCAAAGGCTAAGGAGGATTTATCAACTGCAAAGCGCGCGCTGGGTTTATCCCGCGGCGGAACATTCGCGCTTTCAGCATTCTCTCGGAACAATGCATGTCGCCGGTGAGTTTGCAGGGCATCTCTATCCCGGTTTGAGGGCTGTTTGCAGTGATGTTCCGTCCTTCAATTATATAGAAGAATTGCTGCGTTTGGCCGGTCTTTTGCATGACGTCGGTCATGGGCCTTACGGGCATTTTTTTGATGAACATTTTTTAAGTGATTGGGGATTAACGCACGAAATAATCGGGCAGAAAATTATAGTGAATAAGCTGGGAGACATTATTTCCCGAATCAGGCGCGGCCCTTCCGGAGCGCTTGCGCGCGGCGAAGTTTTTGATCCCGAGCAGATCGCGTATTTAATCAGGAAACCGGAAGATGGTGAAAAAGAAAAGCCGCCGCGCTGGCTGCAGTTATTGAGGCAATTATTTTCGGGAATTTACACGGTTGATAATCTTGATTATGTTCAGCGCGATGCGTACATGACCGGTTTTTCTCTGGATATGGTTGATATTCCCCGCCTGCGTTACTACACTTTTTTTACCTCGGACGGTCTTACTTTGCATCAATCGGGCATATCGGCGCTCGGGCGTTTTCTCAATGCCCGTATAAATTTATACAGCAACGTTTACTTTCATCGTACAACGCGCGCTCTTGATTTACATCTGCAGGAAATATTTCACGATACCATGAAATTGATATTTCCCGGGAATCCTCTGAAAAACCTGAACACCTATCTGCGCTGTGATGAATGGTTTTTATTCAATGAAGTTCAAAATTGGCTGGAGGAAAAAGATTCACAAAAGAAAAAACTGGCCGGTGAGTGGAAAAAATTAAACGCCCGTGAAGTTAAATGGAAAATGTCATTTTCCACGGAAATTTCCGTTGATCAGATTCATCGCGGCACAGGATTCGGCCGCGCTTGTGACTACGAAAAAAGAATTAAGGAACAACTGCAAGGAAAGCAAAAAGACATTCATTTTAAAGTTGATCTAGCGACTCAGGATCCGCGTCCGCTCAATCCCATCGCGGAACCGGATAAAAAAATTAACATCTTTAATCCTGTTACGGGAATAACGTCCTTAAAACCGTTGCAGGATATATACCGCTTCATTCCCGCGCGGGTTGTTCACTTCCGGGTGTTTTCACATAATCACAGGTTTGATGAAGACCTTTCTGCTGCCGCGGAAAAAGTTCTGGATGGCGTGGAAAAATCAACACTGACGAATATTTAATATGATTGAAAATCCCGAAACGACAGATTTGACTCTTTTTGTCCGCACTACCGGTGAGGAAATTATCCTCTGGAACCGCCAGCGGATTGTGGACGCTTTAATGCGCGAAGCAGACATTGATTATCAGGTGGCGGCCCAAATATCAATCGAAGTGGAAAAACAGATTATTTCTTCGGGAATCAGCGTGCTCACCACGGCATTGATTCGTGAATTGGTTAATGTCCGACTCATTGAAAAGGGTTTGGAGAAAGAACGAAGACTGCACGGCCGTTTAGGATTTCCCCTTTATGACGTGCGGCAATTGATTTTGCACCAGAACAAACAGGATGCCAATATACCCCATTCTCCCGAAGGCACAAATCTTATCTTTGCCGAAGGCATTAAAAGGGAATTTTCTCTCCATGATGTTTTTTCCGCCGATATCGGCGAAGCGCATGCCGCGGGCGACATTCATATTCACAGTTTGGGTTTCATTGATCGCCCTTACAGTTGCTGTCAATCACTGGAATATCTGAAAATAAACGGATTAAATCTTCCGCAGGCGATCAATTCCGCGAATCCCGCGAAATATGCCGAAGTTCTTCTGGCGCACATGGTGCGTTTCAGTTCGGTATTACAGGGACATTTTGCCAGCACGATCGGTTGGGACGCGCTTAACATTTCGTTTGCGCCTTACCTTGCTTCCATGACGGACAAAGAAGTAAAACAATTCGCTCAAATGCTTATCTATGAATTTTCGCAGCTGGCCGCCACGCGCGGAGGACAGGCGCTGTACACGGATATACATATATATTATGAAATGCCCACGTATTGGGCGAATCTTTCCGCCATCGGAGCCGGAGGGAAACCAACGGGAAAAACATACAAAGATTATATTCCGGACGCGCAGCGATTCGCCCGCGCTATACTGGAAGTATTTGAAAAAGGAGATGCCAAAGGAAAACCGTTTATTCTTCCCCGACCGCTTCTTCATATAACAGAGGCTTTCTGGAAGAATGAAAATGCCGGGGAATTTTTGCGTTATGCCTGTGATGTGGCCGATTTAAAGGGTAATACTTGTTTTATTTTTGATAGAGATGAACACACATCTTCCTTTGCCCCGGGAGATGGCAGGCAGGATAAGCCCTGGCTGATGCGTTCGGCCGCCATTCAAATCGTGACCTTGAATCTGCCGCGTCTTGGCTATAAGGCAGGCGGGGATGAAAAGAAATTATTCGACCTGCTTACTGAATTCATAGAAAAAGCGGTAAATGCTCATGTGCAAAAAAAAGATTTTTTAGAGAAACTTCTTTCCTATGCTGAAGAAGGACCTCTGGCCGTGCTGGCTATGAACAACGACGGATTTCCTTTTTTAAGAATGAACATGGCAAGTTATATTATAGGTATTGTGGGATTGAATGAACTCGCGCAAATCCATCAGGGCCGGGAACTGCATGAATCGCCGGATAGTCTTGAGTTCGGCTTGAAAGTTGTGGATTATATGCGGCGCGAGGTCACGCGTTTAAGCAGGGAGCTCAACATGAAATTTGTGCTGGGACAGTCGCTGGCGGAAACTACTGCGTATCGTTTTGCGAGGCTCGATTTAAAATATTTTTCTCCCGCCGCAGGACGTTACGTTAAAGGCGACATCGCGGAAGGAGCGATTTATTACACAAACTCGACTCATCTCAATGTCGCCGCGGATGTCACCCCTTTGCAGAGGGTGATTCAGGAAGGTCTTTTCCATCAGTATCTGGATGGAGAAGTTTTTACGCATTTGCAGCTGGGGGGCTCAAATCCGGGCAAAGAAAAACTAAGCAGGTTTATCCACATGGTATTTTATGAATCCGGCAATCGTCAAATTGATTTTAATCCGGAGTTTACATTCTGCTCATTGTGTGAAAAAACTGCCAAAGGGTTGAATAAAAAATGTATTTATTGCGGCTCTTTAGAGGTCGAAGGCATTGCGAGGCTTACAAAATATTTCAGTAGAATTTCCAGTTGGAATAAAGGAAAACTTGCCGAGCTCAAATACAGGAAAATAAACGATAATTTTGATGAGTAGATATACAGTCGCAGATTTTCAAAGAATGCGCTTATAAAAATCAAAATAATCTTATTTTTGACAAAAATATCAGTTTGACAGTTGCCGTCGATTTAGATAAAGACTGATAGTCATAATTCGTGTTTGTTTCGGGTAAAAACAAACAAGAGTATGAATGGCAGTAAATGAACAGCGGCTTGAAAAGGATCAAGGTCTTCAAAAAAGACGGGCATGAAGACGGATCGGAAAAGAGAGCTGAGAATCTTATACGTAAATAGATTCATTTCATTTTGTGCCTTTAATTTTCAACAGGAGGAATTCAATATGGCACACAGTAATTGGTTGTATCAGACAAAGGACATCATGTTCCAGATCAAAGAATGGCTCGGCGTGGATAAGCTTTTGAGCCTTGATGCTTACAAAGAATATTACGGAATGGACGACATCAACAGCTTTCTTGATGTCAACTTTAAGGTCTGCCGCGATGTGATGTGTCCGGCCAACAAAGACGCCGATGAACCCGGCGCGAAATTTGTGGGCGGCAATGAACATGCGGTTGTGACTCCGGATTCGTTCAAAAATGTTTATAAGACTGTAATGGATGCGGAACTGGGACCCCAGTTCGGGTACCGCGGCGAAGGCAAAATACCACTGTGTTGGTATGCGCCGATTCTGGAGATGCAGTCCGCCGCTTCGCCGTCGATCGTCATGTTCTGGTGCCTGACGCAGGGTGCGATCACCGTGCTTCATGAATTTGCTACTCAAAAACAGCAGGATCTGTTCATCCCCAAACTGCGGACCGGCGAATGGGGCGGCACCATGGGGCTTACCGAACCGGGCGCAGGCTCCGAAGTCGGCGCCGTGCAGAGCAAGGCGTTTCCTACCGACACGCCCGGCAAGTATAAGCTCACCGGAACAAAATGCTTCATCTCTTCAGGCGACCATGACCTGGCCGAAAACATCATCCATCTGATGTTGGCCAAGACACCGGGCGCCAAGGAAGGCACCGCTGGCATATCGCTTTTCATCGTGCCCAAGTTCTGGGTTAACGATGACGGATCGCTGGGCGCATGGAATGATGTCACCACCATGGGTATCGAGCACAAGCTGGGCATTCACGGCTCGACGACCGCCACCCTCTCCATGGGTGAAAACGACAACTGCTACGGCTGGATAGTGGGAGAAGCGGAAGTGAAAGACGGACGCGGCATCGGCATGAAGCAGATGTTTGCTTATATGAACGAGGAACGCCTGAACACGGGCCTGTTCTCCCTGGGATGCATCGGTGCCGCCTACTACGCCTCTCTGGATTATACCAAACTGCGCGTGCAGAGCAAACATTCCACCAACCCCAAGGGACCCAGCGTCCGGATCATCGAACACGAAGATGTCCGCCGCATGCTTTTGTCCCAGAAGTCCATTCTGGAGGCTTGCCGGGCACTCATTTACAAGTCCTATCTCTACCGTGATCTGGCCGTAGACGCCGCCACGCCGGAAGAGCGGGAATATTATGATGATATGTTTGCGATCAATAACCCCATGTGCAAGGCCTATACATCCGATATGGCGAGGCTTACCACTGGTGACGCCATCCAGTGCCACGGCGGCTACGGCTTCACCGAAGAGTACGCCCCGGCGGAACTGTACCGGGATGTTGTGATTTATGGGATCTGGGAAGGAACCAACTTCATCCAGGCTCAGGATTATACCGGCCGCAAGTTCACCATGAAGGACGGCGCGCCGTTCAAAAAGTGGGTTGCCGAAATCGACGATTTCGTCACCGGCAGGAAGACGGACGAATTTGCGTCGGAATTCGCGATGATGGCGGAAGCCATGGCGGCTTTCAAAGAGATCATCGACATGAATGCCGCCTGGACGACGGGCGACAAGCAGATGAAACAACTTTTCGCCACCCGGACCCTGCATGCAGGCGCCAGGGTATACTGCGGCATGCTTCTCCTGGACCAGGCGCTTCTGGCGTCGGCAAAGATGAAGGAGAAAGGCGCAATCGACGCCGATTTCTACAAGGGCAAAATTGCCACGGCCCGGTTCTATGTCATGAATCATGTTCCAGATATCTTCGGATATCTCAAATCGATGAAGTTCGGCGACCGCAGTGCGATCGATATCCCTGAAGAAAGCTTCATGTAGGGCGAACGTACTCTGCCAAGGAGCGCAAATACAAGAAAAATGTAAGTAGCCGGAGCAAAATAAATTCCGCTCCGGCTACAGATAATAATTTTCAGGATGAATTCTGAAAATATTTTTGTCCCATTCCATTCATTGCCCCGATTCCGTGGGGCGATATTTTTGCTTTAAATTAAAATCTGAAAAATTTTAAATCTTTAAACAAGGGAAGGTTTTTTCAATGTCATCGATAGCGAATCATCAAAAGTCTGTGCTGGTCACTGGCGCGAACAGCGGCATCGGACTGGCCACAGCAGGGCATCTGGCAGATCAGGGATTCCATGTTTATGCCGGAGCAAGAGATACGCGCACGCTGGAGGGCTTAAGTAAAAATTTGAATGTTACTCCTGTTAAGCTCGATGTGACAAGCAAGGCGGATATCCTTGAAGTAAAGAGCATAATTGAAAAGAGAGGCACGGGATTGTTCGGATTGGTAAATAATGCCGGAATCACGAAAGCAGGCGCGTTAATGGATGTCAGCATGGAAGACATGCATGAGCAGTTTGAAGTCAATCTCTTTGGCGTTCATCAAATAACACAGGCGCTCTTTTCCTTCATCTTACAGGCAAAAGGAAGAATTGTGATGATGAGCTCGGACAGCGGTTTTTTTGCCACTCCTTTTGTCGGACCTTATTGTTCCAGTAAATTTGCCCTGGAAGGATATTCCGATTCCCTGCGCAGGGAAATTGCTCCATACGGCGTGAAAGTTATTCTCATTGAACCCGGACGCATCGTCACGGCTATCTGGGATAAAGGGGAAAAGATTTTAACCGACTCGAAATATACGCATTCCATGTTTTGGAAAGAAGCCAAAGCGCTTGGGGAGTATTCCATCCGCAAAGGAAAAACAACCGGCTTGGCTCCGATAGAAGTTGCTAAATCAGTATGTCATGTCTTGATTGCGGCAAATCCCAAATTGCGTTACATTGTAGCGGAGAATAAATTAGAGTATCAAATGATAAAAATATTGCCTGATTCTTATGTGGATAAACTCGTCATGAAGAAAGTGCAAAAGGTGGTCAAGCTTTCTTCGGCTATGATGGATCAAAATAAATAAAAGATTTTTCACTCCATACGGCATCCAGAAAAAAATTAATTTTTAACCTTCTTTCATAAAATAAAAAATCCCCGGGCTTTAGAGTATCCCGGGGATTTAAACTGGTAAATAAACAAAAAAGTTCTTAGAAAGTCAGCGTCAGTTTATTTATGAACATGTATTCATCTCTGACGTCGTTTTGCTCCGATGCCAGGCCTTTGTAATAATCACCTACCCACCAGTAACCGGCACCCACCATATAAGACAGGTTATTGGTAATTTTGTAAGTACCGGTAATGTCAAGTTCCCAGCCATAGGAGCTGCCGGCCCAACCACCCGGTATCTCGTCGGCTTTAGCATAAGAAATTGCCGCATTGATATCCAGGCTGGGAATCGGATGTGCACCGGCTTTGAGCTGGCCAAACCAGGCGTTGGTCATTCCCCCATAGCCGGTGTTGGGATAGCTGCCGCTGAAGTTAGAAGATCCACCGTAGCCATTAATCGGACCAACCCAGTAGGTCATATCCTGATTAAACATAATTAAGCAAGGATTCCAATCCATGCCGCCACCCAAAACGTTGCCTTTAACCTGGCTCCCATTTTGGCCATTATCGCCGGACATGTAGGCTATGGTGCCGCCGTAATAAAAGGGACCCGCATCAACAACGGCATTAAGATAAGCCATAATATCCTGCAATTGCTGATCTAAGCCCTTTAAACCATCTTCCGGATTAATCGAACCCCAGGCATATACAACTTCCGCTTCCAGCTTGGCCGGTCCTAACTTGAATTTAGCGTAGGGTGTGAATTCGTAAATATACATCATATTAGCATAGGGTAGATAAGTGCCGCCCATGTTTAGAGGAACACCCCACGCACCCATCCCTGTGGCGAGGTTGGAACTGGGGGTTTGTTTATCATTAGCAATACGTGAGTAGGTAAAGAGCAAACCTGTCTCACCACCCTTGAAGTTATAAATGCCAAATGCGGCATATCTGTCGTAATTGTTATCGGTAGCTGTAGCTGTGGGGTTCACGGCAGAATAACGTTGATCAGTTTCCTTGTAAATAGCCGCGCCGAAAGTAACCTGTCCGATCTGTGCTCCATATAGAATTTGTCCGGAGGAAGGTCCGCTGCCGCTACTTCCCCAAACTGTTCCCCATACGTTATCTTCCGCATAGCCGACCTGGAATAGACCGATGGGTGATGTATACTCAACATATGCCCAGTCAAAGGCGATGTTTTCCTGCTCAGCTCTGGTTGCCGGCGATTGCAGATCTGTCATAGTACCGGGCGCCGATCTCGTGCCGCCCCATATTCTTTCCATCGCATCAAAACGGGTGATCAATTTCAGGCCCGGAGAAATTATAAAGTCTGTTCTGACCCGCAATCTCTGAAAGAAGAATGCTGTGCTTACGTCGTCATTGTTATGTAAACCGGACGGCATACCAGTATAAGGATTAACACTATTGTCTACTGAACCTTTCATCAGCGATGTTTGATCCAGATACATTCCGGCCGCGAAATATGTACCGCTAACCTGAACGTCGACCGCGAAAGCCGATGCACTGAAGGCCATGACCACCCCCAGTGATAGCAAAACCAACCAAAATTTCTTCATCCTCTTCCCTCCTTAATATAATTTCAAATAAAATCGGTAAAACCGGCCTTGAAAACGGGTATTATTTAAAGGCTGCGTCTACCTCACCACTTCCTCACGCCTGCGTAAAATCTTACAAATAAAATCCCCGGCATGCTTTAGTGGGTATTTCCAGAATAATAAAAACATTGCATATGTATTAATTTAGATGTATTAATTTAATACTATTAAATTATGAAGTCAACAAATATTTTTCATTTTCAATATTTTTTCTAAAGAATTAATAATGGAACATAATTGTTATTTCTATAATTGATTTAATGGATTAAATTAATTTAAGATGTTAAAAAAAGATGATACCGGACGGTATAAGTTGTCTGTATTTTTTCAAAAAGTATTAATTATATAAAGAAAAATGATACAGTTGCCGATAAATTGACTGTATGAAAAAGGAAAGGAGATCAATTATTAACCATGGGCAAATATGAAAGCCATAAAAAAAGTGTTCTGGAAGCCAGTGTCTGGCTTTCAGAAGAAGGTTTTTTCGGATCGCACAGGGGCACCGGAGGCAATGTTTCCGTGAGGGCTGATGATGCGGCTCTTGCCATAACTCCTTCATCAGTGAAATATCAGGAAATCAAAGTTTCCGATATCTGCGTGGTTGGATTTGATCTTTCCGTCATGGAGGGAAATGACAAACTCAAACCTTCTGTGGAAACGGGCATGCACAGCATTATTTACCAGAAAAGACCCGATATAAATGCCATCGTCCATACTCACCAGATCTACGGAAGCATCTTTGCCCTGATCAATACGCCTATACCCGCTCTTTTTGATGAGGTTTCTTTTTCACTGGGAGCCATGATAGATGTAATTCCTTATGCCCTTTCCGGGAGTCCGGAACTTGTTAATAATGTGGCCGGAAAATTATCGAATAACGCCAATGCTTACATTATTCAAAATCATGGAATATTGGCTCTGGGCAAGACACTGGATAAGGCGATTCTTCACGCGGAACTATTAGAAAAAGTCGCCAATATCTATTGCCTTGCTTTATCTACCGGTAAACCCGTGAGTACGCTGCCTGCAGAAATCGTTGAACTTGCCGGGACGATGAGAGATTATGAAGTTAAAACGGCACAGAAGAAAGACTAAGTGGAAAAAGTAAAATAAGAAATACGAAGTGAATGAATCAAATGCAGGGAACGGATATATTTGTTCCCTGCATCTTCAAAGCGGGAAACCGGCTAAATAATATCCCCAGCATTTTGCCGACTTCAAAAAGGATCTCTTCTGTTACTTTATCCAAAAACTTCAAGGCACAAAGATTGTGATTTTGGAAAATAACTTTTGCCGCCTCTGAGGCACACATATTGGTTTGCGTGGCTGCATCCAGATGACTGTCCGGATTCATTTTTTCGAAAACATTAATTAATTCCCGGCCGAACTGATCCAGAAAAAAATAGAAAATTTCATTATGCCTTTTTCTCGCCAGATGCATGTAGAGGCCCATTAATTCATATACGGAATTTTTCTGTGGCCCGCCCTCACGGGCACCGCGCGACAAGGCCTCTTTGAAAGGGGGGAAACCTTCACGAAAACGGCGTTCGACATATACTTCATAACTTTGATGAACGGAAGAAACGATAGTAAACAGTTTCTGTGATGCAAACAGGTTCTTGATCAATAATTTGCCGGGTAATGCTTTAACATGAAAGGGATGGCCCAAATCCGCCAGATAGTGAGCCGAACGGGACAAATACCGCCATCCCCAATAATCATTGCCGCTGTCAAACGCCATCCTGGTAAAATTGATGTTCGCGCGGAATGATTCGGGAGCTATTCCAAATGTTCTGCCCAGTAATCGGAATTGCATGTGCCGCCAGCCGTGTGAGCCACCGGTCATTTTCTGATTTTTATTAAGACCCAGATCGCAATCCAGATTTAAATCAGGTTCGGTGCTGTATATGACCAGCACTTTCCATGGCTCGATGGCAGTATCCGAGGGAGGTTCACCGCTAAACTCACCATTGCGCTGTGAATAACTAAAAGACCACAGAGGATCGAGTTTGCGGACTTCGCTGTAATTTTCCTTGTATAAATCGATATGTTTTGGACCGATGGGCCAGTATTTAAAGTTGATACCGGGATTTTGTTTTACCACGACCGGAGGAAGATTCATGAGCGCGCCTGTGGCATGGACACAAAAATAAGTTATATATTCGTGAGAAAACCATGGTGCCCAGGCTGATGGCAGGCGCGGGTCGTCATGCAGATAATAATCCAATTTTTAAATCTTTCTGCTGATGCTAAAAGCAAGTTACTAAATGGCCGGGCGGGTAAAGGTTACCAAAACCCGCGCCGGCCCTAAAAAATCATGAAGTTAATTTAGCATTTGAAATCGGTCTTTTTGCCCCAAACACCAAGCGCGACACCGAGTTCTTCATGCTCTTTGGCATATTCTTCCAGTTTGATGCCCCGGGTTGCCGCATCAATGGCCTGACGCAGGGCGCGGGCGCCCGCTCTCGGTCCCTGGGGATGAGCATGAATGCCTCCGCCCGATCCGATCATGATATCTTTGCCCAGGGCATTGACGATATCGGAAACGTTGGCCGGTGTAATGCCGCCTGAAGGCATGGGCATCGTTGCTTTCAGATCGCCCATGGGATAAATCAGATTACGGACTGTGCTCATAAAACGTTCATGCATATATATACCTTTTCCGCCCAGGGAGAAGGGCAGAACGATTGAATCAGCGCCGCACAAGCGGGGGATTTTGCCGAGAATGAGCGGCGAAGAAATACCCTGATTGGGCGACATATAGTAAGCTCCCGCCACATCCATATGAGCCAGTATTGGCACATTGATGGCCGGGTCGTCTGCCAGCGCGCGCATGGCTTCCGGTCCTACAGCCAGATAGTTAACCATCATGCCGTTTACGCCGGCGTCCACGCAACGTTTGGCCAGATCGAACATGCGCGGCAGGCGGTCGGTGACATTAACGGTGTAGATGGTATGTTCTCCGGTTTCCTCATAGACTTCTTTTTCTATCTTCATGTAGGTTTTTACTCTTTTCACCGCGTCGTTATAACGCATGTTGGCGATCAATTCGTCGTCCTTGATCACGTCGCAGCCGCCCAATGCCGCTTCTTTGAAGAGCCTCGCGCCTACTTCCAGCGGATAGCCGCTGCAGGGCTTAATCATGTTGTTGAGTAACGGACGGTCTTTTTTGAGACCGAGAACTTTCCACCAGCCATCAGGTCCGAATTTCGGGCCGTTGTACTGATCCAGTGTGGCTTTGGGGAATCTGATATCCAAAAGCTTGAAATTGGGCACCATGGAAATATTGCCGATGATCGCGGTCAGAATCATGGGAAGCTGATCTTCGACATTTGCCGCGGGAAAAGCAAGTTGTAAAATGCATTGTCTTTCCGTGACTTCAGGCGGTACCCCGTATTCATAAAACGGGACCTCATACGCGCCGATTACCTTTGCGACATGACCGGCGCGGATTTCAGGCGTTTCGCCGGGAACGGGCACCCATGTGCCGGTGGTCTGTTCGATGGACAGGAACTGGCCAATTAAAGAAGCATCCAGATTTTTATCGCCCTTCAGCCAGTAGGTGGCGATTAAATGGTTTTCCATATCGATGCTTTCAGGCGTAGCTATGGGTTTATCCGCGAAAGCATCCATCTTTATTTTTGAATCCTTTGCAATTTTTTTTTCAGCCATGGTTTTATACTCCTTAAAAGATAAGTTTTTTTGTCGAGTTAATTTTTCGGAATCAGTGAAAGCACATATTCCCATATCCCCAATGTTTTCTTCAACGATTCATCATCGTGTTGCATGCACGTGTACATGCGGGTTCCGGCCAGTGTGCACAGACCATGAGCCATCGTAACGACCTGATAGTCATCCGCGACCTGCTTCCGGCTGAAAATCTCGGTCAGAGCGTTTGGCGCGTTTAAGTCGATTGAAAAGAACGCGGTCGTCATGTAATGCATGATGGCGCCGAAATTATAAACAAAGAATCCCAGATCCGGACGTGTTGCGTATAGATCATTGAGAGCCTTGGTCAGTTTGTTGGCGTAAGCGGTTGCCTTGGCTATCGCGTCATTTTCGACCATGTATTTTAAAGCATAATAACAGGCTGCCATGGAAATGGGATTGGCCGCCAGTGTGCCGCCGACAAAAATCTTGTCGCCCATGCTGCCTGAACAGACTTTCATAACGTCCCTGCGGCCTGCCACGGCCCCGGATGACGGATAGCCGTGTGTGATGATCTTGCCCAGGACCGTTATATCGGGTGTAATACCGTAAAGCTTCTGAGCGCCACCCATGTCTACCCGAAAACCGGTAACCACTTCATCGAAAATCATCAAAGATCCGTACTGATCGCAAAGTTTGCGGATGGTTTTATTCCAGTCCGGATGAACTGGATGGGCGCCTGATTCTCCGCCGATAGGTTCTACCATCACACCGGCAACACCGCCCTTGTCCTGATTATCTTTAAAGGCTTTCTCCAGCGCTTCAAAATCATTGGGCGGCACATCAACGATGTGGGTAAAGCATTCTGAGGGTATTCCTTTGGATTCGAAATTGCCGGTCCGGGGAATGTGAACCGAATAGATCATCTGATCAGACCAGCCGTGATAGCTGCCGCCTATCTTGATGATTTTCTGTTTGCCGGTATAGGCCCGCGCGATGCGCAGCGCCGCCATATCCGCTTCGGTGCCGGATTGGAGAAACCGGACCATTTCGACACCGGGCATGTGTTTAATGATTTCGGCGGCGGCAAGAAGTTCATATTCCGAGGTTAAACCGGTAGCTGGCCCTTTTTCCCTGATAATTTCAATAATCTTTTCGTCAAGCGGCGTGTAGCTGTGGCCAAGCATAATGGGCGCGCCGCACATAAGATAATCGATATACTCATTGCCGTCTACATCCCATATCTTATAGCCTTTGGCCCGGTCCATGGCCAGGGGGAAGGGTTTGTTCTGGCTTAAGTTGTGCTGAACACCGCCGGGAATCATTGCTTTTGCCTTCTCAAAAATATCTATCGAGCGCTTACAGCGCTCGGCATAGAGCTTATGTTCGGAATCCAGTTTGTCCTTGGGTATCGGCCGCACGGGTCTTCCCAAAATTTCATCTTTTCTTTTCATTATTTCCGTATATTCCATTGATTTATATCCTCCTGATTCATCATGCTGATAAGTCTTTATATCGAACACACGCCTTCCTTGTTCTTATTCATGCGTGCGCATGCTTTCTTCTGATTATTGTAGTAAGTTACAAATTCCTTAAACAATTCATCGTATGTTTTGCGATTGTCCGGATTGGGCGTATACTCCGCCTTTATCTGTATGTACCTGGGAATGTCTTCCATGGTTATATATTTCAGGGCAATCGAAGCCAGAAAAGCCGCGCCCCTTGCGTTGGAATAGATCGGATCCTTGACCTGACGGATTTTTCTGTCGAAAATATCCGCGATCGTTTGCGACCAGACATCCGAATTGGCACCGCCGCCTATGAAATTAAGATATTGAAATGGTCTTCCCATGAACTTCTCCACAGGGGCAATCAGCCATTTCGCGTTGAAAGCCACTCCTTCAAAAATAGCGCGAAGAATGTCGGCTCTGGTATTTTCCAGGGACACGTTGAACAATGAAGACCGGATATGGCAGTCATCCACCGGTGAACGTTCTCCGTAAAGCCATGGGGTGAAGATCACGTTGTTTGCGCCTGCCGGAACCCGTGCCACAATTTTGTCCAGGACCTTGAATATGTCAGGGGCGTTTTCTTCCTCCATCAGTTCATCCTTATGATACAGAACATTGTCTCTTATCCAGGTCAGGCATTTACCGGCGCATTCCTGTTCAGTGAGAATGAGGTAACGGCCCGGAACGGGACTGGGGAAAGAACCGAAATTGTGGGCGATGTCCGTTTTCTTGAAAGGAACGTGGGCGGATATCCAGGACGATGTGCCGATATAAAAGTGACCCTCATAGTCCCGAACAGCGCCGGAACCGACAGCGGCAGAAGGCACATCCGGAGTTCCGCCTATAACAGGAGTGCCTTCTTTTAAACCCAGTTCGGCGGCTATTTCCTTTTTCACCGGACCCAGTATGTCGGTTGCCTGAATCAAATCGGGCAATTTTGAACGCTCAAGACCTGCCATTTTGAGCAGCTTATCTGAATAAACGACATGCGATGAATCACGGTTATCGGTTACCCAGTGCAGCAAAATAGAATCATAAGTGGCCGCGAACTTTCCCGTTAAGCGCAGGTTGATATAATCTTTAGGATCAAGAAATTTATAAGTCTTGCGATATAAATCCGGCTTGTTCTGTTTTAGCCAAAGAATATGACATAAAGAGTCCTTACCGGACTGCGAGGGAGCGCCTCCGGTCAGTTTAAGCCAGGTCATCATCTTGAACAGAGGGTAGCCTTCTATTTTGATGGGACCCTTCAGGATATCTTTAACGGATTCAGCGCCCCTGCTATCCATCCAGATGATGGCGTTCATCAAATGTTTGCCTTCCCGATTAAGTGCTACTGTGCCTGACCACTGGGTGGTCACGCTGACGGCAACAATTTCTTCGGGAGAAACGAGTTTTTTACCAAGTACTTTTTTCGCGGTGGACATGATGGCATCCCACCATCCGTCAGGGTCCTGTTCGGCTCCTCCGTCAGGAAGCAGGATAATGGGGGTTGCTTGAAATTCACTGTCCAGCACTTCTCCATAAACAGAGATTAAAGCCGTCTTGGGTCCGGAAGTGCCCAGATCGATTGCCAGTACATACTTTCCGCTGTCTTTCATTATTCTACCTCTTTATGTTAATTATAAATTGAATACTCAAAGCTAAAAGTTACATGCGAAGCCAAATGGCCGCCAACAATACTTTGATCATTCCATAGCCAGATGCATCGCGTTATCAATGACCTTCTTAAAAGTAATATCCGGGTCATCGGTAATTTGAGAAAACATGCCGCTGTTATGGAGTGAAATGATGCCGTGTATCGCGCTGATAATTTGAATGGTTAATAATTTTGTTTCCACTTTACCTAAGTTCGGCCTCGTTTCCCGATATCCCCGGGTAACTTTATCAGCTAAAAACAGCACTCTCAGTGAACTGCGGAATTCATCGGTAGACACAGCCTCCAGAGAAGTTCCGATATAATCACTATGCTGCCTGACCGGCCTGTTGAACATGACATCATAGAGATTGACATTGTTTTTACCAAACTCAACATAAGCATAAATCATGCTCTTGAATCTCTCCAGAGGCGTATCCGCCTTGGACACGGCAGAATGCATTTTCTTATACAACATCGCGTAAGCTTTTTTATGGATGGCGATAAGCAGTTCGTCCTTATTGGCGTAGTAGTTGTAAAGATTTGCGGCGGTCATTTTCATCCTGGAGCCGACCTTGGCCATAGACAGGTTTTCATATCCGTTTTTTACAAGGATTTCGAAAGCGCGCAAAAGTATCTGCTCACGCACCGCTTTCACTTCATGAGAACTTCTTGTCATTTTAGGCATGATGAACACCTGTTGTTTTGTTAATTTAATGGCGTTAATTTAATATAGTTAATCTATAAAGTCAATATCTATTTTTGTTATTTGGCATATTATTGATAATGTATTGATATAAAATAAACATTTATTTAAGTTGCTTGCTTAAACGTGAATAAATATCACAGGGCAGAATTCTTATGCGTGCATTTTTCTAAAATTGCAGCAAAGAGTTTTAATGGTTTGTTTAATATATCGGAGCATAGAATTACACCAGAACAATAATTTTATAGGCGACATCTCGTCCCTGTTTGTCAACAGGGACGAGATGTCGTAAGTGGTTATCAAAATCGTTCTAAATATTCAGATAATAAACCGGTCATCTAAATATCATCCGTCTTAACCAGCTTCGATTCCTTGGTTTTTAGAATGATAAATATATTGATGATCATAAGTGCCAGGAAAACGAGCATCGCGGGCGTTTTAGAGGCGCCTGACGGTGTCAGCATATCCATACCGAAGATAAAAATGATTCCGGAAATCTGTCCGGCAAGCATAAGCAATCCCTGTGAGGTGGCTTCAGGCGCGGGATAGGTTATTTCAGCACAGTACTGGAAGCATACAGGTCCGCCCGCCATAAGGAAGAAACCGAATAAGGCGCATGAAGCAAGGAGCAATCCATAATTTGCGGCATAAGTCATTCCGGCAAGTCCGGGAATAGCGCCGATACATGCAATAACGATAAACAGTTTCCTTTTACGCATTTTATCGGAAAGAACCGGCAGGGTTGAAGCCCCGATTATGCCGCCGATCATCATTGCAGCACCCGCGTATCCGGCCTGCTCGATAGTAAAACCGCGCGGACCGATGATCTGTTCAATCCAGGTCGTTACCGCGTTAAAAATTCCCAGCGCCGCAAAGAAGAAGATGAGGAGATAAATCATATCTTTTTGACTGAAGATGTGTTTCAAACCGGCGAAGAACGCAAAACGTTCGTCATGACCGGGGGGACAGGGAGGCGTCGGCGGTTGCTCTCTGTTAAAGAGTAAAAAGATGATGGCGCCGGCCAATGTTGCGACACCATAGATCATCAGCATTTTTTCCATGCCGTACGCTTTTAAGAGTAAGGGCGAGAGCGCCATCGCGATAATAATTCCCACGAATTGAGCCAAAACGCTGATGCCTGCCTGGGTAGCCCGCTCATGCAGGGGAAACCAGCGGGCCCCGACCTTGGTTACGGAATTCAGGACGAAGGGTTGTCCGACGGCAAGTCCGATTTGAGCGAGGATAACCATGTTGTAGTTTGCGCCGTAAAATCCTTTCATAAATCCGAAAATACCCATCAATGCGGCGCCGATGCCGATGCCGAGGCGTATACCCCAGGTGTCTATTATATAAGATGCAGGAAAGGAAACGAATAAATAGACAATCATAAAAATCAGTGAAAGGAGGTCAATTTGCACGGCAGGTACTTTGTAAAAAGCAACCGCTTCACTGGTAATAGGCGCAAAGATGATCCACTGTATCTGCATCAGTGCGTTGATGAGAAAGTATACAAAAAGAACGACCCATCTATAGCTGTAAACCTTAAAGTCTTGCTCCATTGGTTAACCCCCCAATTTTTATTTGGTCTTTTGAAAAAAACTTGCTTTTTAAGAAAAGCTGATATAAACATTAACTTAATGACATTAAATTAATATAGTTAAATTATAAAGTCAATAAATATTTTTTATAAATTGATCATAGTACAACTTTAATGTGAGAAGGCGGAGGTGACACCAATCACATACGTCTAATTCAAACGTTAACAAATATTTTAACAACGCACTTTCACAGGAGGATAAACATTTATGAAGAAAGTTCTATTTAGTGTAACGATTTGTATGTTTTTTGTTTTGTTTTTCGGCGCTGCCGTAAAAGCGGAGGAACCCATTGCAGGGACATGGATAACGGTTGCTGATGAAGGAAAAGACAAGGGAAAACAGACATCCTATATTGAAATGTTCGAGAAGGATGGCCTCTACTTTGGCAAGATTACAAAACTTTTGCTTCCTCCTGAGCCGGATAACCCTAAAGAACTCTGTATTAAATGCTCCGATGATTTGAAAAACAAGCCGATCATGGGCATGGTCATTGTAAAAAACATGAAAAAAACCGGGAAAGTAGATCCGAAGCTCGGTGCGGAATTCAGTGGCGGAACAATTCTGGATCCCGACGAAGGTAAAACATATAAGTGCCTGATGTGGGTCAAGGGCGACGTTTTGACCGCGAGGGGATTTATCGGTTTTAGTCTTTTGGGCAGATCTCAGGAATGGTCCAGACTGAAGAAATAATGCTGATTTCATAATCCCTGCCGCAATGAACGGCAGGGATTATGAACAAGTGCTTCGTCAGAAAATATCTCGCACAACTTTGCTCCATTCAACGGTAACTTCAGATGATTCCTTATTAAGAATCTATAGAAAAAATAATTTCTTCAATCAACGCGTTTTGAGTGATGCTGTAAATGCACAGGAGTCTTTTGTAATAAAAGCAATTTTTTTAAACCCGCTTTAAAATCCTGCCGATATTTTTTCTAAAGAAATCTTTTTTTTGGGGGTTCCCGGAAATATTTTATAAAATGAATAGATAACTTCAGGAAATAAGTTCAATGAAAATAATTGCATACCACTTATTGTGGTAATATTTAAAATGACCACTATATATTGATTTTTTTCTTGATTTTTTAGAATTGTATGATACTATGACAAACAATATAAAAAATGATCTTTTGGTTGAAAGATCAATGTTCCGGTTAGATGCTCCTTTATTGGAGAGAAGTTTGCTTTAAGTAAATTAAAACAGCAGAAAAATAGTTTTTTAAAATGCCAAAGCTGGTTAATGTTGGAACTGAAGAGCCGCTTCTAATGGAAAAGTAGTTGGTGCATCATCCAGGGGATACAGGAACAAGAAAGATTTCATCGCTGACCAGGCGAAGCGGTTGAAATGGTTAACTAAAATTAAAACCATTAGCGAAGAGGCGGATCATTTATGATCCGCCTCTTTTTATTTCATGATGACGCAAGAAATTTGAATCCTCCGCCAATATGCGGTTAATAAGGTTCACGCTATTTATGAGTTCAAGTGTAGCCTACCAGAGATGCGCATCACAAATAGAATTTTATGTGACCGGAAAATCTTGCCTGCATTGCGAAAGCTTCTTAACCATATCTGCTTAGAAATTGACGACTCTCTTAAGCGGCACGGGCGGGTAAATCTGGCCGTGATTGGGCGGCATAGAATTATAGACCCAGTCTATATCAAGAGTACCTAAGTTTGTACCCCGGTAACGGGAGTAACCGTTGAATTTACCTCTCACCAGAACGTCTTCCATCTGCATCGTCATGCAAAAGACTGCTATGGTCATTCCCGGCTTGAGAGTTTTCAGCTCTGTTCCAAAAGCGGAGGGATTAAACGCGAGGCGGCTTGAGTCCGCAGTCTGGCATTGAAGAACGGGAATAATCATTGGATGGCCGTCATCGCCTACGAATGATAAAAATTTTATGGAATCAAGCTTGTTGAAAATATTTTCTCCAAAATGCGAAAGAACCCGCTCAGGACTTCCTTTGACGGCGCTTTTTTTTTGCCAGTTTTGTCAGAAGCGCCGATTTTACAATGGATAGCAGCGGCAGAGAAATTTGGGCAGATGTTTCAATCAGGTCAAAATAATGGACGGTGTTAATGCCGAAATAGGTATTGTAACGGAACATGGGCTGCTTGTTGTATATCTCATATTCAGGGCCTTCTTTTTTTAAATGCGTCCAGAGTGCTTTGCCGACCCGAAGTTTTTTGTCCATCGTCAGGACGGCAAAGCCGATCTTTCTGGTGCGCTCGAAATATTCTTTGCTTTTACCCTTGCAGAATTCCCCGACGATAAGTTGGCGGGGGGTTGCCGCCATAACGGATGTAAGAAGTGAAATGTGAGGTAATCCTTCAGGGGTTACGGTGGCGATGATACCGATTTTTTCTGCGGGTTCAAGAGCTTTGATATCCTCTTCGGAAAAACTGTTTAGAGTCATAATATAGTCCTTTTAAGTAGTTTTCAGCATCCGGAAACGGATGGGGTTTGTTTCAGCGCCACTTCATTGTTTAAATCGGATTCAAGTTTTGTCGCTCCGCTCCAGCAAACGATCGACGGATTCACCACGCCTTTCGCGATCACACAGAGTTCTTCCATCCGGGTTTTCTCCTCTAATTCCGTTTGGGCGTAAGGCCAGTCAATTTCAAGCCGCCTGTACTTGTCGCGGCAGAGATTGTTAAAAGCGCATAGTTCCCACCTGCTGACTGTTTTGTGCAGATGAGCATTGATAAAATCGCCGATGCCCCTGATATTTTCCGGTGTGTCCGTGGTTTGCGGAATAATCGGAGTGCGTATCCAGAATGTTTTCCGGGGAATGTGATTTTTTATATAATCCGCCGCGAAAATAATATTGTCCAGAATCTTTTCATTGCCGGAGCCGGTAAATTGTTTGTGCTTTGCCGTATCAATTTCTTTCAGATCGTATAGCAGAATATCAACATAAGGCAGAATGTCCGAAAGGGATGTCCTGGGTATCTGTCCGCAGGTATCAAGAGCTGTCTGAATCCCCCTGCTTTTGAGTTCTTTCAAAAGCGCGAGGCAGAAATCGTTTTGCAGGGCGGCCTCTCCGCCGGAGAGGGTAACGCCGCCGCCTGATTGTTCAAAATATACGCGGTCTTTAACCAGTTCATCGGCAAGTTCTGTCACGCTCCATTTTTTCCCCAGAAGTTCCATAGCTGTTGTGGGGCATTCACCGGCGCATACGCCGCAGCCGTTACAGACAGAGCGGTTTATGATGATGCCCTCCTGGGTTTTTTCCAGCGCCTTTTCGGGGCAGGTCTTTACGCAGATACCGCAGCCGATGCAGTTTGTTCCCAGCCATTGAATTTGAGGTTTAAGGCTTATGCTTTCCGGATTGTGGCACCAGACGCATTGAAGCGAACAGCCCTTGAAGAAGACGGTAGTTCTAAGTCCCGGGCCGTCTTCCGTGGACATGCGGAGTATCTCCAGAATGGTTCCCTTATTTTTTCTGTCTGCTGAAGCAACCGGCACGGCATTTGTTATAACATCAGGCATCAAACAACATCCTTAAAATTTGCTGTGGCTCAACCGTTCGATAACTTCGTTTTGCAGCTCTCTTCCCACGGTAGTAAAGTAGGCGTTGTAGCCGGTAATGCGTACCAGCAGATGACGGTAATTCTGCGGATGCTGCTGCGCGTCCCTGAGCATGCCGGGATCAAGCATATTGATTTGCAGGGCCGTACCGCCGTTTTCGGCATACCCTTTCAGGAATGCCTTGAATTTGTCCTTGTGCTCCGTACTTCGCAAAATGGAAGGATTAAAGGTTATGGTATGACTCGCGCCGTTGGGCAGACTATTGAAGTAATCCATCCAGTCTCCATGAGAATCTTTGGCTTTGCCGCCAAGCACTTTGCCAACGGAGTTCGCGTTGGCCGTCGGCCCCTTGATGTCCGCACCGTTGGAAGGACAAATGGCATTGGAAAGAAACTGGCCTTTCGTCCTGCCGTCCGCGCTTGCCGCCATGATATACCCATCGCCCGCCCAGTAGTTCCAGCTTAACATTCCCGGTCGATATTTACGTCCCGTGGATTTTGTAGAGTGTTTCCATGTTTCATCGCACCAAAGCTCCATCACTCTGCGGGCCATCGCATCGGCATCGTTATCGTCGCGGCCGTATTTGGGTGCGCGGTTTTTTGCGCGGGCCTGTAGAATTTCATGCCCCACCCAGTTGTCCTTCAGGGCGGTGATCAATTCTTTCATAGTGCAGTGTTTTTCGTCGAAAACCAGATATTTTATTGCCAGAAGCGAATCCACTGTGGTGGCATAGGTTACGGCTTCCATGGTGGTGAAGTTTATTTCCGCACCGCCCTGAGTAACATCCTTGCACTTCTGGGCGCAGCCTTTAACCATGCAGGAAAGATATGGTGTGGGGAAAAAACGGGAACGTATTGATTCCGATACCTCATATAGATCCACACATTTCTGAATGATGTACCTCGTTTGCCGGGCGTAAGCCTCCCAGAATTCCTCCCAGGTGCGGAATGTTGTGGAATCTCCGGTATTGGGGCCATCCTGTCTTATGGGTTCAGTTTTTCCTGTCATGGGATCGGTGTATGCAAGAAGGTCCTTACCGCCAGTGAGGGCCAGTTCCACCGCCTTGAGCAGATTGATATTGTTATCCACTGTGCCTGAACGGTCATTGCCGACCATCGTATTTTCCAGGCAGCCGACCGGCGCGTATTCATGAACATTGTTTTCGTTGATGAGATGCTCAAGCCCCGCTTTTTTTGCCTCAAGCATCATGCCGGCCATGGAGCGTTCATCGAAGTTGAGCAGAAAAGGCGCTCCCTGACTGGTTTCGATCATATCCACCACTTTATCATACAGCCTCTCCGGGCTGTTTCGATGCAGCCTCACATTGGGCTTGGGTTCCAGAATCGGCGACATTTCATCAATGACTTCTAAAATAACATAGGTGAGATCATTGGTCATATCTTTACCGTCAGCGCCCAGGCCGGACAATGTGATGAGCTGGCCGAAACCGGCGGTGATTCCCTGATTGCCGTTGCGGATCATCGCGTCATAGGCGGTGTTGGCGTGAATCCAGAAACATTTCAGGATTTCTTTGGCAAACTCCCTGTCCATGCCCTCGAGGATAGATCGCTGATAATAAGGCCACAGAAACTGGTCAACCCTGCCGAAGGAAACTCCCGCGCCGGGATAATTTTCATCGGTCATGACCAGCATGTGATTGATCCACAGCGCCTGCACGGCTTCCCAGAATGTTGCCGGCGGCTCCCATGGAACTTTGCTTAAGTTCTGAGCCATCATCGTAAGCTCGTTTTTCCGCGAGTGGTCTTTTTCATTCCGCGCGAGTTCAAGACAGAGTTCCCTGTATTTTAAAGCAAGATCACGCGCCATGGTAGATGCCGTCATCATGGCCATAAGCTGGGCACCTTTATCGCTTTGCCGTTCTTCAGTTCCCAGTGCGTTATAAAGAGTAAGAAGTTCGCCGTACACACCCTTCCAGCCGGTTTTCAGTAATTTCTCATGCCCCGGAATAATATGGCCGCTCGTCGCTCCGGCATTGCCGTACCCGTGATCGTGAAACCGTTTCATTTTATCTCTGGCGCCGTTTTTACCCTTTACCTCTCGAAGCCACTGATCGCTTTCGTTTTTTGTGAAGCACATGGATGTCTGAATATTGAATCTGGCTCCCGCCAGCAGATCTCCGGGCAGTATTTCCTGCGGCACGTAATTAAGAATGGCTTCGCGTACAAACCACGCGCGTCGCTGAACCCGCGGCCATTTCCAGAAATCGCGATTCAGCTGGATCGGTCTTGCCGCCTGAAGATAGGATGCCCCCAGAGTATTGATAAGCGTGTATGTTTCCGGCACGATATAAAAGGTCAGTTCGTTATAGACGATATCCCAGGGAGTGCCGGTTGTCCATGACGTATATTCATTGTTCCAGGGGCGATCGTTGCCGCGAAAATAATAATCGCGCAGCCACTGGATGCGAGCGGATAAACCTTTCGGTTCCTTCATTAAACTTTGCTCAGTAGTAACTGTTTCCATATCAACCTTCCTTATCGGATAGTAATGTCCCAATGGACTCTTCACTCTTTAAGATAAGCTCAACGAAGCAGTTTTTCAAGATAAAAGAAACTAAATTCAAAAGTGAGCGAGCGCACTGGCAGGCTTATGGATATAAGTGGGCGAATATACAATAAGATTGTCACTGTTTCTGTAATGGAGACATGATTTTTTAAAAGGAAAATTCGCTTGCTGTTAGTGATATTTTCGGCATTTCCACAGAAATATTGATTTAAATGTTACATCTTTCTTAAGCAATCATAAATAATTGTATTTATTTTTTAGATCAAAACTTATAAAATGATAAAATCACGAACATGAATTAAAATTATTAAAAGAAAAATGAAAGGGAGGTACAAAAATGGCGAAATTAAGTAAAGATCGATTGATTTTCGGATTATTACTGCTTGTCCTGATCGCACTGGGAGAGATCATTCTTGGCCACTTCAAACTGGCGACATGGCCGGCATTCATGGTTATGATCTTTTTCTTTGAAGCGCACATGGACACGAAAAAAGCCGCCAATATTCTTGTGGGTGGTTTGTTCGGGATTGCTAATCTAATCATCATTAAAATGTTTCTCCAAGCGGTAGCCCCTTCTCTGGGACTTGAGCTGGCAAAATTAGTGTACATTCTCGTTTTTGTTTACCTGATAGTTGCTCTTGGAGAAGTTGTTCCGATTTTATTCAATAACTATTGTTTCATGTATTTCCTTGTGGCCGCAGTGGCAGCCATGGCTCCGATGTCCAGTCCCAATGTCGTCTTTGAATGGATGGGTATTGAAATCGTTGGAGGGGGGCTGTTTATACTTGGTATATTGTGCATTATGAAAATTATGGGAGCTTTGGCCGCTAAAGCGGCGAAACCATAAAAGACCCGCTACAATTTGCGGCATACGCGTTCATGAAGGCTTAATTACAACATGATGAAAACGCTATCAAGAGTCATCCAAAACTCTTGATAGCGTAGTATGCTGACATACAGCAGTTCGTTTCAACAACCTTGACAGTTTTATTTTGTGCCCAAAAAATAGCGGACCAATATGATGGACTTACGTTAAAGCAACTCTTGCAGCAGAAATATCAGACCCATCAATCCAAGAACACCGCTGCCATACCAAAGCCATTTTCTTCTGGTTAAAACAGCTATTGCTGAAACTGCGATTGCTATCTGCAGGACGGTTACTGCCCTGGCCAGTATGTTGTGAGCCGCGAGGTGATTAGAAGAAGACTTCTCCTTTTCTCTTGCCCGCTCTTCGATTTCCTTTTGGTCTTTTTTATAAGTCTTAATTTTCTCTTCGTCTTTTGCGGATATCTGCTTGCCTAATGCCTGCAGTGTTTCGATCTTGCTTTCGAGAACCGTGGATTTGATCCCCTTTGCCTGATAATATGCCCATTGATCTGATGATTGGATCTGTTCAATCAGCGCTTCATTCGCGTGATGGCCCGCCATGAGTGAACACAAGGCGGCTAATACGGCCAGGATGGCTGTGCTTACAGCCACCAGAAACACCCACCTCTCCTCCGTTTTTTCGGCTTCTTCTTGAATGGCTTCGTGTAATTTTTCTGTTGGAACTTCGAATTCTTCAGGCATGATGACTCCTTTAATTGTATTTTTTGTTCCGTCGGACGGAAATAGTTTCTCATGGGGACAGAAGTTAACAATCCTTTCACATCAAAGAATGAAATTGTATTTGATAAAATATCCCCTCTACAAGAAAAAAATATAAGAATGTTTATCGTGTATGTCAATGTAATTTAGATATCAAAATCTGAGCTATATATAATTGCATTCGGTTAGAATATTCATGTCTATTTTTATGAGAATTTCGGATCGGACATCATGAAATAGAGTGAATTGTTGGCATGGTCCTAATTCTGAAAGCCGATATCTTCTGCTTGTCATTTTAAGTATATTTACCATGAACGGAGTTTAAACGTTATATGCGTGGATACCCGCGGGATATAAGCACAAATAAAGAATGTCCAGCCTTAGGCAGGCTGGACATTCTTTTGATACAGGGAAAACGTGCCGAATATTTTCTTAAATCACTCTGACAGCCACGATCCCGTCGATGGCGTTGATTTTTTCTACCAGCTCAGCGCTGATATCGCCTTCTAGGTCGATAATATTGTAGGCCAGGTTCCCTTTACTCTTGTTGATCATATCCGCTATATTGAGCTTGTTGTCGGCAAAGAGGTGCGTGATCTTCTCGATCATGCCCGGCGTATTCTTGTTTGTAATGGTGATTCTTTTCTTATCCGACCTGTCGAGGGAGCAATCGGGGAAATTGACAGAGTTCTTGATGTTACCGTTTTCGAGGAAATCCATCAACTGCATGGTAGCCATGACGGCACAGTTCTCTTCAGATTCTTCGGTGGATGCGCCCAGGTGTGGGATCGCGATGACCTTGTCCGTTTTGATAACCTCTTCGTCCGGGAAGTCAGTTACGTAGCTGCTTATAATCCCGTCGGCGATTGCCTTTTTCAGGGACGGGGTATCCACAAGTCCTCCTCTGGCGAAGTTGAGGAGCACGGTACCCTTCTTCATTAGCGCAAACTTATCGGAGTTGATAAAGCCCTTGGTGTCTTTATTTTGCGGAACGTGCAGCGTGATGAAGTCGGATTCTGCAAGAAGCCGCTCCAGGCTCGAGGCTTTTTTAATGGTGCGGGAAAGCTTCCATGCCGCCTCAATGGAAAGGAACGGATCGTATCCCATGACTTCCATGCCCAGAGATTCAGCCGCATTGGCCAGCATGGTGCCTATGGCGCCAAGGCCCACGACGCCTAGGGTCTTGCCCAGGATTTCAGTGCCGCCAAACTTGGACTTGCCCTTCTCGATCAGGTCGGGCACCTTGTCTCCTTCGCCCACGAGTCCTTTGGCCCAAACGATGCCTTCGGTCACCTTCCGCGAAGCCAACAGCATGCCCAGGATGGCCAGTTCCTTGACGCCGTTGGCGTTGGCGCCCGGGGTATTGAAGACGACTATGCCTTTTTCCGAGCACTTCTCGACGGGAATATTGTTGACTCCGGCGCCGGCGCGGGCAATTGCTTTCAGATTTGAGGGCAGGCTCATTTCTTTCATTTCTTTGCTTCTGACCAGGATGCCGTCAGAATCCGGAATATCAGCGCGATACTCATACTTGTCAGTAAAAAGGCTGAGCCCTTTTTCCGAAATTTTATTTAATAGATCAATACGATACATAAAATACCTCCTATTCCTTTCGATGCTTTTTTATTAGAGAGTACTCTAATGATATAGAATACCTTTTTGTGCCCATAACGTACAAAATAAATTATCCTTATGGTATTTTGTCCGTTTTGCCGGATGAAATATAGAATGGTCGTATTGATGTGTCAAGGAAATCTTGGTTACAAAATGCGAATGCGCATGGATGTCAAAAAAAAGGTTCCTTCACGGGAACCTTTTTTTATCGTGGTGGGCCGTGTGGGATTTGAACCCACGGCCAACGGATTAAAAGTCCGCTGCTCTACCGCTGAGCTAACAGCCCACTTTATGAATTTGCTACTTGAAAGCGTGACGTCTTAGCAACAAGTTTCAAATGTGTCAAGAAGAAACTACAATGTTCTATTAAGAAAAGGATCTTCCAAAACCAATGTCTCTTCTCTTCCCGCTCCCACGGATACCAGTGTGATTTTAGCTTCCGCTAATTCCTCCAGTCTCCTCAAATATTTTCTTGCATTGGCGGGTAGTTCGTTCATTTCCCGCGCGTCAAGAATATTTTCCTTCCAGCCGTCGAATTCTTCGTATACGGGTTGGCACTGTGAAAGCACGCTTATGCTGGCCGGCGCGGAGTGTGTAAAATGATCGTTCGCGCATTTATAACCGACACAGATTTTCAATTTATCCAAACCCGTTAAAACATCCAGTTTGGTAATCGCCAGAGCGCTGATGCCGGAGACTCTGACGGCCTGCCGTACAAGTACCATGTCCAGCCAGCCGCAGCGCCGTTTTCTGCCGGTTGTCGCGCCAAATTCCTGTCCTACATGCTGTATGTGATTGCCGATATCGTCAGTCAGTTCAGTGGGAAAAGGGCCTTCACCGACTCTGGTTGTGTAGGCTTTGCAAATCCCAATCACTTTTGTGATTGCGTTGGGGCCTATTCCGCTGCCGCAGGAGGCGTTGGCCGAGACGGTGTTGGAGGACGTCACGTAAGGATATGTTCCGTGATCAATGTCCAGATGGGAACCCTGCGCGCCTTCGAAAAGGACTTTTTTACCCTGTCTTATTCCATGATCCAGTATCAAAGAAGTATCCGCCACATAAGCTTTTATTTTTTCGGCACAGGCCAGATATTGAGCGGCGATTTCTTCTATGTCGAGGGGCTTATCCTTATAATAATTTGTCAGCAGGAAATTCTTTTCTTCCAGATTTTGCTTTAGCTTTTCCCGGAATAAACTTTCTTCATAAAGATCGCCCACGCGAATTCCCGTGCGTGAGGCCTTATCTTCATAGGCCGGTCCAATACCTCTGCCTGTCGTGCCTATTTTTTTACCCGATGACCGGTTTTCCCTGGCCTGATCAATACTCCGATGATAGGGCATGATCAAATGAGCCCGTTCACTTATGAAGATTTTGGTATTGGGCTGCAGAAGATTGCCTTTTTGTAATTCTTCCATCTCCTGCAGAAAGACAAAGGGGTCAAAAACTACGCCATTACCGATAATACAGGTTTTATTGTCGTGCAAAATTCCCGAAGGAACCAGATGCAGGATAGTTTTTCTGCCTTTGACAACCAGAGTGTGACCTGCGTTGTTACCGCCCTGAAAACGGGCAACTATGTCGGCTTTTTCGGTATAAAGGTCAACAATTTTTCCCTTGCCTTCATCGCCCCATTGAGTGCCTACAACTGCAACGTTAGACATGTTTTATTTCCTGCATTTCAATCGGTTTAATGGAAATAACGTGCGGTAATTCCCGCACGTTTCTCCGGTATATGGTTTTCAACGACGGCAAGTTTTACCGCCGCATCAATTCACGACGTTTCTTTAATATATTCTTTTAAAGACTCTTAACCTTTTCGTTAAAAACTTTTTCCAGTTCGGCAAGCGCCGCTTTGAGATCAGCCTCCTCAATGGTCGGGCCGCACCAGAAACGATAACCTGCCGGTGCGTCCTTATAGGAGTTTATATCATGAGCTATGTTTTTCTTGCTCAAATCCGAAGCGATACTCTTGAGGAACTTGCTCTTTTCATCAGCGCCCATCGTTTTAACTTTGGGATGAATCACCGAAAGACATACAGAAGTATTTGAACGAACGTTGGGATCATCGGCCAGAAATTCGATCCAGTCGGTTTTGGCTACCCAGTCGGCCACCACTTTCAGGTTATCGTGACTTTTTTTAATCAAACCATCAAGGCTGATTTTGCCGGCCCAATCCAGGGCATCCAGATAATCTTCGACGCAGATCATGGACGGTGTGTTGATAACGTCGCCTTCAAATATTGCCTTACTGACTTTGCCGCCTTTCTTGAGACGGAAAATTTTAGGCATCGGCCAGGGCGGATCATAAGATTCCAGACGGGCAACCGCTTTGGGGCTCATGATCATCATTCCATGCGCGGCTTCGCCGCCGAGACATTTTTGCCATGAAAAAGTTAAAACATCAATTTTGCTCCAGTCGATATCATTGGCAAAAGCATAACTGGTCGCATCACAAAGAGACAGACCTTCGCGGTTGGCGGGAATCCAGTTCCAATCAGGAATCCTGACGCCGCTGGTTGTCCCGTTGGCCACAAAAATCACGTCGTTTGACCAATCCACCTTACTTAAATCGGGAATCTTGCCGTAATCGGTTTTGATAATGGTGGGATTAAGTTTAAGTTGTTTGTTAACATCCGTTGCCCAGCCTTCGGAAAAACTTTCCCAGACAAGTACGGTAACCGGTTTGGGGCCTAAAAGTGACCACATGGCGCACTCGAAAGCGCCGGTGTCGGAAGCCGGAAGAATGCCCACAAGGTAATCCGCCGGAATATTTAAAATTTTTCGGGTATCATTAATAGCTTTGATGATTCTCTCTTTTCCCAACGCGGAACGGTGTGAGCGGCCGACCGGCGCGCTCTTCAGCGCGTCGATACTCCACGCTGGCCTCTTGCTGCAGGGACCGGAACTAAAATTTGGGTTTTGCATAATCAGTATCCTTCAATATAAATTTTTTGAAACCTGTTATTCATATCAGCATTGAAATCTTTACTCAAGAGAATTTAGTTTGTTTTTTGCCGGGCGTAAACATCCCCTGTAAATTAATTTAAGATAAGATAATTGTCCGGAATGAAAAGAAAATATGATTATTAAAGGGTTTAATTCGCAAAAAGAGACTTCTTGATGAAAAATTCGCCGGATCTCTTTTCAATTTAAAAAATCGCGAATATTATTGGATAAATTTTATGGAAAAGTTCCTGTTCATAAGAATTATGGCCGGTGTTCTACGCTTTTCCCCCTGTTTTTATTTCTTGACCGGGGCCTTTTATTTCTTTGCTTTGGAGTAAAACCCTGCCCCTGATCAATATCGGCAGTTGGCTGAGCCGGGGGAGCATGCAGGGTTTGCTGGTAGTAATCATCCAGGAGCATGGCGACCAAAGCCATTTCATCTTCAGTTTGTGTCAGATTTCGCGCCAGAGGTACGAACCGCTGCATGCGTTCGATTTCCAGATTATCGCGGGCGCGAAGTTTAGCCTCCAGAAGCGCCGTTATTCTTTCCGCCACTATTCGTTCAAGTTCCTCGTCATTGGGCAGCGGGCGTTCTTCCATATGGATGTTATAAAAGTGGGCAATACTTTGCAGCTTGAATTTTTCCATTTCCGCGACCAGAGAAATGGCCACACCGCTTGATCCCATGCGTCCGGTGCGTCCTGCCCGGTGAATATAGGCTTCCGGGTCCTCCGGCGGTTCATACTGAATAACATGAGACAAATCGGGAATATCAATACCGCGGGCGGCAACATCGGTCGCCACGAGAAACCGCAGGGCGCCGCGTCGTACCCTTGCCATGACTTTTTCCCGCATGCTCTGAGCCAGATCGGAACTGAGTTCGTCGGCGTCATAACCGAAACGCTTGAGCACGACTGAAAGATAATGAACCGTGTCCTTTGTGTTGCAGAAAATAATGGCCGAGGATGGATTTTCAATCTCGATAATGCGGACGAGCGACCTTTCTTTGCGCATTCCCGGAACGACATAATAAACGTGTTCGATCTCTGTAATATGCACCTGATTTCCACTCAGACTCAATAATTTCGATTGATGAAGGAATTGATCGGATAAACGAATGACCTGTGGCGGAAAGGTCGCTGAAAACATGCTGCTGAGTATTTTTCCCGAAGGTATATATTTGCGAATTTTCACCATATCGGGATAAAAACCCATGGATAACATACGGTCGGCTTCATCGAAAATCAAAATTTTCAGGTGATCCAGTGAAAGTGTGTTTTTCAAAAGATGATCCAGGATGCGTCCCGGCGTGCCGACTACAAGTTGAGCTCCGCCGCGAAAAGCTTCCAATTGAGCGTTGTATCCTACGCCTCCATAAACTACCGCCGTCCTTATATTTCTTCCCTGAGTCAGCATTTGAGCCTCTCTGGACACTTGGAGGGCAAGCTCGCGGGTGGGAACAAGGACGAGAGCCTGCGCAAAATTTTGCTGTTCGTTGATTTTTTGTATAATGGGCAGTATATAAGCGCCGGTTTTGCCGCTGCCTGTGCGGGATTGCACCATCATATCCTTGCCCGCTAAAAAATAAGGAATTGATTTTGCCTGCACGGGCGTGAGACTGCTCCAGCCGGCGCGATCGCAGGCATCGCGCATTTCGGGAGTGAGTTCTTCAAAAGAAATTTCCGGAAGCACATCATCCGGTGCGATATCATTCACTTGAGTTTTTTTTATTTCATCCATTAGAACGTAAGACCTTTATTTAAATAAAATAGTTATTTAAATAATCTATTTTAGTATCGTTCAATAATCAAGAAGAAATTTGATCATCCTTTTTTTGTCCGGGTGCTTGAAAATCTTTATCGGATGGCTTACTTTTTCTGAATAATCCGGCAATTCATATTGACATGCTCAAGAGAAATATGCTTTCCTTTCTTTATTCAACAAGGAGCCATTAGATTTGAAAAAAAATAAGACAAGTTTCTTTTGTCAGCATTGCGGCTATATGTCGCCCAAGTGGCTGGGTAAATGTCCGTCGTGTAACGGCTGGAATTGTTTTGCCGAAGAATTGATCAGCGATTCTGATTTCGACAGCCGTGCGGAAATGAATTTTAACGGCAAGGCGCAGTCTATAGAAGATATACCTGTTGATGAAGGCAGAAGAACCGTCACGGGCATCGCGGAGGTCGACAGGGTACTGGGAGGCGGTATCGTCGGAGGGTCGACAATCTTAATCGGCGGAGAACCGGGTATCGGCAAGTCAACCCTCATGCTGCAGATGGTGCATCATCTGGCTCAAAAAGGATTGAAAGTATTATACGTATCGGGAGAAGAATCGGCCAGCCAAATTAAATTGCGAAGTGAACGGGTGGGTGCCGCGTCAAAAGATTTGCTGGTTCTGGTAGAGATTTCTCTGGAAAAGATTTTAGAACAGATTAAGTCGGTTTCTCCTTCCATCGTGGTGATAGATTCCATTCAAACAGTTTATTCGGGGGAACTCATGTCCGCTCCCGGCAGTGTCGGACAGGTGCGCGAGACTTCATCCCGTCTGATTCTCTTTTCTAAAAAAAATGGCATTCCTGTTTTTTTAGTAGGTCATGTAACCAAGGACGGTTCTATCGCCGGGCCCAAAGTGCTTGAGCATATGGTGGATACTGTTTTGTATTTTGAAGGCGATTCCGGGCATGCCTACCGGATCATTCGCGGCATAAAAAACCGTTTTGGCCCGACCAACGAAATAGGGGTTTTTGAAATGCGGGATACGGGGCTGATGGAAGTGCCCAATCCTTCAACTTTTTTTCTGGCGGAGCGGCCGCATAATGTGGCCGGTTCGGTTGTTGTTCCCAGCCTGGAAGGCACAAGGCCGATTCTCGTGGAAATTCAGGCATTGGTGAGTTCCACAAATCTGGGAACTCCGAGGCGCACGGCTATTGGCGTGGACTATAACCGTGTTTCGCTTCTGGTGGCTGTCCTTGATAAAATTTGCGGTCTGCATATGAGTGGCTCGGATATCTTTATCAATGTCGCAGGCGGTGTCCGGGTGGAAGAACCGGCGGTTGATTTGGGCATAGTTGCAGCCATGACATCAAGTTTTCTGGACAAGCCCATTGATGCGCGAACGGTTGTTTTGGGAGAAGTGGGACTTGCCGGTGAAGTCAGGGCTGTTTCCCAGACGGACGTGCGGGTAAAGGAAGCGGCGCGTTTGGGTTTTAACCGCTGCCTGGTGCCGAAAACCAACGCGGCGCAACTGGGGAAAATAGCGAAAATGGAGATTTGTAAAATTGGTTCTTTAAAAGAATTGCTGGAAAATTTATTTTAATCAGTAAAAAGCCCGGTTCCTAGAAATAAAAATGTCCGCAATCCCCTTGACATCTGAGAAATAGTGCATAATATAGCGCCACTTGAAAGTCTATCTATAATACTATAAAAAAATATAAAAAAGTGGAAAGGAGAGAAAATAATATGAAAATCAGACCTTTACAGGATAGAATCATTGTAAAACGTTTGGAAGAGGAGACAAAGACGAAGGGGGGAATCATCATTCCCGATACAGCTAAGGAAAAACCCATTGAGGGTAAAGTTATTGCTGTTGGCAAAGGCAAAGTTGCCGATGACGGCAAACTTATAAAACTTGAGGTAAGCGTGGGCGATAAAGTCCTTTTCAGCAAATACGGTGGCACTGAAATTAAGATAGACGGCGAAGAACACCTGATTATGAGAGAAGACGATATTCTCGGCATTATTGAAAAATAAGAAACTATTAAGGAGGAATATATACAATGGGAGCAAAAATACTTCTTTATGATGAAGAAGCAAGAAAATCTATGCTGAAGGGCGTCAACACTCTGGCCGACGCTGTAAAAGTAACTCTCGGCCCCAAAGGCCGCAATGTTATTATCGATAAAAGTTATGGTTCACCCACCGTTACCAAAGACGGCGTAACAGTAGCCAAAGAAATCGAACTCGAAGATAAATTTGAAAATATGGGCGCTCAAATGGTCAAAGAAGTCGCCAGCAAAACAAGCGACGTCGCCGGTGACGGCACCACCACCGCAACGCTTTTGGCACAGGCCATTTATCGCGAAGGCGTCAAGGCAGTCGCGGCAGGCAGCAACCCCATGGATATTAAACGCGGCATAGACAAAGCCGTCGAAACCGTTGTCAAAGAACTTGGCAAGATGAGCAAACCCACCAAAGATCAGAAAGAAATCGCCCAGGTCGGCACCATTTCAGCCAATAACGATGAAACCATCGGCAACATCATTGCCGGCGCGATGGATAAAGTTGGTAAAGAAGGTGTCATTACCGTGGAAGAAGCCAAAGGCCTGGAAACTGAACTGGAAATTGTCGAAGGTATGCAGTTTGACCGTGGTTATCTCTCTCCTTACTTTGTAACCAATGCCGACAAGATGCTGGTCGCTTTGGAAGACGTTTTAATTCTGATCTATGAAAAGAAAATCAGCGGCATGAAAGATCTGCTTCCTATATTGGAACAAATTGCCAAAATGGGAAAACCGTTGCTCATCATCGCGGAAGATATTGAAGGTGAAGCGCTGGCCACCCTGGTGGTCAATAAGATTCGCGGTACCCTGCATGTGGCAGCCGTTAAGGCTCCGGGATTCGGCGATCGCCGTAAAGCAATGCTCGAAGACATCGCCATTCTTACCGGCGGCAAGATGATCTCCGAAGACATGGGCTATAAGCTTGAAAACGTTAAACTGGAAGACCTGGGACGCGCCAAAAAGATCACCATCGATAAAGACAATACCACGATTATCGACGGTGCTGGAAAGCGCGCTGATCTGGAAGGCCGTGTCAAACAAATCCGCGCTCAGATCGAAGAGACCACTTCCGATTACGATAAAGAGAAACTTCAGGAAAGATTGGCCAAACTGGTTGGCGGCGTTGCCGTTATTAAAGTCGGCGCGGCGACCGAAACCGAAATGAAAGAAAAGAAAGCACGCGTCGAAGACGCGCTGCATGCGACCCGCGCCGCTGTTGAAGAAGGTATTGTTCCGGGCGGTGGAGTAGCTTATCTGCGGACCCTTCCTCTTCTGGCTAAAATGAATTTGGAAGGCGACGAGCAAATAGGCATTAATATTATAAAGAAAGCCATTGAAGAGCCGATTAAAATGATCGCCTGCAATGCCGGTCTGGAAGGCAGCATTGTTGTCGAGAAAGTAAAAGAGAAGAAGGGCTCCTATGGTTTTAACGCCCGCACCGATGTGTATGAAGACATGATCGCCGCCGGTGTTATTGATCCGACCAAGGTTACCCGTTTTGCTCTGCAGAACGCGGCCTCAGTCGCGGCTTTACTGCTTACGACGCAGTGCATGATTGCCGATAAACCCGAAGAGAAGGGAGCAGGCGGCGGCATGCCCGGTATGCCTCCCGGCGGTGGATATCCCGGTATGGGCATGTAATAAACCGGCCGCTTCATACGGCTACCTTTGTTGGCAGCGTCGTCGGCTTCCTCAACGTATTGAAAATACGCCTGCGGAGCCTCCTCCTTGCCGCCTCGGTATCCTGATGAAATCGACACGGTTTGAACCTAAAAATTTATAAAACTGAAAGCCTCTTATCCGTTCGGATAAGGGGCTTTTTATTTATGTAAATGAAAATCTATTGATCCGGACCAATCCTTCTTCTGCCTGCTCAAAATTATACTTTTTTGTCCGATTACAAACATTCCTTTATCATAAATGTAGAAAATATCTTCTTAGGCTCAGCACCCGAATTCGTATTATATATTTGATATATCATACACTTACATAAAATATATTTTTTTGGCATTATCCTTGCCGTATTTAACAATGAAAGAAACAATTTTTTCAAGGAGGAAATAATTATGAATTCAGGAGATACAGCATGGGTTTTGGTGTCGACGGCGTTTGTATTGCTGATGACGATGCCGGGACTGGCATTCTTTTATGGAGGGCTGGTTCGTCGTAAAAACGTTCTTTCCATTTTAATGCAGTGTTTTATTATTTTGTGCGTCATCAGCTTGCAATGGGTCTTATTTGGTTACTCTCTGGCCTTTGGACCTGATTTTCACGGAATAATCGGTAATTTGAGCTGGGCAGGACTCAACCATGTAGGGGCTGCGCCAAATCCGGATTATGCCGCCACGATTCCTCATTCTGTATTTATGGCTTTTCAAATGATGTTTGCTGTCATTACACCGGCTTTGATTATCGGCGCTTACGCGGAAAGAGTGAAATTTTCAGCTTTCTTGATTTTCACTATTCTATGGGCAACATTTGTTTATGATCCTCTGGCTCACTGGGTCTGGGGAACAGGCGGCTGGATTAAATCTTTGGGCGCGCTCGATTATGCCGGCGGCATAGTGGTTCATGTCAGTTCCGGTATTTCGGCTTTGGTGCTGGCTGTGGTGCTTGGGAAAAGAGTGGGTTACAACCATAAGCCGATTCGTCCGCATAATCTGCCTTTTACTGTGCTTGGCGCCGCCCTTTTATGGTTCGGTTGGTTCGGATTCAATGCCGGCAGCGCCCTGGCTGCTGACGGCATTGCCGGCAATGCTTTTGTGACAACCAATACAGCAACCGCTGCTGCAGGTTTGGCCTGGGCGCTCATTGAATGGTGGCACAATGGATCGCCGACCGTTCTGGGTGTCGCGACCGGTGCGGTGGCCGGGCTCGTCGCCATCACCCCGGCCTGCGGTTTTGTCAACCCGATGAATGCCATGTTTATCGGCATCATTGTCGCGTTGGTTTGCTATATTGCCGTCGCTATCATTAAAGGAAAACTTGGTTATGACGATTCGCTGGATACCTTCGGCGTGCATGGCGTCGGCGGGACAGTTGGAACCATCGCCACGGGAATTTTTGCGGAGAAAGCTGTTAATGCGACCGGAAACAACGGACTTCTTTTCGGAAATGCGCATCAATTGCTTGTTCAGTGCATCATGTGGGTTGTCGCTGTTGTCTTTGCTGTCGTGATGACTTACATCCTTTACAAAATTGTTGATGCTATCATTGGAATGCGAGTTGAAGAAAAGAACGAAATTGTTGGATTGGATTTAACACAGCAAAGCGAAGCCGCTTATACCGTGATTGAATAGGAGGAAATAATCATGAAACTCATCATAGCTATTATCCAGCCGCATAAACTTGACGCTGTGAAAGCGGCGCTGGAAGATGTAAACGTAAATTTAATGACAGTCACCAGTGTCCTTGGTCAGGGCAGACAAAAAGGGATGACGGAAATATACAGGGGCGCGAAAGAAGCAGGCGGCCTGCTTACTAAAGTCAGACTTGATATTGCCGTAAATGAAGATTTTGTTGAACCGACGATTAAAGCAATTACCAAAGGTGCCCATACCGGCTCTGTCGGCGATGGCAAGATATTTGTCGTTGATCTTGCGGAATGTGTGCGCATCAGCAGCGCCGAACGCGGTATTAAAGCCATCGGCTGAGATTGTCTTATGAATAAAGACAAACCTTGCAACGGAGAAAATGTATTGGAACGTTGCGTATCTGACTGTGAAAAAACAGTTATCATTCATGCTCTGACAAGGACTAAAGGCAATCAGTCGGCCGCAGCCGAGTTGTTAGGAACGACCAAACGTATTTTGACATATAAAGTTCATAAGTATGGAATTGACTGTGAGCAATTCAAAGAGGAATCGGAAGATATAATGAATAAAAAAACGCAATGAAGAACCATATCAAACAGGTAATCGCCGCGGCTTTGCTTTTGCTGATCGTTGCCGTTTTGCCAATAATTTTCGGAGCTGAAGAGCAAGCGCCGGAGTAAAAAACTCAGCAGAAGCAAGTTCGGCAACCTGCTGAATAAAAGCCGGATGAAGACAAGGTTATGGGCGAGATGGATTTAAGTGTAAGGTCATGCTTGTTTTACCGCCGCCGCATTTCCTGTACTTGGAAGTGCGGCGGCTTTTTATGAAACAAGCTCCATTACAGTTGAAGACAACGCTAAAAAAACAGGCTTAATTGGATAAGCTTATATGTCGGATCGTGATTACAGGGCATCCCGTGAAATAAAAGAGCTGTCTCTTCTCTTTGAAATAAGCAAAAAGCTCAGCGAAGCGCTGGACCTTAATGCGGTGCTGAAACCGATTCTCCAGATGATGGCGGATAACATGGAAATGCTCCGCGGAACCCTGACTATTCTTAACAGAAGCAGGGGGGAGATATTTATTGAAGAGGCCTATGGCCTGCTGCCGGAAGAACAGGCAAAGGGGAAATATCGTCTTGGAGAAGGAATTACCGGCCAGGTTATAGACACAGGCCGTCTGGCGATCATCCCCCGTATTTCCGAAGAACCCCGCTTTTTGGACAGAACAGGTGCAAGAAAAAATATCGATAAGAGCGATGTCACTTTCATCTGCGTACCCATTAAAATCGGCAACGAAGTAATCGGCGCGCTTTCTTTAGACCGGCCTTTTGATGAGAATGTTTCCTTCGCGGATGATGTGCGACTGCTCACGATCATAGCCTCAAGCATATCCCAGGCCGTGCGTCTTCGTCAATTGGTTCAGGAAGAACTGGAAAAAGTCAGGGAAGAAAACCAACGCCTCCATGACGAACTGAAAATCAAGTACGGGAAGAAAACGATTATCGGCAACTCAAAAAGCATGATCGAGATATTCGCCCTCATCGATAAAGTCAGCCGCACAAACACAACCGTGCTCATCCTCGGGGAGAGCGGAGTCGGAAAGGAAAGGGTCGCTCATGCCATTCATTATAATTCCAGCCGCGTGAGCAATCCCTACATAGAGGTCAATTGCGCGGCTCTGCCGGAGAATCTCATTGAAAGCGAACTTTTCGGACATGAGAAAGGAGCCTTCACCGGAGCCACGTCTTTCCATAAAGGCCGCTTTGAAATGGCGGAAGGAGGAACCATCTTTCTCGATGAAATCGGAGAACTGTCGCTTGCGCTGCAGGCGAAATTATTAAGGGTTCTTCAGGAAAAGACTTTTGAACGCGTAGGCGGAAATGCGACCATTAAAGCGGAGGTCAGGATTATTGCGGCGACCAACCGGAACCTGGAAAAACTAATCCATGAAGGAAAATTCCGGGAAGATCTTTATTATCGCCTGAATGCTTTTCCCATCGTTGTGCCACCACTGCGGGAACGCAAGACGGACATCATTTTGCTAGCTGATTATTTTACCGAAAAGTACAGCAGAGAATTCAGAAAAAACATCTCCGGCATCTCAGCCCCGGCTGTTGATCTGCTGATGAACCATCACTGGCCGGGCAATGTGCGGGAGTTGGAAAATTGCATCGAGAGAGCGATCATATTATGCACAGACGGGATCATTCACGGCCATCATCTGCCGCCGAGCATCAGACGTGATGATACAGGCTCCCGGAAAAAAATCCGGGGAAAACTCAACGAAACATTGGCAGCCATAGAAATAGAACTTCTTCTTGAAGAACTCAGACGTTCTAACGGGAATATGGCCAGGGCGGCACGCTTCCTCGGTATAACCGAAAGGACAATGGGATTAAGGATTGCGAAATACGGCATCGATATCAATTCTTTAAAAAACAATCCTACATCTATGTAAGCCGCGTCCATTATCCTACTTTTTTGTAGTGCTCCGGAATACGAATTTCATACGGAGTTGAAATCATACAATATTCATCTCCATAATCTTATACTAATTCGGATAAGAATGATTAATGATATATATTTTAATTCATTTTTGTCTTTTATTAACGCTAATAATTCACCGATATCTGCATCCAAAACTATCATCAACAACTTATTATATTTTTAACTACCTGTTTTTATTTATCTTAATACCTGTCAAAACTATTCATTGCCGGGTTTGGCACACTATATGCCTTATCATAAATCATAGATCGAAATCATAATTGGAAAGGATAAACGGAAAATAGTTTATTCGTAAAAGGAGGTAAGGTATGAAAGAAAAGATGACAGAAGCAAAAAGCTCCCTACTTGTCAAACCTACGCTTGGTTTGATGGGCGCGACTATGAATGCAATGGCACTGATCGCACCGGGAGCGTTCTTGTGGATTACCTACCAGATGCAGGCTGCCGCGACCGCACCGAGCGGGGCATCGGTGGCAAGCGATATTTGGGCGGGGATTGTGGTTGCCTTGATCATTTGCCTACTCACAGCCCTTTCCTATTCGCAGTTGGCGAAGATTTATCCGGAGGCGGGCTTTGCCAGCGTTACTTATTTTGCGGAAAAGGCTTTCCTCGATAATTCAGGAACAAAAAGGGCGGCTCCCAATTCGATGGCCCGTCTCTCCAAACTGGCGACGGGCTGGGCCGCGCATTTGTTTTACTGGGTTTATCCGGGTGTTATGGTGGCCATGTTCGCCACAATGATAGGATACATCTATACCCAATTCTCCGGCGGAACCTTATCTAATATTTCCCTCACGGTTATCGGGGTCGTAATTGCGGTGGTGATCGGATATATTGCATACCGCGGCGTGACCGGGTCCACCATAACCTCCATCTGGATCAATATAATACAACTTGTTACTCTCGTTATTTTCAGCGGCCTGGCTATCTTTTACCGGCTGGGAAACCCGCAGGGAGCTACTACATGGGCATTCAGCAGCGGATGGGATATCATCATGCCGCATTCGCTCAACGGCGTCCTTGTCCAATCCACTCTTGCCATCCTTATATTGGTTGGTTTTGAGAGCTGCACTGCTCTGGCTGCCGAAACTAAAGAACCGTCGAAGAATATTCCGAAGGCTATCATCATTTCTCTGATTGTTCAGGGTTTGTTCGCCTATCTGATCGAATATTTTGCCGCCGGTACCATGATCAGTGAAAAATTGATAAACGGCAGCGGGAAGACACTTACTACCGGTATGGCCGCAGCGGCCGCTTCTTCCGCGCCTATAGGCGATCTGGCAGTGCTTATAGGCAACAATGTTCTCCCCGGCATCGGATTCGGCCTTATGATCACCATGGCGGTTACAGTAGTTATCGCAATCATCGGCACGACCCTGAGTTGCATGAATACAGCCATCCGTGTAAGCGCGGGTATGGCCGGCGGCCGGGAACTGCCGAAGATGATGGGTTTTATCCATCAGAAATTCAACACCCCGCACGTGGCTATCGGCGCCATGGTTATCATCTCTTCAGTCATCGCGGCAATCGGCGTGCGGTCGGTAGTTGGACTCACCGGTATCACGCTGGCTTCCAACTTCGGAACCTTCGTGCTTTATGGCCTAACCTGCGTGTGGACCATCATCGCCTTCAAAAAAAGAGAAGATTTCAGCATCCTCAAGCACGGCCTTATTCCGGTGCTGGGCATCATCGGCAATGTGATTATGATTGTCGCCATCGTTTATCTGTATTCCATAGGCAATGCCGATTCCAAAGCCGAAGTGGATATCTGTTTCCTCATCGCCGGCGCCTGGGCGCTTATCAGCCTTGCCTACGTGGCGATTACTAACATAAAGCGGTCATACAGTATGAAAATGATTTCCGCCATGATTCGTCCTGATATGCTGAATGTATTGGTGGATATCCTGAAAGATGAAGAACTCATTCTGGGAATGACCGTAACCAAGATCAAGGGATTCGGCAGGCAAAAAGGTCAAATGGACAAAGATGCGGTTCCTATCAACGAGAGGATTTCCTTCATACCCAAGGTAAGGGTTGATCTCGTGGTGAATGATTGGGATGTCCCGGGTGTTATGGCTGTCATGCGCGATGCACTTTTCACCGGCAATGTGGGAGACGGCAAGATCTTTGTGCTCGACGCTCAAGATGCCATGAGAGTCCGCACAGGTGAAAAAGGGGTTTATGCCCTCTAATCGAATAACACGATAATACTATAAATGAGACAAAGGAGAATCGAGATGAAAAGAATAGAAGCTGTAATAAGGCCTGATAAGGTCGGGGGCGTGTTTGCCGCGTTGAAAAAGATCGGCCATCCGGGCGTGATGATTTCCGAGATCGAAGGCCATGGCAATCAGGAAGGTCTGAAACTACAGGTGCGCGGCAATACCTATAAGGTGGACATGGTTACCAAAGCAAGACTGGAGGTGATTGTAAAGGAAAATGAAACAGATGCCATCGTCAACGCGATTCGCAAGGCGGCTTATACCGGTGAAATCGGGGACGGGAAAATATTCGTTCATCCGGTGGATGACGCCATGCGGGTCCGCACCGGTGAACGGGGCGAAAACGCCGTGTAACAATAGAGCGGGGTAATCTTATGGAAACTGTAAAATACGAAAGTAAAGAAAATATGTTGGAGCGCTGTGTATCCGACTGTGAAAGAACGATGATTTTTCAGGCGCTCATGAAAACCAGAGGCAATCAGTCCGCTGCTGCCATGTTGCTGGGAACAACAAAACGCATCCTGACCTATAAAGCGCATAAGTATGGGATTAACTGTGAACAACTAAAGGAGAAATAAAAAGATGGAAATAAAAACGCCGAAAAATGTACTTGATTTAATTAAGAAAGAGAGTGTCCAGTTTGTCGATTTGAGATTTATGGATTTTCCCGGACTTTGGCAACATTGCAGTTTTCCGGTAAACGAGATTGATGAAGGCGTCTTTGAAAGTGGCCTTGGTTTTGATAGCTCAAGTATCCGTGGCTGGCAGCCAATCAATGAGTCGGATATGCTTATGAAGCCCATTCCTTCGACAGCTTTTATTGATCCTTTTACTCAGGCAAAAACTCTTGTCATGATTTGTGACATTTGGGATCCTATTACAGGCAAAGAATACAGCCGCGATCCCCGGTTTGTAGCGCAGAAAGCCGTCAAATACATAAAATCTCTTGGTTTGGCGGATACGATCTACTTCGGCCCGGAGGCGGAATTCTTTATTTTTGATGATGTCCGTTATGACCAAAACTGCAACGAAAGCTACTATCACATTGATTCCGTAGAAGGCAGATGGAATACCGGCCGCGTGGAGAATCCAAATTCAGGTTATAAGATTCGCCATAAGGAAGGCTATTTCCCCGTAGCCCCAAATGACAGCCAGCAGGATTTGCGCAGTGAAATGGTAATCAATATGCAGAATATTGGAATGCAGAT
>Ga0335069_10000039_pt1 | contig 222005 bp, 226 predicted proteins | sample Lox_Sample_11_FD_206714 | JGI IMG/M metagenome (GOLD analysis project Ga0335069, IMG submission 206714) | Soil microbial communities from Loxahatchee National Wildlife Refuge, Florida, United States - Lox_Sample_1.1 | ecosystem: Environmental > Terrestrial > Soil > Wetlands | place: USA... | reverse complement strand
TGCCCGCAAAAATCTGGAGTGCGCTCCAGGTGTTCTGCGAAGATGTTGAAACATTGCTCGAACCGCTCCCGCCCGTCGTGATGCACGTACCGTTCACGGAGAAGCAGCCTGAGGTGAGGTTGATGCCATTTGCTGCCGTCGTTGTACCAGAGCCCGTTATATTGAGCGCCGTTGTTTGAATCCCTGCGCCGAAGGTGGAGGTCGCCTGACCAAAGAGCGTTGTCGTTGCGGAACCGTTCCCGATGGAGAGAATCGTTGTCGATGCCCCGCCGTTAAATTGTTGCAATGCGCTCCACGTGTTTGCCGTCGTTGTTCCAAACCCAAGCGAGAAGACCCCCGTCGATGGATTGTACGCGAGCGGGTACACGGCAGAGAGCGAAGTCGAAGAAACTTTGTTGTTGAAATTCGTCCAGTCGCTCGATGCGAGAAAACCGTTCGCGCTGCCGCTCGCTTGCGCTATCGAGAGTGTGTTGCCTACAAACGAAAGCGGGCTTGCAACTACCGCACTCGTGACCGCACCCGCGCCGTTGCCTGTCAAAATACCGCCAAGCGTCGTCGAACCAGTGCCGCCGTTACCAACGCCAAGCACCCCAGTGAGATTGTTCACGCCGATCGAAGTGGTCGCGACAACCTTCCCGGTGTTGTCTGTCGCCAGCACCGCATTCGTGAGGTTCGCGAGCGTGAGCTGGCCAGCGCTGTTGAAGGATGATGTCGCGCTGCCGCCGAAGTACGCGGTGCCAAAGTTGGAGAAGTTGCTCGAGGATGCGTTGCCCGCAAAAATCTGGAGTGCGCTCCAGGTGTTCTGCGAAGATGTTGAAACATTGCTCGAACCGCTCCCGCCCGTCGTGATGCACGTACCGTTCACGGAGAAGCAGCCTGAGGTGAGGTTGATGCCGCCGCCGAATGTCGAGGTGGCAGTGGATGTAGCAACGAACACAGAAGCCGTGGATGTTGCCGAAGTAGTGAGCGCGCCGCGCAAAAACGTATTGCCGGTCACTTCAAGAATGGAATTCGTTGTCGTTGTCGCAGTATTGCCAATCACCACAACATTTGTCGCATCGGAGGGATATATAAATTCGCTATTTGTCGAGGTAGCCCACGCACCCGCACCACCGGAGCCCGTAATGTCGGTACCCCAGTTTGGCAAACCACCGGAGATTTTGAGCACTTGACCATTGCCTCCAACCCCGAGCGTCGTGAGCGTACCGGACGCGTTCGCGTACAAAAGATCGCCCGGCGCGTATGAACTTATCCCGGTGCCTCCCGAGGTTTGTAAAAGCGGTGTTCCGAGCGTAAGCGCGTCGAGCGACGTTGTCCCGGTAAGCGTCACGTCTGAGAGAGTTGTACCGGAAATCGAACCACCGGAGATAGTGGGGTTTGTGATCGTCGTGTTCGTGAGCTGGTCAATCGCGTTTGTTTGCGCCGTGACGTTGTAGTTCTGGGCGATTTCGGTCGAATTCGCCGCCGTAGCGCTGAAAATTTGCGACACCAGATCATTCTCGAGCTGCTGCAGGCGCACATTGAGCTCATCTTCACTCACGCCTCCTGAAACCGCGAGTGGCTGTGTTTCGTAAATCTTTTGGATAACCGGCTGCTGCACGATCGTGCGGGTAGTCACTTGTGTTGTCGGTTGAACAGAACTTACAGCTTGCGCAATGGTGCTCGTTTTTGGTTTCGAAGATACGGGAGCTGTTTGCGAAGTGATTGGTTGTGCTGTGATTTGCACCGCCACAATCGACTGCGGTGTTGCGTTTTGAGTTCCCAAAAACGGAGCGAGGAACGCATACACGCCTCGCTGCATCGTGCTTAGGAGTGATGAAAATGTGTTGCTCGTAAGACCACCGATCGCGGCAATTTCACGGGAAGGAGTGCCCGCAGTACCTGGTGTATAGCTGGGCGAAGATTTAATGAGCGCATCTCCCATCGCGTAGACACCAACAAAAAACAAAATACCGAGTACTGCGGCAACTACTTTGTGTAAAAGCTCAAAACCAGGAGATACCGCGTAGAGCGGAATGTGCCCGCTCGTATTTGCGAGCATCGTATTGGCGGTCGAAGCTAATTGCGCAGTCCCTTTGACTGCAGCGTTTGTAACCTTGCGGTGAACGTCGCCTGCAGCTTGTGCGATCGAAGAAACCGCTCCTGCTTGCGCTGCGGCACGCGCTTTGTATTCCTCCTTGCGGTCGCGTGCGAGTTCCTGACGACGCAGTATGTTGTTGTACTCGAGACCGATTAGAAAATCTTTGAGCGATGCTTCGCTCACGTACCAGTTTCTCCCGAGTCGTTTGCTTTCAATTTTTCCCTCGCGAGCAAGACGCGCGACATAGTCGCGCGTTAAATTACAAATCTCGGCAGCTTCGCTGGCCGAAATATATTTTACGCCGCTGAAAAAAATTTCTTCGCTCATGATCTCCGGAATGATTAGTATTTCCTAGAGAATTCGGGTGCACGAACACTGCACGCTCACATGAATATTGTAGCGTGAACATTACTAAAATTCGTCGATTGAATGTGTGCACAAGTGTGGACAGAATTAATTTCAAATGTGATTCAAAAAAATCTTCGACGAGCGAGAGAAAATTGCAAAAATCTCCTCTGGGTAATCTTATTTTTAAATTTCAAACACAAACCAAGAAAGAAAAATCGATCGATGTATTTGAATAGTAAAAAATCTCGGTTTTCCGAGATACATATTTTCAAACTATCTCGCCTATTTATTGCGTCTCGTTTCGACGATAACTGAGGTCCCGCGTGAGAAGCGGCTCAAGCATGTCTCCCATTTTATTAAAGACTTCCCCCACACCTGCTGCGAGTGATTGCGGGGAAGAAAGATGCACTGGGATCGCAGCATAAACCGAGTTTTTCTTTAAAACGGAGGCATAACCTACTGAAAGTACGATCACGATGGTCGCAGCAGCTCCTATTACAAGCGGGTATACCTGTACTCGTTGAGGGCTAACTACTGAAGTCAGTCTGCTTTTATTTTTATTTACCTTTGATGCAGAGGTAGAGCCGATCTTGTCCGAAGCCCTCTTATGAATTGGGACAGGAGTTGCATGTGATTCATCCGACTTGTGGCTTATTTTATACTCAGTCCGGCTTTCCGAAGTCTTAATAACTGGCATGAGATCCGATGTATCGTGCGCATACGTATAGAGTGGCGCCTCGATCTTCTCAGGCTCTGCAGTAAGCGCCTCTTGGTTCATAGTCTCGTGTGGATGCTGGAGCCCCACTGCTTGGACCTGCACGGCCGCTAAAAGCCCGTCTTTCTCTTGCTTATGACGTAAAAGACTTTCTTTCTCGACATACCAACGATTTCCTACCTGTCTCGCAAGAATCTGACCCGAGCGTGCCAGTTGACCGACGTAATCCTGTACATAGTTCGTTATCTCTGCTGCCCGAGATGCGGAAATATACTCTTTCCCGTCAAAAAAAACGAGTGTGCTCGGGTCAGTCTTCAACACCTTTGGAGCAGGTGGTTCTGGCTTAAATGCCGTATTTTTCTCTTTATAGCCGTCGAGTGACTCCATCGACACATACCAAAGCCCTCCGATACGCTGTGCATCTATGAGACCTTTGCGGGAAAGCTGACCAATATAATCTTGCGCATAACCGCTTATTTGTGCAGCTCGCTTAGACGAGAGATACGATTTTCCCTCAATGAACATCTCGTCTGACATGCGGAGATTATATACCGAATTCAGCAACTCGGATTCGATCTCGGCTGTGGATGTGAATTCAGGAATTACGGAGAGAATCTTCAATGATTGCCTTCAATGCCTGTGGGTCAGCGGCGCCTTTTAGTTCACGCATACAGAGCCCGAATATAAATTGCACCCCCGCAGTTTTCCCAGATTTTATATCAGCTACCACTTTTGGGTTTTCTGCAATAATACGCCCGACCACCTCTGCAATTTTCCCCGAGACGTCTTCTTGGGAGAGCGCATGTACTCGTACATATTCTTCAGGATTGAGTAGTTCCCCGTTTCCATACGCTACAAGCATATCTTTTGCCGCGCGAGATGAGATTTTCCCATGACGCACTAAAGCAATTATTTTGTTGAAATTCTGTGCCGAGATAGGAATCTCGTGTTGATCTTGTGTTTCTCGATTCATGATATCTCGGCTCAAACTTACAATGTCATTTGCAATGTAGTTCGCCGCCAAAAGAATCGATTTCTCGTCGGATCTAAACGCCTCAATTGATGATTCGAAGAGATTGGCAAGCGCCGGATCACGAACAAATGCTGCCGCGTCTTCTGCTTTTACCCCAAACCCCTGATAGCGCGCACGTCGCTCCCACGGAAGTTCGGGCATATCACTCTCAAGCGTTTCCCTGCGATAGCTCTCAATTTCTGAGATTTTAAGGCTCGGCAAATCTGGGTCAGGGAAATATCGGTAGTCGGCGCTTCCCTCTTTTACACGCTGAGAAAATGTCGCTTGTTTGTTTTCGTCCCAACCACGCGTCTCTTGCACAATGGATTCACCGCGCTCAAGAGCTTTTTTTTGACGTTCGATTTCATATCGCACCGCGCGTTCCATGGCATTGAACGAATTCAGATTTTTTATTTCGACTTTCGTTCCCAACACTCCATCTTTCCCAACCGACACGTTCGCTTCTACACGCATTTGTCCTTTCTCCATATCTGCATCCGATACACCGAGTGTGCGCAACAAAAGTTGTAATTCGCGTGCGAATCGGCCGGCATGCTCTGCACTCGTAATCACTGGATCAGTTACGAGTTCCATGAGTGGAACTCCCGCGCGATTGTAGTCGATTGCAGTCTCGCCAGTCGACTCGCTGTGAATCGAACTCGCAGTATCTTCCTCAAGATGTACGCGTGTGATTGCGACACCTTCGAGTTCGCCACCTGATACGAGCGGGTATTCGTACTGTGAAAGCTGATATCCTTTCGGCAAATCTGGATAGAAATAATTTTTGCGATCGAACTCTGTATAGTCGGCAAGTTGTGATTTGAGGGCGATCCCGACCTTGAGTACGCTGCGTACCGCTTCCCCATTGATGACCGGCAGCGTGCCCGGATGCGCCATACATACAGGACATACATTTACGTTCGGACGAGTTTCGTCAGGGTCGTTTTTGGAGTCACAAAACATCTTGGTGTGCGTCTTGAGTTCCGCGTGAATTTCAAGACCAATGGTTGGCACGTACCCTGTCTCCTCTTTCATATCTGCACTCTACAAAAAACAACCCAACGGTACAAGACAACCGCACTGCCGTTCACTACGATCAAACTGGATAATCGCTCTCGATTGCCTCATGCGCCAGGCCTACGATCTACTCTCATGCGTTTATTTAGTACAGGAATCTCGCTCTGACGCGACACACAGCCCCACGATATTTCCAGCCGAGTCAAAATGGTAATCCGAGATATTGCCTAGATTCTATATATCTCGGACGCCGAGATTGTAGAGAAGTTAAATTTCTCGCCCGCATCCCCTGCTTCAGCGATTATTAAGACTCCCTTGAGGCCGGCCTATACCAAATGGTGCGCTCACATCTTTCTCTATCGATAGATTCGATCATTGAAATGCGCCTGTGGAAAGGAAAAACGATACGCAATAAAATGCGCCCAAAAGCAAGTGACGCGTGCCCTCTTCTTAGGAAACAATCTTCCACGCACCGCTCTTGAGGAGCGGCTCCGCTTTCTTGAATTTCATTTCTTTTGTCTCCGCCCCGTTGGTGATCGTAACCTTGTCGTTGCGGCCATGGTCTGTGGTTTTGTGTGCAGTCCCTCCCTGCGTGATTGTCTGTGCAGCTTGTGCAACCGCTTCGCCGCTACGTACGGCTGCCTGTGCGGCCGGAGGAACAGGGCTCCCGAGCGCAGGTAATACTGCGATGATTTGCATCGCGTACGTCTGCTCCATGTTTTGGAACAAATTGAGTCCCTCCTTTTTGTATTCAACCAGCGGGTCGCGCTGACCGTACGCGCGCAAGTTTACGCTTGAGCGCAAGTATTCCATGGCTTCGAGGTGGTCGACCCAGAGGAAGTCGATGGTCTGCAAAAGAAAGCGACGCGCAAGTGGTGTAAACGATGCACCAAGCTCTTTCTTTTTCGTGTCGAGCATGCGCATGAATGCTTCACTGGTGACATTCTCCCTACCCTCGAAGACAAACGTGGGCGCAAGCTCACCGATTCGTTCCAGCTCCTTTTGCACCGCTTCGTCACCACCCGTGAGAAGTGCACGACGACGCGCGTACACACTCTGGCGTTGGATATTCAATACGTCGTCGTACGACAAGACATGCTTGCGCGAATCGAAGTTGATTTCTTCGATGCGCTGCTGCGCCTTTTCCAACGATCGCGTGATCATCGCGTTGTAAATCGGCTCGTCTTCGGGGATTTTAAAGGTGCCCATCACACGCCGAATCATGTCGGACGCAAAGATGCGCATCAGAGAATCTTCGAGCGAAACATAAAATTGAGTCGCGCCCGGATCACCCTGACGGCCGGAGCGCCCGCGCAGCTGATTGTCGATGCGGCGCGCTTCGTGACGTTCGGTACCGAGCACGTAGAGGCCGCCGAGATTTTTCACCTCTTCGTAGCTCTCGGTCGTCCCGGGATTGCCGCCGAGTTTGATGTCGACACCGCGTCCCGCCATGTTGGTCGCAATCGTGACTGCGCCTTTCCTTCCGGCTTGCGCAATAATCTCACCTTCGCGATCGTGGTTTTTTGCGTTCAAGACTTCGTGCGGAATCCCCTCTTGCTTGAAGTGCGCCGAGAGAAGTTCGTTCTTTTCGACAGAGACAGTGCCGACCAACACCGGCTGGCCCTTTTCGTGCAGGGCTTTTACTTCTCGCGCGATTGCGCGCATCTTGCCGGCTTCCGTCTGAAACATGAGGTCGTCCAAATCTGTGCGTTGCGTAGGTTTGTTCGTCGGGACGACAACCGTGTTAAGGCCGTACACTTTGAAAAATTCTTCCGATGACGTCACGGCAGTACCCGTCATACCCGCCAATTTTTCGTAGAGGCGGAAATAGTTTTGGAACGTAATCGAGGCGAAGGTACGCGATTCCTGTTGCACCGCAACGCCTTCTTTCGCTTCGATCGCCTGGTGCAAGCCTTCGCTCCACCGACGCCCTGGCTGCATACGGCCGGTAAATTCATCGACGATCACGATTGCGCCGTCGCGCACGACATATTCTTTGTCACGGTGGTAGAGCGCTTTTGCACGCACGGCCGTTTCGAGGTGGTGGACGTACTTGATGCCCGCATCGGTGTAGATATTCTCGATGCCGAGTGCCTCTTGGGCTTTTTCGATACCATGGTCGGTGAGTTGAATCTGTTTACGCTTTTCATCAACTTCATAATCTTCTTCCGGGGTGAGATTGTGCGCGATGGTCGCGAAGCGCTGGTAGAGATTTTCGGCATCGGCAACGGGCGCGGAGATGATGAGCGGCGTGCGAGCCTCGTCGATCAAGATCGAGTCGATTTCGTCGACGATCGCAAAATGATAGCCACCGCGTTCGCCGGTGCGCTGGCGCAACTTTTCCGGTTCGTATTCCAGATTGTCGCGCAGATAATCGAAACCAAATTCGTTGTTGGTGCCGTAGGTAATGTCCGCAGCGTAGCTTTCGGCACGCGTACACGGGCGCAGAAAATCCTGCTCGACTTTGAAACTCCCCTTTTCGTCTTCCTCTTTCACGTCTTCGGGGGTCGCGTGCGATGGGTCGTAGAGAAACGACGCTTCGTGGTTGAGGATGCCGACAGAAAGACCGAGTGCGTCGTAAATCTGACCCATCCATACGCCGTCGCGACGCGAGAGGTAGTCGTTGACCGTGACGACGTGCACGCCTTTCCCCGTGAGTGCGTTGAGGTACGCAGGCAATGTTGCAACGAGCGTTTTCCCTTCACCAGTGCGCATCTCGGCGATGTCGCCGTTGTGGAGAATCATGCCGCCGAGGAGCTGTACGTCGAAGTGCCGCTGTCCGAGCGTACGCCGAGACGCTTCGCGCACTGCGGCAAATGCTTCTGGTGCCAGTTCGTCGAGCGTTGCACCCTGTGCGAGGCGGTCTTTAAATTCCTGTGTTTTCGCTTTCAGTTGCTCGTTTGAAAGGGCGCGGAACCCTTCTTCAAGAGCATTGACGCGCGCGATAATAGGCTCGGCCCGTTTGAGCGCGGCGGTATTCTCGTCGCCAAATAAACCGTTCCAGAAAGCCATCTCGAGCATCCTACCTCAGATTGATTAATTTTTCATGTGCAGCGCGGTTCGTTGCAGATCCCCAGGGCGGTGCTACCCTACAAAAAGCAGCCTGAAAGGGCGCACAGCGGAGGGCGGCGGCACTCATAAAAGACTTTCACTTTGGAGCTCGCACCCGTCCTCCGCCGTGCGCCTTTTTACTATGTAAAAAGATAGGCGGAGCGGGTGCGAGCTCCAAAGTCCGAAGGGGGTCGGGGAAACTGTAGTTTCCCCGTGGAGGAAATAATTAAGAACCGCGGGTTCTTAAAGCGAAGCTCTTTGGTGCTCGCATTTTTAAATGATTTGTAACCTCATACGCTATTTGAGTGGAAATCTTTTTCTTTTTACTTCACACAAAAACAATAAATAGTTTTTCAAAAATGTGCGACTTATCCACACGCACGCGCAAAAAAATATTTTTTGCATACATGTGTGCAATACTAAAAGAGAAGACGCACATTGTTCATTCGTGACTTTGTGCGGGTCGATTTAAAAAACACTCAAACACGATTTAATACCATGGCAGCGAAAAAGAAAAAGGCAACGAAGAAGAAGCGCCGCTAAGCTTCTCTAAACAATCCCTCCTCTGGAGGGATTGTTTTTTATGTGAGTGAGCGATCACACATAAAAACCGAATACCTCCCTTTCGGGAGGTATTTCGGCGACTTTCGTGGAGCCACAACGTTCACACGAATGTGTGGCACTCGCGAATCAGTATAGCGCCGCGAGTTTTTGGCGCAAGCTAGTGCACCGTGCCGCTTTGGATCTGTTGAATGACCGCTTCTGCTTGTGTAGCAGATGAGGGCACCGCCGCTTCCGCGGCTTTCAGCGTCGCAATTGCTTGCGCATTGTTTTTCTCCGCGTAGTACGCAGCCGCAAGCGTAAAGTATCCTTGCGCATCGGTCGGCTGCGCGGCGATGTGCGCCTGCCAGATCGCTACAATCTTGTCGTATTCCCCACGCTGCGCGTATGCGGTCGCGATACGCGAATCTGCCGCTTCGCCCGTCGGAATGATTGGCGCAAGCACCTGCTGCGCGTCTGTATCATCCTTCGCATTGATCAGTGCGGTTGCGTACTGAATGCGTGCTTCGGGATACGCGGGATAGAGGTCATACGCCTGCTTGAAGTACTGGAGCGCGCTTTGGTTGTCGCCTTCGGCTTGTGCTGTTGCAGCGAGTTGGAAGAGGATCGCCTGCTTGTCCGGCGAGAGCTCGTGCGCCTTCTCAAGCGCTGTCATCGCTTGATCGTACTGTCCGTACGCATCGTAGAGTGTGCCGAGGAAAAGCGGGAAGCGCGCATCGAGCGGCGATTGCTGCTCTTGCAACTGCATTTGTTGTACGGCGAGCGTGAAGAATTGCTGCTTGAGTGAATCGGGCACCTGCGTGCTCGAGACGCTCGAAAGCTCACTCGACACTTGTGCGAGCTGCTCACGTGCCTCTTGTCCGCCGAGCGCGCCATAGGAAACTGCCTGTTGGAAGTTGGCGAAATTTTGCGTAAGGCCGCCCTGTTGCTGTGCGAGCCCCGCGAGGATCGCTTGGTTTTGCGCGTACGCCGTTCCATTCACGAGCCACATCACGCCGAGGCCGAGAACGAGTGAGATGCCTGCAGCAGTCGGCGCTACTGCGGGAGAAAGTTTCGGAAGCGTGAGACGCGGGAATCCATCGGCTTCGCCCGCGCGCCAAACAATGTACGCAAGCACCGTGCCGAAGAGAATGTAGCTCGTAATGTTGTCGAAGACGGTGAGGTTGTGCATGAAGTAGCCCGCGAGAAGCCCTGTGAGGATACTCTTTTCAGCGACATCAAAGCCGCGTGATTTCCAGAGAACCCACAGATACGCACCTAAGACTGAAAGGTACGAAAGAAGTCCGAGAGTACCACCCGCAACCCACCAATCGAAGATAATGTCGTGCACACGGTCAAACCACGGCTCATCGAGCGCCATGCGCGGATCAAAGTATTTGTCGAAGACAATCGCATAATTCTCCTGGCCCCAGCCGAAGATCGGGCGCTCTTTAATTCCCTTCCACGCCATCGACGCGTTGATAAAGCGCGACGAGATTGTACGGTCGGTCAGAGAAATCGAAGCGAGACGCTGGAGAAAACCGACCTTCTGCACGATCGCGCTGTCGCGCCCGAGCCAGAGGCCACCAGCAGCGAGAACGATCACAATAACACCGCCTAAAACGTACGGCCGCACGCGGCGTGCATCGGATGCAAGAACCGCATAGAGAAGACCAGCGAGCATGGCACCGCCGATAAGGCCGAGCATCGTGCCGCGCGTGCCTGTCAGAAAGATCACGATTGCATCAAGTACGAGTACAAAGGAAAAGAGGTACGTGCGGCGCGCAAACATGAGCCCGACGACAGCAGCGAGAATCGCGACATAGAGAAGCACGGCTTGCCACGAAAGCCCGCCGGATGAGCCCGCGATCCAGAGGAGCCCCAAGACGAGCCCGGCCGGAAACGCGACACGAGCCGCGTTGCTCCACATATCTTTGCCACTTTGGTACATAAGGAGCGCGGCGAGAAATACGTGGAAAAGCATGTAGACCGCGAGGTAGATCGGGTTGCCGAAGGTCGCATCGATACGCGCCGTGAGACCGGCAGCGCCGCCTTCGCCGAGCGCGACCACACCGAGAATTTGCGCGAAGCCCCACAAATCGACGAACACTGAAATCGCGAGCGTGAGTTCAAAAAGTTTGCGCCAGAGATTCTCTGCGTTGATGACAGTCGCCGCAACGACGAGGTAGCAGAAGAGGTGCGCGATCGTCACCCAGCCGTCCATGCGCTCGAAGTTGCTCCAAAAACTTTTGAATGGATTTACACCCTGCGCATCGGCGATCGCAATAATCGTAATGAATGCAAGAAACGTACCAAAGATCCAGTTGCGACGCGGTCGGTACGCTGGATTGATGAGTGCAAGCCCCAGGTAACATGCCGTGATGAATTCTACGATTAGGCGAAATGCGAAATTCTTACCAGTGATATATGGAAAGAAGAGATTCGTTGAAACAATAAGTGGTACAAACGGGAGTAAAAAAACGCCGACCAGTACGATCCAGCGCAAAACCCTTTCTGAAAGTGTCATGCGCGGCATTGTAACACCCATCTCCGCAAAGCCACAGATCCGGTATAGTATAAGCAATCTCCCCTATATGACCCCTATCCGCACCCGCTTAAAGCGCCCGTTTCTGCGAGAAATCCCGCTCAGTGCAATCATCTGCGACGACAGCCCGAGTTACCGGGAGGCGGGCTACGGCGGCACCCCCATACGCGAGTGGCCATTCTATCGGTTCTATGCCATGTACCTTTCGGGTGCAAAAGAAGAGGCCGCGCGCGCCTACGAAAAGTGGTATGCAGAGCAGTTTGCACAATTTAAAGACGTCCCAAAAACGCGCGGGGGCATGCAGGGAGGCTCTCTTGAACGAACAATCATCGAGCTGCACCGCAATCGGGCGATCCCCTTCACGCACTCTGTGTACGATCCTGATTTGGTGAAAGAAGGAATAGCGCAGCGCGTGCACGAGCGCTTTGAACTTTTGGAATCGATCAAGCAGAAAGGATACACGCCTTCACCGCGCGATCTCGTGAAAGGCATTCGGCGTGGAAATACTATTATGCTGAAGCACGGACACCATCGCGCCGCCGCCCTCCTCGCGCTCGGCTACAGCGAAATGCCGTCGGTCTTCGTTGTACCCTCTTTCCAAATCTTCTTGGTTAGATACACTGTAAAACCATGAGCGAAGGACGTGACCGATCACTTTCAGATGAATGGTACCAGACAATCGAACTTCGCGACGGCTCTGTAATACAAGGAAAGGTCGACACGCGGCAGCGCATCCCTTTCATTGCGAAACAAACGTACGAAGGTAAGAGTGTGATCGACGTCGGCTGCAGCTCCGGGCAGTTCTGCCTCTACGCCAAAGAACGTGGCGCCTCAAGGGTCGTTGGGATCGACATTATCGACGCGCGCCTGCAGCAAGCGCAGATGCTCGCGGAAAAAGAAGGGCTCAATATTACGTATTTGAACAAAGATATTTTTGAGCTCAAAGAGCTCGAACAATTCGATATCGTATTTTGCTTTGCAGTCGTCACCGAAATCAGTGATTTGTTCGGGGCACTCGGCGTACTCAAAGACCTGACGAAAGAGGTTCTCTACCTTGAACTCGATCTCGCGAAGCCCCTCTTCTATCTCACCCGTTCGCGATTCTGGTATCGTCCGAAACGCGAGATCAGCCGCCTGAAATCGATTGCGGAAGTACGCGTTTCGCGCGGCGACTTCCTTTTGAGTCCGACATTGGAAGTGCTCTCAGCATTTTTTGGGGACGATTTTACGTGCGAATATATGGGCCCAAGCGTTCGATACGACATGGTCCGCATTAGGCGCAAATCTATCTAATCCTGGCGCTGGCGCTTTGCCGCGAGTACCATGCCACCTATGACAGAGGCAGCAAAACAAAAACTCATGCGCCTCCTACGCTGGAGCGAGCAGTACACCAGAACCGACATGGTGTACCTCGCCACGAGTGGCTTTTGGCTCACAGTGGGCCAAGTCGGCGCCATCATCTTCTCGCTCGCGCTCGCGATCATTTTCGGCCACTTCGCGACGCAAGATACCTACGGTAACTACAAGTATGTCATCAATATCGGATCGCTCCTCAGTGCACTTTCTCTCTCGGGAATGGGCACCGCAGTGACGAGAGCCTCGGCACAAAAAAAAGACGGCGTCCTCTCACAAGGTTTCAGACTGAATCTGCAGTGGTCATTCCCGATGGTCATTGCGGGTCTCTTTGCGAGCGCGTACTACTACCACGCTGGTAACACGTTTGCCGGAAGCGGCATCGCGCTCGTTTCTATCATCCTCCCGATCATCAACAGTTTTACGCTCTACGATCAATTTCTGATCGGTAAACGCGAATTTCGCCTCGATGTACTCTTTTCAGTCGGAAGCCTCGCGGTAACGACGAGTCTCATCGGCATTACCCTCCTCTACTTTTCACAGCGCGCTATAGTGCTCATCGGAATGTATCTTCTCGCCAATCTTGCGACCGACATGCTCTGGTTCTGGATCACGAAGCGCAAAGCGCAAAACAGCGAAGAAGATCCTGAGCTATTGAACTACAGTTTCCACCTGAGTGTGATGAGCATCGTCGGCGCAATAGCGGATAAGATTGATTCGATCGCAATCTTTACGCTCCTCGGTCCCGCGCAGCTCGCCGTGTACTCCTACGCGATCGCGATGCCCGAGCAGATCAAAGGCGTCGTGAAGAATGTCGCCGCTGCATCGCTCCCCAAATTTGCCAAGCGCCCGATTTCTGAAATAAAAGAAACAATCGATTGGCGCCTCATGCAGTTCGTCGCAATATTGACCGTCATTGCTGCCGTGTACGTGATCATTTGTCCTTTGCTCTTTAAATACCTTTTCCCTGTATATGTCGCTTCCATCGGATATTCGCAACTATACGTGCTTTCGATCGTATTTGTCGCAATAATTAACGTACTCATTGCTATTTTAGAATCTCATCAAAAGGTGAAGCAGCTTTACTATGCTACGAATGTAGCTCCTGTGATTCTCATTATCACCCTCCCCGTGCTGACTTTCTACTGGGGAGTACTTGGAGCTGTAGTCGCACAAATCATTTATCGCGTCACTAATGCAGCGGTTGCATATTGGCAATTTGCGTCCGTCAGTTCCGAAGCTTCCTAGCTGCGCAACAACCTCCTGATGCGCTCGAAAAAAGCATATACAGGGGAGCTATGCACATACATGTACTCCTGTGTGATCCGTGGACTAAAAGAGAGTTTAAAATCGCTAATTCCTTTTTTGGCCTTATCGGTCAAGTTGATAGAGGCGAGATCAACTCCTTCGCTTCTAGCGCTCTGCTCGGAACAGCACACTTCGTAAATCGAGCGACGGGCCGCCCACGAAACAGTAGTCGATGAAAGATTTTTCTCCTTGCGGGCGGAAAAAATCGAGCGTATCCGCGTAATCGGCCGCGACGGATAGTAAAAAACGCCCGCAATCGGTCGCTTTCCATCATAGATGAGAATCTCCTCGCAGCCGCGTGTCGCAGCTCTCGCAAATGGTCGCCGACCGATCGATTTCTCGAATCTCCGATAAAGCGCATACCCTTCTTTCGTTACGTGCGGGCTATGTCGGACGATCTGCCCCTCACGAATACTGCGAGAAATTTCGTTGCGGGTCGTTTTTGAAAATGTCTGCAAGAGTTCCTCGGGCGAGCCCTTGAGGTCGATAATTCCGGTCGTTTTCTCGCGCAGGCGAGCATGTGGGATCGAAAGCGGCGAGTGAGAGACAATCGTTAACTGAGAGTATGGTCTCGGATCTATCGAATCGGCACGTTCATCGAGCACGACGAACGCTGTTTTGAAAAAAAAGAGCCGACGTCGCTCGATGATCATAAGCCGAAGAGTCGAGCGCGCGTCATGCGCCCCCGCGTGGCAACAACGCGAAATTGTGTGGTAAACATGGATCGGATGACGCCGTTGCGCGGGAGTGCGAAGTCGTCGCTTTCAGGACCAACAAGCCCATCGAGAGTAGCGTACCCGAAGCGGAAGCCGACTTTGCGCGCGATTGTTTTCGTCGCCTCCGCGTGTTTTCCTTTCGGGTACGCAATGTGCATGCACTCTTTCCCTGTGATCGATTCAATGATCTTTTTCGATCGGCGGAAATCGTCTGCGAGCTCTCCGTCTGCAAGCGTGGTGAGAACTGCGTGCGCATGCGAGTGAGATCCGAGGGTTATGAGATCGCTTTCCGCGACTTCGTGCAACTGATCTTCTGTCATGACAGAGACACGCTCCCCTTTATTGAGCCACTCCTCAGAGCCGATGTGCCCCGTTGGCACGAATATGGCAGCGGGAATGCGGTATTTTTTGAGTGCGGGCAAGGCATTCGCGTAAACATCTGTGAGCGCATCGTCGAAGGTGACACATACGGTTTTTGCTGGAATTGATCCGGCAGCGCGATAGCGCGCGAGTTCATCGAGTGAGACGGGATGAAACTCCTCCTTCAAGATCCGCATGTGTTCTTCAAACACAGTGGGAGCTACCACATTGAATGCCGAGGAACCAGAAACAGCGTGGTACGAAATGATAGATGCATGGTTTTTGGGCGCAGGCAAAAACGAAAGCATCGTGTACCACAGGCGTCGCATCATAGTGAATTTGCAAAAGACATAATCCGCTCTGCACGAGCGCGCCAGCTGTAGTGCGAAATAACGAGTTCGTATGCCGCGTTCGCAATATTCGCTGCGCGCGAGGGGTTTGCTTGGAATTCCTGGATCGCTGTGGCGAGTGCATGCTCGCCCGCCGGCGGTATAAGGACCGCCGTACGCTCATCCAAGACATCACGCAGTGAGGGTAGATCGGAAACGACCATAGGAACCTTCGCAACCATGTATTCGAAAATTTTCAAGGGAGACATATAGAGTCGATAGTGCTCAAAATCGGGAAACGGTGCCACTACAACGTCGAACGCGGCGAGATATTCTGAGACTTGTGCATGTGGAACCTTCCCTACCAAGTGCACACGATCATGTACACCAAGATCCGTAGCGAGTTTCGCATATTCTGCAATATCGTTCGCTTCTCCACCAACAACCCAAAAATGTACGTTATCGGGCAATTCGAGAAGCGCACGAATCGTACACGCAACACCTTTTTCCATACCCATCGTCTTCAAGGTCCCTACATATCCAATGACATATTGATCTTCGGGGATGGCGCATTTCGTACGAGCCTGCGTTTTGGTATACCCCGTTTGAAATTTTTCAGCCTTCACAGCGTCGTGCTCAACAATAATGCGATCCTCCGGATAGCCTCGCTGTACAAGAATATTTTTGATCGAACTCGTGAGCGCCACGAGCCCCCGCGTGCGCAGCAGCGCACGGCGTGTGCGCGAACTATCTTTCGGTGGCGAGTGGATTTCGTAGACACATCCGAAGATGAAAAGTGTCACGAGTGGCTCGCGGGTATAGAAAAGATCAAATGACTGCCGCAGTAAATAGAATTTAACCGAAAGATAAAAAGAGAGTGTTCGTAGCACGTAAAAGAACAGGCTTGTCGTACCGGGAAAAAAATCGATGCAGACTAGCCGTTGAATTTTGAAAATCGGCGCTACGCCCGCATATGCATATGGATCCTGTTTTAAGGTTTTCCCTCGTCGCGGCACCAAAAGCGTGACCTCATGCCCGTTTTGGGCGAACGCCTCACACATCTGCATGATCTGCAATACGTGCCCCCAATCGTCCGGGATACGAGCTGAGGAGAGATAACAAATCTTCATATCTTTCAAAGATGTTCTTTGTACCAGTCTATCGTTTTCTGGAGCCCTTCTTCGAGCGTAGTCGCCGCTTCCCAACCCGTATCTTTTTTGATTTTTGAGACATCCGGCAAGCGACGCTTCACACTGCCCGCTGGCGATTGCTTCGCTTCGATCTTTTCCGGGTGCCAACTGATCGTGTCAAAGATTTTCTCCGTAAGTTCATTAATATCCGTTTCGATGGACGTACCGATATGGTACGTACCATTATCCGTCACGGACGATTCCATAACGCGCTGCATAGCCTCTACAGCATCGTCGATATAGCAGAATGATCTCGTTTCGTCCGCGCCATAGATCGCAAACGGGTCTTCTTTGGCGAAGGCGCGCTTTGCGATCTGCGGTATCGCGTGCTCAGAACCGGCGCGTGGGCCGTAAAAATTGTGCGGACGCACGATCGACATCCGCAATTTGTAGGCGCGCGCATAGTTAATAAAAAGCAGCTCCCCAAAAAGTTTTTGCCCACCATAGGACCATCGCGGGTTATATGTGTCGGCGATAACGAGCGGTACATTTTCGGGTGTCGGAATCGGTAGTATTCCGAAAGCCTCGAGCGCACTCGCATAGGCTTCGTTGGAAGATGTGTAGAGAATTTTTGCATTAGCGACACCGTTTTTCGTGCGAAACCACTCGAGCGCATAAATCGACGAGAGTGCGCCGATGCGTAAAACTTCGTGCGGAATATCGTAAAACAGCTTCGTACCATTAATGCTTGCAAGGTGATAGACCGCTTCGTAGCCATCTCCAATATCGCTCCACGCAGCCAGATTTGTAAGATCGACCTCTTTTAGAGATACATTTGGCGATCTCAACAGAGCTTCTAAATCAAGGTCTCGTTTCCCCCGCACCAGGTTATCCGCAATAACAACCTCATGCCCTTGTCCAGCAAGACGTTTCGCAAGGTGAAAACCAACGAACCCTGCGCCACCGGTGATGAGTGTTTTCATAGCGATCGCCGAGAGAACGGAGATCGTAAACGACGTGCTGTTGCTGCAATGAGCGCCTGTAGCGCAGCGCGCCCCGAAAGCATCGGCTTCTCCCACGCAGAAAACCATTCTGGGAGTATTGATTCAGTTTGCATTTTCCGGTGCATCTCGTTCGTTTTATACGTCCCTTCGAGAAGCGGAGTCTCAATTCCCCGATCCCTTGCGGCGCGGATAAACGCACGCGTATCCTTCGGAAGACAGTGCCCGCCGAAAGCCTTGCCATAACGCATATAGAATTTACCGTCGAATATAAAATCGATCACGCGCTCGATTTCGCGAACATCATCTTGATTCTGCGGTTTTTTGATCACGTCACCGTACTCGTTGACAAATGCGATCCGAAGCGCATTCCAGAGATTGGAGAGATACTTGATATAAGAAGCCTCTTCCGGAGTGCCGCGAAAAGTTTTGTACGCGCGACGTTGCCAGTCGGCAAAAAACGCGGGCTCAGGCTTTCGATTGCGGGTTCCGATCACGAAAAAGTGCGGCGATGAGCACTCGGGCACCGCGTTTTTTTCATGTAAAAATTCTGGCAGATAAAAATCGAACTGGAGGTCCTTGAGCGATCCAGGAATAATGGTCGAACGCAGGACCACCGTGCCTTTCGTGTCCAGAAGCGAAGAGAGCGCTTTGTTGATCGCAGAAATATCTTGCATGCCATCATCTGCGACTTTGTCGCCGACGCACACGATATAACATGTATCAGCGGCGTCTTTTTCGAGGACACTCGTGAGACGCGGGATTTGTGCATAGATTGAGGTGTATGCCTTTGCATAGTGGAGTTCAGGTTCTTTCGGGTCGAAAAAAAATACATTCTCCCCAGAAAGCTTCAGAGCAAGCGCATTTGCCTGTCCCACCCATCCAAATCCGACAACCACTATTTTCATCGTGAGGATTATACAGCAGGGTGAGAGCAATGCACAGCTTCAAGAATAGTGAGTGTTCGTTTGGACTGCGTCTCCAGATCCACTTCCCGCTTGGCGAGTGCCTTTCCTGCCTCTCCCCATGCACGACGTTCATCAGGCGCCATTGCACGTACACGCTCAATTGCACGTGCAAGCCCGGAAATGTCGTTGGGTGATACGAGAGTTCCATTTTTCCCTTCATGCACGACCTCAGGCATGCCACCCATTGCGTAGGCGACGACAGGAAGTTCTGTGAGCATGCTCTCCGTGAGCGACATCCCCAAACACGCGCGGGGGGTATTGGATGCATCACAATAAAGATCGGCACAGCGATACAGCAACGCAAGTTCGTTTTCAGAGAGTTTCGAGAAAAAATGCACATGCGCCTCAATTCCTTCACGCCGTGCTATGTCTTCGAGCCATGCACTATCGCCTGGGCCGCACAAAATAACTTCAATTGGTTTCCCTTCTCGCGCCAGTATTCCCGCTACCTGGATAAGGTGGTCATGCCCTTTACGCGATGTGAGCGCCCCAACCGCCATGACAGCAAAAACTTTCTGCGGAATTGAGAAATGTTCACGTGCTTCTATTTGTGTCGCATGCAAATGTTCGTATGGCCCAGTGTCAATACCATAATAGACAACGTCAACTTTTTCTTTTGGCACATACTTCTGTGGGCCGAGTGCACAGTAATGGCTCGGTGAGATAATTTTATTGGCACGCCCAAGAAATTCGCTCCAATATTGCCAAAGTTTGCGATCTCGAAGATATTTATTGACCGACATCGTCATATCGTGCACCTCGGCGTACGTGTGAATCACAATGGGTATGCCACGCCTCTTCGCGACATACGTCAAGACAAATGTTTTAAGAAGTGCGGTTTCAGCGAGGATTATGTTAGGACGAAAACTTCGACACACACCATCGATAAAAACTCCATAGGCGGCAGAAAGCGCAATTTCAGGATTGATTTTTTTATGCGCGCGAACTGTTTGTATAAGAAGCTGCGCATAAAGTGCAGGATTCCAACATGCGTAGCGGATCAAAAAAAAGAGTTTCGTGAGTTTCTTCGGTGCGTTTTTATATTCAAAAAAATACGTGCCCTGTGCACCCATATCGTCTTCTTTGTCATGTCGATATACGAACGTTGCAGCCACTTCGTGACCTAACTCTCGCCATGAACGCGCGAGGAGCATCGTATGTTTGGGAATGCCTGCATATGGGGGTGGAATGCTCTCTCCCGTCACTCCACTGATGAGAATGCGCATACTAACGTCGCAACTTATCCGCTACCTCTCTTATGTGCTGCACGACATAGGCTTGTTCCTCTATGGAGATGTCAGTTCCACTCGGGATATAGAATGCGTCATTGTAAATCTTATTGATGACGGGACAGTCGAGCTTCTTCGTGAGTTTTTGTTTGAGAAATATTTTTTGCTGATTGAAGGGCACAAAATCCTCGCGAGTATCGACTCCGCGATCGCGAAGTTCTTTCATAAACCTCAGCCGTTTTCCAGAGAGCGTACTGCGCAAAACGAGATTGAACATCCAATAGACGTTTTTAGCATACGGTTTCTCGACAGGCAGCACGATGTCCGGAATGCCGGCTAGATGCTCAAGATAGTATGACGCCATTGCACGTTTTTTTTCAAGAATTTCATCAATGTGTGTCATCTGCGCTGCACCAACTGCCGCTTGCAAGTTTGTCATCTGATACTTTAGTCCGACTGCTTCGTGCATGAATTTTTCTTTTTTACCAAATGCGAGATTTTTCAGAAGTCTCACGCGCTCGATGAGTTTTTTATCGTCCGTCGTAACTCCTCCTCCTTCGCCCGTCGTCACGATCTTATTTGCGTAGAAACTGAAGCAGCCGATATCGCCGATCGATCCAACCTTCTTGCCTTTGTAGAGGGCACCGTGCGCTTCCGCTGCATCCTCGATGACTTTAAGTTTATATTTTCGTGCGATCTTCATGACCGGATCCATATCGACCGGATGACCATAGAGATGCACGACAATGATAGCCTTTGTTCGTTTCGTGATCTTTTTTTCAAGCAGAGATGGATCTATGTTGAGTGTGTCCGGCTCAGAGTCGATTGGAATGGGCTTTGCCCCCTGATAGAGAACAGCAAAGAATGTCGCCATGTTAGTGAAACTCTGTACGAGTACCTCATCGCCTGGACCTATTCCAAGTGCTGCGACAGCGACATGAATTGCCGTTGTCCCACTGTTGATCAACGCTGCATATTTCGTATCACAAAATTTTGCAAAGGAACTCTCAAATTCTCCGAGATATTTACCTGAGAGCCCAGAAATATCGCCGGCAGTAATTGCATCGTTAACGTATTCACGCTCTTTTGCCCCCAACAGCGGCCGTGAGACTGGTACGAACATACTAATTTCGAGGAATAAGAGGTACCTCAAGTCTGAATGTATCTTTTTCGAAATCATTTCCTTTACGAGGACCTTTCGTGAGCGAAAGAAACGTTGACTTCTCGAGCGCCTTGAACGCATGTGCTTCATTCGCCGGGTGGAAAGCAAGATCACCTTCCTTAAGAACGCGTCTTGTCTTTTTGCCATTTTTCATGTCTTTGCTGACACATAGCATTCTTCCGCTCAACACATAGTCGTACTGAACGGTTTTCTTATGATAGTGGTTGCCTCGCACCGCACCTTTCGCACACGTTATGAGCGTGACAGCATCGACATTGGCGTGCGTAATAATATCCCGTATGACTCCCCGAGCATCTCTGAAATTGATTTTCGTAGAATTTGCACGCATAGGTTAATGTACGCGGGGAATAATAAATGATAGGCCGGGCCGTGCAAGTTTTTTTACTAGAAGATCGGCAATATTCCACGGCAAAATGAGCGCATGTGTAATTGTGGGGTCATTGAGCTCATCGTCCCCGACGATAGGCAAATGTGCACCGGGTGTGTATTTTCCGATTTTGAGTGGAGAACCATCGGTGACGAATTCAAGCATCTCATTCGTGATTGCACAGTAATTGAGAAGTGTATTACCTTTTGTGGCCGCGCCAACACCAGCAATCTTTCCTCCTCCGTCTTTGATGTTGCGGATCTCATTCAAAAGAGACACTTTGAATTCATTTATCTTTTCCATAAGTGCCCGATATGATGATGGGTCGAATACCCGCGCTGATTCTTCTTTATTTATAAAATCACGAGTCGGATCTTCTTCAGGAATAGAGCGGCCTACAAAAACACGAATTGAACCACCCATGTACGGCGTGCGCTCAAGCTTTTGAATATGGAATCCGCGCTGGGCAAAGAAGCGAACGAACGGCTTCACACTGAAATACGATATATGTTCGAGGTAAATTGTGTCGAACGCTGTTTGGTCGATCAGGTCGAGAAAATACGGCACTTCGAATACGAACACGCCCGTAGGCGAAAGTGCGGCATCAATTCCCCCCATAAAATCATCCATGTCGCTAATATGATTGAACGTATTGGTGGAAGTGATCGCAGTCGCTTTTTTATGATTACCAATTTCTTTCCCAACTTTTGCAGTAAAAAAATCGAGCCGAGTCGGAACACCGCGCTCCTGAGCGAGTTTTATGATATTCGGAGATGGATCGACACCAAGAACATCCGTCTCGAATTTTTCTCTAAAAAAATCGAGGAGCGTACCATCGTTACTTCCAATATCGATTACCAAATCCCCGCTCTTGATATGTACGTATTCACCAACCACATCTGCCAATTCGGAAAAATGCGCCAATGATGCTTTGGAGTTTGAAGCGGTGTAGCTATATTCGTGCGACTGATACCGATCTTCTGGCGAGACCCAATTGCCCAGCATTGCATGGCCGCAATCTTCGCAAAGCACGACAAACAGCGGGAATCTTTTTTCCTGATCTGCAAGTTCACTCTTCGACAAAAAATGATCCGCAAGCGGGTGCATGCCAAGATCGATAATCTTTTGCAAACGTTCAGAATTACACAGTTGGCACTGTCTCATTACCATAGTCACTTTTTAACCGCAATAACAACCATCGGCCACCGCATATGCGCGTGCGGCGCAATGCGCATCATATCTGAGAACATCTGCAACTTGAAACCATGCTTGCGCAGCAGTGTGCGCACGTCCACTGGATCCCATCCGTAAAGTTTGTGCGATTCGGCGAACCGAGCTTCGATCTTTTTACCCCGCAGTACCAGAGCCTCTACTGAGCGCGTGAAAGAGTTGTCCCGAGCAACAGCGCTTGAACCAACGAGTTTAACGAATTCGAACCCATGGTGTTTTTCATGGCTCCACGTAGCGCGCGGAGGATCTTTTTGCATAACTCGCGCATCCCAACAGTCAAAAATTAAAACGCCCCTGCTTTCGAGGTGACGGGCTGCCATCGCGATAAAGCGTTCGAGATCCTTGAGCCCATGGCAGTACGCGACAACGTTGAACATTGCAAGTACCGCGTCATATTTCTTTCTTGCATTGAATGTACACATATCCCCTTGCGTGACCGTAATACCAGACATATTACCTGACGCGATTTTTTGTTTCGCTGTCTTTATCATCTCGTGAGACGCATCGAAGCCGTCGACCATATACCCAGCTTTCGTAAAATAGTACTCATGGTTGAGCGTACCTGCCCCGACACTAAGGAGGTCTTTTGCATTTTGCGGTCCAAATTTCTTGACGAGTGCTAGATAAAAAGCAGCTTCACCCTTATAGTCTTTCTGCACATACATCATGTCGTAATATCGTGCGTACCCTGCCTCGAAAGCCATATGTACGAGCAATACTACCAATCTTGAGATTGATGTACAGCGCTGTAAATCAGCTGGTAAATCTCACCCCCCTACAATCAAAAATGTACCCGCTGATTTGTTTGTCGTTCGTTTGGTAGACGTTTTTGCATTGCTGGAAGTATTTCCAATACGCTGAATCCGTATTGATTGCGGGCATGTCGAGCACCATGTAGTAGCCGTCGTAGGAGGAAAATTTACCGACATTCGTCTGCGCAAACATCGGGTCGGTGTAGAAGCGTTTGAAGTACTTTCCGGAAAGTGTGAGCTCGTATGCACCGATGTCGTTATAGGTGATGACCTGCGGAATCGAGGGATCGCCGTTTACGCGCGTAATCAATTGCGCATACACCGCAGGCGCAGAGCCGTAGAAAAATCCGCCAAGGTATTCAGCGACACCAAACCCGTTGTACACGATCCCTGCGCAAACAACGAGACACATCGCGAAAATCTGTGCACGGCGACTCTGCGCACACAGAAGAATGATCGCGCCGGCGAGCGAAAGAAGCCCCAGAAACGCGATCCCATCGAGCGGCAGGTAAAAGCCAAGAGGACCGGAGCCGCCCGAGAGCGGGATGAGGAACGACCAGTGCCCAGAAAAGAATGCGTGGAGGAACGCGTCTTTTGGTTGAAGCGGGATAACGACTTTCGGCGCGCTGAAAACAATGGCCGACGCAAGTGCCACTAATGCAGCGCACACTGCCCCGAGCGCAATTTCATTCGTGCCGACCCGAAGATTTTCGATCTGCTCGCCCAAAACCCCCGCGGTTATGACGACGCACGGGAGGATCAAAACCATCCAGTAGCGATCGAGCGTCGTGTGCGTGAAATCAAACGCGACCGCATAGAAAAGGATGCTCGCAGCGAGAAACCAAAACCACAGCGAGAAACGGTGGAATCGTTTCAGGCCCAGGAGCGCCCCGAGTATGAGAAACGGCGAAAGATAGATCACAGCTTTTGCGGTAAGGAACATGAGCTCGAAGTAATCGCGGCCGCCGACGTGCATGAATTTTTCGGCGTACGAGAAAATCGGTACGTTTTTGAGCGCAAAGAAACCGATGAGCGCGAGTACCGCGAGCGCGCAAAATCCGACCAGGATCTCACGCAAAATCCGCGGCCGCTGCAGTATGAGATGGCGATAGCGCCACAAAAGATCGAGCGCGATCGCAACCGGCGCAAGCACAAAGCTGAGTTTCGTGAACGCACCGCCGACAATGCCGATCGCGAAAAGCGCGATGACACGCGCAGAGAACTTTTCGGTTTTCCAAAGTTCGTAGCCCCCGAGCATGCAGAGCGTGAAAATCGGAAGCAATACGCCATCGATATCGATCTGGAGCGACGCCAGCACCGCGTAGAGATCGATCGCCCAGAAAAAGAGCGCGAGCGATGCTGCGCGCAAGCCATACACCCTGCGCACGATATAAAACAGGAGAATTCCAAAAATAAACGATGCGAAGAACGGGAGGAGCCGCAAGTGATCGTAGCCGAAGTGCGCACCAGTGAGATGGTAGAGCCACTCTGCGAGCGGCGGGTGTGGGATCGCCGCCTCTCCTGCATTATGAGCCGGATCGACGATGAATGCCCACTTGTATTCATCTTGATGGTACGGCTGCGATAGACCAACAAAACGAATACCGAGGGCCAGCGCGGAGAGTACCAGGCACACGAGTGTCGCCCCCCGCGCTCGCGAATTTTCGTTTATGCTCTGCGGCATACGAGAAGCATCTGGCCTGCCTTCGGGCGCCAGGGCGAGCGCAAATACGCGCGAATGACCCACGCGGGCACGGAAAAGCGCGCCTTTGCCATCGAAAACGGCACGAAGCGCGGCTCGATGTGTTCAACACGCATCCCGAGCGTGCGGAGTTCTTCGGCGAGACCAATTTCAGTAAAGGCGCGGATATGCGTGTAGTCATCGTAGTAATCACGGAACGAGTAGCGGAAATTCGGCTGGATGATAATCAGGCGACCGTCTTTTGAAAGCACGCGGCGCACTTCCCCGATGGCTTTTTGAAATGTCGCATCTTCGAGATGCTCGAAGAGATTGCTTGCGAGCACGACATCGAACGAACCGTCTTGAAATTGTGAGAGGTCGTCGGCAACGCCTGTGATCGCCTCCACACCGTGCCCTGCGTGCTTTTTCACGACGTCGGAAATGTCGAGCGCGACACGCTTCGCGGCCTGCACGTTGTTTATGAAATGACAGTACCTTGCGCCAATTTCGAGCACACGCGCGCTTTCGGCGATATAGGGTTTCAGGTAGCGGACGATTTCGCGCCAGACTATTTCGCGGCGCGGATCATATGGCAAGTGCTCCGTGAAGTACGATTCTACCGAGAAGGTTTCAGCCATAGTGCGATGCGTTCGCTTAGAATAAACCCAATCATCTTGAATCCCAAGACAATCGCTTTCCCCCGCTTCCCCGTGATTTTCGAGGTACCGATCCGGGCGCCGTAGTGCACGGGCACTTCTACGACGCTCACACGATACTGCAAAACGCGCAGCATGAACTCGGGAGAAAACCAGTTGCCTGCAACGGTGAACGAGTGCACAATTTTTTCGTACGCGTGGCGATGGATGAGTTTGTAGGTGCAGCCGACATCGGTGAGCGAAGGACCGTTGAACAGGTACTCGAGCATTTTTGCCACAGCCCAGTTTCCAATGCGGAGCAGGAAATCCATGTTGGCCTCGGGATCTCCCCCGGTCCACACCGGAGAGCGCGACGTGCGCGTTCCGAAGACGACGTCGTAGTCGCGGCTGTACACGAGAAGCCGATCGAGGTCATCCGCGCGAAACGTACCATCCGGCTCGACAGTCACGATCAGGTCGCCCGTCGCCTCGCGCATACCGCGCTGGAGCGCTGCGCCGTAGCCCTGTTTCGTTTCGAGCACGTAGCGCGCAGACGTTTTTTGTATCTCTGCGTCGGAGCCGTCTTTGGAATTGTTGTCGACGGCAATAATCTCATCGACCGCCGGATGCCGCAGAAATTCCTCGATCGCAGAGCGAATATTTTCTTTCTCGTTATACACGGGAAAGACGATGCTCACCTTTTTCCCGAGGTACATATTTTAGAAGAGACGATCTTTCCACGTGCGCGGTGTTTTGTCGCTCACAATCTCAAGCTCGAGGTGGTAGTGGAACGGCTTCGTGCCGCGCAGCTTGATGTACTCAATCATGCTCGAGAGACCGTCTTCGAGCGACGTCGTCGTTTTGTAACCGAGCATCGCGCGCGCTTTGTCGGCGCTGCAGGTCGCGTGCTTCACTTCTTGCGGACGTCCGGGCATGTAGACCGGCTGGAGGTTGAAATCGAGCAGCTTCGCGATCATTTTCGCGAGGTCGTTGATCGTGATGAATTCCTCGTCGGGGCCGATATTGATCGTTTCCCCCACGACGTGCGACTCCGTTGCCATTTTGGTCAGGGGCGTAACCACGTCGCCGACGAACGAAAAGCAGCGCATCTGCATGCCGTCGCCATAGATGATCGGTTGGCGGCCTTGAAGCATGAGGTTGATCATGATCGAGGCGACATTGCGGTACGGATCGTCGTACTTTTGGCGCGGACCGATGATGTTGTGCGGCACCGCGATCACAAGCTCGATGCCGTGCACCTGCGCGAGATTCTTGAGGACGAGTTCTGCCGCATATTTTGCGATGCCGTACGGATCCTGCGGCAAGGGCGTCATGTCTTCCGTAAACGGCACCTTCGGCTGCGTGCCGTAGCGCGCCATCGAAGAACAGTGCACGAAGCGGCGCACTTTGTTTGAAATGGCCGCGCTCATCACGGAAATCGATCCGCTGAAAATGTTGTCGGCAACGAGGTGCGGCGAGAACACGGAGAGACCTTCGTACGCGAGCGCCGCCGTGTGATACACGATGTCGACACCACGCGTGATCGCGAGCATGCCCGCGCGGTCGTTGCAGTCAACCGTATGAAATTCGACCCCCGCGGGGACGTTGTCGAGATATCCGCCGATCAACGTGTCGCATCCGATCACGCGGTGACCTTGTTTGAGAAAATGCTCCGCGAGATGGCTCCCGAGGAAACCCGCGACGCCGGTGATGAAAATAGTCGAACGTTCTGCCATGCTATTTTTTGAATACGAACGCCCGATTCGCGAAGAAGCTCCCTACTGAGAGCACCGCGATTGAGAGCGCTTGGGCTCCAAGATACCACGCACCAAGGACATCCACCAAAACGTACATGAAGGTGACGTTGAGGAAGAAGTTGGCAACAAGAATGAGACCATATCCGCCCGCTTCACGCACGACCCGCGCCGATTTCGAGCGGAAGGTCCACCCCCGCTGCAAGAGATACCCGACGAGCGCCGCTGCAAGAAACGCGAGCACCGACGCCGAGAGGTACCACATCTCAAAAACACCGTGGAGCACGTAGAGCACCAGCAATTGCACTACCGCGCCGATCGCACCCACAATGCAAAAGCGCACGAACAGCGCGAACGGGTCGGGTGCGCTTTGTAAAAGAGCCGTGAGTTTTTCGGCAAGGAGCGCAAGCGAGTGATCGCGAATGATAGCAGCGCGCGATTGCGAAGCAATCGCGCGCTGCTCCTCTTCACCAATTTCGAACGCTGCTTTCAGCGCATGCGCGGTTTCTTCAATGGAATTCGGATCGTGCACAAAGAGCTTCTCCGGCAGCAGAGCTTTCACTGCATCGTTTGCTGCAACTACGAGGCAGCCGACAGCCAGTGCCTCTCCGATCGTTTTATCGAAACTGCCCGAAGGCGTGAGATTTACGTACAGCACATGTGTGCGGTAGAGATCGCGCGCCGCTTCGTTGGTAACGCCACCGTGCATTGCGGCGACACCTTCAAGCACGAGCGGCGACACTAGATTACGCACATCGTGCGCATAATCCGATTTTGGATCCGTTGGATCGCCGACGATGTCCGCAAAAAAACCGACGTCAGTTTCGTGCAGTTGATCAAGCGCACGTACAAACACGTCGACGTTTTTCACCGGATCGAGCCGGCCGAGAAATAGAATCGAATGTGGCTGCGGCGATTCTACGCCGGGAGAAAAAAATTTTGTATCGATGCCGATCGGCATCCGCACCGCGTTTTTAAATTTCGCCACGAACGCACTTGGCGACGTGTAGCATACGGCGTGGACGATGCGCACGGCACATGACGTCATGAATCCCGATTTTTTATGATTGCGCCACAGTACGATTCGTTTCCCTGAAAGTCGCCAGAAAATACCGCCTAAGACGACGTACTCGGAATTCATGTGTACAAACACGCTGTCGTACTCCTTCCGGAGTCGCCACATGTATCGATAGAAGTTGAAAATGTATTTGATACGCGAGCGCCCTTTCTCTTTCCCGAGCGAGTGCACAAAAACGTTCGCGGGCACATTGTGCCTGCCCTCTTTCAGGCACAATACATGGATCGACTCGCAGTGCTTTGAGAATTCCTCGAGCCAGCGATGAAAAAAACCAAGGATCGGATCATCGAGATCGAGAGCCTGGGTGGTGATGAGGAGTCGCATGCTCCCACTCTAGCGTTTTTTCTTCTTGGTCGCGACTTTTTTTGCGCGCTTCGCGCCGGATTTCCGCAGAATACCCGGACCATACACACCTGCGAGGAGGCCCAGGTCTTTTTTGCTCTTGAGGAGCATGCCAATGTTTTTCTTCTTCATTGCCTGCATGATTCGCACACCTTCTGGATCGCGTACAGTATCTTTGAAGAGTCGGACCATTGTCTCGAAATCTTTGATATGACAATCTCCACCAATTCCACGACCAGATGAGTGATTCGGTTCAATGTGCCACTTCGCCACGACAGGATCTTGAAACGCAATCATGGGATCGTGCACGATCAGATCTTTGATCTGTGCCCAGTCGATGCGGAGCTTTTGCGCCATGTCGTAGAGAAGATTCATGTAAATGCCGCGCGCAAAAAGCGATGTATTGTGCACGTACTTGAAGAACTCCGCCGTCTGCGCAGGCACAATGCTCGCGTGCGCTTCGGGTAAAACGGAAATCACGAACTGTGCTTTCTCACGGTAGACATCGTTTTCAACAGGAATCCCGATAATATTTTCGATTGGGTGGCTCGCATCGTACGAAGCTGTCCCGCGACTCAAAAACTCTGGCGAGTGCATTACAAAAATTTTTGGGTACTTTTTTTGGAGTGCCTGCGTCGTGCCCGGTTTCAGCGTTGATTTGATGACTGCGATTTTTCCTTCGCCTATGTGCTTGAGAACAGCGCGAACAATCGAATCATCGAAGCCCTTGGGGGTCGTTGGCGTCGGCACCGCAACAAATACGATATCGGCATCTTTTATTTTTGACTCGTTCTGCCGGTAGGGTTCTTCGAGCGCATATCGAATGGTTTTATAACCACGATTTTCAAAGTCCGTTGCGTAGTTCTGCCCGATCCACCCTTGACCGATAAATCCGATTTGCGGGATTTTAGATTCCATGCGCAGGATTATGTGCGAAAGAGCACTGAAATGCAAAAGGCATGCGATTGCAATTCAAATGCTCTTCGCAACTGCTTCCCCTACTCGCCGCGCGTTAGCCATCAGGGTGAGTGCGAGTGGTTTTGCGGGGAGCGCATGCCAAGAAGCGGAGTCCGCGACGAAAACATTGGGGAAATTCTCGATTTCTCCCGAGGCACTTGTCTTGATACCACCCGCATAGTGCACGCTACTTCCGAGTGGCGGATGCGCGATTTTCATCGTGAATAGTCCGAGTGAGCGCAGAAGTTTCCGGAGCGCGAACAATTCTTGCGCGTGTGGCTTCGACGATCTTTTCTGGACACTCAGCGTACCGTCACTGGAAAGCGCCACATCACACGTCGAATCTGTTCCCGGCGTACGCGCATCGACAAGAAAAAGCGAAGGTGCATACAGCGCCAGTAAAGAAAGTGCTTCCGGTGCGGGCAGCGGAATCTGCTCTTTCAGTTTCCACAACAGAAGCGATTTGTACGCATACACGTGTGCAAAAATCTCGCTGGCACCGGCAATTTCACGATCGATCGTAAGCTGACAAAGACTATGCCGCCGAGACTCATCGGCTTTTCCAAGCGAGTGGATATCGAGACACGCGAAAATGTGATTGGGTTTTATAAAGAGCGTGGTCGTAGATTGAATACCGCTGACGAGCGCGATTCTATTGCTATTGATCGCTCCGGCAGCAAGGACGATTCGCTTCCCACGGAACACGCGAGACTCCCCCGCAAAATTTCGCGCGAATACGTCATGCTGCCCCCCCATATCGACCACACGCTCGACGACCAACCCGGGCGTATACTCGAAATTTTCCCGCATTTCGAGTTCTTCGAGTGTGTGTCGAGCCCGATAAATCGCAGTGTCAGCACTCGCGTAGTAATCAAGATCAAGGTACTGGGTCGCGCTCCTGCCGCGGTGCGCTTCTGTCGTGAGCGCAAGGAGCGGTTGCCGCATCTGAAATCCATTGCGGCGCTGTTGACCAAGCGCATCGAAACGAACCTTCAAACGCTTCGCGCTTTTTGAAATTAGTGCAGCCGGCTGAGTGTGGAAACCATGTTCTTGCCCAGACACCCCTATAAGATCAATAACTGCTTGATAATGTTCGTGCATATCTGCGTCGATACCGATATCGCGCAATTCCATGTCATTTAAAATCGCACAGACGCCGCCCCACGCTTCGCTGAGCCCTCCTTTTGCAAGACTCTGAAGGAGGGCGGTCTCACGAGCGTAAATCGGTAGAAATTCGTCTGTTCTTGCACTCACGTATGTCCGGTTACCACTTATCATGGCAGCGGCGTGACTTGCGCGAGCAGTGTCCTTGAGGGCTTCAAGTTGTGTGCCGAGAAAAAATTCGTACTGTTTACGGTCACTACGGCGCAGATGTTCGAAGTGCAATTGTGTCTCAGGCGCGCGCCGCGCACGTGTAATACCACCATCGAGTAGTAGCACGCGTTTCCCGAGTTCGACAAGCCGATATGCAGCATGCGCACCCGCCATTCCCCCGCCTATCACAATGACATCGTACGATTTATCGTGCATATGTTTGCGTAAGTCTGGGTATGAGCGCGACACACAAACTACCCACAATTTTCACACCTGCAGATGCACACAGCACGAGTGTGTACCAGAAGAGCGCCAACATGGTGCGATTGCGAGGCAAAAGCCAACGCGCACTTTCGGGGCTCGTTTCGGCAAGCGCCGACGCAATAAGAATGCGCTGTTGCAAACCGGACGCAGGTCGAAAGAGCGCGGTCCCTGCGTCAAAAAAACCGATGAGAAACGGCCTACGCACAAGAAGCGGGTGTATAGGAGGTAAATTGTTTTGCTTGAGCGCATCCTCGTAGCGCTGTACTAGTTCTCCCGAGCGCCGGTAGGTATGCCCTGAACGCGAATAGATGTATGTAAAGAGAATATCAGCTTCCGAAGTTTCTCGCGCACGCGCGATATCTGCGAGCCCCTGCGACAAAGGACGTGGTATGAATCCGAAATCCTTGAAAAATCCCTCGCCGTTCCATGCGATCTGCTGCGTGGAACCAAGCACGTTACTCTCGGTAATTGGTGACTTGCGCAGAAGGCGCTTAAGCACGCGTGCAAGAAAGAGCGCGAATCGCACAGGTATATGTAGGATGTGCCCGGGTGGCTTTTTGTACACGTCAGCGCGGATTTTTTGTACAAGATTATCGAAAGAAATCGCGTCGGGCCCGCCAACGTCGTACATCTTGCCCAGCACAGTATTGTGCTTAAGCGCAACAGCGATCGCGTGTGCAACATCGTCGACATGTATCGGCCACGAAACCCAGCTTCCGTCGCCGATCACGGGAATGAAGGGAAATCGTGCAACTTTCGCCAAAGAACCGAAAACACCGCTTTCAAGATCACCGTAGATAACACTCGGTCGTAGAATCACCCACTCGAGACCGCTCTCTTTGAGCAGAGTCTCGGCCTCTTCTTTCGTCGCAGCATAGGTACCTTTGCGTGCAATCTTCGCCGAAGCGGTACTTACGTAGATGATACGCGAGACCTTTTCTTTCCTACACGCTTCAATGAGGTTACGCATTCCATCAACATTCACAGCACGACTTTCAAGCTCATCGGATTTCGCGGCTGCAAGGTGCACGACGGTGTGCACCCCGACTACAAGTCGCACGAGTGATTTGTAATCTGTTATATCACCCTCGACGATTCGCGATGCCCCTGGGGCATCTGCGTGTGCCCCGCGCACTAGCGCCGCGACTCTGTATCCATGATCGTCGAGCGTACGCAAAACTACCCGTCCAAGAAATCCGGTCCCTCCCGTGACAGCTACGGTCGTCCGCTCCATGTCTTCCATCGTAATACAAAAAGCGCGATAAGGAGTTTTACACCATGCCGGAACGGGAAGAGCTTCGATTCTCCGATTCTGACGTGATACGGGATGTGGTACTCGGCAAATCTGACCGCCGGATCCATCGCTGCTCGGATTTTGAGTTCTTGCGAAAACGGCATGTCGTTACTTTGGGGAAGGATTTTACCGAGCAAACTGCGCTTGAAGACCCACATGCCCGATTGAGAATCGGAGAGTGAGAGGTTGAAGAGAACGTTGGCTGCAAGTGTAAGTCCCCAATTCCCTATTCGCCGTAGAAGATTCATGGATTCGAAATCGGTCAGCGGGAAGCGCGATGCCGAAACGAAATCAAGATGGTTCATCTCCATAAAAGAGAGTATGCGTGGGAGTTCGTCAGCGGGATACTGGTTGTCTGCATCAAATGCGGCGATGTATTCCCCGCGCGCAGCGAGGAACCCGCCGCGTAATGCCGCGCCATATCCTTGTATCATCTCTGAAACGACATGAGCGCCATGTGCGCGTGCCACTTCAGCGCTTTTATCGGTCGAATTGTTATCTACAACGATAATTTCTAAAACGCCTTTCGGAATCGCCTTGATCACCGTTGGAATCGACTCGGCTTCGTTATAGCACGGGATAACAACCGAAATGCTCGAAAGATGGATCTTGGGAGAAGGTGCAATATTCTCAGGACGTGCGCTGTGCTTGAAAATAATTCGCTCGTACACGAAATAGCTCCACGTCGCGATAATGCCGTTTGAGAAAATAACACCGATAAAACGTCCGATGCCTGCGAACTGCACGAGACAAAAGAGAATTGCCGCATTTGCCGCCATGTTGAAGATCATGAATGCAAAATAACGTACAAACTGTTGCCCGTGTCCGGGTGGTGAAAAATCACGAAATGCAAAAAACTTTTGTAGGGCGAAGCTCCCGAGGAGAGCAATTAAAAATGCAATTATCGATGCGGCAACATACCAAACACCGATGTAAAAGACGAGTATACTGTACAGAAAGACATTGATCACAAGTCCTGTTGCCCCGGAGATGAGGTACCGAAATACTTTGACTACCGTTGAAACAGTACTAGTCCGCGTACGCATTCGCTCAAGCATCCCGAAAATTCCGATTGCTGCGAGCGTAAAGAGGAACGGTTCCACGGGAATGCGGTAGCGCGCAATCGCAAGGGCTCCTGTTAATACTGCAAAATATATGATCAATGCCGCAAACAACCATGCAGTGAATACCCGCCGTGCAAAATAGAGACCGCACAGCGCAAAAATGCATGCGAATATCCAGAATACAATTTCGACGAAAACCGGTAGCAATATTACGAGCTCGTCAGGAGTCGGCGCTTTTTTTGCCATATTCGCGAGCGCAACATAGGCAGTGTTTAAGGTCGAGCCAGAAAGATCCGCGTTGCTTTTCTCTTGTTCGAGTATTTGCTCGTACGTACCTGTGCTACTACCGAGGAAAAAAGGTACGGTCTGCATGAGGTGAAAATACGTATACCGCAGCGGATCCTCGAGCACAAAGTGAAGCGCAACTTGGCCCGCGTAGTTATCTCTGTTACCACCCTGTGGCATCGACTCCGCAAATGCGGATTCTATCTGCGCATCCACGTGGGAAAACACGGGATCGTTCAAATGCCGAGCTGGATAGAAAACGCCGAGAGGTGATGCACCGAGTGCTTTCCATGCAAGAAAGTCACGAACGTCGTATTGGAGCGCGTCGCTCGCGCCGATATGTGCAATTTCGAAAGTCCCGAAAACATTGTAGTTGCGAGCGACCCACGGTCCTACGACAATCGCGCAGCATAGAGCATAGCCCGCGAACGCTGGGATAAGAATTGTGCGCAACTTTCCATTCTCGAGATATGAGCGCAAGAGATATGCGAGCGGAAGAAGAATAGTGAGAAATTCTGCAATAGGCCGGATCAAGGTTGCGATTCCGATCAATATACCTGCAAGCGCGAAGCGCTGTACGATGCGCGGACGTACAGCAAAGAATTCAATGTACATGCCGACAATGAGAATCGAGGTAAAAATGCCGTCAGAGATGATAGTTGTATTGGACAACACAACGCTCGGATCGAGACCGAAAGCAAGCGTGGCAAGCGCCGCATAACTCGCCGGCACGTACCGCCTTACCATCGCAAAAATAAGTGAGAGAGCACATAATTCGAGTGCCACTTGCAGTACAACTGCTAGTACGAAGGACCCAGTAAGAGCCTTCACCCCAGCGAGAAAGACGGGATACCCCGGCGGCCATTGCCGCGCTGGCGAGAGATCGGGCGCACTCGAAAATCTGTGGTATGTGAGAATGTTATCAGCAAGCTGAGCATACACCTGGGAGTCCCCCGCTACGACAGGGTACGTGGGTGCTGAAGGGTTATGCGCCGCAAGCGAGGAAAGGACCCCGAAAGATACTATATTTGCGAACAGGACAACCACGAGTACCACCGCGAGCAGTCCATATTCCTGGCGACTATACTCTGCGCTATGCAGCATGGCGGAACACTAGCACAAGAGACAGCTTCCCGAAAATGGAGCGGCAAAATTCCTCGCCCTATCGCGAGGCACGTACATCGTCGCAATATGCTGCGACGTATTCGTCAAAATTCGCGTACGGATAGCCTGCAAGGTGACCTGTGCGAAGGCCGTTTTCAAACCACTGCTTCAAATCTTTTGCGAAGTCTTTTTCGCTCGAGACGATAGCGCCTGCTTCGCGGGCGATGCCTACGTCCGTTGCGAGAACCGGCTTCCCTGCAGCAAGTGCTTCGACGATCACGAGCCCGTAACCTTCGTATTTCGACGGTACAAGCACGAGATCTGCGAGCGGATAGTACCGAGAAGAATTTTGTGTGCCTTCAAAAAATACGCGATCGGAAATTGAAAGAGTGCGCGCAAGCGCCTCAAGGCGCTTGCGCGCACTCCCCTCACCCACTACGACCAAACACGCACTCTGTGGCGCACTTTCCGCAAACGCACGGATCGTAAGCGCAACATTTTTTTCCTCCTCAAGTCGCGCAACGACAAGCAGCTTCTTTTCAAACTGTGCAAAGCGTGTGGTGAGCTGCGGATCAGATTCGGGATTTCTCAAACGATCGAGATCCACGAAAATCGGCAAGACTGTAATCGGCACATGGAGCGCATACCGCTGCGTGATCGCATGTGCGATGTGATTTGAAACGACACGAATGCGCGACGCGCGACGCAGCACGTATCCTGCAATCGCTCTGCGGATGCGATTGCGCAGACCTTCCGCATAATGAGGCGACAAAAAATCCGTGTGCACCTGCACATGGAGTGGCGCGCCAAAACGTTTCGCGAGAATACACCCGACGATTCCCGTTTCAAATGGATCCTGCACGGAAATGACACTGGGACGCGGTACTTTTCGTGCAGTGCGCAGCGCATCCCATCCGTACAAAAGCGAGGATCGAGAATTCGTCGGATACACGGAAAGGTGTGGTTCGCGGTACGCATGCGTACCGTCGCTGCTGCGCGAGAACCCGATAATATCGAGCTGACCGAGCCCCTCAGCGTATGCTCGCTGACGAGCGGCCGCCGGAGAATCCGGGTACAAAATCCCTCGCCTCGAGCGGTCGGCACCGATTTGAAGCACACGAAACGGAATCGGCGCATAGCCAAGCGCCCGCTCAAAGATCTTGAGGTGCTCTGCAACGACCGCGTTCCAATCGTGCGAGACGGAAAGTTTCTTGAAGCGATGTACAAACTGCGCGTATTGCGCGTCATCGGCGAGCATTTCGATCTTGCGTGTGAGTTCTTCTTCGGAATGCGGGTCGAATGTTTCAGGAAGATCGATGGAGAGATAGTTTTCTTTCGTGACGAGCGCGGGGATGCCGAGCGAAATCGCCTCGGTAACTTGATTCGGCGAAATATCCGTCCAACTCGGTAAAATAAATGCACGCGCGTCTTTGACGCGTTCGAGCGCATGCATCTGGAGTGTGCCCGGCTCAAAACGCACGCGGTGGAAAATATGCAGGTCGTAGACGAGCGCCTCGAGGTACGCTTTCTGCGGACCGTTGCCGATAATAGTGAGCGTGAAGTGTTCCGGGATGTGCGCCTTCGCAAACGCGCGGATCAGTGTGTCCACATTCTTCACGTGTATGAGACGGCCCCAATATACAAATTCATCTGTCGGTATGGCGCGCACAATGCGTTCGAACACGGGAACCGGATTTTTGATCGTTGCAGTACGTGTAGGCGAAAGACGGTAGTATCGTTCGTACAATTCGCGCTGTTTGTGCGAATTGAAAACGACGACCGTTGCGCGCGCGAGTACGAATGAAATAATAAGAAACGGAATGCGATACGAGAACCTGCGGTGTAATCCGCGTGCGTAAAATTCGGCGAGCGAGCACGGCTCTTGTCCCGATTCGATATATCGCTGTTCCCAGAGATAATCGCCACCGACTCGCACAATATAGGGTACACGGTATAACCGCGCAGCAATTGCAATCAAAAACCCCGCTGCAAACCAATCGAGCGTATAGACGAGATCGGCGCGGCGCACAAGGCGTAGCGCGGCAATAAAATACGCAATGCGGCTGAGAATTTTTCCGTGGCGTACGACGCGTGTAATTTTGAACGGATACCCGCGATCCGTCGGAAACGACGGTTTATCTGAATACGTGAGTGCGGCAACATCGTACCCGCGTGCACACAGGCGTGAGGCTAAAGCGGGTGCGTACGTCGCCGGACCGCCGCTTTCGGGTTCAAAAATACCGCTCGCGATCAAAATGCGCATACAAACAACTCTATAGTACAAGGGAAAGGCGCGCCACGACATGTGACACGCCTTTCGGGTATACAAATGCGGCTACGCCGCGTTGAGAAGTCCCTCCGTGTCTCTTGGAACATGCGAAGGAAGCCACGGAAGCATCGGTAAAACACTCACCGCCATGCCTTCCTCAATCGCTCGGATTGTGAACTCCACACCCTGAACTACAAACCCGAGGGCAATGAAGCACAGCCCTTGATAAACCTGTAACGGATTCATGGGCCTCTCTCTTTCTAGCACCGGAATCGCCGGCACTGCGCCCACTAAACACCCAAAGAGCCAATGACGCAACTGCGTTATCCTCTGCGCACCAAAGGCTCAAAAACACGCTCCTGCATGTCGCGCGCGATTTTATTCCAGTCGTATGTTTGGGCCACGAGCCGCCGCGCATTTTCTGTTACACGCGACACGAGCGTGGGATCATGCAGATACCGCAATACCGCATCTGCAACCGAGCGCGGATTTTGCACCGCGCAAAAAATCCCCGTTTCGCCATCAGTGAGAAAGTCCGGAATGCCGCCGACGGGCGTGCCAATAATTGGAATCCCCGCCGCCATAGCTTCGAGAAACGCGTTCCCAAGCCCCTCGATCAATGACGGTCGTACGAAGATGTCGGATGCATGCAAATACGCCGGCAAATCCGTATGTTCGACGTGCCCGACAAAAATCACGCGCTCGCTCACGTCGAGACCACGCGCAATGTGCTCGAGTTTTTCGCGATCCTCGCCTTCCCCCGCTACGACGAGCCGCACGTGCGGAGGCAAAAATACGAGCGCTTGGATCATGTCTTCGACGCCGCGCGACAAGACGAGCCGCGAGGCAGTGAAAAGAAATATTTCGCCGTTCTTTTTTCCGAATCGCTTCTGCAATTCGACGAGTTTTTGGTACGGCGTATCGGCCGAAAACCGTGCGACATCGACCGCGTTCGGAATTACTTCGATGTCTTTTTCGTACCCGATCGCGCGCACCTCTTTCGCGATGTACTGCGAAATCGTTTTGATCATGTCCGCGCGCAGATATATCTTTCGATACAAGCCCCACAAAAAACGCAGAACCGGCTGGCGTGTTTTCATTTCGGCAAACGCGCGGCCGTCTTGGAGTTCGAGAAGATACGGAATGCGCGGATGCGTATATTTGAAAAAGAGCGCACCGAAACCTGCTTGATTGGCCATCATCGCCCAGATCACATCGTAGTGATTGAAGCGGTGAAGCGACAGCGCTCTAAAAAACGACGTACACGGAAAGAGAATCTTCGCAATCTTGCAGCGCAGCGGCATCGCGCGATCGGATATTTTTGCACCCGGAACTGAAAAGCCGATGCGGTGTACCGTTACATTCCCGAATGTCTCGACCGCCGGCAAATTTCTATCGAAACGCAGCGTGATCATGTCGAACGAATATTCCTCGGGGTCGATCCGGTCCGTGATTTCTTTGATCGCAACTTCCGCCCCGCCGATAAAGGGATGGTACGTGAGTGCGAAAATAAGAACCCGTTTCATGAGCAAAGCATAGCAAAAGAATTGGGGCGCGCGAGCTGTAAGCTCGCGCGCCTGAACCAAGGTTGTATCCATTCACGATCACAACCGTGAGGTTATTAAACTGCCACATTCCGCACTCCCATCGTTGAATCACTACGGAAAGTATATGAAGTTATACATATGTCTATACTGGCCGAACCAATTTCCCTTCCTGCTTCATTGCAAGCTCCTGATATTTACTGCGAACACGGTTGAGGAGGTCATTCGTCTTCTCCACGTCTGCTCCATGGTAGACCTGGTCGGCTCTCCGTTCGGCATAACCGGCAACTTTCGCTTTCCAGCCGCCATATAGCTCGCTCGCATGATGCGCAATAATGAACCCCGCTTTCGAGCCAAGTATCTTGAGGATGACACCCGCGAGAGCACCGTAGCTCGCCATCAACGACCACATGAAGCGGAAGTGCAGCTCGCGGTCGAGCTGGCGCGCTTTGAATGCACCGAGGATGGGAAGAAGATATTTGTCGATCGGCATACCAACGCCGAGGCGATAGATCGTAACGTTGTCCTGGCGTTCGACGCGCTTCAATCCTCTGCGGAATTTCGTGGTCACAACATGGAATTCCGTTTCGGGCATCATGCGGGCGAGCTCCGCGAGACGCTCTTCTGCGAGTCCCGCGTCGGGATAGTACGTTGTCGCGAACACCAGAATACGACTCTCCGGTAAGCCGATCTTGCGGTAGTGTGCGATCATATCGTCGAGTAGTTGGTCGAGTGACTTCGTCGGCTGCCAACCCAATTCTTTTTTTACGAGCGTTATATCCGGTCGACGAAACAGCGGCGCATCATCACGTTTTTCAAAGATAATCTTCGATTTCGAATTCGTCTTTTCAATCACCTTTTTCGCGAGATCGAGGATCGTGATCTCTTGGTCATTCCCAATGTTTACGGGACCAATGAAATTTTCTTTTCGCATAAGTCGGTCAAGACCTTCGATCTGATCATCGACATGCAGGAAGCAGCGTGTCTGCGAACCATCGCCATAGATCACGATGTCGCGATTGCCGAGCGCGTTATAGATGAATATCGACGGAACACGTCCATCCGTCATCTGCGTTGCGGGACCCGCAGTATTGAAAATACGAGCAATTCGAATATCAGTACCGTGCATACGGTGATGGTCCATGAAAAGCGTCTCCGCCGCTCGCTTTCCATTTTCGTAACACGCGCGTGGGGTGAGCGAGTTCACTTCCCCGAAATCGGACTCACGAAATGGATGATCTTTCATCTCACCATAGATATCGGCGGTCGAGCCCTGCAAGATTCGCGCATTGTACTTCTTCGCGAGATTCAGCATGTTGATCACACCATCAATCGATGTGCGCATCGTATGAATAGGATCGACTTGCAAGCTTAATACTGAAACGGGACATGCAAGATTGAAAATCCAATGTATCTTTTCACCGGGATCCCACGGTTCGATGATGTCATGTTTTACGAATCTAAAATTCGGGTGTTTCAAAATATCATCGATATTCTGTGTGTCCCGTGTTTTCATCAGGTTATCGACGCAGATGACGCGATTGCCTTCTGCGAGATAGCGCTTGCACATGACTGAGCCAAGCGCACCGGCACCACCGGTTACGAGAATGGTCTTTTTTTCTGCCATTATTGAAACGATACACTCATTCTGACGTATCTTCAATGATGTCCCACTCGCCCTTCTTGAAGTGCGCTGCGGCAGCTATGGCGAACGCTGCAGCACCCGCGAGTGCAAGCACACCGAGCCACCAGAGATATTTCGACGCCGGGGCGGATGCGACAGCGGCGCTTTCACCGATGGTCATACTCGCGGGCGTCTGCGTTGCATCTACGGAATCGTCCGGTGGAGAAATTTCTGGCGCAGCAATAGTATGTACAGATTTTGACGAGGGACTGGGAGCCGCGCGAACGACAGGAGCCGCAGGTGCGACGTTCTGCACGTCTTGTACTGGTTGTACCGGCGAATGTGTCTCCGTCGCCTGCCCGATCGCGAAGGCACCGGTGCCATTTGGATATTCGAGGATCGTTGATGACGAAGCGTGGAATTGGAGCGTCTGCGCGGAAATATTCATCGAAGAACCTGCGAGAATTTTTGAATGGTCCGGCAGCATAAACTGCGCTGAAAGCAGGCCGCTGTCTTGCTTCACGATCCAATTCGAAAGATCGAGATCGTGTCCTGCTCGATTTTCAATCGAGAGTCCGCCATCTTGCAAGAGTGTAAATCCGAGCGCCGCTGGTTCGACTGTCACGATCACATCATCCGCGACCGCTTCTTTGTTCTGTGCGATCGTGAGGACGACATCGTAGCGCCCCGGATACGTGAAATGGTGCAAGACCGCTGTCCCTTCCGCGGTGGTGCCGTCGCCAAAATTCCACGAAAAGCGCACCGTCGTTGCATCGAGCGTCTGCTGATTTTTGTCATACGCGCTCGCATCGAATTCAACATCCGCACCCGCAATGACCGTGCGATCTGCCCCGGCATTTGCATACAAATCCGGCGTAGGCGGGGTTACATACGAAGATGTTGGCGCGGTTTGTGCTTGCGCGGTTTGTGTTTGAGAATTTTGCGCAGTCGTATCCGTTTGCTGTGTGGTTGTGGAATCGGTATTTGCAGGCGGTGTGTAGGCGGTAGATGCGTTTGCGGCGCCCGGCGTTGCAAGTGCGCTGATCCACGAACCATCTGCCGTTTTTTGGAGACTCGTTCCGTCCCCCGCTCCTCCCATGCTGCTCGCGTAGGTAAACGAGTCGATTGTCGTACCGCTGCCGTCGACGAGTGAAATCGTTCCACCCGTACTCTTCAAACTAATCGATGATTTCACCACCGAGTACGATCCGCTTCCATACTCACCGAGGAATGTGGTCGGGTCGCTCGAGACGACGAGATATCCGCCTGCGGGAATCGTAAGTGACCCGCGACCAACGCCTCCTGCCGGATCAGTGAGTGTGTGGTTCGAGCCGTCACTCACGCGCCACGAATTTTTTACGGTGCCTCCGATCATTGTGACGTCGCTAGCACCCTGGTTGTACAGTTCGATCCACTGTCGCCCCGTGTTGGAGCCGCTCGGATCGTACATGACCTCATTGATAACAACTTGCGCGTGCGCAAAAAGCGGCACAGCAAAAACAAACAGCCCGAAGGCCGGACCCCAATATTTCATTGCCGCATTATCTCGTGCGATACATTTTGCGCACGGAGATCTTGTGGAAATCTCGCCGCAAAGTATTTTTTGGTGTCTCGCAGGCTGACGAGCCGAGAGGCAGCGCTGGTGCAGCAGCACCAGACAGCGACCCTAAAATACTTTGCGGCGAGATACGCTAGAGCTCACTAAACTTCTCACCGTCATTCAAAACACGCGCGAGCGCATCGGGAGAAACTTCACCGTCATTGGCGCGCGCAATCGGAGTGGGAGCCGGCGTGGGTGCCGGGCGCGGCGCTTCGGCAGGGTGCGGCTTGGCATGTATTTCAGATGGGCGCACAGCGTGGGGCTGCGGTTTGTGCTGTTGCGGTTGTACAGGCTTTGGAGCTTGATGCGCGGCGGTGTGGTGGTTTCCGCCATTTTTCTGGCGCAAAATTTCGAGCGGCGAAGGAGCCGATGCGGCAGGCGCCGCGGCTGGTTTTGGTTCATTTTTTGCGGCGTCGATCGCGGCGCGCAGCGCATTTTTCTGGTCGATCGGTGGCGCGGCGCTCTGCTGCTCGACGCGCGGCGTGTACGGTGCGCCATTGCCTCCACTCGGGCGCGGACGCAGCGGACCATTATTACCATTTCCATTTTGTGCGGGAATAAATCCATTCCCCTCGCGACGACGTTTCTCCTCTTTGGGTGTCGGCGGAAATTCAATCTGTTTTTTCGCGATGACCGCTTCAATCTCCGTACGTCGACGCCCGAAACTTTCGCGCGAAAATTGCACGACGTCGTCGCGGTACGAAATCGACGGCGCCTCGATGGGCGGGATCGTTTCAGCGGAAAACGGCGGCGAGCCGACGCCGTCGATCATGAGCGTGAGATAGATTTGCCCGAGCCCGAGTTCGACCAAATCTTCCGCCGTGAAGGTCGGTTCGAAAACTGTCTTCAACACTTCTGCATCGAATGGCCCGACGCGGAAACAAATGAGCGTGCCGACGTTGCCGAAAACGGCATCGCGCACCTTTTCCTCCATCTGCTCGATGTACTGGTTGGCCAGAGTGAGCGCGAGCTTGTATTTGCGCGACTCGGAGAGAATGTCGGCAAATGCCTCGTTCATCATCGACTGGAATTCATCGACGTAGAAATAGAACCGCGGCAGGCGCGCCATGCGAGCGGCAGGCTCGTCGGCGCGCGACATCGCCGCGAGGTAAATTTTTACCGTGAGCATCGAGCCGAGGAGCGACGCGTTGGTCTCGCCCATGCGCCCTTTCGAGAGGTTGACGATAAAAATTTTCTTTTCGTCCATGATTTGGCGCAGGTCGAACGAGGAGCGCGGCTGCCCGACGATGTTGCGGATCAGCGGGTTGGCGGTGAATTGGCCGATTTTGTTTTGGATCGCGGGAGTTGCTTCGCGTGTGTAGCTGTCGGTGAAATTCGCGAACTCTTCCGTCCAAAATGCCTTCACGATCGGGTCGGTGATTTTCTCGACGACGGCAGTACGGAACGTTTTGTTCGTGAGCATTCTGTTTACATCGAGGAGAGTCGAGTCGGGATACTCGAGGAGCGCGAGCAAGGTGTTTTGCAAAATGTATTCCATACGCGCACTCCACGCATCGACCCAGATGCGCTTCAATGCTCCCATGAGGCCAGAGACCACGAGGTGACGCTTGTCGTAGCCGACGTCTTCCATCACGTTGAATCCGATCGGGTAATCGGTATCGAACGGCGCGAAGTAGACGACATCTTTGATGCGGTCGTGCGGCACGAAGTCGAGGAGCTTCTCGGCAGTCGATCCGTGCGGATCGATGAACGCAATCCCCTCGCCGTTTTGAATATCCTGGATCGCCATGTTCTCGAGCATGGTCGATTTACCCATACCCGTTTTCCCGATCACGTAGATGTGCTTGCCGCGATCGACGGCGCGGATACCGAACATCTCGCGCTTGCCGCGCGTGTGGGTCGAGGCGAAATAGGTTATCCGGCGGTCGTCGTTGTGGTTGTCTCCCGGCATAAGAAAATTATACCAAAAAGCCCCTTCTGCGGGCTTTAATTTCTACTGAACGTCGGACGGACCGCGGCTCTCGGTCTCTTTCACTTCGGGATACGGAGTGCGCGCGCTCGATCTCGGAGGCTGATGCGCAACGCGCCGACGTACAATGATACCGAGCCCGATCACAACGATTCCTGCGATCGTGGTGAAAAACGCAGTCCAATCTTGCGGTAACTGCAAAAACGGCAGGAGCGCAACGAATGCCCCGAAGAGCATGATGACCGTGTCGAGCGTCATACAAAAAGTATACCACTATCGACCTACAATAACGACGAACTCGCCGCGAATTGCGTCGCGCTTTTCGAGATCCGCTGCGAGTTCTCGCGGCTCTCCCGTCAGAAATTCTTCATGCATTTTCGTGAGTTCGCGCCCGATTGAAACAGTTTCGATTCCTGCCGCGGCAAGCTCTTCGAGGAGCTTCATAATTCGATGCGGCGATTCATAGAGAATGACGGGAATGTCACTCGCTCCGATTTCCTTGAGCGCTGTTTGTCGGCCTTTTTTGTGCGGCAAAAATCCCCTAAATGTGAATTGGTCGGACGTAAGACCGGCTATCGAAATTGCCGCTGCGAGTGCGCTTGGCCCGGGGATCGCTTCGATACGAAATGGTACGGAACGCGTCGCGGAGGATATTTCTTTTTCGACCCGAACGACAGGCGGAAGCGGAAAAGAAATATCCTCCGCGATGCTCTGCAGCAACCGTTCACGGACGCGCGCCACGAGTCGCGCTCCTGGATCTGAAATTCCCGGCGTCCCCGCATCTGAAACGAATACGACATGCTCCCCCGCTTCGAGTCGTTCGATCACTTCATCGGCCTTCTTTCCTTCCGTCGCCGCGTCGAGCCGCTGCAGGGGCTTTTTGATTTCATAGCGAGCGAGCAATTTCGCGATCACACGCGTGTCTTCCGCATAAATCACATCGCACTCTTTCATGATGCGCAGCGCGCGCAACGTGATGTCTTCGAGATTACCGATCGGCGTCGCGACAATTGAGAGTGTGCCCATAGTTGCTACACACGTTTTAAATACTCCACGACCTGCGAAACGATCATCTGCGCAATCAGTGACACGTTGGGAGAATTGATAATGTCGCTTGTCGGTAGAAACTTTCCGTATTCCCCCTCGTGGACGACGACCGTATTTTCAAACCCCGGCGGTACCTCTTCGATGAATGCGTGGATGCTCGTGCCTGCACGCATATACTGTGCGAAGTACTGTGGTGATTTCATTTCGTATTCGAGTTCTTCTTTCAATTCACGCGCGAGCGCTTCCGACGGAGATTCTTCCCCTTCGATCCCGCCACCAAACATACTAAATACACCCGCGTCTGTCGGCGCACCTTCATCGCGCTTTTGCAAAAAGAACTCGTACCGCGCGTCGCCGGATTTTCGGTACGGCAAGAGCACCGCAACGCGTCGATCATGTTGCACAAGTGGGATCATGCGCCGAGCCTAGCACCTATCACAGTAAAGGAGAAGCCGCGGCGCTTCGCGCCGCGGCTGAAAAAGTTCAATGGAGCTTTCGTCTTTGGTAGAGCCGCCACGTAATGTGTGCGACAGTTTTCTTGTCGCGAATAGGAAGTGCACGAAACATGCGCAAGAGATTTTGCGACTCAGTGTCGCTTATCAATTCCTGCAGGTCGTCGAGCATCGACCGCGTCGATTGTGCGACTTCCTCGAACGCAGCTAGATTGGCCGAAAGTCGTTCCAGGTTTCTCAAAGCCCGCTTCGAATCGCGCCTTCCCCGCACCTTCCGAACGCTTTTTTTCATCTTTGGCACATCCTTACGCGCGCGAACTTTCGTAACCTTCCGTTTTCTGGGCATCGAAAACTCCTTTGTTGCCGGAGAATATTATACGACGAATATCTCTGGGCTGCAAATTACTCAGCAATCTGCTCCGCGACCTTGTAGATGTCGCCCGCGCCCATCGTGATGATGAGGTGCGACGAATCGAATTTCAGAAGTTCATCGCGAATCGCATCGAAAGAATCGAGTGCGATCACATCGCCGCCTTTTTGCGCTGCTTCTTCCGCGAGCGTGTGGTTTGAAACATACGGATCCGGTTCTTCGCGTGCAGCGTAAATCGGTGCAACGATCGCCAGGTCGGCTTTCGCGAGCGCGGATGCGAATTCGTGCACAAGCGATTTTGTGCGCGAGTACAGGTGCGGGTGAAATGCGATGACTATTTTCTTGCCGGGGAATTTTGCGCGTGCGCCTTCGATCGTTTTTTCGATCGCGGTCGGGTGGTGGGCGTAATCGTCGTACACGATCGCACCGGAGGGCGTCTCGCCTTTGTATTCGAAGCGGCGCCACGAACCTTTGAAATCCGCGAGCGCGAGATCGATCGCGCCTTGCACAATGTCGGGGAACGCGGTGCGCGCAGCGCTTGCCGCGGCGCGCGCATTCATCATATTGAACTCGCCGATCAAGCCGAGCGCCGGCACATTCTCCTTTGTATAGTCGATCACGGGCACGGAAATATCCGTGAGCACATCTGCAATCGTCGGGTCGTTCGGATTCGTGATGATTGCTCCGTGCGCCGGTACTTTTGCCGCCGCTGTGCGGAATGTTTTCTTGAGCGCATCGAGATCGGGGAAATAGTCAGTGTGGTCGAGTTCGATATTGGTGATGATGAGGATTTCCGGTGAGAGCTTCAGGAGGTGGTCGCGGTATTCGCACGCCTCGACAACGAAGAGATTCGGATCGCCAGCAAGAAAATTTGATTCGAAATCGCGCACGATAGACCCGACGATCGCAGTCGGCTGCTTGCCCGCGTCAGCGAGGATTTTTGCGAGCATACCGGTCGTCGTCGTTTTCCCGTGCGTCCCGGCAACGGCAATCGTCCGCTTCCCGTTTGAAATTTCTCCGAGCGCCTCGAAGTACGACATCTCGGGAATCCCGAGCGCTTTGGCGCTCATGCGCTCGAAATTTCCTGTCGGCACCGCATCGCTGTATATGAGGAGTTCTGTGTCATCCGGCACATCGCTGCGCGGAGTCTGCACTGCAATTCCCTTTTTTCGCAAAAGATCCACGGTGGGCGATTCGTCGCGATCGGCACCCGAAACGCGCTTGCCATCGTGCGCGAGCAGCTGCGCGAGCGCGGACATTCCGATCCCGCCGACGCCGACCATAAAAATCTTCTCGGGCATGTTCATAGCGATGCAACGAGTCTAACAAATTCGTCGTTGCGATCGTATTCATTTTTAAACATGCCGAAAGACGCGAACGCGGGTGAAAAGAGAATAATTGGTGAGTTGCCAGCGAGCGCACGTTCGATCGCCTCTCGCAGACTGTGCACTTCAACAAACGGAATTGCATTCGCGCGCAAATCGTTCGCGAGCCGTGCGGAACCTTTGTAGTGTTCGTGCGTGAGGAGAACAACATTTGAAACGCGCTGCTTGATCTCTGAAACGAGTGCTTCGATCGGCAAATTCTTTTCCGAACCGCCGACGATGAGCGTGATATTCTCGCCGAGTGCGCGCAGTGCGGCGATCGTCGCTTCCGGCGTCGTCGCATTGTTGTCGTTGTAGATTTTCACTCCGTGTACTTCGCGCAAAAATTGCAGACGACCTTCAACGCCTGCGAACGTCGCGAGTCCGTCTTTGATGACGTCGTCGGAAACTCCGAGTGCACGGAGTGCCTGCGCTGCGAGTGCCGCATTCTCGCGGTTGTGTTCGCCCGGAATTTGAAGCGCCCAATCTACTGGAAGCGCTTCAGGGATGTGCGGCGCGGCCTGCGGCCGCGCCGCATGCACCTTCTCAAAGACCTGCGGCCCGACAATGAGCGTGTCGCCGGACTTTTGAAATGTAAAAATATTCGCTTTATCTGCAAAATACGCTTCCTCATTCGGGTAATAGTTTTGGTGATCCGCCATGAGGTTGGTGAAGACGGCAACTTGCGGAGAAATCTGCACATCACCAAAGCCCTGCAGCTGCCACGAGTCGAGTTCGAGGACGCAGATGTCCCCGCTTTTGATTTCCGGCAACATCGCGAGCGTCGAAATGCCGCGCACGTTGCCGCCGAGCCGCGCGGACTTTCCTGCGCGCTGCAAAACATGGAAAATCATGTGTGTGACCGTCGATTTTCCGCGCGTTCCCGTCACGCCGACGATCGTTGCGCCCATTTCCATTGCAGATTTTGCAAAAAGCGCCGTCGACATCGCAACGGGCACGCCATGTTTCTTCGCGAGCGCAATTTCCGGCGAATTAAGCGGCACGCCTGCGGCTTTTATCACGAGATCCGCGTTCTCAAAGTCTTCCGCGCGGTGCCCGCCGAGGTGGAATGTAATAGATGAGTAGTTTTTTAGCTTCGCGACTGATTCTGCAAGCTCGTGTTCCGACTTTTTATCCGTCACCACCACGCGCGCGCCACACTCGGCAAGGAACGCTGCATCGCCCACGCCGCGGCCGAGTAGACCAAGCCCCAGAAGTGTGATGTTCTTGTCGCGGAAGGGCGCGCAAACGTCAGTCATTGAGCCATTGTATGGCAGCGGATCGTTATCCACAATTTCGTGCCGCGTTTTTTTGAAAATGCCGGAGCGATAATGATGATCGCAATCGACTCATCACTCTGTTGCGTGCGCTGCCGTGGCTCCCAAAGCCTCGGATTTTAAGAGCCCGCGCCAAAGGAGACGGCGAGACGCGGCGAATATTTTTATCAATAACAAAAGACGACTATGGTGCTTTCAATTACGAAACGCGACGGTACAAAAGAGCCCTTTAATGCGGATAAGATCAACCGTTCGATCGAACGCGCGTGCGAAGGTCTCTTCGATCCGATCTCGATGGTGACGCAGATCGCGACCGAGACCCAGCTCACGCTCTACGACGGCATTACGACCGAAGAGATGGACCAAGCGACCATCAACGCGGCCGTCCAGAACATCAAAGAGGACATCGAGTACGACAAAGTCGCCGTGCGTCTCCTCCTCAAGACCATCTATCGTCGCGTCGTTGGTGAGTACAACGACAACCACGCCGAATTGAAGTCGAAGCACAAAAAACAGTTCTCCCTGCACATCAAAAAACAGGTCCAATCCGGCCTCCTCGACAAGCGCATGGAGGAAAAATTCGATCTCGACCGTCTCGCCGCGGCACTCGAGATCGACCGCGATGAACTTTTCACCTACGCCGGTCTCTCCACTCTCCTCGACCGCTACTCGATGCGCGACGAAAACCAAAAGCGCATCGAAACGCCGCAGTACTTCTTTATGCGCGTTGCGATGGGTCTTTCCTACAATGAAAAATCACCGACCGAAACCGCGATCAAGTTCTACGAGCGCATGTCGCGCCTCCTCTACATCGCGGGCGGCTCGACAAACCTCGGCGCAGGCACCTCGCGCCCCGCGCTCTCGAATTGTTTCCTCCTCGAAATGCACGACGACATGGACCACATCGCGAAAACGGTCTCCGACGTCTTGAAAATTTCGAAAGCGACAGGCGGCATCGGCCTTTCCCTCACAAAGTTGCGCGCAGCCGGCTCTGCACTCAAGTCTTCGAACACCGTCTCGTCGGGCCCGACGCCGTTTGCGAAAATCATCGACACCTCGATCCGCGCGGTCCAACGCGGCGGCAAAAAACTCGGCGCGCTGTGCTTCTACATGGAAAACTGGCACCACGACTTCCCCGAATTTATCGACTGGAAGCACAATGCCGGCGACGACTACCTCCGCATGCGCACAGCCAATACCGCCGTGTTCCTCTCCGACGAATTTATGCGCCGCGTGGAAAACGGCGACGACTGGTACATGTTTGATCCGAAAGAAACGGCCGATTTGAACGAACTCTACGGGCAGGCCTTCAGTGCGCGCTACAAGGAATACATTCAGATGGCAAAAGACGGCAAGCTGCGCATGTGGAAGAAAGTCCCCGCGCGCGAACAGTGGCACCAGATCCTCACCTCTTTGCAGTCGACCTCGCACCCGTGGCTCACCTGGAAAGACCCGATCAACCTCCGTGCGCTCAACAACAACACCGGCACGATCCACATGTCGAATCTCTGCACCGAAATCACGCTCCCGCAGGATCGCGACAACATCGCGGTGTGCAACCTCGCCTCGCTCAACATCGCCGCACACATCGAGGGCAAGCAGATCAATTGGGGCAAACTCGAAGAAACGGTCCGCCTTTCGGTGCGCCACCTCGACAACCTCATCGATATCAATACGCTCCCGATTCCGGAGGCAACGAAGAGCGACCAGGAAAATCGCGCGGTCGGCCTCGGCGTCATGGGCTTTTCGGACGCGCTCGAGCAGCTCTCGATGTCGTACGAATCCCCGCACGCATGGGATTTCGCGGATCGCATTTTCGAATTCATCAGCTACATGGCGATCGACGAGAGCGCGAATTTGGCGCGTGAACGCGGCGCGTACAAGAATTTCAAAGGCTCGGGTTGGTCGAAGGGTATGGTTCCCTTGGACACGATCGCTGCACTCGAAAAAGACCGTGGCACGACGATCGACCTTCCGAAAATTACGCGCCAGAAATCACTCGATTGGGACAAGCTGCGCGCCAAAGTGAAGGGCGGCATGCGCAACGCGACCTTGATGGCTGTTGCCCCGAACGCGAACATCGGATTGGTTGCCGGTACAACACCGGGCATCGACCCGCGCTTCGCGCAAGTGTTTTCGCGCAACAAAATCTCCGGAAAATACCTCGACTTGAACCACAACCTCGTCAAAGATTTGAAAAACATGGGACTCTGGGAAGGTGTGCGCGAGCGCATCATCGAAGAGCAGGGCGACATCGCCAACGTCGAAGGCTTGCCCCAGCACCTCAAAGAAATCTACAAGACCGCATTCACGACGAATGCACACGCGTACATCGAAGTCGCTGCACGCGCACAAAAGTGGGTCGACCAGGCGCTCTCGCGCAACATGTACCTCGAAGACCGCGACATGGATAACATGAAAAATGTCTACATGACCGCATGGCGCAAAGGTTTGAAGACCACCTACTACTTGCACATGAAGCCGCGTCACACTGCCGAGCAGTCGACGACCACCGTCAACAAGCAAGAGATGACCGGCAAGCGCGGTTTCGCCGCGATCAAAATGGCTGCCGCTACCGCAACGCCCGCAGCTGCCACCCCTTCCCCTGTCGCCGTCGACACGCCGTCGCCCGTTGCGGTTGCCCCCGAGGCAAGCGTACGTGCCGCGCAACCTGTCGCCGTCGAAGCGAAATCAGTCGCCTCCCCGGCACCCGCCGCTGTGCACGCTGCACGGCCGGCACCCGCGATGGCCGCTGCTGTCGTTCAAAAAACGCAAAAGAAAACGGATATGTCTGCACCGGAAGACCCGGCCGACAATCCGAATGTGTGCATCTCGTGCCAGTAGCGTATACTGCACGGGCTGAAATAAAAATTATTAAGAGTTAGTGCGCAACTCTAACATTATGCTCGTAGGAAAAGCGTCTCCCGACGATTACAACTTGTACCCGTCTCACTACCCGTGGGCATACGATCTGTACAACCAGGCCGTCCGCAACACGTGGTTCCCCCACGAAATCGCTCTCAAAGAAGATCTCGACGACTGGGCGAAAATGACCGAAGACGAGCGTCACGCCGTCGAATTCTTGATCTCATTCTTCAACCCAGCCGAACTGATCGTGAACCGCTCGATCGCACTCGGCATCTACCCGTATCTCAAATCGGCCGAGTGCCACCTCTACCTCGCGAAGCAAATGTGGGAAGAAGCGAACCACTGCGTCGCCTTCGAGTACGTCTTGCAGACCTTCCCGATCGATCGCGCGCGCGCCTTCACCCTCCACGAACAAGTCCCCGCGATGGTCGCCAAAGAAGCCTTCATCAACAAATACATGAAGCGCATGACGGAAGACACGCTCGATGTCTCCACGCCGGATGGCAAGAAAGACTTCATCAGGAACCTCGTCGCGACGAACATCGTGATGGAAGGCATCTGGTTCTACTCGGGCTTCATGGTTGCCCTTTCCTTCCGCCAGAGAAACCAACTGCGCAACCTCGGCTCGATGATCAACTGGGTACTGCGCGATGAATCGCTCCACCTCAAGTTCGGTATGAACTTGATCCACAACATTCTCGAGGAAAATCCTGAACTCCTCACGCCGGAATTCGCTGCCGAAGTGCAGGGCATCGTGATCGAAGGCGTGAATCTCGAGACTGCCTTCAACAAAGATCTCTTCCCGCGCGGCATCCTCGGCCTCAACGCCGACTACGTAAATCAATACGTGCAGTACGTTGCCGACCGCCGTTTGACTGAGCTCGGGCTCGACAAACACTACGGCGCGACGAACCCCGCGAAGTGGATGAGCACCGCAACCGATGTCTTCGAGCTCGTAAACTTCTTCGAATCGCAAAACACGAACTACGAAGTCGACTCCGGCGGCGACAAAAAGAAAGCTGCGTAATCGCAACCGACGCACAAAGAAAAGGCGGGAAAAATTCCCGCCTTTTTGCACTCAGACGCGCTGGAGTGAGCGCATCTTGAGCGCGCGAATCATGTTGGCAAATGCTCTCCCCCGGTGTGAGAACTGATTCACTTCCGAGGGTTCCATTTCTGCGAACGTTTTCGTCCTCCCCAACGGCCGGAAGATTTGATTGAACGGTAGGCCTTTGGTAACGGAGCCGCACGGTCGATACGCAATGAACCCGTTCACGTCTCCCTGAAATGTTTCTTCTTCTCCGTTTGGAGATACGAGGACGATCACCGAACGGAACGTTGCATAGCGATCGTCCACTTCCTGCATTCGCGCAAGTGCGTACCGCACGGTCTCTCCGACCGTGAGATTCTCACCACCCCAGTAGCGTGTGTGCGCTCCTGGTTCGCCATCGAGCGCGCGAATAAAAACACCTGAATCGTCCGCGACCACGTACTGTTTCTTCCCCAAACGATCGAACACGTACCGCGCTTTGATGCGTGCATTATCGAAGAGTGTTGCGGCGCTATCGCGACGCTCCTGCCCTTCCCCGAGCACACCGACTTCGGTCTGCGAAACAAGCTTGAAGTACCAGTCTGCAAAAAGCGGGCGCACCTGTTCGAGCTTTGCGGCATTACGCGTTGCAAACACCATGTTCTGTACCTGCTGCATTGAATCCTCCTCTTTCCTGCCCGCACCTTACCTGTGCTGCTTTTAGAATGCAACTACGATGAAAATCAAACCCCGCACTGGACAAAAGCTTTGTGGGCATGTTCACGACAAAGCTCGTATAGCCGCAACGGCGATCTGTAGTTTGCTCATCGAACCACAACAGAGCGACACCCGCGGTCGCACGCGGGGCTAGAGGTGGGAATATGCCAATCACGCATGTTCTCGCGTCTAGGCGCGCGTGCGTCCGTGGGCCGCAGCGTGCGGCATGGGAAAGTGCGGCCCGGCTCGAACGTCTTTTGTTGAAAACTCGCGAGCGCTTCTCGAAAGATCTCGCACAGTGAAAGAAGGAAAACCTTCCCGTGGAGCTCGCAGCGCTCACGAGTTATCCGACGTTCGTGGATGTACGATCATTCTTTGGTACGCCGATGGTGTGGCCCATTGCACGCCGATATCTTCTTTTAGCCTGGGCACTGACTTTTTTACCCCACGATCCGGAAAAGCCTGCCACCGTGCTCGTCGCCGTCAATGCCGAGCCTGCGGTGCCTGCGGCAGCATTGACGGCGTCTGTGCGCGGCGGCCGAGGGGAGCTCGGGTCGGGACGGAAGGATGGGCTACTCAGATCGAACAAAAGGATGGTGGTGACGCCGGTTTCGTCGACGCTTCCTGAATCCGGCATCCAATCCGTTTGGCACCCAGCAAAACGGAGAATGACATCAAGGACATCGCCACAACCAGCACCTCAGCCCGGACGTAGAGCATGCCCCGAGCTGACCGCCTGGGTTGGTCATTCGTCCGCAACCGGGAAAGATGGGTTTATCACATCAGGGTCGGGCACAGCTCTGGGGGCCGACTCGTTGCAATCACAGGTGTTTTCGGGAGCCAGGTGACGTATGCGGGATATGTGGGGTGATATGCCATCAAAAACGGGGTTATCACCATTGGTTGGCGGCCGATGCTTTACAAAATATTAATAGAGTTCATACTACTGGAAGCGAATTCTCTTGGTCTCGTTTTGGATTGACGAACGGATCAAGGTGTTAGCTGTTTCCAGTTTTGACGAGGAGCCTTTTGTGGGTTTCGTCAAAATTCGGGGCTTGGTAACCCCCGACGAACCGGGCGCAAGCCCGGGGAGTTTCAGCCGCAAAGCGGCAGACAAAGCGCTCGTACGCCATGGTGAATGGACGGTTAACTGTCCTCCCTGGCTACGGGCGCTCTTTTTTTGATTCGCTCCACCCAACTAAACAGTTTCGAAATCCTTAAGCGCATCGAAATATTTCGAGCTTGCGGATCAGACTCAAAGTCGATCTCATAATCCAGCTCGTCGCCAACACTGGTGAGCGACCCGGGACTTACCACCCCGAATTAGAATGAAACCCACAAAAGGAGACGCCGCGAACTTTCGCGGCGTCTCCCACGGAGCTTTGATATGTGTCCTCGTTTTGAAGTCGCCATGCGCGACAATGAAGAGCCACCTTTCAATCGTGACGATGGTACTAGCCTTTGCGCATCACATGGTTCTCATGAGTCCAAAATACGCAGTGCTGAACAACTTCCGAACGCGCGACTTGCCGAAAAAGAAGCGGAGCCTCTGAACTTCAGCGAGGAAGTTCTCGACTGGATCGATGAGGAAGATTACTCCGTAGTGCCATTCTCTCGCGATTGAGAAAGTGGGACGGGCGGCGCAGACGGCGCTGCCCGCTTTTCTAGCACCAGGCCTTGTCACCGGCCCAGAGCATCGGTACGTATAAAAAAATTTTCCGAAGTTCCCGATAGTGCCTAGGCGGTGCCTAAGAAAATGGGTATGTCGGTAAGTCGTTGAAAAGACTCATGCGCTCGTAGCTCAGCTGGATAGAGCATCGGATTTCGATACGATTTTTTTGGTAGAACATAGCTGCGCATAGCGACCTGCAAGTGCCTGAGCCACTTGCGTTTTCTTAATTGTCGGCGCACATAGCACTTCAGAACAAATCGTGGCTACGCACACGCTTTGGTGCCTAGGAAGTGCCTAAGATGCCCTCCGTCAGGCTCACCGATATCACCATTCGTTCTCTCAAGGCTCCGCAGAAGGGCCAGGTGACGTATTGGGACAAGGGGCTTGGAGTTCGCGTCTCCCAAGGTGGTAGCAAAACCTTCGTTGTGCTTGCTGGCTCTGGTAAGCGTCGTGCGCTCGGTCGCTACCCGCAGCTCTCGCTCTCACGGGCGCGGGAGAAAGCGCGTCTCTACGTTCCGAACGCCACCGACGTGAGTTTCCCCGATGCGCTCGATCTCTTTGTCGAAGTTCACTGCAAAGCCAAGAACCGGCCGAGCACGGCGTACCACACCGAGCGCTTGCTGCGCATCCACTTCGGGCACTTTCGGAAACTTGATGTCTCTGCGAACGAGATAGCAGTAGTTCTCGACAAGCTCGTGAAGACACCGTCGGAAGCCAACCACGCCTTTGCAGCTGTCCGCACGTTCTTCCGCTGGTGCGAACGCCGGGGATACATTGAGAGAAACCCGGTCCGGATGCTGCAGATGCCGTATCCGCGCAAGCGCCGCAAGCGCGTGCTTTCAGATGATGAGCTCAAGACAGTTTGGCAGGCAACGTTTCAGCTTGAGGGTTTGTTCGGCGAGATTGTCCGGCTCTTGATCCTATTGGGCCAGCGACGAGGAGAAACAGCAGCGCTGCGAACTGCATTCTATTCCGATAACGAGCAGACGCTCACGTTACCTGGTGAAATCACGAAGAACGGAAGGGATCACATCATTCCTGTTGGACCGATGGCCGCGGCAATCCTTGCGAAGCGTGTTCGCGAGGAGCGGACGAGCGATCTTCTCTTCCCGGCGGTTGGATCCGATTTGCCGTTCTCAGGCTGGAGCAAATGCAAGAAGGCGCTCGACAAGCTTGCGCCGATAGCGCCGTGGACGTTGCACGATTTAAGAAGAACTTTCAGGACCAATCTTGGCCGCCTCGGCGTGCGGCCAGACATCGCCGAACGGTTGGTCAATCACATTTCGTCGCGTTCTGAAATGGAGGAAGTCTACAACCTCTGGAGTTTCCTGCCGGAGATGCGGGAGGCGATGATGAAATGGGAGGGACATATACAGGCTGTATGCGTTGATGCTGCTATCACCCGCGCAGCGTAACCCTGGCCGTACCCGCTCAATTCGATGCCGGGTTTCGGAAACGAACTATCGCCTAGTTCAGCTGTCAATCTGCGAAAAATCGGTGCGCAACGAAAATCAACCAGTGTCAATAGGAGCCAGCCTGCCGGCATGGATAATGGATCGAGTCCCCCCTAAACACAGGACTCGTGCCATGAAGCTCAGTGAAAAAGCTTTCGGCAATCTGGTCTTTGCTCTTATCTTGTGTAGCTTGTTGCTGCTCATGTGGATCTTCCCTTTCCCCAATTGAAGGTTGAGCCGGCAAAAAGACTCTTTTTGCCGGCTTTCACTTTTTTCAAACATTTACTGCTGGTGTCGCTGGCGGGGCCGTAGCAACCTGCTCGGATTTAGGTGAGAACGTTGTTATGTCGAGATATTCGAAGTAGGCTTGCCGAGTTATCCAAATTCCCACAACAAGATAGAGGGCAGCGATAACAGTGTGACGCAGCTCCGCGCCTGGAACGTGCAATATCGCCCATTTCCCGAATTCGGGCCTGGTCGCCAAGAATAAAACGGAGCTAATAGCAGCTATGATGCCAGCGCCGAGCAAATCTCTCCACATCCATTTCTTGTATTTCTCAACCAGCGGCAGAAGCTCGGGATCGTAATGACTGGTCTTCGTTTGCTTGAGCCTGTTCCCCACCAAAGCGAGTGCTAAAGCAGAATGTATCGCTGCGACAACATACCAGTATGTCCATGACAAGGTGAACATTGGATCAAGGACGATAAAGAGCAAGTACTCTGGAATTCCTATTGCAATCGGCAGCAGGACATCGAGCATCGTTGCCGCTGGAGCAGCCATCACTGACCCTCTCGACCATTTGGCTATAGTCACAACTGATAAGCCAAATGAAGCAAGCCAAAACCCGAACCGCCCTTTTTGAAACGCCTCATTCTCTGTCAAAATGTGAAAGAGCGACATCGAGGCAACTGTGTACACGCCGCCTTTGATGAGAAACGAGTAGTTCATATACAGGCTGTAAATGTGACCAGACAGCCTTTGCTGTAAATCGCTGAAGTGCACCGGCTCTTGCCTTTGCGACGGCATACCGCTCTCCTTTGGTACGAATAGCTATCAAATCTAGGTTTTGCTCGCGCTCCAACTGACCTGCGCCACGTATATATGCCTCACGGGCATAAAGTGGGGTCTATCAAACCTCACTTTTCTTTCCCACACTCAGCTGATGTCCCCGGTTCACATCCCCTCATTCATTCGTCGCTGGATGCCGAACGCCACCGAAACGGAGCTCGTTGAGGCCTGCGAGACTTTCAAGCGATACATCGCGCTAACTATTCGCATCCATGAGCGCAAGAAACGGGAAAAAGGTACGTCGATTCGCTCAGAGATGAGAGGTGCGGTACAGTAACTTCATCGTTGTATGAGGTCGTACTGCGCATACATCAGAGTATCCACGGTTAAACAAGGTGAACAGGGGTCATCCCTGCAGGAACAGAAAGACGCCATCACGCACTTCGCCGCGCGAAATGGCATCACCATTGCCGCATGGTTCGAGGAGCGAGAAACGGCCGCGAAAGTCGGTCGACGCGAGTTCACCCGCATGCTCGCCGCACTCAAGAAGGGTAAGTACGCCGGCGTCATCTTTCACAAGATCGATCGCAGCGCCCGCAATCTCAAAGATTGGAGCGCCATCCAAGATCTGTCAGAACAAGGCGTTGATGTTCGCTTCTCTCAAGAAGCCGTCAATCTCGGATCGAATGAGGGACGGCTCACCGGAGATTTTCTGGCGGTCATCGCCTCGCACTACATCCGCAATCTTCGGGAGGAGGTGAAGAAAGGTCTCCGCGGCAGATTGAAGCAAGGCATATATCCACTCGGTGCCCCAATCGGCTATCTCAATCAAGGCGGCGGCAAGCCGAAGACCCCCGACCCCGAGCGCGCTCCATTGGTCAAAGAGGCGTTCGAGCTCTATGGCACCGGCGCCTATTCCCTGCGTCCCTTGAGCGACAAGCTGTACAAGCGAGGCCTGCGTACTAGCAGCGGCAAGAAGCTCGATGCGAACCGCCTCCAGAAGATGCTCAGAAATCCGTTTTATGCGGGCATCATCCGCATGTCGGGCCAGGTATATCCGGGCATCCATGAGCCGCTGGTCTCAAAAGCGACGTTCGAGCGCGTGCAGCGTGCCCTCGATGGCAAGAAGACGTCACAAGTGATCGTGCATGACTTCCTGTTTCGGCGGATGATCCGCTGTGTTCATTGCGGATATCGTCTGATCGGGGAAACCCACAAAGGTTTTGTATATTACCGCTGCCACACGAAAGGCTGTCCGACCGTCGCGATTCGGGAGGAGGTTGCCACGGACGCCTTCCAGGCAAAACTCCGGCCTTTGTACTTTGAGGAACATGAGATTGGCGAGCTTCGCGATCTCGTCCTCGAGCAATTGGGAGAATCGACATCAAAACGGGAAGACCAGCTGCAGGCATTCAGCTTACGCATCGAGGGCATACGTGCTCGTCTCTCCCGCCTAATTGATGCTTATACCGATGGCGTGATCGATAAAGAGCTCTTCACAGAGAAGAAGCTCGCGCTCCTCATGGAGCAACGAGAGCTGCAGGATGAACGTGACGCGATCCAAACTGGCCAATCACATTCAACACAGAAACTGGAGAAAATCCTCGAACAGCTAAAAGCCCTGCCACTGAGCTACGAAATCGCAAATCCGCGGGAACGCCGCCAACTGCTTCAAGAAATCACCTCGAACATCGAGGTGGATCGAAAAAATGTTGTCATTACACTGCGATCTCCCTTTCGGGAGATCGCAACGGCGACATCTGTCTCTCCAGGTGGGCGCGGGGAGACTCGAACTCCCAACCCTTGCGGGATGCGCTTCTGAGACGCACGCGTATACCAATTCCGCCACGCGCCCAACTTCGGGATCATACCAAAAAAGTGAGGGGCACGCTGAGTGCCCCTCTTTGACTAATCTTCGAATGATCTTCGTGGATGTTCGCTATGCCCCGAGCCTGATATCTGTGGCAGCAGGGCCCTTCTGCGCCTGCTCGATACGGACCAGGACACGCTGACCTTGCTTCAGGTTATTGATGCCGCATTTTTTGAGTGTCCACGCTCCGATGAAGGCTTTGCCGCCGCGATCGAGCTCGAGAAATCCGAACTTCTTCTCGAACCGTTCAACAGTCGCACGCTCAAAGCCTTCATTCTGCACAGAGCGTCCGACGGCTATCTGCGCGCCGAGAGTTCCATCGAGAATCGATACCCGTGCCGCACGAAGCCGGCCGTCGGATGTCCTCTCGATCTCCAGGTTGAGCAACTCACCCTCTCTCAGTTGTGCAGGATCTACGCCACTTCGTTTGAGGACAGAGGCATGCAAGAGCACATCGCGACCATCGACGACCGCAAAGCCGTACGATTTTTCCTTGTTGTACCACTTGAGACGTCCGCTGAAGGTTTCGGACACAGTATTCATCTTCAAGCCTCTACAGTTACATTAAGAACAAGCACTCGATCATTCGAGCACCGAGTAATTGTGTAACATCATTATGAATACCTGTCAAATATCTGAGATCAATCTTCCGCTTCGATCGTCGCGCCGATTTTTTGCAGTCGTTCGGCCAGATTCGCGTACCCGCGGTTGATCGGGTACACATTGCGCAGCGTCGATTCGCCTTCCGCCGCAAGCATGCCGATGAGGAGGAGCGTCGCAGGCCGGAGCGCAGGCGGCGCGACGATGTCGGCGCCGGAGAGTTTCGTCGGACCTTTCACGAGCGCGCGGTGCACATCGAGCAGCAAGACCTGCGCGCCGAGCTTGTTCATTTCAGCGTAGTATTTTGCGCGACCGTCGTAGACCCAGTCATGGATCAACGTCTCGCCTTCTGCTTGCGTCGCGACCGGCACGAAAAAAGGCAGGTTGTCGATATTGATCCCCGGGTACGGACGCGCGGCAATCTTTTCCGGCGGCGCATGGAGCGAACCATTTTCAATCACGAGATCAACGAGCTTCGTGCGGCCGTTTTCTGCACGGTACACGCCGCTGCGAGAATACTGCATGCCCATACTCTCGAGCGTGAGGAGTTCGAGCTCGAGAAAATCGATCGGACAACGCTTGATCGAAAGTTTCGAATGCGTGGTCGTCGCGAGTGAAATGAAAAACATCGACTCGATCGGATCCTCGCTCGGCGCGTACTCGATATCCGCATTGATGTCGGGGACACCGTGCACGACCAACGTCGACGTGCCGATCCCCTCGATGGTGACACCACACGTTTCCAAAAAGAAACAGAGGTCTTGCACCATGTAATTTGCTGCGGCGAATTTGATCGTCGTTGTCCCGGGGATTTTTGCGGCCGCCATGAGGACGTTTTCGGTGCCTGTGTCGGACGCTTCGTACATGACGATCTCGGCAGCGTGCTTCTCGTGCGCTTCGACGTGGTACGCATTCGTCGCTTCGTTGCCGCGCAGTTCGATACCGAGTCGCGCGAGCGCATCGACGTGCGCGCCGAGCGAGCGCTTGCCGAGGTCGCAGCCGGTCGGCGCAGGAAGCTCGAACGAAGAAAAAATATGCGCGAGCGGCGAGGCAAACATCGCGATCGAGCGTGTCCGCTGTGCAGATTCTACGTTGATGTGCGCAAGATCGATCGTGCCGGGTTGAATCGTCATGTCGCCGTTTTCCGCCCACTCAATCTTGACGCCGATTGATTCCAAAACTTCGATGAGCCGCTTCACCTCTTCGATGCGCGGCATCTTTTTGAGTGTCGTTTTTCCTTTGTTTAAGAGCGATGCGGCAAGAAGCGCCACGGCGGCGTTCTTGGAAACATTGCTCTCGACAGTCCCCGAGAGGGTTTTGCCACCGACGACATGGTAGTTCATCGCGGCATTATACGCTCATTGGGTGCCAAGAAAAATACCGGAGCATCTCCACGGTATACTGAATATGAAGCACCATTCCATGCGCACGAAGAAGAAAAAACTCCGCTCGAAGGGATCGGTCGTAGACATGCGCCCGCGCTCGCGTATATCGCTTTTTATGCGCGAGCGTTCGATCCGCATCGAGGTCTCGCGCGAAACGTTCGAGATTTTCAAATCACGCGGTGCTCTGATCGCTCTCCTCCTCGTGTGCACCCTCGGGATCGTGTTTGGCTACGCGCACCGCGGGGTCGCGGAAACCAATCTCTACCCGCAAACCTGCCTCGGCGACTGGGACAACACGCAGCTCGCCTCCGGAAAACCCGATCTCGACGGAACGGACGAGAGCCTCTACTCGAGCGCAAATTCCGCTTCGATCACCGATGCACTCGGACAAATCTACTGCGGTGATTTTATCGGCGACTATTCGCCGGACACGACGCCGACAAACATCATCGTGCGGTTCTCGTGGGTGATAAAACCCGACGCGACGACCACGCCGACCGTCGAAAACAATGCGTTTGCGTCGACGACTGCAGAAATTCTCGCGCTCCCCGACAAAAGCAGCTTGCAGGTACTGAGCGGCACGACTTCGCCGGACGCATCTTCGAGTGTCACTATCATTGCGCCGAGCGATGCATCGACATCCGCACCCGAACAACCTGCCGCACCATCTACGCCAACGCAGAATACAACCGACACTACGACACCAGCGCAAACGCCCGCAACGCCGGAAAACCCCGGAACAACGCCCGAACCAGCCGTGCCCCCCACACAATCGACAGACACAACATCGAACAACACGAGCGCGCCTGCGCCGACTGATGCCGCGCCAGCGCCCACTCAAAACAACCCGACACCCACGCAGGATTCGCAGTCGCCTGCACCTGTACCTGTACAAAACACCGCGCCAGCGCCCGCTGATTCGGGCCCGCAATCTCTCGTGCGGCTCTTCACCGAGGTCGCGCAGGCGCTTTTGCCGAAGACCGCGTACGCGCAAACCGCGACAACGGACACGACGACTCCAGCGATCCCGATCGATACACCGAGCTCCTCTTCGCCTGCGACAACCTCGATACAAGAAAGCGCCGCAACTTCGACGGGCACATCGACACCTGATTTGCCATCGACCGAAGACATCGCCGAAGTCCTCTATTCGCTCGACGGCACGACGTGGCAAACGCTCGGCATGGTCGAGCGCTCGCAGCTTCAAAGCGCGCAGTTCGATGTCCCGCTGTCGGCCAGCTCGACCTGGAGCGATATTTCAAAAATTCAGATTCGCATTCGGACACTTTCGACCCCGGACCCTTTGGGCACGGTCTACCTCGATGGCATCACGCTCTCGGTCGCGTACACAAAAAATACGGCCAACCCCGACGACACTGCGACCACCACGATGAAACTCCTCAACAACGGCGCCGGCGAAATCGACGCGACGAGCACCACCCGCGGAGATTATGTGCACATCCGCGATGCGCGACCCGGCGCGACGTTCGCAATCTATTGGCTCGATGATCCGGATACCAGAACGTCGAATGTGTATTCCGCAACGATCGCAGACGACGGAACTCTCAGTGTCGACACCGGGACTTTGCCCGCCGGGAAAATTGCGTTCGTCGCGACGACCGATCCGGGAGGCTGCGGCGAATTCACATACGATCAGTGCACGGCTGCTGCGTCATACCTAGGGCAAGTACAGCTCGATGTTATTGCTCCCGTAGTACAATAAAAACGACATGAGCGAGATTCACATCCGCATACGAAAAACGACGCTCAACCGTCTCCTCACGCTTGTGCTCGTGCTTGGTATCGCATTTTCGTTTGCGAACATCGTGCGCGCAACGACACCAAACCCCGGTCACTCCTCGACCGAAATAGATTTCCAAGAAGTGACGAAAACTTCGACGACGACACTCGCGACGACCGACACCGTCGTCATGGCGGACGCGACGAGCAATTCATTCACACTGACGCTCCCCGATTCCACCGCGAATCCCGATCTCATTTTTTGGATCAAAAAGATTGATTTATCGCTCACGAATATCGTGACTGTTGCCGGTGCCGGTACCGATACGATCGACGGCCTTTCGAACATTACGCTCGCCAACCGCGGCGAAACCGTGATGCTCCAGAGCAACGGGAGCGGCACATGGCGCGTGCTCTCGCGACGATCGTACGATGTCTCGGGGTACCGCGCAAAAGGCTCGACGTTGAATCAATGGTATAGCTCGCCGAATTCCGGCACCGCGCTCACAACCGGTTCCCCGACCGTCAACAAGCTCTACGCGATTCCGTTTGTCGTCTCAAAAGCAACAACGATCGATCAAATGGCTATCAACGTGACAACGGTAGGTTCGGGTGGGACGGGCAACGAGCGTGTGGGCATTTACAACGACAACGGCAACGACTACCCGGGAACACTCGTCGTCGATGCTGGCGCCGCGGGGACAACCGGAAGCACCGGCGTCAAAACATTCACCACAGGACTCCCGGTCACGCTCGACCCGGGTCTCTACTGGCTCGTGACCGTGCATGACAACTCGACGACAGCGCCGACCCTGCGCTGCTTCGCCGTCGCATCACTCACACCGATTCTCGGGTACGCTTCCTCGCTGCCGACCAACGCGCAATTCGGATGGACGGTTAGCTTCACGTATGCTGCTCTCCCGTCGAACTTCCCCTCCGGTGGATCTGCGATTACCGGAGTGCCGATACCGAGTATATTCGTCCGCACCTCGCAGTAGCGAGCTATACTATTTGTGTGAAAGACGCGCTTTTCGATCTCGCGCGCAGCTGCGCGATTAGTATTTTTCTTTTTGTGCTGTGCACGGCATCCTCTACGTTTGCCGGACTTTCGTGTTCGATCACGACGACGTGCAATTCCCCGTCGGTCGTCGTTTTGCGGATGGCATCGACGAGCAATTCGCACGTCGAGCTTCCGTCGCAGTCGCACTATGCAAACCTCGTGTGCTGCAGCGGCGTCTCCGGACTCGGCAACAGCTGCTCCGGAAGCTACGGCGTCCTCCTCAAACTCGCCTCGACGACAAACTCGCACGCCGCCGAGAACACCGATGCGACATTTACGCAAAACGCGTGTCTTTCGATTTCGTCCGGCTCGATTACGGTCGGCTACCAAGCGAGCAACTGCACCGGCTACGACACGAGCGTCGTCTCGCTCTACGCGGCTGCGAATTCGCATGTCGGCTCGCCCGGCAATTACACGACGCAAGTGTGCGCGAGCGCAGCACCGACTTCACTCACCTTTTCTGTCGATGCAACTACCGAGAATTTCCCCGCGCTTTCGCCCGGCACGCTCGTAGCGACGACGAGCATCCTCACGGTGAAAACGACGAACGCGACCGGCTTCAACATCACGATAGCGCGCGTCACCTCTGCTGCGACGATGGCACTCAACACGAATCCTGCAATTACGATCCCGGATAAGAGTCCCGATTGGATCGCACCTGCAGCTACGACAACGACCGGAAACGCAACAGCCTCGACGACGCAGCCAAACACGCTCCAATTTCGCGTCCGCCAGACAGGAACAGACGCGGGCGACTACGCGAGCAGCTGGTGGGGCTCGAACGACACGACAGCAAACGCACGGTTCGCCGGTATATCTTCAACCTCGCAAGAAATTATCAATCGCTCGACCGCAGCGGCGGCAACGACGACTGCCTATGTGCTCTACAATTTGAATGTTCCGACCACGCAGGAAAACGGCACGTACTCCGGTTCGATCACCTACTCCGCGACCGCCAACCCGTGAATAACCGGTGCATTTCCTGTGGACATATGTGGATAAGTGGATACTAGCGCACAATTTTCACGTATACTCAAGCGCATGCAGCACGGGGCCTTTTGGTGGCGCCACGATTCCGTAACAAAAACTCTCCTCGAGGCATTTGCGCTCACACTTGCCCTCTTTGTTTCAGGTGCCGGAGCGCTCCAGGCCTACGCCGGCAATGTCACGTTGAGCGTCAACGTCCAGACGTCGCTCTCGTTTTCGACGACCAACCAAGGATTCGCCAACGGCGCGACAAGTCTCACACCGGGATCGCCCTTGATGGCAACGACCACGCTGTCCGTGACGACCAACGACGCCAACGGTTGGAACGTTACGCTTTCGGGCGACAACAAAACCAACGTCAACAACAACCTCGAAACCGCCGGCAACATCTCCTCAATCCCCGACCAAACCGAATGGATCCCTGCCGCAGCGACCTCGAGTGCCGGCAATGCGGTACGCATCGGCTCGTTCACCAACTCCGGCAACGTGCTCGCCTTCCGCGTCGCGACCGCCACATCGACCAACGGCACCGTTTTCTACGCACCTTCCTGGTGGGGCACGCAGGATAACTACGCGACAGACAACGCAAACACGCTCTTTGCGGGTATTTCGAGTTCGACGGTTCAGCGCCAAATCGGCAACGCGGGCGCGGGTTCCTACAGTGCCTCGGCGCACCTCAACGAGGTCCAGTACTACCTCAAAGTCAGCACGACGCAACCAACCGGCTCCTACACCGCCCCGATCACCTACACGGCGACCGGCAACTAGGCCCGTGTCACCGAGCGGTGTATGATTATGAACATGCGCCGACTCATTGGGTCACTCGCGGTTGCACTCGCTGCGCTGCTCATTCCTGTTGCAGCGTTCGCCGAAATCGGACTCAAGATTCAGCCGGTTAAAATTTCCGAGACCTTAAACCCGGGCGAATCGACCTCCGGCGTGATCACGCTCACCAATGTGAGCGATCAAGACGTCAACGTCGCCGTTACAGTACAAGACTTCGTGCCGGTTGCGAATTCCGACACGTATCAGTTCGTCGGTCGCGCGCCTGGTGTTTCTTCGGTGCGCGATTGGATCAACGTCGGCACGACGACATCGTTCAACTTCAAGCAAGGTGAGACCCGAGATATCCCCTACACGATCACCGCGCCGCAAGACGCCGAGCCGGGCGGACACTTCGGCGCGGTCTTTTTCAAAGCAACCGGCAGCGGCCAAAGTTCGATCAAGGTCGGGACGCAAGTCGGCATGCTCGTTCTCGTCGCGATCCCCGGGAGCCACACGGAATCCGGAAATATCTTGAGCTTCACGGCGCCCGCGTTCCTGCAGCAGGCGCCCGTACCCTTTACGATGAAATTCCAAAACACGGGAACCGTCTTTTTCGAACCACGTGGCACGATCGACATCACCGATATGTTTGGTCGCACCGTAGCGAATCTCCCGATTCAGGGAGAGGTCGTCCTGCCGACCACGATCAAAACGATGGAGTTCGATTGGAACGTGAGCGGCTTTCTCCTCGGCAAGTACACGGCGGTCGCGACGATCATCGACGGCGAAGGCAACAAAATGACTACAAGCGCCGTCTCCTTCTGGGTCGTGCCCGTGTGGTACATCCTCGCGTTCCTCGTGGTCTTGATCGTGATTTTCTTCGTCCTTCGCTTTTTGAAGCGCCGCGTGAAAATCTCGGTTTCGCTGACGTAGCATGAAGGCGGTGTCCGCAATCTTCGCGCTCTTCCTCACATTCGCGGCCCTTACCTTCTTCGCCGACAGGTCGGGGGTGTTTAAGAAAATCGCGGGATCGGCAGCGCAAAATGCGCAGGTCGTTTTGAGTATCAGCGTTATAAATCCGGCCGTGCCGGAAGTGTTGCCACCTGCACCTCCCGCACAAAGTGCTTCTCCCGGTAACGGGCCTGCGGCTGTACTCGCTGGCACCGTAGACGTCTCGACAACCAGCCACGCAATCATCCCGCAGGCTGCTGCATCGCAACCAGCATCGGCCGCCCCGACGAGCGCAGCCTCACCTGTGACGACCGCACCCGTGATCTTCAGCCGAAATCTCGTACCCGGCGTACAAGGGTCTGATGTCAGAGCACTGCAGCAATTCCTCAATGCGCACGGGTTCACGGTCGCAAAAACCGGTCCCGGGTCTCCCGGGTACGAGACAAACGTCTTTGGCGCGAAGACGAAAGCTGCGCTCGCCGCATTCCAAGCGCAATACGAGACCGAAATTGGATTTACAGGAAGCGCACCCGGCACGCTCGGCCCGAAAACGCGTGCATTCATCGGTAGTAATTTTGCGTCCACTCCCCCTCCACCCCAGAATGTGACCGCATCAACAAATTCAGCAACCTCATCGACGGTAAACGGTGCGTCGGCAGCAGTCCCGCAAAACCAGCCTGTGAGCGCGTTGCCTTCTACTACGTATCCAAATCTTCAACGTACCTCTGATTCTTTTTCGCGCCTCTTGATACGCGCGCATATAAACCCGCTCGATACATCACTGAGCGTTACCCAGGTCGATCGCTGCGCATCGCTCGTGTATCGCCCGCGATGGGAGCTCTACCCTGTGGTGGAGTGTGTGCAATAACAGCGCGCAGGCGCTGTTTTTCAATCAGGTGCGCCAGGTAGGAATCGGACCTACGACCTCTGTCTTATCAGGACAGCGTTCTACCATTGAACTACTGGCGCAAGCTTCGTGATAGTAGCAAAAAGAGGGCCAGGATGCTACTTCGGGCGCTCCTCGCTCTGCTGGAGCGACTGCTGCATTTTCTGCAGCTCGGGAATGGCCGCGTCGAGGAGACTCGAGACCGCGCTTTTGACGATCTCCTGTCCGGCTTCCTTAAAATCTTCCGGTTTCAAGTCATTGGGTTTCCCCGAAGCGGCATCGAGTGCCTTGGCAACGCCGGCGTCGACAATGATGCGGATTTTTTCCGGCGCTTGGCGGTTTTTCATGCCTTCGAGGGTTTTCTGTGCGATGCGCGCAAATACATCGTCTCCGCGAGAAGGCTCGTGCACTTGCTGGCTCGTGCTCGATTCCTGCGAAGGTACCGCGTGGCGATCCGCCGCGAGCGCCTCATCGCTCAAGACGGCAGCCCCGAGCGAAGCCAGGAGCGCCGCCGAAACCGGCGTGAGGAGCGCGCGTTCTTTCTGTTCGATTTTCTTGTCCATTGCCCGAGGGGCGCCAAAATTTTCCATACGGAAAGCATAGCAAAGGGCACGCAGACACCCGTATGCTTTTGGGGATAGCGAAAAAAGGCCGGATATGCTAACTTTTGTCTCTGATCGGAAGGTTGTCTTCTCGATCTATTTCTAGGGAGAATACTGAATGCCAAAGAAAGGCAAACCGGCCGGATATCGTCCGAAAAGTGCAGCGCGTCGCTTGGACAGAAAGCTCGTCCGCATGATGAATGTTCGCAAGCTCGACAATAGCGAGCGCACGCAGTCGCGACCTCGGCACGATCATGCCTCAATTCGTTAGCGTTTCAGTTCCTCATTAAAATAGGCCGGGTTCGCGCACGCGCGAACCCGGCATTTTCTTTTCCGGCTTTTCGATTATATTCGGCCTCGCCCGACAGAGTACAAAAGTGCCAAACCCATCAAGTATCCGATCGATCCGATGACGCCGATCGCAAACCACACCTGCTGCGAACGACCTCCGCGAGACACGCTATTTTGCGGTCGACCGCGACGCGGCGGTTCTTTTCTCGGCTCTCGCCGCGGTGTCGGCACAGGCCCCATGAACGCCATAAACATGCGCATTCCTCCTCTTTCCATGCTCGTACGAGCTTCCCTATTCAAAGCGTACCACGCCGCGATGGCCCGAGCTTGCCTTTTCAAATGCAAAGGAAGATAGTGGATGCATGGAAGACTCTGAAGCGGTGAAGATCTTGATCGCAATGCTCGAGAAGTATTCTTTTGACGAGAAAGAAAAAGAAGCGATCAAAGGCGCAATCGGTCTTATGGGTTGGACGAAACTCGTCGAAGGATTCAACGAGCGACGCAAGAAAGCGCGAGATAAAAAGGTAGTGGATCTGTAAACAAAATTGCTATGAGTTCATTAGAGGATGAAATGATGAAAATGATTCGAGAGGACCCGAAAAAGTTCGTCGACTTTCTTGAACAGAATAAAATTGATTTCGATAAGATTGCTGATGAATTAGACATTAGTCGACGACTAGTGCAGGAAAGATATTCGATGAACAAGAAAAGTATTAGGGCTGTCGAATTTGTATTTTGGTTTGCATATTTTATAGAGAGAGAAGCTCAAGACCTTATAGTCGAACCTGAGGTACAGGTTGGCGGAAGAAGAGAGGCAATCCAACTACTTACAGATAAATTACATTTCGGCGATAAAATCTCTGTTATATCCGAGCTTTACATCGAAAATCCGAAAAAAGATAAGTTCATCAAACTAATGCGGAAGGTGCAAGATTTAAGGAATAGTGTTGCTCATGGCCGTTTCAACGAACTTCAATATGAGGGTTTAGATTTATCTGATGCAAAAGGGCAACTTGTAATATTATCGGATTTGATGAATGCATTACTTAAAAAGCCAGACGAGCAGTGAATTCAAAACAAAAACCGCAGCGTTCGCTGCGGTTTTTGTTTTGAAAACTGAATACAAATGCACGCCTTTTACACAACACTCTTTTGTTCCGTCCAAACTCTCGTCTTTGCGAGATGTCAGGCATCATTTAGGGATGAATGCCATTTCCCTCATGTGCTCGATCGAGACACACGAATCGACTCGACTCGATTGCCCGAAGGCAAAAGGTCAAATTTTGAATGAATCCACGAGCAGCTTCCGCTACCCGTGCCTTGTTACGACTTACTCTTTGTCATTGAGCTTGCCTTGGACCATCATAAAGATGAGCTTTGGGCACTCCCAACTCCCCTGAGTTGACGGGCGGTGAGTACAAGGCTTGAGAACGTATTCACCGCGGTGTGGCTGACCCGCGATTACTAGCGATTCCGGCTTCACGAGGTCGGGTTGCAGACCTCGATCCGAACTGGCGCCTCTTTTCAGGATTTGCTCCGTGTTACCACATTGCGTCCCTTTGTAAAGGCGATTGTAGCGCGTGTGCAGCCCAGGACATCAGAGGGACATGCTGACTTGGCGTCATCCTCACCTTCCTCCCCCGTGAGGGGGCAGTCTCGCCAGACACTTGTAACTGGCAACGAGGGTTGCGTTCGTTACCCCACTGAAGGGAACGATTCAAACCACGAACTGACGACAGCCATGCATCACCTGTCCTACACCCTCGAAGGCTTCCTCGCTTTCGCGAGGCGTGCAGTAGGATTTCTAGCCCTGGTAAGGTTCTTCGCTTAGCGACGAATTGAGCCACACGCTCCACCGCTTGTGCAAGCCCCCGTCTATTCCTTTGAGTTTTAGCCTTGCGGCCGTACTACCCAGGCGGACAACTTAACGCGTTAGCTTCGCCTCCCAGAGGGTCGATACTCCGGAAAGCCAGTTGTCATCGTTTAGGGCGTGGACTACCGGGGTATCTAATCCCGTTCGCTACCCACGCTTTCGTGCTTGAGTGTCAGGAACGCCCCAGTCTGCTGCCTTCGCTTTCGGTGTTCCCCTAGATATCAACGGATTTCACCCCTACACCTAGAGTTCCACAGACCTCTGACGCCCTCGAGTCGTACCGTTTCGCCCGCGATTCCAGAGTTGAGCTCTGGGTTTTAACAGACGACTAATACGACCACCTACGCACTCTTTACGCCCAGTAATTCCGGGTAACGCTTGGGGCCTCTGTATTACCGCTCCTGCTGGCACAGAGTTAGGAGCCCCTTATTCATGAGGTAACGTCAATGACTTCCTCCCTCATAAAAGATGTTTACGCGACGAATCGCTTCATCCACCACGCGGTATCGCTCGATCAGACTTTCGTCCATTGTCGAATATTCTCGGCTGCAGCCCCCCGTAGGGGTATGAACCGTGTCTCAGTTTCATCGGTGGGGGTCAGCCTCTCAGCTCCCCTACGCGTCATAGCCTTGGTGAGCCATTACCTCACCAACTAGCGTGATACGACGCAGGCCGCTCCGGAAGCGATAAATCTTTACTCTTGCGAGACCATCGGGAATTATCCAACCTTTCGGCTGGTTATGCCCGACTTCCGGGTACGTTCCTACGTGTTACTACCTCGTCTGCCATGGGTCTAAACCCATTCGACTTGCATGCCTTATCCATACCGCCAGCGTTCACCCTGAGCTAGGATCAAACTCTCAGTAAAAGTTACTGTAATTTGATTTTTGTAACTCGTTTAGGATGGACGGAACAAAAGAATGCACGTGTACATTGCGCGAACGCACCGTACACATGAACTTTTACTCCATTTCTGGAATTTACTTGTTTACCCTGAGAAAATTCGCCGAAGCGAATTCTCGAAGGGCTTGTGTTTCTTACTTACCATGACCAACTTTCGTTGATCAATGCGTACAATCATTTGTATTCAGTTTTCAAAGTTCAACCACGCTCCGCCGACTTCTCGGTTGGTAGGCTCTCACACAAGAGGTGCTCGAGCGATTCTTTTGAGGACCAGCCAGTCCTTCAAAGAAAAGGCCATCAGGAGCGATGGTGGGCACAGTATAGGCACTGGAGAATTACTGTCAAGTGAAAGGAAAAGTGGCGCAAATACTTCGTATTTGCGCCACGAGATTCAGGTGGATTTTTGCGCATATTCTTCGGGAAAATGCGCAGTATCGATGCGCCATACCTCTCCCGCCAACGCTTGGCTCCGCGCAATGAGTTCCCGAAGACCTCCCGGAATTACCGACATCCGATCGGGATCCATTGTGTACGTGCCGAGTCGCGAGAGGTCGACCCGGTTCTTTTTGCTTCGGACGTACGCAAGCGTTTGTTCTCCTGCGCCGACCGCCTTGTGCAGCAAAAGCCACGAAGCGATCGTCATGACCCGGACCGTGAGGAACGAGCTCTCGTTTATGTACACGATCGAGGCAGGGTGTATGAGCTTTTGAGAGTCTTCTTTGCCCGGGCCATCGATATACTCAGCGGTTTCTGTGGCGAGATCGATCCCCTTCCGGAACATCACGCCAAAGGATTCTGACTTGAAAAAGCGCATTGTCCGCTCCTCCGGAGTCAACGTAGGAAACGTGTAGCGTATAGCTTCGCGTTTTGATGTCATATGTCACCTCGCTTTTTGGTGTTTCCTCTATTCAAAATACCATATAGCAAAAGGCGCACTACCGTCGCAGCGCGCCTTCAACGTAAAAAGATTCGGGAGCTTGAGAGATTCCTCGCATTATTGAGCAGCGAATACTGATCTGTTCGGACCAGCTCGGATATACCCTGCAACCACATTCGACCCGGCCAGGTGGTACTGGGATTCGATTCGCTCACCTGCAGACATTGTGGACCCAATAGCAAAAAGGTCAATTATTCATGGAGAAAAACCCCCGACGTTTCCGTCGGGAGTTTAAAGAACTTCGATCTATCGATCGCCGAAGAAGTTACTTGGACTTGCCGACCTGCGATTGGTTGGCCTGACGCTTCGTCTGATCCTGCGGCCGCGATCCCTTGCTCGGTTGCATCTGGCCTTGCTGGCCCTGGCTGCGCTCGTCCTGGTTCTGCTGACGCTGGTTCTTATCGAAGTCTTTGTTGTCGCTGTTCACTTCTCTTCTCCGTTTTGGTTTCAGAATATCCGATCGAGACCGGACCGTGGGAGTGTACACATATTTATAATAAATGCAAAGCAAATCGCCGACGCGGATACGTCGGCGATCGAGTGCTCTGATCTCTTCGATCAGAGCGTGAAAAGTTGGCAGCGGACGCCGAGCGTCGTGATCGTGTCGAAGAATTTGATGTCATGATCACAGTGGATGCGCTTCTCGAGGGCCTTTTTTGACTTACCCCGGCAATCGCTGCGGTACACGACTGCAAGTTTCCCTTCGCTGTGCGCTACATCAAACAGCGCTATGCTTCTACTGCCGTCGTACAGATAGCCAGCCCACAAACCATCGACTAAAACGGCAGTGCGACCATTTGGTGCCTGTCGCTCTTCCCCATCAGACCAACCACTGAGCGTTTCCTCGTGCGGCTGTGCCTGCACTGTATTTTGTGGCATGTGTTTCTCCTTTTCTATGCCAAGTCTCAACCCAGGATAGATCTGTAGCGCCCTATGCGCAAGTCCGTTCATTGACACGTCACGGTCCCAGAATTACCCTGCCTCAGGAAGAATTGAAAGGAGTCGAACATGGAAGATACGGAAAATCGTACACGCATAATCGAAGCGTTCGAAACCTACCGCGAACGACTTATCATGCTGTTTGGTCCGGAGTATCCGTACCATTCAGAATTTGCAAAAATGGTACGCCGCGCTTCGTATGGCGAAAATCCTGCAACCGTGATCACGGAATGGGAACACGCGCAGTGATTCACCCGCAAACGCCGACCATGTGGCCGGCGTTTTTCTTTTTTTATTTCTTCGAGCGGCGCGTCTCGAGCGCGACAAGCAAAGGAGTCGCGAGGAAAATCGATGAGTACGTACCGGCGATGATGCCGACGAGGAGTGTGAGCGCAAAGGTCTGTGTCGACTGCGGACCAAGGATGTAGAGCGCGAGGAGCGTGAGGATGACGGTGAGCGAGGTGTTTACCGAACGCGTGAAGGTCTGCCCGAGCGCACGGCCTGCAGTTTCGGCGAACGGCTCTTTGCGACCGCGTTCCGTGTTGATGCGCAAATTCTCGCGGACACGGTCGAAAACCACGATCGTGTCGTGCACGGAAAAGCCCAAGACCGTGAGAATCGCTGTCACAAACAGCGTGTCGACCTGCGCACCGGTGAGGTGTCCGAGGAGCGCGAAAAATCCCGTCGAGACGATCACATTGTGCGTCAAGCCGACGATCGCCATGAGACCGTACATCCACGAAGAAACCGGCTTCGAGACTTTGCGGAACGCGAACGCGATGAAGAGAAGGATGCACAGGAGCACGAGTCCGATCGCAAGCACCGATTTGCTGCGGAGCTCCGCGCCAATGGTCGGGCCGATCTCATCCAAGGAATCGATCGTCGCCGCGTGGCCGTCGACCGAGAAAATTTGCGGCAGGTTGTTGCGCTGGTCGGTCGTCAAATTCCCCGCGCGCAGAATGTAGTCGTTCGTGTTTGCCTCGCGCAGCGAGTAGCCGGAGAAACCCGCCGTATTCAAGGATTGCTCGAGTGCGGTCGCATCGGGGCGACCGTTTTGGTACGTCACCTGCACCAAGGTCCCGCCGGTAAAATCGATGCTCTCGTGCAAACGAAAGACCGCGAGCGATGCGAGCGATGCAAGGACGACAATCGTCGTGAGCGCGAAAAACCAGATTCTGTTGCGAATGATGAACATACAATTAGTGCGTGATGCCAGAACCAAAGATAAAGCGCGCGAAGCCCTTCTCGGCTTTCATGCCGAGCGCGTAGAGGAACGTGCGCGAGACGGAAATCGCCGTGAGCATCGAGACCAAGACCCCGAGCCCGAAGACGAGCGCAAAGCCCTGGATGATATCGGTTCCGAACCAGAAAAGAATGACTGCAGTAATCATGGAGGAAATGTTCGAGTCGCGAATCGATGGCCACGCGCGCGCGAATCCTTCGCGGATCGCCGCCTCGGCGGTTTTCCCTGCACGCAATTCCTCTTTCATACGCTCGAAGATGAGGATGTTGGCATCGACAGCCATTCCGATCGAGAGGATAAATGCCGCGATGCCCGCCGCCGTGAGTGTGACCGGAATAAACTTGAAGAGCGCGAGAACGACCGCGACGTACAAAGAAAGTGCGACGCACGCGAGGAGCCCCGGCAAGCGGTACCAGAAAATCATAAAGAGCATGACGAGACCGACGCCGATCAAACCGGCGAGAATGCCGCTTTGCACGGCTTGGCTTCCGAGCGTCCCTGCGACGGTCTGCGTCGAGATGAGTTCGATCGGAACCGGAAGCGCTCCTTCGTTCAAATTCGCCGCAATCGCCTTCGCCTGCGATGCGCTCATGCTTCCCGAGATGATCGCCTGACCGTTCGGGATCGCTTCTTGAATGACCGGTGTGGTGATTGGTTGCCCGTCGAGGAAAACGCCCAAGACGCGGCCCGTGTTTTTACTCGTGATGTCCGCAAAGATTTGCGTGCCTTCTGCGTTGAATTGGAGAACGACGACCGGCTGCTGCACCAAACCGCCCGCGCCCTGGAATTGGAGACTCGCACTCGTGAGATCCTTGCCGGTGAGAATCGCGGGCTCGAATGCCGCATCGATAGAAGTTGTAGAGTTGTCGGTCGGCACACTTGCCCCCTGCTTCAGCAAGCGAAATTCGAGGACCGGCGTCTGACCGATGAGCGCAATCGCTTTTTGCGTGTCAGTGATGCCGGGCAGCTCGACGATGAGGCGTTGATTGCCGCCGACCGTTTCCGTCTGGACCAATGGCTCGGCAACGCCGAAGAGGTTCACACGGTGTTCGATCGTATCGCGGAGGGCCGACATCGAACCTTCGATGTCTTGGGATTGGATGTTATTCAAATCCGCCTGGTACGTGAGCTGCGTGCCGCCCGAGAGGTCGAGCCCGAGCTTGAAGGGCCACGAACCGGTCACTTGCGTGTGGTACACAAAAAAGCCAACCAGGACCCCGACAACGAGAATGCCAAGCGCGGTCGCGCGTGTATTGAACATGGCGGCAAGTATACCCTGCTCATGAAAATCGCCAAGGTTTGCAAATCCCCGAAAAAATGTCCTTGTGTTCCCCGAATTTTCCGCTGTGATCACGCAATTTCCTGTGCTAGGCTCTGACACAGGTACCTGATCCTTTCAGCATCACAGAGGAGACGAGGAATGAATATCGCACTTACGAAATCACGTTCGAGCGAATTTACGAAAGCCGCGGCACAGCAAGCCGTTGCAGCCATTGTCCGCGACGGCTTTGCCATGGTGAAAGTCGATCCAGCATTTCTGGTGCCACGGATCGCAGCAATTCGCCACGGCATGCAGCGGATTACCGACGATCCCGAGCTCGTTAGACTTTTCCCGTACTACGCATTCAGCGAAGACGAGTACGGCTGCGACTACTCGAAAGATGTCGGGTTCAAGCTGCGCGCAGACGACGAACATAAGTGGTTCTTCCACCATATGCTCGACGCGTATCCAGACGCTACCTTGCCTAAGCACCGCCACAGCGAGTACGGGTCGTTCTTCGCGGCACTTCGCGATATCAATGCCAAAGCGATGGAAATCGCGACTGCTCTCGCCGAACAATTCGACGAACGAAACCGAGAAAAGTCGACGATCTACAAATATTCGGGATCGATGGCTGAGGTCGTACGCGCCGGCGAGTGCGTGGACCGCGTGCTTCGGTATCTCGTCCGGCAGAAAACGGCACGCGTGGACGCAAAACCGCACATCGATCGGAGTATCTTTACGATTGATTGGGGCGCGTCCCACCCGGGTCTAAAAATCCTGCGCAAATCGGACGGCACATGGGTCGATGTCGACGTCACGACAGTGGGGCTCGTTGCGGTGTTTCCGGGAGAAAAATTCGGGGCCGTTACGAACCCGGATCGCGCACGGCTCGGTTTCGGCACACCGCATGGTGTGAAGTACGAACGCACCGATAACCGCGATCGCTACGCAATCGTTTCGTTCGTTCATCCTGCGGCGCGCCCCGAACACGCGGCGTGGCTCAAAAAGAACCACGGAATGATCTCCGGATACGAGAAATCGCTTCGTATTCCCTAAAAATCATGATCCCGACCTCGCGGCCGGGATCATTTCTTTTCCATCAAATCGAAAAGGTTTTTGAAGAGCATCGCGACCGCAATCGGTCCGACACCGCCCGGAACCGGCGTAAACACGGATGCCACATCTGCGCACGCAGGGTCGGCATCGCCGACGACCTTGCCGCCCTGCTCGGATGTTCCCGCATCGATGAGCACGACTCCCTCTTTCACGTGTGCAGGCTTTACGAGCCCCGGACTTCCCGCCCCTAAAACCACGATGTCTGCGTGTTTCAAATCTGCGAGCGACCCTGATTCGAGCGTGACGACAGTAACATCCGCACCTGCGCGCTTCAGCGTGGCCGCAACGGGAGCGCCGACGAGGCGACCGTTTCCAACAACCACGACGCGTGCACCGTTTTGTTCGACGTGCGAGCGACGCAAAATCTCCATGACGGCGAGCGCAACCGGCGCATCGACGTCATGCTCGGGCGTTGCCGTCGAAATTGAGTCGACGTCTTTGTTGTCGGGGATCGAGGAGAGCGTTGCATTCGTATCAACGTGCTCCGGGAGCGGGAGCTGGACCACAACGCCGTCTGTTTCGAGCGCGAGCGTGCGCACCGCCGAAATCGCGCGTGCAGTCGTTTCGCTCTTCTGCAGATCGATGCGCACGAGCTCGACGCCGAGCCGCTGCGCTGCTTTCGATTTGATGCGCACGTACGATTCGATCAACGGCGTTTCAAGTCCGACGAGAATGCCAAGGCGCGGCGCGTGCGCAAAGCGCGCGCGCCGCGTTTCCAATTCTTTATACAAGTCTTCGGCGATCGCGCGCCCGTCTATGATCTGTGTCATGAAAGTCCGAATTCTTTTTTGAGCTGCGCGATTCCCTCTTCGAGCGCAATCGTCGGTTCCCACCCGAGGAGTTCTTTTGCCTTGCGGTTGTCGGCACGCGTGTCGTGCGGTTCGAGACGCGGTTCGACGTGCACAGAAGGACCGCCAACCAGAGCGGCAAGATCGTTTACCGACATGTTGCGCCCCGCGCCGATATTAATCACTTCACCCTTCCCCACGTTGGGACTCGTTGCCGCAAGAATATTGGCACGCACGATGTCGGTGACGTGCGTAAAATCGCGCGTCTGTGTGCCGTCACCAGTGATCGTGAGCGGCTTGCCCTCCATTTTCTGTTTGAAAAATTTACCGATGACGAGCGCGTATGCACCATCGGGATCAAACTTCGGGCCGTACACGTTGAAGTATCGCAGCGACACGGTTGGTACATTGTAGACGTCGCTCCACAACCGCGCTGAAAGTTCCCCGATGTATTTCTGCAAACCGTACGGACTCTTCGGCTGCGCCGGCATATCTTCGGAAAGCGGCAGAGTTTCCTGATCCCCATACGCAGAGCTCGAGGCAGCGTAGACGACACGCGCGACCTTTCCTTCATGCGCGGCGCGCAAAATCGTCACGAAGCCATCAACGTTGACGGAGAACGTGAGTTCGGGATTTTCGATCGAAAATTGCACGCGCGGGAGCGCCGCTTCGTGAAAGACATACTTCGCACTGGCGATAACCGGCGCAACCGCCGCGAAATCGCGCACATCTGCTTCGTGGTATGTCGCATTCGGATGTATGCGATCCTCGCGCTTCCCGGCTGCGTAGTTGTCGATCACGTGCACGTCGTAGCCTTTGTCGACGAGCGCACTCACGAGGTGCGAACCAATGAACCCTGCCCCGCCAGTGACGACAACTTTTTCCATCGCCTCATTGTACAGAGCGCGCAGTTTTCAGCAATTGCCTAGTGTCCGCGCGCGGAAACAACAATGCGCACCGTCTGGAGCATGATGAAAAGGTCGAGGATGAGTGAACGGTGTTTGAGATAGTAGAGGTCGTACGAAAGTTTTTCTTTCGTCTCTTGAATCGCGTGACCGTGGTGCGGATCGCGATCGTGCTGTAGTTGCGCCCATCCGGTAAGACCGGGAGCAACGAGGTACCGTGCGTTGTAGTACGGAATTTTTGCATTGTAGAGTGCGGCGATCGACGGCAATTCTGGTCGCGGTCCCACGATCGAGAGATCACCTTTGACGATATTCCAGAGCTGCGGGAGCTCGTCGATGCGCGATGCGCGCAGCCACCTGCCGACGCGCGTCACGACAAGCTGAGATTTTCCACTCTTGCCGTAGTTGCCTGAATCGTTTCCGCTCATCGAACGAAATTTGATGATTTTGATCGGTTCTTGGTAGCGACCGACACGCTCCTGCGTGATAAAAATCGATCCACCATCATCGAGCTTGATCGCGAGTGCCACAAACGGATAGAAGATGAGCGAAACTATGAGCGCGATCCCCGCCACGACAATGTCGATCAATCGTTTGAACGTGTCGTAAATGTACGAGGTACTCAAATTCGCCAAGACCCAGCCGTAGTTGACCCACGAGAGCGGTTCGCGTTCGAACACCTCCTGGTATAAATCGATCGCGTCGATGAGCCAGATGTGCCGGTGGAAGGCGGCGTCGTAAATAATCGGGAGCGCCGACGCGACCGCCGGATCGGAAAAGTCGACGACGATAAATGCGACGTTGTGGTCGACCGCGATGCGGTACGCACGCTGGATTACTTCGTACGTCGGCGATTGTTTCGTGTCGATCGCGTGGTCGAACGCAAACGCATAGCGACCCGTACCGATTTCATCCGCGAGCGCTTTCGCGTCTGCACCGGAAGCGATCAAGACGCCGCGCACTTTTTTGCCGGAGCGCATTTTCGGGTAGAGCGAGACGCGCCACAAAAAAATCAGCACCGACGACACGAGAAGGTAGAGAAAGAGAATCGTTTTCGGTGCAATACCAAATGCGGGCACAAGGAAAAAGAAGAGCGCGGCAATGATGACATTGACGAGCTGTGTGTAAAAAATCGTCGCGAGCAGTCGGCTGCGGAAAAGCGGCGTATGGCGGCCATAGAGTCCCGCAAGGAAAAACACCACAATCCACGCAACGAACAGGATCGAAAACGGTTCGACGTGCAGTTGGAACAGCGCGAACGAGGGCGGCTCAAGGTAGCGCAGCGCGAGCGTGAGCCACAGCGATGCGGCAAAGACGATGAGGTCGCCAACGAGGAGCGCAATGTATTCGCGCTTGGGCATCAGGGTCATAGGGTGTATCATTTATGACACTAATTTCCCTATGAATCAAGGCCGCCGAAAAATCCTGTTTGTCATCACAAAAAGCAACTGGGGCGGTGCGCAAAAGTACGTTTTCGACGTTGCAACAGGGCTCTCGAAAGACGAATTCGACATTGCGGTCGCGCTCGGAGGCACCGGATTACCCGATGCGCCGGTCGGACAGCTCGCGCAGCGACTGCGGGAGGCAGGCGTTCGTACGATTTTTGTGAAAGCATTTGCGCGTGACGTTCGTTTCTGGAGCGATGTTCGAGCGTTCTTATATTTGCTGTACATCTGCCTGCGCGTGCGCCCCGATATCGTCCACCTCAATAGTTCAAAAGCGGGCGGTATCGGCGCTCTCGCTGCGCGCCTCGCACGCGTACCGCGTATCGTCTTCACCGCGCATGGCTGGGCCTTCACCGAAGAACGCGGCACTCTTGCGCGCAGCGCAGTCTATTGGCTCTCCAAGCTCACGGCAAAATTGAGTCATGTCGTCATCTGTGTCTCGGAATTCGATGCGCTCCAGGCGCAGCGCATGGGAAAACGTATCGCGCAAAAGGTGCGCGTCGTGCACAACGGCATCGGCCCCATACCCTTTGTCTCGCGCGACGAAGCGCGTGCGACACTGGTACCGGTTGACATTGCCGCTCGCCACAGCACTCACCTCTGGGTCATTTCAAATGCCGAGCTCCATCCCAATAAAAACCTCTTCACCGCGATCGACGCCGTTGCCGCGTACAACGAAACACACCTGCCGAAAATCTTTTACCTCATCGTGAGCGATGGACAGGAGCGTGCGCGAATCGATGAAATGCTCACGCGTCGGAAACTCCGCGAACAGGTGTTCCTCGCCGGATTCATTCCCGAAGCTGCCCGCCTTTTGAAAGCAGCGGATATTTTCTTTCTGCCATCAAAAAAAGAAGGTCTCCCCTACGTGATTCTCGAGGCGGGGCTGGCAGAATTACCCGTCGTCGCTTCAAATGTCGGTGGTATTCCGGAAATTATCGAAGATGGTGTGTGCGGATTTTTGCACGCTCCGAGCGATACGTACGGTTTCGTAGAAGCGTTCGCGCAACTCGCGCGCGATGAGAAATTGCGCGAAACCTTTGGCGTCGAACTCTTTTCCCGCGTCAAAAATCGCTTCTCGCTCGAAAAGATGGTTCGCGAAACTATGGCTTTGTACGGCTGAAATACTAGTATTGACTTATTAAGAATAGATGATATAATTATCACAGCTGAAACGATTGGAGATCAAAATGTCGATTCGCGATGTTCTCCTGGGAATTCTTCTCTCCATCACCACGTATACGTACGGCCATCAGGCGCTCGATAGACTGAATGGCTTCGTGAATGCATCGGTAGAGATCACGAGCTACTCAAACCCATCGACGCCGGTTTGCGTGCAGTTCTGCACCAATCGCAATGCGTCGCCGTTGCCTTGGGGCGGCGGCTATACCGACTACACGTACTCCGATTTTCCGCACTCAGATCACCCCGACGATTCGGGAAAAATCTGAACTGCAGAGGCCCGCACAACTGCGGGCCTCGTTTTTTAGAACGCTCCGATAATCTCCGTCTCATCGCGCGCCTGCACCGTCGGTCGCGCGTGCCGGCGCATACTCATCAAAACCCCGAGCGCGAAGTACTCGGTGAGAAGGTGCGATCCACCGTAGCTCATGAATGGCATCGTCGTCCCCGTAATCGGCAAGAGGCTCATGTCCATCCCCGCGTGCACTAAAAATTGCGCCGTGAAGTAGATTGCGACCCCCGCAGCGAACAACATGTCGAAGTTGTCCGCACCGCGCACGGAAATCGCGAGAATGCGCATGATGACGACGGTGAAGAGCCCGATGAGGAGCATCACACCCACGAATCCCCACTCTTCGGAAAACGCTGCGAAAATGAAGTCGGTCTGATACTCCGGTAAAAATTGCAATTTGGATTGCGTGCCGTATCCGATTCCCTTCCCGAGGATTTGCCCCGAGCCGACGGCGACCGTGGATTGGTACGCGTTGTAGCCGGTCGTTTGGATATTGGCCGATGGATTCACGAAGGTCAGGATGCGATCTTTTTGATACTGGTGCAGTCCAAAGTGCCACAACAAGACGGAGCCGACGGTCGCACAAACGATCAGTGTCGCAACGTGCCGCCACGAAATCCCTGCGACGAGCGACATCCCGAACCAGATCGAGAAAATGATGAGACTGCTCCCGAAATCCGGCTGCAAGAGGACGAGCACGAAGAGTGAAAACGCATACAAACCGGAGACGATGACGTGCCGGATGTGCGCGATTTCAACGTGCCGCCGCGCAAAATATTTTGCAAGGAGTGCAACGAGAATCAATTTTGCGGGATCCGCCGGTTGCACGAAAAAGAGTCCGAGGTTGAAACGGTTCTGACCACCTTTGACTACGGCACCGAAAACGAAAATGAGCATGAGGAGCCCGAGCACAATTGCATAGAGCGCAGAGAGGACCTGCGTGCGACGTAAAAAAGAATAGTCGCCGAGGCTCGACACGAAAAAAACGATCACGGCGAGACAGATCCAGATGAGTTGTTTGTCGAAGAAATCACTCTTCGCAGAAAAACTCTTCATCGTCACGAGCCCGAGGAGCGAAATCGCGAGCACCGAAAAAAACAAATACCAATCGATATGGGAAAAGAGCCTCTGTGCGGAAACTTTCGCGTGCGCAATCATAGATTATCGGTGCGCCGACGGATCGGGCTCGGGGGCTACGACGGCAATAATATCGACACGCCCAACCGGCGCGGAAAAGTTGTCCGGCCAGGTGAAGAAGATCTGCTGCTTGTCTTGCGCATTGAGGCGTGGGAGAGCGGTCTGTGAGGTCGCAATTGCATTGCCGCCCGGATCAAACACCGTTGCGACAAACGTGAGATTCGCGATCGGTGCAACGGATGTATTGGTCACGAATGCGGTAACTTTCGACGAGCTCGCATCTTGCGAGACTTGCTGGTTGGAAATTACGATCCCTTGTGCGATACCGATCACACGCTCCCACTGCAAAGGATCGGTAAAACGAAACTGCGCGTGCACCGCCTCGCGATTCCCCGTATCGACGCCGCCGATGAAAACCGGCGTCACGCCGCCCGGCATGACGAACGTCGTCCCCGTAACGCTCGCGACGAGAACATTTTGACTATCGTACATGTCGAGCTGATACGGCGCAGAGAGAACGCCTGCGCTTTGGTTGGGATTATCGATGTACGTGATCGCATCGAAGAGTCCGCCGCGTACCTTGAGTGCACGCGTCCAGAGGACCGCGCTCGGTTCGAGCGCATTCTCGTCGAGCATGAGACACGGACCGCCGTGGTCGATCGACGTTTCGCCCTGGTTTTGAATACCGTCATGGCAGGTCAGCGGAATCGTGAGGACATGGTACGCGATAGGACCGCCGACCACGATCGCAAAAAAGACAATCACGCCAAAGATATACAAAATGCGACGACGAGCAGCCCACGACATCTCTTCTATTGTACCGCAATCTACTCCTTGACCTGAAGCGCGAAGCGTTCTTTCCACCGTATACTACAGAAAGGCCGCAGGAGGAACACATGCCAAATCTTCCGACGTTCAAGACGATGAAATATCGGTTCCTACGGGATTACTCTGTAGCGCATGTCTACCGTATACACGGCGGCAGTGGCGAGCGACTCTTCGAGAGCCCTGTAAAAAATACGGTCGGGTACACAAAAGGTGTCCATGTATTCACCGTCCACTACCGCATGATGCCTGATGGAAAAATGCACACACTGTATTCCAACAAGCACGGCTGGGCGCTCACGGACGATCATGTACGACAGTTGATAAAGGATCGGATCATTGAGCCATCACGCATGTGACAAAAACCCGGACGAAAGTCCGGGTTTTGTTTTTGAGCGTTCTGTGTTGGCGCCGAGCTACTCTCGCCTTACGACTACCATCGCCTCAGGAGGGCTTAACTGCCGTGTTCGGAATGAGAACGGGTGTACCCCCTCCGACGAAGCACCAACACAGAGCGTTCAAAGATCTCCTCGTTGAAAACGAAGAGCGACACAAGAAATTTTTGCAAATGTGCAAACACACGCGACTCCCACAATTCCTTTCGAGAGTTCTGTCGGGGTATTAGTACACCTCGGCTCAACACATTACTGTGCTTCCACCTAGTGCCTATCAACGTGGTCATCTCCCACGGCCCTATAACGATTCCTTATCTTGGGGTTGGTTTCCCGCTTAGATGCTTTCAGCGGTTATCCATTCCCGACATAGCTACGGGGCGGTGCCACTGGCGTGACAGCCCCCAGACCAGAGGTCGGTTCATTTCGGTCCTCTCGTACTAGAAACAAATCCCCTCAAGAATCAACGCCTACAGCAGATTAAGACCAACCTGTCTCACGACGGTTTGAACCCAGCTCACGTACCTTTTTAAATGGCGAACAGCCATACCCTTGGGACCTTCTCCAGCCCCGGGATAAGATGAGCCGACATCGAGGTGCCGAACATTGCCGTCGATTTGGACTCTTAGGCAATACCAGCCTGTTATCCCCAGAGTAACTTTTATCCGTTAATCTTCGGTCGCATCTAATGCGGACCGTCGGTTCACTTTGCTCCGCTTTCGCGCCTGCTTGTCACGTACGACTCGCAGTCAAGCCACCTTCTGCCAATGCGCTATCGGCACGGTTTCCATTCGCGCCTAGGTGACCTTAATAGGCTCCTCCGTTACTTTTTAGGAGGACAGCGCCCCACCGAAACTGTCCGTCAGGTACTGTCTCTTTCGGGTTTCTCCCGAGAGGTTAGAAATTACAGAAACAAGGGGTGGTGTTGCATTGACGACTCCACATGAACCAGAGTCCATGCTTCAAAGTCTCCCACCTACGCTACGCGGTGCACCCGTAATCCCAATACCAAACTACAGTAAAGCTTCTGGGGTCTTTTCGTCTAGCTGCAGGAAGGCGGCATCTTCACCGCCCTTGTATTTTCACCGAGCAAATCCTCGAGACAGTTCCCCAGTCGTTATACCATTCGTGCGCGTCTGAACTTACCAGACAAGGAATTTCGCTACCTTAGGACGATTATAGTTATCGCCGACATTGACCGGGGCTTATGCAGTGCCAGCCTTCGTATAAATACGAGACCGACCGCACTTGACCTTCCGGCATTGGTCAGGCATCACCCCCTATACATCCTCTTACGAGTTCGCAGGGAGCTGTGTTTTTGGTAAACAGTCGCCAGGGAATCTTTAGCTGCGGCCCCTTGCGGGGCGGACCTTATCGCTAACTTACGGTCGCTTTTTTGCCGAGTTCCTTGAGGATCTCTCACTCGTTCGCCTTAGTCTACTCGACCAGAACACCTGTGTCGGTTTGCGGTACGGTTCAATGTTAGATAATCGTAGAAGATTTTCTTGGAAGCGTGCTCATCGGGATTCCTTTCGACGAATCTCCAGTTCCCCCCCGCGCTCTCGCTTGCACTGCGGGTTTTCCTACAGCGCGCAATCACGCGGATGACCTCAATCCAATAAGAGGCCCCGACTACAACCCTCCGTCCCTCCATCGATCTAACACCAAGTCACGGAATATTAACCGTGTATCCATCACCTCCGGCGTTCGCCATTGGCTTAGGACCGACTAACCCTTCGCTGATCTCCAGTGCGAAGGAAACCTTGTTCTTTCGGCGTGCGAGAATCTCACTCGCATTGCGGTTACTCGTGCCAACATTTTCACTTCCGCACGCTCCACCGTGGGTCACCCCTTCGGCTTCATTGCAGAGCGGAACGTTCTCCTACCACTCACGTTGTCCATTGAGAAGGCAATCTTTCGATTGCCAAAGAACAGACAGAACAAGGAGAGGGTTTGGACCTCTTCGTAAAAATCTTTTGGGCAGAGAGTTTTGGAAGCTCTCTAAGATTTTTACATGCAAGGTGGTTACCTACACCCTGTCGCTTGCTTTGCCCTTGTCGTACCGGCCCGAAGGTCTAACCGGTGACAAGAAACTAATTTCTCAATGGACAACGCGAATCCGCAGTTTCGGTATCATGCTTAGCCCCGATCATTTGCGGCGCGAAATCTCTAAGTCAGTGAGCTGTTACGCTTTCTTTGAATGGTGGCTGCTTCTAAGCCAACATCCTGACTGTCTAAGAAATTTCACCTCCTCATTTGCACTTAGCATGAATTTAGGGACCTTAACTGGCGGTCTGGGCTGTTTCCCTTTTGACGTTAATGGAGCTTCGCCCCCATCGTCTAACTGCCGTACTCTAGCCTCTGGTATTCGGAGTTTGATAGAGGCGGTCGCCTTTCGGCAGATCCGCTTCTTCCAGTGCTCTACCCCCAGAGGGAACATACGACGCAAGCCCGAAAGCTCTTTCGGAGAAAACCAGCTATTACCGAGTTCGATAAGCTTTTCACTCCAACCCACAACTCATCCGGAGATGTTGCACAATCTATCGGTTCGGACCTCCATCCGTATTTCTACGAACTTCATCCTGGTCATGGGTAGCTCACCCGGCTTCGGGTCTGATACATGCGACATTCACCCGCCGTGAAGGCGGGAACGCGCTATTCACACTCGCTTTCGCTACGGCTCCATCCGAATAGGACTTAGCCAAGCCGCATGCATCAACTCGTTGGCTCATTCTTCAATAGGCACACCGTCGTGGCATATGCCACTTCGATTCCTTGTAGACATGTGGTTTCAGATCTATTTCACTCCCCTCACCGGGGTTCTTTTCACCTTTCCCTCACGGTACTTGTTCACTATCGATCTGAAGAAGTATGTAGCATTAGCAGTTAGTTCTGCTGAATTCACCCGAGCTATTCGTGTCTCGAGTTACTCAAGAACTACAGCCATAGAGATGCTTTGATTTCGTGTACGGGACTATTACCCTTTGGAGTTGAGCTTCCCAGCTCATTCCACTATCTAAGCATTTTGTAACTCTACCTGTTGCCAGCGCTGTAGCCTTATAACCCCCATCCCCAAAATCGCGCGGCAAAAATTTGCCGATCGATTTTGTGGCTGAGTTTGTGCTTTTCCCGTTTCGCTCGCCGCTACTCAGGGAATACCTATTGGTCTCTTTTCCTCGTGGTACTGAGATGTTTCACTTCCCACGGTCTGCCCTCGCGATCGTTTAAGTCACGAGTCTCTGAGTTTTGCCCAGAGGGGTTTCCCCATTCGGAAATCTCCGGATCGAAGGTTGCATAGCACCTCCCCGAAGCTTATCGCAGCTAAGCCGCGTCCTTCATCGCCTTCTTCAGTCAAGGCATCCACCACACGCCCTTACTCAGAACTCCCGTACAGGAACTCTGAGAACCGCGTATTGCTTCGTCGCTACAAACGACGAAGACTTTGTTTGCTTTTGTTTTGCTTTGGTGATCATCCGCCTCGAAGCGGATGATGTTTCCTGCAACTGACCTGGAAGACATCGTGCGACGCTTTACTTTCGCACGACTAAACCAGATCAATTGTTGTTGATTTTCTTGTGTCGCTCTTCAGTTTTCAACGAGCAATCACAGGTGTTTTTTGATGAAAAAAGCCGCTTTGAAGCGGCCACGCGAGCTGGAGAATAATCCGGCTACGTGCGCCACTTCTCATCGCTCATTCCGAACACCATATGATGCGGCGCAGTATAGTCGAGTGCTATTTGTCTGTCAAATTTTGGCTTTTCCTAGGCCTCGGCAGCCTCTTCTCCTAGGAATTGAGCCGCTTTTTCGAGATCTTCTGGAGCCGTAACGGGAAACCACCCGTGTGCAACAATCCCCTCTACCGGTACTTTGAGCGCATGTGCCGCGACAATCATCGTCTGCGGCAGGCCGTATTCGGAAGAGCCGGCCGCTTTGGGAACTTTCTCGTGCTCAAAAATACGCGTGTCCATCACCACCGCCGCAGTATTGATGTACCCCGGACCGCCCGCGTGAGTGCCCGCTTCGCGAATAGAGGTCACGATGTGCTTTTTGTTCATCTCGACGCTCGCGTAGCCGTTTGTATCATCGATCGGTGCAACGAGAAGCTGCCAATGTTCTTTCCGAGCGACACACGCTTCAAGATCACTCTTCGTATACAGATCGTCGCCGTTCAAAACAAGAAAGCGATCTTTGAGAATCGATGCAGCTTGCCAGAGCGCATCCGCGGTACCGCCTGTCGGATTTTCTTGTTCGATATACAGCACGCGTTTGCCTGCATACTCGCCGCCGAAACGGTCATGAATGGAACTGCCGAGATAGCCAACAATGAGAATGATTTCGTCTATCGATTCGGGAAGATTGTCGAACTTGTGTTCGAGGAGAGTTTTGCCGGCGACTTCGAGCATCGGCTTTGGCGTATGTGCGGTGAGTTCGCGCATGCGCGAGCCTCGCCCCGCCGCCAAAATGACCACTTGCATAAGTTGATTGTATGCGCCGGGGGCCGGAATGCAACGCATGCGGCCGCCCCGAAGGGGCGGCCGCATGTTCACCGTCTGTGAGAGAAATTAGAGTTGGTGGTGCGCAATGTCGGAGCGGACGCGCTCGATCACGCGCGCGGCTGCATCTTTGCCGCCGAGCCCGAAGGCGAGGCCAAAGGCAAGCGAGAGCGCGATCACGACGCCCGTGAAGAGGGTCTGCAACATTTCGCTCGCAATACCGAGCTGTGTGAGTGCCGCCATCGCAGCGGTGACCCAGATCGCCCACTTGGCGACAGAGCCTGCGAGGTTGCCGGAGTGTGCACCTGCAGCGCGCGCCGAGCCCGCGACGAGATTTTTGACGACCTCAGCAACGATCGCGCCGAGAATCAAGATGAGCGACGCGACGATCACCTGCGGCAAGTACATGAGAACGATCGTTTGCAAAAAGACCGTTACCCGCGTGAGACCGAGAATCTCGAGCGATGCGATGAGGAACACCAAGATGATGAACCACTCGACAAGCGTGGCGAGAAATACACCGACATCGAGGCGGAAGCCTGCTTGTTTCGCCGCATCGTCCATGCCGGCGTTGCGCAGGAGTTCGTTGATGCGCAAAATCTTTACCACCTCGACAACGACGCGGTAGAGAATTATCCCGACGAGCCAACCGATAAGAAACACGATGACGGCCACAAGAATTTGCGGCAAATACGAAATGACCGTGTACCACAGATCATTGAACGCCCCCGAGACTGCGTCCGTCGATTGATTAATGAGCATACGTGTACATTTTTAAAGCGACCCTCCTAATATGAGTTCATGATAGCACCGGCGCGTGCGTTGAATCGCCGACGTACGCCGCTGTGTGGACAGACACATGGCTCTACAGAGCCCTAGAGCATGTTCTGTTTATCCATGAGGACAACGTGCGGGTAGTCGAGCGTATCGCGGACCAGACGGTCTTGGATCGTAAGCCGATAGCGGAGCTCGGGAAGCGTAAAAAAAGCGTAGCGAATCTCGCGCCCAACTTTTGGCTCGAGCGACCGCACCGCACTTTCGAGTTTAATCGAACTCACCCCGTCGCCCGCGACGAGCAGATCGATCGGGCGTGCGCCGTCACCGGTGAAGTAGCCGGACAGCACGATGATCGAAACGCGCCCCGTGCGTTTCAAGGTATTCACGATGCTGTCGTGGTGCGACGGAGAAATTTCATTCACGAAATGTGTGAGTGCAGCGAAATACGGGAAATCCACGTTGGCGCTCCACACATCGGTCTTCGTGCGCGCGGAGACTTTCTTTCCGTTTTTAAGGACCACCGAGACCGCGCTTCCCTTTTTTACGATGCCGAGCTTTTCGAGCACTTTGATTTCGCGTGTCGCCGCTTGCGGTGAGATTCCCGCGCGCTTTGCCGCATCTTTCAAGGCGAGCATGTGTTCGGGACTAAAAAGAAATGCTCGCATCACCCGCGCTCGCGCATCATTTCCGAGGAGCGCAGCCAGAAAGTCTGATTTTTTCATGGCGGGATTTTAGCACGCAAAGGAAGCAACGAAAAAACGCGGGGCGGCCTCTCGGCCGCCCCGCGTTTTTTCGAGAAAGGGAAAATTATTTGAGCGTCACCTTGCCGCCTGCATCCTCCACTTTCTTCTTGAGAGCTTCCGCGTCTTCCTTCTTCATGCCCTCTTTCAATTTTGCCGGTGCCGACTCGACGAGCGTCTTCGCTTCTGCCAAGCCGAGGCCGAGCGCCTCCTTCACCGCCTTAATGACGGCGATCTTCTGTTCGCCCGCTGCCGTAAGTTCGACGTCGAACTCCGTCTTCTCTTCCGCTGCCGCGCCACCCGCTGCCGGGCCCGCGACGGCAACCGCCTGCGCCGAAACGCCGAATTTCTTTTCGAGCGTCTTCACGAGCTCGTGGAGCTCGAGGACGGTCATCTTCTCGACCGACTCGACGAGGTCTTTGAATTTTGCCGGAACTTCGTGCGCGATTTCCGCGATCGACTCCGCTACCGTGTTTTCATCTGCCATAGTGTTATGCGTTAGTTCCCTGCTTGTCCCCGATCGCCTTCAAGGCAACCGCAAGACCCGCGATAGGACTGTTAATGACGTTCACAAACATACCGCGCAAAGTCTGCACGGGCGGAATCGTCGCGATCTCCTGCATGTCTGCCTGACCTTTGAGCGCACCGTCGAAGACACCGCCCATGATCATGAGCTTGCCCGGGAGTTTCTTCCCGAACTCGTGCATACGACGCGCGACGGCCGTGGCATCATTCCCCCCGCCGTAAGCAACGGCGATCTCGCCGTCCATCGGAAGGTCTGCAGATTTGTAGCCCAAAGTGTCGAGCGCGCGGCGCATCAAGGTCTTTTTTGCGACCGTGTAGCCGATGCCCTCGCCGCGCAATTCTCGGCGCATGGCCGATTCATCCGCGACGTTCATCTGGGAGAAGTGCACGAAGACACTCGATGCCGACGATTTGATCGCGTTCTCGAGCTTCGTAACGATTTCCTGCTTTTGTTCTTTTGTTTTTGCCATGTTTTTTGTACAACAGTTCGTATCCGAAATGTTTGCTGCAAAAACTAGCTTTCTAACCAAGGCTCCGCTTTCACGGAAAGAGAGTTTCGACCTCGGCAGGACTGATGCTGTGTAAGCTGCCCGCGTTCTCTGGCCTTGTGCTCTGCATTCTACACACTTTGACTTCTGCGGCAAGGCCACGTATAAAATACACAGCGTAACCATCGGAGCATGCCATGAAGAGCCCTCTGAAACTCGTCGATACGAACGCGAAATACGACAATCTGTCGCCCGTCGGCAACAGCGACTTTCGGCCGCCGCGAACGCTCACCAAGGAGCAGCGGGCGTACATCACCGCCATGCAGCGACTCTACGTGCCGCACAAACTGAGTACCCTCGCGCTCGAGGAAACGGAGAACATTCTCGTCGGCAATCTGCAGAGCTACCACGGCGCTTCGACAGACCAGCAGAATTTACTGCGGTCGGAAGCGAAGAGAAATCGGATTTTTCGTTTCAACGGAGAGCCCCTGTGACACAAAAACGCCGAGCACGTATGCTCGGCGTTTTTCTTTTCCCCACTAGCCGTTCATTGATCCGCGCGCGATCCATGGTATAAAGCGTCCCGGTCTCAACCACAGAAGGAAGTGAAAATGATCACGATAGAATCCTTGAAGGGCAAACAGTTCCATCAGTTTCCCCTCGAGGTTCGCGAGCTCATATCGGACGTGCAGATGAAATTCGGTCCGCGAGTGGGCACCGCCTTCCAGAAATATTTGGAGGGCCAGGCTGCACGCGCCCACGAACTGAGCGCAGAAGTTTGCGAGTATGCAGCTGAGCACGCTTATTTCCGCGGCATCGAACTCAAATTTCCAGAGCACCGCTTCGTGGCGTGATCTTTGTTTCTCATACTCCCAGCGCCGACACTCGGCGCTGTTTCTTTGCACGGTAATACTTGACAAGTGATGGTATAGTATGATACTGTTTTCAACAGATACACGGGGAGGTGATCCACCCCAAGGAGATCACCATGAACACAGTCGCCTACTTCCGCTCACTGACGACCAAGCAACAAAACTGTCTCGATGCTATGTCTCGCAAAGTCGGCACGGGACCAGCACGTGAATTCCTCGCCTACCAGGCGGGCAAAGAAGCACAATTCCTCCCGCACGAACGAGCGCAATTGAACGAAATTCTGATCGAGTGCAACGTGCGATTTCCACGCGAACTAACAACGGAGGAGACATGAACATCACGCGTCAGCCGTCACCCTGGGAGGATCTTCTCAGACAAGCGATCAAGGTCGGGAAATGGCTGATCTGTGCTGTGGTCGTCATCATTGTGATGTACGGCCTCTATCTCCACTAGCTCTGTAGCCACGTACCTCTCAACTCATCGGCGTCGATCACTCGACGCCGATTTTTTACATGTGTTTGAGCATCAAAGCTTCGGCCGCAGCTGCCTGTTGCTGCGCATTTTCACTCGCTGCGATCTGATTGACCGCGATCGTCACGCCGAAAAAGACGGAGAGGAAAACGAGGAACCCGAGAACGAATTTAAAGAAAGAATTCGTCGCCGACTGCTGCATATGAATATTGTACACCTACTGCGTGGGGGCGTACGCCCCCGAAAGATACGAGGCATTTACGTCGAGTACGTTATAGAAACGCACATACGCGGATCCATCGGGGATGTCGCCCTCTGCACCAAGCGACGTATTTTGCTCATCGTCCCACAATATCCAGTGCGTCGGCGACGTCATACGGATCGAGAAGTAGCGTTCGTACGCCGGAAGTCCCGCGCTCGTGGAAATGCTTTTCCACCACAGGCCATTCAGTGCTGTGCAATCGTTCCCTGCCTGTACGAGGTAGTAGAATCCCCGGCCGTCGTTGTAGGTATTTTGTTCTCGCAGGTGGAGACGCAAGAGCCCACCGACATATTCGGCACGTTCGTATGATCCATCCATGAGGTAGCTGTTGTTTTGTGCGGAACATCCATCTGCTGCCGCAATCGTACTTTGCACGATTGGCGCGGAGCCATTTTGCACGATCTGCAGGCCTCGCGAAGCGAGCGTGCTTGCATTGCCATCGATGGTTGCGCCGAACGCCATGCTCGCATACGACGGCAGCGCGGGAATGTCCGCGCTATTGAGAATGGTATTCGCGTCGTCGTCCCACACATCGAAGTGCGTCGCTGATGTAAATCGAATGCTCCAATCGACATCACCCGAGGGTACACTGATCGAAAGCGACGGATGATCGTAGATCGGCCCGATGGTGCCGCAATCATCGCTGTAGAAGTTCCAAAAAAGTTTGAAGGCGCGGCCCGTTTGATACGCGGGCAAGAGCGCGAAATGATCTTCGAGGTATCCGTTCGATGAATATCCTGCACCATCTTTATCTGACGAGAAGAAATACCCTTGAGCTTCGAGCGAAGCATTGCCACATGGAGTTTGCGTTATCGGAGCAAGCACTTCGGTCGTCGTTGCCTGCGCCGGTTGCGATATCCCGATCGTACGCGTTGATGTTGCAGAAGTCGTACTTCCATCGAACGCGGAGATTGAGACAGTTGTCGTGCCCGCATCAAGTACAAACGTGAACGACCAATCGCCTGCCGCATCGGCTTGAACGCTCGTACTCGTTGCACCGTACTGCGCGAAGACTGTCGCGCTCGGCGATGTCGTGCCGGTAAAACCAATCGTAGTTGTCGCAAACGAAACATCGTCATCCGGTGAAACAATCGCCAACGCGATAGTGCTCGTCGCTGTCGGTTCGGTGGTTGTTGCATCTGCCTGGGTTGAGGTTGCGGTCTGATCGCTCGCCGCCTGTACATTACTTTCGTTTTGAGAAATAGGCGCACCTCCGCCGAAGCCAGGTGAATTTGCGATGGCTACAGGTACGGGCGTTTGCGGTTGCGAGGGCTGTGCTTCGGGAGTCTGCGTCGTTGAGGCGGAATCGCTCGGCACAGGCGTAACGACATTCGCTTCTTCGGGAGGTTGGTTTTGAATCGCATCGGGCTGTTGCGGTTGGTTTACATCTGCTGATGATGGCTGCGTATCACCTGGCAATGGACTATTTTCGAGGAGTGCTTGATATTCTTCTGGACTCAAGCTCGAACCATAGAGCGCTTTTTCGACGGAGAATGCTGCTGTTGCATTTTGTACATTTGCTTCAGGAAAAACCGAGTAAAAGATTTTTCCGATTGCCATGTTGAGCGAATTAGTCACCTCAGCAAATCCTTCAGAAATAGATGAAGCTGCAAACGCGACACCGTTCACGGTTGTCTCAACCGAGGGCACGACAACACGTGCCGCCGGATCTGCAACGGCAAAGACGGCGGTTTGCGCTTTGTATCCAAGCGTTTGCGATGGCGGAACAAAACAACTATCCGTAGGCGTACTTTGCGCGGAAAGTTTCTCGAGCACGGCGTCGATATCGTGCACGATTCTCTCAGGTGCGCCAGAAAGATATATGTCGGGCAAATGTCCGCCCCAATCGTCCATTTGCCAGCCAGGCTCGCGTGGGATGATTATGTTTGCGAGCAGCGGCTCCGGTACACCCAATCGTGCATTATTTTCACGCACGTACTCGATGACTTTGTCGTTCGTTGATGTGAGATACGTACCACCTCCTTCCACGTGATCCGCGGGCGTTGCGAGATTATAGACAGCAATCGATTGCGGCGAAACGCCATGTGCGATCAGATAATCGTACATTTCATTCGTATAGAAAGTCCCTTGCGAGTGCCCAACGAGGAGAATTTTCTGCGTCGTCACTTCCGGATAGATCTGCATCAAGATCGTATCGCGATCGTAATTCGTGATCGGTTGATTGAATGTTTGAGCAGCTGATTCGAGAAGGTCCCCCACGCCGTCGAGGTGGGAGGGGTTGTAGCCGTTATAAAAAAACACGTCGCTACGACCGGAAATGCTCTTAAAGATCCCGCCGAGCATACCAAGATCATCATTTGCTTGGTTTTCTGATGTCAAAATTCCGTTCACATAAATAACCGTAACACCGTTAGGACTACACTGTGCAAACACAGTTACAGGAGCAAACAACAAACCCGCAGATACGCAGTACAGTATTTTCTTAATTGAAAGAGGAAATGTCACAATCTTCACCCTGCAGTAGCCCGAACGAAATCTCATATCGACCCACTTCTTCGATCTTTTGGTGCCGAGCTTGTGTATTGAACATGGATGTTTTCAACCAATCCCTATCTGAGACCCATTGATGTAAATTTGTATAATCTTTACCTCCTGAAATCGCATTTAACATGCACGCCAGGCCCCTTTCCTGCTCCTGACTTGCTGCAACCCAAGTATTAGAATCAAAGACATCGATCAGGTACATTTGCAATGTCATCGCATACTGCAGCTCCGCTGCGCGGATTTTGAGATTTGCATCGCCGGGATATTTATCAAAAATTGCGAGTTCGACATCGTCGCGAATGCCGTTGCCGTTTACATCGACACCGGCAACCGTGGCATTCACCTGATTTGGATCTGGCGGAGGTGGTAGATGTTTGCCGTCTACATCGTCCATCGTGATTTTTTGTGCTTGGATCTGTGCAATTACTTTCGCATCTTTATCCTCCTGCATTGCATGCGGGATGCGATATATGACAAGCGCTACATACATGAGTATGAGCGCAAGGAGTATCCAGCGTGCGACGCGCCAAACGCGTCGCACGCTTTCTCTCCAATGCACGCCTGACCCCGTGGCGTTCATATGCCGCGAATTATCTCATACTCACTTCCCCTCTGGCTAAACTTATCCCCGTTTGTTACATCAATCACATCAAGGACTCTCCTTGATATTCGGGATTGGCCGACAACTCGGTAATAAGATCGTCGATTGTATGTAAGCCGTCTAAATGCAGCGGCAACGCAGGTATGTTAAGGATCGAAGATTGTATGCGTTTCCCCCAATAGAAATCGTGCAAGCTTGAAAAAGTGTACGCGCGCATAAACGACCGCGCCGATTCTTTGTTGATTCCACCCCGCTTCCAATTTGGCTGCGAAAGTTCGAGTGGATTGAGATGAATGTATGCAAACAACCAGCGGAGATACGCATCGCTGTCCACAAGCTGGGAGCGAAATGGGCGCGTAAAAAGCGGGCCACTGCGTTCGTTTTTAATATTGAAATACATCGAATAAGAAGTCATGAGTTTTCGCATGAAGGTCGATATGCCGCCATCTCGTTTCTCACGCACCATGAGATGGAAGTGATTCGGCATAAGGGCGTACGCAAGTACATCAACGAACGTGTGAGTGGGCGCGAAATCGGAACATACGTGCATCAAGGACTCCCCTTGATATTTGGAAGGTAGATTCCCGATATGGACCGGCTCCTCCGAATTAGATAGCAAAAGAAGTACGATGAAGCGTTCATAGTCCGCAGTACAGGTGAAGACCTTTCTTTTTTCAACACCCCTCGAAAAGAGGTGATAGATCTCATTCACGATAAATGGATGTTTCCGTTCCATGCGCTTTTAGCAATTTATCAAGGAGAGTCCTTGATATTGGTGCATATGCGGCGCATTATCGCACGTGAGGCTTCATTTTCCCCGTCCTTATCCCCACGCAATTCGCGTCGGAATCCACACCTTTATCCTCAGTTTTTTCCACACCCACAAAAAACCGACGCGCAAACTTATTGGATTGAGTTCAGCTCATCTTGGAGATTTTGGTATCCGACGACTTCCACACTGATACCCTTTTGGAGAATCGCCTTTGCATCGGTCTTGTCCCCTTCCGCGAGATAGACCTGCGCAAGGTTGTCGTAGAATGTTTCCTCCTTGGTCGGGTCGAGTTTTATCGCCTGTTTGTAGTCGGCAATAGCTTGCGCTGGCTGGTGCAGGTAGTTGGCATACAAGTCGCCAAGGTCGGCAAAGGCAGTCGGGTCGGTCGGATAGATCTCGGTCAGGTAGGTCCAGTCGGCGGCTGCGCCTTTGTAATCCCCTGTCCCCTTGCGCAAGCCGGCGAGCTCGAGCCAAGCCTCAAAATTGGTCCGGTTTGCAGTCAACGCACTTTGGACAGCGGCAAACTGGCTTTGGTATTGCGCCTGCGTGCTCGTGTCCATGCTCGCAGAAAGTGTGAGCGGTGTCTTAAAATTCGGCGCGACAGGTGCTGTTATAGGTTTGATCGTGTAGCCGCTCCCGGAGATTTGGATCCCACCCGTCGAAGAAGCGTTGACCGTAATCGTGCTCGAAGTCGCAGTGCGGGTCGAAGTGGCGATCGACGTTGTTGCAGTAGATCCGAGAGGACCTGAAGGCGTGTTTTGTCGCTCCTCAAGGCCGAAATACGCGATCAGCGCAAGGACGACAACGATACCGACGCCGATAAGGATATTCCTGGTGCTCGTGTTCATCGCCAAAGGATAATCGCAATGATACGTCCGCGCAACCTTTTAATTTTGCTGGTACTTGCTCTCCATGCCCGTGTACACAATATTTGAAATCTCAGAAATATCGTGTTCGAGATTCGGAATGCTGTTGCCTTTGGTCATGATGCACAGGAGGTACGGGTGTTGCGGGTAGTACACGATTCCGCAGTTTTGAAGTTCGACCCCCACCTGCTGGCCTTGCGCATTCGGAATGCGAGCGTCTCCGAATTTTTCAGACACAACAATGTTATTCGGCACACCCGAATCGATACCGCTACTGAAATCTGTTTCTGACATGAGCTTGAGCAACTGCTCGGAGTAATTCCGATCGAGATACGTCGCGTTGAACAAAACGCGCAAGAACAGCGAATATTGCTGGACCGTCATATCGTCCGGGTTGTCTGGGTTCACGGGAATACCGAGATTGCTAAACAGTGTCGAAAGCACATTGAGCTGACCGATTTTTGCCAAATGATTCGCCAAAAGCTGCTCCGCGTTGTTATCAGAATATCGAATCATGTGATCGATGAGCTGATTCACCGTGTACGTCTGGCCCGGAACAAGTTGTGCCGGCGATTCAACCTGTTCGCCTGCGTCCAAATCAGGAATCCCGGTATCTGGTACTGTTTGGTCCAAAACAGATGGATCACTTTCGGCCAAGGTGTAATACGCCATCGCGAGTGGGACTTTCGTGAGACTCGCCGGATCGAACTGCTCAGTGGGATTAATGGTGAAGCCCTGCGAAGCTTCGATATCACTGAATTTTACAGCGGCGGAAAAAAGATCCCCTTGCCGCTTTTGAGCATCAACGTAGTCTTGTACTTGAGTTTGGATTTGAGAGTACTGGGGAGAATTTACCGCATTCGTAGACGTGAGCCCAATCAAAGGATCGGTGAATTCATACCCTGTACTCGATGCGATATCGCTCTCTCGCAGTGCTCTCACTGGTTGTTGCCCTGGCGAGAAAAGATACACAGCGAGCCCCACAATGAGCCCGCCAGCGACAAACCCGATGCCGAAGATACGTGCAAAAGAAAAGCGTTGTTTGCTCGCCACATGCATAGAATATCGTCTTTCGTACAAATACAAAACCCCCTCTCTTTCGAGAGGGGGTTTTGCTGCTTACGTTGTCGCCGTAAGTAAGACCGTTTCGAAGGTTAGTTCGAGCGGGTCTGAGAGATGCCGAACGACTGCAAGCCGTTGACACCATAACCGTTCGTCCAGTCATTCGATGTACCCGCCGACGTAGTCGTCGAGTTCGGAGACCAAACAAAGTTGTAGGTGCTGGTCGCTGTCGCGCCGCTGATCATGACCGGAGCAAGGTTCGTCGAGTCACCCTTGAGCGTCGTTGTGATGCTGTAGGTGTTCGCAGAACCGCTGTAGGTCAATGAAGCCGCCTTGAGGAGGAAGTACTCCGTCGAGCCAGCCGAGATTTCGATCGGTGTCGCAAGCGTCGTCGTCGCCGTGTTTTGTGCAAGGCTGTAAGACGTCGCGTTTGACACACCGTTCACAGCCAATGTGTTGACCGAGCTGGCCGAGCTACCGTAGTAGAGTGCCGGGCTCGTGATCGTCACACCTGTCGACGAAGCGAAGGTGAAGACGAGCTGATCAATACCGACTGCGTTCTTCGAATTTGCCGTGACAGCGAACTCGATGAGCTGACCGTCAGCGTTACCGTTCGACGGCAGGCTCGAGAGCGCAACTTGCGCCGGGTAGCTGCCGAAGATCGAAACACCATTGGTGCTGGTCGGCTGCGTTGCAGGACCAGAGTCAACTTGTGAGTTGCCGGAGGTACCGTTCGCATCCGCAAGACCGACGAGAACCTCGTGACCGCTCATGCCCGACTGACCAACACCGATCGAGGCAATGTCTGCCTTGAGGGTAAGAGCCGTCTGGACATTCTGCGGAATGTTCACACTCGAGATCGTCGAGGTCGCGTAGTAGTAGTGACCAACCGGGGTCTTGCCCGAGAAATTGGCTGTACCAATCTGCGTCGAACCATTCCAGATTGTCACGACACCATTTGTGATGTCAGACGAAGAGGCGTAGTTCGAGTTGAGCTGGAGTCCAATGTTCTGGAGGCTGACGTTGCCCGATGTCGGCTGGAGCGTGAAGGTTCCAAGCGTGACACCACTCGTGCCACCAGCAACCTGCGTGTACGTGAGCGGAGACGGAACGGTAACAGTCATGCTGGCCGTACCAACCGTCATTGTACCCGAAGTACTGGTCGCGACACTTGGGGTAATGGTGTTACCCGAGACTGCGCCCGTGACTGTCGGCTTCTCAGCAGGGTCAACACCCGCAGAGAAGGTCTGGCCGCTGTAGAGCGAGCCACCGATGTTACAGATAAGCGGGAGGGTGACTGTCGTTCCCTTCGGAACAGTGAGCGAGTTCGTGAAGATGAAGTTCGCCCAGATACCACTGGTCGAGAGTTCACCACCAGTCCCACCAAGCGTCACTGTAGACCAGTTGTTCGAGCCAATTGATTGGCTGTTGAGTGCTGTGCTGCCGTTGTAGAGCTGACAACCAGTGAGGTTATTGCTCAAGCTGTACGTGTTTCCACTTGCAGGAGCAGAGCTCGTTGCACTGATGATAATTGGCAATGAGTTCAAGCGAACGTCCTCACCCGACTGCGATGCATCGAGAACGATGTTCGAGATCGTGTAGTTGTTCGAGTTGGTCGTAACATTCGTCGCCGCCGGCGAAGCCGATGCCGAGATGTTGAGCGAACCAGCCTGCACGGTCATTTGGCTCATCGTGATTGTCGTGTCTGTGAGCGTCAGGTACGTGCCCGAAGTCTGACCAACTGCGCTCGGCCAATCGTTTTTCGGATCGGTCGAAAGCGTGTAAGTCACGCCGTTCGGTGTGCCCGTGATGACCGTACCCTTGACGGTGTATGTCATCGAACCAACCGGGAACGTGATCGAGCTGTTGAACTTGATCGTCGCAGTCGAGTCAGTTTCGTCGACCGGGCCAGCAACGACGTTGCCGTTTTGGTCAACAAGTGTGACATTCTGCAACTGGTAACCTGCCGTCGACGATGCGACGTGAACTGTCACAGACTGGACCGTAACCGGTTCACCTGTGAAGTTGGTCTGGAAGCCACCGAGGACTTGGTTCGGGACGTTAACCGCAATGTTTTGCGGAGCAACTGAGCTCGCCGACGAAACCGTCGAGAGCGTGCCGCCCGTGATCGAAACGTAAGTACCCCAGTAGAACGGATTGGTCGTGTTCGAACCACCTGAAGATGTGTTTGCACCGGAAGTGTTCGAACCAGACAAGCCACTGACTGTCGGCGTAATGCCGTAGCCATAGGTCTGACCTACAACGTAGACATCAGACTGGCGGTAGATGTCGAATTCAACAGTGCGACCCGCGGCCGAAGAGCCGGTGATGTCGCCCTGAATGTACGCATCAACCGAGTTGCCCTTGGTGATCAAGATGCCACCCGGGAATGTCGAAGTGTAGTACTTGCCCGAAGAATCAACCGTGACCGGGTAGCTTGTGCCATTGACGACCGTCTTCAAGTTGGAGAGGTCAGTCGAGCCAGCAGAACCAGTCTGATTCCATGTGATCGAGTAGAGCTTCATGTCTTCAGCTGAACCCGCAGTAACGCGAATGGCTGAGAATGTGAGGCCCGTCGTGCCGATCGACTCAGAACGGTGACCGTTCGGATCGAAGCCCGAGAGGGCAACCGATGCGGTACCAATAGTGAGCGATTCGTTGACCGTCTGCTGTGCACCCGAGATCGGGAGCGAGCCAGAGACCGGAACCGACGTGTTGACGCCAGTCACAGAGATCGAAGCGATCTGGCCGGAATTGCCGAGAGCAGTCGTTTCCATGTTACCCGCAACCGTGAAGGTCATTGACTGACCTGCGTTGAGAGTGAACGTGCCACCGACTGTCGCTTGGTGGTTCGAGTTGAAGGTCTGTGAGTTGCCGTACTGCACGCCGTTCGAGTCGACGAGGATCACACCCGCGAAGGCGTTGTCGTTCGCCAAGCCCGTGCGCTGGACAGTGACACCATTGATGGTGACTGCAGCACCCGTGTTGTTCGAGAGCGTGAAGGTCGTGAACGGAACGCGTGTTGCGTTAACCGGAGCGAGCGAGTTGGCCGGCTGAGAACCCGCAGTCACGGTAAGACCCGTGCCTGAAGTTGTACCGCCAGTTGTGCCACCTGTCGTGCCGCCGCCGGTCATGCTACCCGCGCACATGGCGTTTGCCTTTGCGCGCGAGAGCGGACCCCAGTAACCAGAAACCGGCGAGATGCCGTTGGCCTTCTGGAACGCCATGACAGCTGCCTTGGTCGCAGGACCAAAGTGCGTCGTTTCGTTACCAGTAGAACCAGCGCCTGTCGCCGCGACCTGGAAGCCGTGGCCGTTCAAGAACTCCTGGATCCACATCACCTGGCTACCATTCGAGCCAACGCTGAACGATTGCGTGAAGGTGAAGCACGCGCCACCCGACATCATGGTAGAACCGGTCGAAGAACCGGAACCCTGGAGCGACGCGATTTGTGCGAGCAGTGCCTGCACTTGAGACTGGAGGTCAGAGAGCGTGTCTGCTTTCGCCGAGGTGGCAAAAGAGAACGCAACTCCGAGAGCAAGACTCAAGGCGAGCAAAACTGCCGCAACGTTTTTCGTTGCTAATGCTTTACTCATAGTTTTCTTTTATATCTTCATCTCAACTTTCGTTGAGACCGCATACACTTTCGTTCGACGCGATTGCGTATGCGTTTGGTGTCTTCTAATTACTGCTAACTGAAGACTAATAATGCATATCGTTTGCGTGCACTCATCCGTAGAATTGCTCCTTCGTTGTGTGCAACACGATATTTTTTGCTAACCCTCATCGACGCGCGCACGCGAGTCGACACGGGAGTAGCAGCAAGATGGGAAGTGGAAATTCAGTCGTGCGGAAAAAAGCGGAATAAGCGGATGTGCGGAATTTTTTGTGTGCACATTTATATATGGCACACAAGAACCTCGTCATGTTCATGATGAGGATGAAAGCGGGATTGTCCCGCGCGTTTAGTCCACTATGTAAATGTCAACGAACTACGCAAGTAGCGTTCACCGCGTACTCACGTAACGCATACAGTATAGCTGCGTTACGGGCACTTAATCGACGAACGTGACTCCGTTTTGTGGATAACTTGTGAAAATCTGGGCCTTAAAAAGTGAACTTTTTGAACACTTCACCCCATCCTCACAAGTCGGGTCAGAATACCCCTTTGCACTACCGGAGTCAATTTCTATTGACGCGTGCATTTAAGCGTTCTTTCTGAATTTTTCACCGAAAATTAAGAAAAGCTTCGTTGCGCAATACCTGGACCTTTTATGCAAGCGAGTACCGGCTCCAGCGCTTGAAGCCATCTTTCTTCACATGACCACTCTGAATGAGGTGTGCGAGCTCGCGCTGGATCATTTTTTCGCTGTAATCCGGCAAACGAGCAGCAATGTCCTTAATACCCAAATCTCCTCCGCCACGTAAGACCGCAATAATGCCCTGGGCGCGAACATCGACGGATGCAGTGCGACTTTGCGGAGGTGTCTTCTGTGTGTCCGATAGATTTTTGTCCCTAACTTCTTTTCTGTCCTTTATGTCCTTTACAGGATATCGCTCCCCTAACGGACTCGTATCTCCCACGATGTCTTCGCGCGTGAGAACGACACCTTCGGCAAGCGCCGATCGCTGCGCAGAAGAAACAAACGAACCGAGTTCATCCAGTGCGCCGATTACAACGTCGGCATTTTGAAAAGAAACGTATCCGCCGGCAGTGAGTATCCGCACGAGTGAGATAAGGTGGCGGATCGATGATTGAAATTCCGCGAGCGCACCCGATTCGAGTGCTCGCATCTCATCTTTCAGATTGAGTACTTTAGTGAAAAGAGAAACTGCTTCCGTACGGACTTCTGCGCGGACCGGTTCGGAAGCAGCAATGTGCTTGGTGAGAAGGTAGAGTGCTGCGGTCACACGTTCGACCCTCCGATACAGGCGCTCAGCTGCGCGGTTACTACCAAATGGATCGGTGCGAACACTCTGACCTTCGATGAATCTTGAGAAATCGTCACCTCGCTGGATGTCTTTAATATTGTCCATATTATGTCCTTTATACATCCTTTATTAAAGGACATATAAGGGTCAATGGTCGCAGTATATAAAGGACATCGGTTTCCCACAAGCACTCGCGATCCGCGCGATCGTGTCGTTTAGAAAATGTCGAATTTCCGCTCAGTAGAGCCTCGCTTCGTGATAGTATAGGAGCTATGGCTGCGAAGAAGCGCGCGAAAAATGGCAAACACTCACGCGAGCGCGAAGCGGTGAAAGTGAAGGTGGTCGAGCGACACGTAAGCTCGGAGGCCCTCCGTGGTGTTGCTGCAATCTTTTTCCTCGCGATCGCGGGCTTTCTCATTATTGCTGAGGCGGGCGGCGGCGGGTTTGTGGGAATCAATCTCTACGCCTCGCTTTCCTGGCTTCTTGGTGTCGGGTACCTTCTCCTTCCGCTCTCGCTGGTGATCCTTTCAGCGCTCGTTTTTCGATCGCTCGAAAAGCATTTTGGATGGGTCCAGATCGTGAGCATGACAATCTTCCTGCTCTCAGGGCTCGGGCTCGTCAATCTCGCCTTGCCTGGCCGAGGTGGAATCTTGGGCCAGGAAATTTCTGGGCCTTTGGTTGCAGCGGTCGCAACCCCGGCGACCATCGTCTTTTTGATCGCCTTTGCGATCGCTGCGCTCATCATCGCCTCCGACGCAAACCTCCCCGCTTTCTTTGCGAGCATCCGCGAGCGCATACGTTCACGCGCGGAAGAAGAATCATTTGACCCCGACATGGACGACGTGCCGGTGACGGGTATTCAGGTGGATGAACCGCTCCCTGTTCCAGAGGAAATTGAAGAAGCAGACGAGCCAGTGGACGTGCCTGCTGCGCGCAAACAACCGGCAGTGACGAGTTTCCAAGATACTGCCGCAAACGCAGATGCGGGCTTCCCCATCATCGCGGCGACCGGGAGTGCGTATGAGCCGCCGCCAGTTGCGCTCCTCAGCAAAAATAAAGGCAAGCCGGAAGTCGGCGACGTGAAGGCCAACATGAACATCATCAAGCGTACGCTCCAAAACTTCGGCATTCAAGTGGAAATGGACGAGGCATCGATCGGCCCGACGGTCACACGGTACGCAATGAAACCCGCCGAAGGTGTGCGCCTCACGAAGATCGTCGCGCTGCAATCGAATCTCGAGCTCGCACTCGCCGCCTCCCCCGTGCGTATCGAAGCACCGATCCCCGGAAAATCGCTCGTGGGTATCGAAGTGCCAAACATCGCCCGCACTACGCTCGGTCTCGCGCCTCTTATTTCCGACGAACAATACACCGGGAGCGACAAGCCGCTCCTCATTGCACTCGGCCGCTCGATTACCGGCCAGGCACACTTCGCGGATCTCGCGAAAATGCCACACATGCTCGTTGCCGGTACGACCGGTGCCGGTAAATCCGTCGCGATTCACGACTTTATCGTTTCGCTTCTCTATCGGTGCGGGCCCGAGCGCTTGCGCTTCATCATGATCGACCCGAAGCGCGTCGAACTCACGCTCTACAACTCGATCCCCCACCTCCTCACGCCCGTAATCACCGACGCCAAGAAAGCGATTCTCGCGTTCAAGTGGCTCGCAAAAGAAATGGAACGCCGGTACGGTATTCTCGAATCGGAAAAAGTCCGCGACATCGCTTCGTACCACGAAAATATCGTCAAACCTGCGCTGGAAAAAGGCGTCAATGAAGGAAAACAAATGCCGGAGGCGATGCCGTACATCGTCGTTCTCGTCGACGAACTCGCCGACATCATGCAGGCCTACCCGCGCGAACTCGAAGCGGGTATCGTCCGTCTCGCGCAAATGAGCCGCGCCGTCGGTATCCACCTTGTCCTCTCGACGCAGCGTCCGTCGGTCAAAGTCATCACCGGTCTCATCAAAGCAAATATCCCCGCGCGCGTTGCCCTGCAGGTCGCAAGCGGTATCGATTCGCGCACGATTCTCGACATGACTGGAGCGGAAAAACTGCTCGGCGCGGGCGATATGCTCTTCCTCTCGGGTGAAATGAGTAAACCGCGCCGCATCCAGGCGCCGTACATTTCCGAAAACGAGGTCAAAAAAGTCGTCTCCTTCATCGCGAAGAATGCCGAAGGGCAGCTCCCGAGCGAAATCGATTTCTCCGAAACCCCGGGCAAAATCGGCAGCGGGATGGATGCCGTCTTCGCATCGATGGCGGATGAGGAAGAAGAGGACGACCTCTACGGCGAAGCGAAGAAAACCGTTATCGAAGCAGGAAAAGCATCGACATCGTATTTGCAACGAAAACTCGGCGTTGGCTATGCGCGTGCGGCGCGCCTCATGGACATGCTCGAAGATCGGGGCGTGATTGGCCCCGCAGACGGCGCAAAGCCGCGCGATGTGATCGGCGGCGGCAACGCCGACGACCTCGTGAAAGCGGCGGAGACGCTCGAGCCGGAAGACGAGGCCTAACGTATGCCTTCGTACCGCGACAGCTGGGTCATCCGCGCACTTCTCCTTCTCTTTTTCACGATCCTCGTAATCTACGCGTACTTCGAGGCACGCGGAATTCTCTGGGGCCCGTCGATCCAGATCTCTTCAGATATCAGCACCGTGACGACTCCCTACATCGAGATTAAAGGAACGACGACACACATTGCCGAACTCACCCTGAACGGACAGAGCGTGCCGGTCACCGAAAGCGGTGGCTTCGACATCCCCTACGCGCTCTCGCCCGGCTACAACCGCCTGCAGCTCGATGCCAAAGACAAATACGGAAAGACGACGGAGCGCGTGGTCCAAATCATTCTCGCGACCCCGATTGGAACTCCGAATGCGACCTCGAGCGCAACGTCTACCGCAACAACAAAAGGAACAGCGAGCTCGACAGCCACTTCGACATACCCACAAGAATCTATTCCGGCAGCGTCCACAACCCTCATGGCACACTAATTCCCCTCCTGTATACTGCGTGGAACCCCGGCATTAGAATCTAAAAATACCCTATGGCACTGGCAACGAAAAAAGAAAAAGTCGCGAAAGAAGTCGGCACCGGATCCGACAAAGACATTGAGCGAGCGCTCGCGCAAATTAAAACAAAATTCGGCGACGAAGCGATCATGACGCTCGGCGCGACTCCGAAAGTCGACGTGAACGCGATCCCGACCGGATCGATTGGTGTCGACTGGGCGCTTGGAATCGGTGGACTCCCCCGCGGTCGCATTATCGAGGTCTTTGGTCCTGAATCTTCTGGTAAAACGACGCTCTCCCTCCATGCCATTGCCGAAGCGCAGAAAAAAGGCGGCATCTGCGCCTTTATCGATGCCGAACACGCGCTCGACCCGGAATACGCGAAAAAACTCGGCGTGAAAGTCGAAGAGCTCCTCGTCTCGCAACCGGATACCGGCGAGCAGGCGCTCGAAATCGTCGAGTCGCTCGTGCGCAGCGGCAAAATCGACGTTATTGTCGTCGACTCGGTCGCGGCACTCACCCCAAAAGACGAGATCGAGGGCGACATGGGCCAGAGCCATGTCGGCAAGCAGGCGCGCCTCATGTCGCAGGCGTTGCGCAAACTGACCGCGATTGTCTCGAAGACAAAGACAGTCATCATTTTCATCAACCAGATCCGCATGCAAATCGGTGTCATGTTCGGCAACCCGGAAACGACCCCGGGCGGCAAGGCGCTCAAATTTTACACGTCGGTCCGCATCGACATTCGCCGTATCGCGCAGATCAAAAAGGGCGACGAAGTGATGGGTGGCCGACACCGCGTGAAGATCGTCAAAAACAAAGTTGCCGCTCCGTTCCGCCAGACCGAATTCGACATGATGTACGGCGAAGGTATTTCGCGCGAAGGTGAAGCGTTGGCCCTCGGCGAAAAGCTCGGCATACTCGAGAAATCATCGGGCGGCGTCTACACCTACGGCGAACACAAGCTCGGCCGCGGCTACGACGCAGCGCGCACATTTTTGCGCGAGAACAAGCCCGTCCTCAATAGTTTGCTCAAAGACATCCGCAAAGGACTGAATGAAGGTAAAGTTGTTGCGAAAAGTTCCGGCAGCGACGAGGAATAAAAAGGAAACGCCGGAGTACTCCGGCGTTCATGGTATCAGTTTACGCTGCATGAGGTGGCCACCTATCGTCGTGCGAAGGGTCGCGTTCGGCAATCACGGAATATATGCCTTCGCAGACAATGCAGCATACTCGTACGAGGCACCAAACCGTTCCCAGCGCCGAAATCAGCGCACCGAGGGATTCTCCCGCGGTCATCTCAAGCAACCATATGAGCCAAAGGAGGACAGCCCCGAAGAACAAAGGTTTGAGTTCATCGGAGGTAATGGCATTACAATGAACCCTGCGCCAAAGCCGGAGTGCGAATTTTTCCCGCGTTCGCACCGGTTTGTGCACCAGATCGCGTTTTGGTCGGTCTCTTTGAAACGTGATGATGTCACCCATCGCGAAAACTCCTTTCTACTTGAGTAGTAGCACACAAAAACGTGCGTCACAACGGCGCGTACCGGATTGGACAATCACCCGTTTTTGGCTACAATCCTCGGATATGGCGATGATCTCATACAACGAAGTGAAGCCGGGTGTCGCGGTTCTCATCGAGGGCGAACCGTACGTGTGCACCTGGAACAATATTATGAAGAAGCAGCAGCGCCGTCCGGTCAACCAGACGAAAATGCGCCACATCATCAAGGGCAACTCGATCGAGTACTCGTTCCAGCAATCCGACAAAGTCGAGGAAGCGGAGATCGAAACGAAGCCTGCGATTTTCGTATTCCACGACAACCGCAAAGGCGAGTGGGTCTTCCACGATGTAAAAGACAAGGCGAAGCGCTTTTCCGTTTCCGACGACCAAGTCGGCGACTCCGGGAAATTTCTCAAGGCAAATACCGCAGTCGACACGCTCTGGTTCCAGGGTGAGCTCTTCCGCGTAAAACTCCCGATCAAGATCGAACTCAAAGTGACCGAGGCTCCGCCGGACGTGCGCGGCAACACCGCACAGGGCGGCAACAAAGTCGTCGAACTCGAAACGGGCGCAACGCTCACCGTGCCAATGTTCGTCAAACTCGGCGACGTCATTCGCGTCAACACTGAAACCGGCGAGTACGTAGAGCGCGTCTAAGCCTGCCCCCTGAAAAATCCGGCCGAGAGCCGGATTTTTCTTTTTATGCTACAGTGGCCCTAGCAGTTGCCCGACGGAGCGGGAGGACGGGTTCTCCGTAACGGGCTGGCCGCGCCCCGTCCTCCCAACCAGTTTCCGGTGCCTCCCTGGGAAGATGTTTTGCACTGGATGTGAATTTGACGCACATCTTCCCCACCTTAAAAGGCCTCGCTTCCGCGAGGCCTTTTTCTTTATCCACAGCTTTTAAATGAACTCTTTTGAAATTTCCGGTGTTAACGTAAATTTGTCCGTATAAAAGGTCGAATGGACACAAGTTAATAGAAAAATATCTAATGTTTATGTCGAAGAAAAACGTGATTCGCACTCACAAGAGTGTCGGATCTAAGGCATCAGCGTTAATGCGTAAATCGCACAACGCAGCAGTACGCAGCGTCGCCGGTTCTGATCTCTCCAACAGGAGAAGACGCTCGTAATGCATGATAGAAATGGTTAGAGGCATGATTTAGTACGCGGATAGCGACTCACCTCTTGAAAGACAGATTTCGGAAATTGAGAGGTTAAGTCAAAGATCGCAGGACGGATATTTTCAGCCCCAAACCAAAATCCCCGCCAGAAGGCGGGGATTTGAATTTCAAATTACTTTTGGATGAACGGGAGGAGTCCCATGAAGCGCGCACGCTTCACCGCTTCCTCGACGGCACGCTGCTGCTTTGCCGTGAGGCCCGTGCGGCTTCTGTTGATGACGCGGCCGTGCGGGTTGATGAACTGCTTCAAGAGATCGACGTCTTTGTAGTCGACGTGGCGAATGTCATTTTGCGTGAGAATGTTGTTGGACATACAAGGTAATTACTTTGTTTATTTAAAACGGAATGTCATCCGGGTTGATATCGTCTTTCGGGTACTCGATGCCTGCACCGCCCGTTTGTTCTTCCGGCTGCTCTTCGGGCGCACGGCCTGCTCCGGAGCCACCACCTGCGCGCGGACCAAACTGGACGCGGTCGGCGACGATTTCGGTGCGATATTTCTTCTCGCCGTCTTTCCCTTCCCAGCTGCGCGTCTGCATGCGACCTTCGATAAAAACCGACGAGCCTTTCTTGAGGTACTGCGCGGTCGTGTCTGCCTGGCGACCAAAGACGACCACGTTGTGGAAGTCGGTCTGCTCTTGCTTCTTACCGTCGCGGTCGCGGAAGACGCGGTTGGTGGCGACGGAAAAGCTGCACACGTTCATCCCGCTCGGGAGTGCGCGCAATTCGGGATCACGCGTGATGTTGCCGAAAACGAATGCCTTGTTGAGGTACATAGATTACTCCGCAGTGATGTCTTCGATCGCCTTGTCGAGGTCGATTTCCGAAACAGGGGCAGCATTTTCTTCACGCTTCGGCGCAGTCTTGATCGTGTCGGTGCGCGCTACCGTGCGCAGAGTCGGTGCTTTGATGTGGGCGCGGGTGTCTTCGCGGACTGTCTTGAAGATAATGTGGCGGAGGATCGATTTGTTGCCTTTCACGGATTCATCGAGTTCTTTTGCAGCTGCAGCCGGCGCTTCAAACTTGAGCCACCCAAAGTACGCGCGGTCGTATTCGACGCGCTTGCCGCCTTCAAGACCGGTGATTTCGTACGCGAGGCGCGTAAGCGAAGGAGCGCCCTCGGTGATGAAAGAGCCGCCTACCTTTTCAATGGCCGCGCGGATTTCCGCAACAACCTTCTCAACATCCTCTTCTTTTACAACCGGCGCAACGTGGTAGCCGATTTCATAGACGCGCGAAAGGCCCGGCTCGACGTCGGATTCTGCGTGTTTTGCAACTGCTTTTTCTGCCATACGTGGCCGGCACTGTATCACGTATGGCTCTACCGTGCAATCTCTCGTACTTGCAATTCTTTTAAAAAAATGGCTCAATTGTGGCAGGAACTCTGTACATTGAAAACCTCTAGCTACGGCTGGTGTATGTGATCAATGCAGACCATAGCTTGTTCCGGCACAGACTAAGGAGACGGCAATGTCCGTTCCCATGACGAAAGACGTGACTGCTCTAACTGCGAATCTGACGGCAGAGCTGCTGCTTGGTAAGATCCGCCTCAACCCACATCATGGCGAACCGCGCTATCTGCACGGTTTGCGCAGGGTGTTGATGCCGATCAGCAAGTCGCTCGGGTACGACGGCTTGAACATGTTAGTCGCACACGGCAAAACACCTGTCCACGTGGCAGTTGCAATGATCGCCGACAAAGTCGTCGGTTTTCAACACCCGAAGACGCTCGAGCAACTCAAGTCGCTCGCGACACCGCACCGTGTCGCGGTCGAGAAAGTAGTGAGCAGCGTGACGGGCGGGAACTCGCGCGATACTCATTGGCCAGAGGAACTCTGGGCGATGAAGAAGATGGTTACTGAAATCGTCGACACATCGCCTTCCGGACTCACCGCTGAGGATATCCGCCTCGGCTACGACGATTTGATCCACGCGGTCGTCGATGCACTCCTCGAACGCTGGGAAATGCTGATCAACTGATTTTTGAATACGACCCCGACCGGTTTCCGGTCGGGGTTTTGCTTTTATGTGAGACGGAAGATGCGACGCACGTTTTCCAGTATCTGCGCGCGAAGATTCTCAAAATCATCCCCGCGGACCTCGGCAATTTTGCGCACCACGTGCTCCACGTAGACAGGCTCATTGCGCTTGCCGCGAAATGGGACAGGCGCCGCGAAGGGCGAGTCAGTTTCGGCCAAAATCCGTTCAGGTGGCGCAATGCGGATCGAGTCGTCGTACATGTCGGTATACGTGATCGGGCCGGGGAAAGAAAGGTAGCAACCGATATCGATATATTTTTGCGCTGTCTCCCCGTCCACCGTGCAAAAGTGGATCACAATCTGAAGATTTGGGTGCTCGCCCTTTGCTGCACGCAAAATTTCGATCATGTCCTCGTGCGCACTCCGACAATGAATGATGAGTGGCTTGCCGATTTTCGCCGCGAGGGCAATCTGCGCCGCAAAACGCTTTTTTTGGATTTCGATGTACTCGGGCGTGGGCCTGCGCGAGTAATCGAGGCCGCACTCCCCGATCGCGACTACTTTCGGATTTTGCGCGAGCGCTTCGTACGCAGCAGCGTCGAGGATTTCTTCCGGGTTGTCGTTGGGGTGAAGACCGATCACCGCCCACAAAAAATCGTATTTCTCCGCGAGCTCCACTGCCGCTGTGCTCGTCTCGTAATCGACACCGATCACGAGTGCGCTCATGTCTGCCGCACGCATCCGCGCCACGACAGCATCGAGATCGCCCGCGAATTCAGGCAACTGCAAGTGGCAGTGTGCGTCGAAAAATTTCATAGGATTACTCTTTGCGCGGGAAAAGATTTTCAGGTTTCTTGTTCTCCTTGATTGCTTCCCACAGTGCATGTCCTTTCCCGGGAATGATCGGCCAGAGCATGTAGAGAATCCCTGCGAGCTCGACAACGAGCTCCCCAATGATCGCCTTCCCCTGTTCCGGCTCGCTCTTCACGAGCTTGAAGGGTTCGGTCGCGTTGATTTTCTGATCTGCTGCTTGGATACGCTCAGCAACCATTTCCATTGCGCGGTTAATCTCATATCGATCGAGTGCGTCGCGGTACTCTTGGGGGAAATCGAGCGTCGGGAGCTCGACCGGCTTTTCAAGATTTTTTTGGGCCAATGTCATGATGCGCGATGCGAGATTCCCGAGGCCGTTGGCGAGGTCGGCATTGTACGCCTCCTTGAAGCGCTCCATCGTGAAGTCGGAGTCCTCGAACGGGTGGATGTGGCGCGCGAGAAAATAGCGCAGCGCATCGACACCGTACTCATCCACAATCGTGATCGGGTCGATCACGTTTCCGAGCGATTTACTCATTTTCTGCCCGCCGGATGTGATAAACCCGTGGTAGAACACGCAATCAGTGTTTTTAATACCCGCAGACATGAGCATCGCCTGCCACATAATCGATTGGAAACGCACTTGATCTTTGCCGGCCATCTGCATCACCTCGCCGTCTTGCCAGAATTTCTTGAAGTTGCCTTCCGCGTCGTTCGGCCAGCCGAGAGTCGAAATATAATTCGTGAGCGCGTCGAACCACACGTACATCACCTGCGAATCATCCCCGGGAACGGGAACCCCCCACGGCATCTTTTCCTGTACGCGCGAAATTGAAAAATCCTCGAGTCCTTGTTCGACAAATGTGATCGCCTCTTGTCTGCGCCACTGCGGCACGATCACATCCTCGCGCGAAAGGTACTCGAGGAGTGGTTTTTGGTACTTGCTCAAAAGAAAAAAATAATTTTCTTCTTCGAGTTCGATCGGATCCATGTTGGGATGATTCGGACAGCGGCCGTTCACGAGTTCGGATTCTTTGATGAACGCTTCGTCCCCGACGCAGTACAGACCTTTGTACGTGCGCTTTTCGATATCGCCGCGTGCGGCGCAGCGCTTCCAGATTTCTTGGACTGCGTCGATGTGTTTTTCGTCCGTTGTACGAATGAAATGCAGATCTGGATACAGGTTGAGTGTATCTTTGAGCGAGCGAAATTTTGCCGCGTATTCATCCACGTATTGTTGCGGTGACTTCCCTGCCTTTTTTGCCGCTTCAAAGATTTTCTGGCCGTGCTCATCCGTACCAGTCGTAAAAAAGACTTCATCTCCCCGAATCTTCCGGTACCGCGCTATGATATCCGCTTGCACCATTTCGAGCGCGAATCCGATGTGCGGATCCGCGTTTACATACGGGAGCGTGGTGGTCAGGTACAACGGCTTACTCATGAGTGCTCTGCATACGCTTCGTGCCGCTCGAGTCTACCAGTTTCGATGTCGCGCACCAATTCTTGAATCGTTGCCGCAGCCGGAACCGAAAGAATAATACCGAGAAATCCGCCGAGCTCACCGCCGATGATGAGGGCGAGAATGACGAGGAGCGGCGGGACCCCGACGACGCGCGAGACAACGAGCGGATAAATGAGCTGGCTTTCAAACTGTTGCGCGATCACGTAGAGCGCGATTGCAACGAGACCGAGCGTCGGGCCGCCTTGTACGAAGGCGATCATGACCGCCGGGACCGCTGCGAGGATTGGACCGAAAACGGGAATAATTTCGAAAACCGCCGCGATGAGCGCCAAAACGAGCGCGTGCTGAATTCCGAAAATGGTGAGCCCAAGATAGACGAGAATGCCCATAATGGCGCCCAGGAGAAGCTGCCCTTGCATCCAGAGCCCGATTTTGTGCTGCGAGCGGCGCCAGAGGCCGAGTACGTATTTTTGATGCCGGTGCGGGGTGACGATCCGCAAGAAATCGTCGACTCCGGTTTCGATGACTGCAAAGTAAAACGAAAAGACGACTATGAGGAAGAGCGAGAAGACGCCACCGAAAATCACCGTAACCGTCGAAAGTGCATTATTAAAAACCCCCGTGATGTCGAGCGCTTGCCGAATCGCTTGCATCATGTCGTTGGCAGAAAGGTGTGAGGGCGCCGGCAGCCCGAGGATTTGCGCATACTGATCAAACGCACCTGCACGAGTGAAGCTATCGATATAGCCTGGGAGCGACGCCATGAAAGTCGCGAAATCTGTGAGGACGGATGGCAAAAAGAAATAGAACACGACGAACGCCGTGACGAAAATGAGAATATAGATAATGATCACGGAGATGATGCGGGGGATTTTGCGTCGCGTGAGTGCCGCGACGCCAGGCTCTACCGCCGATGCGATCACGATTGCGGTGAGGACGACCAAGACGAGGTCGCGAATAAGAAATATGAAACACGCGAGCGCCAAAATGAAGAGTGTTTTGACGACCGTCCCCGAGGTGATGGAAACATTGATCTGGCGGTCCTCCATACGGAAATCGTAGCACACCGCCACGATATGGCTACAAATCTAAACTTTCGATGAGCTCCGCGATTGCAATGCGCTTTTGCTCTCCCGTGTCGCGGTCGCGCAGCGTGACCGTGTCTTTGAGTTCGGGTTTTTCTCCGAGCGTGTCGAAGTCGATCGTGATGCACCACGGCGTACCGATTTCGTCTTGACGGCGGTAGCGCTTGCCGATGTTGCCATTGTCGTCCCACATCACTTGCGGGATTTCTTTTTTAATCATTGCGTAGACCTCGCGCGCTTTCGCGACGAGCTCCGGTTTGTTCTTAAGAAGCGGAAAGACGGCGGCTTTGATCGGCGCCACGCGCGGCGAGAATTTGAGGTACGTGCGTTTTTCACCTCCGAGTTCGTCTTCGGTGTATGCGCTTGAGAGAATCGCGAGGATCGTGCGGTCGACCCCAAAAGACGGCTCGATCACGTGCGGGATAAAGCGCTCGCCCGTGGAGTCGTCGAGGTACGAGATGTCTTGGCCCGAAGCATCCTTGTGGGCAGAGAGATCGAAGTCGGTACGGTACGCGAGCCCGTAGAGTTCTTTTTTTCCGAACGGAAAATCGAATTCGAAGTCGATCGTGCGCTTGCTGTAATGCGCGCGATCTTCGGGAGCGACTTCAAGCTCGTGCACCGCATTTCGCGGGATGCCGATGGCCTCGTTGAAGGCGTGCACATTTTGGCGCCACTCTTCGAATGCCGCTTCCCACTCGCCCGGGCGCACGAAGTACTCGATTTCCATCTGCTCAAACTCGCGCGAGCGAAAGACGAAATCACGCGGCGCGATTTCATTGCGAAATGCTTTGCCGATCTGCGCGATACCAAATGGAAGCTTCGGGTGGAAAGAATCGACGACGTTTTTGAAATTTACGAAAATGCCACCTGCGGTTTCCGGGCGCAGATAAACGATTGTTGAGGAATCTTCACTAGCTCCCGCATGTGTCGAGAACATCATGTTGAATCCCTCAGGGTTCGTGAAATCTTTAGAACCACAATTATCGCAATTCAATGGCTGAGAAATGCGCCATTCTCCCCCATTGTCAGTTCGAACAAAGGTTACTCCTGGAAACTGATCTAAACGATAAGCTGTACCACATTTCTTACAGGTAACGAGGGGGTCCCGAAATCCTGCGACATGGCCGCTTGCCTCCCAAACTTTGGGATTCATCAAAATCGCTGCGTCGACACCGCACATATCCTCGCGCTCCTGCACGAACATGCGCCACCAGAGTTGCTTGACGTTGTTTTTGAGTTCGATACCGAGCGGACCGTAATCCCACGTGCCGGAGAGTCCGCCGTAGATTTCAGAGCCGGGGTAGATAAAACCGCGGCGCTTGCACAGGGAGACGATCTTTTCCATTGCGGATTCTGCCATGGCGAAAATATAGCCTAAAATCTACTTCACCACCATCGCGTTGCTTGCGATGAAGCCCGGGTCGGTGCCGATCACGACACCCGAGGACGATTCCGAAATTTTCGAGAGATTAGTCGTCACATCTTGCACGGTCTTGCTGATCTGCGCGGAGTTCGTCGCATCGATTCCCGTGAGCGAAATTCCTTGGATGAGGGCGGGCTGCTCGCCGATTTGGGATGTGGATGGCGTAAAGCCGATTGCGATCGCCGCCTGCCGCGGCTGCGCGCCATTGACGCCGACATTCGGTGCGATGGTGCCGAGGTCCCACGTGACGGTGCCGTCCTCTTGGTTGAACGAAATATGTTCGTACGCCGGCGAGTAACTCCCGAGCCAACGCACGTACGGCGGCAGGTGTGCGACGAGCTTGCCGCCGTTGATCTGATCGGTCGTATTGGTGATCGTAAACACGATCGCGTACGTCGTTTCGGTATTTGCTTTCGGCGGAATCGGACCCGTCGAGCCGAACGGGTTCGCATAGTAGAGACCTTGTGCCGCAAGCTCAAGATCGCTCGCGATCCCGATCGTCTGCGCCGTCGCCGACTGCAAACTTTGCGGCACGCCCGATTGGTCGGTTCGCTCGCCGGCCGCGCTCACCGAAAGCACGATGTGCGGGTTCGTAACGTTCTTGAGCTGATCCGACGACGGCGCGAGGAACGTAAATTTGAGCGACCCCTTACCACCCGCAGGAATTGATCCGAGGAGACCATTGGTTGTCGACTTATTCCAAATCATCGAACTATCGCTCGAACGGTAGAACCCATTTTCCGTACGCACGGTTGATCCGTCGATTTGCGTGCCTGCGAAGTTCGCGACGATGACGACATTCTGAATCGCCGAGGGCAAGTTGTTCACGTAATCGATCGAAACGGGAATGCTCTCCCCCGGCGAAACGGTGACGCTCGATGATGCACCGTTAACGGAAATGTTGAGTCCGAGGAACGATTGCGAAATATTCATTGCGTACGGCTCGGAGGCGAGCGGTGTCGAAACCGTCGTCGCCGTGCTCGAAGCGCGCGTCCCGGCGACGAAATTAAACACGCGCGAATCGCCCGGGTCGCCGCTCAAGACACCCTGGATCGTGATCGTGCGTGAATCGCCCGGGTTTAAATCGCCGAGCGTCCAAAACCCCGGGGCGGCGGGGGCGGGATCAGCCGAAGTAAATTTGAAACCGAAGGGATACGTGACGGAAAGGAGCGCGTCTTTCACCGGTGCAGTCGCATTCGAAGAAACCGTCACCGTGAATTGCGTCGGCTGTCCCGAGGTTGTCTCAGAGTTCCCGTCGACAGACACAGACAACGGCGAAGAACCGAACGTAATTCCATAATCGCTCGAGGCAACGAAAATCGCATTCGAGTTCGAGAGGTGATATTCGAGTTCGATTTTTACATCGCTGTGCTGCCCCGCAACGCCGGCAAAGACGGCCGGAATTTCTCCCTGCCTACTCTCGCCGGGGCCGATCGTTCCCAAGTCGATGCGCGTCGAAGGCAGCGGCGTCTGGAAATCCGAAGCCGAACGCGTGCCATCGGGGTACGTGACGAGAAGATCCGAGAGCTGTAGCGGCACGTTGTTGCGGTTGGTCACGATCACCTGGAGCTGTGTGACGCCTCCGCCCTGCACCTGCGGCGGCCCGGAAACGACAATATCAATATTGGACGCAGAGGCATTGAGCGAGCCGCCGCCAAACATGAAGTAGTACGCAAAAAAGAGGAGTGCGGCGAGGAAAAAGAGAATGGAAATCGCGAGCACCCACCACAGAGCGGTGCGCGCAAAGCTAAGGCCGCGCGGCGCTACGATTGATGCCGGGAGCGACTCGTGCGGTCGTACGAAATCGTCTCCGACGATAGGACGACTCGGATCGAGCTGACGCCGATCACGTGCCTTAATCTTTTCGGAGAGTGTCCGCGAGTACATCGCATCGCGCAGACGATCAATCTTTTTCTCTCCCTCCGGCGTGTCGGGATTCATCTATCTATGGTACCACGCACCCCTAGAGATGGGTTTGTGCGATTGCTTTGTTTATGGAAAGAAGCAGTTTGTCTTTGAGACGTTCTGCTTCAGAGAGCTGCGGATCGCCGAAGGACGTCTGTGAAAGCAGCGTCGTTTCGAGCGCTTCCTGCGAAAGGTACCCGAGCGCGAACAGTACGCGCGCAACACACACGATCTCGATCGTTGCGGGAGCCTCGCACTCTTTTTCGACGAGCGTGCTGTGCGCTTCGCAGAGAACGGCGAAAAGGTATTCGCTTTGCTCTTCGCCGTGGACGAGTCGTAAGACAAGCTCTGCAACCCGCGCAAACGCGGCGATTCCGGCAGGGTTCCCCGTGCACTGTGCGAGCGCAACTGCTCCCGCCGCGCGCCAACCCCGCTTCCCTTTGACGAGTGAGATGCGAGCGCGCGAAAATTTCTGGAGCGCGTACCGCATTTTCGATTTTTCACCGCGTAGTGCGGTCGCACGAGCGCGCACAAGCCCAAAATCGCGCGTGTAGAGCGCGAGCAACTTGTCTGCTTCCCCGCTGTCGCGAGTCCCAAGAACGAGCGCTTCTGTGTTGTACTTGTTGTACATCTATCGGTGAAGTTCGACGGATTCTTTCTCCGCACCCTGCGTACCGCGCGAGACGATTGCAATTTCTTGTACACGCGCGAACGTTTTCAGCTCGTCCACATAGGCTTCGAGCGGTTCGACTTTTTCGACATCGAGAATCACGGTGGCTTTTGAAATGATTTGATCCGGCGAGAGTTTCAGTTCGCGGCGCGCGTCTTGGATCAAGCGCTTCACGTCGCGCACATACCCTTCGACCTTCAATTCCGGCGTGATCTTCGTATCAAGAGCCACCTCTTTCGTATCAGCGGGCACCACTGATTTAACGTTCACCTCGTCGGCAATGATGGTAAGATACTCGGGCGCAAGCGCCGGCTCTTTGGGGATCGTGAGTGATGCAAGTGGCTGGCGGATTTTGATTTTTGCCTTTTCGCGCGCTTCGAGCGCTTGCGAGACGACCGCACGCGCCTGCGCCATGCCTTCGAGCACAGCCGTATCGACGTCGGTTTTTTCGGGCCACTGCGCGAGGTGCACACTCTCGGGGTCGGCGTGTTCACGCACCTGTCCGTAGAGATACTCCGCAAAAAACGGCATTGAGGGCGCCATGACGCGTGCGAGCGTGTGCAAGACAAAACGCAACGTTGCGGCGGCAGCTTTTTTGTCCTTCCCCTCTTCCTTGAAGCGATCGCGAGAGCGGCGCACGTACCACGTCGAGAGATCGTCGATGAATCGCGCGATCGGACGCGTCGCGACGTCGATACGGTACGCCTCAAAACCATCCGTACTTTCCGCAACAAGTTCTCGCGCGCGTGCGATAATCCACCGATCCAAGATGTGTGTGCTCTCGTCGGAAGGCGCACCGCCCTCGTGGAGTTTGTAGAACGACAGCACATTGCCGAGGCGGCCGATATTCTTTTTGACGATCTCATCGACAAGACGCTCGTCAAAATTTTTCGAATCACCCGGCGCGTTCACCGTAAACATGAAGTAGCGCAGCGCATCCACGCCATAGCGGTCGATCATGCTCCACGGCTCGACAATGTTGCCGACCGATTTTGACATCTTCTTGCCTTTCGCGTCGAGAATGTGCCCGAGACAAATGACATTTTTATACGCTTTCCCCCGATTCATGATGCCAGCGCCGACTGCGTGGAGCGTGTAAAACCACCCGCGCGTCTGATCGATCGCTTCGCAGATGTAATCCGCCGGATACCCGACCGTGTCGATCCATTCTTTGTTTTCAAAAGGGTAGTGATCTTGCGCAAACGGCATCGCGCCGGAATCAAACCACACGTCCAAGACTTCTGGTACGCGCTTCATGGTGCCGCCGCACTCGCCACACGCGTATGAGAGGTCGTCGACAAACGGCCGGTGGAGATCATCAGGCACGGAACCGACTTTCTCTTTCAGATCCGCGATCGATCCGATCACTTCGAAATGTTTACATGTTTCGCACTCCCAAATCGGCAGCGGTGTCCCCCAAAAACGCGAACGGGAAATCGCCCAGTCTTTCAAATCTTTGAGCCATTCGCCGAAACGGCCTTCGCGAATATGCTCGGGTTCCCAGTGAATTTCCTCGTTTTCTTTGATGAGCGTGTCTTTCACCTGCGACATGGCGATGTACCACGAGTCATCGGCGTAGTACATGAGCGGCGTCTTGCACCGCCAGCAGAACGGATACGTGTGCGTGATGGTTTCGGCTTTGAACATGAGGCCGCAGCTCTCGAGATCTGCGATGATGAGTTTGTCTGCATCTTTGAAAAAGATCCCCGCGAGCTGCTGCGCGTCAGCGGTAAATTTTCCATCCTCGCCCACGAGGTGGTGCTTCGGGAGGCCGACCTTCGTGCCAAGATCGAAGTCGTCCGCGCCATACATGACCGCTGTGTGTACGATGCCCGTTCCGTCTTCTGTCGAAACGAAATTCGCCGGATACACTTTGTACGCGTTGGGAAGTTTTTCTTTCTCTTTCGCAGGCAGAGAGTCTGCGAGGTACGGGTAGAGCGGTTCGTATTCGAGGCCAACTAGGTTCCGCCCAGTGAACTGCAGTCCCATGTTTGGATCTTCAAGCCCAATGTCAGCAGCTCTGTCCAGAGCCGCAATGATGTACTCCCCGCTTTTAACTTGATAAGCGCGATACGTTGTTTCAAGATTTACCGCAAGCGCAACATTCCCAGGAAGGGTCCAGGGAGTCGTTGTCCAGGCAAGCAAATAAACATCACCGCCCAAACCAATCTTTGTGGCCGACTCATTCTTAACTTTGAATTTCACATACACACTCGGATCCGGCGTGTCGTCTTGGTAACCTTGCGCGACTTCATGCGACGAGAGCGCGGTGCCGCAACGCGGGCACCACGGGACGACTTTGTAGTCTTTGTAGAGGAGTTTGCGCTCGTGCGCTGTTTGCAAAATGCTCCAGATCGATTCGATGTAGGAATTGTCGAAGGTAAAGTACGTATCGTTGTGATCCACCCAAAACGCGATGCGCTGCGTAAATTTCTGCCACTCATCGATGTAGCGCAGCACGCTCTCTTTGCATTTTTGGTTGAACTTCGCGATCCCGTACGCCTCGATATCTTTTTTGTTTTTGGAGCCGATTTCTTTTTCTACCTCGAGTTCGACGGGGAGCCCGTGCGTGTCCCACCCTGCTTTGCGGCGGACATGGAAGCCCTGCATGGTGCGAAAGCGCGGGATCGCGTCTTTGAACGCACGTGATTCGAGGTGGTGAATCCCTGGCTTCCCATTGGCGGTCGGAGGACCTTCGTAAAAAACGAACTCGCCCTTTGGTGCGTCTTTTTTGAGAGATTTTTTGAAAATCTCCTTTTCTTCCCAGAACGCGAGGATTTCCTCTTCGCGTAGTGCGACCTCGCTCTTTCCTTTGTTTTCAGCCATTCCTGCTATCGTAGCAAAAAAAGAGAGCCGTCGCGATGGACGGCTCTCGTGCGCACCTCAGTGCGCCATGGAGGAAATCGGATAGACCTGAACGAGACTGTGAGTCCGCTGGAACTTCTGCAGTTCCTCAGGCGAATTACAAACCCCCTCGATCGGGCGACCACCATCGAGGGCATACACTGCCTTCGGGTAGTGGTCGTAGTCATGATAGTGGTGGTCGGGCTGATTTGTTTCCCCGTTGAGTTTCAAGGCGTTCCTCCTTAGATCATTAAGCGTGGAAAATCCACGGCTCGGAGCAGCCTACCTACAAAGCATTAAAAGCGCAAATGGGTTTTCCACTTATCGTAGAGCGCTTTTGTCGCATGCAAATCGCCGACATTGTACTTCGCGATCTCGAGGCACTTCCCCGCTTTGAAAAGCCCGGCTACGTCATCGCCCGAGATGTCGCCTTTTGGACTTTCGATCCCGAATGCGCGGCACCACAAATGTAACGAGCCGGGTCGGCGCATCGCCCCGTAGAAAGAAAGTTGGTCGCGCAGATCGACGTGGCGCACGCCTCGTTGGAGCGAGGTGTAGCGATTCGAAAGTAAGTCGCATGAGGGCCGCACGCCGTGAATCGCCGAGCGCACCGCGAGGAACGGCGCATCGAACATACGGCCGTTGAATGAAACGAATTCGTCGTACTCTTTCGCACCTTCCCAGAAAGCTTCGAGCATTTCCTTCTCGCTCATTGGTTTAAATTTGATGCCGCCTTCTTCCATTTCTTTTTCGCCTTTTTTCGATTGGTAGAAGACCGCGCCTTTGCCGCGCTCCGCATCCAAAACGCCGATCGCGACGATCTGACCTGTGAGCGGAGAAAATCCGAGTTCGTTCTTCAAATTCTCGAGCGCGTGTTCGTACTCATCGTCTGATTCCGATTCCGTTTTGATCCACTTCGTGAGCACCTCTTGCGTCGTCGCGTCGAGTTGGTCGAAATCCTCGCCGACGGTTTCAATATCGAAAATGAGTGTGGACATATCAGAGTTTCGTAAGTATATCGTGCAATTCTTCTCGCGAATGCGCGATATCGGGAAGACATCCTTCGATCATGAGGTTGATGCCGTACTCGTCGAGCGATCGCTTGTCGGTGAGATAGCCGACGCATGTCTTTCCGAGCGCATAGGCATAGCCGAGCTCGATACAGAGGCCCTCGTCCGGCACGCGACCGTCGAGAATGCACAGGAAAATATCGCACGTTTTCACCTGCTCCATATCGTTTTCAAAAATCCTCTTGCGCGTTTCCTGCAGACGTGCTCCGCTTTTGATGAGATCGAATGCGATGCCGCCGTCTTCTTGCGGCAGGTACGTCTCGAAGCCGAGGCCCCGCACAAAATCACGCATGCCGCGATTGCGTTCAAGTTCGCTTTCGTTGAAAAGCGGAGCCGCGATGTACACCTTCATACGTGAATGTTACTTCTTTTTTGCATCACGCTTTTGGAACCACGTCGCCTCGATGAGTCCTAAGTGGCCAAGGCGCGCCTCGATCGCCGAGGGCTTGCGTCCGAATTGTTTCGCGATTTCGCTGTATTTCAGGCTTTCGGCGAAGAGTTTCTTTAACATCTCATCGTCCTCAGTACTCCACGGCCTGCCGGCGTTCGGATATTTTTCGCGCACTATTTCAAGCTTACTTTTCGGTTCTGGGTCGGAATGTATTCGGTTGTGCGGCTCACTTGCACCGATCGCACGCAGGAAATTTTTCTCCAACTTTTCTTTTTCGCTCTGCGCGAGCGTTGCAAACTTTTTCTGTGCTGCAGCGGAATACGAACGGAAGTACCGATCCGCTGCGGCGACTTTCGGGTGCAATTGCAATGCGCGCTCGTTGAATCCTTCCAAATACAGCCCGTCGAGCGTGCGCACGCGCGAAATCGCGACGTAGCCTTGGCCGTATTCAAATGCTTGCGAAAGATCGATCACGGCCGCGTCGAGCGACATCCCCTGCGATTTATGTACCGTGATCGCCCACGCGAGGCGCAGCGGCACTTGGTTGATCCGCGCGAGGATCTTGCTGCCGTCTTGGATCGCCCATTCGGCGGGCTCGACGGTGATTTTCCCCGTTTTGGTTTGTACGATCGGTTCGCCGAGGTCGTTGAAATCGATCACTTCTCCGAGCGTACCGTTGACGTACCCGACATCGAAATTGTTGCGCGTGAAGAGCACTTTTGCGCCGACTTTGAGTTCGAGCGTCTCGGGCGAAAGGCACTGATTTTTGAGCGCTTCGACGAGCGCTGCGGGACCTCGCGATGTCATCTGGAAAACATGCTGCGGACCGTCGATCTTTTCGAGTGACTGTCGGTTGATTCTGTCGACATTTTCGTTGTGCGTATAGAGCCGCGTCGCAACGACATCTTTTGCGGAGATCGCACGCGACTTGAGACGGTTGCGGTGCGCAGCATCGATTTTTCCGTGTCGCATCGCGCTCAAAAGCTCGAGGAATTCCGCATCTTCCTGCCGGTGCTGCTCGCTCAAATAGCAGATGACCGGGTTCGCCTCTTTCCACGCGCTCGATTCAAACGAAAATTTCACCTCTTCTTTTTTTGAAACGGGCGGCAGTTGGAAAAAGTCACCGACGAAAACCACCTGCACGCCGCCAAATGGTTCTTCCGGCATGAGCGGTTTGCGGCGCAACGTGCGCAGCACACGATCGACACTCTCCAGTGTCGCCGCATCGAGCATCGAGACTTCGTCGATGATGAGGACTTTCGCATCGATGATACGCCGCGCGGTTTTCTCGCGACTCTGGATCATTTCGATGTCGTAGTCGGAAATATCGCGCTTCACGCCGATCCCACTCCACGCGTGGATCGTCATGCCGCCGATGTGCGTCGCCGCGATACCTGTGGAAGCGGTAACTGCCGGATCGATGCCGTGCTCGCGCAGCCAGGCCACGTACTGATTGATCGTGTGCGTTTTGCCTGCGCCCGGCTCACCCGTGAGAAACACGTTGAGTCCCGTTTTGAGAATTGCGAGCGCTTCGTTTTGCGTCATCGCACTAGTCTATCAGAAGGCCGTGTTCATATTTTCTGATCTCTTTTCTGCAGCGTACATGGTCGGGAATCGCCTGCGCGACAAGCGCCCAGAATTTTTTTCCATGATTCATTTCTGCGAGGTGGCACAGCTCGTGCACGATCACGTAGTCGGCGAGATGTTCCGGCAGAAAGACGAGTCGGTAGTTGAAAGAGAGAACGCCCGCGTGCGAGCAACTCCCCCAGCGGCTCTTTTGATTGCGGATGACGATTTTTGAAAAACGAAAACCGTAGCGTTCGTTCAGGAGCATGATGCGGCGCGCCACCAAGTGGCGCGCCGCACTTTTGAATTTCTCAAATTCTTTCTTCGACGATTCGATCCGCGACGTTCGTGCGGTGCCCGCGATTTTTTTTCGCGCTTTCTCGATCCACGAAACGCTTTTGTGCACAAACTGCTCGACCGCGCGTAGCGGTGTGCGTCGCGGCTTCGTCACCCACACCGATCCATCACGTCGCACCGTAATCGTGATGCGCCGTGCGCGGGGGTTTTCGCGAACCGTGTATGCGACCATCGCGTCATAGTAACAAAAAGGCCCCGACTTTTTCGTCGGGGCCAGAGTTCACGCTTTACGGATGACGAAGTATCCACCCACCAACCAAAACAACTGGACCCTGAAGCACATCACCCGTAACTGTTCTTCATCCTGGACTCGTACGATCGGCCCGGGACAATCGGGAAATTGCGACTGGCAGTAGACCGGGTATTTCCCGCGCGCTTTGTTGAAAAGCTCATCGAGCGACCGCGCCTTCTCGCCGAAAAGAACGATCGGTTCCATTCGATGCGGCCGGGCCGGCGGCGGATTGAAGCCAGCGTAGTTCATGCCTGCTCGTTCTTCTTCTCGCTCACCACGAGCCGCGTTGATTTTCAAAAACCCACGTTTCGACATGTTTCTCCTCCTGTTCTACCGGCAGACTACCCCAGCAAAAAGCAGTATGCAAAGCTACATCTTTTCCGGCGCGGGAATTCCTAAAACCCAGAGACCATTCTTGAGCGTGCGCGCAACAGCCGCCGTGAGCGCCACTTTGTGCGCCTGTGTCGGCGTGCCGTCGAGAATCTGCTCTTTGGCGTACCAGGTGTTGAATGTACTCGCAATTTCGAGTAGGTACGTCGTTATGTGGTGCGGCTCGTACTCACGCGCAGACCGCTCAAGGATTTCCGGGAAACGCAGTAAAAGCCGCGAAAGTTCGTTCGGCTCTGCGCTCGGATCAATCTCGCCCACATTTCCTGCGCGCTCGAGAATCGCACGCGTACGCGCATGTGCGTACTGCAAGTAGGGCCCCGAATCGCCCTCGAGCGAGAGGGCACGCTCGCGATCGAATACGATATCTTTGCCCGCGGCCTGTTTCAGAATCTGATATTTGACCGCTGCGACGGCAACACTCTGAGCGAGTTCATCGTGATTTTCTGCGCGACTTTCTGCGGCACGAATTTTTGCCTGCTCGATCAAATCATTCAGGAGCGATTCGCCCGTGATTACATCGCCAGTGCGCGACGACATCTTCCCCGTCGTGAGGCGCATCATGCCGTGCGAGACATGGCGAATCTTTGCCGCGATGTCTGGAAAAATCTTTCGCATCGCCGCGAGCACAACGGCAAAATAATCGCTCTGTTCATGCGCTGTGATCGTAATCGAGATATCAGACGGCCATGTTTCGTTTTTCAACTCCGCTAGGCCGAGCTCTTTCGTTTCGTAGGTCGGCAAACCTTTGGACGTGATGAACACGCGTGTGTGCAAACCATCCTGCTCGCCTCTGTACACGACCGCGCCGTCGCTTTTTTCAAAAATATTCGAATGAGCACCGACGAGCGCGAGCCCTTTCAATGCCGTTTCGCTTTCGAAAAAATAGAAATCGAATTTCGTGCCGAGGATTTTATAAATTTCCTCGAAGTGTTCGAGTGATTCTGCGCGGCCTTGATCGTAGAGTTTTTGGAGTTCCGTATCGGAATGCGCATAGACCTTCTCGTTGATTGCATCGATCGCGTCTTTATTTGCTTCGTAGTTTTGCGCACCGTACGCGTACGCTTGTCCCCACGAGAGCTCAGGCTTTTGCAGCTTGCCCCAGAGCGCCCGCGCAACGTGCGGCCCCACGTCGCCCTGGTAGTTTGCCCGCTTCACCTCTGCGCCAGAAAATTGCAGGAGTCGTGCGATTGATTCTCCAATCGCATTGCTCATCAAGTGTCCGATGTGAAATTCCTTGAAGGGATTCGGGTCAGTGTACTCGACCATTATTTTCTTGCTGGAGAGATTCTCGTTACTCCCCCACATATCTGCACCTATCGCGTCTTTGAGAGATTCAGCGATCGCTTCGGCGGAAAGATGAAAATTGATGAATCCCGGCCCTGCGATTTCGATTTTTGAAATGCCTTCGACCTCGCCAATATCGGCAACAATTTTTTCTGCGAGCGCACGCGGATTCATCCCTGTCTGCTTTGCGAATTTGAGCGCAACGCCGGTCGCGTAATCACCGTGCGAAAGTTCCGCAGGAAATTCGAGCGGAACTTCGCTGGGAGAAATTGCAACGCCGCTCTTCTCGAGAGCTCGTGCGAGCGCCTGTTGGATCTGCTCTCGAATCTTCATACGCGGATTCTAACGACAAAACGCGCCCGTGGCGAGCGCGTTTTGTTTAAGGAGTCAAAAATTTATGCGACGTCGATACCCATCGAGCGCGCCGTACCCGCGATCACCTTCTTCGCTTGGTCGAGACTGGAAGCATTGAGGTCTTCCATTTTCTCCTGCGCGATTTCCTCGAGCTGCTTTTGCGTGAGTTTGCCGACTTTGTTCTGCGCCTTGGTCGAACCTTTTTCCATGCCGAGCTTCTTCAAAATGAGGCGCGAAGCGGGCGGCTTCTTGACGATAAAGGTGAACGTGCGGTCTTTGTAGACAGTGAGGAGGACCGGCACGATGTTGCCCATGAGAGGACGGGTCTGCGTGTTGAACTGGTTGACGAATTCGCCAATGTTCACACCCGCAGGACCGAGCGCAGTACCCACCGGCGGCGCCGGCGTTGCTTTGCCCGCTTCAATCTGCAATTTGATGATTTTAGTTACTTCTTTTGCCATAAAATCCTAGCCCGGGCACTATAACTTCTTCGGACAAAGATTTCAAGTTTTGTTTCAAAAAAGCCGCCCCAGCAGGAAATCTGCTGGGGCAAAGGATTCACGTCTAGAACTTGATGCGATGAACGATTCGCTTACGCACGGCGACGACGACACCAGGTTCAAACGGCCCTTCATAGACACAGCCTGTTAACGTACGATTTCGGTGATCTGTCATCCACAGCGACAATAACCGGAACCTGCCGAACGCGTCGGCCCACGCTACATTAGTGAATATTATGCCGTTACGGGTTCTCAAGAAGTCATTCGAGTATTTGGCCCCGAGCCGCATTGCATCCTCGAAAGTAGCGGGTTGATAGCCACTCCTCATGATCACGCGTCGGATCTCCGCTGTGCTTACCTGTGAAGAAAACTCGAGAAGCTCGATAACGACGTCTTGGAACACTTGCGACATTTGGAACTTGCTATCCTCGAGCAGATCGAGAACACTCGGATCCACGTAGAAATAGTTCCCTGCTGCTATCAATTCTTGAGCAGATTTCCCGTCACCTTCGGTGACACAAAAGACCGGAACCTCGGGACGGAATGATTTCACCCCCGCGACATGCTCGTCACGAACACGTTTGAGCGTATCGCCTTCGCACAGACGATCGACTTGCTCGGGCGTCCAACCGGTACGGTTAAAAGCGACCTCCAACTTCTTCTTGAGTCCAACAGAGAGCTTCAAGCTCATAGCTGTGCTCCTTGTGTTACGACAGAGCCTTACGGGCAAAATCGCAATGTGAAAGGGCCGGTCTCAGGTTTTGTTGAAATGCAAAACCCTCCGACTCTAGCGGGAGTTATATACCGAACGGAAGAGTTGTCCTAGACGCGCTGCACCTGATCCGCTTCGAGCTCCACTGGCGTCTCGCGACCGAACATCGGCACCAAGACCTTCACCTTGCCGCGCTCTTCGTCGATTTCGCCTACTTTCCCTTCCAAATCTTTGAACGGACCGTCGATGATGACAACCGCATCACCCGCAGCAAGATCGATTGCGTGGCGCACCGTCTCGCCTGCCGAGCGCTTGAGAATTTTATCCACTTCTGCCTGGTCCAAGGGGACTGCCTGGTTGGCGGTGCCAACAAACCCCGTGACCTGCGGCGTGTTGCGCACGACCGACCACGCTTCATCGGTTGCGATCATGTCGACAAGAACATAGCCCGGGAAGATTTTTTCTTTCGCTTCCGTTTTGCGACCGTTTTTGATCTTGATTTTCTTTTCGACAGGCACGACGACGTTGAAGATTTTGTCGCTCATGCCGAAGGATTCCACGCGCTGCTTCAAGTTGCGCGCGACCGCGTCTTCATAGCCGGAGTACGTGTGAACCGCGTACCACTGGCGTTCCGTTCCGTGTGTTTGTTTTGCCATACTTATTTTGTAGTAGTTGCGCCCGGAAGAGTAAAGCTCGGAGCCTGTGCAGTATTCGTTTGCGTTGCCGGAGCCGTTTGCTGCGTCTGCTGGCTTTGGTTCGCATTCACGATGCGCGAGAGGCCGACCGTAAAGACGTAGTCGAAGAGGCCGAGGTACACGGCGATACCGATCGAAATCGCGACTACGAGAATCGTGTAGACGACCGTCTGACGCTGCGTGGGCCACGCGACATGGTTGAGCTCAGTGCGTGTGTCTTTGAAATACTGTCCAATGCCTGCCATAGAGATTTTTTCCTAATTTAAAACCCCCTGCGGGGGTTAATGACATCATGATACTTTTTTCCTCGCAAGCGTCAAGCTACTGGATTTCGTACGTGAGTGTCACGTCGTCCGTAATCGTGTTTTGACCGGTTGCAATCTCCGGCGCCGGCGCTGCCATGTCCGCGCTCGCACCCATGCCGTAGGCTTTCGCGTATACCGGAAACCCTCCGCCGTTGGAATTCTCAGAGAACCCGACGACGCCGACGAGCTGCACGCCGAGAGATTTCGCGAGATCCTGCGCTTTGCCTTGCGCGTCTTGCACAGCCTTGTCGCGCGCTTGGTTTGTGAGCGCGTCTTGATCGGCGACGGTAAAGCTGAGGCCGCTCACGTTGGATGCGCCTTTCGAGCCGACACCCGCGAGGATGTCACCCGCTTTCGATGTGTCTTTCACTTTGACCGTCACAGTCTCGCTCACTTGATAGCCGGTCAGGGTCTGTTTGCCGGGCGGACAGTACACCGGTGTAGAACCGCTCGCGACCGGGCACGCGGCCTGGCTGTATGAATATTGCGGCGTGATTTCGTAGTCGGTGGTTTGGATGTCGGTGTCCGCGATCCCCTGCGACTTCAGGTAGTCGAGGATGGCGTTGCCCTGCTGTGTCGTTTTCGACTGCGCAGTTTGCACATCGGCTGCGGTGTTTTGCATCGTGACGCTAAAAGTTGCCGTGTCGGGAACGGCAAAGACTTTGCCTTCACCAGAAACAGAGATGGTGTTCGTCGGGTTGATGCCGGTGCCGATGTAGTGATAGCTCTTCAAGGCACTCGCCGTGAGGACGAGCAAGAAGAGCGCGAGCATGCCGAGCGCCGTTGCCGCCATGAGACGCGGCCAGTGTGTTGCTGCAATGACTTCGCGTACCGATTGCTGATCCATGGTTTTATAGTACCACCGATTCTTTACTGGATGTTCCCGATCTGTGCATAGGTATTGATCAGGCTCGGGATTTCAAACATGAGTCCGATCAAAGGGAGCACGAAGACCGCAATCGATACGACGACGGTCCAAAAAATAATGCGGTACAAGCGCTTCGCCATCGCGTACACTTCCGCCATTTGTTTCTCCATCGTTTCGAGCCGCTGCCGAAGTTCTTGGTCGTCCATGTAAAAAGTGTATCACGAGCGGTGGCGCGAGTGTTGGAAGTCGTAGATCGTGAGCCATAGCGTCGCGATATCAAAAACAGCGAGGAACATAAATGGCACAGATCCGGTCATCGCGATGTGCACAAACTCGTAAAAAATAAAAAAACCGAAAAACGCGATCGCGACCGGGTACGCCCACGCAAAGTTGCGCAGCAGCGCGCCCGAGACGAATGTTTTTGCGACTCCGTGCGCGATCATGTAGAGACCGCCGAAGACGTACGCGTGGTGCGGCTGCAAGACGATCGTGCGCACATGCGTGACGAAAAAGTTGTCTGGGTCGTCGATGAGGGCATTGTTGATCAACGAGAGCACGAGCCAGCTCACCTGATCTGAAAACAGAAGGAGCAAAAACCCGAGAACCACTTGCAAGATCCCATCGAGGAGCTTGAGGAAGACGGCAACCAAAAAAACATCGTGGAGACTCCGTGTCGCGGGATCTAATTGCGGGGACGGCATATTAGGTACGCGGCGCGAGCGGATCCGAGAGAAGGAGTTGGTGCGAGAGCGGAAACATCCAGACTGCGAGGTCGTAGATCGCGTACGTGATGAAAAATGCTGCTGCCACGTCCATTGAATAGTGCAGGTGCGCGAGCAAAACTACTGCGCCGAAAAAGATAGACCACACGAGAAAAATATAGCGAAGGACTTTTTCTTTCCAAAAGATAAGCGCGAGCAAAAACGGTGCGCCGGTGTGTCCCGAAAAGAAGAGATCGCCGCCGAAGAAGATTTTTTGCATGGTCGTACCGAAATCCGGCGACGACGGGATCGGGTACGGCGCGAGGTGCGTCAAAGAGACAAAAAACGAACGAACCACGATAAAGAGCGCGAGCGCAAAGAGGACAAAAGGCGCGCGCTTTGGGTGCGTGAGGATGAGAAGTACCACGAACGCAATGAGTAAGAGAAGGCCATACACGTAAATGCCGTCGAAGTCGAACACCGGAATGTTGGAGAGAATAATATCGGTAACCGGATTGCTCGCGCTCGCGGTTGCGTACGCAGTCGAGATGTACTCGGCGATAAGACTCGCACAAAATGTAATGACCCCGACAAATGTCGCACGCCGCGCAAATGCGTCGCGCCAGTGCGCGCTGTGTCTGCGCAGAATGTGTCGGTGCATCTCCATACACGGTATACTACACCTAAAGCTATGGCCGCGCTCATCAGCCACTACCCGATTATCGCGCAGTTCGTGGCCTTCCTCGAAGCAGCAAAATACCCTCTTTTTTTCGCCGGCTCTTACCTTGAGGGAACGGTTGTCATGCTCACGGGTGGCGTCTTGCTTCGACTCGGTGAAGTTTCTTTTTTGCCGCTCTACGTATCGCTCATGGCCGGCGACATTCTCTCCGACATCATGTGGTACTGGGTCGGCTATCTCGGCGCGCGCCCGTTTATGATGCGCTGGGGCTACCTCGTCAATGCGACACCCGGCGTAATCGCAAAATTGGAAGACCGTTTCCACAAATACCACCTCCACATTCTCGTCATTTCCAAACTCACGATGGGTTTCGGGCTCGCGGTACCGATCCTCACCACCGCCGGCATGCTGCGCGTCTCTTTCATGCGGTACCTCATCATCAACGTCGTCGGAAGTTTCGTGTGGGTCGCAGCCGTCATTTTTGTCGGCTACACCTTCGGCAACATCCTCGCCGCAATCCCGGAAGATTTCCAGATCGGCTTTTTCTTCGCGATGATCGCCGTATTCTTCTTCGGGCTCCGCTATCTCAATAGTCGCTTGGAGCATGTAAACTGGTAGTATGAAACTCTCAATCGTCATCCCCACGCTGCAGGAAGAGAGCGCAATCGGCGACATGCTCTACTGGCTGCGCACCGCGCTCAAGATGCCGCACGAGGTTATCGTCGCCGATGGGCACAGCACAGATCGCACGGTCGAGATTGCGAAGCGCTACGAAGTGCGCGTGCTGGTTGCCCCACAAAGCGAAAAACCCTCCCCCGCCCGCCAGCGCAACGAGGGAGGTCGCGTAGCCGAAGGTGAATACATTTGTTTCCTCGACTGCAGCGTCTCTTTTCCGAACCCGAATGCATTTTTTGAACACGCAATCGCTCGCTTCGAGCGCGAGCCCGATCTCCTCGCGCTCACGGGGCCACAGCGCACCATCCCCGCGCTCGAGAAAGGTTTCGATCGTATCAACTGGGGCATCCTCAATCTCGCGATCCGTATCAAAAACAATTGGCTCGGGATCGGCGAGGCCTCCGGCAAATTTATGATGGTACGTAAGAGCGCATTTGAGAAAGTCGGCGGCCTACGCGATGATCTCATCACGCGCGAAGACGCCGATTTCTTCTGGCGCCTGTCGCACATCGGCAAAACACGCTTCGACCCCACACTCATGATCTTCCATACCGCTCGCCGTGCGCACCAAATCGGCTGGTTCATGCTCTGGTGGGTGTGGATGCGCAACACGGTGTGGGTTGCGCTCTTCGATACTGCAATCGAGAAGGAGTGGACGCCGGTGCGCTAGATGTATTTTCGCCACGCAAAGCGCGCGAATCCGAAAAAGGCGAGCACGATGAGAACGAAGAGTGTGACCGTCGTCGCTTTTTGAAAAATAGAATTGACGCGCAAGTACGTGTCGCCGAAAAAGTACCCGACCGCGATCAGCCCCCCGCTCCAGAAAAACTGCCCGAGCAAATTCGCGCGCATGTATCGCCAAAAAGACATACGCGAGAGACCCGCGGTGAAAAGAATCGGGATAGCAAAGCCGAAACCCGTCGTGAGTTTGGATGAAAAAAGAATGCGCTGGTCGTATTTCTTGAAAAGTTCTTGCGCATGCGCGACCGTTTTTTCGCTCAAACTAAAGTAGCGCCCGTACCGCCGCACAAACGAACCGCCCCAGTGATACCCGATGTAGTACCACGCTGCGTCGCCAATCAATTCGCCGAGCATGATGCATCCATATGCTGGGATGAGCATGAGGTACCCGAGCCGAATCGCAACACCGACGACCATGCCCGTCGGAAATCCCGCAAGGAGCGCAACCGGCACGAGAATCGGGTAGCGGTACGTATAAATGAGCGCGAGGATTGTTGCAGGGTTCACTCGAAAAGTATAGCGCGATATAAAAAAAGAAAATGCCAGCTGCAAGAGCCGGCATTCAAGGAACATTGTGTTGCGAAGGATCAACTAGTGAGTGAACGCGTAGACTATGAAGGACCAGAGGCCGTTGGAGTAAAGCACGCCACAGACTTTCGCGATCTCGGCGGCATAGACGACCACAACTCCGATCCAAAAGATGAGGAGAAACGGTCGATGTGCGTTCCATCCGCTCGGGAAATCCATCACGAACGGAATATAAGGCGGATTTTTCCGCAGCCAGTGTGCCCAGATCCCTGCTGCGACGGACGCGCCAATAACGACCAACGAGAGTGAGACCAGCTTCGGAACACCGATTGTCGTCGGGTCGAGATCATCGAAACCGATGAGACTTCCCGCAATGAGCTGGCTCAGCAGCACCCAGTACGCCAAGGGATAACGATCGAAATACTTTTCCATGCACTCGGCTAGCATTGGACTCTCCACATTGAAGCGCGATTCTATCGCGCCTTTCCTGGTTAAAATTGTAGCATACGATACTTGACGTGTCAAGAATTTGTGCTATAATTTCGGTAGTTTCAACCAACGCACGGAGCGTGTCGTGGACTGGAAAATCTTCTGGACTACCCTCGCGATCGGGATTGGGTTCGTCGTCGTGCAAGGCATCACCTCACACTTCGACGGTTACTTCTCGAAAGCGCAGCTGAATTCCCGGGGTGTCGTCGCATGGTCGTTCCTCGAACACGGCGGCATGTGGGCGGATGTGTTCATCATCTCCCCCGTGGTCGCCTATGCGCTCAGCAAATACCGACTCGATTATACGGTGTACTGGGGCACAGGAACTTTCCTGTTCAGCGCACTCTTCACGCTCATCATGGTCGAAATCTACCGGCGAGAGGGTATGAAGATGGGCGACCACTGCACACACGACGGTGTGACGACGATCGCCGGCTGGATTCACGCGGCATATGCGTTCATAGCGATCTGCGTCATGCTTCAGGTCTTCCTGGGTCTCACGACCCCGGTCGTCTCGAAGGGAGATATCGTGATCTTCGCGATCATGCTAACGCCGTTCTTCTATCTCGGCGTCGCGAAGTTCAGCAGCGAGTGGGCATTCAGCAGGCAAGATGAGGTGCAGGTCGCCGCACTTACGGCGGGCGTTTGGGCAATCGCGCTCACCCGTATCGCACTTACCTGATCTTTCACCAGAGACAAAACGCCGGAACATCCGTTCCGGCGTTTTTATTTTTTGCTAGTATACTGGACCCCATTATGAAACTCAGCTTCTCGATCCCCGCGCACAACGAGGAGAAACGCATCGGGCAGTGCCTCGAATCGGTCCAGAAAGAAATCGCGCGAGCAAAGATGGAGAGCGATACAGAGATCGTCGTCGTCAACAACGCGTCGAACGATCGCACGAAAGAAATCGCACTCTCCTACCCTGGCGTGCGTGTTGTCGATGAGATGCAAAAGGGTCTCACGCATGCGCGACAAGCGGGGTTTGTTGCTTCGACAGGCGCACTGATTGCAAATGTGGATGCCGACACGATGGTGCCACCCGGCTGGCTCGACACCGTCATGCGCGCATTTGAAAAAGACCCACAGCTCGTCGCGCTCTCAGGACCGTACATCTATTTCGATCTCTCGCCTGCTGCGCGTTTCTTCGTAAAAGTTTTCTATGCAGTTGGGTACGTCACGTACCTCTTCAACAAACACGTGCTGCACGCCGGGGCGATGCTCCAGGGCGGCAATTTCGTCGTGCGCCGCGACGCGATGGAAAAAATCGGCGGCTTCGATACGTCGATCAAATTTTACGGCGAAGACACCGATGTCGCGCGCCGAATCAGCAAGGTCGGCAAAGTCGTGTGGACTTTTCGCTTACCGATGTACACGTCGGGCCGCCGCCTCGCAAAAGAAGGCATCGTCAAAATCGGGATGCGCTACGCACTCAATTACCTCTGGACGACCTTCACCGGAAAGCCCTGGAGCGAAACCTACATTGACATCCGCACCGACTGGCGCCACTAGCCGTAGATGATCGCACCCACCGCGACGAGTGCGTTGCAAAGAACCCAAAGGACATAGCACAGGAGGAGCGGGCGCTCTTTGTGCACGACCGCGTACGCGATCCACGGCGTATCGAAAAGGACGTACATCACCCAGGTGGCAACGGAGACGCCGGCGGCGGAGTGGGTCGTATAAATTTGTACGATCTGCGGAATCGTTGCGAGCGGCCCGACAATCCCTGCGATGTACACCGTCACATCGAGGATGCGCAGTCCAAAGCGCGAAGCAGGATACGGCTCTTTGCGCGAACGTGTGTGGTAGTGATGCAACCCAATCTTACTCATCGCACGTATTGTACCAGCTAATCTATTCGCTGCTTTTAGCGTCATGGCATACTTTACGTATGATTGAACGACGCACGAAAACGATAGCCCTCCTTGGATCCAGTACTGTAGCTGGCAAAGGACAAGCCTTTGATCTCATTGGAGAACTTCAAAAACGAGAGCAGAACAAGGATCTCGCACTTATGAATTTCGGCGTCGGCGGCGATCTTGCATACAACGCGCTCCTGCGAGTGTCGGAAGTCGTCACGGCTCACCCCGACAAAATCATCATCCTCATCGGAGCGAATGACATTCTTGCGTCCGTGTTTGAGAACGTATGGCGCATATTCCACACCACAAAACACGTGCCGCAGCGGCCTTCCGCAGAGTGGTTTCGAACAAACGTGACCGCGATCGTTCGAGAGCTCAAAAGCAAGACGCCAGCGCTCATCGCACTTGCATCGATTCCACAGGTTGGTGAAGATAGCTATTCAAAAAATCCGGCGCAAGCCAAACTCAACGCGCTGTATCGTGAGTATGCGGACATCATCAAGCAGATCGCTGCTGATGAAGACATCGCGTATCTTCCGCTGTACGAGCGTCTCCACGATGCACTCGAAGCATCGCCGAAGCGCGCATTCACCCGATTTCGATTTCTCCCGTTTTATTGGGACACCTTCAGGTATTTCGTGCTGCACAAAAGTGGCGACGAGATTGCCCGTGAAAATGGTTGGCACTTTCACGTTGACGGCGTTCATCTCAACAGTCGCGGCGGTATGCTCGTGGCCGACGCACTACAGGAATTCCTCCGATAACAAAAACCTATTCGGATTACAGCCTATTTGGGCGATCGCCGGGAATCGAACCCGGATTGAGAGCTCCACAAGCTCCAGTGTTGACCGTTACACCACGATCGCCATCAAACACCGGCGAGTGTAGCATATTTCGGGAAAATTGGCCGCGAAAATCTAGGCGCGCGCTCGCGTACGTGCGTGTGCATCCTCGCCAAAACCTGCCCAGAGCGCGAGCGACGCGAAGATGAGGTGCAAGAGGTTGTCGCCCATGTTCGTCACCATGAGACCGAAAATCGCGTCCCCCTCGAGGAAGCCGACGATCGTAAAAATCCCGAAAATGATCCCGAATACTTTGAAATACAAGAGCGCATCGAGTTTCTTCCAGAGAACCGCGAGCGCCAAGAGTCCTGAGCCAAGGTAGACAATGTTGTGCATCACGTCGACCGCGAACATGCCGAAGAGGTTGCCGTCGGGGGTGAGCGACGAGAGGAACCCGGCAACCCCGAGCACGCAAAACACTGCGGCGAAAACTGTGGCTAATTTGGTATGCATAGAGGAATGGAAGGGCGGATTTACGTCTAAAGCCCCTCTCAGAGAGTCATTGTGCGCTCTCATCTGGCCCCGTCAAGCTCTCCGCGTGGATTCAAACTTCATTTTGTTTCGCTGATGTACGGCGCCGACGAGCTCGCGTACACCACGCTAAATGTGACACGACCGATTATTTGACCATACTGCGTCACGACATCGACGCGCCATGCACCTTCCTGCGGGTTGGCAATGTATGAGTATCCCTCGTATCCCCCGTCGCGTCCGCCTTGAATCGGGTACGAAATGCTCGCGACCGTATCCCACGAACGAGTCTGCGAATTGTAGTGCTGCCACTTGTGCAAAACCTGCGTAGATAGCCCCGCCGGTGCAAAAATCGCGGTGTATACGTACACATTGCCACCCGGAAGCGCATGGAAGACGTTGTTGTATCGCAGGTACTGCGCGTACCACGGGATTTCTTCGCCCTGCACTTCGTACGTGCTCGAAGCAACACTGTGCACAACGCTGTGGTAGACGCCTGCGTCTTTCAGAGAGAGCGGCAACGGTGGGATTGCATTGGTGAAGTAGAGCACGTTGAACGCGATGTAGATGACGGCGATTGAACGCGCGGTTGCCGTGAGTTCTTTGCGCGGGATCGGTACGATGTGCATCACGATCGCGAAAAAAACTATCGTGATCGCAAGTGCGCAGGCTCCACTTGTGAGAAAGATTTGCGGCCCGATCGTATGAAAGACGACCGGCAAAAAGAAAATGAGGAACGAAAAGAGCGTCGCGAAGAGGATCGAGATCTGGACGCGAAAGCGCACATAGAAGCGCACGAGCCGCTCGTTGCCGAGCAACATCCCCGCAACGATCACCACGAAAATCCAACTCGTCGCGTACGCCGCGCTCCTCGAATAGAGCGAGAGAAAACCACTGAAAAGACCACCGAACGCAAACTGCACGACAACCGGTACAATCGGTGCACTCTCGACGAGCCACCGTGTGCGGATTTTGCCGGTTTCGAGAAGGTTGATGAGGAGAATTCCGCAGCTCGCGAGGATGAGGTAAAAGAGAAAAAGTGCGTTGGTAGTCCAGAGATCCACGCGGCGCAAGAGAATGAGATTGTCGGCGATAAAGCCCGCAACCAACGAGAGCGGCGAGACGTAGCGTTCGTAGAGGTGCACGAGCTCTTGAATGTTTTTCGGGAGATAGCGCCGAATCATGCGCGCATCATAGCAGAGGACCGCTGGATATTTTGGCTCCTATTGACAAATCGGCCCGCACACTGTAGGGTGCTGGCACTATGAAATTTAATATTTTCGGGGTCAGCGCCGCTGCAGCCGCTCTTGCGAGCATTGCCGTGCTGCCGACTCTCGCGTTTGCGCAGTATTACTCGTACCCGTCGTACCAAAACCAAAATTACGCGACCCAAGCGTACGGTTCGTACTACACACCGTCGTACTCGTACGGCACGAATTATCCGTACAACTATTCGTACGGCACCCCGTCGATCTACATCTCGACCGGCGGCGATGTGTACGGCGGCGACTATATCCCTTCGATCAACGGTTCGTTCTCGAACGCAGGATACGGCTACGGCACCTACGGTTCCATCCCGACGATGGGCACGTACGCGGGCGGCTACGGATACCCGCAAAATTATAATTACGGCTACAACACCTACCCGCAAAACTACTCGTACGGATACTCGCAGCCGTACGCATACGGCTACAACCCGTACCAGAACGCTGGATACGACCCCTACTATGGCAACTCCGGCTACTACAGCGCATGCAGCGCAAACGTCGGTGGCGTGTGCGGGCAAGACACAAGCATTGGTCTTGGCGCAGCCCTCTACCACACGATCCTCCCCTACAACTACTCCACGGGACTCTAATCAACACGCACTATGAAAAACGGCCCGCAGTGCGGGCCGTTTTTTATTTCTATTTCGGCTCGACAATGACAGCAGTACCGTACGCCAAGACTTCCGTTACGCCTGCCGCGATTTCGGTCGCATCGTAGCGCATGCCGATCACTGCGTTTGCACCGAGCTCGCCTGCATGCGTGCACATGAGATCAAAAGCGTGCTCGCGCGCCTGTTCGCACAAAGAGGTGTAGAGCGTGATGTTGCCGCCGAAGAGCGTTTGGATGCCGGCGCCGATATTCCCCACGAGAGAGCGTGAGCGGACGATAATGCCGCGCACGATGCCGAGGTTTTTTGTAATTTTGTATCCTTCGAGCTCGAAGGCCGAAGTGACCATCGCATGGTCGAGTATTTTTTGTTCCATACACCAACGATAGCACAACCTTCATTGAGTTCTCGGCAAAGCGCGGTACGCTGAGGCAATGGTTATCGCACACACATCGTTACCGGTGAAAGAGTACGAGAGCGCAAAGAAATTTTATACGGATGTCCTCGGTGCAATCGGGTACACACAAAACATGGAGTACGGCACCGCGGCAGGGTTCAACGACGGAAAAAATACCGACTTTTGGATTTTCCGAAACACCGAAGTCATCCCGATGCACGTCGCTTTCGAAGTGCCGAGCATCGATATGGTGCATGCCTTTTACGCAGCAGCGCTCAAAGCGGGCGGCACAGACAACGGCGCGCCCGGCTACCGCAAAGACTACTGGCCCGGTTACTACGCGGCGTTTGTCCACGACCCCGACGGCCACAACATCGAAGCTGTTTTCTACGACTACGAGGCGAAATAAAACTCCGCCCGAAGGCGGAGTCTGTGCAAGCTCAGTATTAGGCAGCTTGCTTGAGCGAGTACTGCGGCTGTGCACCGCGTTCGCAGAGAATGTCCTCGGCCGCGGAGAGAATTATCTTGCGCGCGAGCCCATTCGGGATCTTGCCGCGACACACCCAGTCATCGACCACGTCCCCCATCTGCGTGCGTACCGCGAGCTCAGCGGTGAGTTCCGCCGGCTGAAGACCGATTCCCGGCGCACGCGCGACGAGCTCCGCGAGTGTTTCGAACTCGGCCGCGGCCTTCGGGGCATTGCGGACGTCCATCTGCATGTACTTCGGGCGGAGGCGATCAGTATCATCGCGCACCGGCGGATGATCGTTCCAATAGGATAAAACGAGCGCATCGAAGACGGCGCAAATGTCCGTCACGCACTGTGTACACATCCGTATATTCTCCTCGTTGTGTTTTGGTCCGCGTGGGACTATAGCAAACTTTTCGAGGAAACAAAGAAATCTTCTGTGCGCAGGAGAGGATTCGAACCTCCATCCCATTGCTGGGGCTACCACCTCAAGGTAGTGCGTCTACCAATTTCGCCACCTGCGCGTATGCGAGGTTAGTTTACTCGCTTTTCTGCGAAGTGCCAGCATCTGCTGCAACAACTTCTGCGTCCTCGCGAATCTCGTTTTCTGCTGCTGCTTCGAGCGACTCTCCTGCAGCGGTCGAACCGCCGAGGAGGCGTGTGCGGCGCAATTGGCGGCGCGCTTCGCGAGCAACTTTCTCGCGGATGTAGTAGAGCTTGGCGCGGCGCACGCGTGCGCGCTTCAAAATTTCGATCTTGTCGATCATCGGTGAGTAGATCGGGAAAATTTTCTCGACACCGACACCCGAGGTGACGCGGCGGACCGTAAAAGTGCCGCCCGCTTCGGTGCCGTGCTTGCGCGCCAACACGAGGCCCTCAAAGGCCTGGAGGCGGTACTTTCCTTTTTCCTCGATTTTCTGCCACACGCGCACCGTATCGCCCGGACGAACGTCCAGTTTGGCGCGCGATTCGACTTCAACCGGTGAAATCTTGATTGCCATAGTGGCGGCACTCTAACACGAAACCAGCCCCAAACGCAAACCTCTCTCGGTGCACCCTGAGGGATTCGAACCCACGACCTTCGCTGTGTAAAAGCGTTGCTCTACCACTGAGCTAAGGGTGCATGCCCCCAGGAGGAATCGAACCTACATCAACGGCTTAGAAGTCCGCTGCTCTATCCATTGAGCTATGGGGGCTCAAAGGCAGCATATATCACCTCGGGATTTTTTCGAACTCACTTCGAGGGATCCGGGAGTGCGGTCGGAGTCGATGAGGCAACCGTGCGGTACTGCGCTGCGCGATTTTCGTACAGCGTGAGCGTCGCTTCGAGCTGCATACGATCGAGCGTGGGGCCGCTGTCGGTTTTCGTCAGGGGTGGTGGGTTTTGCGCTTGTGCGACAAAATTAAGTTCTTGCATGGCAAAGACGATGGTGCACACAATCGCGACGATGCCGATGAGGACGAGGATTTGCCAATACACGATCGCGATCGTGCGCATATTCTCCGGCTCGCTCCGGCTTCTCCATGCATCTTGTAGACGCGAGAGTATGCGCGGTTTCCAGGTCATGACGAAATATCTGCTGTCGTGTACACACGGATGCGCGCCGAAAGTTGCCACGAACCGACCTTTTGCGTTCCCGACGGAGGAATCTGCTCGTAGTCGAGTTCTTGCACCGACGACGGGAGCGGCAGGGTTTCAAACAACTGCGCCGCTTTCATGATTTGCGGAAAGGTGCCATTCGACTGCACGAGAAATTCGATCGCGTGGATGCCGGCCGTATTGCCTTGAATAGGTACCGGCGTTGCTGCTCCGATGGTGGTCGTGGTATCGGCTGCTTTGCCCGCGTTCTGGATCTGCGCCGCGATCCCCACCACGTCGGTGCTCACGAGATCCGAAAGCGCAGTGCGCTGCGCGAGCGTGTCCGAAACGAGCGAGTGCATTTTGAGATTGGTGGCATCTTGTGCGCTCGCTGCTTCTTGTGCTGCCATTTTAGACGCATGGACAGCAATTCTTCCCCCGATGTCGTACACGAGCAGAAAAACCGAACCCCACGCCAAAAAGGACATCGCAAGGACGCTGAAAGCTACGTAGACAAGTACTCGGCCGCGCATACTAGGATTGTACTTTCATAGAAATGGTAAACCCGCCGTTTTGCTCTGTGCCGAGGAGCGCGTTCACCGGAACAGACACATTGCTGAAGTGCGAATCCGCTTGCAGCACGGCGCGAAACGCATTGAGGTGATCGGGTGAATCTGCCGACCCGAGCAATACGATCGTGTGATTGGCGATTGAATATGACAGCGCGCGGATGGTGATACCGCTCCCGCGTTCCGAGAGAACATCTGCAATGGGGTCAAAGCTTGGCGTTGCCGCAATTGGACCGAGTATGTGCAAGAGCCCCTGCGCTTGCGCGAGTACCGCGCGATCCGCCTTCGCGTCAGTCGTCGATTGTGTTGAAGTTGCCTCGGGGGAAGGCAATTTCACGACGGCGATTTCAGCCGGAACAAGCGCCAGCAGTGCGAGCGCCGCACACCCGAGAATCACGAGCGCCGCAACGAGGAGAAACCGCGCGCGATACTCGATGCGCATGTGTTTTTGTGATTGCGGCGGTAGAAGATTCGACATAGTTAGACACTGCGGAGCGCGAGCCCGATTGCGGTTGCGTATTGGAGTGAATTGCGCCGGCCGATCGGTGGGATGTACTCGTCAAAATTCGAAACATTGACCCAGACATTGGGACGTTCGACGTGCGCCTGCACGCGACTCGAAATGTAATCGTCGAGCCCGCGCAGATTCGAGCTGCCACCGACAAGAAGAACGCGCGAGACCGGGGTTTCGCGCTCGCCCTTTTCATTGCGGCGCGTGTCCCAATAGTTGAAGTGTCGCGCGACTTCCCCGCCGAGTGCGCTCGCAATTCCCGAGACCGCTTCGAGCCCGGGCGATTTTGCACCTTCTTCCGGCAATAGACCCTGCTCGTTTTTCCAGAGTTCGGTTTCCGCTGCGGAGAGTTTCAACTTTTCGGCAACCGCGTTCGTGATCGCGTCGCCGCCGACGTCGACCGTCGAGGTAAAAATCGGAATGCCCCGGTTGAGGACGGCGAAGCCGGTGCGGTGCAGCCCGAAATCGACGAGGAGCGAAACACCACTGTCGTGCAGCGGCAACGAAGCGCGCGCAATCGATCGCGCTTCGAGTTCGAGCGAAAGGAGCGTAAACCCTGCGCCGGCAAATGCGTTTGCATAACTCTCGGCGAGGTCGCGCGGAAACACGACGACACCGATTTCTCGCACTTCGCCCGAATCATCGGGGATCGGATCGAAATCGTACACGGATGCGCTCGGCGGGATCGGCACACGCGCTTCGAATTCGAATTCGATGAGGTTTAAAATTTGCGCACGCGTGGAGCCGGGCGGGACATGCATATCAAAGACGAATGCCGCCTCTTCGGGCAAAGCCGCATGCGCCGCGTCGATGTGCGGCAGGCGTTTTTTGATGAGTCGCAACGCTTCGGTGAGCTTTTCCTCATCGCGCACAATGCCGGAAATAACGATCCCCTCAGGGAGCGTTTCTTGTCCGAACGATTCAACGATGCGCTGCCCTTTTTTGGGATGACTGAGGAGAATCCATTTGATCGATGTGTCGGAAATATCGATACCGAGCGCGTGCGGCGTGAGGACGTGCGGCGTCGGAAACATGCGTGAGAGGACACGCATTGTTTTTCCCAAGAACGTGCCGCGAACTGCTTCGCGTTGCATTACAAAAGTATAGCACTCCACCAAACGCACTACTTGAGTTTTGTACCGGGAGGAACATCGCGCTCCGGCGCAATGAGCGCAACACCGTTTTCATCACTCGCGGCAATGAGCATTCCCTGACTCTCGACTCCGCGCAAAACGCGCGGCGCGAGATTGACGATGTACGGAAGCTCGCGCCCCACCAGATCTTCCGGTTTTTTCCACTGCGCAATTCCCGAGACGATCGTGCGCTGCCCCATTTCTCCAAAATCAATCGTGCATTTGATGAGTTTGTCTGCATCGGGAACCATTTCAGCCGCGATAACGCGCCCGATGCGGATATCGAGCTTCGCAAAATCCTCGTACGCAATTTCGTCTGCCATAGGATGATTCTAACGCGCTCCCTTCATATCCAAAAATCGCTGCAAAATGACGGCTGCGGCAGCGGCGTCGTCGTGCTCCTTGCCTTTTGGCGCAAAGCGCGACGCTTCGATCGAAGAAAACACTTCGAACGCGCGCGAAACGGGCACGCCCGTTTCGCGCGCAACATCATCCATAAAACGCTCGGCATCCTGTGTGATCGGGTTCTCGCCCCCGCCGTGCGAGCGCGTATCGCCGACGATAACCCGCTCGATCTTTTCGTCTCGAATTACCTGCGCGAGCGCGCCGAGGAGTTTTGCATCGTTGGGGAGCGTTGCGCGTGGAAACGCGATCGAACCGCCCACGTCGGACACCGCGACGCCGACGCGTTTTGCTCCATAATCGATCCCAAGGTATTTCACGCGAACACTATACCAGAGCGGCGCCCCACGTCGCGTACTCGCGACGTGTCGAAAGGGGTCGGGAAAACTGTAGTTTTCCCGTGGAGGAGAGCAGTGAGCGTAGCGAATGTTGAGAACCGGCGGTTCTCAAAGGCGTTCGCGTTTGTGCACACGTTTGTGCACAAACGCGAACGCCTGTCTCGGGGTCAAGAGACAGGCGTTTGCTTCGGAAGGCTATTCTCAAGCGCAGTAAACTGCGCCCGGGATTCATGAACCTCCAAATTGCCAGATCTGTGGTGCGGAGGCACCAAGCTCCAGCTATTCATTACTACAGCCCGGAATCTGCCAATATTTCAATCGTCTGCATCGCGCACACCGAAGGCGTGCACCGTGCTCGTCCCGATTTGATCGCCGAAAACCACGACATTCTCACCGACGCTGAAATCACCCCCGAGCGGAAGACGCGTGTGTGGATCGACCACGACGGTCGTTGTCCCAACCCCGTTTTCATCCACAAGCATGAAGCCGCCCGGGAAAAAAGATGCGACGGTTCCGTGGTAGATCCCGGGGACGGGTTGTCCGCCGACCTTGTAGATAATGGCAATCGGCGACGGCAGCCCCGGGCCGCGTGCAACGAGCAAAATCTGGTGGTGGATTTTCGTGCGTTCGATCGCATAGCCGCCGAGTAGCACGATCAAAAGGATCGCGAAGACCGAAACGAGAAGCGGTGTTCGGTACCCCACCCGGTAGCGTCGTACAAGAATCTCAAGCGTGACCGTAAAGAGCACGAGAAGCACGATGAGCGCGATGGGGAGCGCCGCGAAAAACGCGAAGAGCCCGCGCATGCCGAAAATCGGCACGAAGAGCGCGCCGCTTTGACGCAGCGTAAAAATCGCAAAGCTGGCGATGTAGAGCAGCGTAAAGAGAATGATGACCCCACCGAGCCCCGCGAGAATGCCCGAGAGCACGAATTTCCAGCGCGGACGCATACGCACGCGCCCTTCGCGAATCGCGCCCATGACGCTTTTTTCGAGCGATGTTTTTTTATGCGTGTTATCCATACAACTGTTTTTCCGCTGCAATCTTTTGTAGCATACTCTTGCCGCGCGCGAGCCGGACACCGACGGTCGAAATTGGGATACGTAAAATGTCGGCCATGTCCTTATAACTCAACCCCTCAAGGTAGTACAAAATGAGAGGCTCCCGATATTTCGGATCGAGCTCGTCCAAAAACTGCTCGAGGATTCCTTTCATGTCGCGTTCGAGCGCGGCACTGTCGGCGGTCTCGTGCGCGGTGAGGTGCGGAAACATGAGGTCAAAATCGATTCCAAAGACCGGTCCTTTCGAGCGCTTCTTGATCTCGTTGACGAACTCGTTGTGCGCGATACGGTAGATCCACGGCGAGAAGCGTCGCGTCGCGTCAAAACTCTGAATATTTTCGTACGCTTTTATAAACACCTCCTGCACGATGTCTTTCGCATCATCCGGGTCGCGCAAAAATTTGCGTGCGTAGCGCATGAGCTTTTCCTCGTAGCGTTCTACAAGTTCTCCGAACAAATCGGCATCTCCGTGCTGCACGCGCAGCGCTATTGATTCATCGGTTTCCATACACGCGGGTCCGCATGCGCGGCTCTACCTCCTCACCTTGAGCGAAAGTCGCACGCGAGTCAAATTGCGCCGCTGCGTGAATGCTACACTGGAAGTGCATGTTTCCGTCGATCGCTATTTTTGATCCTGCGGGCCCGATTGCACTCGGCGAGCGATCGGTCATCATCGAGACATTTCTCCTCTCTACACTCGTGATTGTTCCCGTCTTTTTCATGCTCGGCTACTTTGCGTGGCGGTACCGCGCAAGCAACGAAGCGAGCGCAGATGCACACCACCCCGAGTGGGACCACACGAGCCCCTTGGCCGAAATTACGTGGTGGCTCGTGCCGGCCGCAATTATCGCCGTACTTTCGGTCGTCGCGTGGAAGAGTTCGCACGCGCTCGATCCGTATGTGCCGCTTCCGGGAAACGAACTCGTCGTACAAGTCGTCGCACTCGACTGGAAGTGGCTCTTTATTTATCCCGCGCAAGGCGTTGCGAGCGTCAATGAGCTCGAAATCCCCGTGAATACTCCCGTGCACTTCTATCTCACGGGGGATGCGCCGATCAATACGTTTTGGGTGCCGCAGCTCGCAGGACAAATCATGGTCATGCCTGGGATGACAACGCAGCTCAACTTCGAAGCGACGCGCACCGGGAATTTCAACGGACTCTCCGGCAATATCAGCGGCAAAGGATTTTCCGGCATGACGTTTACGGTCAAAGCGGTGCCGCAGGAAGATTTCGACACGTGGGTCGCCGCAATACAGGAATCGCACAACCCGCTCACGCAAGATACGTACGCTGCGCTTGCGGCCCCGAGCACCGATGTTCCTGTTTCGTACTACGCGCCCGTTGAAAATGGTTTGTATACTGCGGTTGCGGCAAAATACATGAGCGCGACCTCGACACATACTCCTGATGCGATGGGCGGCATGCAAATGACACCATGAGTACGTTTGAATTTTTCTTCGGCAGACTTTCACTTTCGGCGCTCCCGGATAATGGAGTCGCATGGATTGGCGCGCTCACGGTGATTTTCGGCCTCGTCGCGACGCTCGCAACGATTACGATCCTCGGTCGCTGGAAATGGCTCTGGAGTGAATGGCTCACCTCGCTCGATCCTAAAAAAATCGGGGTCATGTACATCCTCGTGTCGGTCGTCATGCTCCTGCGCGGAGCATCAGATGCATTCTTGATGCGCGCGCAGCAGGCGCTCTCTGCCGGCGATTCCCACGGAATTCTGAGCGCGACGCATTTCCAAGAGATTTTTTCCGCGCACGGCTCGATCATGATCTTTTTTGTCGCGATGGGCGTCATGTTTGGCCTTATCAATGTCGTCATGCCGCTCCAAATCGGCGCGCGCGATGTCGCGTTTCCTTTTTTAAATTCCGTGAGCTTCTATCTTTTTTTGGCGGGCGCGGCGCTCATCAACACCTCGCTCATCATCGGTGATTTCTCGACGGCGGGCTGGCTCGCGTACCCACCGCTCTCAGAACTCGCGTACTCCCCGACGACCGGTGTCGACTACTGGATTTGGAGTTTGCAGATTGCGGGCATCGGAAGCCTGCTTTCAGGTATCAATTTTTTCGTCACCGCGTTGAAAATGCGCGCGCCGGGAATGACCGCGATGAAAATCCCGATGTTCGTGTGGACGGTGATCGGCTCGATGTCGCTCGTTACCTTCGCCTTCCCGATCCTCACCGTGACTTTGGCGCTTCTATCGCTCGATCGCACGCTCGGCATGCATTTTTTCACGCCTGATTTGGGCGGCAACATGATGATGTACATCAATTTGATCTGGGCGTGGGGACACCCAGAAGTCTACATTCTCATCTTGCCGGCATTTGGCGTATTCTCGGAAATCGTTCCGGTTTTTTCGGGCAAAAAATTGGCCGGGTACACCTCAATGGTGTACTCCGTCGGAGGCATCGTCTTTTTCTCGTTTATCGTGTGGCTCCACCACTTCTTTACGATGGGTGCCGGTGGCGACGTGAACGCCTTCTTCGGCATCATGACGATGATCATTGCGATCCCGACCGGCGTCAAAATTTTCAACTGGCTCTTCACGATGTACCGCGGGCGCATCCGCTTCCCCTCACCGATGCTCTGGTTTATGGGGTTCGTCGGCCTCTTCACGCTTGGCGGTGTCACCGGCGTCATGCTCGCGCAGCCTGCAGCGGATTTCCAGCTGCACAATTCTCTCTTTCTCGTTGCACACTTCCACACGATGATCATCTCCGGCGTGCTCTTTGGATTTTTCGCCGGCATCACGTACTGGTTTCCGAAAATTTTCGGCTTTTCGCTCGATGAGCGCTGGGGCAAACGCGCGTTTTGGTGCTGGTCGATCGGTTTCGTGCTCGCCTTTGGACCTTTGTATCTCCTCGGTGCTCTCGGCGCGACACGTCGCCTCGACCACTACAGCGCATCTTTGGGATGGCAGCCCCTCTTTATCGTCGCCGCAATCGGCACGGCCCTGATCGGACTCGGAGTTATCTGTCAGATCATTCAATTTATCGTGAGTATTAAAAACCGCGAGGAGTTGCGCGACACGACGGGCGATCCCTGGAACGGCCGCACGCTCGAGTGGATGCTTCCCTCGCCTGCCCCCGCGTACAACTTCGCGCGTATCCCGCACGTAACAGAGCGTGACGAATTCTGGGTGCGCAAACAATCCGGCACACTCGCGCACGATACAACAATCGATCACATCGAGCTGCCGAAAAACACCGGTGTCGGCGCGATGATCGGCGTCTGCATGTTCCTCTTCGGCTTCGGGGTTGTCTGGCACATCTGGTGGCTCGCAGCTCTCGCGCTTCTCGCTGCGGTTTGCTGCGCAGTTGCATACAACTTCCGCGAAGATACGGAATATATCTTCCCTGCCGAAGAAATCATGCGCCAGGAAGCGCTGCGCACGCAGATGCTATGAACAACCAACCAATTCAATTGAATACCGAGGCACGCGCGAAAGACACAACGACCCTCTTTGGATTTTGGGTGTACCTCATGACGGATTTCGTGCTCTTCGCGAGCCTCTTTGCGACCTTCGCCGTCTTGCGCACGAATGCGAGCGCAACCGCACACTTCTTCGATCTGCCGTTCGTACTCTTGGAAACGATCATTCTTCTTTCGAGCAGCTTTACGTGCGGTATCGCGCTCCTTGCGGCGCGTGAAGGAAACCGTTCGAGCGTACTTTCCGCACTCGCGGCAACGGCTCTTCTCGGCACCACGTTCGTCGGGTTGGAAGTGTCTGAATTCGCAAAACTCGCCGCCGCGGGTTCTGTACCTGCAGCGAGCGGATTTCTCTCGGCATACTTCACGCTCGTCGGGACCCACGGACTCCACGTCTCGATCGGCATCGTATGGATGCTCGCGCTCATGATCGCAATTGCATCGAAAGGACTTTCACGCTCGAACATGCGCAAGCTCATCCTCCTTTCCCTCTTTTGGCACTTCCTCGATATCGTCTGGATCTTTATCTTTACTATTGTGTATCTCATGCCCTTCGTATGAACGACTACTTTGCGGAAATCGGCGCATGGCCACATGGCTCACACCTTGCACGCGCGTACGTGATCGGATTCCTGCTGTCTCTTTTGGCAACGATCGCCGCGTACGCACTCGTCGTACAGCATGCGCTCTCGGGAGAAATGCTTTTCGGCGCAATTTTTGTGCTCGCGTTCGCGCAACTCCTTGTGCAGCTCGTTTGCTTCCTCCACCTCGGCGCCTCGGGGACACGCATGCGGACAGTTGCACTCCTCGTAGCCCTTGCTATCGTGAGTATTCTGGTGATCGGGTCACTCTGGATTATGTCCACGCTGAATAACCGCATGATGCCGAGCCAAGATCAAATGACGCAGTACATGCAGGACCAAACGGGACTCTAAGTATGGATATGAAATGGAACTTTGTGCGGGAGAGCGTGAGCGAAGAAACTCGCCCCTTTACACTTCCGGGCCAACGCGCCACGAGCGCGCGATTCAACGAGTACTACGATCTCGTAAAGCCGGGCATCGTCTATGGCAACACCATTGTCGCTATTGCTGCCTATCTCTTTGCCTCACGCTGGGTACTCGACGTGCAGATTTTCTCCGGGCTCATAGTCGGGCTCGCGTTTGTGATTGGTTCGGCCGCCATTTTGAACAACTACTTCGATCGACACATCGATGCGCTGATGGAGCGCACGAAGAATCGCGCGCTCGCGACAGGCGCTATTTCGACGTCCTTTGCACTCATCTTTTCCGCGATTTTGGGCCTCGTCGGATTCGGTATTCTCTACGCGCTCGTAAATCCTCTGTCTGCATTCTCCGCACTCGCAGGTTTTCTCGTGTACCTCGGACTCTACGGCCCGAGCAAACGCGCAACGCCGTGGGGAGTCGTTATTGGCGCCGTCGCCGGTGCGATCCCGACGTTTGTTGGGTACGCGGCAGCGACCGGTCGCATCGACCTTCCCGCTCTTTTGCTCTTTAGTATTCTCTTTATCTGGCAGCTCCCGCATTTCTTTGCGATTTCTCTGTACCGGTACGACGAATACGCCGCAGCAAAGATCCCGACCTTCGCCTTCAAGATGGGAATCCCGCCGACGAAGTACGCGATTGTAACCACGATCATCCTCTTCACCGCTGCAGTCGGACTCCTCTCTTCCTTCGGCTACACCGGCGGGCTCTTTGCGATCGCGATGGCGCTCGTGTGCGCCGTATGGTTTGTGAGTGCGCTGCGTGGGTTCAAAGCGACCGACACCAAGGCGTGGGCGCGCCGCATGTTTTACATTTCGCTCCTCGTCATCTTTGCCTTTACGATCCTCCTTTCGGTCGGCCCGATCCTTCCCTAGCGAGAAAGAATCTCTTTGAGCACAACCGCTTGGTTGTGCGCCTCGTCTTTTGCACCGTAAACAAGCGTGATCGTGTGCGCTTTTGAAAGCGCGCGTAATTCTTTGATTTCTTTCGCCTGCGACTTCAGTTCTGCGCGGTACTTCTTTTTAAATTCCGCCCATTTTTCAGGATCGTGCCCGAACCATTTTCGCAGTTGTGTACTCGGCGCGATTTCTTTCATCCACGCGTGGAGCTTGAGCGTTTCTTTCGAGACTCCCCGCGGCCATACGCGATCGACGAGAATGCGCATGCCGTCGTTCTTTTGTGGTTTCTCGTACGCACGTTTGAGTTTGATCATGCCGGCTTACGCGTGTGCAGGCCTCTGCGATACACGACGTTCGTTGAGCTCGATCTCATGGATCGAGCGATTGCGGTGCACGATTTCGTCGTTGCGAATCGAACGAAAGAGTTCGTACTGATTGCGCGGGTGACGTCCGTACCATGTCAGATACTCACTTTCTACGCGCTTCTGTTTCAATTCCTCGCCGCGCGTGTCCAAGAAACGCTGGTATGAATCAAAGGCGTGTTGCTCGAAAAGGTAGTTTGTCTCGAGCGACCACCGCGGTTTTATGAGGTAGAGCACGTACGACATCCAGAAGTAAAAGAACGCAAATACCATGGGAATGATGGTGTACCGAACGACCCTCGCGCGCTCCTCTTTTTGCGAAAGCGCCGATATGACGACAACATGCATCGTTTCGTTATCGGATGCAAAGAGCGCGTACTTTTTAATAGTGGAAAGTTTGAGCGCGCGCTTTTCGTCCGCGTAAAAGAGTGTCATGAGCGTGAATGCGGCGGATGCCCATGAGTGGTACGGCACGCGCGCGATCACCTCGACAGCGCGAAACTTGAGATACGAAGGCTCTTTTCCGTATACGAGATTGCCGCATGTGACGAGGAATTTTCCCAAGAGCCGCGGCAGGAGCGCCGGGCGGTATCCGTCGTACGGGGCTTTGTATGCTGCAAGCGCCTGCTCGTTGTTGAGCTGCTCAATGAGTAATTCAAACTCCGTATCGGTACCGTTCAATTCCATACTGTGTGTGCGATTATTTAATAAGGAATTTTGCAATCTTCGAAGCAGTGCGCATCGCGGTTTAACGAGTAAATGCGTTCGCGCCCGGCTTCGACGACACCAACCGCGTGCACCGATTTCAAAATATTAAGGTGGTGCGTGACGGTCGGCTGTTTGAGTTTCAATTTCTTCGTGAGTTCGGACACATTCATGCCCTCTTTCGTTTTGCCGAGCATACAGACCAGCTTGTAACGGCTGCGGTCGCCAACGACCTTGAAGCACTCGGGGCACAATTCTTCTTCTCCGCTTTTCACCCACGAGGGGCGCGGGTACGTTTTTTCTTCCTTCGCGTGCACTGGCTTCTTTTTTCTTATCCCCATGGGGTTATTCATAGATATCCATCAATATGTAAAAGTATAGATATATATGAATATATCACCTCGCGAGCATCATCAGGATGTGTACAACCGTCACTACGTGGCAAATATCGGCGCAGCGTTCGGTGTCATTGCGGCCATGCTCCTTTTTTGGCTTTTTGGGATGAACGTATCCTCTGCGCCCGCGACAGCACACACGCCCGCGAATATCACGGCCTCACGGTAATAGCCCCGCGGAATGAGTTTTTTCCTCGCTTGATAAGCCGGGTATTAATTTTTAGATTTTCTACTGAGTACAAATTTTTGCGAAGGACTCAATGCTTTATCTTTTCGGTGAACGCAGCCAAACCAACAACACGGACGCCGCATCCCCTCTTTAAGTTCCGAAATTACTCTGTCGACATGCTCTTTCCGCTTCTCCGGAGTTTTAACGGAGATAGTCCAGCAAATCCATTCGTTGCGAGACAGTGGCGTGATATCTTCCCACGCTGCCAGAGCTTTGGGATCGGACGACAGTGCTTTTCGCAAATCATTTGGTAGCTCGTGTGCGACACCACCGAGAATTTTTCCACTCATACATTCAGTATACCAATCTCAACGATTTCAGATCTGTTCGACACAATGTTGTTGTGCGGAGGGGGTGAGATTCGAACTCACGGTGCCTTGCGACACTCCTGTTTTCAAGACAGGTGCAATAGACCACTCTGCCACCCCTCCAACGCTCTCTTTTGTACCACGTATCGCGCTCTGTCCCCAACCCGCTGTGTATCAACGACGCACGGAAGAAGACCACGGTACAATGATGATCATGAAGGGTGTCCGGGCCCGCACAGGGTTCACTTTGATCGAAGTCCTCGTTGTTGTCGCAATCATCGGGTTGCTCGCTTCGGTAATTCTCGCATCTCTCAACAGCGCACGCCAAAGGGGGCGCGATGCACGCCGGCTCGAAGACATGAACTCTCTTGAGAAAGCATTTACGCTGTACGAAGATAGTAACGGTGGCCTCTTCCCGGTTTCCGCAGCCACAACGACACTGACGGGCACCGATACCGTCTCGACGGCACTCATTGGCAGCGGAGCCATCGCACAAATCCCGCTCGACCCTCTTCCTGAGCAATCCTATACGTATCAAACCGATGCAAGCGGGACCGTCTACACACTCAACTTCTGTCTCGAAGCAACAACGCAAGGCACCTACGCACCCGGCTGCAACAACTACGTGAGTGCAACGCAGTAGTGGCGGCAGACGGTGTACAATATCTAAATGGAATCGCATTCGCGACACATTGCTTTTCGCTGGAGTGCATACGAGCACGAATTCATCGAACGCGACAGCGACTGGTTTTGGGCACTCGGTATCATTGCGATTTCCGGTGCAATCATCAGCGTTCTCTTCCATGATGTTCTTTTCGCGCTCGTCATTCTCTTTGCAGCGCTCGCCTTCGGGATCCTCGCGACGACCGCACCACAGCTCGCGACTTTTGAAGTTTCCGAGCGCGGCATTCGTATCAACGGCAAACTCCACCGCTACCACGAGATTATTTCCTTCTGGGTTGAAGACGAGCACCATGAAGGTCGCCCGCTCCTCCTCATCGACACCGTTAAATTCATGGCGCCGAATTTCGTAATTCCTATTGAAAATATCGATCCGCACCGCCTCCGCATGTTTCTCAAAAAGCACGTGAGAGAAGTGCCGATGAAAGAACCTATCGCGCACAAAATAATCGAGTTCGTGGGGCTCTAGGCGAATGTGCGGATTCCCTCTGAACAACATCGCCAACGGTCAGTACAACGTGTACACCAGGTATCGTAGCTCACGACGCTGTTGCACCACGCGCTCGTCGTTGTGCGGAGGGAATCCGCACATTCGCCCCGTTACTGCCCGATTGAAAACGGATTCGGCGTGTAGCCAGAATCGCTGTACGAAGGATTGACCGCGCCGCTTGGCACTTGCGAACCGCCGAGAAATGCATTTGCCGGTTGATACACTGCGGCTTCGATCCCGTAAGAATTGCCGGCGAGCAAGTCGGAGGCACACGCGATCGGTGAATTCGTGTTGCACGACGACCCCGTCGCAGGAATCGTCCACTGGTACGAGCCACTCGTCGGCTCTTGGCCTGCGATGAGTGCACTCGCGGCTTGTGTGTGCAGATCGACGAGCCAGAGTGCGACCGCGGAATTCGACGGTGCATTTTGCGATTGCCACTGAATCGTCACGGTGTCGCCGTGATTCACCGTGCGCGCATCGGCGGACGAGGTGACCTGTACGTTTTGTGTAGTTGCCGAAGCGCCGATTTTTACCGTGGTCGATGCGGTTGTTGTTTGACCGCCGATCGTCGTACAGGTGAGGTCGTACTCGGTCGCTTGGGTAATCGGGTTTGTCGTCGCCATACCGCCCACACTCTTATTGCTCGCGTTTTGCGCAGTGAAGCTTGTGTCCGTCGGACTTGAAACGACGCACGATTGCATGCCAGCCGTCACCCAACCAATCGTCGTCGTCTGCCCGGTCGGGACTTGCGCGGGGTTTGCAACGAGCACGATCGAGGGCTGGTTGATCTGCACGCTGCACTGTGCCCCCGCTGTTTGCCCCTGCGCATTGCTGCACGCGAGACGGTACGTCGCCGTGTTCGTGTTTGCCGGCGGCTGCGGGACGACGATCGTCGCGGATCCCGAGAGACCGTTCGCGGTAAACGCGTCGCTCGATGCTGTTGTGGACCCGCCGCCACACGCGTATGCGACCGCTACCGACTGCCCCACCTCGACGGTCTGCGGTGAACACGAGAGCTGTGCGGTCGGCGCCGCAGTACCTGAGCTAGAACCATTCGGTACGCACTGGAAGCCTGTCGTGCAGCCGTTGCCGCTTGCAGAAGTCGGTTGCCACGAGCCCGTCGTGCACTGTGAAGGATCGGGCTGTGCCGGCGGTTGACCGCACGCCTGGCCGTTGGTGCCGACGCCATAAGGCGTTTGCGCCGATTGGCACGAACTATTGCCCGTGCAGCCGGTGCGCGGAATTACATTGGCCTGAGTAGAGCAAGAATTCTGATTGCCGTATTGATCCTGAATCTGGAGCGTGTACTGCGCGCCCGCTTGCGGATACACCGTGTAGGTCCCGGAAGGACCGACAGTGCCAACCCCCGAAATTTGCGCGTATCCCACGTTCCCAGAAGTCGTCCACGTGAGACTCGCGGGCATTCCCTGCTGCGGCGGATTCGGCGAGATGCTGATCTGGCACGAGACGCTCGCGTTCTGACACCCAAAGAGCGATGCGATGACGCTGCACTGCTGCTGCCCTGTCGGATTGCCGCCGATCGTTGTCGGGTTGCCCCCAAAGGTCGCGCCGCGCATGAAACCATTGAATAAACTTCCGAGTCCGCTAGTACCGCCGCTGCCACTTTGGCCGCTGCTTGGAGCGGGAGTTACGCCGCCGGGAGTGACCTCGGTTTTGTACGTAACAAGCGCGCAGTTGCCGTTTGCGTCCACCGATTGTCCTGTGGGGCATGGGCCACTGGGATTGTTCACTTGATTCCCAGTATTTATACCCGTTGGGCACGCAATGGTATTACCGTTTTGACCTGTACATGGGCGTGCCTGCGGGGTCGGCGGATTTGTGAGGCCATCGACACATTGCCCAGAAAGCTGGTCACAGACTTTGCCTGAAGCACACGTCACGTTTGCACACAAATCAGGTACGTTTTGTGTCCCGTTCGGAATACAGGTTGCGGGGTTACTACCTGGAGTACTGCAGCTCTGGGGGTTTGAGAACCCACCGGAGAGCTGACAGATTCCATTTTGCATGGATGTGTTGTTTGGACATGTATCGCAGGTAGGTGGATTACCAGCGCCATTGCCACACCAGTTTTGTCCTGCCTGATCTGGTGAGACAGACGGTGAACCTGAACCTCCCGCGCCCTCAGACCCCAAAGGAGGAAACCCACTCAATGGAGACCCAGAAGGTGTACCTCCTGTTACACCCGAAGTGAGTTGTGCGCTTCCGCATTTTCCTGAAGCGTCACAGATTTCAGTGCTGCATTTCCCGGCAGGAACATTTTCATCAGCATGCATTGTTTCGGTAAAAGTCCCATTGCCATTGTCTTTAAGAGTTCCACTTTTGCCTACACATTGATACACATTTGGGTTGTGCCGCCACACGTCGTAACTTTGATTCCCCACTGCTTGCACAAAGGCGTCACCGGTTTTTCGAATCACAGCATTGCAGCTGTCCTTCAAATTTTCTTTCGAATCTGTAATGGGTGAAAAATCTGATGGCCCACCTACAGATGCGGCAGCTTGAATTATCTGCGCACAACTCGCTGTGTAACCAACATTGTTGGTAGCCCCTGCCCCATTTGCAGGCGTTGGTGCCGTTGATCCCGCAGTTGCGTCCGCAGCGGCGGTGATCGATCGTTGATTTTGTGGGTGCACCGCATTCAAGCTGAGCGCGATGCCACCAAGAACTGCCGCGAAGATGAGCGCTGCAATGATGGACGTCCCGCGACGATATCGCGGAGAGAAAAATCGCATACCTCTATGATGCGGCCCGCGGCCCCCTCGTGCAATCGAATGTGCGGCGGAAAATGTGGAAAAATAACGAATTCTGTAGTATCCTCTGCCTGTTTCGCACGCTCCCGTAGTTTAATGGATAGAACGCAAGCTTGCGGAGCTTGTAATCCAAGTTCGATTCTTGGCGGGAGCACAAAGTGAGGAGCGTCCAATAAACACACAAGCCCGGCTTTTCCGGGCTTGTGTGTTATTTCGTCATTTTGGAGAGACGCGACTTCATGCGCGAGGCGGTGTTTTTCTTGATGACACCGCGTTTCGCTGCTTTGTCGATCGCCTGGAAGACCTCCGGGAGTTTTTTCGCGAGATCTTTGCCGCCGTTTGAAACCGCCTTTTCGTATTCCTTCACGCCGGTTTTCATCGAACGCTTGCGGCGTGCGTTGAAAACGCGCTTGCGGGTCGCGGCGCGGTTGGCTTTTTTTGCTGAACTCGTGTTTGCCATTGCGCAGCATCCTAGCCGAAATAGCGCTCGATTGCAATAGAGATGAGTAAACGGCGGCTTCGCGGTATCATAGGTCCATGATCGGCCACCTCGAAGGCACCGTGCGCAAAGTCGGCCCCACCTACTGCATTCTTTCAGTAGGCGGCGTCGGGTACAAAGTCGCAGCGACGAAAGATGCCCTCGCCCGACTTCACGAAGGTGCACCCGCTGCGCTCTGGACCCACCTCGCCGTGCGCGAAGATGTGCTCGACCTCTATGGTTTTGTACACGAAGAGGAGCTGCGCTTTTTCGAACTCCTCCTCACGGTCTCGGGGATTGGCCCCAAATCCGCGCTCGCGATCCTCGACATCGCGACTGTCGAATCTTTGCGCAGTGCAATCTCGAGCGGCAACGCGAGCTACCTCACGAAAGTTTCCGGGATTGGTCGAAAGACAGCAGAAAAAATCGTACTCGAACTGCGCGACAAAGTCGGCGTCGGTTCGCTCGACTCTGACGTAGCGCTTTCGGGCGACGAAGAAGCGCTCGAAGCGTTGAAGGCACTCGGCTACTCGATGCAGGAAGCGCGCGATGCACTCAGGAAAGTTTCTGCTGAAATTACCAAGCCGAGCGAACGGCTGCGCGAAGCGCTCAAATCCGTCGGATCAAAATCATGAGACGCCTCAAGCGATTTCTTTCCGCACTCGCGCCCGCACCCGTACGCTCTGCCTACCACCTCTTCCTCGCGTACTTCGGTGCGCTCGTCTATCTGTTTCCGTCCAAAAAAATTCGTGTACTTGCGGTGACTGGTACGAAAGGCAAGTCGTCGACGACAGAAATGCTCAATGCGATATTCGAAGCCACAGGGGAAAAAACCGCGCTCATCAATTCGATCCGCTTCAAGATCGCCGAGCAGTCGGAGCCCAATCTTTTGCGCATGTCGATGCCGGGGCGTTTTTTCATTCAGAGATTTCTCGCCGACGCGGTCCGCGCCGGCTGCACGACGGCAATTCTCGAGATGACATCCGAGGGCGCACGGCAGTATCGACACCGCGCGATCGAACTCGACGCACTCATCTTTTTGAACCTCGCACCCGAACACATCGAATCGCACGGCTCCTACGAAGCGTACAGCGATGCGAAGTTTGAAATCGGCAAGCAACTCGCTCGCTCTAAAAAGCGTCCGCGCGTGGTGGTTGCGAATGCCGATGACAAAGAATCGGCGCGCTACCTGCTTCTTCCGGTCGAGGCAGCGCTCCCCTTCTCGCTTTCAGGCACCACGCCGTACGAAGCAAGCGATCACGGCGGATACTTTACGTTCGAAGGAGAAAAAATCGAAACGAAGCTGCCGGGAGAATTTTCTCTCAAGAACGCGCTCGCCGCTGCGACGCTCGCACGCGCATTCCATGTGCCGGTCGATGCAATTAAGCGCGGGCTCGCGAATCTCACGCGCATCCCCGGACGCGCGGAAGAGATTGACGCGGGGCAGAATTTTTCGGTCGTCGTCGACTACGCACACACACCGGATTCTCTGCAAGCGCTCTACGAAGCCTATGGCTCGCGCCGTAAAATTTGCGTCTTGGGTTCAACCGGCGGCGGCCGCGATATCTGGAAGCGCCCCGTCATGGGCGGCGTCGCTGACACACTGTGCGATGAAATCATCCTCACGAATGAAGATCCGTACGATGAAGACCCGCAGATGATCGTGCGCCAACTCGCAAAAGGCATGCAGCGGGAACCGAAAATCATCATGGATCGCCGTGAAGCGATCCGCGCCGCGCTTGCGCTCGCGAGGCCTGGCGATGCGGTTTTGATCACCGGCAAAGGCACCGACCCATGCATCTGTATTGCCAACGGCGAAAAGATTCCGTGGAGCGATGCGCAGGTCGCGCGCGAGGAGATCGAGCGACTGCGCTCTCAACGCGTATAATAGAGCGATGATGGTCCGCACCATACTCTGGCGCATTTTTCTTCTCCTCATTGTTGTGCTGATCGTGATGTGGTTTTTGAGCGGCGGACTCGACCGCATCAAAGCGCGCGTAAATAATTTCAACGGAAACCCCTTGCAACTCTTGATGGGTTTCGGCTCCACAACATTGCCGTGGTCACCGGTCTCGCTTCCGCGCGGGCCCGATATTTCCGGAATTACCGGATACGGTGGACAAAATTCTCAAAACGCCACTACCTTCGGCAACCCATCTCCGTATGCCAGCGGCGTCTCGATTTCTTCCGAAGGCGCGCAGAATGCCGACCCGCACACGGAGTATCTCGTGATTCACAACGACGGTTCACAAACGCTCGATATCACCGGATGGGCACTCCAGAGCTTGCAAACACGCGCGCAAGCCTTCATTCCACGCGGTGCGAGCTTTTTTGCGCTCGGCGCCGTGAACCAGCAAACCGATATCGAACTTCCTCCAGGTGGCGTTGCAATCGTCGCCACAGGAGTTTCTCCGGTTGGCACTTCATTCCGGGAAAATATCTGCAGCGGCTACCTCGGACAACTCCAGAGCTATGCGCCGCAAATCCAAACGAACTGTCCGTCGCCGAGCGGGTACGCCGCGCAAGCAGCGCAGTTTGGGCAAGCGTGCGCCGATTTCGTATCCTCGCTCCCTGCGTGCACATTCCCGCAACAAGTTTCTAATCTTCCGAGCGGATGCCAGGCGTTCGTGCAGACCGATCTTTCCTACAACGGCTGCGTACAGGCACACCAGGGCGACCCGGGGTTTGCAACAGCCAACTGGCGCGTCTTCCTCGGCGCATCGCAGGAACTCTGGAGCAACACGAGCGATACGATTCGCCTCCTCGATGGCCACGGACAAGTCGTCGCAGTGACGTCATACTAAAAAGAAACGCAGCAGAGTCAGCTGGAACATCGCCAGCCGCAATTCAGCTGCATTTCTTTCACCGCACAGAAAATAAAATAATCCCCGCTGTCACGGAAACGTTGAGTGATTCCTTTTTGCCGCGCATCGGGATTTCGAGGAGCGCGTCGCACTGCGTGCGAAGCTTGGGAGAAATGCCGCGCACTTCGTTGCCAAACACAAAGAGTGTCGGACGATCGACGGTGATTGTTTTGTAGTTCACGGCACGCGCGTCTTGCTCCACACCCACGATCTGCCACCCCGCAGCTTTTAAGCGTTTCAAAAATACCGCCGGTGTTTTTCCATATTCCCACACAACCGACCGCTGCGCCCCGAGTGCAGTTTTTGCGATCTCTTTTTGTTCGCGGCCGAAGCGATCGACGGGCGTCGGCGTGTATCCGCTCAAAAAAATCTTCGTAACGCCCGCAGCATCCGCCGTGCGGAAGATGGAGCCCACATTGTGGGAGCTCCGGATGTTGTGCAGAAGCACGGCGATTTCCTGCATGGCGGCACAGTACCACAACGATGTATACTGTATCCATGCTCGCACTGTTTCCGGATCTCTTGAGCTTTTCATTCCTCGCGATTGCGGTTTTACGCATTACGGCCGCCCTCGCCTTTTTGTACGACGCGTACATCCTTTTTATGGAACGCACAGAAATCTCCCGCACCAAAGTATGGCTTTTCAACTACATCCCTGAGTGGCTCGTTTCGCTCGCAGCACTCGTTGCCTTTGTGATCGCGATCATGCTGGGCGTCGGTATGTACACGCAAGCAGCCGCGATCGTCGGCATGCTCATTACCCTCAAGTACGCGATTTTTTCAAAACGCTACGGTTCACTCATCCCCTTTTCGCTCGGGACGAGTCTCCTTCTTTTTGTGATCTGCTTCACGCTCCTCGTTTCAGGAGCGGGCCCGTTTGCGATCGATTTGCCGCTCTAAGGTGGAAAATTCGGCGGTTTTCGGTATATTTTGCACAACCACCCATAGCTCAGATGGTAGAGCAGCTCCCTTTTAAGGAGACGGTCCCAGGTTCGATCCCTGGTGGGTGGACACGAATGAAATGAGTGAACGCCCACCAGGACGAAAGGGGCGGGGAAAACTGTAGTTTTCCCGTGGAGGAAGGATTGGGAAAACCGTGGGTTTCCCAGTTCTGGATGGGTGGACACGAACAAAAACAGCGCCTGCGCGCTGTTTTTGTTTACGTGGCCAAGCCGGAGCGATGTCGCATCAGCAGATGCGACCGCGAGGCGGGGTCGCGGAAATTTCCGAGCGGCGGCGAGGAAATTATCCGTGACGACACGAACAAAGTGAATTCGCGATCAGGGGAGAATCTCTGCTATAGTAGATGAACTTTATACGTTATCGAGAAACCATGGCGAAAATTAATCCCAACCTCTACACGCCGATCGCGATCGTTGTCGCGGGCGTCATTATTGCAATCGGCGTTTTCTTCGCGCTGCACTCAAATTCGCCAAGCGCCGCCCCTTCAAACGGCACGACGCCGACGGCCAACGTGAACGCAAAGGACGTGAGCGCTAAAGGCAACCCGACGATCGGCGACCCGAACGCGCCGCTCACGATCGCCTACTGGTTCGACTACCAGTGCCCCTTCTGCAAAGAAAACGAACTCCAGTCGATGTCTCAGGTCGTCAAAGACTACGTCGACACGGGCAAAGTGAAAATCGTTTTCAAAGACTTCTCCTTCCTCGGCCCCGATTCCGATACCTTGGGCCACGCGGCGCGCGCGGTCTGGGCTGTCGCGCCGGACAAGTTTGAAGCCTGGCACCAGGCAGTGTACGCAGCACAAGGTCAGGAAAATTCCGGTTGGGTAACGACCGCAAAAATCCGTCAGATCACCGCGAGCGTGCTTACACCAGCGCAGACGGATCAGGTGATGCAGCTCATGGTTTCAAACGCCAAAGACTACCAAGCCGCAATGGACGCGGATAAGCAAGAAGGCGAACAAGACGGCGTACAGGGCACCCCCGCTCTCTTGATCGGCAACCAAATGATTGCCGGCGCCTACCCCTACGCACAGATCAAATCGACGATCGACGCGCAATTGAAGTAAGTGGTGCGGGAAAATTAGTTCCGAACAACATCGCCAACCGTCATCACGACGTGCATACATGGTGTCGTAGCTCACGACGATAGCGAACAACGCACTCCACGTTGTGCGGAGCAAATTTTCCCGCACCACGCAGTTTTTATATTTTCAAATTCACCGTCACGTAACCCGTCACCGGGTTTCCACTTGGATCGATGCACGAGATCGTGTACGTCGTTGCGGCGGTGATCGGAACCGTCGCACCCGCACCCTGCAGAGTGTTTTGCGAGAAGCTGCCGTCGGGCGAGGTCTCGGTGCAGCTCGTCACCCCTTGGGTGCGCCAGAAAACCGATGTGCGCGCGCCGAGAGTGACAGACGCCGGCACTGCCCAGATCTGTACCTGCGGTGGCACCGTCGGCCCAGTGCTCGTTGCAACCGTTGCTGTTGGAGTGGAGCCCGTCTGCGTGGGGACGTGCTGTTGTGAGAGCGAGACCTGCGGCGTTTGAGTCGCCGGGGGCTGCCCCACTTGGTAGCCACCCCACTGGCAGAGGCTATCGAAGAACGACGCTGGAACGAAATTCGTGAGGAAGTTTGAGGCCCACGGGCGATTTTGACACATTGAAGCAACGACACCCTGCGGCTGCGCGCCTGCAGTGTCGGAACCATAAAAGCCGGAGAGCGCGCTGTTGTTGGCAGCGTTGATCGTCGATGCGTAAATCGTCGCGCCGTTGTTGTTGAAAAGAATGTTGCCGACAACGCCTGGAATACTCGCAAAGCCCTGCCCTTGCTGTGACGTCGAACTCGCCGTGAGTCCGAGCGCGCCGATATTGGTGAGTACTGCTTGCGAGAGACTCGCTGATGGCTGCGTCGCGGTCGTGTTGCCGCCCGTTGTATCCGAAGAGCCGCCTGTCGCTGTGCCGATCGAAACCGTCGTGCCCGTGCTTCCGCTCCCGCCGAGTGCGTTCAAAAGATCATTTGCGCTCGATCCCTGCGTCCCGGTCGTAATTCCGCCTGTCGTGATCTGACTCGCCGCGGATGGCACGTAGTAGAGGCACGGGTTGATGCCGACTTGTGTCGGATCGGAGGTTGGTGTGTATGTGGTGCACGTCGTGCCGGTAGATCCGGTCGGAGAACCAGAGCCACCACCCCCACCGCCCTGCCCCGCTTTCATGAGCTGCTGCATGAGTTGGCCGAGCATCTGCCCGAGTTGTGAGAGACCTTGGTCGGGCGACTTGCCGCCGGTAGATTGTGCGTGGCATTTCATGTCTGCAAGACAAATGCCTGAGGTCGTGAAGCCGTTATCGGTTTGTGAACACGGGCAGGTGAACTGATTTGCGCCGCCAACGCATTTTCCATTTTGCATGACCATGTGGCAACCACACACCGGCTGGAGCGGAACACACTGTGCATCCGAACCAGTATCCGCTCCGAGCTGCGCGGAAGCGACGAGCGGCACAAACGCGAGCAGAGCACTCACGAGCGCAATGCGAATCTTCATGCCTCAAATCGTATCACACGTTTGAAAGCACAAATCGCTCGAGTGCATATTCCAGCTCGATTCCTTTCCTGCGCGATTCATGCGGAAGCTCCGCGAGCTGCGCGACCAATCTGCGTCCGCGCAGTTTTTGCGCATCCGTTTTTGCCCCGAGAAAAATTTGCTTCGCAGCCCAAAAAAGAAATCCGTGCACCGCCTCTGGCGCTTTTCCGCCGGCAATTTCGTGCATGAGCCCGACCCAAAGCGTTTTTTTGTCCCCTTTTTCGAGTGCGAAGCGCAGTTTGAAAATCGCGTTGTCCAGCGCTTTTTTTGCCGGATCGAATGTCTCGAGAGATTCGGCGTGCTTCGTGAGCGTCCGCTTCGTTGCCGCGTCGAGCTTTTCTTCGAAAAGAAAAAATACATCATCCGCGTCTTTCGCCAGGGCAAGGTGATCGAGAAAATAGTCGCGCAGCTCCGGTGATTCGCATATCCCATCGAGCAAAATCGCCCGCTTTTCGCCGAAAAGCCCTCCGCCCGAGAGTGCTGCGGAAAGATCGGCCACGGAGTGTGCATCGGTGATATGTACGCGTGCGTACCCTTTGAGCTTTTCCATACGCGCGCCGAGCGCCGAGCGCGCTTTTTTTCTGTCGGTGCCGAGGTATACGTAGAGCATGTTACTTTTTGATCTTTTTTACGTTGCCCCAATTTTTTCCGAGTGCGATTTCGGCGAGGATCGGCACGCCCGCGATTTTTTCCGGCGCGACGACCGATTCCATCACATGGCAGATTTCCCGCGCGATTTTTTCCGCATCTTTTTCTTCTATTTCATACACGAGCTCGTCGTGCACTTGGAGCTCGAGTCGCACCGTTTCGCGCCAGCCGTTTTTTTCTATGAGCGTGTCCGCTTCGACCATCGCGAGCTTGATGATGTCGGCCTGCGTGCCTTGGATCGGCGCGTTGATCGCCATGCGCTCCGCCTGTGCGACGATTCCTTGCAAGGGTGAGTTGATACCGGGGAAATACCGGCGACGACCGAAGAGCGTTTCGGTGTAGCCTTTCTGCCGCGCGAGTGCCTTTTGCGCTTCAATATAGGCCGCGAGCCCGGCGAAATTCTTGAAGTACTGCGCGAGAAAACTCGCTGCCTCTTCGCGCGAAACTCCGGCACCCAAATTCGCGCGCAGCGCATTCACGCCCATGCCATAGAGGATTCCGAAATTGATCACCTTGGCTTTGCGCCGCATTTCGCGATCGACATTGTCGTGTGCGACGCCGAAGACCTGCGCAGCGGTCGCGGCATGTACGTCTTCTCCGTTTTTGAAAATCTCGATCAGTTTTTTATCGCCCGAGAGCGCCGCCGCGATGCGCAGCTCGATCTGCGAATAATCGAGCGAGGCGAGGATGAACCCTTTCTGCGCGACAAATCCTTCGCGAATTCTGCGGCCGTGCTCGGATTTGATCGGAATGTTTTGGAGATTCGGATTTTCGCAGCCCATGCGGCCGGTCACTGTCCCCGTCTGTAAGAAGGTCGCGTGCAGGCGATTGTCTTCGCCTACGAGGGCCGGCATTTTTTCGATGTAGGTCCCGAGTAATTTCTGGAGTTCGCGGTATGCGAGAATCTCGCCGATGATCGGATTGCCGTCCGCCATTTTTTGAAGCTCGTCTTCGCGCGTCGTGCGTGCGCCGGTTGCCGTTTTCTTTTGCTTGCCGCTCGGCGCGGAGATTTTCAGCTCGTCGTAGAGGACGGTCCCGAGCTGCTTCGGAGAATTGATGTTGAACTCGTGCCCTGCTTCGCGGTACACGCGTGCGGCGATTCCCGCGAGCTCTTTTGAATACTCTTTCGCGAGGCTCTTGAGGTGAAGCGTATCGACGAGGATTCCCGTTTCGTTCATGCGGCGCACGACCGGAAGGAGCGGTTTTTCGATCGTTTCAAAAACTTCCTGCACGCGCGGCGCTTTTGCGAGGTCGGCGAAAATCTTTGTTCGCGCCGTTTCGAAATCGTCGGTGTGCGTGTAGTTCAAAATATCTTCGAGCGAGGGGTTGGTCGTATCGGAGTGAAGGAGCCAGAGCGCGAGTTTCGTTTCTTCGAGATTTTTCGCATCGACGGGCACTGCGCTTTTGATTTCCGCCGCTTCGACGCCGACCTCCTGCCCTGCGAGCTGCGCGACACGCTCTTTGATCGAGCGAAATTCAAGCTCATCGCACAGTGCGATCACGCTCTGCGCATGATCCGCGAGCGTCCATTTTTCGCGCGGCACCTGGAACTGAATCGGCGCATCCGGCGAGATCGTCGCGAGCTCTTTGGAAAAGCGCGCCGCTTCTTCATTGTCGGCCATGAGCTGCGCGTAGCGTTTCTGAATTCCTGCTTTTTTCGCAACTTCTTCGACGCCAAGCTTTTTAATCGCTGTGTAGATCTCGTCGATCCCGCCGAATGTTTGAACCAATTTCAGTGCGCTCCCTTCGCCGACACCCGGCACACCTTTGATGTTGTCCGATGCATCGCCCATGATCCCTTTCAAATCCGGCACGTGTTCGGGGCCAAAGCCGTAGCGCTCGCGCACGGCGGCTTCGTCGTAGAATTTCATGTTTGAGAGGCCGGTGAGGAGTCGGTACACTTCGACTTTCCCGTCGACGACGAGTTGGAGGAGATCCATATCGCCCGTGACGACGATGATCTCGATATTTTTTTGTTTGGAGAGCTGCTTGGCGATCGTGCCGACGACATCGTCGGCCTCGAACCCGGCGGCATCGTACACGGGGATTCCGAATGCATCGAACACTTTCTCGGCTTTGATGAGCTGCTCGATCAAGGCGTCGTCGGTTTTTGCACGCGTCGCTTTGTAATTCTCGTACACCTCATGGCGGTGCGTTTTTTCCGCCCGGTCGCGCGCCGCGACGATGTAATCCGGCTTCAAATCGGCAAACGACTTGAGGAGCATCGTCGTGAGACCATATAAAGCGCCGGTCGGCTCCCCTTTGCTCGAGGTGAAATCCGGGAGCGCATGGTACGCGCGGTGGATGATCGCGTGCGAATCGAGAATCACGAGTCGCGTTGTTTTCGAGTTCTCACGTGTTGTTTTCTTCGACGCCATTGATGGAGATGATACGCCCTTCCCCGGCGATGTCGAACCGAATACGGATAGCCCCTTCGGGGATGAGCGTGGCGACTTTTTCCGGCCACTCGATGAGAATGAGGTTTGCGGCGTCGCTCGCAATTTCGTGCCAGCCCAAAACCTCGAGCTCGTGTGCGCTCTCGAGGCGGTACGCATCGACATGGATGAGGCGCGCGAATTTCTGGTCGTGCAGCGCGTAGATTTTTTCGATGACAAACGTCGGGCTCGTGACGGACTCGTCTACACCGAGCGCTTTCGCGATCCCCTGCGTGAACGTCGTCTTGCCTGCCCCGAGTTCGCCCGAGAGCGCGATGATCGTTGCCGCGGATGCATGCGGCACGATTCGCGAGGCGAATCGTGCCGCCTCCTCCTGCAGCTCGATTGCACTGCCAACACGGATTTCCATCCCGGCATTGTACTTCCAAATAGCTTGTGCTTGAATGCCGGCAGCAAATGGAGGTACTCATGGCTTTACTCGCGCTCTGTGCATTTGTGGTTGCGTTGTTACTTGCTCGGTACGGTACGCCAACGGTTTCAATCCTCAGCCTACTTGCCGGTATACTGGCGCTCGTTTTGAGTCAAATGGCACTCGATAATGCCGTTGAGGGTCATCCGTGGGTGCGCCAGGATGTTCTCGATCCGAACGCTGTGTGGTGGGTCGCGCTCGCATTCGTCGTGGGCTCACTCCTGGGCTTAGGGGTCAAGGTTCGTCGGGATTTTTTCAACCGATGAGTGTGGCGCGCGGATACAATCGTCCGCGCGCCACTTTCTTTTTGCGCTACAATGAGCTCATGGCTGTGTTCAATGAAAAGAAACAAGACGAACGTTTGAAAGAACTCCGTGCGCGCGAAGAAGAGCAGCTCGCGGAAATGCTCTCAAAAAAATACGGGATCGACTACGTCGATCTCACCTCAAAATCGATCGACACCGACGCGCTGCGCCTCGTGGCCGAGCCCGATGCGCGCGCCGCGGAGCTCGCCCCGTTTTACAAAATCAACAAGCAGCTCTGGGTCGCGATGCGCGCGCCTGAGCGCCCCGATTCGCTGCAGATTATTCAAAACTTGGAACACCTCGGCTTTCTTGTGCGCCGTTTCATGGTCTCGAGAGCGTCGCTCGAACACGCGTGGGATCGCTACCACGACATTTCCTACGCTACACAGACGGAGGCCGGCGTCCTCACGCTTTCCAACGAAACCATCCAGGAAATGCTCGGCAAATTGAAAACGATGGCCGACGTGCGCACCGAAATCGGCGTGCACATGAAATCGAAAGACACGCACCGCGTTTCGCACATCCTCGAAGTCGTCATGGCAGGCGCACTCTCGCTCGGCGCATCCGACGTCCACCTCGAGCCTGAAGAAAGCGGCGTGCGCATGCGCTACCGTCTCGATGGCGTCTTGGTCGAGGTCATGATCTTCGACGCCCCAACCTACGCGCTCATCTCGGCGCGCTTGAAACTTCTCTCCGGTCTCAAGCTCAACATCACCAATGCCGCGCAAGACGGACGCTTCTCGATTATTGTCGGCGGCAAAGAAATCGAAATTCGCGCTTCGGTCCTCCCCGGCTCCTACGCCGAAACGATCGTCATGCGTATTCTCGACCCACAGACGATTGCGCTCCCTATGGAGGCGCTCGGTTTCGACAAATACCTCATGGAAATTTTCAACCGCGAAATCGCGAAACCAAACGGCATGATCCTCAACACCGGCCCGACCGGCTCCGGTAAAACGACGACCCTCTACGCCTTTTTGAAACGCGTCGCCACTCCCGAAATTAAAATCGTCACCATCGAAGACCCGATCGAATACCACCTCGACGGCATCGTGCAGACGCAAGTTTCAAAAGAGTACACATTCGCCTCGGGCCTTCGCTCTACACTCCGCCAAGACCCCGATGTAATCATGGTTGGTGAAATCCGCGATGCCGAAGTCGCCTCCACGGCGGTGCAGGCCTCGCTCACCGGTCACCTCGTTTTCTCTACGCTCCACACCAACGACGCAGCCGGCACTTTCCCCCGCCTCATCGACATGGGCGTGAATGCCGACATCCTCGGCGCCGCGGTCACAACCTCGATGGCACAGCGCCTCGTGCGGCGTCTGTGCACGCACTGTAGACAAGAGAAAAAAATCGAAGGTGAAGATCGTAAAATTATGGACACGCTGCTCAAAAATATTCCGCATGCCGATGAACTCCCGCAAAACCGCGACATCATGTGGATCCCAAAAGGCTGCGATAAATGTGGCGGCCTCGGCTACAAAGGCCGCATCGCAGTCGTCGAAGTCGTTCTCATGGACCACGAAATCGAGGAGTGCGTGCGCAAATCTTCGAGTGAGCGCGACATCTGGGCAGCCGCCAAGCACCAGCAAATCCGCCGCATGGCGCAAGACGGTGCCGTAAAAATCCTCCAGGGCGTGACAGCGCTCGAAGAATTGGCGCGCGTCGTCGATCTCACCGATGAAGTGATGCTCGAGACTATTGCGTAACAAAAGCCGGCGCGTACGCCGGCTTTTTCTTCTGAGAGCTACACCAGAGACGGTGTTTTTCCGAGTGCGTACATGCGACGCACGATTTGATTTTTCTCTGCGTCACGTTCGATTAGGACGAGCGACTCCGGCACATGCCGGCTGCCAGGGACAAACGCCGAACGAGCGGTCGTCACATGCGGCCGATACCCTGCTCCGATCCACGGGTACGCTTCCGGTGCGCTCGTGTGCGCTGCGAGAAAGACAAGCAGCTTCGTGTGCAGCACATTAAGACGTTCGTTGTGCTTGAGCACATGCACCGGGACGTCGCTCTGTGGTCCAAAGAGCGCCGGCGCTTCGGAAACGAGTTCGATTTCACCGATCGGCGTATTCGACGCGAGAACCGCGAGCTGGTGATGCAGCCGCGCGAAATCTGTCTCTTTTTGGATCCAAAACCATTGCATGAGCGTGCAGTGCAGCGGGAGCGATGCACCGCGTGGATACGCAGCGCCGATCGGCATCGGATCGATCGGAAGCACGACGAGAAACTCAACAGCCATACGAACTCTCCGTTTCAGGAATCTTGTTCGAGACTACCCGAAAAGGATGAGATTGTCATGTACTAAAAGGGGTGGTCAACCTTTCGGCTGACCACCTTTTGCAAGTCTGCGCATATTCTGAAAAAACGACAGAATATTTCCCCGTACCCGTGGGTCGGGAAATGTTTCTTCAGCCAGTGTTGGGTTCGCGAGAATTCTTTTCAGATTCTCTTCGACTTCGTCGTCCCACCGTTCTTCAGGAGAAATCTTCCTTTTCATCGAGAATCTCCTTTCGCTGTTGCTCTTCTGCTTCCACTTCTTTGCGCGCCTCTTTCAAGCGTTGATTGACCCACGCGCCAAATCTCCACCCGCGCGTGCGTGCTTCACATTCCTTCTGTGTAAGCGCAGACGGGTTTCCTTTTCCCGGAACTGGCCTCAACCACATGACACACCTCTTGGGAAATTGCTCTCCATCCATTCTAACGAAACCGGATTTTTACACCACAACACCCCGTTGCGCGGAGGCAGCGGGGTGCTATGGTTCAAGCAGTCGGAGGTGCACACTATCGAGCGATGCTTTTGTAGAAAAAGTTGCAGCGAAAATCTAAGGAGAGAGGAAGCCAAGACTGCCTCGTCCTCGAAAAAGCCACCATCGCTCGATACTGCGCGCCTCTGCAAAGGAAAATCCCGCCAGAGCGGGACTAAAAGTAGTTTAGCATATACATATAGAAAGTCAAGAGCCTTCGCTCCCCGCCCCTGGCGCGTAGCAAAGCCTCACCTATGACCGAAAAACCGCACCAAGAGTTTGAAAAAACACCGCGCTCGCTCGACCAGGCACTGCGCCCTGCGAATTGGGATGAGTACGTCGGGCAAAACGCGATCAAAGAGAACCTCCAGATCCTCCTCCACGCCGCAAAAGGCAGAAAACACCAACCCGAGCACGTCCTTTTGTATGGTCCACCGGGCCTCGGGAAAACGACGCTCGCACACCTCATCTCTCGCGAGATCGGCGCGAGCTTGCGCGCGACATCCGGCCCCGCGATCGAGCGCGTGGGCGACCTCGCCTCGATCCTCACGAATCTTTCCCCCGGCGATGTGCTCTTCATCGACGAAATCCACCGCTTGAATCGCACGATCGAGGAAATCCTCTACCCTGCCATGGAGAGCGGCGTCCTCGACATCGTGATCGGCAAAGGCCCAGCCGCACGCACGGTGCAGCTCGAACTCCCTCCGTTCACCCTAATCGCTGCAACGACGCGCATCTCGCTCCTCTCTGCGCCGTTGCGCTCGCGTTTTTCGGGCGGCACTTTCCGCCTCCAGTACTACACCGACGAAGAGATCGCGGAGATCTTGCGACGCTCCGCCGCGATCCTCGGCATCGCGATCGAAAAAGATTCTCTGATGGAAATCGCCCGCCGCTCGCGCGCCACCCCGCGCACCGCGAATTACCTCGTGAAGCGCGCACGCGATTTTGCAGAAGTCTCGGGCACTTCGCTCGATCAAAAGACGGTGAAAAAAGCGCTCGCGCTCCTCGAGATCGACGAGATCGGTCTCAACCAAACAGACAGAGACATCCTCACGATCATTGTGGAGAAATTCCAGGGCGGACCGGTGGGCTTGAAGACAATCGCCGCTGCGCTTTCCGAAGAAGAGGGCGCGATCGAAGAAGTGCACGAGCCCTACCTCATGCAAATCGGTCTCCTCGAACGCACACCGCGTGGACGTATGGTGACCAGCAAGGGCTACGAGCACATTGGTGCCGTGCGGCCAGCTGAACAACAGAAGTTAATTTAAGACCATGATTGAAAAACTAAAAGATGTTTCTTCAATCATCTTTTTACCGACTCTGGTTCTTTATTTATTAGGGTTTATATGTATTTCGTCCTATCTATCTCGTTTTGGGATGATTGATTTTGAGATTCTTAATGCCCGCTTCTTAATTGCTGGAATTATTCCTTTGATCTCCCTGCTTGGAGTTTTATATCTTTCTTGGTTCCTATACCAACAGATACCACCCGCAAAGTTTTTTGGTATTGAAGGTTGGAAACAGCGCTGGTTCTTACATTTTCGTTTTTTTATATTTCTTTTTTTGGGCGCTTCAGGTGTTTATTTGTTAATGGAGGTTGGTACTTATCGAGCTCCCCTAACCCAAGACACACTAAAATTTAAGGGAATGTTTGGTGCTTATGATTTTATTGCTGACCAACTCAATAGAATACAAATTCCACACTCAGTAAGTATTACGCTTGTTGTGAAACTAATTCTATATGTTTACAGCTACTTGCTGTTGATAGTTTTTTTCTGTGTAGCGATATTAATTATATTCAATTGGTTCAGAAAAAAACCAATGATGCAGAAAGTTGATGTTCAACTTTCGACTCAGGATGAAAAAACTAGTGCGAAAAAAAATAAATTTACAATTTCTCCACCTATTTTTGAGTACCTTATTTTGGTTGTCGATTTATTTTTTGTCAGCATATATTTTGCGTTGGGTGTTTATTCTGCCTTCAAACTTGGAACGGCACTTATTGATTCCAACACCTTTTATCACCCGCATGGGTTGACTATTAGTTTGGTTGTAGCGTGGGCATACTCTTCAATCATAGGCGTATATTTATTTTTATTTAATATCAACCCTTCTGCAGAGCAGTTGTTGATTGATTTTCCAAAATACATAAAAAATTTCGGAACCTTGCAACTAACACTCCAGCAATTGGTTGTTCCTATATTAGGCTCTCTCTTTCTTTTTGGGGCCACTATATTCCCCCTTATTCCTTTTTCAATCGGCGGTGGTGAGCCACGTGAAGTAACAATTCAATTAAGAGATCAGGATAATCAGTTTACCGCAGACAAAATGTATCTACTTGGTGAGTCGGATCAGTTTCTTTTTGTGGTTGCGGAGAACAACGATAGTAGCAGTACGAAGTCGTTCGAGATCAATAAATCCGAGGTTGCATATATACAGGTGAATAGTTTCGAGAAGCAAGATGATACAGATTTCTACACTTTCTGATTAGTGAGAAATTTTATTCACAGGTAAACTTGCCCATTTTCAAAATCAGGCGCACATTACAGAGAGACAATTGGAAGGAGGTAGACATGTCCAGAAGCGCGCAGGTTTCTCCTGAGTTTTCAAAAATGGTCCAAGGTTACGGCCTCACGACAGCGCAGATTCTGTACCGGATGCCGGATCACCAGTCGATCCTGCAGACCTACATCTGGCAGGACTACGATCTGTTTCCAAAATTCCCGGCGCTCCACGATTTCCTCGCGTTCTGGGAAGAAAAATTGGAGGGGCCGCTCCATTCGGTCACTGTCGCACATTCGCGTTTGATCAAACCAGCTGAACTGAAAGCTGTAGATGGAGTCTTCCAGCTCCACTAAATAGAAAGCCGGCGAGCACATGCTCGCCGGAATTCTTTTTCGTCCGATTTATTTCCCCGGGCAATCTAAATCAGCCCGGCAGAGCATGCCGCCACAGAGCTCGCACTCCATTTTCCAGAGCGAGTAGCTGCCGCTGCCTGCAAGCGCGATCCCCAAAGACACGAGCATGAGGAAGATTTCCATTTCGTGTTGCGAGTAGCCGTTGAAGCCGCCAGTCGCAAAGATTGCGACGAGCATCTCGATGCCGAAGATCACCCCAAAGAGGCGCGTGAAGATGCCGAGGATCAGGGCGAGGCCGCCGATCACCTCGAGCCAGCCAATGAAAAGCCCGACCGGACCCGCGAAGCCCATGTGCATGAACATGTCTTCCACAAAACCGATGTTGTTGACCTTCATCCAGCCATGCATGAAAAAGACGAGACCCGTCGCGAAGCGGATCAAGAGAAGTCCGAGCGAACGGTTGCGAGTAAAGCGACTCAATCGATTGATTGTTGAACGCATAAAAATCAATAATTTGCTAAGTACTGAGATTGTAGCGTATATTTCGGCAATGGCAGGACACAACAAGTGGGCGCAGATCAAACGGCAAAAAGGCGCGGCCGATGCAGCAAAGAGCAACCTCTGGGGCAAAATCGGCAAACGCATTGCGGTGGAATCAAAAAAAGCGAACGGCGATGTGACGCTCCCGAATTTGCGCTCGATCATCGAGACCGCGAAGAAGGCGAACATGCCGAAAGACACGATTGAGCGCGCGGTCGCCAAAGGTATTTCCGCCGATGCGAGCGCGCTCGAGCAGATCACGTACGAAACCTACGGCCCGGGCGGCGCGGCGATCATCATCGAGACGGTAACCGACAGCCGCAACAGGACTGCGCAAGAGATCAAACACTTGCTTTCGAAAAACGGTCTCGCGCTCGCAGCGCCTGGCTCGGCAAGTTGGGCATTTGAAAAAACAGCCGATGGGTGGAGTCCGAAAACCACCGTTCCCCTCTCGGAAGCCGACAACGAAGCGCTCTTGAAAATTCTCGAAGAAATCGACAACCACGACGACGTGGAAAATGTGTATACGAACGCGGAATAGAAAAAGGCCCGCGTGCGGGCCTTTTGTTTTTAGAGATCGAGAATTCGATCCGGTGGTTCCAGATGATCCGGAACCTCTACATCATCGTAATCGGGGACACAAATGATTCCGTACTTGTGTTTATCCCAAAATAAATCGCACCACGGGAGCGAGTCCCAGTTGTCTTTGAATTTAATTGCGACTGGTTTTCCTCCAGGTGGTACGAGGATAACGAAGTGCGGATGCCGCTGCCCCACCTTTTCCCCGAGAGCTTTATAGTCATCGCTTGAGGTGAATTCGGTAAACCTCGGTTTGTACATCCGTTCCTCGCATTCTCGCGTTGATGAATCCAGGTATAGAATAGCACGAATCCATTGACATTGCAATATTTGTATGTTACGATGCCCGCAGATACGAATTCGAGCGTAGGGAGGAAATACTCATGCGTATAGTTTTAGCAATGTTGCTCCTTGCAACGTCGATCTTCCCCGCGATCGCCAAGGCGATCGATGGGAGCGATCCCATCCAGCAGCGCATGGAAGTTCTGTGCACGAGCGCGCAGAATATGCAGATCTACCTCGGTGAACTGACGTTGGAAACCATGGGAGATCCTTACACCGCGGTTGATTTGGTAAACAAAGAAGTGTCCGATCCACACGCGTGCATGATTCGCACCGCACGCTTCACAGAAGATCGGGTCGCGACACGCATGGCGACGCCAAAAGGCGTCTTCCTCATCTACAAAGTAGGGGTTATCGCCACAGTCATCGGCGGCGAAATGGTCCCGACCTTTGGGAAGGAACGGTACATGTATATATCCCGCAAAGATACGTCGAGTAAATAGCAAGAGACTGGAACTTCGGTTCCAGTCTTTTTTTCTGGGCTATACTTTTTATATGAAAGTGCTCGGGATCGATCCTGGTTATGGCCGCTGTGGGATGGCAATCATAGAACGGGAAAATGGAAACGATTTCCTGCGCGATTCTCGGTGTGTCGAAACGAGCCCGCAACAAAATTTTCCCGAGCGACTCGCAGAGATTATCGATACCTGCAGAAAAATGATCGAAGGCCACTCCCCCCACTCATTTGCGATCGAAAAGCTCTATTTCAACACCAACCAAAAAACTGCGATGCAGGTCGCAGAGGTGCGGGGCGCGCTCATCAGCTGTGCCGCAGAATCCGGGCTCTCGGTCCACGAGTACACGCCCGGACAGGTGAAAAATGCGACATCAGGTTTTGGACGAGCCGACAAAAAACAAATCGCCTCGATGCTCCACCTCCTCATTAAAATAGAAAAACCGATCAAGCACGACGATGAATACGATGCGATCGCGGTTGCACTCACCCACCTCGCACACGCACGCATCTCTTCGGGGGTAGAACAGACGGAGAAATCGCGGTAGAATACACACACTCATTCATGAATGCGCTCCGACACCCCTGGCGCGCCCTCAAGCGCCTCTTTCATAAGATCCCTGAATGGTTGCGACTTTCTGTTGTCGCACTCCTCGCGCTCATCTTTTTCGGGCTCGGGGGTGTGATCGTCTGGGCCTCGGTCGTCCCGATTCCATCCATCACTAACTTCGAGGATCGTAAAGTCGCAGAGTCGACAAAAATCTACGACCGCACCGGCAACGTGCTCCTCTACGACGTGCACGGCAACGAGCAACGCACATCGATCCCGCTCGACCAAATTTCTCCCGACATCCAGCACGCCACAATCTCGATCGAAGATGATACGTTCTATTCAAACCCGGGCATCAACCCGCTCTCGATCGTTCGTTCGCTCCTCGCAGACCTTACCTCAGGCGGCTACGCACAGGGAGGTTCGACGATCACGCAGCAGGTCGTGAAAAACGCGCTCCTCACGCAGAACAAAACGCTGACCCGCAAAATTGAGGAAATTATTCTCGCGCTGCGCCTCACCCGTGCCTACTCGAAAGATCAAATTCTTGATACCTATCTCAACGAAGCCCCGTACGGAGGAACAATCTACGGCGTCGAAGAAGCGGCGCAAAATTTCTTCGGAGTGGACGCGAGCCAAGTCGACCTCGCGCAAGCAGCCTACATTGCCGCACTCCCGCAAGCGCCGACGTATTACTCCCCTTACGGGAACAATCGTTCGGCGCTCGATGACCGTAAAAACCTCGTGCTCTCGAAAATGCTCTCGCTCGGGTACATCACAAAAACACAGTACGACCAAGCCGTCGCCGAACACGTGCAGTTCAAAGCGATCTCAAACGCCGGAATCAAAGCGCCGCATTTTGTTTTTTACATCCAACAATACTTGGAGCAAAAATATGGCGTCGATGCCGTAGAAAATGGCGGTCTCCGCGTAGTCACAACACTCGACTATGATCTCCAGCAACATGCCGAAGCCTCGGTCAAAAAATACGCGGATCAAATGCAGCAGAATTTCAACGCTTCGAACGAGGGAATCGTGGCAATCGATCCGACCTCGGGCCAAATCCTCGCGATGGTCGGCTCGCGTGATTACTTCAACAACGCGATCGACGGCCAGGTCAATGTGACGCTCGCGAATCGCCAGCCGGGTTCTTCGTTCAAACCATTCGTCTACGCGACCGCGTTTGAAAAAGGCTATACGCCCGACACTGTTCTCTTCGACCTCCCGACGCAATTTTCAACGGCCTGCTCGCCGCAGGACAACACCAATTCAAATTCCCCGTGTTACTCGCCGGGCAACTACGACGGTCAGTTCCACGGCCCACTCTCGATGCGTGACGCGATTGCAATTTCCGACAACGTCGTCTCGGTAAAAGTGTTGTACCTCGCGGGTATTCAAAATTCGATCACAACTGCGCAGTCGATGGGTATTTCGACACTCGGCGACCCGTCGCGCTACGGACTCACCCTGGTTCTCGGTGGTGGTGAGGTGAATCTTCTCGATGAAACGGGCGCGTACGCGGTATTTGCCAACGATGGCGTGAAAAACCCACCGACCGGCATCCTCCAAGTCACCGACTCGAGTGGAAACGTGCTCGAGCAATATTCGCCGCAGCCGACGCGTGTCCTCGACCCGCAAATCGCGCGCCTCATCAACAACATCCTCTCGGACGACACCGCGCGCTCGCCGGAATTCGGTGTACACGGCGTGCTCTGGTTCCCTGAAGCAAATGTTGCGGATAAAACCGGTACGACGAACGACTTCCGCGATACGTGGGTTCTGGGCTACACGCCGGGAATTGCGGTCGGTGCGTGGGCAGGCAACAACGACAACACGCCGATGGAGAAAAAGATCGCAGCGTTTATTATCGCGCCGATGTGGCACGATTTTATGGAGTACGCGATTCAAAAATACCCTGCAGCTGATTTCCCGCCACCAGCACCGGAAACAGGAAATCTTCCACCTGTCCTCACGGGCAATTGGAATACCGATCCTTCGAAGGGTGTTCATGATATTCTCTACTGGGTACAAAAAGACAACCCGCTCGCGGGACCTCCGGCCAACCCGTGGGCAGACCCGCAAACCGCATACTGGGATTACCCAGTCCAGGCGTGGGCAGCGCAGCAAGGCTACCAAGCAGGTGGAGGTGGAAGTGTTCCTGAAATTTCTCCCACGACCACTACACCACCCACGCAAACCACCGCTTCCGGGCTTCAATTCACATCTCCAAAATCTAATAGTCCTGTCCCCGCAAACACGCCTCTGCAAATTTCTGCAGATGACCCAAACCAGGTCGTTGAAACAGTTGTGTATTACCTCAATGGGGTAGATATTGGAATGTCATCAACACCACCATTTACAATTTCGATCATGCCGGCATTCCATGGCTCTGCGCAGATGCGCGCGGTCGCACAACTGGTAAACGGAACGGTAGAAGAAAAATCAATGACGATTACGGTGCAGTAGTGTATCTCTCAAATATTAAAAACACGGGCTGTGAGCCCGTGTTTTGCGCTGTGCACGATGAAACTATCGGTTGAGTGGCATTACCAAATACACGAACGACGCGTCGGAGACGCCTTTTATAACGAGCGGACGTCCGACACCTGCAAATGAAAGTGTAATTGAATCGGAGGCAATGGATGAAATACATTCGGCGAGATAGCCAATATGGAAATTAATATCGAGATCATCGCCAGAGAGTGCTGCGTCGATTGAATCGGACATTTCCCCTACTTCACTGCTTCGCGCGGTCGCTGAAAAAATTTTCTTTTTTGGATAAACATGGAGCCCCACATGTTGATCGTTACCGGAAAAAACTCGTGCTTTTTTGAGCATGTCGGCGAAATCAGCTTTCAAGATCGTAACTTCGGTCGAAAATGAACGAGGAATAATATCTTTATAATTCGGGAATTGCGCGTCGATAACGCGAGAAATGTAGCGAATCGTACCGATCTCTACGATCATTTGCGTTTCTTCAGCTGAAAGTTCAATACCATCTTCTGATGTGTGTTCGAGGATGTAAGAAAGCTCTTGGGCGTGTTTTAGGGGAATGAGAATATCTTCTTCATTTTTACCTGAAAGACCAGTAACTGTTTTTTCTGCGAGACGGAAGGAATCGGTCGCAACACAGATAATTTTCGATGTTTCGAGCGAAACAAAAACACTTCCGAGTTCGGGACGAATCATTGACGGTGATGCTGCGTACAAAACACTTTGTATTGCCTCGAGGAATTTTTCTCGCGGAATTGTGCTTCCGTGCGCGTCTGAGGTTGGGAGTACTGGAAATTCGGCGTGTGGAATTGATTTAATGAGTGTTCTTGAACCGCGAGATTCGATAAGAAGATTCCCCTCTTCAAGTTTGAAATATACTTTCTCTGAGCTGATAGAGCGGAGAGTTTGGGAAAAAATTCCAGCAGGTACGGCGATAGTACCTTTTTCCTCAATGTCGCCAGGAATAGTAATTTCAATACCCGCTTCAAGGTTTGTTGCACGCAGCATAATCTCTGACCCAACTTCGATCAAAATACACGACAGTACCGGAAGTGTTTCTTTTTTTCCGGTTATTCGCTCCGCAAGAATCACTGCATTTTGAATGTGATTCTTTGTTGTCGCGAATTTCATACAGGTATTTTATAAAGTCTTTATTAAAAACTACTATTACTATTAGTGAGTCGAATATGTGGATAGAATTTATTTATGAGGAAGAATATAGGTTTTATAGGAAGTGTGAAATGTGAATGAAGTGTTGATGAGTATCGAGTGAAGATGGGGAGAAGTTTTGGTGAATTTTTTCGACGAAGTTTTCAGTTGTTTTTCATACACATATCCGCGTGTTGTTAGAAACTTTTTCCTATCGTTTTCCACAGAGTTATGCATGGATAAGTGTGCGGATGTGATCAAGTTCTTGTTCGAGCGCTATATTAGACTTAATCTCTTCTTTTATTTTTTCACACGAGTGAATAACTGTTGTGTGATCACGCCCACCAAGTTTCTCCCCAATCGATGGGTACGATGCATTAAATTCTTCGCGCAGAACGTACATAATCACCTGGCGTGGTTTCACCACTTCTTTCTTGCGAGTCTTCTCGTAAATCGATTTTTCTGCGACTTCGTAGTACTGCGCGATGCGTCGTACCACTTCTTCGATTGAAATACCACGCGATGGCTTTATGTTGTGCTTCACAAGTGCGCGTACATCAGCGAGAGTTATACCTTTTCCTTTGTACTGTGATTTACACACGATCGTATTCACGATCCCCTCGAGTTCACGAATATTTCCCCGCACGTTTTCCGCTATATAACTCATTATTTCTTCGGGAAGGGAAAATCCGTGGCTTTCGATTTTTGCACGAATAATCGCGGAGCGGCTTTCGACATCCGGCTCCGGGATTTCTGCGATCATACCGGCTGAAAAACGTCCCTTGAGACGCTCTTCAAGGCCTGGAAGGAGTGCGGGGTGTTTATCACTCGAGAATACGATTTGTTTGTTGTTATCGTGGAGCGTATTGAAGAGGTGGAAAAGTTCCTCTTGAGTTTTTTCAGTGTTCGCGATGAATTGCACGTCATCCATGATGAGAACATCGTACTGGCGGTACTGGTCTTTAAAACTGTTCGCCTTCCCTGTTCTCACTGAATTAATGTAATCAACCACAAAGCGCTCCGAGGTAACATAGAGAACCTTCTTATTTGAGTGTGATTTTTTGAAATAGTTTCCAATCGCTTGGATGAGGTGTGTTTTGCCGTGGCCGGTCGATCCGTACACAAAGAGCGGGTTATACGTAAGTCCTGGGCGCTCAAGTATTGCGCGCGCCGCAGCGTGTGCGAGCTGATTGAAAGGCCCTACTACGAACGTGTCGAAGGTGTAGCGTGGGTTGAGGTTGTCGCGCTTATCAATGTAGAGCGATTGGAGATCGAGTGAGGTATTTTCGGTCGGTTGTGGGCGGCTCTGGCGACGCTCCTGCGAGGGTGCGGTGCGGTGGACGACATACTCAACCGTGCGGATTGAACTGTCGAGATTGCGGAGCACCTTCAAAATAAGCTTGTGGTGTTTTTCTGAGAGCCACTCCTTAACGATTTTCGAGGGAACGGCAACCTGAACCGACGATCCATCGCGGTTGACGACATCGGTATTTTTGAACCACGTACGAAATGAGGCTTCAGAGGTACCGAGCTCGATTTGTACGAGCGCGTTTTGCCAGAGTTCGCGGTTACTCATGTGAGGTGCCGTCATGCGCTAACAGCTTGGATAGTATACCTTTACGAATTCTTTAAAGAAGCCCATGCAATGTTTCCACAGGTGTGTAGAAGGTGTGGATAACTCAAAATATAGCATTTCGTTTTTAAAAAAGTGAATTTCACATCAAAAAAATCCTCATTCACCCACTCCCCTGGCTTTTTCGTAAGAAATGTCATATAGTCTCGGACATGAAACGCACATATCAGCCAAAAAAGCGCAAGCGCTCGCGCGCCCACGGCTTCCGTAAGCGTGCCGGCACAGCGACAGGCCGTAAACTCCTTATACGCCGCCGCCGCAAAGGTCGCGCCAAACTCTCCGTCTAATCCAATGCCCCGTTCCTATAGTCTTACTGGGGAAGAAATTAGGAATCTCTCGGGAAAGCGGCTCCACGGCCGCTTTTTCTCACTCCTCGTTGCTCCCCTGCCAGGGAAACACGCAAAATGTGCGTGTGTAGTTTCTAAAAAGGTGGCGCGTGAAGCTCCGAAACGAAACCTGATCAAGCGCCGTAGCCGTGCGGTGTGCAGTACAAAGGTAAAAAGTATACAGAAACCCATCGCACTTGTTTTGTACGCAAAAAAGGGCGTAGATGCTGCGTCTTTTGTGGATATCCGCGCAGATATTACGGATCTTTTCGAAAAAGTTTCCTAAGATTCGCCTTGCAACAGTCCCCGCGCTACAATAGGCAACGTGTTTGCCGCAATCCAGGCGCTCTTTGGCGCACTTATCTACCGACCGCTCTACAATGCGCTCGTATTCGTCGTGGGGGTACTTCCGACGCACGATGTCGGGATCGCGGTCATTGTTCTGACGATCGTCGTGCGGTTTCTCCTGTTTCCCCTCTCGCGCCGTGCGGTACAAGCGCAGCTCGCGATGAAAAAAATCGCGCCAGAAGTCGAAAAACTGAAAGAAAAATACAAAGGTAAGCCAGAAGAGGAAGGAAAAGCGATCTTTGCACTTTATAAAGAACGCGACGTGCATCCGTTTGCCGGTGTTGCGCTGATGCTCATCCAGCTTCCCATCATTCTCGGGCTCTACATGGTCCTTTCGCGCGGCGGACTCCCCAAAATCGACGCATCGTTCCTTTATTCGTTTGTACACCTGCCGAGCGCCGTCAATATGGAATTTTTGGGAATAATCAACATGGCCTCGCGCAGTATTCCACTCGCAATTCTCGCCGCAATTTCGCAATTCTTCTACACGCGGCTCTCGATGGGCCCCACAGAAACCAGCTCGCCGGTCGAAGCATCGCTCTCCGGTGATATGGCTCGTAGCTTTGAGATTCAAGCACGGTACGTACTGCCGGTCATTGTGGGGGCTATTGGATTTTCGCTCGCAGCTGCCGCTCCTCTCTACTGGACAGTCGGCAACACCTTCATGATAATTCAAGAGTATTTGTCGGGCCGGAGGTTTCGTGGTACATAAAGACAATGGAAACCTCTCCTGAGACAATCCTCAAAGAACTCCTCGAAGCAGCTGGTATCGAACACCGCGGTGTCTCAAAGAGTGATGTTGCAGGGCAGACGATCTATGCCATCGAAGCAGACGACGCGCGTCCTGTTATCGGCTCACGCGGCGAGACGATCCAAGCGATTGACTATCTGGTGAAAAAAATAACCGAGCAGAAAAATCTCGGTGCGGAAGACCGGCAGGGTGCGATGTTTCTTATCGACGTAAATGGTTTCCGCACGAAGCAAATTAAAGATTTGCAGACGAAAGCGCTCATGATGGCGGAGCGCGCTCGTAGTTTTCAATACGATGTCGAACTTTCTCCGATGAGTGCGTACGAGCGTCTCATTGTGCATACGACACTTCAGGATGCGCCGAACGTAAAAACCGAATCGCAGGGCGAAGGACGCAGTCGCCGCGTGGTGATCAAGTACGCTGCCGAATAATTAGAGCGGTTGCGTCTGGAGCGGGTTGTTGTTTTGGTCGACGGGCTGCCCGTTCACGTTGGAGGTCGCGGCAGGAATGACCTGCGTCACGTTTGCGTTTGATTGCGTCGATTGCGTTTGTGTTTGCGATCCCCCACCGATATCGCGAAGAATATTAAGATTGAGGAGGTCGGGGTTGATTTGGTTGAGGATAATCCAAATACCGAGGAGAAGAAGGAGGCCAATGAGCGCGTTTTTGATCATTTCTTTTGCATCAGTTTTTTGACCGAAAGCATCGGTGCTCATGTACTTCCAGCCTGCGTACGCGATGCGCAAGACCGCGAGAATTGCACCGAGCGACAGGGCGAGTGTAAACGCGCTGTTGAAAAAACCGACTAAGTCTCCGTTCGTGAAAAATCCGGAGAGACTCGGCGCGTTGTTTGTACTGGTGAGCGGCTGGAACTGGGCCTGAAAAAGAAGTCCAATCCCCGCAGGTGTGCCCTTGAAGAATTTTTTCATACGATCATTGGTTGATGCGCAGTACCCAGAGCGACTGGTCGGCCGCATTAATAAAGGCGAGATACTGTCCGGTCGGATCGACCGAGGGGTTTTGGATATCGAGTTGTGTGCCGGTTTGGCCGCGCGGGTCGTAGAGGATAGACGACGACGCTGCTGCAGTGTCTACGCTATAGAAAACATCTGAGGTGTGCACGATCCCTTTGTACCAGTCATCCAAGAAATGTTGTGACGGGACGCTCTGCGGTACGCCACAGTACGCGATTGAACTCGTGCTCGTGAGCCCCTTCGCCCATGCGCATTTTTCTGCGATCGTTTGCACGGGCAGGTGCGTTGGGTTTGCCTGCGGATTTGCTTGCGCAAAGAGCGAGAGCACCCCGTCACTCGAAGAGCTATAGAGAAGATTTGCGGAAGATGTACGCGGCGCAATAGTGAGGCCTAGTGCCTGCGCAAGGGGCGCAAGCGAACCGTCTTTTTGGAGCTTGTACGCGTAGCCCAATGAACCATCGAGTGGTTTTTGGAGGAGGTAGAGCGAACCATCGCCCGGCGCAATTAAATCCCAACCGGAAATTGTTGAAGAAAAGAGGTGTTTCTCTTTCTTCCCCGTCCAATCAGACGAAATGAGCGACGTGCCGGACGATTGTGAAATCATGTAATAGAGCGTCTTTGAAATCGGATCGATCGTAATCGACGGAATATTTTGCGGCAGAAGAATTCCCGTAAGTGCGGGCGTCGATGTGCTGCTCGAAGTCGCTACTTGTCCGGCGAACGTGACCGTCGTGCCCGTGGTATCAACGCTGCGCTCGATCACCGATCCATCGCGTGCGACCAGTGCCTCGTATGTTTTCGGGCGCAGCGTATCACTGAGACGCACGACACTGCGGTCTTCGGTGTGCGCCTGAAGTTCATATCCCGTCGAGCGTTCGACGAAATAGAGCGACGGGGTGCTGCTGATCGGTCCCCACGCAAATCCTGCGACGGGGACAATCGAAACTTCCCACAAACGTGATGACGTTGCAGTTGCCCCCGCGTTGATGCTCCCCGCTACGGTCGAGACAACGTTTTGATAGGTACTGCCCGTTGAGCCTGTAAAGGATGGGACGGTGCCGTTGTAGTTGCGTGCGGCGTTTTCCTGCGCGGTTTGTATCTGCGCTTTATTGATGAAAAAATACCAGCCAAAAAAACCGCCGATAACAATCACAATGAGTGCTCCGATGATGATGCTGAGGTTTTTAGTTATACGTTCAAGCATACAAATTTAGTGTGTCGCGGCGTGGAACGCATCGTTTGGGGTTCCGCCGGACGGCGCTCCTTCTCCGCCCGAGCCGAACGAAACCGTCCACGACCCATCTGCAGAGACAAAGGGGTCGCTCGGCTTTGCGATTGAGACTCCGATTTGTGCCGATCCGGGCGCCTTCGCGCGCGCCGTGAATTCGTTCGGGTCATTCGGGTCGGTTGTCATCGTTGCTCCGTCGATCGTCCACGTATATGCGAGCGTGCTGCTTTGCGCAAAAGGTGCGGCGATAAAATACGGGACCGCCGTAAACGAAGTCTCGGAATCACCGGTATTACCCGAACTTCCGAGTGCACGGTGGTACATAACGCCAAAGAGCGGATTATCGATGTACAACTCAAGTTGCGGGGCCACAGTAGGTACGACAACGCTCGCTTCTCCTCCCTGCGACCCGTCTTCTGTGCTCACGTCGACGGTGATCGTGTCGCTCCCATAGAGAATTGCGGCAGGGATGATCGTGGAGTTAGCGCCCATACCGGATTGCGATGAGAGTGTCGCTCCGTTCACTTTCCATGTGAAGTCCAGCGATGAAGTAGGAATGATTGAGCCATCTGCACGCATGAAGTGCGGCATCGCGACGACGTGAATCTTTGAGCCCGACGTAGGGATCGCGCGGCCCGCATAAAAGGGCGGCGTGTAGGAATCTGCTTCCCAGAGGAGATCGATCGCCGTTGGAATGAGCGTGACAGACGCGCTGTCGCTACCTGTTGCTCCCGAAACGGAGAGCGAAACCGTTGTGCGCGATCCCGCGGCTCCTACTGGTACGTCGATCGAAAGTCCGTTGCCTGCAGGCGTACCACCGACGCTCCACTGTATCGAGCTGTGCGCGAGATCAAGGAGCGGACTTTGCGCTGTGAGATGTACCGTTGTGTGCGGCGCCGGGTATGTAGGATCAACCGCAATCGTGAGTGCTTTTTGCCCGGTGTAGTTGAGCTGCGCGAACGCAGGGAGCGCGACAAGCATGATTACACTCGAAAAAGTCGCAATCGCGGCTTTAACCATACTCATTATTATACTCTGCAAAACGGCTACCAGTACGCAAAAATCAGGTAGACTGCGTATGTGGTCCAGTCGGGCAGAAAATCCAAAACAGGAATAAAACTGAAGATAAGGTTCGTCCAGCTCGCCCACGCCCGCTTCCCTGAAAAGACAGGAATGTCGTTGTGTGAAAGCGTGATACCAAAGATGAGCGCAGCGATTGGGGTTATGAAAAACGGATCGAGCACAAGTCCAACTCCAAAGAATGCATCGAGCCCGATTTTAAGTCCGTCAAAAAAGATTCCCGCAGAGAAGAGGAAGAGCTTCGAGCCGAACGACAGGTGTTTTTTCTCCTCAAGGCTCATGTGTGGAGGGTTTCAGGAGTAGGTGTGGGGTGTGGGGCGGACGAGAGTGATCCGGGGGTTACCACGAGAGGCGTTGGGGTGGAGACCTCTGGCGCAGGCGCCGGTACAGCTGATGTTTCGGCGGAGGGCGGCAGTGTGGGCGTGGCGATGGCGGGCTGTATAGGCTCTTGTGCTGGCGCGGCCGGAACTGGCGTCGGCGTAGCGACTATGGGGGTTTGTTGTACTGTCGGAATGGGCTCTGGGGCAGGCTCTGGCTTTTCAGAAACAACGTTCCCCGAGGCAGAGAGTGCAGCGGAAGTATTCATCTCCGGCGGAAGCGGAGTGGTTGAAGGCGCATGTGCCTCGGGAGTCGCCGAAGGAATTGATTCGGGTGTTACCTGTGGCGCGTTCGAATTTTCCAGGTCCTGCTTTGCTTTTTTGATTGCGAGAATCTGCGAAGGGTCTGAGGTGATGATCTGGTCTTCGGTGTAGGAGGCAATCACCTTGATCGCGACGTGCTTGAGACCTGCGAAGAAAATTCCCTCTCCCACATCGGATTCGAGCAAGAGGTATTTTTCTTCGTCGGAGAGTTTGAAGGTCTGCTGTACCAAGTCGACCGAGGTCGGCGATTGGCGTAGGAGAATCTGAATCGACGAGTTGGTGATCATTGGCACGCCGTAGGGCGAATTCAAGAAGTCTGAGACGTCCTGCGTGATCGTCGAGATGCCGAGGTAGTACTTACGGCCGCGCTTCGCGATGCCGAAGAGGAAGGAGGCGGTGTCTTCGGAGCGCATCATCCACCACGCCTCATCGATGACGAGGAGGCGCTTGCGCAACTCCTTGCGCACCATGTTCCAAATATGGTGCGTAATGATGTACATCGCGACCGGTTTCAGGTCGTCTTCCATATCGCGTACCGAAAAGACGACGAGCTTTTTGTTCATGTCGACGTTCGTCGGGCGGTTCATAAAGCCCGACCACGTGCCCTTCGTGTACTTCGAGAGACGCTGCACCAAAGATTCTGACCCTTCCATCCCCTGCAAGACGAGTTCAAAGTCGGAGAGGAGCGGCGGCTCGATCGCGGCGAAGTTTGCGTCTGCTGTGATGTCTTTAAGCGCGTACGTTTCTGTGATCGCCTTGTCGATGATTGCGTCTTCTTCCGGTGTGAGCCCGCCGAGCATGATGCGGAAAAGCCCGACCAAGGTGATGATGTTGTTGCGCAGCACGTCCGAAGGATTTTCGTCTTCGCGCGGGATCGGGAGATCAAACGGATTGATGTGGTGCTCGGAGGAGAGTGAAATATTGAAGTAGCGTCCCCCGACCGTCTCGGCGAGGTACTCGTATTCCCGCTCCGGGTCGATCACGATGACTTCCGTGTCGAACATGAGCGAGCGCAAAATTTCCAGCTTCGTCGTGTAGGATTTACCGCTACCGGATTTCGCGAAGGTTACGGAATTGTAGTTTTCGAGCGAGAAACGATCGAAGAGGATGAGCGAGGAGTTGTGGCGGTTGATGCCGTAGAGGATGCCGCGGTCGGAGGTGAGGTCGAAGGAGATGAACGGGAAAATCGAGGAGAGCGGCGCGGAATTGAGCTTCGTGTGAACGTCGAGCTCGTCGGTCGCAATCGGGAGGACGCTCTTAAAGCCCGCCTCTTGCTGGAAGAGCGCCGGGCGGATGTAGACGAGGCGCGATTCGAGAATCGAGCGTACTTCGCTTTCGATTTTGTCGATTTCTTCGCGCGACGAACCGTAGATCGTAAGGTAGAGTCCGACATCGAAGATGCGCTCCTGCGCTTGCTGCAGAGAATCGCGCAACTGTTCCAAATCGGAATACGCGGTGTCGAGCATCGGGTCGCGCACCATCCCCTTTTCTTCGCGTGTGGCGATTTGGCTCTGCACCTCGGCGACTTTCTTTTGGAATTTGCGCAGCATTTCGTTGGTGTCCATGGGGTGGATGAAAATCGAAATGTCCAACACCTTGTCCATGTTGATGATCGGCGCAAACCATCCCGTCGTGAGGAACCGCGGGTAGGAAATCACGAAGAAGGTGCGCGCGATTTTCTCACCAAGGTCGATTTCCTTCGAAGAAATCTTCAGGGCGTGCGGCGCGATCACGTCCTGCAAATCGAGGACGCCGGTGCGGAAAATTTCTTCCGGCAAAACCGGTTGCACTGGTGCCGTTTCTTGTTTTTTCTTAAAGATATCGAGGAGCGCCATACTATTGTTGTTGCAACGTCATCGGCTTCCCTTCTTCGCCAGGGTTGAACATCTTGTAGAGGAGTTCGATCGCTTCTTCGGTCCCGAGCTGCACCGTGCGCACGCCGGTGCGCACCAAGCCCTGCTGCACGATAGAGATGCGCTGTTCGAGCTGCGAGACCTGCTCTTCAAAGCTTCGGTTCTCCGCTTCGGGGCTCGGCTTGTTGTTGCCAAACGGCAGGAGTTTCGACACACCCGAGGCAGACGCCACAGAAATCCCGGAGCTGTACGGCACGACCACGAAGAAGTTTTTTGTCATGATGTTGGCTGCTTCCGTGAAACTTCTGATGAATTCGATGTACTCGCGGATCTGGATGCGCATGAGGTCATCGAGCTGCTCTTTGTACGCCGCCTCGAGGGTGGCGATGTACGGGCGAATATCGAGCATGCGCGACTGCACGAAAATCTGTACGGAAAAGTCGAGTGAATTGAGGAAATTTTGAAACTGCACGATGAATGCCGTCTGCTCGTCTTCGCTCTTCAGCGCGAAGTTGATCGATGAGGCGAGGAGGACCGCGCGCAACGAGCTGTCTTTGAGAACGACGATGCCGTCGCGCACCTCAGAAACGGGTACGAAATCCTGCGTCGATTTTGTTGTGGCTGTAGAAATTCCCGGCATACATTAAATACGTGCTTCTTTTGCGGTTCGGACGGCTTCGACTACTCCGCCCACACGCTCTTCGTTCTCTCCGATTCCCGAGGCGATGCGCTCTTTGATGTCCAAAGACCACGCGAGCTCGTGCAACCTGCTTTCGGAAAGCTTCGGAATATAGACGTTTTCTTTTTTGACGTCTTGGATTTTTTGCTCAATGGGCTTTTTTGCGCGACGTTCGTTGTTCCAGAGGTAGAGCTTGGTGTGGATAAGGTAGTAAAACGCACTTTCGACGGACACGATGAATGGTCGTCCGTTGTACTCGAGAAACGCGAACGATGCAGCGACTCCTCCCACCGCGAGGATGATCGGCCCCGCGAGAAAGAGCGGCAAGACGCGCCACGCGAGGTACGCCGCGCCGACGCCGCCGAGAATGTAAATGAACTGCTTGAACGTGAGCGGCCCAAAGATCTTATCCTCGACTTCGATGAATTGAGGTACTTGGAACTGCATCATCCATAAGTATACCAGCCGCCATGCGGGAGGGGTGTGCAGTTTTCTTAGAGTGGTGATTCGCGGTACGGATCGTTGTGCACATCTTTTCGCTGCGACGACGCATTCCCTGCTTTGTAGCTTTCTGAAACAGCGCTCGTACGCACCGCTTTCGGTGTAACCACCGGAGAGCCATTTTCGGACGCGAGCGCGGCAGTGCGAGCTGCCTCCACATCACTCACCTCCTTTGCTTTTGCGTCCGGGTGAGACAGGTAGCGTTCGAGCTCTTCACGAATTGGTTCAAATACGATTTTTGAAATGTTTTCGGTGAGCGTTGCTGCGGTTGTGCTATCGACACCCACTTCCTTTTGGATGTTTTCTTGAAGATTTTCGACGCGCTGGAACCCAAGCAGCGTGAGGAGGACTTCGTTGTCGAGTGCTTGCCACTGGTCGATGTGGAGTTTTTGCGTTTCGGCAAGCGCACGCATGCGCTTTTCGACGTCCGCCGACTGGATCGCGTCTTGGACGGCTTTTGGGAGCGTCTGAAAACGTTGTTGAAGCTTGTCACTCACTGCTGTGTTCTCTGAACTCATGCGGCTTTTTGTTGGTTTTGGATCGGGAGCGGTTTGTCGTGGTCGACGATTTCGGCGTGTGCCGTGACGTCCGTCGTTTGAGGTCGGAAGATTTCCGTGCGGACCACGCGTTTGTTGGCACCGCGGAAAGCGGAAACCTCTGCCGATTCCGTCGCCGATGAAGACGCGGTCGACTGCTCAACCACTATTTCGGGTGCGGAAGCCGGTGCGTTGTTTTGTAATTCGAGAATCTTCCCGTTGATTTGATTGGCCGCAGTGCGGTTAACGCCGAGTTTTTCGTCGACTTCCTTAAGACGCTTTTGGAGTTCGGAGAGCATCGGGTCGCTCTCGGTGAGCTGTGTGAGCTTCGCTTGCGCTTGTTCGATCTTCTCGCCCTGGTGACGCAGCTCGCTCGCGCGTTGTTCTTCAGAATTGCGGCGGATGTCGTGCTCGACTTCTGCACGTTTCTCCGGGCTCATGTTTGCCGTGGCAGTTTCGATCTGCTTCTTGATCATTTCTTCAGAGTGTTTGTCTTCGATTTGTTTGCGCTCACCTCCCTCGGACGCAATCGTCTTTTGCGCTTCCGCGGCTTCTTTGTTGCTCTCGATGAGTTTGTTGAACGCTTCCGTGTGCTGCTTGCTGATTTCTGTGCGCTCTTTTTCCGCGCTTGCGATCGAGCTGTTGAGTTCGCGCTGCTGCTTGATGAGTTCATCCATCTGCGGATTTTGTTGCGCTTGTGGTGCTTGGGCCGGAGTTGCTTGGGTTTCGGCGGCGTTCCCCGCGCGGGCTTGTGCACCTTTCACTTCTCGTGTAGCGCTCGGCGGTTTACCAATACCACCGCCAAAGCCCTGGACTCCCCCAACCGGCTTGTTGGAGAGCGAACCGAAGGTATTAGCACGACGGCTGTTTCGTGCGGCACTCGTATCGAGTTCCTTCAGTTTTACCTTATCCGCCTGGGAGAGTGAACCAAGCGTTTCAGCGCGACGTCGGATATTTTCAGCTTCATGTGAAGCAACGCGTGCATTCGTCGTAGCGGCGCGTTCCCTATTGTATGCAAAACGACCGACCGTCTGCTGCCAGGCGAGGCCGCCGAGGCGCGAGCGACCAAGATCGAAGGCGTATTGGCCGAGGTTGAGCCCGCTTACCGAAGAGGCGAACGACGATGAAAGTTTGAGTGAAGCAAAGAGAAGACCGATAACGATTACGTAGCCGAGGAGTGCGCTAATGTTGACGGTGCTTTCCGGATTTATGATGAGTTGGCCAAGCGAACCTGCGCTTGCACTAAATGCGGCACCCAAGGTGAGTGAGACCCAGAGAAAGAACATGAGGAGCGGTGCGAAGACCGCGTTTTTGAGAAGCGCGTTCCACCACGCGTTCCACCCGTAGCCACCTTCTGAGAGTTTCGGCCACAAGTACGTGGCAAAGGCGAGCGAGGCGGTAATCATGAGAAAGACCAAGACAAGCGCGCGTGTGACGAGCAAGAATGTGCCGTAGAGGAGAACGATTGCCGCAACCACAAAGAGGAGCGCCGTAACGATGCCGAAAATGAGCGCGATCCATGAGTTTTGTTTTTTCGCGAGTTCGCCCACGGCTTTTGTGGTATCTCCAAAACTCGAAACGCCCGCGTATTTCATAAAAGCACCCGCTACACCAGCGGACTGCACAGTATTTGCATTAGCTGCGTTAACGGTAGTTGCCCCTTCGGGTTGCCCGATCACACCCTGTGCCGCAGTGTAAAACTGGCCAGCGGTGAAGTTTGAAACGTCGATAATGAGTTTTGCGAAGAGCAGGCTGAAGTTGATCAAAACTGCGATAATGAGAACGCGCGCGAGCATGCGGCGCACGCCGTATTCGGTATTACCGAGAATCGTGGCGATCGCGATGAAGGTAAAGAGTCCGATGATGAGAATATTGGAGATGTCGCGCCCGACGGTCCACGCAGTGTTGATACCCTGAATGACATCAGCGTTGACCAGTGCGCCAAAATTGAGAATTGTTTGATTGAGCGTCCAGTCGAAGAGAAACCCCGCGGCGGTAAGCAGCCACGAAGCCGCATAGACGAGCGCGCCCGAGACAACGCCGGAAATCAGCGGCCCCCAGCACGAGGGGGTGAAGAATGAGCTCCAGCTACCGATCGCTGCATTACATGCTGCATCGGGGGTCGCATACTCAGGTAATGCAGCTGCAACGTTCGGTAACTCTTTCCCTGTTTGTTGCAGCTGCTGTTGAGACGGTTGGCATGATGCATTCGTACTATTGTCGATATACCCAGTAATGATTGGATTGCCTGTACTGGGGTCGGGTACGGTTTCAGCCCGGTAATCCTGTCCACATGCGGGGAATCCGCTAGTTTGAGCACGTGCAATGGTTGGAGCGCCCGAAACAAGAACGGCGACAATAAGAAGTACACTCGATACAAATCCGGACAAAAGTTTTTTCATGAGCTCCATTTTTGAATCCACATATTGAGTGTCGTTTGATTCTTGAAGTTGCACCAGCCCGTGCCTGGGGAAACCGAGCCGTCCCACGGGATGTTGGTCTGCGTGTTGTCATTCGGATTCGTGCCGGCCCAGAGCGTCACTGTGTTTTGTACGCCGTTTTGCATCGCGGTTTGCACCGACTGCTGCTGGTTTTGCGCGGTCGTGATGTCGGATTGCGTGTGCAACTGGCCGCTCGCGACGAGAGAATTAAGTTGTGCGATCGCGACCGCTTGCGAATCAGCCGATGTACCGGAGACGTTTTGCACGAGCTGATTCAAGAGCGAGAGCGCTTGGTTTGAGATGTTGATGTTGTTGATGGTTGTCGATGCCAGTGATGGGATACTCGCGGCGTTGATCGCGGCTTGTGAAAATGCTGTCGACGTCGCGACTTTCAGTGTTTGACCTTGCGGGCAGGTTTGTATGCCGGTCGTCGGGTCCGTCGTGCATTGCCCTGCAATCGCGGGGCACGTGTTGTTCGAGGAAAGCGGTGTCGCACACACACTCTGGATTATTTGCTGCCAACACTGATTCTCGGCGCTCCGGTACTGGTTGATCGATCCGGTGAGATTGCTCGCGATCGCATTCATGATTTTGTTGTAGCTTTGTTCGACAGTGAGCGCTGCCTGCAAATTCGTGAGCGCGGCATTCGAGATCGCACCTTGGAGATTTTGTGTCGTCTGCTGGATCGCCTGCGAGAGGTACGACGGCGAGTTGCCGATCGGCTGCGTGAGGCCGGTCAAGCCGCCGCCGTTGCTCGAGAGCACCTGCGTCGAGATTCCCGCAAAGAGCGCGCCGACCATCTGTCCGATGTCGTTGGCGTTTTGCAGCTGGTTGAACGGACTCTGGATGACCTGCGTGTACGAACTATTGACAAGCGATGCGGGGGTTTCGATTTGTTGCTGCAAAGGATCTTGGTTGCCGTCGGTGACCGAGTAGAATCCACCGCCCCAATTCCACTGGTCTTGCTGATACTGGGCGGCAGATGCTGCGGCAGAGAGTGCCATGTCGTTGGTTGAGATGTAGCCGAAAATCGGATTGCAGTCGGAGCCGACTGCAAGGATCGTGTCCCAGCTAAAGGTATTGCGGTTGGTGAAATTTGCAGGGGTACCAGCGTACGGACACGTGAGCGTACTCGGGCCGTTGTACGTAGCCAGCGAGTAGCCTTGCGCGGCAGCTTGTATGATGGTGTTTTTGATCTGAGGATCGAGGGATCCGGTTCCATTTTTGAGAGCCGCGACGAATGCTGCGGTGCGCACAGCGGTAATCTCCTTGCCTTCGTTGACGACGTAGAGCGGTGCGCCGCCGCGGCCTGTTTGTACCTGCTGTGTCGCCTGCTGCGTGAAGCCAGCCGTTGCTGCTTGGCGCTGCGCATCGATGACTTCGCGCAAGACGCACTCTTTGTAGACCAAGGTGCCGGTGTTGAGTTCTACGGATGCGTCCGCAACCGGGACGTATACGCCGCCCGTTGCACCCAAAGCTCCGACGGACATCGCGTACGCGCCGTTTTGGTTGCAGCTGAAAATACCGCCGAATCCCTGCGGGACTGCAATTTGCGTTTGGGAGGTTTGGCCATTGGCGAGCTGGGTCTGGACGACGGTAGCGCCGGAGTTTGTAGTATCACAATTCCCTGCCCCGTTCGTCGTTGCGGTACACGCTTGAGCATTCACAAACACAGGCACTGCTCCTGCAAGAAGTATCGCTATTGCAACAATGGTGCTATTGAGTTTTGCTCTTTTCATACGTGACGAGCGCCTGGAAGGCGGTGAGGACGTCGTTTTCCGCTTGGTTGTAGTTTTTGAGAAGAATAGTTGAAGCGATCGGGTCGTCCGCATGTGCAATCAAAGCGTCGAGTGTCGCGGCAAACTCGCGCATGGAATTCACGAGTCCGAGCTGCACCGCGACGGCATCCGAGGGTACCGTGAGCGCTGCGGTCGACGAGGCGGCTGCAATGTAATTACTTTCCGCGGTTTTCAGTTGGTTTAGATATGACTGATCTTTCGTTTGGACATACAGACCGAAGAGTTCGTACTCAGGGAGTGTGTTTGCAGTGAGCGGCTTGAGCGTCTTTTGGAGTGCTGTGCGGTAGCTCATCATCGCCTGGTAGGAGGTATCGGGGTTTGTTGCGATAGCGTTTGCGGTGAGTGCGCTGTAGGTGACCGGAGCGTGGAGCTGTGCGCCGATCGTACCGCCCACATTCTCGACCGTCGATGTACTGTACATGCCGTTGTGCTGCAATCCGGTGTACGCGCCGATGATTTCACCGAGCGCTGTGTCGGAGATATTGGTGATCGGGTCGATCGATGCGCTCAGGGCGTCGACGGGGCTTGTCGTGGATTGCGGGGTGAGTGCTGCGGCAACGTACGCGGTTGTTTGTTCCTTTTGCTGCATCATACTCGTGATTTGAAAAGCACCGGCACTCAGGAGCACAATGACCGCTGCGATCGCAGTGACTCTGATATGCGAAATTCCCCTTGTGCGCGGGCGTCTCACACACAAAAGTATAACACTGCAAAAATGGCTCGGGGGCTCGCAATTGTCGAATTTTGGGATAGCGTGGCCCGGCTTTTTATTGGGCCGAGAACGAGAACACGCTTCCCGGGTCTTCGTTGGAAAAAACGACGCCAGAGGCGATAAAGTACGCGGCGAGAGTTGCGTAGTTGCGGACGAACACGTCTGCCGTCGCGTCATAGTTCTTGATCGCTTGTATGAAATCGTTATCGCTTTGCGCCTGCGGGATGAGTTGGAGCTTGGTGCCGATATCTGTGTAGCTTTGGGCGAGGGAGGCGTGCATCGTAGCGACGGATTGCGGCACATCCGACATCGCCGCCATTTGTGCGCCGACCTGCGCGAGCGCTTTACCAAGCGAAACCACACTCGCCGCTTTAGCCGGGTCGTTGCGATCGACAACCTGGTCTTTCAAAATCTGCGCTTCGTTCGGGTGCGACGTTTCAAACGTTTGAATGATTGAACCGACCGCATTGCCATACGCGTAGAGCGCTTTTTGCGCTGCCGTTTGCGGTTTTTGCGATGGTTGGGCTACCGCGACGAATCCCTGCGGAATGAATTGGTACGCCTGCGCAATGAGTGTGCTGGAACTCGTGGCACTTGCCTGAGTACCCGACGTATTTGATTGTCCAGAAATACGCGCGAGGAGCGCAGCGTAGTCGAACGAATCAGACTGTGTGGTTTGCGACGTGTTTCCCGTACTCGGCGCTGTCGTTGCGAGTGCCGGAATAACGAGTGTCGCTGGGTTTTGGCCTTGGCCCTGCACGACCCGATTTACGATCGCAACAGGGTCAGTCGGCGGCATGATCGTTGTGTACGAAGACGGCAACCCGCCGCTCCAGGTCATCGATGTATTCGATATGTCGATCGGAGAATGACTTTGAACGATCATGATGCCGACGATCAAAAGGGCACCTACGACAGCGAGCGTGGGTGCGTATGGGTGCAGGCGAATCCATCCCATTGCACAACTATACCATCGCACCATGCTTCGCTGTGCTACGATACATACATGCAACCAGTACGGATTGCCGGGGTTCTCGCAGCACTCATCGCACTCCTTTTTCCTGCCGCAGCGTTTGCGTTTCCTTTCGGCGGCGCGATCGGTACGATCGTCCCTTGCTACAACGACGCGATCTACGCATCTGTCGGACCGCCGCGCGGCGGCGAGTACATCTGGACACCTGCGACGGTGACGTACCGTTTCGGTCCGCCTGCGCACTCCGGCCAGTGGCTCCTCGGCCTTGCTGGTGCGCCGTACTACTGCCTCGTGTCTATCGAACCGATTATCGTCTGGCCCGGCATAGCGATCACGATGATGGGTTCGTCACAGTAAGCCGACAATCCCCTTCCACTGCGAAAGGGTCACATCTTCAGCGCGGATTTTTTCCGAGAGCCCGAGGGTTGCAAATGCACGCTGCACTTTTTCACGCTCGAACCGCACCGCGAGGTTACTCGCCAGGAACTTTCGTTTCGACGCAAATCCTGCACGCACGACTTCAAAAAAGAATTCCTCATCGATACCGGTAAAAAAATCGCGCGAGATATTTTTCACGACAAGTATTGCGGAATCCACCGACGGCGGCGGGTTGAAATTTCCTTTTGAAACTTTCGCAGCAATCGATGGTTCTCCGTACGCTTTCACCGAGATCGACAAAATACTTTCTTTTTTATCGCGCGCGAGGATGCGATCGGCAACTTCTTTTTGAATGAGGAGCGCCATGATCCGCGGCTGCTGCCGCGCGGTGAGGAACTGCCGGATGATTTCGCCGGTAATGTAGTACGGGATGTTCGCGGCGAGGATGTAGCGGCCGCCATGCAGGCCGAGTTTTGCAGGGTCGACGTTGCGTACATCCGCGTCGACCACGACGAGCCGCTCGCTTGAGAAATGTTCGCGCAGGTGCACGACGAGCGGCGGGTCTTTTTCAACCGCAATCACGTGCGCGCCCGTTTTCAAAATCTCCTGCGTCAGCGCGCCTTTGCCGGGCCCAATTTCAAGCACGATATCTTCTGCGGTAATTTCGGCGGATTCGACGAGTGTGTGCGCTGCCCAGCTTCCGGTGAGAAAGTGTTGCCCGAGCCGCGCTCCTTTCTTTTTCATGCTAGTCAATTATACGTTCGTTCCCGCTCTCGTCGTTTGAAAACGGGACCGTGAGGAGACGCTGGTCGATGTCGGTGATGAATTCGGATCGAATCGAGTACTCGCGCGTGCCCCAGCGCAATCGCTCTTGTGCGTACGTGAGAAAGACGCGTTTTTTTGCGCGCGTGAGTGCCACGTAGAAAAGTCGGCGCTCTTCTTCGTTGTCACGATCGCCGTCGCCTTCACGAATCGATGGAAAGAGCCCTTGCTCGAGCCCCGTCACAAATACCGAATCAAATTCGAGACCTTTCGAAGCGTGTACGGTCATGAGGGAAACCGCACTCTCCGGTTTCTGGAGTTCGTCTTGGTCGCTCTGGAGCGCTGCTTCTTCGAGGAGACGCAAAACGCCGTCGGGCGGCGGCACATCATCAAAGGCGACCGCGAAGTTTGCGAGTTCGCGCACGTTGCCGAGGCGCTCTTCACCGTCTTCGCTCCCGCGCATCGCGGCTTCCATGCCACTTGCTTCGACGACAAAATGGATTGCCTCGGATGCAGGCAGAGTTTCGACTGCCGTTTTGATGTGCGCGAGCGTTTCGCGGAACTTCGCGACTTTCGTGCGCTGTGCTGCGGCGAGCTCCCCTTCTTTTCCATCGAGCATCTTATCGAGCGTCACTTTCCCGATGCCGCGCGGCGGCGAGGCGATGATGCGCGAAATGTCGACGCGACTTTTTGGGTTCAAAGCTGCGCGCATGTACGAGAGTACATCTTTGACCTCTTTGCGCTCGAAGAACCGCACGCCGAGGACGCGGTACGGTACCTGCGCTGCAAGGAGCGCTTGTTCGATTGCGCGCGACTGGAAGTTTTCTCGGTACAAAACTGCGATCTCGCCCGGCGGCGTTCCGCTTTCGATCAACGTCGCGCACATTTGCGCGATGAACCACGATTCGTCGATTTCGTTCCTGCCCGGGAAAACCACAATTGCTTCGCCCGTCGGATTCTCGGTGAAAAGATTTTTCGGAACGCGGCGCGTGTTTTTCTCGATGATGTCGTTGGCGGCTTTGAGGATCGTGCGCGTCGAGCGGTAGTTTTGCTCGAGGAGGACGACCTTCGCTCCTGCAAAGGTGCGTTCGAAGTGGAGCAAGTGCTCGATGTCAGCGCCGCGCCAGGAGTAGATGTTTTGGTCGATATCACCGACGACGCAGATATTATTGCGCGGTGCCGCGAGAAGGCGCGCAATTTCGTACTGGCAGCTGTTCGTGTCTTGGTACTCGTCGATCGTGAGGTACTGCCAGCGATTCTGCAGAAGCTCGCGCACTTCTTTCGAGTTTTGCAGAAGTTTCAGCGTGCGCAACAGGAGATCGTCGAAATCGAGCGCCGCTTCTTCCCGTAGAGCCTTTTCGTACGCCTCCCATGCGCGAGCGATGTTGCGCTGTCGAAAATCGGAAACATCTTTCGCAAACTCTGCGCACTCGATCCCCTCGCCTTTGCGTTTCGAAATTGCCGAGAGGAGTGAGCGCGGCGGTGTTTCGAGCGAGAGATTTTCCGCGATGTGTTTCAGGGCGCGCATCGAGTCATCGCGATCCCAAATCGTAAATCCTTTCGGTAGATTCGCCTGTTCGTGGAATTCGCGCAGAATCCGGACGCCGAGGCTGTGGAAGGTCGCGGTCAGTGGGAGTCCGTGTCCGTGCGGTACGAGCGTCCTGACGCGCTCGCGCATTTCAGCAGCGGCTTTGTTGGTAAACGTAACGGCGAGAATGGCGTGCGGGTGGACACCTTTGTCGATGAGGTAGGCGATCCGGTGGGTAATGGTTTTTGTTTTACCTGCCCCGGCTCCCGCGATGATAAGGAGGGGGCCTTCGGTGTGTGCAGCTGCTTCTTTTTGTCGATCGTTGAGTCCTTCAAGATAATTCACTGGCCGACTATAGCATGCTCGTCTCGTGAGTTTTTGCCCCTTTTTGGGTTGACAGCCGGGAATTTGACAGATCTCTTATCCACTCGCCCAGCCGAATATGAATTGACTCTGAAATCTCAGTAGGTAGCATGGATTCTAGCGGTGGCGTTTTCTTTCTCCCGTTTCTCGGAGGTTCAAAAAACCCTTGTTTTCAGCCAAATTTCAGTAATTCTGTGCGCGTCATCGCCGTTAAAACGGCTTAAAATCTACTCTTTTTGTCAACAGGAGCCCAGGAGGCTTTTATTGCACGTGAAGAATAGAGGGAGAGTCGTTTCCCTAGGCATATAGCTCAGCATCAATCAGGCTCTGGATCGCGCAAAAGGTCTGGAAAAACATACAAAATGAGGCGCACGGCAGCGTCTGTGGTGACGCTCATTTCAGCGCTCTTGGTGATTGGCAGTTTCTTGCCGGCGTTAGCGCGCGCGTCGGTTCTCGAGACACTCCTCGCTCCGCTTTCAAAAGCGACTCCGCAAGACCCTGTGGATGACGGTGGGCCAAATCTCCAGAACATGCAGCTTTTGCAGCCTGCATACAATTTGAACCCCGCCCCCGCGATTGGCGGTGGGGACGTGACGATCGTCGACAATTCCGCACTGGTTTCCGAAGAAGGGCCCGCCGGCACAATCGCAGACATCGAGAAGCCGAAAAACGGCACCATTAGTCTCTATGTTGTACAGCCGGGCGATACGCTTTCCTCGATCGCGAAGCTCTTCGGAGTGACGACCGGGACAATCCTCTCTGCCAACGACTTACCGCGGGGTTCGGCGCTCCAAGTGGGCCAACAGCTCGTCATTCTCCCGATTACCGGCGTACGCTATACGGTACGCGCGGGCGACACGATTGAGTCGATCGCGAAGGCGTACAACGCCGACCCCACGGAAATCGAAGCGAACAACGACGTCGACAATTCCTCGCTCGCGGTCGGGCAACAGCTCATTATTCCGAACGCTGAAGTACCGAGCTCATCGATCCCTGCATCCTCTGGTTCATCATCGGGTCCGAATGATAGTGGTGTAATCGCGCATATCGTGAGCGGAGTGCATGCGATCGGCAACATCATTCCGTTTGCAAACAATCCTGCAGAGCCTGCACACAACGTCGGCCCTGTTGGTTCGGCTGATGAAATCGCATACTACATCGCTCCGCTCACGCACTACATTCAGACGCAGGGTATCCACGGTTACAACGCCGTCGACCTCGCAGCCCCGATCGGTACGCCGATTCTTGCATCGGCTGCCGGCAATGTCGTGGTCGCGCGCGGATCTGGTTGGAACGGTGGCTATGGTGAGTACGTCGTAATCCAGCACGACAACGGTTCTCAAACTTTGTACGCACACATGTCGAAGGTGATTGCCTACGATGGTGAGCACGTGCAGCAAGGTCAGGTGATCGGGTACGTCGGCGAAACCGGTGAAGCAACCGGCCCGCACGTGCACTTCGAGATTCGTAACGGTATTCGCAATCCGTTCTAAAGTATGACCAATGATATTGTAAATATTGTGCGGATGTTCATGCGGGCGTGGTTTGGGCTCTAAGTTGAAGACACACTTGACCGAACGCGCAGAAGACATAGAGTAGTGGAAGCACACGCTTGCGAGGTTGAAAATGACCGAAACTATTTGTAGCTGCGCTTTACTCTACAAAGGAAAAATGTACACAGGGCCAGTGCATGCCGATGCAGCCGAACTTTTGTTTTCCGAACATCCGGATGCTGAGCGCTCAGGATCCGAGTTCGTTGAAGGTTTCGCCACGTCGAACGGTCGCTTTTTGAATCGCGAAGAAGCAAAAAAACTGGCGCATGAGCGCGACCTTCTGCGGCCTGGACGCGACAAGTTCGTCGCGTCGACGCTGTGGTCAGAATTTCTCGTGCACGGCACGCTCTCGGAAGAACGACGAGTCGTTTCCACGGAATGAACAAACAAAAACGGCGGACATGTGTCCGCCGGTTTACATTTCCCGCGCGCGGTATTGCAGCGCTTCGAGCATGTGGCTCGGCTCTATCGTTTCCGATCCTGCGAGGTCGGCGATCGTGCGCGCGAGTTTGATGGTGCGGTGGTAGCCGCGCGCAGAGAGTTTCATGGTGCGCGCCGCTTGCATTAAGGTTTCTTCAGCTTTCGGTGAGAGGTGTGCAAGCGTTTCGATTTCTTTCGGGCCCATATCGGCATTGGTCGAGACGTTTTTGGCGTTTTTGAATCGCGCTTTTTGGAGCGCACGCGCTCGTGCGATCCGCTGGCGCACCTCGGTGGTTTCCGCTGCGTTTCCTTTCGCGCGCTGCGCCAGTTTCTCGGGCGGCATTTCACCGACGTGCACCCACATATCAATGCGATCTGCGACAGGGCCGGAGATTTTCCGGCGGTAGCGCTCGATCGAGCCGGGCATGCACGTGCACGCGCTCGTGCCGTATTTTCCGCAGGGACACGGGTTTAAAGCGGCAATGAGCATAAAATTCGCGGGGAAGGTCGCAGAGCCGCGAGCACGCGCAACGGAAACTTTTGCGTCTTCCAAGGGCTCGCGCAATGCGTTCACGACATCGCGGTGGAATTCCGGAAATTCATCGAGAAAGAGTAACCCGCGATGTGCGAGCGTCACTTCGCCGGGGCGTGGGATCGCGCCGCCGCCGATTAAGGAAGCGTAGCTCGAGGTGTGGTGCGGCGCACGAAACGGCGGACGCACCAAGGCGCCGCGCTCCAAAGTTCCCGCAAAGGAGTGAATCGTTGTTACTTCAATGATTTCGTCTTCGGAAAGCGGGGGCAAAAGTGCGGATGCGGCGCGTGCGAGCATGGTCTTCCCTGTTCCAGGAGGTCCGTAGAGTGCGATGTTGTGTCGCCCGGCTGCTGCAATTTCGAGCCCACGCTTTGCGCTTTCTTGACCGCGGATGTCGCTGAGAGAAAACTCCGCGGTGCCCTCTTCGCGCGCGAGCGGTTGCGGCACGTGTGCGTGCAAAGGAACTGGTTCTTGGGATCGCAGATGAGCGAGCACATCCGTGAGCGTGCGCACCGGGTAGATAGTGATTCCAGAGACGAGCGCCGCTTCGTCGGCATTTTCTTCGGGGATGAAGATCTCTTTGAAACCTTCTTCGCGCGCCAGGAGTGCGATCGAGAGCGTGCCGCGGATCGGCCGAATCGAGCCGTCGAGTGCGAGCTCTCCCGCAAACATCTTTGCGGCCGGGTCGAAGATGAGTTCATCAGCTGCGAGGAGGTACGCAAGTGCAACAGGCAAATCAAATGCGGAGCCTTCTTTTTTGAGCTCCGCAGGTGCGAGCGAGATCACGATCTTTTTATTCGTGCTCTTTGGCGAGGTGAGTCCGGAGTTTTTTATTGCGCTCGCAACGCGATCACGCGCTTCCTCGACTGCTTTGTCTGGCAGGCCGACGATTGAAAATGCGTGCAGTCCGCGCGCGATATCCGCTTCGACCGAAACAAGACTTGCGCGCGGCAATGCTGGTTGCGCGGCAAAAACGCGCGCAAAATTTGACCCCATATGCAGCTGATTGTAGCAAGGAAATTACTCCGCGTGCTTGCGACACGTGCGCGCGGCGGGGTTTGCTCTGAGGCGATCGAGTTCGATGTGTTCGTCTCCTACTTCGCAGATGCCATACGTGCCATCGTCCATCTTTTCGAGTGCATCGGTGACTTCCGTGTGGCGCTCTTCCAACTCTTTAACCAATGAAACGTTCGTCGCAAGCTCTTCGATCTGATCAGCGACATCGGTAGGGTCAGATTCTTCGCCTTCGAATCCCGACGATGCCCCTTCCCACTCGCCCGTGTCGCTCTGCACGCGGCCGTGCGACGCAAGCTCTTCTTCTAATGTGTCGCGCTCAACCTCAAGTTGTGATCGCAACTCTTCGAGTTCACTTTGCGATATTTTCATGCGCTGCAGTATACCAAATCAATACTAGAGTTCCCGCTGCGCTTGGAGACGGTTGAGGATTTCGCTAAATGAATACGGGCTCTCCGCGATGACGAGGATGTTTGGCGTCGGGAACGAGTAGTACATCTGGATTGCGCCCGTATCATCTTCGAGCGCGCGCGCGTCGTAGTTGCGTAGAACGACATCCTGGAAGGTGCGAGCGACCGGGATAGTGCTCGTACCGACGTACTTTGTCATCGGCACGGCCGTGAAAATCGGCGTCAGGTCGCCGTTCATGGTTGCTTCCCACGCGAGCATGCCGGCGAAGGCACGATCGTACGATTGTACGGGGATCACGAAGATCGGCGCGTTTTTATCGACGACGTGTACCCCGAAGAAAAAGTCGGATCCGAGCGCACTCATGAGTTCTTGCGGCGGGTGAATGTCGAGCGCGTCGAAAAATTCAGCGAGTGTTGCCGGGCGGATGCTCGTCGTGCCGCTCGTTGTTGCGGTGAGCGTCGGAACAACGCGCGTAATCGAACCCAAGGGGCCGGGCGGCTTCGAGGTAAACGAGAGAAATTCGTTTTTGAGATCTTGCGCTGTCGCGCGGTCGAGTGGAAGCGCTTCGGTTTGTTCTGCAAAGAGGATCGATGTGTTCGGAGCGGTCTGCGCGATGGGGGTCTGTTGTTTTTGCATGACGTAAAAGACGCCGAAGAGCGCGCCGACGCCGAGGAGTACCAAAACGAACGATGCGAACACGATGCCGAATGTGCGGCGTGCCGCTTGCGCTCGGATACGCTCTTGTTCGGGTGGAATGAGGTGCGCCTGCCCTTTTTTCTTTTCTTGCTCGAGTGAAACGGCGCGCACGAGCGATATTTTTTTGTCGCGAACGATCGATTGGAGGTCGTCTTTGAGGGTGCGCAGTGGTGTGACGATGGACGAGACTGATTCGCCTTTTGCCTTCGCGGGGGATGCGGTGACAGGCGGTTTTTCAGGCGCAGGTGTGGCAATAATGGGGGCGGGTTCAGGTGGTTGTAGAGTGGGCTCCGGCACAGGTGCTGCAGGCGCAGACGCTTTCACGACGCGCTCTTCGAGAATCTGTGCGACGGGTTCTTCGGCGGGTTTCGGCGGTGGTTTCGGAACATCCGCGGCTGCTTTAAAATCGTGTCGTTCGGGGAGCTTCGAATCTTTCAAGATGCGAGCCATATCCATTTGGATCGTGCGTTCGCGCAAAACCTCGGCGGATGCAGGCAGCGGCGCAGGAGGTGTGTCTTCAGAAACACCAGGCGCCGCAGCAGGAGTAGCCTGCTGCGGCGCTGATTCCGCGTTGTCGTCTTTATTAGTGTCTCTGAGGTCGATCACTTTGTCGTCGTCGGTCATTGTTGTCAGGGCCTGCCGATGGTTTCAATCCTTTGCGCGCTGCAAAATCAGGATCGGCTGCCTTGATAGAGAGATTATAACGTCCTTTTTCGTCGATTTCCTTAATGACCACTGGAACGACGTCGCCAATCTGCACCGCATCCGTGATTTTTCCGATGCGGAACGGTGCGACCTCTGAAACGTGCACCAAACCTTCGGTGTTTGCGCCGATTTTCACGAACGCGCCAAAATCGAGGAGGCGCGTGACGGGGCCTTCGAAGCGGTCGCCTATCTCGTATTCGCGGGTGAGTTCGACGATTTCTTTGAGCGCTGCTTCCGCGGAACCTTGTTTACCCGTGATAAAGACGGAACCGTCGTCTTCGATCGTGATTTCGTCGACTTTCGTGCGGTCTTTGATCCCGTTGATCGTTTTGCCGCCGGGGCCAATGACGAGCCCGATCTGGTCAACCTTGACCTTCGTGGTGAGGATTTTCGGCGCTCGCGGTGAGATGTCTGCGCGGGGTGCCGCGAGTTCTTCTGCGATCACGCCCAGAATCTGGATGCGCGCTTTTTTCGCTTGTGCGAACGCTTCCGCGAGGACTTTGAGCGGGACGCCTTCTACCTTCACGTCCATTTGAACGCCGGTGACGCCCTCTGAAGTTCCGGCAACTTTGAAGTCTATGTCCCCGTGGTGATCTTCGGGGCCCTGAATGTCGGTCAATACTTTGTACACGCCCGCCTGTGCGTCCGACATCATGCCCATCGCGATTCCCGCGACGGGGCGTTTGATCGGGACACCCGCATCCATGAGCGCGAGGGTGCCTGCGCACACGGAGGCCATCGAGGTCGATCCGTTCGATGCGAGGCAGTCTGCGACGATGCGAATCGTGTACGGGAATACTTCTTTTTCGGGCAAAACGGCGCGCAGCGACTTTTCAGCGAGCGCGCCGTGGCCGATCATGCGACGGTTCATCCCGCCGACGCGTCCTGTCTCCCCCACCGAAAACGGCGGGAAGTTGTAGTGCAGCATGAAGGTTTTCTTCGCGTCTTGGAATTCAATCGTGTCGATGAGTTGTGCATCGCCCGGGCCACCGAGTGTGAGCGCCGCCAAAACGTGCGTTTCACCGCGATAGAAGAGTCCGGTGCCGTGGATGATCGGTGAGATACCGCCCGCTTGTGCGTAGAGCGCGCGGACTTCGTCGAGCGCGCGTCCATCGACGCGTTTCCCCTCTTTGATTGCGAGGTCGTGCACGTATTCATCGATTTTGAGTTCGAAGAACTGGTCGATCTGGTTTGGTGGGATAGTTTCGTACTTCGGTGCCGTGTTTCCCATCCACTCCGCTTTGAGTGTGTTGATGTCGTGTTTCGACATTTTGCCGCCGAGAGCCGCGAGTTTCGGCGTCATGTACTCACTCCACTCCGAGTTGAGTTCAGGGTGTGCACCCGGTGGCGTAAATTCGAATTTTGCTACGGCGCGCTCAGCAATAATCTGCTGTTGCCACGCTTGAATCTTTTCGATCTCTTCGGATGCTTTTGCGAGCGCTTTGTTCAAAATCTCCTCGGAGACTTCGCGTGCGCCGACTTCGATCATGTTGATGAGACCATCTTTGCCGCACGCGGTGAGGTCAAACCGCGCACGCGGCGGAATGTCTTCGCTGCGCTGGCCGTAGGTCGGCGTGACGATGAAATCCTCCGAACCTTCTTCCATGCCGATGCGCACCGCTGAGACCGGGCCGTTCCAGGGGATGCGCGAGGTTGCAATCGCGAGCGAAGCGGCGTTCACCGCGAGGATGTCCGTGTCATAGTCTTCGATCGAGAGCACGGTGATGATGACCTGCACGTCCCGTTTGAGACCTTTTGGGAAGAGCGGACGAATCGTGCGGTCGACGATGCGACCCGAGAGGACCGCTTCATCGGTCGGTCGCCCTTCGCGGCGTACGAAGCGACTCCCGAGGATGGCACCCGCGGCGTAAAACTTCTCTTCGTATTCGACAGAGAGCGGGAAATAATCGAGGTTCGACTCTTTGTTCGACATGACGACAGTCGCCAAAACCGCGCTGTTGCCATAGCGCATGAGGACCGAGCCGTCGGCCTGGTTCGCCCAGTCGTTGAATTCGGCAGTCAGTGTCTTCCCGCCAATATCAACGGAATATACTTTTTTCTCCATTTCACGTTGGGTGACGAGCGGATTTCAGCATTACCTTCACAATGAGAAGGAAATTCTGCCTATCCGATCGCCACAATTACAATAATAGTGTGACTGTAGCACAGGAGAAGCGGACGCCCAAGGTGTTCGTTTTCGCGTGCTACAGTGAGTGCATGCACAACTTTTTATATCGCTTCGCCCTCGTGGTATTAGTACTCTCCGCGGTCGTATTCTTTTGCGTGTTGTTTGCGCAAATGTACGTGCGCTGGTACGTCAATCAGAACTTTGCGTTTATCGGGGGGTTTGGTCTCGAATCGCTCGCAGCCTTGGTTCTCGGGCTTACGCTCGGGCTCCTCTATCTTCCGCGCTCGCGCGCGTAATTAATTGATATCCGTGATCTGGTCTGAGTCTTCGAGACTCGCCTTCGCATCGTCGATATCTTCTTGTTCCTGGCGTTGCCGGTAGCCGCGCCCGCGGACAGCTCGGTAATTCATGAGGTAGCGCTTGGGCTCGAGATCAAGGTCGAGAAAATCGTCGGCTGCTTCTTTGAGTTTGAGTGACGTCGAGCGTCCGAAAGAAACCACTTCCACCTGGCAACCGGCGTGCATCTGGAGGTATTGGACCAAGGGGACGAAATCGCCGTCACCGGTGAAGAGAATGACCGTGTCGACTTTGGGAGATGCGGTAATCGCGTCGACTGCGAGTCCGACGTCCCAGTCGGCTTTTTTTGCGCCGCCGGAGAAGATTTGGAGATCTTTCGTGCGCATTTCAATGCCCACTTTCTCCAGCGCTTCGAAAAACGCCTTTTCTTCGCCCGATTCGGTAGTAACAGCGTACGCGCGAGCGCGCACGAGGCGACGTCCTGCGACGGAATCTTTGAGGACGTTGCCAAAATTTACACGCGCGTGGTAGATATTTTTCGCGCTGTGATAAAGGTTTTGCGTGTCGATAAAAACGCCGACACGCTGTTCAGGATGTTTGATAATAGCCATAAAACGGTAGCGCACATGATGCGCTCATTACAAAATATAAAATAAAAGAACCTACTCACCCGCGCCAGTGGGCGCGATTATTTCTTGAGTCCGAGCTTCTTAACGAGAACGCTGTACGCGCGCTTGTTGTTCTTCTCGAGGTACTGCAAGTGTTTGCGGCGGTCGGCAACGAGCCCAAGGAGACCGCGGCGGGAGTGTTTGTCCTTGCGGTTTTTATCGAGATGAGCGGAAACTTCCTCGATTCGACGTGTCAAAAGTGCAACCTGCACCTCCGGAGACCCCGTGTCGGTGTCGTGGCGCTGGGTCTTTGCCATCTCGTTTGCCTTCTTTCGCTTGGTGAGCATGGCGGCAGAATAGCACATCCGCCGGTCTTTTGCAAGATCGGCGGATGTGCCCAAATTTGGCTCAATTACTTGGTTTTTGTACCGGTTGTTGAGGTCGCTGCGCCCGGAGCTTGTACGCCCACGAGCTTCACATCGAAGAGAATCGTGGAATTCGCGGGGATGATGGTCGTACCACTGGCATCAGTGACGGCCTGTGCGCCGTAGCCGAGTTCCGGCGGGATTGCCATAACGCGTTCACCACCCACCTTCATGCCATTGACCCCGATCTGGAATCCGGCAATGAGACCTTGCTGACCGAGCGTAAAGCTCAAAGGCTTGTTGCCGTGCGCTGCCGATGAGTCAAAGACGGTGCCGTTCTGAAGTTTACCGATGTACAAAACAGAAACGACTGAACCCGGCACTGCTTCCGTACCTGTACCGACGGTGATGTCTTGTGCCTGTACCTGCGGTGTCGTGGTTGCCGTCGTGCTCGTAGCTGTCTGTTGCGTTGCGGGTGCAGGGGTCGTGTTGGACGTGGAGTAGAAGTACCAACCTCCACCTGCGATGATAAGGATAATGACTATTAAAATGGCGATAGTTTTGCTATTCATAGAACATAACGATACATCAGGGATTTCGTCGCGCAACCCCACGGGAGGGTACAGAGGTGTGGATATGTCACGGCTTCGCTCAGTATTTGCATTCGCTCTCGCGAGAGATTCTAAAAAAGAGTAGAGTTTCTCTATGGAGCCGCTTGCGTCGCGTATTCGACCCACGAAACTCGATGATTTCATCGGACAGGAGCACCTCGTTGGTCCTGGGAAACCGCTGCGCGTCGCAACCGAAAAGAAAGAACTTTTTTCGTTTGTACTCTGGGGTCCGCCGGGGTGCGGCAAGACGACGCTCGCCCGCATTTATGCGAATGCGGTCGGCGCGGAATTTTTCGAACTCTCTGCAGTCGACTCCGGCAAAGAAGATATTAAAAAAATCGTTGGGTCCTCGCAGCTCAAGCTCGGCGGAAAACCAAAAGTGCTCTTCATCGATGAAATCCACCGCTTCAATAAAGCGCAGCAGGATTTTCTCCTCCCTTTTGTAGAGCGGGGCGACATCACTTTGATCGGCGCGACGACCGAAAATCCGAGTTTTGAAGTTATCTCCCCGCTCTTGTCGCGCTGCCGTGTCTTTGTCTTGAATGAACTTTCAGAAAAAGACATGGAAAAAGTGATTGCGCGCACGAAAATGAAAGTCCCAAAATCGGCGCGTGAGTGGCTTGTGCGTATGGCGGGCGGAGATGCGCGCCAAGCACTCACGACGCTGGAAACCGCGCAAAAACTCTACGGAGAAATCTCCGTCGATACGCTGCAAGAAGCGATCCAATCGAAGCACCTGCGCTACGATAAAAAAGGCGAAGAGCACTACAACACCATCTCTGCATTCATAAAATCAATGCGCGCGAGCCAGCCGGATGCGGCCTTGTACTATTTGGCCCGCATGGTTGATGCAGGTGAAGATCCGCTCTTCATTGCGCGGCGTATGGTCGTTTTCGCGAGCGAAGACATCGGACTCGCTGTCCCTACGGCGCTCGTTGTTGCCAACGCTGTCTTTCGCGCGTGCGAGACAATCGGCTACCCGGAAGCGCAGATCAATTTGGCGCACGGTGCCGCGTACCTCGCGACGTGCAAAAAGAGCCGCGCTTCGTATGACGCGTACTTCGAAGCGCTCGCCGATGTAAAAGAGTTCGGCAATCTCCCCATCCCGATGAATATTCGCAACGCGCCGACGAAACTCATGAAAGAACTCGGATACCATAAAGGCTACAAGCTCTACGATAAAGAAAGCTATCTTCCTGAAAAGCTAAAAAAGAAAAAGTATTTGAAAGAAGAAAAAGAATAAGGGCCGGCGAACGAATCGCCGGCCCTCGGTGTTGTGTCCTGCCATCACACACTATGCAGATGCGGATGACAGACGAGATCGCGGAACCGCTCCCCGACTTCCTCGGTCGCGCCATTTGCGTTCGCTATCGCACTCAGCAGACGTCCAGATGCGCGAAGTTTTCGCGGCCGCCTGGGGTCGTTCATGTTGACGGCGAAGATGCCGAACTTTTGCGTGTAGAGGCGCATCCATTCGGTGTTGTCCATGAACGACCACGTGATATTTCCACGCAGGTCCACGCCGTCGGCTGCCGCTTGTGCAAGCTCCCGCACATAGTGGAACAAATGCCAAGAGCGGCGATGGTCGACTATGTGATGGTCTGCATGGCCGACTTCGGTCATCCAGATGGGGAGTTTGTACGCTTTCCAATATTCCCGAGCAACTCCGGCGGGAGCACTGGTGCACATGCCCCAGTTGAAGTCTGAGACGACTGGGTGATCGGTGCACGCGTCGTGCCCAGCCCACCCGAGCTTCCCAACTTCATTGTGGTGGTAGTTGTTGAGGCCGACGTTGTCTAATTTCCCACGCTTCACGAGTTCGTCGGTAACAAACCGTCCCCATACGTAACGATCTTCTTTTTCAGCAGGGTCGGTCGGTGGTGTTCCCGTCCACCATCCAACTGCATGTGCGATGCCGACTTCTGCTAACGGGTTGTACCGCTTGATGATGTCGTACGCGATACAGTGTGCTTCGATTCGATTACGGAGCACTTTCATCATCCGAGCGCGATCTGCAATGAACGGAGGCCAGATACCTGCGCCGTAGCCGAAGATCGAAATGACCGTCGGCTCGTTGAGCGGGTCGACGTATTTGACCGACGTGCCAAGCTTTTTCATAACTGCTTCCGTGACATTGCCGAAGAGATCCGGCGCATCGTCGCGATTCCATTCGCATCCCGGTGCGTGTTCCCAGTGATCGAGCGTGAGTCTGGTTGCAACGCCGCAGTGCAGGCCCGTATCCACCATATCTTTGAGGCGGTCGAGCTCTTCGTAGTCGTAACGTCCGCGTTCGGGTTCGATTTTCTCGCGAGCGATAGAAATACGCCGCATCGTGAGACCGAGACCAGCGATGAGTTTGTAGTCGCTCGGGTACAGAATTTCACCGCGACAGCCGAGTTTCTTCAGTTCGGGGTCGCCGCCGGGTACATTCTCAGCCCCTTCCATTTTGGACCTGAATCTGTCGGTGAATATTGCGTCGGTCCACAGACCGCCGACACCAGGCTTGATGCCTTCTTCTTGCCATGCAGCGCCGCCGACGCCCCACACGAAGCCTTCGGGCATCAGAAACTTTGAGGATGAGGTCATCGTTTCGTTCCTTGTATTTCGGCCCCACGGCCGACTGCGATAGGTGTACCTTTTTGATCGACAAAATGCAAAAGAAAAAGACCCGCGAGACTGTCGCAGGTCTTCTAGGAGTTCACTGGTATGCACATGATCGGTGCAATGTACTTTTTGTACTTCTCATATATCGCGGGCGTGAGTCCGCGAGCAGCTATTACGTTCGCATAGAATTCGGCGGACGTTCGCGGGGTGCGCTCGAGCGTGTCGCGGTCCACATGCCAGAGCCCGAAACAATCCGTGTACCCGTTTCCCCACTCGAAGCAATCCATGATCGTCCAGACAAAATAGCCGATCACCGGCACACCTTCTCGTATGGCTTTGTGGAGCCACTTGAAGCTCTCGGCCATGAAGCTGATACGACGACCATCTTCGAGGTGTGGATCATTCTGACCATGCTCCGTAATCAGTATAGGAAGTTGATATCGCTTGAAGATTGCCGTTGCGACTTCATAGATGACGCGCGGGCACATGTCGTTGCAGGGTTCTGTTGGTCTGCGACCTTTTGCACGAATGCATGGGTCGAGTCCCCACCAGCCGCGAATCATGTCGCCGTCCGCGAAATAGTGCGTGTGCATGTAGGGATTGATCCCGACGAAATCAAGATGGTCTTTGATCTTGTCGAGAAAATCGTAGTCCCACATGTCTTCGCGCATCTTTGTCGCAGGATCATCGGCGGAGCGCCAGTTGGTGCTCTGCGCGATGCCGACGAGTGATTTTGGATGCACGCGCTTGATCACTTTGTACGCGCGCTTGTGTCCTTCGACAAAGTTCGCGGTGACGGTCTCGAGGTTTGCTGCGCTCCTTTGTTTTCTCCCGAGCCACTCCCCTTCGTTTTCGCTGAAGACGAGCTTCGTGAATACGTTTGGTTCGTTGAAGACAGTGAAATATTTCACGGACTTCCCGAGCTTCTGCAGTAGTTTCTCGACATACGCTTCGAGGAGATCCGGATAGTCCGGCCGCAGCCACCAATGTGCTGCATCGCATTTTTCCGAACAGGTCCACCATTCGAGATTTACGACCGGGGTAAGGCCTATGGATAGTGCGAAGTCCACCATGTCTTTGTATCGGTCGAGTTCTTTCTCATCGTAGACGCCAGGGCTTGGTTCGGTCTTTGTGCGGTCAATGCCGAAACGTAGAGCGCTGTGATTCTGCGCCCGGGCCATGCGCATGTCCGAGCGATAGCGGCTTTCGAATCTGCACGCGCGACCGCGCGTGAGAATATGCGTTGCTTGCAGAGGCGCTCTGTGCTGAAGCCATGCGTCCCAGTTGTTCCATCCGCTTTCCACTTGCCCCGGGGAACATCCTGCTCCCCACAGCCATGTGTATCGCTTCCCCTTGTAGCTCACGACCTTGGGGAAAGAGATAGGCAGCGGCATGTCGAGGATATTTGCATACCTCATCGCTCTCTCCCTCATTGGATATATTTCAACGACCAGGTTGGTCCTCCTGACACTGTATTCCCGTCAATATAAAAAGAAACTTGCCTTCGCATCATTTTCGATGCGAAGGCAAGTGAGTTTACTCTGCCGCAATCCGGAGGGCGATTTTATATTCTGCCTCCTTCTGCGCCATTATGTGCTCCAAATCGTGTAGGAGTCGCAAGTCGCTGAGAAGTTTGGCGAGCTGCATTACGGCATTCGGAAGGAACGAGATCGCATTATTGATCTCATCCAGTGCGCTTTTCATCTGAGCCATGAGACCGAGGCTCAACACACCTTTGAAAACGAACCATCCAAGCCCAAACAGTGGGATGAATGTCCAGCCCATCAAGTAAAAGGTGAGCCAGATTTCAAGGAACGCAGCCCATTTGTGGTACGGCCGGTAGCCTTTGCTCAAAGTCTCGAGCGCCGTAGTGAGTTGTCGCTTCAGACGATGGAAACCTTCGCGACTCTTCTGAAGTTCTTCCCAGGGGGTTCCAAAGTCCCCTTCGTTCAACCCATTGCGATACTCGAACTGCATGAGTTTCCATCCGATGGTACATGCCACGATGGTGCCCAGGCCGCCCCAACAAAAGACGCTCCACAGCAAGACTTTCGAGTAGCCAGTTTCTCGTTCGATGGCGGCATTCACAACAGTGAGCATGGGCAAGAACATACAGAGGTTCCCTGCCGCACGAGTCCCCCCGGTGAAAAGTGTCGCCATTTGTGTGGTCGCGTCGCGCACCGCATCCTGCATTCGGTAGCGCAGTCGTTCGATGGAAACCCCACGGTGCCACCGATCGATATTTTGTTGTGAGTATGCGACGCGCCACCAGATGATGAAGCGAAGCGTGCAGTACTTGAGAGACCACGCGAGTGCGATGAACAGCACCCAGAGGACGAGCCCTGTGATGACACAGGATTCAAATTCACCGCTGCTATGCGTTTGCGCCCCCTCTTTCAAGAGAGTGGTTGCCGTATTCATCAGTTGGGCGAAACGTACCGCCGTCATGACCTGCGCGTACGTTGTCAGAAGTATGAGTGTGACGAACCCGTAAGCCGTCAACGCCCACTTCCGACTCCAGAAGTAGGATCTGAACATGAGACCTCCGTCTATGTTATGTCGAGGAACACGAGTTCTGCTTTTCAGCCTACTACAACTATAGAGAATGATTCTATACCGAGAAGATTGCGCACCATCGTTTTCTGTCGCGTGCTGTCATCTCATTTGGAACTGATATATAGTGCCGCCAGTCACGCCAACCGAAGGAGAACGTCATGGCGAATAGGACGAAAATAGCCGTAGTAGGCGCCGGTAGCGCGAGTTTCGGCGGTCAAACCGTACGCGATTTCGTGCACTTCAGGGACGAACTGCGCGGGAGCACGATCGTCCTCACGGATATCAATCCCGTTTCGCTCGAAAAGATGGCGCGCTTTATGAAACGTGTGTGCGACGACGAATATGTCGTCGAGAGCACGCGCGATTTGAACGAAGCACTCGACGGCGCGCAGTTCGTGTTCAACGCGACGGCGGTGAAACGCAATGAACTGTGGCGCGCGGATCTTGAGATCCCGCGTAAGTACGGCATCATGCAGCCGCTCGGAGAAAATGGCGGGCCAGGGTCGGTGTTCTTCACGATGCGTTCCATGGCGATCGCGACGAAGATCGCGCGAGCCATCATGGAGCGCTGTCCCACTGCGCAGCTCATCAACTACTCGAATCCGGAAAGCAGAATCGTAGCGGCGCTCGGCCGTTTGTTCCCGAAGCTCAAGCAGTTCGGCCTCTGCCACGGAATCTTTATCGCGCGGGATCAAATAGCGCGAGACATCCTGGGCGTGTCGCCGGAGAGAATCGATGTGTGGGGCGCGGGCGTGAACCACTTCCAGTGGATCTTGCACCTGCGCGAGAAAGCGACGAACCGTGATCTCTATCCCGATCTGCGGCAGGAAGTGCGCTGGTTGCTGGCGGGGAAGGATCCAGAGAACGAAGCTGTGCGGACGAACATGATCGGGCTCGAACTCTGCGCGGAGTACGGCTTTTTCCCGTCACCGGGAGGAGCGCATATCGCCGAGCAGGGATTCGCCAACGGGTTCGAGTATTCGGATCTGGAATGCGTCGATCGGGCCGAAGACGAAGGAAAGCGTTTTTGGCAGGCGATCGACACGGCCATCGACCCATCGCAACCGCTCGCGCCCTGGTGGCGGGAGCCCTCGGGCGAAAAGGGCGTCGAAATCGTCGCGAGCATCGTCAACAACACGCGACGATTTATCGAATCCGCGGTCGTATGCAACCACGGAGCGATTCCCAACTTGCCAGAGGGTATTGCGGTAGAGGTACCGGTTGTCGCCGATGGTACCGGAGTGTACCCGGTGTCGCTCGGCCCGCTCCCGGAAGTGCTCGCACTCAAGCTGGAGGCTGCGGTTACTGCCCAGAAGTTTGCAGTGCACGCCGCGATCGAGGGAACTCGTGAAGCGGCGTGGCAGGCGTTTATGAGCGACGTTGCGGTTCATTCCCGTGATGCCGCGAAAAAGGCCTTCAACGAACTGTGGGAGATAAACCAACCCTACATTATGCCGCTTCGATGAAAGCGGTGCCCCCGATGAACTCGGGGGCTCTTTTTTGGTATAGTCGGCCGATGGAACATGCGCCGCGAGTCGCGGTATACGCAAACCACGAACTACTCAGTCGCGCTGCCGCAGATCGTGTCGCTGCGATTATCACGCAGAAGCCGAATGCCGTGCTCTGCCTGCCGACCGGCAACACCCCGACCCGCACGTACGAGCTGCTAGCAGAGAGATTCCGTCGCGGTGAGTTCATAACCAGCGATCTCACGGTAGTCAAACTCGACGAATGGGGCGGGCTTACCGTGGACGACCCGAGCACGTGCGAGGCGTACCTGCAGAAAAATGTCATCGTGCCGCTCGAGATACAAAGCGAGCGATATATTTCATTCCGGAGTGATTCCCCCGATCCGGAAAAAGAAGCTGCGCGTATCCAGGGATTGATCACACTGCGTACGTTTGATTTGACGCTGCTCGGTCTTGGCCTCAATGGTCACGTGGGTCTGAATGAGCCACACCAGGAATCCGGGCCGGTGCACGTCGCGCACCTGGATGCGACGACACTGCAGCACTCGATGCTGCGCGGCACGCGCGGGGTGCACTACGGGCTCACGATCGGCTTTGATGACATTCTTCGTTCCGAAAATATCGTGATGCTCGTGAGCGGTGCGAACAAGCGTGAGCAGCTCCGCGCGATGCTCACTGAGGAAATATCACCCGCACATCCGGCCACTCGTCTGCGCGAGAGCGCGAACCTGCAGATCATGGCCGACAGCGCCGCCGCGCCCGGAGGAGAATTCTCGAAACTGTCGCACTAGCATTTCATTCCCGACATACGGGTCAGCCGTGTCGCACAATATTGCTGCTACAATTTGCAGATGGCGCAGGATTTGAAATCTCTCAAAACGCAGTTTCTCGAGTACCTCGAAATCGAAAAGGGGCGCAGCGTGAAAACGGTCGAAAATTACGACCGCTACCTGTCGCGCTTTCTGCAGCAGACCAAAGTGGACGCGCCCCAAAAACTCACCGAGCAGGTCGTTCGCGAATTCCGTCTCTGGCTCAATCGACAACCCGGGGTTTCGGGCGACATGAAGAAAAAGACGCAGAATTACTACCTCATTGCGCTCCGGGCGTTCCTCAAATATTTGCGCAAGCACAATATACAATCACTCGATCCCGAGCGGATCGAGCTCGCGAAAACATCGCCCCGCGACCTCGACCTCATCACGGCCGACGAGCTCAACCGCTTGATGAAAGCGCCCACGGGCGAATCGCTGCAGGCACTGAGAGACCGCGCGATCCTCGAGCTCCTCTTTTCAACCGGGCTGCGTGTCTCCGAGTTGTGCTCTTTGAACAGCGATCTCGATCTTTCGCGCGACGAATTCGCGATCCGCGGCAAGGGCGATAAAGTGCGCGTCGTGTTTCTCTCATCATCCGCCAAGAAGGCGATCGCAGAGTATCTCAAAAAACGCGGCGATATGGGCGAAGCACTCTTCGTTTCATACGGGAAAGGATTTGCAAAAGGAAAAGATTTGCAGCGCATTACGCCGCGCTCGATCGAGCGGCTCGTGAAAAGTTACGCAATCAAGAGCGGCATCACCCGCAAGGTGACGCCACACGTTATTCGGCACTCGTTTGCAACCGATCTTCTCGAGAACGGAGCTGATTTGCGTTCCGTGCAGGCACTCTTAGGTCACGCCAATATCGCAACGACGCAAGTCTACACCCACGTTACCGACAAACACCTGCGCGAAGTGCACAAGGCGTTTCATGGCAAACGTCGCGCCTAGCGCGCGTGTTTCAAGACGAACAGCTGCTGGTGGTGCTCTTTGCCCGGCTTGACGCGCAAGTGCACGAGCTTCGGCGGTTTCACGTTAAACATGTCGACGTGATCCCCTTGCACGGAGCTGAATGCTTTCCACTCGCCGCTTCCCTTTTTAGATGAATCAAAAAATTTCATATAGCGCACGCGACGTCTTCTGTCGCCTCATTGTTATATTCCTTTGGCAATGAGACTCGGGTGAAGCGTGTGGTACCCTGCCCATATGAAACTGATTTCGTGGAACGTGAACGGGATTCGTTCGATTCACAAGAAGGGAACGCTCTCGTCGCTCATTGAAAAGGTGAAACCCGATTTTGTGTGCCTCCAAGAGACGAAGGCAGAGGAGCACCAATCCGAAATCGAACTCCCCGATTACGACGAGTACTGGAATGCATCGACGGCGCGCAAAGGATACAGTGGCACGGCTATTTTTTGCCGCGAGCAGCCGGAGTCGGTCACGTTCAATTTTCCTCCCGAAATTGCTAAGAAATACAAGCTCGAAGGAGATGGCTACGGGGATCCGAATGCCGAGGGGCGCGTGGTGACTGTCGAAACGGAGATTTTCTACCTCGTCAACGTATACACACCCAATAGCAAGCCTGACTTGAGCCGTCTCACGTTGCGCGACAAGCACTGGGACCCGGCGTTTCTCGAATACTGCAAAGAACTCGAGAAAGAAAAGCCTGTTATTTTCTGCGGCGACCTCAATGTTGCACACACCGAAGAAGACCTCGCCAATCCGGAAGCAAACGACGGCGAGCACGGTTTCACCAAAGAAGAGCGCGCAGGAATCGACAAAATCATTGCAGCGGGATTCGTGGACACGTTTCGACACTTCACCCCGAAGGGCAAAGGGCACTACACGTGGTGGTCGCACTTCAGCAATGCGCGGGCGCGCAATGTGGGTTGGCGCATCGACTACTTCTTCGTATCTAAAAAACTCATGCCGCACGTAAAGAAATCAACCATCCTTGCGGACGTCACGGGCTCTGATCACTGCCCTGTCCTTTTAGAGCTCGATATATAAGACTCTTTCTAAAGGACAAGATATCCACAGCTTGTCCTTTACTCTGTCCAATAGAGTTCTATACTCTCTATCAGACGCTCCTTATCGTCCTCTCGTTAGTTCAATAACAACGAGATACATATTGTACAAAGTTACTTCTAACCACAAAAATGTAACGGAAATGCCTCCGCGTTCCGTATTGGATTCAAAAGTATCTTTGTAAATGTGCTCGCGCTCTTTTTTGAAAGAACGAAGGACACAAAAAGCCGCCACAAACGTGACCGAAAAAAGAAAAGGTCGCCAACGTAGGCGGCTTTTGTTTTGGTTACTTTACGTGGTGTTTTTCCCGCAGCTCGCGAATTGCTGCCTCGTCTTCTTCAGCACGGCGGTCCTTTCCTTTTTCTCCGAGTTCCTTGAGCTCTTTTTCGGGCAATTGCAGGAGTTCGACAGACCGTTTTTCGAGGTATTCAGAGGTGTTTTTTGAGGGGTCGTCCAAAACCTCCTCGAGGAGTGCATGCAGGACCCAACCAATGCGTGGGCCCGGCTTTTCGTGGCTTATTTCCATAATCCGTGCTCCATTGATCTTGAGCATGCTCACGGAAACAGGGTCGCGGAGCGCTTCGTCCACCATGGACATAAATTTACGAAGGCGAAACGGGTGTTCCTTCGGTCGCCCTGTGCCAATGCGATCACACACACGCAAATTGAGTAAATCATTGATATTCTCTTGCCCCACGCGCGCAATGACACGGCGCACGGCCGCCAAAGTGACCACATCCGGATCTGAGAAGAACATGTGCCAGCGTACAAGCATGACCACTTTCTCGATCGTTTCCTTCGGAAACTTGAGGTCGGAGAGGATTTTCTTCGCCATGCGCGCCGAAACGACATCGTGCCCGTAGAAGGTCCAGTCCCCTTTCTCTTTTGACCATGCGCGTGTAGCGGGCTTCCCTACATCGTGTAAGAGCGCTGCAAGCCGCACTTCGAGCGGCCAGTTTTTGTCGGCAGCATGTTGCACAGAGCGCAAAAGGTGCTCAAAGACATCGAACGAGTGTGCCTGGTTCTGGTCGCACCCGATCCCCTCTTCGAGTTCAGGAATGACGTACTTCAAAATCCCGAGCTTTTGTGCGACGTAGAGGGCCTGCAGGGGGCGTGGACTCATCAAGATGCGGGAGAGCTCGTCACGAACCCGCTCACGCGAGATTTTTGCGAGTTCTGGGGCGTTGTGTGCGATTCCCGCTGCTGTCGCTGCATCGATCGTGAAGTCGAGCTCTGCGGAAATACGGATCGCGCGCAGCATACGCAAGGCATCTTCTGCGAAGCGCTCCTCAGGCTTCCCGACCGCAACGATTGTTTTACGTTTGAGGTCCTCAATCCCGCCGTGCACATCGACGATCGTCTGCGATTCGGGGTCGTACGCGATCGCGTTTATCGTGAAATCACGGCGATCGAGGTCGTCTTCGAGTTTGTCGCTAAAATGGACTTCGTCTGGGTGCCTGGCGTTTGAGTACTTCCCTTCTGTGCGGTACGGAGTGATTTCGATAACCTTGAGACGTGGATTTTCTGATTCAGTGACAACACCGACCGTGCCGAAGTCGTTTTCGTAGAAGGTTTCGATAAACAGCGATTGGATATCCTCGGGCTTTGCATTGGTGGTAATATCCCAGTCTTTTGGCTCTCGTTTGAGAAGAAGATCGCGCACGCAGCCGCCCACTAAATATGCCTCAAAGCCTGCCGAGCGCATGTTTTGGCACAGAGCGGAGATTTCGGTAGGAATATCGAGCTTCAGTTTCATGAGTGCATTGTACGCCACGTGTGCTCCCGCCAGGATTCGAACCTGGAATAGCAGTTCCGAAGACTGCTGTGATATCCGTTTCACCACGGGAGCTTGGTGTGAATAGTAGCTGGGAATCGGCCAAGAACAAATTTCCCTTCCCCAGTTTTGTGCGGATACGGGGAATCGAACCCCGATCTCCACCTTGGCAAGGTGGCGTTCTACCACTAAACCATATCCGCGTGTGAAGGATTATACAGGACGCGCCTGTGTGAGCAATGGGGCCCTAGATCTTCGCATTCGAAGACGCGAGGAGCGGCGTTGTTTCGTACTCGCGAAACGCGAGGAAGAGTCCGATGATCGCAATAACGCACGCGCTCACCGGAATCCATGAGGCTGCGCGGCAGCTCTCCGAGAAGTACCAGAACCCAAGGAGGACGATCAGGGGGACGAGAATTGCGGCCGTGGATGTAAGCACTGATTCTCGCAAGAACCACGGTTCGAAGAAGATTACAACCACAACCAGGGCAATGTAGAGCACCAAAAGGACGAACCAGAGTTTGTACGCATTGGCAGTAGTCGCACAGATCGATCCGAATCCCGGTGAAGCGCTTTCTGCGGCAATACCCGCGCCCACAAGGTTTGCCGAGCTGCTTGCCATTGCAAGCGGATGCCCTGCTTTTTGGGTCACGTGGTGCGTTTTTACAGGATTTGCAGCGATAGTGCTCGGTACTGGCGAGACAGAGACGTTGCTTTCTGTCATCGGGGCCGAAATGGTATTACTCGACATATCCACGTTAAAGGAAATCTGTGCGATGCAGGTTGCGTGGTTCGGGAGTGAAGCAAGGAGGGTCAACGTGACCGGAACTGATCCAATGACGGGGGTGTCTGGTGTGTCGACATGGAAACGTAACCCACCCGTGTCCCCTGCCCAGCGCGTGATCATGTCGAGCGACAGGCCGCCGCCGTTCACGGTTGAAAGAATGCCGACGTACGCATTATTGTTGTCAGAGACGGTGACATCAAAGGATTCGAGCATGCCGTCGTACACGTGCGGTTGAAGGCTCGTGATAGAAAGCTGCTGGCAGGAACTCTGTCCTGGTAATAGTTGATCTGTCTGAATAGTGGCTGCTTGCGCTGCCGCGTGTTGCGGAGAAATGAGGCTCACTACCAAAAGGAGGACGCTGGCGATTCCTGCCGAAACGATTGATCTGTTGAGCACAGACACGTCGTGCATACATAGACCCTAGTATGAATACAGTGTTAACGTCAAGAAAAAAATGTGTTGCAATGCGAATGAAAATTCACGAAAAATCTATAGGACAAGCCATATTTTTCCTATTGAACATCAAAAATATATGACCAATACGAAAAAAGGGCAGAAATTGTGGATATTGTGGAAAACTCTGGGGATATGTGGAAAAAGGACATAGGACATTTGTCTTTTATGAGGAAATATGGCTCTACAAAGCCATTTCAATAAAAAACAGCTGAAATGTTTCTTAGTAACATAAATACGGAACGTTTCGCGTGAAAACAGCTCTATACTAATGGGTATGTTGAATGACAGAGCACGTAAGGAGGCAGGGAAAATTGGCGAACAGATCGCAGCAGATTTCCTTACGCGGAAGGGGTTTACCGTGCTCGCGCGCAATTATCGAAAGCCCTGGGGAGAGATTGATATTATTGCAGAGAAAGACGGATGTGTTCACTTCGTAGAAGTGAAAACGCTTTCGCGGGAAACATTGCCAGACGTTTCGCGTGAAATGTCAGACTATAGACCCGAAGAACAAGTACATCCTGGAAAGCTCAGGAAAATATCTCGCACTGCGGAAATGTACATGAATGCGGCACGCGACAATCGCGATTATCAAATCGACGTTGTGGGAGTGTACCTCGATATGAAGAGACGCCGGGCGCGCTGCAGACTATTTTTACAGGTCTTATAAGACCTGTTACACGTGGAACAGAGAAGGGGGTAAGACTTTGTTCGGGCCGCTGGGAATCGAACCCAGTCAACGTGCTCCCAAAGCACGTGTACTACCGGTATACGACGGCCCGTGCCGCGTATCGTATCACATATTCTAAAGGACATATCAAATGTCCTTTATGTCCATTAAATCACTGGTGCGCACTGAGGACCGTTATGTACTCCTTGATCAAGGACGGCGCCAGATGGGCGCCAAAATCAGTAGACTCTCCCACAGGGTCGCCACCAAGGTACGTAGAGAGGTCGAAACCCGATTGGGTTTTGAGATCGGTATTAATGTAACTGAGGGAAACAGCGCGCAAATCACGGGCTGCAGTTGTTGTCCCTTCGCTTGTAGTTGCAATGAGGCCGATAAGTTTTCCCCACGCGTTTACAACTGCACCACCCGATGAGCCGCTTTGAGCTTCGATAACGCCACCGAGAGAAATCACATCCGGGGTACCTGAGGCAAACGTCATAAGTTGTTTAATGCTGGTGACTGTTGAGTTTGCATACAGTCCATACTGGGCCGCTATTCCGCCTGCAAACTCCGCTGGGTAGCTTGCAACGAGTACTTGATCTCCCGGAAAACCTATCGCTGCACGAGTATCAGGAGAAATGTAGGGGAATTGGGAAGGCAGTGCAGCGCCAGTGGCAGAACCGGTGATTGCGAGCAACGCGTAGTCGTGTTCGCCGGTTCCCGTCGGGTGTTCGACGTTTATTTCGGGGGCGTGCTCATTGACCCATACAGGTGGAATAAAGATGATCGATGCTTTCCATGCTGGCGTGGAAGGGGAGCCCGTGCGGATCGTACACGAAAGGTCGATTTCTGAGCTTTCTGAAAGGAGAACGTACTGCCCAACATGGGCATTTGTGAGGATCACGCCTTTGGGGTCTATAATGACACCACTGGCAGAAATTGGCCTCATTGAGCCATTTTTTGGCTGACAGAGGATATTGACGATCGCGGATCGTGCGGCGACATTTACCTGAGTAAAACTAAGCGGGGGAGTCGTGTATGGGTTTTGAACGCGCGCGACTGTTTTTTCAGCTGGAGCAGAGGTCGTTTGCGCTTTGGTTTTTTTGATTGCGGCTGTCTGCGGCTGTGGCGCAGATGTGGTTGCTGCAACGGACGTGGTTGTGGTTGCAACGATCGGTGCCGCGATACTGACTGCGGAAGTTTGACTGCGAGCAATGGGGGTTTCCTGTGTCGGTGCTATGAGTCTGAAGAAAAATACGATACCCAAACAAAAGATCGTGAGTGAAATAGCACTAAAAAGGAACGATCGCATCATGCATTGAGCATACTCGATGTATTCGGGGATGAAAAGTAGCAAAAAACGCGCTACACTCTGGCTCTGCG